>Ga0335085_10000056_pt1 | contig 383713 bp, 365 predicted proteins | sample Lox_Sample_45_FD_206712 | JGI IMG/M metagenome (GOLD analysis project Ga0335085, IMG submission 206712) | Soil microbial communities from Loxahatchee National Wildlife Refuge, Florida, United States - Lox_Sample_4.5 | ecosystem: Environmental > Terrestrial > Soil > Wetlands | place: USA... | reverse complement strand
CCCGCCGCCTGAACCGCGGTGACATGGACGAACACGTCCTTGCCGCCGCCTTCCGGCGCGATGAATCCGAAGCCCTTCGTGGTGTTGAAGAATTTGACCTGACCGGTCGTCGACATTACGGCTTTCTCCTGAACAGGATTTCTCCCCGCCGGACACCATGTCCGCCGAGGTCGTCAAAGTCGCGTTTGATTTTCAGGGAAAGCGTCGTCGTCACTCCAGGCCGTTTGCCCGCCCAATTCGCTTGAGACGAGGCATCCGCTTGGACGCGCATGAAACTTCTCTGGCTCGCGCGGCCTCAACAGGGGGCCGATATAGGCCCGGTGGGGCGATTTGGCAAGGATCGGGCGCATTCAATTCTTGCCATAGGCTTGCCACAGGTTGAGTGTTCCCTTTCGGGGCACTCGAGGAGGAAACGCACATGAAACCCATGATCTGGGCCGGCGGGCTGGCGCTGGCGGTTATGGCCGGGCCGGCGCTGGCCGGTTCCCTGCCCATGGACCAGCCCATCACGCTCAACGGCATCGAGACGGTCTGTACGGGCATCGGTGACGAGGCGATGCACGACCCGCGCTGGCCGGCCTATCCGATCCGGGTCGAGTTCTCCAATGGCGGGGCGCAATATCTTTCGGGCGCGCATTTCGTGCTCAAGGACGCGGACGGCAAGGCGCTGACGAGCCTGGACTGCGACGGTCCGTGGGTGTTGCTGAAATTGCCGGCAGGCAAGGACTATATCGCGGCGGCGAGCTTTCCCGACGATCCCGACGATGGCGTGCGCAGCGGCCGCTTCACCGTGCCGTCGCACAAGCAGAAGCGCGTGGTGCTCGCCTTCCCGCATATTCCGCCGAACCACTAGAGCGCAATCCGAAAAGTGCGAAGCGGTTTTCGGATAAATTGCGCGATCATTCAAAAGCGCAATCCGAAAAGTGCGAAGCGGTTTTCGGATAAATTGCGCGATCATTCAAAAGCGCAATCCGAAAAGTGCGAAGCGGTTTTCGGATAAATTGCGCGATAATTCAAAAGCGCGATCCGAAATGTGCGAAGCGGTTTTCGGATAAATTGCGCGATCATGCCCTAGAAGCTGAATTCCGTGATCGCGCGCGGCCTATAGTAGGAGCTGAACCGGATCCAGCGCGGGCGCACGCGGAAATAGGTGATGCCGGGCCATTCCTGGCGCGCGACGCCATCGGGAAACGCTTCGAGATAGATCTTCAGCAGACGTTCGCGTTCTTCGCCCGCCGGCTCGTCGGCCATGCCTTCATATTGCACCGTCTCCCAACCTTCCCAGCCGATGACGAAGGCGATCGCCGGATTGGCGCGCAGGTTCGGACATTTGCGCGTGGCATCGGTGGTGTCGAAGACGAGTTCGAATTCGGGCGTCACCGCATAACCCACGAGTGCCGCTTCGGGCACGCGCCGCGGCGACACGCTCGCCATCACGGCGAAGCGCCGCGCACGCATGAATTCATAGAGCGCCTGTTTTTCCATATTCGCCTCGTTTTGCGGCGCGCCAATTAAGGCGCAAGGGCGCGCAACGATCCTTGCGCCAGATCAAGCCAACAATTGTTGGCCGCCGAATGTCCATAATGGTGAACGCGCCGTTCGGCTGGCGTTCAGTTGCGCCGAATCAGACTGTGGCCAGGTTCGGGGCGTCGTGAGAACAGAAAAGGAGACGGCCATGAGCGTATCGAAACATCTGAGAACGCTGGCCCTGGCGGGCCTGGGCGGCATTGCGATCGCGGCTGCGGGCGCAACCGCGGCCTCCGCCGCCTACACCTACACGCGCTGCGACAGCTATCGCTGCTGGCACGTGCGCTGCGACAATGACGGCGATTATTGCCGCAACGCCGGCTACGTCTATCGCGATTACGATCGCGGCTATTATCGCCACTACAACCGGCGCTGGGTTTGCGATCGCGACGGCGACGATTGTCACTACGTCTACGATCGCGGGCCCCATGTGGGCATCCATTTCGGCTGGTAAGCGCCGGACCGCAAGGCCCCTGGCAGGGAAAATTCCCCGCCAGCGGCCGCGCGTTCAAGACTTCTGGGCAACCACCGCGGCGACCGATTTGGCGAAGCCGTCTTCGACGTCTTCAACCGTCGTCGTTCCGCCCACCACGCCGCCCAGCGCGAAATCCTTCGACACGTCGTAGCTCGCCACGACCTTGCCGCTTGAATCTTCGAGCTGCACGGTCGCATCGATCCTGATCTGGCCGAGGCCGATCAGCATGAAGCGCGCGAACGCATTGCCGCGGTCGAATTGCGTGAAGTGGATATTCATCTTGAGCGGCTGGCTGCCCGCGGGATCGGCGAGCACGCCCGGCGAGCCCGTCTCAATATAGCTTCTCACCTTCTGGCAGATGATCCCGAAATCGCCTTCGGACATCTGCACACCGTCGGCCGCATCGGCCGTGATGTCGGAAAGATGCAGCGATGCCTTCTGGTCCGCGCTCAGCGGCGCCACGGCGACAGGTTCCGATACGCTGCCGGCGCAGCCGCCAAGCATTGCCGCGAGCATCGCGGCGGAAATCAGGTGAACAGGCTTCATTGGTGCTCCTTTTGCGGGCTCTGGGTGGTGACGGGTGCGGCATTGGCCTGCGCGCCGGGCGGCGGCGTCGCGGCTTGCGCGGCGGGGGCGACCTGCGCGGCCGATTGCGGCGCGGCTGCGGGCGACGCATCGGCGACGGGCGCGGCCTTCAGCAGCACGAAGGCGTTGTCGGGATAGATCATGGCCGCGCCGCTGGAGGCGTCGGTGACCGCGTCGATGAGGCCGACATAGGGCATCATCGCGCCCGCGGCCGCCATGGACGACATGCGCGGCGCGTAATAGGCGCTGCCGTTCTGATAGCCCGCCTTGCTGCAATGGACGACGAGGACGCTCGCGCTCTTCTGGACGGTGACGGCGCCCGGAGTCTTGACCGGCCATTTGCCCTGGCTGTTGGAGACGGTGCAATCGGCGCCCGCCGGATCGGAGTCGACGGCGACCTGCTGGGTCGTGCCTTCCATGACGGAGGCGCAGCCGCTCGTCAGGAGAAGGGCAGACATGGCCGCCGCGATGCCGCGAATATTCAACAAATCCCCCCGGGCCCCATTTTTCCGAAGATTAACATCTGTAAAGCCTGAGGGAAACCGGATGGGTGGTAGCGGGACGACTGCGCCGCCGCAATATCTGCTCAATATTCAACAGGCATGGCCCGGTAAATGGATCGCGCCGCTCCAGTCGAGGCGGAGCGGAAACCGCGCCGGAGGCAGACGAAACGCCGGCCCGACGCCGCGCGCGGCAAAAAATTTTCGGGGCCCCGCCCCCCGTGAATAGCGCCGCGCCAAGCCGTTGGAAACGCAGGGACCGGGACGCGCGATGCGCGCGCGCTATCCCCGCATCAGCTTTGCGCCGGCGCGCGCGGCGCAAACGCGGCGAGGAATTTCTCGAACCACTGAGCGGTCTCGCGCGGCGATTTCGGCGTGACCGATATGCGCGACGCGGGCGCGATGCCGGAGGCGCTTTGCGAAATCCCGCGCGGCTTCTTCGCCAGCGCGCCGCCCAGGAGCGATTCATCGAGCGCGCCGGCCGGCTTCTCCGCCGGTTTCTGTATCAGCGCGCCATCCACTGTCAGCGGCGCATCCTTGGGTCGCAATGGTCCGGCTCCTTGTTCGGACATAGGATGTGGGGACCATGCGGGAAATATTCAAGTACAGCGCGCGCCGAGGTAATCGATTTCCATACGAATGGTTATTCCCTCTGCTGGTTCCAAGCGGTATAAAGGCTGAAGGGGACAGAATATTGACGCGATAAATGCGCAAATTATTTGACACTGTTGCCATTCGTCTATTTGTAGACAGCGTTTGGCTCCACAAGTTCTGGGGTTGCCATAGGATTCCTGAACGCTGCTTCTTCGTCCGCGGCCGGCAGTTTCACGTTTGCGCCCGATGCACGGGATTAATTCTTGGCGTTCCTTGCTCGGTGGTGCTCGTGCCGGTCAACGAATATGTGCCGGTGTTCTTTTGTATTTTTGCCGCGGGATTGATCACGGATGGGCTAACGCAGCTTCTCGAGTGGCGAAACAGTAACAACGCACTGCGATTCCTAACAGGATTTGGTGCAGCGATTACCTTCCTTCCGAGTCTCGTAGCCCTAATAGGACACTATCAATGACTCAATTTAAGACATTGCAATTTCCGAATACGCCCGGGGGGCAAGCCCAAAAAGTATTGGTTCTTCAGAGGGAATCCGCCCAAGGCTGGCAAGTAGTCTCTGAGACCATCGTTCCAGGGAAGTTTAAGGGGGGCAAAGCATGCTGCCTTTTTGTGATTTTTGCCCCGTGCGCATTCCTAGCGGGACATCACGACGACGTAATAACAGTCACTCTGAAAAGGGACACAGGCCCGACGTCAGTACAGTCCGGCCAGAGCGTGCAGGGCGGACGAGTCTCCCCGTCGGACAACGCGAAGTGGAATGCGCTTGTGAAGTATGATTCGGATATCGCCGCTTCCGTCGAAACAGTGCGACCATTGGGTCCCAAATGGTCGGCTGAACTTGCGTCAGCGTATATGGCGCTAAACGACAAAAAATATTTGTCGGACATCGTCGCGGGCATAAGGGAACGTGCGCGCTTGGAGGAGGAGGAGAAAAGAGCCGCTTTGCTTAAAGAAGAAGAGACGAAAAATGAGGAACGGAAAAGATTAGAACAGCTGCGCCAAGCACGGCACGAGAGCCATTTGCTGTGGTACGAGCGAATTTGGGGTACGAACCGGCGGAGGATTGGAACGACCACCATCTGCTCAATTTTGGCAGTGCTCCTGATTTGGTCTGCGCACAGTATATCAAGAGATGCGACAACTGACGATGGCGGACCAAGCGCGACGCTGCGTTCGCAACAAACCAATTTGCAGACTCATCCGATAGTATCGACGCCAAGTTTTGACTGCGCCAAGGTGCACAGTCATGTGCTTAAATTGATTTGCGCAACTCCGGAGCTCGCAGCTTACGACCAGCAGCTAGCGACGGCATATCAAGCTGCTCTTTTTGCAACTTCCTCGCCGAGAAGTTTGAGGCTCAGCGAACGTCGTTGGATACGGCAGCGTAACAATACAGATGCGGATGTCGGGACGCTAAAGCAAATGTACAAGCAGAGAATCGATTTTTTAGAGGACGTTGCACATCAGGGTGGTCTTTCGAATTTACACTGATTAGATATCACTAGGTGCTTTCCAATATCTTTGGTCTCCGCCTGTTTGGAACTACCTCACCCCACTTTCGCCAGCTTGATTTCCACTTTGCGGCCAACGGCCTTGGCGTATTTCCGCAAGCTCGTGAGCGAGGGCGCGTGACCGCTTTCCAGCCGTGCCACCGCGGATTGCGAGGTGCCCATGCGGCGCGCCACTTCGGCCTGCGAGAGATTGGCCCGCGCGCGCGCGCGATGCAGTTCGCGCATCAGCGCGAATTCTTCCTCCAGCGCGTCATATTCCGCCTTGACCTTCGGATTCTTGAGCGCCTTCTTTTTGAAGGTTTCGAAGTCTCTCATCCCGGTATCTCCTTCATGCGCGCCTCTGCGAGTTTCAATTCGCGGGGCGGCGTCTTCTGCGTCTTCTTCACAAACGTGCGCAACACGATCACGCGTTGGCCGCTCGCCGTTACATAGATAGACCGCGCGATGCCGTCGCGGCCCTTCAATCGCAACTCCCGCAGCTTGCCGGCCAGGTGTTTGACATGTGGTTCGTGCATTGCCGATATTCCCGAAGTCCGGATCATATCGCCGAAGCGCAGGAACCGGGCCAGCATGTCCTCCGGAAGAGCGTAAACCTCGGCCTCTGCTGCGGCATTCACGAAAGAAACCGTTCAACTCATTTTTGATATATCTCAAAATTGAGATTTTGGCAAGGCATGAATATCCCCCTCTGCCGCTGCGCGGCGCCTCCCACGTAAACGGGGGAGGAAGTTATCTCACTTGCTCCGGCTCCCAAACGTCTTGAGCATTTCGGCCAGCTTCATGCGTTTGCGATGCTTCGCGCCGGTTTCTCCATGAGAGGGCGGGTTGGATCCGCGCCATCGTCCGCACACATTTCTCTCGAAAATCCAATAAAGACAAAGAGCTATTATAATATTGCCATAATAATTCGAAATAATACGCGCCACGCGATAAATAAAGTGAAAATATAACTATCAGGCATTGTAAATATCGTGCCGGGTAACTACTTGTATAACAACAGAACTACCCAGCCGCCTCTTTATCGGGCGCATTCAAGGAACATATTATGAAAAGACTCATCGGGAGCGCCCTCGCGCTCGCGCTGCTCGGCGGCACGGCCGCAATGGCGCAATCGGGGTCTCCGGCTCCGCTGCAAGGCCAGGCCTTCGCCCAGAACCGGCAGCCTCAGGGCCCGCAGGATCGCGGCAATCATGACGGCAACGCCTGGACGCGCGGCGCCAAGGCTCCGCACGACACGGGCAACCATCGCGATTGGGCGCGCGGCGACCGCCTGCCCGGCAACTACGGCGAGAGCCGCTATGCGGTGCAGGACTGGCGAGCCCACAATCTGCGCCGGCCGCCACGCGGCTATCATTGGGTGCGTGACGACAACAACGACTTCCTGCTCGCGGCCGTCGCGACCGGGGTGATCGCGGACATCGTTTTGCACAACCACTAACCTCTTGCTGCGCGTCCCGCCGCCGATGCGGCGGGGCGTGTTGCGCTCTTTTGGGGAAGCCCACGCGATGAACCGCAATCTTCTCGTTATCATTGCCTGCATATTGGCCGTCACCACAGCCTATTTTGGCTACCGCTATTATCAGGAGCGGCACAGAACGGGCGTGGAGCTCAGAGTCGGCAGCCACAGCATGTCCATCCAACAGAAATGACAAGGACTTGACATCATGTCTCTCGGCCTCATTCTAATTATTTTGCTTGTGATATTCCTGCTCGGCGGATTCAGCGGCCGATTCGGCGGTTACGGCTATGGCTACGGCCATAGCGGCATCGGCGTGATCGGGACGATCCTGATCATCGTCGTCGTGTTGATGTTGCTCGGGCGGATCTGACGAATACGCCCGTTCGCGATTATTTCGCGCGGCTCCCAAACGTCTTGGGCGTATTCGGTCGTCCGGCGCGCTTCATCCTCCTGCGCGGCTTCGCCGCTTCGGAGGACTGGGCCTTCGCCCCGTCCCGCACCGCCGACAGGAACGCGTCGTCCACCGCGCGCTCCACCTCGCTTTGGCGCGCGAAGGGATCGTCGGCGATGGCGAGTTCGGTGGCTTGCAGGCGCTTGATCTCGTCGCGCAGGCGGGCTGCGGTTTCGAAGTCGAGATCGGCGGCGGCCTCGCGCATCTGTTTTTCCAGCGCCTCGATATGGGCGCGCAGATTGTGGCCGATGAATTCGCCGCCTTCCTCCGCAAAACCCGCATCGACCATCACATGGTCGCGCTCATACATGGAGCCCATGATGTCGGCGATGTTCTTCTTCACGCTGGCGGGCGTGATGCCGTGCGCTTCATTGTAGCTGCGCTGCTTCTCGCGGCGGCGCGCGGTTTCGGCCATCGCGCGTTCCATCGAGCCCGTGACGTGATCGGCATACAGGATCACGCGTCCATCGACATTGCGCGCCGCGCGCCCGATTGTTTGTATCAGCGAAGTCTCGCTGCGCAGGAATCCTTCCTTGTCCGCATCGAGAATCGCCACCAGCGCGCATTCGGGAATGTCGAGCCCCTCGCGCAACAGATTGATCCCGATCAGCACGTCGAAGGCGCCGAGCCTGAGATCGCGGATGATCTCGATGCGCTCCAGCGTTTCCACGTCCGAATGCATATAGCGCACGCGGATGCCCTGTTCGTGCATATATTCGGTGAGGTCTTCCGCCATCTTCTTCGTCAGCGTGGTGACGAGCGCGCGATAGCCGCGCTTCGCCACCTCGCGGCATTCGGCGATGAGATCGTCGACTTGCGTTTCGACGGCGCGGATTTCCACCGGCGGATCGATGAGCCCCGTGGGCCGGATCACCTGTTCGGCGAACACCCCGCCCACGCGCTCCATCTCCCAGGGGCCGGGCGTGGCCGACACATAAACGGTTTGCGGGCGCATCGCGTCCCACTCCTCGAATTTGAGCGGGCGGTTGTCGATGCAGCTCGGCAAACGGAAGCCATATTCCTGCAGCGTGAATTTGCGCCGGTAATCGCCGCGATACATGCCGCCGATCTGCGGCACGGTGACATGGCTTTCGTCGACGAACACCAGCGCCTCGTCGGGCAGATATTCGAAGAGCGTGGGCGGCGGCTCGCCGGCTTTGCGCCCCGTCAGCCAGCGCGAATAATTCTCGATGCCGGCGCAGGAGCCGGTGGCCTCGATCATTTCCAGATCGAAGAGCGTGCGCTGTTCGAGCCGCTGCGCTTCGAGCAGCTTGCCATTCTCACGGAAATAAGCGAGGCGCTCGATCATCTCCTGCTTGATGCCCTTGAGCGCCTGCGCCAGCGTCGGGCGCGGCGTCACGTAATGCGAATTGGCATAGACTTTCACGGCATCGAGCGCCGCCGCCTTCTTGCCCGTGAGCGGATCGAATTCCACGATCGAATCGACGACGTCGCCGAAGAGTTCGATGCGCCAGGCGCGGTCTTCATAATGTGCCGGGAACAGATCGATCACGTCGCCGCGCACGCGGAAGGAACCGCGCACGAAATTGTCGTCGTTGCGGCGGTATTGCAGCGCGCTCAATTGCCGGAGCAGGTCGTTGCGGTCGAGCTTGCCGCCGCGCTTGATCGTCACCGCCGTGCCGGAATAGGTCTCCACCGCGCCGATGCCGTAGATGCACGACACGCTCGCCACGATGATCACGTCGTCGCGTTCCAGGATCGCGCGCGTCGCCGAATGGCGCATGCGGTCGATCTCCTCGTTGATCGAGGAATCCTTTTCGATATAGGTGTCGGTGCGCGGGATATAGGCTTCGGGCTGGTAGTAATCGTAATAGGAGACGAAATATTCCACCGCGTTTTCGGGGAAAAAAGTCTTCATCTCGGCGTAAAGCTGCGCGGCGAGGGTCTTGTTGGGCGCCAGAATCAACGCGGGCCGCTGCAGCGTCTCGATCACCTTGGCCATGGTGAAGGTTTTGCCCGAGCCCGTGACGCCGAGCAGAACCTGATCGCGCTCGGCCGCGCGCGCGGCGGCCACGAGTTCCCTGATCGCGGTCGGCTGATCGCCCGCGGGCTCGTATTCGGAAACGAGCTTGAAGCGGATGCCGCCTTCGGATTTCTCCGGCCGCGCGGGCCGATGGGGCACGAAGCCCGCGAGTTCCGCGCCCGTCATGTCGAAGCGCGCGCCGGCCTCCGCGAAGCCGGTGACGGGGCGTCCTGCCTGTCCGTTGTTGTGTGCCATGGGGGGAATATAGGGTTTGTTTGCCTTGTGTTCCAGCCCCGCATTCCTTATAGTAAGGCAGTAAGGAGGCAATGCCATGAATGCGGTTTTCAGCAAAGTCACGGCCAAGGCGCAGACCACCGTGCCGAAGGAAGTGCGCGCGGCGCTGGGCGTGAAAGCGGGCGACATGCTCGTTTATCGCATCGCCAGAGGAAAGGTGACGCTGGCGCGCGCCGAGCCGCTCGATCGCGCTTATCTCAAGGCCGTGGAATCCACGCTGTCCGAATGGGCGAGCCCGGAAGACGCCGCCGCTTACGACGATTTATAAATGTTCGTTTGCGAGGCCGGCGATATCGCCATCGTGCCGTTTCCCTTCACCGACATGGCGCTCGCCAAGCCGCGTCCCGCATTGGCCTTGTCGGCGTTCGCTGCCAATGACGCTTGCGGCAACACTGTGTTTGCGATGATTACGACCGCCGCGAAGAGTCACTGGCCGCAGGACGTGCCGCTGAAAGACGGCGCAGCAGCGGGGCTCACCGCCGCATCCGTCGTGCGCATCAAACTCTTCACGCTGGACAACAGGCTGGTGTCGCGAAAGATCGGGGTATTGTCGTCGCGGGACCGGCAGGCGGTGCGGAAGATGCTGCGTGGCGTGATGGCGGTTTGAGGTATTCAAAATGAATGATCCGCATGTTGTAGCGCTAATTTATACGATCAAACATCCGGCCGATGTCGACTTTGAGAATGCTAAGCCGCTGGATTTTGACTGCCCAAGATTTTTCGGGCGAATTGAAAATGGATTGCTACGAGTTGAACTGAAGGAACATTTTGCGACGCATGAGGCCGCGAACGAAGTTGTTGAGCCATTCTTGAGAGCATGGGAGCTACATTCCGATCTGAGTGTTAGCCCGGGAGAGATCGAATTTCGCTATCAGACGGCTGAGATTATAGATCGCAATCCAGTAATCGTACCTGGCACACATACTGTAGTATCACTTCAAGGTATTTCTCTAAGCATTAGTAGCGCGTCGGCATCTTTGCATGTTTCACGTTCAGCATATCCGCAACCACCACTAAACTTGGCTGTGGATGCGGACATTGAGGACATGCAACGTCGTTTTAGAAGATTTAGAAAGGACAGGGCAACGTTGCCTGACACAGCATATTTTTGTCTCACAATGTTAGAGATGGTTGGCGGAAGCAGAAAACGAGCCGCTGGATATTTTGGGATCGATTTTAAGGTCTTAGACAAAGTGGGCGAATTAGCATCAAACAAAGGCGGACGGAATGAGGCTAGGAAAGCCAAGGCAGTGGTGGAATATACGCCTCAAGAGCGTGCGTGGTTAGATGCAGCAATTAAGATTATGATCCGGCGGGCGGCGGAAGTTTCTTATGATAAAACCTCCGCGAGCAAAATCATCACAATGGCAGATTTTCCGCCACTCTGATCTTCACGCCGCCTTCGGCCTGATCGCAGCGAGGTCGCCGCCGATCTCGCGCTTCTTCGCGCGCAGATCGTGATCGGCTTGCAGGCCCAGGAAAAACCCTTCCGACATTCCGAAATAGCGGGCAAGGCGCAGATCGGTGTCCGCCGTAATGGCGCGTTGGCCAAGCACGATCTCATTGATCCGCCGCGGCGGCACATGGATGGCACGCGCCAGCGCGTTCTGGCTCAAATCCATCGGCTTGAGAAATTCCTCCAGCAGGATTTCGCCCGGCGTCACCAGCGGCAGGCGCGCGCGCTTATTCGTCATGGTAGTCGGCGATTTCGACATCTTCGGCATCTCCATCCTTCCAGCGGAAGCAAATCCGCCATTGGCGATTGATCCGGATGCTCCATTGCCCGTTGCGTTTGCCCTTCAGCGGCTCGAGCCGGTTGGCGGGCGGCACGCGCAAATCATTGAGCGTGCGGGCGCGGTTCAGCATCATCAGCTTGCGCAATGCGGTGGATTGAATGTCGGGCGGCAGCTTGCGGCTGCGCACGCCCTCCCAGATCAATGCCGTTTCCGCATCGCGGATGCTTCGGATCATGGCGGATCGTAACGCAACGCGTTATATAACGCAAGGCGTTATATCCGCCCGGAGGGAGAATTCGATTAATTCGCCCGCTGTTCCGGCCGCTGATAGACGAGCGCTTTGCCGTCCCACACTTCGATGCGCCGCGAGCCCTTGAGCCGCATGGCGTGCGCGAGGATCTTGGCCTGTTTGTCGTCGATGCACTGGGCCGAAAGTTTTCCCGCCAGTGTGCCGTCGTCCTTCAGGTAGCAGATGTCATAGCTCGGCATAGCGTCCTCCGTTGAACTTTTCTATGCCCCCGCAGGCGCCTTTCTTGCGCGCGCCAAGCCTCTGTGTCGAGTGATTTTTTTGTAGCATTTGGATGGCAATTCTTTCGCATTCGCACATTGCGCCGTTCCGGCACGGGATTGACAGAAAGCCTTACAATTCCCACATGATCTGACACGCTGTCATCGGAGGGAACGCGGCATGACGGACGCGACCGGAAAACCCAATCTGCCCTCGGCGGAGGAAACCGCGCGCACCACCGCCATCATCGTCTATCTGCTCTATATCGCGGCGCTGGTGAACGGGATCACCGCCATCATCGGCGTGGTGCTGGCCTATGTGAAGCGCGACGACGTGCGCGGCACGATCTACGAGGGCCATTTCTCGAACGCCATCGAGATCTTCTGGGTGTTTCTCGTGAGCATGGTGGTGGCCGGCGCGTTGTGCATCACGATCATCGGCATCCCGATCGCCATCGGACTGGCAATCCTGATCTATGTCTGGGTTCTCTATCGGACAATCAAGGGATTGGTGCGCGCCATCGACGCCAGGCCCTATGCCTAGGCTGTACGCCCGCGGCAGAAGAGGAATCCGATCACGCCCGTCATGATCGCGAGCGCGAAGGCATAAGGAAACATGCCATAGACGAGCCCGGGCACGAGCGCGGCGCGGTGGAAGCTCATGCCCATATGGCTGCCCCACAGCAGGCAATCGCCGATGCCGGCGTCGTTGACGGGGCAGCCCTTATACGTAGAGAGCGCAACCGCATATTTGGGCAGCACCAGCGCACCCATCGGCAGAAGCAGAACACTGAGGCCCGCGAGCAAAGGCTTCCGCGCGAAAAGCGCCGCGATCGAGGCGGCAAATCCGATCATCAACGCGACGAAGGTGTTGTCGCCCACGAACCAGGCGATATCGAGCAATGCGCGCATGCCGCCGCCGAGGCTCATTCCATGGCAAAGCGGCGTTCCCGGCGCGCAGGCGAGCGCCAGCGCAAGCAGGCGCAACGTCCACACCAGAAGCGACGGCCCCAGAAGCACCGCCGCGCACAGATACCAGACACGCATCGAGATGCGCGGATCGTGCGCCGGCTGTTCGGTTTCGAACAAATTCTTCATACGGAATGTTAAGCATAGTACGGGCGCTTCTGCGGAAAATGTTGGCAAAAAGATTAATTTGACTGGTCGAGCAGCACCCAGCGCCCGCCGCGGATCTGCGCCAGATCGCTCGCATGCAACCCCAGATGGTCCCTCGCGGAGAAATCGACGGCGAGGCCGTCATATTTGGGGTCGCGCCACGGTTTCATGTTTTCCAGCACGCGCGCGAAATAGCGCTGCGTCGGATGGGGACCGGAGCGGGACAGCGCTTCGGCGAAAAGCCGCGCATCGAGATAGGCACGGTAAGCCTGGATCGACGCGACGGTGGCGAAGCGCGCCTCGTAATCGCGCACCCAGTCGCGCAACGCCGGATCGGGCGCATCCGCGTAGGGAATGGGCGTGGTGGCGACGGCATAGAGCCCGAAGACCGCGCGCCCGCCGAGCGTGGCGAAATCTGGATCGTAACAGGCTTGCGGACAGAGAAACGCCGGATACCAGCCGCGCAGATGCGCCTGTTTCATCGCCGCCGTCGCATCCTGGCCGACTCCGCCGATCACCACGAGGCGCACGCCCGCGCGGCGCAGGCGCTTCAAGGCGCCGGCGAAATCGCGCGCGCCGGGCGTGAAAAAGGCGGTCTCGGCGATGCGCGTCTTGCGCGCGGCAAGTGCGGTCTCGGCGCCTTCGACAGCGGCATGGCCGAACGCATCGTCGCGCGCGAGCACGCCGACCGTTTGATCGCCGCGCATGGCAAGCAGAGCCGAAAGCCCTTCGCGGATCTGCGCATCGACGGGCTGATCGAGCGAGAATTCCAGCGGCTGGGCGGGCGCATAGGTCTCGTCCGCCGCCGTGAAGGGAAAAAGATGCAGCACGCCATGATTGACGAGCACCGGCAGCGAAGCGCTGACCGGCGGCGTGCCGTTGGAACACATCACGGCGAAGACGCGGCCGATCATCTTTTCGGCTTCCGCTTTCGCGCGCGCCGGATCGTAGCCGGTATCGGCGATGTCGAGCTCGATCTTGCGCCCGCCGACGCCGCCTTGCGCGTTGGTCTCGCCGAAACCCATGGTGAGGCCGTTGCGGATCGCGGCACCTTCCCCCGCCAGCGGACCGGAAAGATCGAGCAGGCTTCCCACGACGATCCTGCGCGGATCGACACCCGGCGCGGGCACGACCGATCCGGCTTCAACGGTGCTTGCGCAGAAACACGCAAGCAGAAGCGCGAAGATCGCGTGGGCGCGGTTCAAGCCGACGCGCTCGGCCGCGCCTTCACCCGCGCGAACCAGAGATTGATGTTCTTCAATTCCGGATCGAGCTTCTGGCCGACCGTATTGCCGAAATCGATGAAGGCGAAGAGAAGGATGTCGGCCATCGTGAAGCGCTTGCCGCAGACGAATTCACGCCCGTCGGTCATCTGTCCGTCGAGCCATTTGAGGCGGTCCTGCGCGATGCGCTTCAGCCCCGCCGCCGCTTCGGGCAGCGTGACGATGCGGTTCTGGAACAGCGGCAGGCCCTCGGAATAGCGGAAGCCGTTCGCCATCGGCTCGACGATGTTGAGATCGATGCGCCGCGTCCACATGCGCGTTTCGGCTTTCTCTTTCGCATCGGCGCCGATCAGCGCCGGCTTGGGATGCGTGTCTTCCAGATATTCGCAGATGGCGGTGATTTCGCTGACGAAGCTTCCGTCGTCCAGTTCGAGAGTTGGCATCTGGCCGTGCGGATTGCGCGAAAGATGCGGCGCCTGACGGTTCTCGCCTTTCAGCAGATCCACCTGCTCGGCGGGAATGCTGATGCCCTTTTCCGCCATGAACATGCGCACCACGCGCGGATTGGGGCCGATGGAATTGTAGAATTTCATGGGACTGTCCTTCGAGGTTTCGATCGCCCGTGAAATTAGGCAAGCCGCCCCCGCATGACAAGATATGGCGGCGCTGATAATCATTGCATCATGGCGATCCCCTTCGACCGCAATTTCGACGCGCCCTATGGCGAACGCGTGGAGGTTTCTCCGCTTGTTTCGCGCGTGCTCGCGAACAATCCCGGTCCGTTCACGTTCAAGGGTACCGGCGTTTATATCGTGGGCGCGCGCGACGCGATGGTAATCGATCCGGGTCCGCTTCTGCCGGATCACCTCGAAGCGCTGAAACGCGCGTTCCAGGGAAAGCGCGTGTCGCACATATTGGTGACGCACACCCATACCGATCATTCGCCTGCGGCACAGCCCTTGAAGGAATGGTCGGGCGCGAAGACCTATGCCTTCGGTCCGCACGGTTCGGGGCGCGAAGAAGGCCCGAAAGTGGAAGAGGGCGGCGATCGCGATTTCGTTCCCGATGTGCGGGTGAAAGACGGCGACATCATCGAAGGCGACGGATTTTCGATGGAATGCGTCTATACGCCGGGCCACACGTCGAACCACATGTGTTTTGCGTTGCGCGAGGAGCGTGCGCTCTTCACCGGCGATCATGTGATGGGCTGGTCGACCACGGTCGTCACGCCGCCGGACGGCGACATGGCGCAATATATGGCGAGTCTGCGCAAGCTCCGCGCGCGCAACGACGCAATCCTGTGGCCCACGCATGGCGGCCCGGTGCGCGATCCCAAGCCGTTTCTCGATGCTTACATCGAACATCGGCTGGAGCGCGAGGCGCAGATTCTGGCCTGTCTCTACGACGACATCCACACCATCCCCGAAATGGTCGCGCGCATCTATGCCGATGTGGACAAGCGCCTGCACCCCGCCGCCGCGCGATCGGTGCTGGCGCATCTCATTCAGCTGGAGCGCGAAGGGAAGGTGGCGGAAGAAGGCGGGAGATACGAGATCGCGCCTTAACCGCTCGTCCTCGCCAGCGTCTTCTCGTATTCGCGGATGCGGGCCGCGTTCTTGCCGACGTCGGAAACCCCCACGCGGCTCTTGCTCCTTATGTCGAGCTTCGCGCCCATGCCGGAGGGCTTCACGCGGATCACGATATCGTCGGTGAAGCCGAAGAAGAACGAGGTGTCGGTCGCCTCGATGCGGCCTTCGTCGGGCGCCACCGCCACGATGTTCCAGCCCATCGCCTTGGCCGCCTCGAGCGCGCGGTTGAAGAGCTTCTCGGGCGGGGTGAGGATCGCGACGGTGTGGATGTCGCCGTAATATTTCCGCTGCAGATAGGAGGTCGTGTATTTCTTGCCGTCCGGCATGGCCACGAGTTTCGGCCCGTCATATTCGGGCCCGTTGAGCGCGCCCTTGCGCAACGGCAGGAGCGCGTCGAATTGCGGGGGATGTTCCATGTCGGTGGTGATGTCGTGGATCGGCGGCGAGGTCTTGGCGACATAGATGTCGTAAAGCGGCAGCGCCAGCACGATCGCCGAACCGACGAGCCCGATCAGCCCGTAGCGCGCGCCCGCGCCGTTGTTGGCGACGAGCGCCGAGACCACCCAGGCAAGGCCGATCACGAACGCCGCGATGCCGATATAGAGGCACCAGGGGAAGAGCGTCAGCAGCCCGAATTTGAAATTCCAGAATCCGAGGCGCGTTCCGAAGCCGGCCAAAAGCCCGATGGCGAGCGAGACCAGAAATCCCGCGAACGAGATTTTCGCCATTGTCGCAAGGATGCGCATCAAACCCTCCCGGAATCAGGCGGCCGCGGTCGGCAAGCGGTAGCCGCCGAAGCGCTCGCGCAATGCCGTCTTCTGGATCTTCCCCGTCGCGGTGTGCGGGATTTCCTCGACGAAGACGACATCGTCGGGCATCCACCATTTGGCGATCCTGCCCGACAGATATTGCAGGATTTCGTCGCGCCCCGCCTTCGCGCCGTTCTTGAGCACGATGACGAGCAGCGGCCTTTCGTCCCATTTGGGATGGCGCACGCCGATGACGGCGGCCTCGGCCACCGCCGGATGGCCGACCGCGATGTTCTCGATCTCGATGGAGGAAATCCATTCGCCGCCCGATTTGATCACGTCCTTGGCGCGGTCGGTGATGGTCATGTAGCCGTCGGCGTCCAGCGTCGCCACGTCGCCGGTGTCGAACCAGCCGTCTTCGTCGAAGCTGTCCGTGCCTTCGCCGCGGAAATAGCCTTTCGCCACGGCCGGCCCGCGCACTTTCAGCCGCCCGAAGGCTTTGCCGTCGCGCGGCAATTCGCGGTTCTCGTCGTCGGTGATCTTCATTTCCACGCCGAAAGGCGCATGGCCCTGCTTCACCTTGTAATCGAGCTGTTTGTCGTAGGGCAGTTTGTCCATGCCGGGCTTGAGCGTGCCCATGGTGCCGAGCGGGCTCATCTCGGTCATGCCCCAGGCATGGATGACCTGGATGCCGTATTTCTTCTCGAAGGTCTCGATCATGGAGCGCGGGCAGGCCGAGCCGCCGATCACCACGCGCTTGAGATCGGGCAAGGTCTTTCCCGTCTTCTCCAGATAATCGAGCAGGGCAAGCCACACGGTCGGCACCGCCGCCGTCATCGTCACATGTTCGTTCGTCAGGAGCTCGCAGACGGAATCGCCGTCGAGTTTGGGGCCCGGCATCACGAGCTTGGCGCCCACCATCGGCGCGGAGAACGCGATCGCCCAGGCATTGGCATGGAACATCGGCACGACGGGCAATATCGAATCCAGCGAGCGCAAGCCCATGGCGTCGGCCTGGCTCGCGGTGAAGGCATGGAGCACATTGGAGCGGTGCGAATAAAGCACGCCCTTGGGATTGCCCGTCGTGCCGGAGGTGTAGCAAAGCCCGCAGGCCGTGCGCTCGTCGAATTCCTTCCATTCGAAATCGTCGTCCACCGCGGAAATGAAATCCTCGTAGGCGACGAGATTCGGAATCCGCGCGTCCGGCAGATGCGCGCGGCCGGTCATCGCCACGAACAATTTGATCGAGGGCACCTTGGGCGCCAGCGCCTCGACGATCTTGGTGAAGGTCGTGTCGAAGAACAGAACCTTGTCTTCGGCGTGGTTGGCGATCCAGGCGATCTGATCGGGGAAGAGCCGCGGATTCAGCGTGTGATAGATCGCGCCGAGGCCGGTGATGCCGTACCAGCTTTCGAGATGGCGGTGCGTGTTCCAGGCCAGCGTCGCGACGCGATCGCCCGCCGTCACGCCGAAACGGTCGAGCGCCTTGGCCACGCGCCGCGCGCGGCTCGCGACTTCGCGGTAATTGCTGCGCTGGATCGGGCCTTCCACCGTGCGCGTCACGATCTCGCGGTGACCATGATAAAGCGCGGCGTGATCGATGATCTTGTGGACCAGCAGCGGCCAGTCCTGCATCTGCCCGAGCATCGTGTCTCCCCAACCAGTTCTTGGGGGCCATCATAGAAATCTGCGGGGCCGGGGGCAATCAGGCGCACGCTCGGGCGCGCGCAGGATTGCCGCGCGGCGCTTTTCCATACGGCTTTATTGGCGTAATATTTGATCGAGGCAGTCGCGGGGGCGAAAGGGGACAGTCATGCGGAAGGATTCGCTCGTCGCGGCGGCATTCTTTGCTGCCCTGATTGCGGCGCTGCCGGCGCGGGCGCAGGGGTCCGCCACGGGCTTCAGCGCGGTTCTCGACAATTGCCAGAACACGAAGCTCGATCCCGCCACGAGGATCAAGATGTGCACGGAGATCATACACTCCAATCTGCTGACTCAAACCATTCTCGCGGCGATTTACGAAGAGCGTGCGGAAGCGGATTGGGAGAGGAAGGACTCCGACGGCGCCTCGAAGGATTTCGCCAAATCGCTCGATCTCTATCCGGATTTTGCGGCGGCTCACGCAAACAGAGGCTATATGTTGAAGGAACTCGGCAGGCCGGACGATGCGGCGGCCGATTTCGAACGGTCCGGATATTTCTACCTGAAGCAGGACAAATGCGACCATGCGGTCATGCATTACAATGAGGCCCTGCAAATCGATCCCAAGATCGCGGCGGCGCTTTACGGCCGCGGACTGTGCGAGCAGCGCGACGGCAAGAACGATTCGGCGAAAGCCGACATGGATGCCGCACTCGCGCTCGATCCCGCCATCGCGCAATCCGGAAACTGGCCGTCGGGAAATTGAACCGGGAAAGATTGACGGGCAGGCGTCCCGCGTCGCTTAATCGCGCACGAGCGGAATTCTCCGCAGGTGATTTTTGCGCAAGTGTGACGGGGGTGACATGAAAGCGGGCGTGATCGGAGCGGTGATCCTGTCGTGTTTGGTCCGGCCCGCGCTCGCCGACGATTGCGACCGCGTGGTGGCAGCCATCGTCAAAACCGATCACGCGCCTCATTACGACCTCTCCACCGATGCCGATACGGGCACCAGGGTCCAGGAGATCTTCACCGGACAGGCCATCTACATAAAAGCCGGCAATGAGGATTGGAGGAGCGATCCGAAAACCGGCGACGAGCTGGAAGCCGATTTCCGTCGTGCCCATGAAGACGCCAAATGGAGCTGTCAGACGAGCGGCACGGAGGCGATCGGCGGCGAAACCGCCGACATCATCGCCGTGCATCACGAAGACAATCCGTCCGAACCCGACAGCCGCTACTGGATTTCCCAATCGTCGGGCCTGCTTCTCAAAATGGTGATCTATGCGTCGCTGGGCCGTCATATCTTTCAGGTGACGGACACTTACGACTACAAGAACATTCCGGCGCCGCCGGAATAGCGGGACCGCCGCTCGCGCCGGCACAGGCCAAGGAGGTTTTCATGCTCACCAACGCCCAGACGCGCGATGTCGAATCCGTTCTGCATCCCTACACCAATCTCGTGAAGCTCAGGCAGACCGGCGCGCTCGTCTTCGAGCGGGGCAAGGGCGTGCGCCTCTATGACGAGGCCGGCCGCGATTACATCGAGGCGATGAGCGGGCTGTGGTGCACGGCGCTCGGCTGGGGCGAGGAGGAACTCGCGCGCACCGCCGCCGAGCAGATGAGGAAGCTCGCTTTCGGCCATCTCTTCGCGGGGCGCAGCCACGAGCCGGCCATCGCGCTGGCCGAAAAGCTGAAGGAGATCGCGCCCTTTCCGGTGGGCAAAGTCTTCTTCGCCAATTCGGGATCGGAAGCCAACGACACGCAGATCAAACTCTTCTGGTATGCGAACAACGCGCTCGGCCGCCCTCAGAAGAAGAAGTTTATCTCGCGCATGAAGGCCTATCACGGCGTGACCATCGCGAGCGCAAGCCTCACAGGCCTCCCCGCCAATCACAAGAGCTTCGATCTGCCGCTCGATTTCGTGCGCTTCGCGGCGTGCCCGCATTATTACCGCGCGGCCGAGCCGGGCGAGCGCGAAGAGGATTTCGCGCTGCGCATGGCCGGCAATCTGGCGGGCATGATCGAGACCGAAGGCCCCGACACCATCGCCGCGATGATCGCCGAGCCGCTTCAGGGCGCGGGCGGCGTGATCCTGCCGCCCAAGGGATATTTTCAGGCCGTGACGCGCCTTCTCGCGAAACACGGCATTCCGCTGATCGACGATGAAGTGATCACCGGCTTCGGGCGCACCGGAAACTGGTTCGGCTGCGAGACCTACGGGTTCCAGCCCGCGACCATGACCATCGCCAAGGCGCTCTCCAGCGCCTATCTGCCGATCTCGGCGGTCATGATTTCGCCGGAACTGTCAGCGATCATCGAAGCCGAATCCGGAAAGATCGGAACCTTCGGCCATGGCTTCACCTATAGCGGCCATCCGGTTTCCGCGGCGGTGGCGCTCAGGACCATCGAGCTCTATCAGGAGCGCGATGTGATGGGGCATGCCGCAGCCATGAGCCCGCATTTCCTGAAGCACATCGCGAAGCTCGCCGGTCACCCGCTGGTGGGCGAGGCGGTGGGCGTCGGCCTCATCGGCGCGGTCGAAATCGTGGCCGACAAGAAAACGAAACAGAGTTTCGACCCCGCCAGAACCGCCGCCGCAATCGTCGGGCGCTTCTGCGAGGAAGAAGGATTGATCGTGCGCCCGCTGATCGGCGACCGCATCGCGCTCTGCCCGCCGCTCGTCATCGGCGAAGCCGACATCGACGAGTTGTTCGCGCGCCTCGGCAAGGCGCTGGATCGCGGGCTGGACTGGGCGAAAAAGGAAAAATTGATCGCCTGACGCGGTAGGAAGAAGTAGGAATATTTGCTACCATTCGCCCGAAACGGGAGGTCCGCCCATGGCCAATGTCGAAAAAGTGAGCATTTCCCTGTCGCGGGATATGGTGGAGGACATCAAAGAGGCCATCGATCGCGGGCAATTCGCAACGGCCAGTGAAGTCATGCGCGATGCAATGCGCGACTGGCAGCGCAAGCAGAAGGCGGCGGACGGCCCGGCGATGCCGCGGACCGTCGAGGAGTTGCGGAAAATGATTCAGGAGGGAATCGATAGCGGTCCCTCTCTCGATCCCAAATTAGTGCTGGCGCGTCTGAAGGCCAAATATGGGGGGCAGGCCAATGAGCGGACAAAAACCCGTAAGGCTGGCAAAGCGCGTTCAAAGCGATCTCGATGAAATTGTCCTTTCGATAGCCAGGCGCAGCTCCACGCGCGCCGCTCTACGCTATGCGGATGAACTGGTCGCGAAATGCTACGGCCTGGCTGAATTTCCAATGTCTTGCAGGTTGCGGCCCGAATATGGCGAAGGCATACGCGTTGCGATCCACAAATCGCATGTGATTTTCTTTCGAATCCTCCCCCGCATGGTCCGTGTCGAACGGATCATCTATGGCGCGCGCGATTTGCCGCGCGCGCTCGGCGAATAATCGCAAAATCGTAACGGAACGGATTTCCTTTTCGTGATTTACCGAGACGGCGCGGGATTCGCCGCGCCTTCTCGAAATCATGTCGAAGGAATATGTTATGAGTACCGCCACCCAAATCAAGCTTGCGCCGCTGCCTTACGATGAATCCGCGCTCGAGCCCGTGATCTCCGCGCGCACGATCGGGTTCCACTATGGCAAACATCACAAGGCCTATGTGGAGAAGACCAACAAGCTCGCCGCCGGAACCAAATATGCCGACATGGATCTGGACGAGATCGTGACCAATTCGCACGCCCGCGATGTCGAGATCTTCAACAATGCGAGCCAGGCCTGGAACCACTCCTTCTATTGGAAGTGCCTTTCGCCGAAGCCTTCCGCGCCCGCGGGCCGGCTCGCCAAGGCGATCGAGGAATTCGGGGGGCTGGAGGCCCTCAAGAACGACATCGCAAGCAAAGGTGCTGCCCAGTTCGGCTCGGGCTGGGTTTGGCTGGTGGAGAAGGACGGCAAACTCGCCGTCCACAAAAGCACCAATGCCGAGAGCCCTTTTGCCAGGGGAATCAAGTGCCTGCTGACCATCGACGTGTGGGAGCACGCCTATTATCTCGACTATCAGAACGAGCGGCCCCGCCACCTGAAAGCCGTTCTGGACAGGCTGATCAACTGGAACTTCGTGGCTGATAATTTGTCAAAATAGCCCTTGACGCTTACGTAAACGTCAATTAGGACTCGGCGCGGAAACGCTATTGGGACCGGGAAGCAGGGCGAAAACGTCCGCACCCGGATGAACCGTTGAGCCGCACCTACACCATCCGCGAACTCACCAGGGAGTTCGCCGTCACCGCGCGCACGCTGCGCTTCTACGAGATCGAGGGTTTGCTCGCGCCCCGCCGCCAGGGCCAGGCGCGCATTTATTCCAACCGCGACCGCGCCCGCCTCACGCTCATCCTGCGCGGACGGCGCGTCGGTTTCTCGCTTGCCGAGATCGCCGAGCTGCTCGACCTCTACGAGAAGGGCGACGAGGGGCTTTCGCAGCTCCAGCACGCCGAAGTGAAATTCGCCGAGCGCATCGAGGCGCTGGAACGCCAGCGCATCGACATCGACGCGCAGATCGCCGATCTCAAGCTCAGCCTCACCCGCGTGAAGAACATGCTGGACGAGCGCAATCCGCCGCGCGCCGAGCCCGTGCGCATGATCGGCTATGGCGTGCTGCCGGCGGAGTCCTGAGGCGGCGAGCTTTTCCTCCCCCGTGAGTGCGGGGGCCAATCGCGATTCAACAGGAGACACCGATGACCGACTGCTTCGTTTACGACACCGTGCGCACGCCGCGCGGCAAGGGCAAGAAGGACGGCGCGCTGCACGAAGTGACCGCGCTGGAACTGGCGACGCAGGCGCTGCGCGCCATCCGCGACCGCAACAATCTCGACACCGGCATCGTCGATGATGTGGTGCTGGGCTGCGTCGATCCCGTCGGCGAGCAGGGCTCCAACATCGCGCGCATTGCGGTCTTGAACGCCGATTATGCCGATAGCGTCGCGGGCGTGCAGATCAACCGCTTCTGCGCGAGCGGTCTCGAAGCCTGCAACATGGCGGCGGGCCAGGTGATGAGCGGCCAGTCGGAAATGACCATCGGCGGCGGTGTCGAAAGCATGAGCCGCGTCGGCATGGGTGCCAGCGGTGGCGCGTGGGCGACCGATCCGGCCATCGCCATCAAATCCTATTTCACGCCGCAAGGCATCGGCGCCGATCTCATCGCCACCATCGACGGCTTTTCGCGCGACGATGTGGACGCCTACGCGGTGGAAAGCCAGAAGCGCGCGGGCCATGCGTGGAAGAACGGCTATTTCAAGAAATCCGTCGTGCCGGTGAAGGACATCATCGGCCAGACGATCCTCGATCGCGACGAACACATGCGCCCCGATGCGTCGATGCAGTCGCTCGCCGGAATCAATCCGGCCTTCACGCAGCTCGGCGAATTCGCGGGCTTCGATGCGGTGGCCCAGCAGCGCTATCCGCAAGTCGAGAAAATCAATCACGTGCATCACGCCGGCAATTCGTCGGGCATCGTGGATGGTGCGGCCGCCGTGCTGCTCGGCACGAAAGAAGCGGGCAATGCGATGGGATTGAAGCCGCGCGCGCGCATCCGCGCGTTTTCCTCGATCGGCTCGGAGCCTTGCATCATGCTCACCGGGCCCGCGCTGGTGACGGAAAAGGTGCTGAAGCGCGCGGGCATGACGGTCGACGACATCGACCTCTTCGAACTCAACGAAGCCTTTGCCGCGGTCGTCCTGCGCTTCATGCAGGTGATGAACATTCCGCACGAAAAGACCAATGTGAATGGCGGCGCGATTGCCATGGGCCATCCGCTGGGTGCCACCGGCGCGATGATCCTGGGCACCGTGCTCGATGAACTCGAACGCCGCGATCTCTCGACCGCGCTCGTCACGCTCTGCGTCGGCGCGGGCATGGGAACGGCGACGATTATCGAGAGGGTTTAACGAAAGAAACCCCTCATCCGGCTCGCTGCGCTCGCCACCTTCTCCCACAAGGGGAGAAGGAAATTCCCCTCTCCCCTTGTGGGAGAGGGTGGCCCGAAGGGCCGGGTGAGGGGTTAATTGAAAGGAATACGACCATGGAACTGAAAAACTTCAAATGGGATCAGGATGCCGACGGCATCGTGACACTTTCGTGGGATGTGCCGGGCCGCACGATGAACGTGCTCACCGGTTCGGCGATTGCCGAACTTGCGCAGGTCGCGGAGAAAGTCGCCGGCGATGCGAGCATCAAGGGCCTCGTCATCACCAGCGGCAAGCCGAACGGCTTTTGCGCGGGCGCCGCACTCGATGAAATGGAATCGGGCGCGAGCGCCGCGGGCGGAAAATCCTCCAACCCGCAGGATGCGATTGCCGCGCGCTACAATGGCGTGATGCAATTCCACCATGCGCTTCGCAAGTTAGAGACATGCGGCAAGCCGGTGGCCGCCGCGATCAACGGGCTCGCGCTCGGCGGCGGTTTGGAAGTCACGCTCGCCTGTCATTATCGCGTGGTGCAGGACAATCCGAAAATCCAGCTCGGTCTTCCTGAAGCGAAAGTCGGCTTGCTGCCCGGCGGCGGCGGCACGCAACGCCTTCCGCGTCTGATCGGCGCGATGGCGGCGTTCCCCATGCTGCTGCAAGGCAAGAGCGTGAACCCGCAACAGGCGCTGTCGTCGAAGATCGTTCACAAGGTCGCGAACGATGTCGTGGCCGACGCGAAGGAATGGATCAAGTCGAAGCCGGAAGCGGTGCAGCCCTGGGACAAGAAAGAATTCAAGCTTCCCGGTGGCGGGCCTTTCTCGCCCGGCGGCGGCCAGATTTTCACCATGGCCAATTCCATGCTGCGCAAGGAAAGCTACAACAATTATCCCGCGCAGCGCTTCATCCTCGATTGCGTCTATGAAGGCGTGCAGGTGCCGATGGATGCGGCGCTTCGCATCGAAGCGCGTTATTTCACCAAACTGATGATGATGCCCGAAAGCCGCAACATGATCCGCACATTGTTCCTCTCGATGCAGGATCTCGGCAAGGGCGCGCGCCGCCCGGCCGCTGAACCGAAAACGGATGTGAAGAATCTGGGCGTGCTCGGCGCGGGCGTGATGGGCGCCGGCATCGCCTATGTGTCGGCGCTGGCCGGCATCGATGTCGTGCTCGTCGATACGACCGAGGAGAAGGCGAAAGCCGGTCTCGATCATTGCTCCAAATTGCTCGACAAGCAGATCGAGAAGGGCAAATCCACGCCGGAGAAGAAGGCGGAAATTCTCTCCCGCATTCATCCGGCGACCGATTTCGGCGCGCTGAAGGCTGTCGAACTCGTCATCGAAGCGGTGTTCGAAGATCGCGCGGTGAAAGCCGATGTGACGAAGAAGACCGAAGCCGTGATCGGCGATAAAGCGATCTATGGCTCGAACACCTCCACGCTTCCGATCACCGGCCTCGCCGAAGCGAGTATCCGCCCGGAAAGCTTCATCGGCGTGCATTTCTTCTCGCCGGTGGATCGCATGGGCCTTGTCGAGATCATCATGGGCAAGAAAACGAGCCCGCGCGCGCTCGCCACCGCCGTCGATTACGTGCAGAAGATCAAGAAGACGCCGATTGTGGTGAATGACAGCCGCGGCTTCTATACGTCACGCTGCTTCGGCACCTATACGCGCGAAGGCATGGCGATGCTGGCCGAGCGCATCCATCCCGCGATGATCGAGAATGTCGGGCGCATGTCCGGCATGCCGATGGGTTCGCTGGAAGTCACCGATTCCGTCGGCATCGACACGGCGCTGAAAGTCACGCGCCAGACGAAGAAGGACCTCGGCATCGATTCCTCCGATGCGTCGGAAGATTTCCTTAGCTGGATCGTGGAGAAGAACGGGCGCATCGGCCGCAAAAACGCCAAGGGCTTTTACGATTACGACGAGCGCGGAAAACGTCTTCGCATCTGGCCGGATCTGATGAAATACGGCAAAGGCGAATGGCGCACCGATTGCGACGTGCAGGAGATGAAAGACCGTTTCCTCACCATTCAGGCGCTGGAAGCCGCGCGCTGTTTCGAGGAAGGCGTCATCACCGATCCGCGCGATGCCGATGTCGGCGCGATCCTCGGCTGGGGCTTTGCGCCCTTCACCGGCGGACCAGTCTCCTACATCGATACGATCGGCGCGAATGCGTTCGTTGCGCGCTGCGATGCCTTCGCCGCGAAATTCGGCGAGCGCTTCAAGCCCAACAAGCTGTTGCGCGACATGGCGGAGAAGGGCGAGACCTTCTATTCCCGCTTTGCGCCGGAAAAGAAGGCGGCCTAGTTTCTCCCCCCGTTCACGGGGGGAGTGCCGCGAAGCGGCGAGGGGGGCGAACGCATTCGCGCACGCCCCCTCCGTCTCGCTCGCGAAATGCTCGCTCGACACCTCCCCCGTAAACGGGGGAGGAAAGGAGGCTTCGATGTCCTACGAACAAATCCTCTACGATGTGAAGGATCAGATCCTCACCATCACCCTGCACCGCCCCGAAAAGCTCAACGCCTATACCGCCAAGATGCAATCCGAGCTGATCGATGCGTTCGCGCGCGCGAGCAAGGATGACGACGTGCGCGCCATCGTGGTGACGGGTGCGGGCCGCGCGTTCTGTGCCGGCGCGGATTTGTCGGCGGGGGCTGCGACGTTCGATGCCACGAGCAATCCCGAACGCGCCGCGCGCAATGCCGGGCCGGTGGGCTCGGTCGATTGGTCGGACGATCGCGTGCGCGATGGCGGCGGGCGGTTGACGCTGGCGATTTTCGAATGTCTGAAACCGGTGATCGCGGCGGTGAACGGGCCGGCGGTCGGCGTCGGCGCAACCATGCAATTGGCGATGGACATTCGCATCGCGAGCGATGCCGCGCGTTTCGGTTTCGTGTTCGCGCGGCGCGGCATCGTGCCCGAAGCGTGTTCGAGCTGGTTCCTGCCCAAGATCGTCGGCATCAGCCAGGCGCTGGAATGGTGCTATTCGGGCCGCGTCTTCGATGCCGCCGAAGCGTTGAAGGGCCGCCTCGTCAGCGACGTGGTGAAGCCGGAAGAATTGCTCGCGCGCGCTTACGCCATCGCCGCCGAAATCCGCGACAACACCGCGCCGGTGTCTGTGGCGCTCATCCGCCAGATGCTGTGGCGCTTGTCCGCGCTCGATCATCCGATGGAAGCGCACAAAATCGATTCACGCGGCATCTATGCGCGCGGCGCGAGCGCGGATGTGAAGGAAGGCGTCGTCGCGTTCCTGGAGAAGCGCAAGGCGAATTTCCCGGAGAAAGTGTCAAAGGACATGCCGCCCTATTTCCCCTGGTGGGGCGAGCGCAAATATTCCTGATCTTGGGAGTTTCAGCGCTTTCCGAAAATCGCGCGCAACATCCGCGCGAACCATCCGCGCATGCGCGGCTCTTCGAAGCGCTCTTCCATTCCCGGGGTATGAACCAAATGACCCAACATCGACCTTACTCCGATGCTATGTCCGCCGCCCCCCTTGAAATTCGTACACGGATCATACGCACATTGTGCGCCCGGCACAATGCCCCCTTATCAATTAAGGGTAGGAAAGAATAGTTAAGGACGGCTTAACCTAGCGCCGCCGGCTCAATCCTCGTCGTGATGCGCGAGGCGCTCGCGCCAGGAGCGCAGGAGATCGTGCGCGCATTCCCCGGTCGAAAGCTGGCTGGTGGCCATGCGCATCCAGGGCTCGACCAGCTTGCCGATATGCACGCCGGTGTCGTTTTGCGCCCGGCGCGCCTTCTCGACCGCCAGCACGCGGCAGGGATCGACCTCGCCATAAGCAACATAAAGCGTCGCCGCTGCGGCGAGGATCAGCACGACGGGCAGGGCGATCAGTGTACGGAGCATGGCCTAATGTCCCGGGCTCGGCGAGGGCACGGGATTGGCGCCGGGCGCGGGCGTGTTGGGATTGCGGCAGGTCGAATAGCCGGTGCCCCAGCCATGGCGATAGGTCTCGTTCGACTGGTACATCCCCTCGTCGCGCCAGGGGCCCTTGCGATAATCGGCCCCGGCGGTCGTGGCGGCCGAACAGCCCGCGGCATAGCCCGCCTGGAAGTCGGGATCGTTGCGCATGTTCACCTCCCGCGTGTCCACGCAGGCCGAGACGCTGGCCGCCAAAAGCGCGGCGATAAAGGCGATCCGGGTCATCGGGCCAAATTAGCACGCCGCCGGAGCGGCGGCTGCGGATAATGATCCTACAACCGGCCGGGTGTTTCCGGTTGGCCCATCAGTCGGATTTTAGCCGTATTTTTCGCGATTTTTTGCGACCGCCGGATGTCTCATCGCGAAGCATTAACCACGCTCCCGCCTGGAATACAATTAAAAGTTGTCTAACTTATCCCCGCTCGCAAAAGCTGTAGGATAATCGTCCTACAGGCCCGGTGGGGGCCGAAGGGAGCTGGAGATGACAGAGCTACAATCGATCGAAGCAAAGCATTCCCTCTGGGCGGCGAGCGCGCCCAAAGGCGGGGGACGGGCGCTCAAAATCGCGGCCGAGGCCTATGGCGTGCCGCTGGAGGAGGTGACGGCTGCCACCCGGCGGGGCCCGCGCGCGGCGCTGGCGCGGCAGGTGGCGATGTATCTCGCCCATGTGGTGCTCGGCATGACGATGAGCGAGATCGCACACGCCTTCGGCCGCGACCGGACGACCGCAAGCCATGCCTGCCGGCGCATCGAGGACCTTCGCGAGAACGCCCAATTCGACCGGACGATCGCATGGCTGGAGGCAAAGCTCGCGACGGGCGAGATGCCATGAGCCTTTCCGGTCACGAGGTGGAGCGCGAGGCCAGGCGCATCTTCCGCAAGCTCGGCGGCGGCCGTTTCTATCTGGCGCCGGGCGAGGGCGGGGATTTCGCGCTCGCCCTGCGCGGGCGCGCGACGGCGCTCACGGTTTGCGGCGAAATCGTGCGCGAATGGCTGAAGCGCGGCTGGCTCGGCGCGCATGGCGAAATAGCCGGCGCCTTGGCGCTCAGCGAGGCGGGCGCGGGCTGGTTCATCCGTATACAGAGCGTCTCCCAGCCCTTCGCCGCCCAGCATCAATTGCGCAGGCGCAGGCTCATCGGAACGCCCCATGGCGAGGAGACCGTCACCGTCAATGACGGCGAATCCACGCTGGGCTGGCTGAAGAAACGCGGCATCGTCGATGCCGTGCAATGCGACGCGGGCGAACGGCTCAGGCGCGATTTCACGATGGCGCAGCTTTCCCCGCGGCTGGGCGTGGATCTGAGCGCGCCGGTGGTGCTGGGGCGGCGCGGCGCCAAGGCGGCGGTCATCACCGATGCAGCACTTGCCGCCAAGCAGCGCTTTTCCGCCGCCATGAAGAGCGTCGGCCCGGGCCTTTCCGATCTTCTGTTCGATGTCTGCTGTCATCTGATCGGGCTCGAAGACGCCGAACACGCCAAGGGCTGGCCGCGCCGTTCGGGCAAGGTGGTGTTGCGCATCGCGCTCGACCGGCTCGCCATGCATTACGGGATGCTCGCGCCCGCGCGCGCGAAAGTCAGGGCGTGGCGCGATGAGCCGTGAGATGCGCTCACGCCTTGGCGAAGGGATTCTTCGACGTGCGCAGCACGAAGCGGATCGGCGTTCCCTTGAGGCCGAAATCCTCGCGCAGGCCCTTCTGCAGATAGCGCAGATAGGATTGCGGCAGCGCCTTGAGCTGGTTGCCGAACAGCGCGAATCCCGGAGGCCGCGTTTTCGCCTGCGTCATGTAGCGGATGCGCACGCGCCGTCCGCTGATGGCGGGCGGGGGATGGCGCTCGAGCGCGCCGGCGAGGAAGCGGTTCAGTTGCGCGGTCGGAACATGGGTGTTCCAGGCCTTGTCGGCTTCCAATATCGCCTCGGAAAGTTTTTCGATGCCTTCGCCGGTCAGCGCGGAAAGCGTGACGAGCGGCGCGCCCGCCAGTTGCGGCAAAAGACGGTCGAGATCCTCGCGCAGCGTTTTTCTCTTGCTCTGCTTGTTGGGCACCAGATCCCATTTGTTGACGGCGAAGACGACGGCGCGGCCCTCGTGCGCAACGAGGTCGGCGATGGCCAGATCCTGTTTCTCGAATGGCGCGCCCGCATCGATCAGCACGATCACGCAAGCCGCGAAGCGGATGGCGTTGAGCGTGCCCGCCACCGACAATTCCTCGATTTCGTGTCCGGCCACGCGCGCGCGCTTGCGAAGACCTGCGGTGTCGTGCAGCAGCACCTGGCGCCCGCCGATCGCCCAGGGTGCGGCGATCGCATCGCGCGTGATGCCGGCTTCGGGCCCGGTGAGCGCGCGCGCCTCGCCGAGCAGCCGGTTGAACAGGCTCGATTTGCCGGTATTGGGGCGGCCGACGATGGCGATCTTCAGCGGCTTGTCGGGTTCTTCCGCCTCGATTTCGTCTTCGCTGGCGTAAGGCGCGATGGCGTCGAGCAATTCGGCGAGGCCCTGTCCGTGTTCGGCGGAGAGCGCGATGGGCTCGCCGAAGCCGAGCGAGGACGCTTCGTGGATCGTGTCGCGAACGGCGCGGCTTTCGCATTTGTTGGCGGCGAGGATCACGGGTTTGCCCGCGCGCCGGAGTGCTGCGGCAATGATCTCGTCGCCCGCGGTAACGCCGTCGCGCGCATCGACGAGGAAGAGGCAGAGATCGGCGCGCGCGATCGCATCCATCGTCTGCGCCGTCATGCGCTGGGAAAGCGATCCCGCCTCGGCGTGCTCGAAGCCCGCCGTGTCGATCAGCCGGAAGGAGACGTGCCCCAGTTGCGCGTCCGCCTCGTTCCAGTCGCGCGTGATGCCGGCTTGGCCATGCACGATGGCGAGCCTTCGCCCGGCGAGCCGGTTAAAGAGCGCCGATTTGCCGACATTGGGCCGGCCGACGATGGCGATGGTGAGCCCCATGGCGCATTCTCCGCACCTTCAGCGCAGCGCCACAAGCTGGGCATCGCTGGTCAGGAAATAGAGCATGCCATTGGCGACGACGGGGGAAATGGTGGTGCCGTCGGGGATCTGGATGCGCCCGAGCATGCGCCCCGTATAGGGCGAGACGGAAATGGCGTAGCCGTCCGACGAGACCAGGATCAACCGGTTGGAGATGAGGACCGGCCCCGACCAGACGATCGGCTTCTTGCGGTCGGCATCGGTCCAGCGGTCGAGCTGGGTGAGCCATTTCACCGCGCCGTCCTTGCGGGCGAGGCACAGAAGCCGCGAATCCGTGGTCAGCACATAGACGAAATCGCCCGCCGCCCAGGGCGTCTGGATGCCGCCGATGTCGCGCGACCAGACGCGGTCGCCGGTGTTGATGTTGATCGCCACCATGATGCCCGAATGGGAGATGGCGAAGACCATGTCGCGGTCGATCACGGGACGCCCCGCGATATCGTCGAGCTCGGAAAGCGCGGTCGTGGTTCCCGAGCGCGTCAGCATGTCGTTCCAGGCGGACCTGCCATTATCGGTGCGCAGCGCGAACAATTCGCCCGAACTGTAGGGCACGACCACATATTGATCGGCGACCGCCACGCTCGTGCTTTCCAGAATGCTCGCGCTTTCGGCGATGCCCTGATGATCCCAGAGCTGATGGCCGTCGCGCTCGTCGAGCGCCACGAAATGATTGTCCTGCGAGGACACGAACACGCGCCCGTTCACCGCCACCGGCGCGTTGATGATGGGAACGCCGAGATCCTTTTTCCAGGCGATCGCGCCGCCCGAAGCCGAAAGCGCAAAGACGGTGCCGAAGCCGGTGGCGACGAAGATGCGCCCGTTGTCATAGGCGATGCCGCCGCCGAAGCCCTTGGAGGGATCGGTCGTCGTGTTCTGGCCCATGAGGCCGAAGGTCAGTTCGCTCGTCAGGCTTTCCTCGCCGCTATTGGGCGCGAGTTCGCGATTCCACAGCGGATAGCCGTTGAGCGCATTGAAGCTGAAGACATGGGCTTCGGAATCGAGCACGAAAACCCGTCCGCCGGCGACGACGGGCGGCGCGGTCAGCCGCGAATCCCGGTCGGAGCCCTTGCCCGCGTCGCGCTCCCATTGGCGGTGCAGATTGCCGACCGCCGCCAGATGATACATGGCATTGGTGGCGTAGCCGCCGGGTTCGGGCCAGTCGCGATTGACGTATGGCTGCGGCAGGAGCACGGGCGTGCGCGCCAGCTCCGGATCGGGCCTCAGCGAATTGTCCATCGTCATGACGGAAATCCGCTCGCCCTTGAGATCGGATTTGGAGGGCGCGTCGAACCAGCCCGCCGCGTCGACGATATTGCCGACAGCGTCGATCGTATCGCAGCCGAAGAGCGCAAGCGGCAGCGCGATGCAAAGGATCAGGCGCGAGACGAAGCGGATCATGGGCGCGCGGAACCTTCAGTGATGGGCGGGCGCGGGTGGCGCGCTTTCCTTCGGCAATGCGCCGTAATCATTGTCGCCGCCGCCTTTGAGGAATGTCGCCATCGCTTCCGAGCGCTGGCGAAGGCCCAGCGGCGCATCCTTGTCGGCGGCGAGACCTTCGTAAGCGGTGAGCGCCTCTTTGGCCGCGCCCATGTGATAGTCGGAATAGGCGAGGATTTCGCGCGCCATGGGCTTCCACGGACTTGCCGGATCGGTGAGCGGCGCCAGCAGCGTTTCGAGTTCGAGCCTGGGCGCGGTATCGACGATCGCCCAGCCGATGCGCAGCCGCGCCACTGCGGCCAGCATCTCGTCGCTGCCGCCTTCGATCTTCTTGTAGGCGGCGACGGCTGCGTCCGTCTTGCCGGCGGCAAGCAGCGCATCGGCCGCCTGAAGCTGCGAAACCTGCGCGTAGCCGCCGGGCGCATCCTTCGCCAGTTGCGCGAATGCCGCCGCCGCATCGAGCGGCTTGTTGGAATTCAAGAGCGCCGCCGCCGCCTGATATTCGTCGGAGGCGCGAAGGCGCTGGCGCGCGTCGTAGTAGCGCCAGAGTTCGAATCCCGCCACGGCGATCACCAGAAGGGCCACGGCCGCGATGATGTAATCGCCGTATTGCTTCCAGAGCTGTTCGTATCGATCGCGGCGGACCTCCTCCTCGATTTCGCGGAAGATGTCGGACAATGGAATTCCTCTTTCACTGGCGGGCAAGGCGGGCCTCAAAGCCCAAGGCATTGAACGGCCGGGATGATTAGCGGCTCAAGGCCCAAAGGGCAACTCAAGGGGCCATGAAAGCGGCGCAATGGTTGATGGGTGTCAGGCCGTTTTCTTCATCGAATAGACGTTTTCGGCGCCCGGGAAGCGGCGTGCGCGCACATCCGCCGCATAGGCCTTCACGGCGGCCTCGATCTCCGGGCCAAGCTGGGCGTATTGCCGCACGAATTTGGGCGGGGACGGGTTCAACCCCAGCATGTCCTCCATGACGAGGATCTGGCCGTCGCATTGGGCCGATGCCCCGATGCCGATGGTGGGGATGGAGACTTCCTGCGTGATCCGGGCGGCCAGGGGCTCGGCCATGCCCTCCAGCACCACCGCGAACGCGCCGGCGTCCGCCACGGCTTTGGCATCGGCGATGATGGCGGGCCATTCGGCCTCGGTGCGGCCTTGCGTCTTGAAGCCGCCGAAAATCTGGATGCGCTGCGGGGTGAGGCCGATATGGCTGAGCACCGGAATGCCGCGCTGGGTGAGATAGCGGATCGTGTCGGCGAGCATCGCGCCGCCTTCCATCTTCACGGCCGTGCAGCCGGTTTCCTGGATGATGCGCGCGGCGTTGCGGAAGGCGATTTGCGGGGATTCTTCGTAAGTGCCGAACGGCATGTCGACCACGACGAGGGCATGTTTGGACCCGCGCATCACCGCCTTGCCGTGGGTGATCATCATGTCGAGCGTGACGCCCAGCGTGTTCTCCATGCCGTGCATCACCATGCCGAGGCTGTCGCCCACCAGCATGAGATCGACATGTTCGTCGAGGAGGCGCGCGGTATGGGCGTGATAGCAGGTCAGGCAGACGACCGGCTTCGCATTCTTGTGCGCCTTGATTTCGGGCACGGTCACGCGCTTGGTTTGCGAAATGGCCGACATGGAAATTTCTCCGTCTTTTCCTCCCCCGTTGTTACGGGGGAGGTCCGGCCAAGGGCCGGGGAGGGGGCGAGTCACTATAGCCGATGCTGCGGGTGCGAAGAAGGGGGCTGCTCTAGCAGCCGGAAACCGCAACGTTGACCAATTTGCAGATGCCGCTGTCGTCGATTACGCGGGCCGTAACGCGAATTTCACGGCCGTCGTCTGTCGTCAGCACGTGCTGGCTCAGCACGACGTTTTTGACAACTTTGGTAAGTTTGCACTGCATGTCTATATTGTTTTCGCCTCGGCTCATGTCGAAGCCGCCTGCGGTGAGCAGCGTCTTGAATGTATCCATCGTCATGGTGTTGTCGCGACCAATGTAAGCACCTACATCTGCGCAGGTTTTTACCGGGCTCGGCAAATTGTCGCCAGCGGTAACCGGGCGCGCACCAAAGGCAGCACATGACGCCGCTGTGATTATAAGTACCGGCAGGTTGTTTCTGTGCATCCGAAATCTGTCCGCAAGAACGATGGACAATAGCTGAAAAGCGGCAGCTTGCGGAAGTACGGCTGAAATGGCCGGGAGCGCTCCCGGAGTGCCGACATTCGGTGCAGGGCAGTTAGCCTTAAGCCGCCTCGGCTTCCGCCAATTTCACGCGTTCCTCAAATTGCCTTACAAACTGATCCCGCGGCACCGATTTCATATGCGCCACGGTATTGGCTTCGCGTACCATCCGCGCTTCCAGCACGGCCTCATGCGGGAGCTTGCCGTTGGCGTGCATCCAGCGCGCGACATCCACCCAGTCCCAGAGCGGGCTCTCGCTCATCACGCGCGCGACCGGCGCGGGGAAGCCTTGCCCGCGCTCGCCCTTGCCATAAAGCGAGATGGCCGCGCGCGACAGCCCGCTGCGGGCTGCGATGTCGGACAGGCTGACCAGATAATCGGGCTCGAAACGCTCGACCTTCGCGCCCGCCTTCAGCACATCGGCGAAAGCGGAAATCAGCGCATGGGCGAAATTCTTTGCCTCGCGCGCGAATTCCAGAACAATCACGCCCTTCTGGAATGAAATCGTCGCGTCGTCGCAACCAGCTTCGAAGAAGCGGTCCTCGAAATCGTCGGCCTCCGGATCGACGCCCGAAGCGATGATGGCGAATTCGTAGGTCTTCATTCTTCGTCTCCATGGGCGTGGCCACAGCGCTCAACCGCGCGGCGGATCGCGGCGGCATGATGCTCGGCCGCTTTCGGCGTCGACCACACCGACAATTGGCAGCCGTCGCGGGCATTGCGCGGGCAAAGAAGCCGTCCCCACGCATGTCCGCGCGCTTTGCGGAATCGCCAGCCGCGCGATTCCGCATAAGCCACCGCGGCCTCGATCTCCTTGCTGGGATGACGCGGGCGCGTCATCGCCGCCCCCTTATAGGGCGCGATCTGTAAACAAATGTCAACAGGCGCATTGCTCCTCTGCCATACGGGCATTTGGCCGCTCACCGCCTGACGGTGCAATATGCGTCCGCCTCTATCGAAGGGATGCCACATGAAATCCGCACTTCGCGCCGCTATCGTTCTCGGATCAGTCTCAGCCGCCGCTGCTGCGTTCGCCGCGACCGCGATCCTGCCGCCGCCCGCGACGCTCATGGGCGACACGATCGATACGATCTGGGGCGTGAAGGTCGCCGATCCCTATCGCTGGCTCGAGAATTCGGACGATCCAAAGGTGCAGGCCTGGAGCGACGCGCAGAACAAGCGCACGCGCGCCTATCTCGATGCGCTTCCCGACCGCACGGCCGTGAAGGACGAACTGACGAAACTCATCAAGGAAACGTCGCCCGCCTATTATCACCTCGAAGCGCGCGGCGCCCGCGTCTTTGCGTATTACTCCGATCCGAAATTCCAGCAGCCCATGCTGGTGACGCTCGATGCCTCGGCCGATCCGGCGAGCCGCAAGACCGTGCTCGATCCCAACAAGCTCGATGCCAAGGGCCTGACCGCGATGGACTGGTTCGTGCCGTCCGGCGACGGAACGAAGGTGGCCGTGTCGCTGTCGCAGAACGGAAGCGAAAACGGCACGCTTCACATTTATGACGTGGCGAGCGGCAAGGAGATCGATACGCCCATTCCGCGCGTGCAATATCCCACCGCCGGCGGAAGCCTCGCTTGGGCCGCCGACGGCAAAGGCTTCTGGTACACGCGCTATCCCGGTGCGGATGCGCCGAAGGACGACCAGGCCTTCTACATGCAGGTCTATTTCCACAAGCTCGGCACCGACGCCAAGAACGACAAGCTGGTGCTGGGCAAAGCCGACGGGCTCGAGCGCATCTCGGAAATCTTCCTCGACAACCGCTTCAACCTCGATCGCGTGATGGCGATGGTCCAGCGCGGCGACGGCAATATCTGGGCGTTCTATGTGCTCGGCGAGGGCCAGGCGCCCGTGCGCATCGGCACCTATGAAGACGATATCGTCTATGCGACGTTCGGGCCCGATGGCGCGGTCTATGCCATCTCGCAAAAGAACGCGCCCAATCGCAAAATCCTCAAGCTGAAACCGCCCTTCGCCGAACACGCGCTGGCCTCCGCGCCCGTGATCGTGCCCGAGAGCAAAGTGGCCATCCTTTCGGGCGGCGCCGAAGAGCAGCAGGCCGATCTTTCCTTCAGCCCCGGCCATCTTTTCGTGCGCGATATCGTGGGCGGGCCCAACGACGTGCGCATCTTCGATCTCGACGGCAAGGCGGAAGGGCTTTTGCCGCTGCCCGAGGTTTCGGGCAATTCGGAGATCGATCCTTTGGCCAATGGCGACGTGCTCTACGACGTTTCGACCTATGTGCGGCCGATCTATTTCATGGAATGGACTCCGTCGAGCGGAAAGGCGAAGGAAACCGGGCTGAAGATGACCTCGCCGGTGAGCTATGCCGATGCGAAGGTGGTGCTCGCCTTCGCCACGTCGAAGGACGGCACCAAGGTTCCCGTCGACATCATCATGAAGAAGAGCGAGACGCTCGACGGCACGAATCCGGCGCTGCTTTACGGCTATGGCGGCTATGGCATCAGCCAGACGCCCTATTTCCTCGGCGCGACGTGGCGGCTCTGGCTCGACGCGGGCGGGATCTACGCCGTGGCCAATATCCGCGGCGGCGGCGAATATGGCGAGCGCTGGCACAAGGAAGGCATGCTGACCAGGAAGCAGAACGTGTTCGACGATTTCGACGCGGCCGGCGAATATCTCGTCGATAAACAATACACCTCGCACGACAAGCTCGCGCTGCTCGGCGGCTCGAATGGCGGGCTTCTGATGGGCGCGGAGATCACCCAGCATCCCGATCTGGCGCGCGCCGTCGTGTCGGAAGTCGGCATTTACGACATGATCCGCGTCGAGCTCGATCCCAACGGCGCCTTCAACACGACCGAGTTCGGCACGGTGAAGAACGAGGCCGATTTCAAGGCGCTTTACGCCTATTCGCCCTATCACCACGTGGTGAAAGGTACGGCCTATCCTGCCGTGCTGATGATGACGGGGGCGACCGACATGCGCGTCAATCCGATGCAATCGCGCAAGATGACCGCGGCGCTGCAGGCGGCCACGGGTTCGGACAGGCCGATCCTTCTTCGCACCAACAAGACATCGGGACACGGCATCGGAAGCTCGCTCGACGAACGCATCGCCGAGCGCACCGATTTCCTGACCTTCCTGTTCGATCAGCTGGGGATGAAATATTCGGCGCACTAAAAACGGCGAACCGAACGATTTATTTCCGCAATGACGCGAACGCGTCGAGGAGCTTGATCGCCGTTTCTTCCGCGGATTGGCCGGTGCTGCGGCCGATCAGGTAATCCATGCATTGATTGATCGGTTGGGAGAGGGCGTTGGCAAGCTTTACCGCCCCTTCGGCGGTCACCGGGCCGCTTTCCTGATCTCTGGCAATGCGATCCAGTACGTTTGCGAGCACGAAACCGACCAGCCGCTCGCCGCCATCGCATTGCCGGAAGCATTCCCAGATTGCGCGCTCGAATTCGTAAAGCCTTCCCGATCCGCCGAAGAATCCGCTCGTGCGCAATTGCTCATATAACGCATATGCGCGCCGGATCGTGAGGCTGTCTGCGGACATCACACTGGAATCGGAAAATCGCTTTTCTTGAAAATGGAGACCAGTTGGATATTGCGTGCCGCAAGCGCTTCGGTTGCGCCTTCCTGGCGGTCGATCACGACCAGCGCCCGCTTGACCACACAGTTCGGGTATTCGAGATGGATGCCTTCCACCGCTCCGAACATGGATTTTCCCGACGTCGCGACATCGTCCACCAGCAGCACGTCCTCGCCGTCGGTCAGATGGCCGTCGATGCGTTCGCGCGCACCATGTTCCTTGGCCTTCTTGCGTACGAAAAACGTCTGAACAGGATGACCCCGCACATGGCTCATGGCGGAGATCGCGGCAACCAGCGGTACGGCACCCAGTTCGAGTCCGCCGACGCAACGGATATTCTCCCGCTTCATATATTCCAGAATAACGTCGCCGAGCAGCGATGCTCCTTCCGGCAGCAGGGTCGTCTGGCGAAGCTGGAAGAGATATTTGCTGGTGCGGCCGGACGAGAGAATGAAATCGCCGAGTTTCAAAGATTTATCGAGGATGATTTGCCGCAATCGCTCCCATCGCGGATCGCTCCGGTCGAGAACATCGTCTGCGGCATTCCGGTCTTGTTTGGCCGCGCGCATATTCATCCGGTTCTCCCCCCGAATCGGCTCTCCCGCCGAAAGGATGCTCCTCTCGCGAGGCCGGGGCTATAACGGTTGTCGCCGTAAGCGGCCACCGTCTGTTGAAAACGTGGACGGCAGGTCGCGTTATTCGGCCTTTTCCGCCGCTTCGCCTTCTTCGGTCTTGGGCCCCGCGCCTTTCTCGAACAATTCCTCGGCGGCAACCTTGGCCTCGGCGGAGGCCTCTTCCTCGGCCGTGCGTTCGGCCAGCACGTCCTCGCCGCGCGCCTGACGCTCGGCTTCGTCTTCCGTGCGCGCCACATTCACCGTCACGCTCACGCGCACTTCGGGATGCAGCACCACCGACAGCGGGAAAAGCCCGATCGTCTTGATCGCCTTGTCGAGCGGCACTTGCGTGCGGTCGACCTTGACGCCGGCGGCCGCGATCACGTCGGCGATGTCGCGCGGCGAAACCGAACCGTAGAGCTGGCCGCGGTCGCCCGCCTGGCGCAGGAGCACGAAGGTCTTGCCGTCGAGCTTCTTGGCGATCTTGTCGGCTTCCTTCTTGCGCTCGAGATTGCGCGCTTCGAGATGGGCCTTCTGGCTCGCGAAATATTCGCGGTTCGCCTTGGTGGCGCGCAACGCCTTTTTCTTCGGCAGGAGATAATTGCGCGCGAAGCCGTCCTTGACGCGCACTTCCTCGCCCATCTGGCCGAGCTTCTCGACGCGTTCGAGCAGGATCACTTGCATGGTCTTGCTCCTATTTCACGACGTAGGGCAGGAGCGCCATGTAGCGCGCCCGCTTGATGGCCTGCGCGAGCAGGCGCTGCTTGCCCGACGACACCGCGGTGATGCGCGACGGCACGATCTTGCCCCGCTCGGAGATGAAGCGCTGCAAGAGCTTCACGTCCTTGTAGTCGATCTTCGGCGCATTGGCGCCCGAGAAGGGGCAGGTCTTCTTGCGGCGGAAGAAGGGGCGGCGTTGTCCGGCGCTGCTCATTGCACGGTCTCCTCGGCCTCGGCTTCGGGTTTGTTGTCTTCGCGCTCGCGGCGCTTGGAGGAATTGGATTGCTCGAACGCATCCACCTTCACGGAGATGTAGCGCAGCACGTCCTCGTTGATCTTGATCTGGCGCTCCAGTTCCTGGATCGCCTTGGCCGGCGCGTTGATGTTGAGAAGGACGTAATGGCCCTTGCGGTTCTTCTTGATGCGATAGGCGAGGCTGCGCAGGCCCCAATATTCCTGCTTCTCGACCTTGCCGCCTTCGGATTCGATGATGGTCTTGAGGTGGGTGGCGAGTGCGTCCACCTGCTGCGCGCTGATGTCCTGGCGCGCGATCAGGAGATGCTCGTAAAGAGCCATGTGATCCAAGTCCCTGTTTTGGCTCGCGGAACGGCCGAGGGCGGGAGGCCCTTTGCCGTTATGGCTCCCCTGACCGCCGGACCATCCGGCATGACCCAAAAGGGCGTCAGGCGACCGCGAGCCGCTTCGAAGGCGGGCGATATAGCGGAAGGGGGCGGGCAAGGGCAAGCGGTGCTTATTTCACTATTGACGCAATAATTGTGCTTGTGGTGAAATATATCGGCATCGCAGAGGACACTCCCATGGCCGAATCCCATCGCGCGTCTCTCATATCGGCGGTCTTCTATAAGGACCCGAAATCCGCCATCGACTGGCTCGAAAAGGCCTTCGGCTTCGAACGCGCCATGATCATCACCGACAAGGACGGCAATCTCGCCCATTCGGAGCTGCGCTTCGGCGACGGCCTTGTGATGATCGGCTCCGAATGGGCCGATTTCACGGCCAGCCCCAAAGCGGTGGGCGGCAAGAACACGCAGTTCCTCCATGTGCATGTGACGAAGGACATCGACGGCCATTGCGCACGCGCGCGCGCCGCCGGCGCGGTGATCCTGCAGGAACCGTCGGATCAGTTCTACGGCGAGCGCACCTATCGCGCGCGCGATCCGGAAGGCCATGTGTGGACCTTCGGGCAGACCGTGCGCAACGTCACCCGCGAGGACGCCGAAAAGGCGAGCGGCTACAAGATCGAAGGCTGGGTGTGACGGGCCTCGATCGCACGCTTGCCGCGCTCGCCGATCCCAAACGGCGCCGCCTCGTCGAGCTTTTGAGCGAGGGCCCGCGGCGCGCGGGCGAGCTTGCGCGCGTGCTCGATCTCAATCCGTCTGCCTTGAGCCGGCATCTGCGCACGCTGAAGGCGAGTGGGCTCGTCGAGGAATCCCATCCCGAATTCGACGCGCGCGTGCGCGTCTACAGTTTGCGTTCGGCGCGCATCGGCGAGCTCAAGGACTGGCTCGCCGCCACCGAGCGCATGTGGAGCGAGCAGCTCGCCGCCTTCAAGGCGCATCTGGAACGCGCGCCATGACCTCCAGAGTGCTGGTTTCGCTGCGTGTCGCGGCCGCGCCCGAACGGGCCTTTGCCGTCTTCACGCGCGAGATCGGCGCGTGGTGGCGGCCCAACGATCTTTTCCGCTTCACCCCGCGCGGGCCGGGCATTGTCGCGCTCGATCCGCGCCTGGGCGGGGCGTTCACCGAAACGCTGGCGGATGGAAAAACGTTCGAGATCGGGCGGATCACCGCGTGGGAGCCGGGCGCGCGGCTCGCCTTCACCTGGCGCCAGGCCAATTTCGCGTGCGGCCAGACGACGGAAGTCGATGTGCGTTTCGAGCCCGTGGGCGAGCAGACGCGCGTGACCGTCGAGCATCGCGGCTGGGATAGCGTGCCCCAGGACCATGCCGCGCGCCACCGATTCCCCGATGCCGTTTTCCTGCAACGTCACGGCGAGTGGTGGCAAACGCTGCTCGAATCCTATCGCGCGCGAATGCGCGCCGAAGACGGTTCCGAATAGACGAAGGGCAAGACCGTCTATCCGCCAGGCCCCGCGATCTTCCGCACCGCCGCGGCCGCCAGAATCTCCGGCTCCATCAGCCGCGCGTTCACGCCCATGCGGTCGTAGCTCTTGTCCACAGCCACCCAATGCGTGGTGCAGCCGCAGATTTTGCAGGTGTGGGTTTCGAGTTCTTTGTCGCCCCACAGGTAAATCGATGTCGCGCCGTCATCGGCCACGATGCGCACATCGCGCGGCGAATAATAGGCCCACAGCGCGCCCCGCCTGCGGCAGATCGAACAGGCGCAATCGGTCACCGTTTCGGGCGCCGCCGCCACTTCGATGCGGACCGCGCCGCAATGGCACGAAGCTTCGATCATCGCGTCATCATATCCGAAACAGACGAAGGGCGCTGTCGCCAACGGCAGCGCCCTCTTTTGTCACGGCCTCGGAACTTGTCTCGAAGCCGACCGGCCCGCGGGGCGGGCCCGTCTTTGCGCCCTGAGCCGCTCGCGGCCGGGCGATGAACTATCCGCCCGCGTTGTGCGCGCGTCAAACTTTTTCGCGCCGGAATCACATCACAATAACTGTCATCCCGGCCGAACGAGCGAAGCGTGTGAGAGCCGGGACCCATTGAGCCGCTTTCACCGTGGGTCCCGGGTCTCGCGTTGCTCGCCCGGGATGACAAGATTTGTTTTGCCGGCCGGGTCTTGCATCGGCTACCGCCACTCGCTAAACGCGCGCCCCATGACACGCGCTTTCATTTTCCCCGGACAGGGCAGCCAGGCGATCGGCATGGGCAAGGCGCTTGCCGAAGCGTTCGCGCCCGCGCGCGAGGTTTTTCAGGAAGTCGATGAGGCGCTGTCGCAGAAGCTGTCGAAGCTGATGTGGGAAGGCCCCGAATCCGATCTCACGCTCACCGAGAACGCGCAGCCCGCGATCATGGCGGCGAGCATGGCGATCATTTGTGTGTTGCGGAAGGAAGCGGGCCTCGATCTTGCCAAACATGCGCGCCTGGTGGCCGGCCATTCGCTCGGCGAATATACGGCACTTTGCGCGGCGGGCGCATTCACGCTTTCCGATACCGCGCGGCTTTTGAAAACGCGGGGACGCGCGATGCAGGAGGCCGTTCCCGTCGGCGTGGGCGCGATGAGCGCGCTTCTCGGCGCCGATATCGAACTGGCCGAGGCGTCCGCGAAGCAAGCGGTGGAGCTAGCCCCGCCGACCGAAAAAAATCCCGTCTGCGTCGTGGCGAATGACAACGCGCCCGGTCAGGTCGTGATCTCGGGAACCAAGGCCGCGGTCGAGCGCGCGGGCGAAATCGCAAAAGCCAAAGGCGCCAAGCGCGCGATGGCGCTGGCGGTGAGCGCGCCGTTCCATTGTCCCTTGATGCAGCCCGCCGCCGACAAGATGCGCGAGGCGCTTGCCGCCGTCACGATCCATCCGCTGGCCGCGCCGCTTGTCGCCAATGTCACCGCATCGGAAACCAATGAACCCGAGACCATCCGCCGTTTGCTGGTCGAGCAGGTCACGGGCCGCGTGCGCTGGCGCGAAAGCGTGCTTGCGTTCCGCCCCCTGGGCGTGGAGGTTACGGTCGAAGCGGGTGGGGCGAGGGTGCTAACCGGCATGGTCAAGCGCATCGACAAGGATCTGCAGACGGTGACGCTCGACAGCGCCGCCGACATAGAGGCTTGTGCGAAGACGTTGTGATGATGAAATCAGCACCTCATCTCACCTCCCCCTTGAGGGGAGGTCGATCCGGCGTAGCGGGCTGCAAGCCCGCGAAGGCGGATCGGGTGGGGGTCATGTTTACTTCCGTGCAATTACCCCCACCCGGCTCGCAAGTGCTCGCCGACCTCCCCTCAAGGGGGAGGTAGAAAGTACAGCTATGTTCGATCTCACAGGAAAGACTGCTTTGGTCACCGGCGCTTCCGGCGGCATCGGCGGCGCGATCGCCAAGGCACTGCATGCGCAAGGTGCCAATGTCGTGTTGTCCGGCACGCGGGCGGAAGCATTGGAAGCATTGAAAACCGAACTCGGCGCGCGCGCCCATGTCGCGCTCTGCAATCTTGCCGATGCCGCATCCGTCGAAGCCTTGCCGAAAGCCGCCGAAGCCGCGGCCGGCGCTCCCATCGATATTCTGGTGAACAATGCCGGCATCACGCGCGACAATCTCTTTCTGCGCATGAAAGACGAGGAATGGGATCAGGTGATCGCCGTCGATCTCACCGCCGCGTTCCGTCTTTCCCGCGCCGTGCTTCGCAACATGATGAAGAAGCGCTGGGGCCGCATCGTTTCCATCACCTCCGTCGTGGGCGCGACCGGCAATCCCGGCCAGGGCAATTATGCGGCGGCGAAGGCGGGGCTCATCGGCATGACGAAATCGCTCGCCGCCGAAATCGCGAGCCGCAACATCACGGTCAATTGCGTGGCGCCCGGCTTCGTCGCGACGCCGATGACGGACGCGCTGAGCGAAGAACAGAAGAACGCGCTGCTCGCGCGCATCCCTGCGGCGCGTTTCGGCGCGCCCGGCGATGTGGCGGCCGCAATCGTCTATCTGGCGAGCGAGGAAGCCGCTTACGTGACCGGCCAGACGGTGCATGTCAATGGCGGCATGGCGATGATTTAGCTGGAAGTTCAACGGGATATGCCGCATGTTGGCGGCCCGGAGGGCTTTGTGTTACGAAGCGGCGGCCTCGCGGCATACCGACCGGGCCCGCCATCAACGAGAGGTTTCGATAGAGCAATGAGCGATACTGCCGAGCGCGTGAAGAAGATCGTGGTCGAGCATCTGAACGTGGACGCCGACAAGGTCACCGAAAGCGCGTCCTTCATCGAGGATCTGGGCGCCGACAGTCTCGATACCGTCGAACTGGTCATGGCGTTCGAGGAGGAATTCGGCATCGAAATCCCCGACGACGCCGCCGAGTCGATCGTGACGGTGGGAGACGCCGTCAAATACATCGACAAGTCGCAGGCCTGAATGACGCTCGCCGGCGCGTCTGGCAGGCGCAGGGTCGTCGTCACCGGTCTTGGCCTCGTCACGCCGCTGGCCTGCGGCGTGGAGGAAAGCTGGTCGCGGCTGCTCGCCGGAAAATCGGGCGCGCGTCCCATCACCAAATTCAAGGTCGACGATCTGCCCGCGCGCATCGCCTGCGATGTACCGCGCGGCGACGGAACGGATGGCAGCTTCAATCCCGACCAATGGGTCGATCCCAAAGAGCAGCGCCGCGTCGACGATTTCATCGTCTTCGCGCTCGCAGCCGCCCAGCAGGCCGTAACCGATTCCGGTTACGTGCCGAAAGATGAAGAAGAGCGCTGCCGTTCCGGCGTGCTGATCGGCTCTGGCATCGGCGGACTTCCCGGCATCGAGGAAGCCGCGATCCTGGTGCATGAAAAAGGTCCGCGGCGGCTTTCGCCGTTCTTCATTCCGGGCCGTCTCATCAATCTCGCCTCGGGCTACGCTTCGATCCGCTTCGGCTACAAGGGCCCGAACCATTCGGTGGTCACGGCCTGCGCCACGGGCGCCCACGCCATCGGCGATGCGGCGCGGCTGATCGCGCTCGACGATGCCGATGTGATGCTCGCGGGCGGAACCGAAGCCGCGATCTCGCGTCTCGGCATGGCGGGATTTGCCGCCTGCCGCGCGCTTTCCACCGGCTTCAACGATACGCCGGAGAAAGCCTCGCGCCCGTACGACAAGGACCGCGACGGCTTCGTGATGGGCGAGGGCGCGGGCGTCGTGATCCTCGAAGAACTGGAACATGCCAAAGCGCGCGGCGCGAAGATTTATGCCGAAGTGAAAGGTTATGGATTGTCGGGCGATGCGCATCACATCACGGCCCCCGCCGAAGACGGCGATGGCGGCTATCGCGCCATGCGCATGGCGCTGAAGCGCGCCGATCTCACCGCCGCCGATATCGATTACGTCAATGCGCACGGCACCTCGACGCCGCTCGGCGACGAGATCGAACTCAAGGCCGTGGAGCGGCTCTTCGGCAATGCGGCGGCAAAGATGTCGATGTCGTCCACCAAATCATCCATCGGCCATTTGCTGGGGGCTGCGGGCGCCACCGAAGCGATCTTCTCCATCCTCGCCATCCGCGACCAGATCGTGCCGCCCACGCTCAACCTCGACCATCCGAGCGTGGACACCGAGCTCGATCTCGTGCCGCACAAGGCCAAGAAGCGGGAAGTGAAGTCCGCGCTCTCCAATTCCTTCGGTTTCGGCGGCACCAACGCTTCGCTGATCCTCACGGCCGTGCAATAATCCTTTATGCGTCTTTTTCTCTTCCTCCTTCTTGCCGCCGCCATCGCGGTGGGCGTGTTCCTGTGGGAGCGCCAGAATTTCGAGGCGGCGGGACCTGCGCCGAAACCCGTGGTCGTATTGGTCGTGCCGGGCGAACATCTGGCCGAGATCTCGCAAAAGCTCGCCGACGCCGGCGCGATCCGCAATCCGATCTTCTTCCGGTTTGGCGTCAGGCTGCGCGGCCAGAGCGGCGCCTTGAAGGCGGGCGAATATGCGATTCCCGCGCAGGCCAGCATGGCCGACATCATGGCGATCCTCGTTTCGGGCAAATCGATCGAGCACAAGCTCACCGCCGCCGAAGGTCTCACCAGTCAGATGATCTACGACATCGTGAAATCCGATCCCGCGCTCACGGGCGAAGCGGGCGCGGTTCCCGCCGAAGGAACGCTTCTGCCCGAAACCTATCTCTTCACCCGCGGCGTCACGCGCGCCGAGATGCTGGGGCGCATGGCGGATGCGCAGAAGCAATTGCTGGCAAGGCTCTGGCCCCAGCGTGCGCCCGATCTTCCCGTCAAGACGCAATATGAGGCCATCGTGCTCGCCTCCATCGTGGAGAAGGAAACCTCGATTGCCGAGGAGCGCCGCCACATCGCCGCCGTGTTCGAGAACCGGCTGAGGCTCGGCATGAGGCTGCAATCCGATCCCACGATCATCTATGGGCTGACCAAAGGATATCCGCTCGGCCGCGGCATCCGCGAAAGCGAACTTGCGGGGGCCACGCCCTACAACACCTATGTCATTTCGGGACTGCCGCCCACGCCCATCTGCAATCCGGGCAAGGACGCCATCGCCGCCGTGCTCGATCCGGAAAATTCCAAGGACCTCTATTTCGTGGCCGACGGCACGGGCGGTCACGTTTTCTCCGCCACCATCGCCGGGCACGAGAAGAACGTCTCCCGGTGGCGCCGAATCGAAAAGGCGTCCGAATCGCCGCCGCCGCCCAAGAGGGCGCTTCCGCACAAAGCCCACCAGGGTTAAATTCGCGCGGGTTCTCCGGAGTGCGTGCATGGCTATCGTCAGCATGACCGGCTTCGCCGAAGCGCATGGCGCCCATGACGGAACGAGCTGGCGCTGGGAGGCGAAGAGCGTCAACGGGCGCGGGCTCGAATTGCGCCTGCGCGTGCCGCCGGGTTTCGACGGCATCGAGCCGGCCGCGCGCATGCTCGCCTCTGAGCGCTTCAAGCGCGGCAATGTGCAGGCGACGCTCAATCTCGAGCCGCAGGAAAACGGGCGAGGGCTTCGCGTCGACGCGGCGGCGCTGGCGGCGGCCGTCAAGATCGCCCGCGAAGTGCAGCAGGAGACGGGGCTTGCGCCCGCGCGCATCGACGGGCTTCTCGCGCTCAAGGGCGTGATCGTGCAGGACGAAGCGCTCGCGAGCGACAGCGCGCGCGCCACCCGCGACGCCGCCGTCGTCGAAAGCCTGGCCGCCGCGTTCGATGCGCTCAGGCGCGCGCGACGCACCGAGGGCGCGAAACTCACGGCGATCCTGACCGCGCAGATCGGCGAGATCGAGAAATTGACACGCGAGGCATCGGCGCAGGCCGCCGGCCAGCCCGGCGCCTTGCGCGACAAGCTTCAGACGCAATTGAAGGAATTGCTGGGCTCGGTCTCGATTCCGGAAGAGCGGCTGGCGCAGGAAGTCGCGCTGCTCGCCACGCGCGGCGATGTGCGCGAGGAACTCGATCGCCTTGCGGCCCATGTCCATGAAGCGCGCACGCTCATTGCGTCGGGCGATGCGGTGGGGCGCAAGCTCGATTTCCTGGCGCAGGAATTCAACCGCGAAGCCAATACGCTGTGCTCGAAATCCTCCGACATCGCGCTCACGCGCACCGGCCTCGCGCTCAAGGCGGCGATCGACCAGTTCCGCGAGCAGGCCCAAAATGTTGAATGACCATGGCCAGTGAGCGGCGCGCCAGCGATTCCATTCTGCGCCGGGGATTGATGCTGGTGCTCTCCTCGCCGTCGGGCGCGGGCAAGACGACGCTCGCGCGCCTGCTGCTGGAAAGCGATTCCGGCATCATTCTGTCGGTCTCCGCCACGACGCGCCCCAGGCGCGCCAATGAAATGGACGGCCGCGATTATTTCTTCGTGACACAGGAAGCGTTTGAAAGTCTCGTGAAGGGCAATGAACTTCTCGAACACGCCACCGTTTTCGATTACCGCTACGGTACGCCCAAGTCCCGCGTGCTCGAAGCGCTGTCGGCGGGCCGCGACGTGCTCTTCGATATCGACTGGCAGGGCACGCAGCAATTGAAGGAGCGCGCGCGGGAAGATCTCGTCAGTGTGTTCATATTGCCGCCGAGCCATGACGAACTCGAACGCCGGCTGAAAGCGCGCGCGCAGGACAGCGACGATGTGGTGAAAAAACGCATGGCCAAGGCCGAAAGCGAGATCAGCCATTGGGCGGAGTATGATTATGTGATCGTCAACCGCGATCTTTCCGCCGCTCTCGCCGAAATCCGTTCCATCCTCGCGGCCGAGCGTCTGCGACGGTCGCGGCAGATCGGATTGTCGGAGTTTGTGCGGAATATTACGTCGTGACGTCGTTGTCACGGCCCGCATTCGCGGGCCATGACAGTGCGGGTTACGGCTGCAGCACCACGCGCCCCACGATCTTGCCGTGCCGCAAATCATCCAGCGTCTGCGTCGCCTGCGCGAGCGGGCGCGTCTGATAGGGAATGGGATCGACTTTGCCGGCGCGCACGATCTCCATCATCTCCTGCGCTTCGGCCAATGAGCCGACAAACGATCCGATGATCGACATCGGTTTCAGCGGGAACATCGGGATCGGCATCTGCATCGCGCCGCCGAAAAGTCCGACCACGATGATGCGCCCGCCCTTGCGCAGGATGGAATTGGCGAAGGCGAATGTCGCTTCCGAACCCACGAAATCGACCACCGCGTAAGCGCCGCCCGTCTCGGCCATGAATTTCTTGGCGATGCCGGTTTCGCTGGTGTTGTAGGTGGCGACCGCGCCCGCTTTCTTGGCGGCGTCGAGCCGGCCTTCGTCGATGTCGGCGGCGATCGGCCCGCGGCCGAACAGGCTTTTCGCGAATTGCACGCCCATCATGCCGACGCCGCCGCAACCGAGCACCACCACCGGATCGTCGGGGCCGAGCTTGCCGACTTTCTTCATCGCGCCGAAGGCGGTCAGGCCCGAACACATATAGGCCGCGGCGAGCGAGGGATTGGTCTTGCCGTAATCGAGCAGATATTTCGGATGCGGCACGATCACATGCGTCGAATATCCGCCCGGTACATTGGCCGAGCAGCCGATCTGGCGCGGCCGCGCGCAGAGATTTTCCTCGCCGCGCTTGCAGGCCGCACACTCGCCGCAGCCGATCCATGGGAACACGGCATAGCGCGTGCCGGTTTTGACATCGCGGACCTGCGGGCCCACCGCCACCACTTCGCCCTCGATCTCGTGACCCATCGTATGAGGGAATTTGATGTTGGCGAGCGGCAGCTTGTTGCCGCCGCCGAGCGAGAAATATCCGTCATGGATATGCACGTCGCTGTGGCAGACCCCGGCATTGTCGACCTTGATGAGGATTTCGCTGCCTTGCGGGCTTGGCGTCGGCGCTTCCATTTCCTTGAGCGGCGCGCCGAATTCGACGATGACCTGGCTCTTCATCTCGGGTCTCCTTTTTCGGGTCGTGTCAGTGTTGCATGGCGCGCCAGCATCGCGCCAGTGCGGCGAAATCCGCGACCGAAAGCTGTTCGGCGCGTGCCGTAGGGTCAAGGCCCGCCGCCAGCACAAGCGCCTCGGCATTGGGCGTGAGCGTCTTGAGACTCTGGCGCAGCATCTTTCTGCGATGGCCGAAGGCCGCCGCGGTTACCTTTTCCAGATCGGCGCGCTCGCATTCGGCAACCGGCGCGCAAGGCTCGATGCGCACGACCGACGAGGTCACCTTCGGCGGCGGCGTGAAGGCGCGCGGGGAAACGTCGAACAAGATCTTCGCGCGCGCGCGCCATTGGGTGAGGATCGAAAGCCGCCCGTAAGCTTTGCTGCCCGGCTTTGCCACGAGACGCTCGGCGACTTCGCGCTGGAACATCAGCGTCAGGCTTTGCCAGAAGATCGGGCCCGTCAGCCATTTCACGAGCAAGGCGCTCGCGATGTTGTAGGGCAGATTTGCGGCAACACGCACCGGCCCTTTGAACAATTGCGTTTCGTCCAGCGCCAGCGCATCGCCGGAAACGATTTCCAGCCTGCCGGGATATGCTTCTGCGATCTCTTTCAGCGCCGGCAAACAGCGTTCGTCGCGCTCGACCGCGATCACATGTTCCGCGCCTTCGGCCAGCAATGCGCGCGTGAGACCGCCGGGACCTGCGCCGACTTCGTAGATCGTGCAATTAAGCGGGCCGGCGGCGCGCGCGATTCTGCGCGTCAGATTGAGATCGAGCAGGAAATTCTGCCCCAGCGATTTCTTCGCCATCAGGCCGTGCGCGGCGATGACCTCGCGCAAGGGCGGAAGATCAGCCTCTGGCATCGGCCATCTTCGCGGCGAGTTCGATGGCTGCGATCATGCTTTTCGCGTCCGCCTTGCCGGTGCCCGCGATATCGAGGGCTGTGCCGTGATCGGGCGAGGTGCGCACGATCGGCAATCCCAGCGTCACATTCACGCCTTCCCAGAACGCCAGCGTCTTCAGCGGAATCAGCGCCTGGTCGTGATACATGCAGAGGGCCGCGTCATATCGCGCGCGCGCCGCCTCGTGGAACATGGTGTCGGCGGAAAGCGGCCCGGTCACGTCATGGCCCTTCGCGCGCAGCGCCTCGATGGCGGGAACGATGAACGCCGTTTCTTCACGGCCCATCGTGCCGCTTTCCCCGGCATGGGGATTGAGGCCAGCCACGGCAAGGCGCGGCTTCGCAATCCCGAAATCGCGTTTGAGCGCGGCCATGATGATCTCGCCGGTCTCGACGATGGCGTCTTTCGAGATATGCGACGGCACTTCGGCCAGTGGAATGTGGATTGTCAGCGGCACGACGCGCAACCCGGCGCCCGCAAGCATCATCACCGCGCGGCGCGCGCCCGTGAGATGCGCGAGATATTCGGTGTGGCCGGCATATTCGAAGCCCGCGCGCGTCAGCACGGCCTTGTTGATGGGCGCGGTCACGATGGCAGCCGCTTCGCCGTCCATCGCCATCCGCACCGCCTCGTCGATGCAGGCGATCACGGCTTCGGCGTTCGCCGGATCGGGCACACCGGCTTTGCGCCCCGCGGGTGCCGAGACGGGAATGACCGAAGCGGAATCGGAAAGCCCGCAGGCGCGGAAGATCTGCGCGTCGCCCAAGAGCCGCAAGGGATGGGCGCCCGCGCGTCCCTTGAGCGCGGCGAAGGCGGCAACCGCCACGTCCGGGCCGATGCCCGCCGGTTCGCCCATGGTAATCAGGATGGGCGCGCTCTCAGCGCGTCTCGACATCGGCTTCGCGTCTGAGATCGCGCAGATAACGCCGCGCCAGCACCGACATCTGCTCCTCGAACAATTGCTCTTCGATATCGTCGCGCGAGGGCATGTGGAAGGCGGTGATCTGCGGCGCCGCCTTGTCGCAGCGCACGATGATTTCGATGCCGGCGGGCGACTGGAACGGCTCGGCCACGTCGCCGGGCCGCGTCTTGGCGAGCGCGGCCTGGATCTGCGGCGACAATTCGGAAACCTTCATGTTGCCGAGATCCATATAGATGCTGCCATTGATCCGCTTGGTCAGCTCTTCGAGCCCGTCGCAGCCGGCGATATGCTGGCGGATCACATCGGCGGCCTGCATGGCGCGGCCGACGAGATCCTTGTCGGGCTTGGGGCCGAGCGGAAGCAGGATGCGCGAGAGCGGCAGCGTGCCTTCGGGATCGACCGACGCCGCGACTTCCGGAACCTTGGTTCCTTCGGGCGCCTGCTTGCCGCGCAGGAAGAGAATGTAATAGCCGCCGGGGCCGCGGATCGGCGGACTGACATTGCCGGGCTCCATGGTGCGCAGCACGTCGTTCAGTTCCCGCGGCAATTGCCCGTCGGCCATCCAGCCGAGATCGCCGCCCTGGGCGGCCGTCGGGTTCTGGCTGAACTGCCGCGCCACCGCCTGGAACGGCGCGCCTTGCGCGATCTGGTCGTGCAGCTCCTGCATGTCCTTCTGGACCTTCGCATCCTGCTCGGGATTGTCGACGGCCTGGAAGATTTCGGCGACCTGGTAATGGGTCTTGTCGGCGGTGGCGGCTTCGCGCTTCAGCTCGGCATCGACGTCCTGCGAGGTGACGTTGATGTCGTCGCCATAGGTCTGCTGCACGGTCTTGGACCAGGCGATCTGCGTCGCGATCTGGCCGCGCAGCGTCGCCATGTTGACGCCGGTCTGCTCCAGCATGCCCTTGAGCTGGTCGAGCGTCATGTCGTTGTCGGAGGTGATGTTGGCGATCGCCTTGTCCACTTCCGAGCTCGAGACGGTGATGTTGTTCTTCTGCGCCTCCAGAAGTTCGAGACGCTCGGTTTCGAGCTGCTTCAGAACCTGATCGCGGATGCGATCCATGTTCTCCTTGGTGGGATGGGCGCCGGTGGTGGCGAGGAACAGCGCCATGCGCTGTCTCAGATCGTATAGCGAGATCACCGTGTCGTTGACGATCGCCGCCACGCCGTCATTTTCGGAAATGGCCGTGGCGGTGGAATCGGTGGGGAGCGGCTCGTCGTTCGAAGCCAGCGTGCGCGCGCCGTCGGGTGCGGGCGCCGCAGTGTCCGCAGCGGGTGCGGATGGCGGCGCTGCATGCGGCGTTCCGGGCGGGACCGCCGGTTCGGCAAAGATCGGCGGCGCGGCGAGCGCGAGCACGAATGCGCCGGATATGGCAGCCATGCGCGTGAGGTTAACCAAGGCTGCTTTCCGATTAAGGGGTTGCGGGCGGGGCAGGATAAGCGAATCTCCGGCTTGTTCAAGGCGTCGTGAAAACATGGCGCGCAAAGAGGTCGGTGGGGGTGGTCTCGGCCTTTTCCTGGCCCGTCTTGAGGTTGAATCGCAGCAAAACGGCGGTGTCGGGCAGGACGTCGCGGTCGCGGGTGTATTTGCGCTGATAGGAGACCGAAATGCCCAGGCATTCGTCGTCATAGCCGACGCCGTATTCGGTATCGATCATTTGACTGGTTTCGAGGTCGCGGCGGGCGCCGGCAAAGGCCAGCCAATGATCGAGAAAGCCCACGGTCATCTGGCCGTTAATTTCCTCACGCGAGGTGATGCCCAAGGCCGCCACCGCCTGCGGCAGGCGCAGATAGCTGATCTGAAGCGAGGAGCGGCCGATATTGCCGTCGAGATAGACCTCGTTGCGGCTGATGCTGCCGTCGGTCTCGTCGATATCGATGCGATGGGTCAGCGAGATATAGGGCGAGAACTTGATCGTGTAGCGGCCGATGAGATCGGATGTCTTGCCGGCAATTCCGGAATCGGCGGCGAAGATGGGATCGGATTTCAGGCGGAACGCCTGTCCGACCAGAACCTCGATCGAGCCGGACGGAAAATAGGCTTCGGTGCGCACGCCCACCGTCGCGCGCGGCCCGCTTTCCCACAGATCGTGTCCGGGCATGCGTTGGAAGCTGAAGAGATCGGTTTCGTCGAGTTCGAAATCGGTCGAATCCTCGTTGGGGATGCCTTGCGGATTTCCGCCATAGGGCGCGAGCACGACCTGCGCGATGGGCTCGACGATGATGGGCGTCTTGCCGCCCGACATGAACGGCCAGCGCCAGTCCGCCGCGATATAGGGAAGACCGCGCTCGATGAAATGGTTGTTGGCGGAGAGGCCCGGAAGATTGAGCGGATTGGAATTGCTGACGTGATAGATGTCGCCGCGCACGTCGGCCTGGAAGGTGAGGAGCTGGCCCGCCTCGGTGACGAAGGGCAGCCGCCAGCGCATCTCGCCGGTCAGCCTCTGGCTGTCGACGCCCACATCGTGGGTGATCGCCGCCGAATTGACGTCGAAGCGGAAATCGCCGCCCAGGATCGAGCCGTCGGGAATATAGGTGTATTCGATCAGCGGCAGCACGATGGGGATCTGCGCGGGCGAGTCGGTGGCGCGCAGACCTTGGAAGAAATATCCGGTGATGGCGAAGCGGCTGCGCCCGTCGATGCCCTCCACGAAGAGATCGCTGGTGAGGCGGTCGTCGTTGGAGATGTCGTAGCGTTTGAGATAGGTGTCGTTCGACGCGAGCTGCACGTCGTAGCCGGCGCGCCAGCCGTCGGCGATGGGCGTGAAGCCCGAACCGAACAGCGAGGAGTAGAACTGCTTCTCGTTCCTGTCGATGCCGCCGCGGGGATTGTAGCCGCCCGTCGCCTGCAGCCACATGCCGCCGTGATTCCAGCGCTGGCGGTATTCGCCTTCGAGCACATAGCCCGCCTCGCTGGTGATGAGCGGCGCGAAGGTCATGTCCTGCGAGTCGGTGAGCGAGATATAGTAGGGCAGGCGAATGGACGTGCCCATCGTGCTCGACGATTCGATATCGGGTCGCAGAAATCCGGTCTGGCGTTTCACCGACGGATCGGGGGTCGAATAGAACGGCGCGTAGAAAACCGGCACGCCGAACATCCGGATCGTCGCGTTGGTGAAATAGATGCGGTGCTTGGTCTGGTCGTGACGCACGCGGCTCGCCTGCACCTCCCAGACGGGCGTGCGCTGACCCGGCTTGTTGCAGATCTTGCAGGGCGTATAGGCCGCGTCATAGGCGATGGTCTCGTTGCCGTTGCGCCGGACCGCGTGGCTCGCCACCAGCCGCCCGTTCTTGCCGATGAGGGCCGAGAAGCTCTGCAGCACGCCGTCGCGCAGGCCGTTCGTCAGCGTGGCGCTTTTGGCGAAGGCGACGTCGCCGTTTGGCGCCACCATGTTGAGATGGCCCTCGGCGCGCACCGTATCGGTCTTCTGGTCGTAGGTGATGATGTCGGCGTTCAGGACGTAATCGTTGTAGTCGACCTCGACATGGCCCTCGGCGGTGACGACCGAGCGGTCCATGTCGTAGGTCACCTTGTCGGCGCGCATCAACACGTTGCCGTGCGCGCTTGGGAGCTTTTCGGCCGCGGACGCCGGCGCCGCGCATATCAGAAACAGAAGACCGGCCAATAACGCGCTTGCCCGCATCATCCATCCTCCTGATGGAAGACGAGCGTCATGCCGAGCAGGATGGCGACGGTTGCGGGCGCGGCCGCGGCGAGCGCGACCGGCAGGATTCCGGATTCGCCGAGCGCGCGCGTCAGATTGTCGAAGAAATAGATGCCGAAGCCGGCCAGCGCCGAAAACAGCGCCACCCGGCCCAATCCGCCCAGCCGCGCCAGCCGCAGCGAAAAGCTCGCGGCCATGAACACCATCGCCGCGAACATGGCGGGCAGGACGAGAAGCTGGTCGAAATAGAGAATGTAGCGGGTGGCGGAGAAGCCCGCCGATTCCGCCATGGAGATGAAGCCGGGCAGTTTCCAGAACGAGATCGTCTCGGGCGACGCGAAACTCTCCTGGATCTGGGAGGGCGTGAGCGTGGTGGGAAGGCTGTAGACGCCGTGATGGGCGGGCGCCGTGCCGCCCGCGCCGCTCACGAAGGCATTGGCGAGCGTCCAGGCGCCGGGCTTCAGCGCCGCGGAGCGCGCATCGATGCGGCCGAGGAATTTGTCGTTGGCGCCGTAGAGGAAGACGATCACGTCCTCGAGCTGCGTGCCCTGATGGGCGACGCGCATGGCATGGATCACCGATTGGTGTTCGCCGTCGCCCTGCCGGAGCCACAACCCGTTCTTGGACACGTCGAGCTGCGATTCCTGGCCGCGGATATAACGCGCCTCGAACGAGGAATATTGCTCCAGCATGCGCGCGGTGAGCGGCGTCAGCGCCACCACCGCGAAGATGCCGAGCGCCACCGCGACGGTCAGCGCCGGCGAAAGCAGGTTCCACGCCGATACCCCCGCCGCGCGCACCGCGACGAGCTCGTGATTGCGCGACAGACGGACGAACGCGAAGACGCCGCCGAGCAGAACCGCGAAGGGCATCATCTTCAGTCCCAGATCGGGCATCTGCAGCAGCACCATCCCGATCAGCACCGTGGTGGGAACATGCTTGCCCGCCGTGTGGTTGGTCAGATCGACGATATCGATGGAGAAGATCAGGAACAGGAAAGACGAAGCGATGATGCCCACGCCGGCCAGGAACTGGCGCGCCAGATAGCGGTAGAGCGTCCACGACCAGCTCATGGCGCGGCTTCCGTCGGCGCGCGATAGAAGCGCTGGACGATGCGCTGGAAGAAGCTCGTCGAATCGAAGGACATGACTTCTGCCGCCGCAGCACCCGCGCCCAGAAGCGGAATGAGATAGAGCAGGATCGCATAAGAGGGATCGCGCGCCACGATTCCTTGCGCGCCATAGCCCAGGATGCGCAAAATCCCCGCCGCCAGCGACGCGCCCGTCAATCTCAGCGCATAGGCGCCGCGCCCGCGGCGCCCGCGCGTCACCGCGGCCAGCGCGATGAAGGCGAATGCCAGCGGATAAAGCGGCGCGGACAATCTGTTGTGTCCTTCGGCCGCATAGATGTCGAGCGTGCGCTGCGCGACCGGCCCCTTGAAGGTCGGCCAGAACAATTCCGGCAGGAAGCGTTCGCTGGTCTCGCGCTCCTTTTCCTGCGCCTGGCCCGAGAACTGATCGAGATCGAAGACGTAGCGGCTGAAGCGCAGGACGGCGAGTTGCGCGCCGGCCTGTCCGCTCTGCTCGATGGTGCCGTCGCGCATGATGAGGCGCGCGCCGGCCGGCGTCTGCGCCAGCATTCCGCTTTCGGCGAGATAGGTGATGGGATGCTTCTCGTCGCGGCTGTCATGCACGAGGATGCCGCGGATGTGCCCGTCCGGCGAAAGCTCGCGGATGAAGACGGTGAGCCCGTCAGCCGGCGTGTTGAATTCGCCCTCCGACAGCATCGCGGCCCCGATATCGGCGCGGATGTCGAGCACCTTGTCCTTCATCAGCCGCTGGGTCTCGGGGCTGAGATAGAGCGTGCAGAAAAACGTGAGCAGGACCACGATCCCGCCCAGCGCCAGCACCGGCAGCGCCAATTGCCAGCGGCTGTAGCCCGAGGCCGACATCACGACGAGTTCGCTGTCGGCGTTGAGCTTGTGAAGGCCGTAGAGCGTGCCCCCGAAAAAGGCGATCGGCAGGATGATGATCATCAGCGAGGGGATGATGAGCAGCGTGAGATAGACGAAGACCGGCGCCGACTGGCCCCGGTTGATGACGAGGTCGAGAAGGCGGAGCGACTGCGACAGCCACACCACCGAGGTCAGAATGAACGCGAAAAGCAGGACCGGTCCGACCAGCTGACGCAGCACATAGAGAGACAGGCGTGGCATGGCCGGGCTTTCGGGCTTTACGGGATTCGCCCTAAACTAACATTTTCCGCGCGGTGGGCGGCAATCCCGAAAGGACCGCATCCCCCTGAACGGCCGCATTAAATTCGGGTGAGAAGATTAACAATCAACGGGAGAACAGCATGCAACTTTCCTTTGGGCCGCTTTCGACTGCGGGAACCGGCGCCATCGTCGTGGGTGCGGCGGGCGGGGGCGGGCTCACGGCCTCGGCTGCGGCCCTCGACAAACAGGCGGGCGGCGCGCTCAAACGCGCCCTCGAAGTCAGCCGCTTCTCGGGCAAGCCGGGTCAGATTCTCGAGGTCCTGGCGCCGGCCGGCGTGAAGGCCTCGCGCCTCTTGCTGGTGGGGATGGGGGCGGCGAACGAATTCAACGGCCCCGCCGCCGAGCGCCTGGCCGCGAACGTGGTGGGGCGGCTTTTTTCGAGCGGCGAAAAGGAACTCAACTTCGCCATCGATCTGCCGCGCGGCGCCAAGCTCAAACCGGCGTCGCTGGCGGCGCATCTCGCCATGGGCGCGCGGCTGCGCACCTATGTCTTCAACCGCTACCGCACCAAAAATCTCGAAGAGCACGAGCCGACGCTGAAGAAGATCGCCATCGGCACATCCGATGCCGCGGGTGCGCGCCGCTCCTGGAAGAATCTCGAAGCGATCGCCGGCGGCATGTTCCTGGCGCGCGATCTCGTCAACGAACCGCCCAACATTCTCTCGCCGCAGGAATTCGCAAGCCGCACGAAGGCGCTTTCCAAACTCGGCGTGAAGGTCGAAGTGCTGGGCGAAGCGCAGATGAAAAAGCTCGGCATGGGCGCGCTCCTCGGCGTGGGGCAGGGCAGCGAGCGCGAAAGCCAGCTCGTCGTCATGCAGTGGAACGGCGGGCGCGCGAAAGAGGCGCCGATCGCCTTCGTCGGCAAAGGCGTGTGCTTCGATTCCGGCGGGCTTTCGCTCAAGCCCGGCGCCTCGATGATGGGCATGAAGGGCGACATGGGGGGTGCCGCCGCCGTCACCGGCACGCTGCAGGCGCTTGCCGCGCGAAAGGCGCGCGTCAATGCGGTGGGCGTGATCGGTCTCGTCGAGAACATGCCGGATGGAAAGGCGCAGCGCCCCGACGATGTGGTCAAATCCATGTCGGGCCAGACCATCGAAGTTCTCAACACCGATGCCGAAGGCCGCCTCGTTCTCGCCGACGCGCTCTGGTACACGCAAAACCGCTTCAAGCCGAAATTCATGATCGATCTGGCGACACTGACCGGCGCGATCCTGGTTTCGCTCGGCGCCGAGCATGCCGGACTTTTCTCCAACGACGACAAGCTTTCCGAACGTCTGGCGCAGGCCGGCCGCGAGGAAGGCGAGCCCGTCTGGCGGCTTCCGCTCGGCGATGCCTATGACAAGCTGCTCAAATCGAAGATCGCCGACATGAAGAACATCGGCGGCCCGCAAGCGGGCTCCATCACGGCGGCGCAATTCCTCCAGCGCTTCGTCAACAAGACGCCCTGGGCGCATCTCGATATCGCGGGCGTCGCCTGGCAGGACAATGAGAAGAAAGCGCTGATCCCGAGCTGGGGCACGGGCTGGGGCGTGCGCATTCTCAATCGGCTATCGGCGGATCATTACGAGAAATGATGATGCGAACGATTTGCGCTAAGCATTTCCTCCCCCGTTTTACGGGGGAGGTGCTGAGCGAGCACTTCGCGCGCGAAGCGGAGGGGGCGTGTGGAGCAGAGAAAATTCTGCACCGATCCACACACCCCCTCCGGCTCGCTGCGCTCGCCACCTCCCCCGTAAAACGGGGGAGGAAAACTTTGGTCGCGTGAATGACCGAAATCCTCTTCTACCATCTCGAACGCAAATCCCTCGACGCGGTGCTTCCGGGCTTGATCGAGAAATCGCTGGAGCGCAATTGGCGCGTGCTCGTGCGTGCCGAATCGGCCGAGCGCGCCGAGGCCATCGACAATCTCCTGTGGACATATGACGAGCAGTCCTTCCTGCCTCATGCGCAAAAAGGCGAAGGCGAAGCGGCCGATCAGCCCGTGCTCATCACCACCGAAGAGGACAACGCCAATGGCGCGAACATTCTCTTCCTCGTGGGCGGAGCGCCGCCACCGGCCTGGAATTCCGCATTCACAGGCGCGTTAGCGCGTGTCGTGTTGCTTTTTGACGGCCGCGATCCGGCATCCCTCGACGCGGCGCGCGCGGCCTGGCGCGGGGCCAGAGAAGCCGGCCACGACGTGACGTACTGGAAAGAGAGTGCGGCCGGAAAATGGGAGAAGCAGGGTTGACATTGCCATGCTGAGGCGGCCCTTTGCCCCAAAGGAGCAAGATCCGGAATGCCGTTTTTCAGCCTTGGCGGGCTTCTCATACTGCTTCTGCAATTCGCGTTCGCCGCCCATGTGATCCGCACGGGCCGCTCGCTGCTCTGGCTTTTGCCGATCATCCTGCTGCCGGTTCTGGGCTGCGTCGCCTACGCGATCTTCGCGCTCGTGCCCGACATGATGGGAAGCGCGGGCGCGCGCCGCTTCGCCGACGATGTCGTCAACATGGCCGATCCCGGCCGCGCCTATCGCGAGAAGAAGCGCGACGTGGAGATGGTGGGCTCCGTGCAGTCGAAGAAGGCGCTGGCCGAGGAATGCATCAAGCGCGGACGCTTCCAGGATGCCGTCGATCTCTACGAAAGCGCGATGGCGGGGCCGATCGGCGCGGAAGATACATCGATCCTCAACGGCATGGCCCGCGCGAAGATGCTGGCGGGCGACGGCGCGGGCGCGCAAGCCGCGTTCGAGAAACTGAAGGCCGCCGATCCCGCCGCCTTCTCCGCCGATGCCGAGCTCGATTATGCCCGCGCGCTCGCGCTGCAGGGCAAGAACGACGAAGCGCTTCGTCAATTCGAAGCCGTGCTGCCGCGCTTTCCGGGCGAGGAGGCGCGCTGCCGCTATGCGCTTCTGTTGCAGAAGCTGGGGCAAAGCGATCGCGCGCGCAGCGTCTTCCGCGAGATCGTGGCGTCGGTGAAGGGCGCGCCGTCCTATTACCGCCGCCGCCAGAGCGAATGGGTGAACATCGCAAGAAAGAATCTATGATCCCTCTCCCCTTGTGGGAGAGGAAGAAAAATCATTGGGTTGGCGGAGCGAAAGCGACGCTCAACCCATTGATTTTTCAGGTGAGGGGTAAACATGAACTATAACCCCTCACCAGCAAAATCTACGCACTTAGCTCCGCTATCGCTTCGCCAAGCGCAAGATTTTGCGTCCTCTCCCACAAGGGGAGAGGAAATTAATCACTCCTCGCTCAATGCTGTTTCATACTCCTCGCTCGCCTTCATCCATCGCGATTCCGCATCCGCCAGCTTGCGCGCGGCGTCGGCGCGTTTCTTGGAAACGGATGCACCCTTCTTCGGATCGTGCACGAAGAGGAGCGGATCGGCGAGCGCCGAATCGAGCTTGGCGATTTCGCGATTCAAATCCGCGATAAGATGTTCCGCCGCTTCGATCCTGTCTTTCAGCGGCTTCAAGTGCCGCCTGCGTTCGGCAGAATCGCGGCGCGCGTCCTTCTTCGCGGGCTTGGGCTCTTCGCGGCGCGCGGGCGCGTTGTCTCCGGAAAGCAGGAATTTCCGATAGTCATCGAGATCGCCGTCGAACGGCTCGACATGCCCGTTCGCGACCAGCAGCAAACGATCCGCCGTCGTTTCGATCAGGCGGCGGTCATGGCTGACGAGCACGACCGCGCCTTCGAAATCGTTCAGCGCCGTCAGCAATTCCTCGCGCGCATCGATATCGAGATGGTTGGTCGGCTCGTCGAGGATGAGCAGATTGGGCCTGTCGAGCGTCGCCAGCGCCAGCATCAGCCGCGCCCGCTCGCCGCCCGAAAGATTGGAGACCAGAGTCACGGCCTTGTCGGCGGAAAATCCGAAGCCGCCGAGCTGCGTGCGCAATTCGAGCTCGGTTTTTTTCGGCCGCAGGTGCGCGAGCGTCTGCAATGGCGTGATCGCGCCGTCGAGTTCGTCCAGTTGATGCTGCGCGAAATAGCCGGGGATGAGTTTGCGCGAGCGCATGATCTCGCCATCCATCGCCTCGAGCTTGCCGGCGAGCAATTTGGCGAGCGTCGATTTGCCGTTGCCGTTCTTTCCCAGAAGCGCGATGCGGTCGTCGGGATCGAAGCGCAGAGAAATCTCGCGCAGCACCGCGCGCCCGTCATATCCCGCCGCGGCTTTTTCCAGCGTCAGAAGCGGCGGGCTCACGCTTTCCGGCCGCGGCAGGCGGATCGGCGCCACATGCTCGTCCACCGGCACTTCCACCTTCGCCAGCCGCTCCAGCATCTTGATGCGGCTCTGTGCCTGGCGCGCTTTCGAAGCCTTGTAGCGGAAGCGATCGACGAAGGCCTGCATATGCTTGCGCGCGGCTTCCTGTTTTTTCGCAAACGCCATGTCGTTGGCGCGGCGCATGGCGCGCGTTTCGACGAAGGTCTCGTAATTGCCGGAATAGAGCGTGAGCTTGCCATGCTCCAGATGCAGGATGAATTCGGCGACGGTATTGAGCAGATCGCGGTCATGGCTGATGACGATCACGCTGCCGCGATAACGGCGCAGGAAATCTTCGAGCCACATCACGCCTTCGAGATCGAGATAATTCGTCGGCTCGTCGAGCAGCAGAAGATCGGGCGCCGCGAACAATATCGCCGCCAGCGCCACGCGCATGCGCCAGCCGCCAGAGAATTCCGAACACGGGCGCAATTGCTCTTCGTGCGAAAAGCCCAGCCCCGCCAGAATCGCCGCCGCCCGCGCGGGCGCCGCATAGGCGTCGATCGCTTCCAGCCGCGCATGGATCTCGCCGAGCCTGTGCGCATCGGTTTCGTGTTCTGCCGCGGCGAGCAATCCGATGCGCTCGGGATCGGCGGCGAGCACCGTATCGAGCAGGCTCGTTGGCCCCGCCGGCGCCTCCTGCGCCACCGCGCCGATCTTCCAGCTCGCGGGCACGGTGATCGCGCCGGCATCGGCCTGAAGCTGGCCCTGGATCAGGCGCAAGAGCGTCGTCTTGCCCGCGCCGTTGCGCCCCAATAGGCCCACGCGCCGCCCCGCGGGCAGCCGCGCCGACGCGCCTTTCAGGATTTCGCGGCCCGCGATCCGGTAGGTGATGTTTTCGATGCCGAGCATTCGGGGCTTCTAGCACGGCTTGCGGGGAAACGAACCGGCTTCTATAAGGCGCGCGATTTTGCCCGAGGGAGTTCGTCATGGCGCTGGAGCGCACGCTTTCGATCATCAAGCCGGACGCGACGCGGCGCAATCTGACGGGCGAGATCGTGGCCCGCTTCGAGAAGGCGGGACTTCGCGTGGTGGCCCAGCGCCGCATCCGGCTCACGAAGGATCAGGCCGAAGCCTTCTATGGCGTCCATCGCGAGCGGCCGTTCTTCAGGAGCCTCGTCGAATTCATGATTTCGGGCCCGGTGGTGGTGCAGGTGCTCGAAGGCGCGAACGCGGTTGCGAAAAACCGCGAGGTGATGGGCGCGACCGATCCCGCCAAGGCCGCCTCCGGCACCATCCGCAAGGATTTCGCCGAATCGATCGAGGCCAATTCGGTGCATGGCTCCGACGCGCCCGAAACCGCGGCGAACGAGATCAAATTCTTCTTTTCGGACCTCGACATCGTGGGATAGGCGATGAACGAAAAGACTATCGTCATCACGGGCGCCACATCGGGCATCGGTGAGGTGGCGGCGGATCATCTGGCGCAATTGGGCGCGCGGATCGTCTTCGTGGCGCGCGACCGCGAGCGCGGCGAGGCGATGCGGCGGCATCTGCGCGCGGTCGCCGGCCATACCGATCACGTCGTGCATTACGCCGATCTCACGCGGCTGTCCGAAATGAAGCGCGTGGCGAAGGAGATCGCCGGCAGCGAGCCCGAGATCGACGTGCTCGTCAACAATGCGGGCGCGATGTTCAATTCGCGGCGCGTCACCGAAGACGGGCTCGAGAAGACCTTCGCGCTCAATCACATGGCCTATTTCGTCGTCACCAACATGCTGCTCGCGCGCCTCAAGGCGACGCCGGGCGCGCGGATCGTCTCGACCGCGTCGGACGCGCATCGCGGCAACCGGCTTAATTTCGATGATCTGCAAAGCGCGCGCTTCTATTCGGGCTATGCCGTCTATGGCCGCACCAAGCTGATGAACATCTTGTTCACGCGCGAACTGGCGCGCCGCCTCGAAGGCACGGGCGTGACCGCGAATTGCCTGCATCCCGGTTTCGTCGCCACGCGGTTCGGGGATCAGAGCGGCGGCGCGTTTTCCTTCGCGATCAAGGCCGCCAAGAATTTCGCGCTGACGCCGGAAGAGGGCGCGGAAACGATCGTCTGGCTCGCATCGTCCGGCGATGTCGCCGGCGTCACCGGCGGCTATTTCTACAAATGCAAGCCATCCACGCCATCGGTCGAAGCGCAGAACGACGAGGATGCGAGAAGGCTGTGGGATATATCGGCGAAGATATCGGGCGTGGGATTGTAATTCTCAAACCCATACTTCGTCATCACCCGGTCCGAAGCGATAGCGGAGGATCCGGGTGATCCATTTTTGGTATTGAAAAAATTGGATCGCCCGAATAAATCGGGCGATGACGAACTTTAGAAATTGTATCTAAGCGAACACCGCTTTATCGCCGGCTAGTTTCACCTTCCCCGCCGCCAGCAATTTCAGCGCGGCGGGATAAAGCTTGTGTTCTTCAATCAATATCCGCGCGGCAAGCGCATCGGCATCATCGCCCGGAAGCACGGGCACGCTCGCCTGCGCGATGATCGGGCCGGAATCGAGTTCGGGCACCACGAAATGCACCGTGCATCCGGCGATCCGCACGCCCGCATCGAGCGCCTGCTGATGCACGTTGAGGCCCTTGAACGCGGGCAGAAGCGAGGGGTGGATATTGATCACGCGGCCCTCCCAGCGCCGCACGAACCAGTCCGAGAGGATGCGCATGAAGCCCGCGAGGCAAACGATGTCGATATTCGCCTCCTCCAATTCGGCATCGAGCGCGCGGTCGAAATCCTCGCGGCTCGCATGGCCCCGGTGCGAAACGATTTTCGCGGGAATGTTCGCCGTGCGCGCATAATCCAGGCCGCCGGCACCGGCGATGTTGGAAATCACGAGCGAAATCTCCGCGGGGAATTTCGGATCGCGGCAGGCATCGATCAGCGCCTTGAGATTGCTGCCGCGCCCCGAAATGAGAACAGCAGTGCGTGCGCGGGTCATAATTCAAACTCACTCCCTCGCCCCCACACAGTGGGGGAGAGGGCCGGGGTGAGGGGGTGTCGACGATTGTGCACAATGCCCAACCACCCCCTCACCCTAACCCTCTCCCCCAAGGGGGGAGAGGGGATTTCATTGTGTCTCACAGCTTCAATGTTCCCGTATAAATGACTTTCGCATCACCCTTGCCCGCAACGAGCGTGCCGATGCGCATCGAGCGTTCGCCGCAATCGCCGAAGGCATCGATGACGCGGCCTGCCGCGTCCGCCGCCGCCACCGCGATCAAGCCGATGCCGCAATTGAAGGTGCGCAGCATTTCGCGCTCCGCGATGCCGGCCGATTTCGACAGCCATCCGAATACCGGCAAGGGCCTCCACGACGACAGATCGATTTGCGCATCGAGCCCTTCGGGAAGCGCGCGGGGAAGATTCTCGGTGATGCCGCCGCCGGTGATATGGGCGAAACCCTTGACGCCGCCGGCGCGCATCGCTTCGAGCGCGCTTTTCACGTAGAGCTTCGTGGGCCGAAGCAACGCCTCGCCCAGCCGCAGTTCGCGCGCGAAAGGTGCCGGCGCATCGAAGGCGAGCTTCGCATCTTCCACCACGCGGCGCACCAGAGAGAAGCCGTTGGAGTGCACGCCCGAGGATTCGACGCCGATCAGCACATCGCCCGCGACCATCTCCGCGGTCCTGGGCAGGATCGCGCCGCGCTCTGCCGCGCCCACCGCGAATCCCGCGAGATCGAAATCGCCTTGGGCATAGAGCCCCGGCATTTCCGCCGTTTCGCCGCCGATCAGCGCGCAGCCCGAATCCTTGCAGGCGCGCGCGATGCCTTCGATCACGACGGCCGCGTCATCCACATTCAATTTTCCGCTCGCATAGTAATCGAGAAAGAACAAAGGCTCGGCGCCCTGCACCACGATGTCGTTGACGCACATCGCCACGAGATCCTGCCCGATGCCGGAGAAGATCCCCGTCTCGATGGCGATCTTGAGCTTGGTGCCGACGCCGTCGGTCGATGCCACCAGCACCGGATCGCGGAAGCCCGCCGCCTTGAGATCGAAGAGCCCGCCGAAGCCGCCGAGATCGGCATCGGCGCCGGGCCGTCTGGTCGCGCGCGCGGCGGGCGCGATGCGCTCGACCAGCGCTTCGCCCGCGTCGATATCGACGCCCGCGTCTTTATAAGTAAGGCCGTTGCGCGTCATGGGCTTCGTTTAAGCGGGCCGGAGCGGCCGGGCAAGCGGCCTCACGCCCAGCTTTCGCCTCCATCCACCGGCCATTATAGTCCGGCCGTCCCAAAGGTCCTTTCCATGATATTTCCCCGCCTTGTCCTTGTGATTCTTGCCCTAGCGCTTCCGGGCGCGGCGCTGGCCGATTCCGACCCCTATACGGTGGCCGGCGTGGCGGTGAGCGCGAGCGCGGCGTCCTCGGGCGAGGCGCAGACCATCGCCATCAATACCGGCCGCCAGCAGGCCTGGACGACGCTCGTCCACCGGCTCACCCGCTCGCAGGATTGGTCCAAGGTGCCCGCGCTTGACGATCTCGGTATCCAGCGGCTGATCCGCACCTACGACATCGCCGACGAGCGCCGCTCGACGACACGCTACGTCGCCAAGGTCACTTATGTATTCAACGCCGATGCGGTGCGCCGATTCCTGCGCGGCGCCAACATCGCCTATACCGATGTGGAGGCGCATCCGATTCTGGTCGTGCCGATGGGTCAGGCCTATGCGCCGCGTTCGCCCTGGGCGGCGGCGTGGAACGATCCCAAATATGCAAGCGCCGCTCTTCCGCTCATCGCACCCAGCGGCGATGCGGCCGAGGGCGTCACGCTCTCGTCGCTGCAATTCGGCACGGCAGCATGGAGCGATATCGGCCCCTATGCCATGGGCATGCATGCGAACCAGGCGGTGCTGGCGCAGGCCTTGCCCGCGCGCGACCACATCACGGTGCGCCTCAAGATGCTGGCGGCGAGCGGAACGCTCGCACTTCCCGATGTGACGGTGCCCATCGCGGCGGGCACGCCGCCGGCCAAGGCGTTCGGTGCCGCGGCCGATGCCGTGGCGGAGGCTGTCACCAACGCGTGGAAATCGCGCTCGGCCGTCGATTATAACGCGCGCGCCAAGCTGACGGTCGATGTCGAGATCTCCTCGATCGCCGATTGGGGCGAGATGCAGCAGAAGCTCGCCGCCGTCCCCACCGTTCTCGATGTCGACATCGCGGCGATGAATACCGGCGAGGCGCGCGTGGTGCTCACCTATGCGGGCACGCTCGACCAGTTGCACGATTTCCTGGCGCAGGGCGGGCTCGATCTTTCCCATCAGGGCAATGTCTGGCGGCTGGCCGAGGCCGATCCGGACGCGAGCGCGAGCCCGCAGTGAACGGACTTTTCCGGCACCTTCCCAATCTGCTGACCGCGCTGAGGCTGGCGGCGGCGCCGGCGCTGCCGGCCTTGCTGATGCACGGCGAATACAGCATGGCGCTCGGCATCTTCGCCTTTGCGGGGCTGAGCGATGCGGCCGACGGTTATCTCGCCAAGCGCTTCGGCATGACGACGCGATTCGGCCGCTATCTCGATCCGGCCGCCGACAAATTGCTGATGCTGGCCGCATTCCTCACGCTCTCGGTGATGAAGGTTTCGCCATGGTGGCTGGCGGCGCTGGTGATCGGGCGCGATGTCGCCATCGTGCTGGCCGTCATCATGGCGTTCGTGATGGCGCTGCCGTTGCGCGTGCAGCCGCTCTTCATCGGCAAGGTCAATACGGTGGTGCAGGTGAGTTACATCGGCCTGATGCTGATCTTTCTCGTCTTCGGGATCGCCGCGCCGCAGATTTCGGGATGGGCCGCGCTCGTCACCGCGGTGTTCACCATCGTCTCGTGGTTCGCCTATGCGGGGCTGTGGTTCGGCGCCTTCTTCGCGCGCAACAGGATCGCCTAAGTGCCCTCGCAGCTTGTGCTTCCCCTGGGTGCGAGGAACGCGATGGCGCGCGCCGATTTCATCGCAGGTCCCGGCAATGAGGCGGCTCTTGCCTTCATCGATTCCTGGCCCGATTGGCCGGTCGCGGCCGCGGTTCTTCATGGACCGCCCGGCGCGGGCAAGACCCATCTCGTCTCGGCCTGGCGCGAGCGGGCGCATGCGGGAATCGTTTCGGCGAGCGCGCTCGAAAACATCGAGCGCGACAGACCGCTCGCCATCGAGGATGTCGATTCGAGCGCGGCCACGGCCTCGCGCGATTCGATTCTGTTCGCGCTTATCGAAGGCGCTGCGCGCGACCGGCCTGTGCTCTTGACCGGGCGTGAGCCGCCCGCCTCATGGCCCGTGACGCTGCCCGATCTCGCCTCGCGTTTTTCGGCCATCCTGTCCTTCGCGCTCTGGGCACCCGACGAGGGATTGCTCGCCGATCTTGCGCGCAAACTTTTCGCCGACCGTCAATTGACAGTCCCGGAGCCGGTCATCCGCCGCATGATCGTTTCGCTGGAACGTTCGCCCGGCGCGATCCGGGCCTTCGTGGCCGAGGCCGACGCCAAGGCGCTGTCGGAAGGCCGCCCCGTCAATCTTTCCCTGGTGCGCGACATGCTGGAAACGCGCGATGGCGGGCTGCCATGACAGATTCACGAATTTCCTCTAGGTTCGGCCCATGAGCAAAGCCAAGGCCAGCCCCGAGAATCTCGCATTCGCGGAGGGCGATTCGCTGCCTTTCGCGCCGGAAGCCGCGCAAGCCTCGACGCCCGCCATCGGTCCGGCTTCGCCTGCGCGATTCATCAACCGGGAACTTTCCTGGCTCGCCTTCAACCGCCGCGTGCTGGAGGAGGCGCAGAATATGCGCCATCCGCTGCTCGAGCGCTTGCGCTTTCTGTCGATCTCGGCCTCGAACCTCGACGAATTCTATATGGTGCGCGTGGCGGGCCTCAAAGGCATGGTGGCCGCAGGCGTGTCCACGCCCAGCGACGACGGGCTGACGCCGGCGCAACAAATCGCGCGCGTGGATGATGATGCCGGTGCGCTCATCGCCGATCAGCAGCGCATCTGGGCGGCGCTGCGCGCGGAGCTCAAGGACGCGGGCGTCGCGGTGCTCGATCATCGCGACCTGACGGACGGCGATCACGCGATCCTGGAAGCGGAGTTCAACGAACAGATCTTTCCGGTCTTGACGCCGCTCGCGCTCGATCCGGCCCATCCGTTCCCGTTCATCCCGAACATGGGTTTCACGCTGGCGCTGCAGCTCACGCGCAAGAAGGATCAGAAGGCGGTCACCGCGCTGTTGCCGGTGCCGGCGCAATTGCAGCGCTTCATCCGGCTTCCCGATTCCGGCAAGGCCGCGCGATTCCTCAGCCTCGAAAAAGTCATCGGGCTTTATCTCGACCGCCTGTTCCCCGGTCATCATGTGCGGGGCTCGGGCCTCTTCCGCGTGCTGCGCGACAGCGACGTGGAAGTGGAGGAAGAAGCCGAAGATCTGGTGCGCCTGTTCGAGACGCTGCTCAAGCGGCGCCGCCGCGGATCGGTGATCCACATGCAATGCTCGGCCTCGATGCCGGCGGATTTGCGCGCCTTCATCGCCGATCAGTTGCTGCTGAAACCTTCGGAGCTGGTGCTGGTCGATCATCTGCTTGGCCTTTCCGACACCAAGCAGCTCATCATCGACGAACGCCAGGACCTTCAATTCAAGCCGTTCATCGCGCGCTTCCCCGAGCGCATCCGCGATCATGGCGGCGACTGCTTCGCCGCGATCCGCGCCAAGGATATCGTCGTGCATCACCCGTTCGAAAGCTTCGACGTGGTGGTGCAGTTCCTGCGCCAGGCCGCGGCCGATCCCGATGTCGTGGCGATCAAGCAGACGCTCTATCGCACGTCGAAGGATTCCCCCATCGTCAAGGCGCTGATCGAGGCGGCGGAAGCGGGAAAATCCGTGACCGCGCTGGTGGAACTCAAGGCCCGCTTCGACGAGGAAGCCAATATCCGCTGGGCGCGCGATCTGGAACGCGCCGGCGTGCAGGTCGTTTACGGATTCATCGAACTCAAGACGCATGCGAAAGTGAGCCTGGTCGTGCGGCGCGAATCCGGGCATCTGCGCACTTATGTGCATTTCGGCACGGGCAATTATCATCCCGTGACGGCGAAGGTTTACACGGATCTTTCGCTCTTCAGCGCCGATCCCGCGCTGGGGCGCGACGCGGCGCAGCTCTTCAATTACATCACCGGCTACGCCGAACCGGCGCATCTGGAGAAGATCGCGATTTCGCCGCTGACGCTGCGCGGCAAGCTCGTCGATTGCATCCAGGAAGAGATCGCCCATGCCCGCGCCGGGCGTCCCGCCGCGATCTGGGCCAAGCTCAACGCGCTTGTCGATCCCGCCATCATCGACGGGCTTTATCGCGCGAGCCAGGCGGGCGTGCGCATCGAGCTCGTGGTGCGCGGCGTCTGCTGTCTGCGGCCGGGCGTGCCGGGCCTGTCCGAGAATATCCGCGTCAAAAGCATCGTCGGGCGCTTCCTCGAACATGGCCGCATCGTCTGTTTCGGCAACGGCCAGGAATTGCCGTCGCCGAAATCCAAGGTGTTCATATCCTCGGCCGACTGGATGCCGCGCAATCTCGACCGCCGCGTCGAGGCGCTGGTGCCGGTCGAGAATCCGACCGTGCATCAGCAGGTGCTCGACCAGATCATGGTCGCGCTGCTCAAGGATCAGGCGCAGAGCTGGCACATGAACGCCGACGCCACCTATCTGCGCGATCCGGCCTATGAGCGCGAAGACGCCTTCTCCGCGCATACTTACTTCATGACCAATCCTTCGCTTTCGGGCCGCGGCCGCGCGCTGAAAGTGGAAGCGTCGCGGCCGGTGACCATCGCGGCGAGGCGCGATTGAGCGTTTCGGACATCCGCGCCAGTCAGCCGCTGCGCAGCCAGCGCGGGAAGAACGGCCCTGTCGCCATCGTCGACATCGGCTCCAATTCCGTGCGCCTCGTGATCTACGAGAATGTCGCGCGCACGCCCTCCGTCGTGCACAACGAAAAGGCGATCTGCGCCATCGGCCGGAACATGGTCACGACCGGCCGGCTCAACGACGAAGGAATCGAGCTCGCTTATGAAGCGCTCGGCCGCTTCCGCATGCTGGCCGATGCATTGGGCGCGGAGACGCGCGAGGCCGTCGCCACCGCCGCCGCCCGCGACGCCGCCAACGGCGTCGAATTCATCCGCCGCGCCGAAGCCAAATGGGGCGGGCCGATCCGCATCCTCTCCGGCGAGGAAGAAGCGCGCGTCGCCGCCGAAGGCGTGCTCGCCGGAATCCCGGAAGCCGACGGGCTCGTCGCCGATCTCGGCGGCGGCAGCCTCGACATGGTGACGGTGAAGGCCGGCAAGACCGGCACGGCGCTGACCCAGCCATTCGGCCCGCTTCGCCTGATGGATATTTCCCACGGCGATCCCGATGCGGCGCGCGCGCTCGTCGATGACGGGCTTTCGGTGCTGGCCAAAATCGATCAGCTCGCGGGGCGCACGCTTTACGCGGTGGGGGGCGTGTGGCGCAGCTTCGCGCGCGTCGACATGGAGGAGACGAATTATCCCCTCCATGTGCTCCACAATTACCGCATCCCGGCTTCGCGGGCGCTGCGCCTGTGCAAGGCGCTGTCGCGGCTGTCGAAGAAATCGCTCGACAAGATGAAGATCGTGTCGCGCCGCAGAGCCGAGGCGCTTCCCTATGGCGCGGTCGTTCTCGAGCGGCTTCTTGCCGCGACCGAAATCCGCGAAGTTGTGATCTCGGCCTATGGCCTGCGCGAAGGACTTCTCTACACGCGTCTTTCCGATGACGAGCGCGCCAAGGATCCGCTTGTCGAATATGCGAGCGGCGCCAATCTGCGTCACAGCCGCACGCCCGCCCACGCGAACGAGATGTTCCAGTGGATGGCGCCGCTCTTTTCCGACGAGAGCGCGGAAGCGCGCCGCGTCCGCCAGGCGGTGTGCAATTTCTCCGACATCGGCTGGCGCCGCCATCCCGACGACCGCGCGCTCGGCACCTTCGACGAGGTCCTGACCGCGCCCTTCGCCGGCGCCGAGCATCGCGCCCGCGCATTGATCGCGACCGCCATCTTCCACCGCTACACCGGCGACGAGGATTTCCCCCGCGAGATCGCCGCCCACGATCTCCTGACCGAGGACGACGATGTCGCCGCCCGCAGGCTCGGGCTCGCCGCGCGGCTCGCCTTCTCGCTTTCGGCCTCGGCCACGGGCGAGCTTGCCCATTATCGCCTGCGCATGACGCCCACCCGCGTGCTGCTCGATGTCTCGCGCCGGCGGGAGAACATCGCGGGCGAGCCGGTCCAGAAGCGGCTGGGGGCGCTGGCCAATGCCTTCGGCCGCAAGGGCGAGATATTAATTGGATAAGTTTCTCCCCCCGTTTACGGGGGGAGTGCCGCGGAACGCGGCGAGGGGGGCGAACACCGAATTCGCCCCCTCCGCCTCGCTACGCTCGGCACCTCCCCCGTAAACAGGGGAGGAAAGCACCTTGCATCCGGGCCAGACCGGGGCTTTAACCGCCCTGTGCTAGCCTCGCGGGCGGGGGTAAGGAGAGTTCCATGGGTGCGCTGAGCATCTGGCATATTCTGATTCTGGCGATCGTCGCCGTTCTTCTGTTCGGTGGCCGCGGCAAGATTTCCGACCTGATGGGAGACGTCGCCAAGGGCATCCGCAGTTTCCGCCAGGGCCTGAACGAGCCGGGCGAGAACGAAAAGCCCCGCGTCATCCCGCCCGAGAAAAAGGACTGAGGCGCGCCCGCGCCATGCTCGATTTCAGCTGGAGTCACATCCTCATCGTCCTGATCGTGGCCCTTGTGGTGGTGGGCCCGAAGGATCTGCCGCGGCTGATGCGCATCCTCGGCCAATGGCTCGGCAAGATGCGCCGCATGGCCGAGCAGTTCCGCGCCAGCTTCGACGAGATGGCGCGCCAGAGCGAGCTCGAGGAATTGCGCGCCGAAATCGATGCGATGCGCAAAGAGCGGTTGCAGAATTCGATCCTGCCGCCTGAGGTGCATCGCGAAGAAACGCAAAGCGAGCCGCCCGCGCCCGCAGAACCGCCCGCGTCATGAACATCCGCACGCCCGAGGACGAAGCCGAGATCGAGCAGAGCAAGGCGCCGCTGCTCGATCACCTGATCGAGCTGCGCAAGCGGCTGATCCGGTCGATTCTCGCCTTTGCCGTCTCGTTCGTCCTCTGCTTCGCTTTCGCCAAAGAGATCTACGCCTTCCTCACCGAGCCGCTCGCGCACGCGCTCGCCGGCCAGCCCAACGATCACCTGATCTATACCGCGCTCTACGAGACCTTCTTCACCTATGTGAAGGTGGGCATGTTCGCAGGGCTCTGCCTCGCATTCCCCTTCATCGCGGCGCAGGCCTGGATGTTCATCGCGCCCGGCCTTTACAAGAACGAGCGCAAGGCCTTCCGCCCCTTCCTGATCTGGTCGCCGGTCCTGTTCCTCGCCGGCGCGGGCTTCGTGTTTTACGTCATGCTGCCTTTCGCGATCCGCTTCTTCGTGGGCTACGAAGTGCCTTCGGGTCCCAACGGCATCGGTATCGAGCTTCAGGCGAAGGTGAGCGAATATCTCGATTTCGTCATGACACTGATCTTCGCCTTCGGGTTGTGCTTCCAGATGCCGGTGCTGCTGTCGCTGCTCGGCCGCGTCGGGATCGTCACGGCGGCGCAATTGAGGAGCGTGCGGCGCTACGCCATCGTCGGCGTCTTCGCGCTGGCCGCGGTGATGACGCCGCCCGATGTCTTCTCGATGCTGAGCCTCGCCATTCCGCTGGTGGCGCTCTACGAAATCTCGATCCTGTCCGTGGCGCTGATGGAGCGTCGGCGCGCGAAGGAGATCGCGGCGAACACGGACCTGACGGCGCAATAATCTCGTCCAGTCCTTATCCCCGCCCGCCGAAACGGCCGTATACTTCATCGCCTCCCACGGAATCGCCGGCGGCGCTATTCACGGGGGGGATCCCCCCAAATTTCCGAGGAACAATCAAACAGGGAAAATTCATGTAGATCAGAGAGTTATGAAAAATCGGACCCCGCGCCGTCCCCGGCTTTACGCCCAATCCGGCCCATGCCATTACGGCCCCGCGCCTCAGAGAATCGGCCATGCATGACATCAAGTGGGTCCGGGAACATCCGGCCGCGTTCATCGAAGGCCTGAGCCGCCGGCCCGCCTACCGGGGGGAGGCGGAGAAGATCGCCGCCGGCCTCGTCGATCGCGACCGCGATTTGCGCGTGCTGCTCTCCGAGCTGCAGCAGAAACAGGCGCGGCGCAACGAAGCCTCGAAGCAGATCGGCGCCGCCAAGGCGAAGAAGGATGAAGCGGCGGCGCAGGCGCTGATGGCCGAAGTCGCGGGGCTGAAAGAAGAAATCCAAATTGGGGAATTGCGTGAGCTTGAACGGAAACACGATCTTGAAAAAATTCTAGAGGAAATTCCGAATCTCCCAGCTGGTGATGTACCGGATGGCGAAGACGAAAACGCCAATGTCGAAGTGAAGGAGCGGGCGTACGGTTCGCGCCCCGGCGTCAACAATCCAAAAGAACATTTCGATCTGGGCGAAGCCCTGGGCCAGATGGATTTCGAGCGCGCCGCAAAGGTTTCCGGCTCGCGCTTTGTTTTCCTGAAATCCGGTCTGGCCCGCCTCGAACGCGCCATCGGCAATTTCATGCTGGATTTGCATACACAAGCAGCATGGAAGAATGAAGAAGGCAAAGAATTGGGCGGCTACACTGAAGTTCAGCCGCCATTGATGGTTCGGGATCCGGCGATGCGGGGAACTGGGCAGCTACCAAAATTTGAAGAGGATTCATTTGAGAGTTCAGTTCGATTGATGACCCTCGTGCGGTTAGAAGATGAATTTCGTATGCAATTTAGAAAGGTTCGACCTACCGAAGATTTCAAACGCGAACGTGAAAGAGTTCAAACCGCGTTTGTCAGGGAGGTCATGGCTGCCCAACAATCTCGACGCTGGCTCATCCCCACCGCCGAAGTGCCGCTGACGAATTACGTCCGCGAAGAAATTCTCGACGAATCGCAACTGCCGATGCGCCTCACCGCCTGGACTCCCTGCTTCCGCGCCGAAGCGGGGGCGGCCGGCAAGGACACGCGCGGCATGATCCGAATGCACCAGTTCTCGAAGGTAGAACTCGTCTCGATCACCACGCCCGAACAATCGAACGACGAACACGAGCGCATGACCGATTGCGCGCAGGAGGTGTTAAAGCGCCTCGGCCTGCATCACCGCGTCGTCACGCTTTGCACCGGCGACATGGGTTTTGCGGCGCAGAAGACCTACGACATCGAAGTCTGGCTGCCGGGGCAGAACCGTTTCCGCGAAATCTCTTCCTGCTCCAATTGCGGGGAATTCCAGGCGCGGCGCATGAACGCGCGTTATCGCCCCAAGGATTCCAAATCCACCCGCTTCGTGCACACGCTGAACGGCTCAGGGCTCGCGGTCGGGCGAACGCTCGTTGCGATCCTCGAAAATTATCAGGAGCCGGACGGCTCCATCCGCATTCCCGAGGCGTTGCGTCCCTATATGGGCGGGCTGGAGAGGATCGGAAAGTGATGCGTATCCTCGTCACCAATGACGACGGCATTCATGCTCCCGGCCTCGGCATTGCCGAAGCGATCGCGCGCGCGCTGACCGACGATGTGTGGGTGGTCGCGCCGGAAACCGAGCAATCGGGCGCCTCGCATTCGCTGACGCTCACGCTTCCGCTGCGCCTGCGCCAGGTTTCGGAGAAGCGCTTCGCCGTCACCGGCACGCCCACCGATTGCGTGATGATGGCGATGGCCGAGCTGATGAAGAAGACGCCGCCGACGCTGCTGCTCTCCGGCGTCAATCGCGGCGCCAACATCGCCGAGGACGTGACCTATTCGGGCACCATCGCGGGCGCCATGGAGGGAACCGCGCTCGGCATTCCGTCGATCGCGCTCAGCCAGGCTTACGGCTTCGAAGAAGGTTATAAAGTTCGCTGGCATTGCGCCGAAACGCACGGGCCGGCGATCGTGAAGAAGCTGCTCGATGCCGGCTGGCCGGCCGACACGCTGATGAACGTGAACTTCCCCGACTGCGAGCCGGACAAGATCACCGGCATCGACGTCACCGAGCAGGGCAAGCGCGACATGCAGACCGCCATCCTCGAACGGCGCGTCGACATGCGCGGCAATCCTTATTTCTGGATCGGCTTCAAGCGCGTGCGCTCCACGCCCCGGCGCGGCACCGACATTTGGGCCATCTATGAGGGCCGCATTTCGGTGACGCCGCTGCACCTCAACCTCACCGAATTCGGCTTGCGCGAGAAGATGAAGTCGCTTTTTGCGTGAGCGCCGGCCCCGATCGTTACCGAACGGTTAACGCGCGGGCGCACTTATGTACGCCCCGCCCGGCAAAGAATGCCCGCTGGAAAGCATTTCTCAATATTTAACCAAGATCATCGGCGCCGAGAGCGGGTCCGCGCGCCACGCGTTACCGCTCGTCAAGCTTTCTGCCGGGAGTGGCCGATGCGCGAAACGCAATGCCGGAACCAGACCTGCGGGGCCGCCGCTGCGCTCCTCATCGCCTGCGCGCTCGCGCTTTCGGCCTGCGCCACGCCCGACACCGAAACCGGCTGGCCCGAGGTCACCTATCACGACGTCACCGTGCATTCGGGCGACACGCTGTCCGGAATCGCCGAGCGCAACAACGTGCCGGAGAGCACGCTGATCGCGCTCAACGGCATCTCCGATCCCAATATGATTCGCGTTGGCCAGGTTCTGCGCGTGCCCGGCGTCGCGGGCGACCGGCCCGCGTCCAGCGATGCGCCGGTTTACGCGCACAGCGCCCCACCGCAGAGCACATCGCATACGATCGAGACGCATGTTCTTCCGCCGCCGCGTTCCGCCGATCGGGACGATGGCGCCATCGCCTTCGCCTGGCCGGTCGAAGGCCGCATCATTTCGCCGTTCGGCGCTTCGGCCACAGGCCAGCGCAATGACGGAATCAATATTTCCGCCACTCTGGGCGAGCCTATCCGTGCCGCGGCCGCCGGCATCGTCACCTATGCGGGCGACGAGCTCAAAGGCTACGGCAATCTCATTCTCATCCGTCACGACGACGGCTACGTCACGGCTTACGCCCACGCCGAAAGCATCACCGTCTCGCGCGGCGAGCGCGTGGCGATGGGCCAAGTCATAGGCTACGCAGGAACGACGGGCGATGTGCGCACGCCGCAGCTGCATTTCGAAATCCGCAAAGGTACCGAGCCCGTGGATCCCAAGCCGTTATTGATGGCGTCGTCGAGCTAGTTTCGCCGGTATTGCGCCGTCTTTTCCCTCCATTCCCCACGTGGCGCGCTTCACCCCGCGCCTGATTACCCGGCTGAAGTGTGAGAGGAGAGGATGAGAGGGATCAATTCGAATCAGGTCTGATCGAGTCTTATCCCCAACTCTCCGGCAAGGTCCTGAACGAACTGCCAGGCAACACGGCCGGAGCGGCTGCCGCGGCCCGCGGCCCAGGCGATGGCGCGCGCGTTGAGCGCGTTCTTCTCGACGGCAATTCCGTAATGCTTCGCATAGGCCTCGATCATCGCGAGATATTCGTCCTGGGCGCAATTGTGGAAGCCGAGCCAGAGCCCGAAACGATCCGACAGCGAAACCTTTTCCTCCACCGCTTCCGACGGATTGATCGCGGTGGAGCGTTCATTGTCCATCATGTCGCGCGGCATCAGGTGGCGGCGATTGGAGGTGGCGTAGAAAAGGACGTTCGCGGGCCCGCCTTCGATGCCGCCTTCGAGCGCCGCCTTGAGCGATTTGTAACTCGTATCCTCGCGGTCGAAGGAAAGATCGTCGCAGAACAGAAGAAACCGCCGCGGCGAGGCGCGCAACAGTCGCAGGAGCGCGGGCAGGCTCGCGATCTCCTCGCGATGGATTTCCACGAGCACGATTGGCGCGCGCCGGCCGCGATTGACTTCGGCATGCGCCGCCTTGACCAGCGATGATTTGCCCATGCCGCGCGCCCCCCACAGAAGCGCGTTGTTCGCGGGCAGGCCTTCGGCGAAACGGCGCGTGTTTTCCAGAAGCGTATCGCGCGCCTGATCGATGCCCTTCAAAAGCCCGATGGGCAGGCTCGCGACGCTGGCCACCGCCATGAGCCCGCCGCCTTGCGGCTCCCAGACGAATGCATCGCCCGCTTGCGGCACGGCGCGGGCGAGCGCGGGCGGGGCCAGCCGCTCCAGCGCCTCGGCCATGCGCGCGAGCCTTGCGCTGTCGGATTCCTTCTGCGGCGTCATGGACTTAAGCCCGCCCGGACAGCGGTTGCAAAGGAGGCCCGCGCCGCTATAGTCCGGCGCCTGCCGGAACCAGAGATACATTCCATGCCAGATTCCTTTCTGACCTCCATCGTACCGCTCATCGCCGTTTTCGCGATCATGTATTTCCTCCTCATACGTCCGCAACAGCAACGGATGAAGCAGCACAAACAGATGGTGGAGAACCTGCGCCGCGGCGATACGGTCGTGACGGCGGGCGGCATCGTGGGGCGCGTGTCGAAAGTGCCGCCGAAGGACGATCCCGAAATCACCGTGGAGATCGCCGATGGCGTCCAGGTCAAGGTGATCAAGGCCACCGTGAGCGAAGTGCGCGCCAAGACCCAGCCCGTCGAAGCCAAGGAATAGAACGCGACGATGCTCCAGATCCCCACATGGTCGCGCGTGCTGACGGGCCTGATCCTCCTCTTCGGAATTCTGATCGCGCTCCCGAATGCTCTGCCGGCCAATGTGATCGCGCATATGCCGCGCTGGCTGCCGACCAATTCGGTGAGCCTCGGCCTCGATCTCCAGGGCGGCTCCTATCTCCTGCTCGAGGTCGAGCTCGACCAGGTGGAGAAGGACAAGCTGGAATCGCTGGTGAGCGACATCCGCGCCGGCCTCCGGAAGGCGCGTATCGGCTACACCGATCTCCAGCTGAACGGCGATACGGTCTCGGTCCACATTCTCGACAGCACGCGCTTCGACGAAGCCAAGGACATTCTGAAGAATCTCAATCCCGTCGCGACCGGCTCGTTTCTTTCTGTCGGCGCGCGCGACTACGATCTCACCCAGCCGGGCAACAATCTTCTCCTCATGAAGATGACGGACGCCTACCGGACCCAGACGCAGACCGAGGTCGTCAACCAGTCGATCGAAGTCGTGCGCCGGCGCATCGACGAAATGGGCACGCGCGAGCCTACCATCGAGCGTCAGGGCGAAGACCGCATCCTCGTGCAGGTGCCCGGTTTGCAGGATCCCGAACGTCTGAAAACCATTCTCGGCAAGACCGCCAAGATGACGTTCCAGCTCGTCGACGAAAGCGCGAGCCTCGACCAGGCGATGAAGGGGATCGTGCCCATCGGCTCCGAACTGCTTTACCAGGAGCCGCAGACCAAGGGCGGCCAGCCGCTTCCCATCGTCGTCGAGAAGCGGGTGATGGTGGCGGGAGACCGGCTGACCCATGCGCAGGCCACAACCAACCAGCAGACCGGCGAGGTCGTCGTCAGTTTCCGCTTCGACAGCGTCGGCGCGCGCGAATTCGGCAATGTGACGAAGGACAATGTCAACCGCCGCTTCGCCATCGTGCTCGACAACAAGGTGATTTCCGCGCCCGTGATCCGCGAGCCGATCCTGGGCGGCGAGGGCGAAATCTCCGGCAATTTCACCTGGCAGAGCGCAAACGATCTTGCGGTTCTGCTCAATGCGGGCGCCTTGCCCGCGCCGCTGAAGATTCTGGAAGAGCGCACCGTCGGCGCCGAGCTCGGCGCGGATTCGATCAAGGCCGGCAAATATTCGGCCATCGGCGGGCTTATCCTCGTGGTGCTGTTCATGATCGCGCGCTACGGGCTCTTCGGCGTCTTCGCCGATGTCGCGCTGACGCTCAACGTGATCCTGCTTCTCGCCGCGCTCACGCTTTTCGGCGCCACGCTGACGCTGCCGGGCATTGCGGGCATCGTGCTCACCATGGGCATGGCGGTGGATGCCAACGTGCTGATCTACGAACGAATACGCGAGGAGCAGCGAAACGGCAGATCCATGCTGGCCTCGATCGATACCGGCTTCCGCCGGGCGATGGCCACCATCATCGACGCCAACATGACCCACCTGATCGCCTCGCTGATCCTGTTCCAGCTCGGCTCGGGGCCCGTGCGCGGCTTCGCCGTCACATTGGGCGTGGGCATCATCACCTCCTTCTTCACCGCCGTGATGGTGACGCGGCTGATCGTGGTGACGTGGCTGAGGATGGCGCGGCCGAAAAGACTGGCCATTTGAGCCCGAAAAGGGCTGCGCGCGCCTCAGAATCGGGTAAGATGCGCCCCCTGATACAGGGCCCAGGGGGATAACATGAGCGCATTGCTTTCCAATCTCCGCAATACCGTCATCGCGGGCTTCGTGCTCGCGGCCATCGTGTTCCTGATCTATCTCTATGTGCAGGGTTACGACGCAACGCTGTTCTGGCCGTTTCTCGTACGCTGGCTGCACGTGATCTGCGGCATCATGTGGATCGGGCTGTTGTGGTATTTCAATTTTGTGCAGACGCCGACCATGCCGAAGATCCCGGACGATCTGAAACCGGGCGTCTCGAAATACATCGCGCCGGAAGCGTTGTTCTGGTTCCGCTGGGGCGCGATGGGCACGATCTTCTTCGGCCTCATCCTGGCCTATCTCAACGGCTATCTGGTGCAGGCGCTGACGATCGATTCCATCGAGAACTTCACGGTGCCCAAATCCATCGTCATCGGCATCGGCATGTGGCTCGGCATCATCATGTGGTTCAACGTGTGGTTCATCATCTGGCCGAACCAGCAGAAGGTGCTGAACATCGGGAACAAATTTCCCGACATTTCCAAGGAAGCGAAGGCGGCCGCCGCCAAGACGGCCGGCCAGTTCAGCCGCGTCAACACGCTGCTGTCGATCCCCATGCTGTTCTGCATGGTCTCGGCGCAGAACATCTTTTGATCGATTCGCCCTTTGTGGCGTAGAAAGCCGCCCGGGAAACCGGGCGGCTTTCGCATGAGCATCGAACAGGCATTCGCGGCTTGCGAAGAAACGGTGAAGCGTTTCGATCCCGACCGCTATTGGGCGAGCCTGTTTGCGCCGGCGGAGAAGCGTCCTTTGCTGTTCGCGCTCTACGCCTTCAATCACGAAATCGCCCGCGTGGCCGAAGCGGTGCGCGAACCGATGCTGGGCGCCATCCGTCTGCAATGGTGGCGCGATGCGATGACCGAGGCGCGCGAAGGGCGACCGCGCACACACGATGTCGTTCGCGCCATGGCGGCGGCATTTGCGCGCACGCGCCTGCCCGAAGAGCCGTTCGAACGCATGCTCGCCGCGCGCGAGCTCGACGCGGGCGCCGAGCTGTTCGCGGACATGGCGGCGCTGGAGATTTATGCCGATGCGACTTCGGGCACATTGATGCGCCTCGCCGCGATCGTTCTTGGCGAAGACATCGGCGATGGCGCGCGCGATATCGGCATCGCCCATGCGCTGACGGGATTGCTGCGCGCGATTCCGTATCGTGCCGCGCGGAACAAGACCTATCTGCCGCTCGACATGCTGGCGGCCGAGAAGCTTTCGCCGGAAGACATCTTCGCCGGGCAGGGCGGAGACAAATTGAAGACGGTGATGAAAAGGATCGCGCAGCATGCGCGCGAGAAATTGGCATCGGCGCGGCGCTTTTCAATACCGTCCGCCGCATTTCCCGCCGTGCTTCCGGCGTCGGTGTCCAAAGCCTATCTCGGGCAACTCACCGGAGCCGGCTTCGATCCATTCCGCGATCGCGCCGAACTTCCTTTGTGGCGAAGGCAGATTGCGATGGTGCGCGCGAATTTGACGGGACGCATCTGATCATTCGGCGGCCGCGCGCGTTGCATTGAGCCAAGTGTCCAAATCGCTCAGCGCGCGATGGGCCATCGCCTGTTTGCGGTCCTTGCCGCGGCCCGCGATTTCCGGAAAGAGCCCGAAATTCACGTTCATGGGCTGGAAGGTTCTGGCATCGGCGCCACCGGTGATGTGATTGAGCAGCGCGCCCAGCGCGGTCGTCGCGGGCGGCGCGGATATGTTTTCATCAGCCGCGAAACGGCCCGCGAGCAATCCGATGGCGGCACTTTCCACATAGCCTTCGACGCCGGTGATCTGGCCTGCGAAACGCAACGACGGCCGCGCTTTCAATCGCAGCGCGGAATCGAGCAGGCGGGGGGAATTGATGAAGGTATTGCGATGCAATCCGCCCAGCCGCGCGAAACTCGCATTCTGCAATCCCGGAATCATGCGGAAAATGCGCGTCTGCTCGCCATGTTTGAGCTTGGTCTGGAAGCCGACCATGTTCCACAAATTGCCGAGCGCATTGTCCTGCCGGAGCTGCACGACGGCATATGGCCGCATCCCGCTGCGCGGATCGGAGAGACCGACCGGCTTCATCGGTCCGAAGCGAAGCGTATCTTCGCCGCGCTCCGCCATCACTTCGATGGGAAGGCAGCCTTCGAAATAGGGCGTCGATTTCTCCCATTCCTTGAATTCGCTCTTTTCGCCGGAAAGCAATGCGGCGACGAATGCGCGGTATTCTTCTTCGTTCAACGGGCAATTGACGTAATCGGCGCCGTCGCCCCCTGGCCCTTTTTTGTCGTAGCGCGATTGCATCCAGGCGATCGAGAAATCGATCGACTCCCGATGCACGATGGGCGCAATCGCATCGAAGAACGACAGCGAATCTTCGCCGCTCAGCGCGCGGATGTAATCCGACAGCGCGGGCGAGGTCAGCGGGCCGGTTGCGACGATCGCATTCGTCCAGTCTTCCGGCGGCGCGGAAATCTCCCCGCGGCGGATTTCGATGTTCGGATGATCTTCGATGGCGCGCGTGATTGCGCGCGAGAATCCATGGCGGTCGACGGCGAGCGCACCGCCCGCCGGCAATTTATGCGCATCGGCGGCGTTCAGGATCAGCGAGCCCGCGCGGCGCATTTCTTCATGCAGCAAGCCGACCGCATTGTGCTGCCAATCGTCCGAACGCAGCGAGTTGGAACAAACGAGTTCGGCCAAACCATCCGTCTGATGGGCGTCGGTGCCGCGAACGGGGCGCATTTCGTGAAGTATCACGCGGGCGCCCATTTGGGCTGCCTGCCAGGCAGCCTCGCTTCCGGCCAATCCGCCGCCGACGATGTGTATGGGCGTTTCGATTTTTGCCAATGCGCTGATTTCCCTCAAGAAATGCCTTTTGATTGTTCCTCGAAAAATTGGGGGGATCCCCCCTCTTCCCTGTTCCGGGGGATGAAAACCAGGCCGCCGCGCAAGCGAAAGATAGGCGCGCCCGCGCCCGATTCAAGCGCGTCAGCCGAACAGCGGCGCGGTGCGGTCGAACCACGGCCGCGCTTCTTCGAGCTGGGCCGCGAGCCGGTAGAGCGTCGCTTCGTCGGAATAGCGCCCGGTGAACATCATGCCGATGGGAAGTCTGTTGCCCGACATGCCGAGCGGCAGCGAGATCGAAGGCTGGCCCGTCATGTTGAACGGCGGCGTATAGCCGAAGATGCGCGACTGGCGCTTGTTGAATTCGCGCGGGCTCACATTCACCGGATCGAGATGGCCGATGGGCGGCGGCGGCGCGATGGTGACGGGCGAGAACAGCACGTCGAACTCGCGCCACAATCCCACGATCTGCCGCCCGATATGGCGCAGCGTCTGCATGCCCCAGCCCACTTGCGCCCCGCTCATCATCTTCGAGCCCTGATAGGCGGCCCAGGCCAGCGGCTCGAAATCATGTTCGGTCGGTTCGCGGCCGATCATGCGCGCGTGATCCTCGATGGAGGCGATGAAAATCGCGCCCGACACGAAACCTTGCGCCTTGTAGAGCTTGCGCCAGTCGATGGGCAGTTCCTTTTTCTCGATCAGCGTGTGGCCGAGTTCCTCGAGCAGCTTCAAGGTGGAATCGAACACGGCCTGGACGTCCGCCGTCACCGGCGTCTTGCTCGGCGTATCGGTGCAATAGGCGATCTTCAATTTGCCGGGCGCGGTTTTGATTTCGTCCGTATAGAGCCGCGACTTCGCGGGCGCCGCGTAGGGCGAATCCTCTTCCGGATATCCCGTCCAGTCGAGCATGGCGGCGCTATCGCGCACCGTGCGCGTCAGCACATGATCGACGACGAAGCCGTGCGCGCGACCGCGGTCGTCGGGCGCGCCGGGATTTCTGTATTGCGTCGGCTTCATGCCGACGAGCCCGCATTGCGCCGACGGTATGCGGATCGAGCCCAGACCATCGGAGCCATGCGCCATCGGCACCATGCCGGAAGCCACCGCCGCCGCCGCGCCGCCGGACGAACCGCCCGAGGAATAATCGGGATTCCACGGATTGCGGCAAATGCCGAGATGGCGGCCTTCGGTCGTGCCGGGAATGCCGAATTCCGGCGTGTTGGTCTTGCCGAGGAGCACGACGCCCGCCGCGCGATAGCGCCGCGTCAGTTCCGCATCGTATTTGGGGACATAATCCTTGAGATAGGCCGAACCGTTCGTCATCGGCCAGCCTTCCACCGCCATGCCGATGTCCTTGATGAGAAACGGCACGCCCTTGAACGGCCCGTCTGCGAGTTTGCCCTTCGCGGTTTTGCGCGCTTCGTCATAGGCCTTGTAGACGACCGCGTTCAGTTTGGGATTGTGCTTTTCGATGCGCGCGATCGCTTCCTCGACGAGCTCGGCGGGCGAAACCTCGCCGCGCCGCACGAGATGGGAAAGGCCGAGTGCGTCGTAGTCGTTATATGCGGCGAAGGCCATGTCAGTCCTCCAGTTTGGGCGCGCGGCCGATCCAGGGCGCGGCGTCCTCGATTTCGGCCGCGAGTTTCAGAAGCGTCATCTCGTCGCCGGCGCGCGCGACGAATTGCACGCCGATGGGAAGTCCTTCCTTGCTCATCGCGAGCGGCAGGTTGATGGCGGGCTGGCCGGTCGCGTTCTGCAGCGACGTGAACGGCACATGATACATGACCGGCGCGAAGGCCTTGTGGACGTCGGATTCCTCGCGGTCGATCATGCCATGGGGAAAAGGCAGTTGCGCCAGCGTCGGCGTGAGCCAGAGATCGTAGGCTTCATGGAATTTCGCCGCCTCGCGCGCGGCGCGATGCAGCATCTGCACGGCCCAGATTTGCTGATAGCCGAACAGCGTCTTGCCGCGCTCATAGAGCGCGAACGTGATGGGCTCCAGATAATCGAGGCAAGGCGTGCGGCCGAGCGCGCGCGCCAGCGTTTCGATCGCATAGGCGCCATTGGTCGCCCACAGCGTCATGAACGCGACCCTGGTCGTGGCGTGATCGATGGCGGGATTTGCCTCCTCGACGCGATGGCCGAGCTGCTCCAGGAGCTTCACCGTGTTCTTCATCGCCTCCAGCACCTGGCTGTCGAAGGCGGAGCCTTCGGGCGATTTGAGCGCGACCGCGATCTTCAATCTGCGCGGGCGCGTCTTGATGCCTTCGAGATAAGGTCCGTCGGGCTGGAGCGCGAAATAGGGATCGCCATAATCGGGCGCCGAAGTGAGATCGAGCATGAGCGCGGTGTCGCGCACGGTGCGGCTCACGCAATTGTCGACGGAAAGCCCGCTCGTCGCGTCGGCGGCGTCGGGGCCTTGCGTGATGCGCCCGCGCGAGACCTTGAGGCCCACCAGACTGCAACACGACGCCGGAATGCGGATCGAGCCGCCGCCATCGGTCGCGTGCGCCACCGGCACGATGCGCGCGGCGACAGCCACGGCCGATCCGCCGGAAGAGCCGCCCGCGGTGATGCCCGTCTTCCAGGGATTTTCCGCCGTGCCCCACAGTCTGGATTCGGTGACCGGCATGATGCCGAATTCCGGCACGTTGGTTTTGCCCAGCGGAACGAGCCCGGCGTCCTTGTAGCGTTTCACCAGCGTGGAATCGAATGTGGAAGGCTGATCGGAGGTGAAGCGCGAGCCGGAACGCGTCACCATGCCGATGCAATGGGCGCGCATGTCTTTCAGGAACATCGGCACGCCGGCGAGCGCGCCGCCCGGATTCTTCTTCGCCGCGTCGCGGGCGCGTTCGTAATCCTTGAACACGATCGCGTTCAGCCTGGGATTGAGCTCTTCGGCGCGCGCGATGGCTTCGTCCACCGCGTCGAGCGCGGAGATCTCTTTCCTTGCAATGAGCTCCGCGAGGCCGATGGCGTCGTACCGGCCATATTCGGCAAAGCGCATCAGTTCACTCGCGTCTTGGCGTATTGGCCGGCCCAGGGCGCGGCCTTTTCGAGTTGCGCCGCGAGCTTGAGCAAATTCGCCTCATCGCCGAAGCGGCCGACGAATTGCACGCCGACGGGCAGATTGTCGCCGTTCCAGGAGAGCGGCACGTTGATGGCGGGCTGGCCGGTCGCGTTCTGAATCGGCGTGAAGGGCACGTAATCGGTCAGCGAGGCGAACACCTTCATCGCATCGGTTTCTTCCAGGTCGATGGTGCCGAGCTTCACCGGAGGTGCGGCAAGCGTCGGCGTCAGCCACATGTCGTAGGTTTCGTGGAAGCGCGCGGCGTTGCGCGCGGCCTGCGCCATCATGCCTTTGGCGCGCAGATATTCGCTGGAGGTGACTTTGGTTCCCATCTCGTAGATGCCCCAGGTGAGGCCTTCGAACAATTGGCGGCTGGGCGTCTGGCCGGTCAGTTGCGCGATCATGTCGATGGGGGCTGCGAGGTTCGCCGCCCACACCGCGATGAAGGGCGGGAAGAGTGCGGAAAGATCGATCGAAGGCGAGGCCTCCTCGATCGTATGGCCGAGGCTTTCGCAGAGCTTCGCCGCCTTTTGGACAGCGGCTGCGCAATCGGCGTGCACCGGCTTTCCGTCGAGCGTCTTCGTCGAGAATGCGATGCGCAATTGTTTCGGCGGCGTCTCGGCTTCGTTGCGCCAGGATGCGGGCGCGGGCGGCGCCCAATAAGGATCGCCCTGCACATTGCCCGCGATGGCATCGAGAGCGGCGGCGCTATCGCGCACGCTGCGCGAGACGACGAGATCGATGGCGAGCCCATCCACCACGTCGCCGAAATCGGGACCGTAGGAGACGCGCCCGCGCGTCGGCTTCAATCCGACAAGTCCGCAGCACGAGGCGGGAATGCGGATCGAGCCGCCGCCGTCATTGGCATGCGCCATCGGCACGACGGATGCCGCGACCAGCGCCGCCGATCCGCCCGACGATCCGCCCGTCGAATGCTCGAGATTGAAGGGATTGCGCGCGGTGCCGTAAAGCCGCGATTCCGTCGTCGGCACGAGGCCGAATTCGGGAACGTTCGTCTTGCCGAGGATCGCGAGGCCCGCCTGGCGGAAGCGCGCCGTCAGGTTGGAATCCTGTCCCCACGGAATCGGCGGCATGAAAGCCGTGCCCTGGCGGGTGGGCATGTCGGTGGCGAAGGCGAAAATGTCTTTCAGGAAAAACGGCACGCCGGTGAACGGACCCTTCGGCAGCCCGCGCTCCACCGAAGCGCGCGCGGCGTCATAGGCCTTGTAGGCGATGGCATTGATCTTGGGATTGATCCTTTCGGCGCGCGAAATCGCCTCTTCCACCAATTCGCCTGTGCTGACATCGCGATTGGCGACCAGTTCGGCCAGCCCCAGCGCGTCGTAATTTGCATAATCCCGGATTGCCATTTTTCCCACCTGCCGTTTATCGCCCGCGAATTTAGCGGCGGACTGACAGGCTGTCACTCACGCATTTTGCATTAGTGAAAGGGCAGCGGCGGAGTGCCGAGAATTTCCGGGCCCTCTATGCGGGGTTCGCCCGTGCCCCAGGCGGGAAGTACGAATTTGGCCCGGCGCAGCACCGGCGCGCCTTCAGTCCCATAATCGGTCTCGACCGGGTTCACCGTCACCAGCTCGGCCTCGGCTTTGTGCGCATCGAGGCTGAGAAGCGCATAACCATTGGCGTTGGTATCGATGTAATTGAGCAGCGGATTGATGTGCGTGGCCGTCGCCTTGGCGATCATGTCCGAGCCCGTATAGGAGCGCAGCAGCGCGCTGACGCAGCCTTCCATCAGAAGCGAATTCAGATTCTCCACGCGCTTGCCTTCCGATTGATAGGTGACGAGGCGATGAAAGGCGGGCTGGTTGCGCGAGCCGTGATCGAATTCGTTGAACATCGGAAGCGAGGAAATTCCGGCCACGAGGAATTCGGCCGCGACCGCTCTGGGCTCGGCCGCATCCGCGTTGTCGGGAAGAAGTGCCGCGCCGTGGCAATGGTGATCGCCGGTGCAGGAGACGAAATTGGCGATTTTCTGTTCGCGGATGAATTGCATCAGCTCGCTCAATTCCGACGGGTAGCCGCCCCAGGCGTCGGTGGTGACGGCGACATCGGGATAATCGGCGAAGGGAATGGCCGAAAGATCGATCCGCAGCGTCATGGCCGGGACCGAATTGGCCCAGATCTTCCACGTCGCGCTGGACGCCTTCAGCGTCGCTTTGAACCAGGCTTTCTGCTCCGGTCCCATCATGGTTCCGGGCGGCAGATGGGCGCGGTGATTTTTCACCTCGCCGTTCTTGAGCTTCAGCGTCTTCACGTCCGTTTTCTTGCCGGCATCGAGCGTCTTGATCACATCGAGCGGCGGCAATACGAGGCCCGCGGCTTTCTTGACCTCTTCGGTATAGACCGAAGGGCTGCGATAGGAGCGAAGATCGGTGATGACGAGATCGAGATGTTTGCCCCAGCGCAGCGAGCGATAGATCGCGATCGTTTCCAGCGCCTTCACATTGTCGGGGTTCTTGTCGATCCAGTCGGGGCGCGGTCCTTCGAACGGCGTGTTCTCGACCTCGGCGAAGACGAAATCATGCGCGGGGCCCGTGCCCGAGAGAATGGCCGGAACATATTCGAAGAAGGATTGCGCGGCGGCGACTTTGCGCGTCATCGCAGGAACGCCGTCGCTGCCATAGGTTTCCGCCGTCTGCCAGCAATCGTTGGAGAATTCGTGATCGTCCCAGGTGTGGATGAAGGGAAAGCGCGCCCGCGCCGCGCGCAAATAGGGGTCGCTCAGATAAAGCTTGTAGAGGAAGCGGTAATCGGCGAGCGACACCGCATTCTTCGCGCCGGGCTTGTCGCCGCCCCACGGGCTTCTTTTCCACGGCGCGCTGCCGTCGGGGAACGGCGGAACGGCGCGCGGATTGCCGTCGCGGTCCTTCAGCCATGCGGGATTTGCCGGATCGATATCGGGACGATCGCCGCGCACTTCATAGATGAAATCGCCCAGATGCAGCACGAAATCGACTTTCGGGCGGGCTTCGTCGTCGCGCACCAGGCGCTGATAGGCGCCGTAGAATCCTTCCTCGAAATTCTGGCAGCAGAGGAACGCGAAGTTCACCGCGCGCGGATCGTCGGCGGCGGGCGCGGTCAGCGTGCGTCCCGTGGGCGACACGCTTTTGCCGTCGTGGCTGAGGAAGCGGTAGAAATAATGCGTATAAGGTTCGAGCCCATGAACGATCAGCCGGATCGTGTGATCGCTCGCATCGCCCGCCTTGACCGGCTGTTCGACGACGACCTTCGCGAAATCCGCGGTCTTCGACATCTGCGCCACGAGCGAAACCGCGCCGCCATCCGCCGTCCCGGCACGCGTCCACAGGATAACCGTATCGGGCTCCGGATCGCCCGATGCGATGCCTTGCGGAAACGAAACCGCGCCCGTCTTTGCGCCCGCCGCGCGCGCGAAAGGCGCGAATGGCGCTCCCGCCACGGCCACGAAACAGCCCGCACCGGCCGCAAAACGCGCAAGGAATGCGCGCCGGTTCATGTCCATTGTCATCTGCTCACCCCGGAATGGCGTTTTGCCGATCTTGTCCGGTATTCACGACAAAGCCAATCGCGATTGCGAGCCGCTGTGCCGCCTTCTAGGATGCGCGCCCAAACGGGGGAGCCATGCGTAAAATTCCGGTGTGGAAGACGGTCGCCCAGGGCTATGCCTTCACCTTCGGCCAGCTCGGCACGATCATCGGGCTCATCTGGCTTCCCATGGTGATCGCGGCGGTGGCCGGCTATTTCGTGATGTCGCAATATTACAGCGCGCTTCCGCCCGCGATCGAGGAGGGCGACCCCGCCGCCGCCGGCCGCGCGGCGCTGATCGTCATCCTGTGGAGCGTGATCTCGCTGATGCTGTCGTCGATCATGTATACCGCCGTCACGCGCCAGGCGCTGGGCCTGCGCCACGGGCCTGCGCTCATCAGCTTCCATTTCGGCGCGTGCGAATGGCGCGTGTTCGGCGCGCTGGCGGCCCTGATCGCGATCCTGATCCTCTTTCTGTCGATTTATTTGTCCGCCATGGGGCTGCTTCTGAAGCAGACCGCGCCCGGCGCGCCGCCGAACATGGGGGCGGGCCCGCTGGCGCTCGTTTTCCTGCCTGCGCTCTTCTACGCGATGGTGCGGCTGAGCTTCCTGCTCATCCCGGCGACCGTGGCCGAAGGAACGATCGGCCTGGCGCGAAGCTGGCAGCTGTCGGGGGGAAATTTCTGGCGCATCGTGCTCATCGGGATAGCCACGCTGGCGCCGCTCTTCATTCTGGCCGGCGTGGCCGAAATCGCCATCCTGGGGACGGGCGCGCTTGTGCCGCACAATGTGCCCGCCGGCGACGCCGACGCGCAGCTTCGCGAGCTGGTGCGCGAGATGCGCGCGGCTTCGCCGCATATGCCGCTGCTCTACGGCTTCTCTTTTCTGATCGCGCCTTTGGGAATGGGGCTGGGCCTTTCACCGGCCGCTTTCGCCTATCTCGCGCTCAAGAACGGTTCGACCACAAACTGAACGGCCTGTTTTTGCATTGCCAAAGATTTGTGCGCTGCAGCGAGTGCGCGGCACAAATTGCAATCGCAACCGTAACGTCCTGAATATTTCATGTTATCTTTTTATCATCCCTGAATTCGGCCGGAGGGGCGTAGATGGACACCATTCCCGTTGGCAAAAGCATCGGCGGCGCATACGGATTTCTCTTCGGCCGCATCCTGACAATCCTGGGTTTGAGCTGGCTTCCCGCCGCGATTTACGGTGCCGGCAGGCTGGCTTTCGTGAATCACGTCATGCCCGGCGTGCTGACGGCGCTGCATAACGGCGCGCATCCCTCGCCTGGCGCGCATATCGCCATGCTCGCGCTGTTTCTGTTTTCGCTTCTGATGTTTGCGATCATCGCGCTGCCGCTGAACCGCGAGGCGCTGGGTTCCCGCGGCGAGACGGTGCTGGCCAGGCTCGTCATCGGCATGCCCGAATTGCGCCTCTTCGGGGCCTATGTGCTGATCGACGTTATCCTCATCGCGCTGATCGTCGCCGGCGTGTTCGGCTTGATCGGCGTCGTGATGGGTACGAAGGCGGCGCTCGGCCTGTGGGCGCAAGGCACGCCGCTCGCCGGATGGCCGGTGCTGCGCATCGTGCATATCGCCTCGGCGGTGATCGCGATTCTTATTCTGCTGTTCGTGGCGCTGCGCCTCTCGTTTCTGATTTCGGTCGTGACGGCGGCGGAAGGAAAGGCGAGCCTGCGCCGCGCATGGGAGCTTTCGAGCGGGAATTTCTGGCGCATTCTGGCGATCGTTCTTGCGATCCTCGTGCCGGTCGCCATCCTGACCATCGCTTGCGAATATGCCGTGCTGGGCTCGCTATTGTCTGCATTCCACCATGGAATGTTCGCGGGGCGCCGTCCCGATCCATCGGCGGCCTTTGCGCTGGTGCGAGCGCACGGCCCGGTTCTGGTCGCGATTGCCGCGGCGATCGTCGTGATCCTGAATGCGCTCTTCGCCGGCGCCGCAGCCACGGCCTATCGCGCCCTGGTGCCGCCGCCGCCGTCGCAGGAAACCGAATCCACCAAAACCGGGGCTCGCATCGAGCCGTTCGCCGAACCGTCGCCGCCCGCGGATGAAGCGGTTGCCGAAGAAACCCCCGTTGCGCATGAACCCGCTCCCGAGCCCCAGCCCGAAACGCATGCCGAAATTTCCGAGGAAGCGCCGGCGGAGCATGTCGAGGAGCCGATCGAGCTGCACGAGGTGGAAGCGGCCGACGAAGCGCATGACGCGCCGCCTGCCGAGCATCACGAAGAGCCCGGCGCGCACGCACACTGAATTGTCCACCTGACGCGCGCCTCAGGAATGCGGGAAATTACCTCGCGCTATTCCGCCGCCTTCATCCGCCGCGCTTGCTTTTCCGGCGCGCGGTTTTTCAGCAGCGGCTTGAGATATTGGCCGGTATAGGAGCGCGCGGTTTTCGCCACATCCTCGGGCGTTCCCGCCGCCACAATCTCGCCGCCGCCATCGCCGCCTTCGGGGCCGAGATCGACGATCCAGTCGGCCGTCTTGATGACCTCGAGATTGTGCTCGATCACCACGACCGTGTTGCCGTTATCGACCAGCTCGTGCAGCACATCGAGCAGCTTCTTCACGTCGTGGAAGTGAAGCCCGGTGGTCGGCTCGTCGAGGATATATAATGTGCGCCCCGTGGCGCGGCGCGACAGTTCCTTGGAGAGTTTCACGCGCTGCGCCTCGCCGCCCGACAGCGTCGTCGCCTGCTGGCCGATGGAGATATAGCCGAGGCCCACGCGCTTCAGCGTGTCCAGCTTTTCGCGGATTGCCGGCACCGCCTTGAAGAGTTCCGCGCCCGCTTCCACCGTCATGTCGAGCACATCGGCGATGGAATGATCGCGGTATTTCACTTCCAGCGTTTCGCGATTGTAGCGCTTGCCCTTGCAGACATCGCATTGCACATAGACGTCGGGCAAAAAGTGCATCTCGATCTGGATAACGCCGTCGCCCTGGCATGCCTCGCAGCGCCCGCCCTTCACGTTGAAGGAAAAGCGCCCCGGCTGATAACCGCGCGCCTTCGATTCCGGAAGCTCGGTGAACCAGTCGCGGATCGGCGTGAACGCGCCGGTATAGGTGGCCGGGTTCGAGCGCGGCGTGCGGCCGATGGGCGATTGATCGATGTCGATCACCTTATCGAGGAATTCGAGGCCCTCGATCTTGTCGTGGTCGGCGGGATGTTCGCGCGCCTGATTGAGCTTGCGCGCGGCCGCTTTATATAAGGTCTCGATCACCAGCGTGGATTTGCCGCCGCCGGACACGCCGGTGATGCAGGTGAAGGTGCCGAGCGGAATGCCCGCCGTCACATTCTTCAGATTGTTGCCGCGCGCGCCGACGACCTTCACCCAGCGATTGTGCAACGCGCCGCGGCGGCGATTGGGGATGGCGATCTGTTCGAGGCCGACGAGATATTTGCCCGTCAGGCTCTTGGGACTCCGCATGATGTCGTCGGGCGTGCCTTCGGCGACGATGTGCCCGCCATGGATGCCGGCGCCCGGCCCCATGTCGATCACATGATCGGCGGTGCGGATGGCTTCCTCGTCATGCTCCACCACCACGACCGTGTTGCCCATGTCGCGCAGGCCCTTGAGCGAGTCGAGAAGCTTGGCGTTGTCGCGCTGGTGCAATCCGATGCTCGGCTCGTCGAGCACATAAAGCACGCCCGTCAATCCCGAACCGATTTGCGAGGCCAGACGAATCCGCTGGCTTTCGCCGCCCGACAGCGTGCCCGAGCTGCGCGCGAGCGTCAGATAATCGAGGCCGACATTGTTGAGGAATTTGAGGCGCGCGCGGATTTCTTTCAGGATGCGCACCGCGATTTCCTGCTGCTTCCTGGTGAGTTTCCTGTCGAGGTCGCGGAACCATTCGTCGGCGTGGCGGATCGATTGTTCGCAGACTTGGCCGATATGCAGCCCCGCGATCTTCACCGCCAGCGCTTCGGGCTTCAGGCGATAGCCTTTGCAGGTGTCGCACGGGCTCGTGTCCTGGAAGCGCTCGAGCTCCTCGCGCACCCAGGACGAATCGGTTTCCTTGAAGCGGCGGTCCATGTTCGGGATCACGCCTTCGAAACTCTTTTTCGTTTCGTAGCGGCGCAAGCCGTCGTCATAGATGAATTTGATCTCGTCCTCGCCCGAGCCGTAAAGGATCACGTCCTTCACCTTCTTCGGCAGATCTTCGTAAGGCTCGTTGAGCGAGAATTTGTAGTGGCGGCCGAGCGCCTCCAGCGTCTGCAGATAATAGGGCGAAGAGGATTTCGACCACGGCGCGATCGCGCCCTTGCGCAAGCTGAGCGTTTCGTCGGGCACGATGAGATCGGGATCGAAATAAAGCTGCGTGCCGAGCCCGTCGCAGACGGGACAGGCGCCGTGCGGATTGTTGAAGGAAAACAGCCTGGGCTCGATTTCCGGAATCGTGAAGCCGGAAACCGGGCAGGCGAATTTCGACGACATCAGAAGCCGCTTCGGCTCGCCTTTTTCTTTGATATCCGCGAATTCGGCGATGACCAATCCTTCGGCCAGATTGAGCGCGGTCTCGATGGAATCGGGCAGCCGGTTGCCGATGTCCTTCTTCACGACGATGCGGTCCACCACCACTTCGATGTCGTGCTTGATCTTCTTGTCGAGCGCGGGCGTCTCGCCGATCTCGTAGAACTTCCCGTCGATCTTGACGCGCTGGAAGCCCTTCTTCTGCAGCTCCTGCAATTCCTTGCGGTATTCGCCCTTGCGCCCGCGCACGATGGGCGCGAGGAGAAACAATCGTGTGCCGTCTTCCAGCGCCAGAATCTGATCGGCCATCTGGCTGACGGTCTGGCTTTCGATGGGTAAACCGGTGGCGGGCGAATAGGGAATGCCGACGCGCGCGAACAGCAGGCGCAGATAGTCATATATCTCCGTCACCGTGCCGACGGTGGAGCGCGGATTTTTCGACGTGGTCTTTTGTTCAATCGAAATCGCGGGCGAAAGCCCCTCGATGTGATCCACATCGGGCTTCTGCATCAGCTCCAGGAATTGCCGCGCATAGGCCGACAGCGATTCCACATAGCGCCGCTGGCCTTCGGCATAGATCGTGTCGAAGGCGAGGCTCGATTTGCCGGAGCCCGATAAGCCCGTGAGCACCGTCAGCGTATCGCGCGGGATTTCCACGTCGATATTCTTCAGATTGTGCTCGCGCGCGCCGCGGATGGAGATGTTCTTCAGCATGAGGCTCTTCTGATGGCGAAACACGTAGCTATGGCGAACCGTCCCCGCCGGGGCAAGGCCACGAGATTCGGCTTGGAACATAACATGAACAATGCTATACACAAGCCGCAATCCCGGCGCCCATGGTGCGGGCCGGGCGGCGGGTCTAGGTTCGCCGGCAACTGGATAGGGAGATAGGCATGGCGGGCAGCGTCAACAAGGTGATCCTGATCGGCAATCTGGGCCGCGATCCGGAAGTGCGCCGCATGACGAGCGGCGATCCCGTGGTCAATCTCTCCATCGCCACCTCGGAAAGCTGGCGCGACAAGGCGAGCGGAGAACGCAAGGAAAAGACCGAGTGGCACCGGGTGGTGATCTTCAATCCCAATCTGGCGGAAGTGGCGGAGAAATATCTGAAGAAGGGCGCGAAGATCTATGTCGAGGGCCAGCTCGCCACCCGCAAATGGACCGACAAGGACGGGGCGGAGAAATATACGACCGAGATCGTGCTGAACCGCTTCCGCGGCGAGCTCGTGATGCTGGATGCGAAGGGCGAGGGCAGTGGCGCGCGGATTTCGGCCGCGGCCGAGGCGCCGGCCAGCTTCGACCGCAGCGAACTGGACGACGAGATTCCGTTCTGAATTCCGCGCTTCGATATGCCGCGATCGGCGCTTGCGTTCTGGCGCTCGGCGCCTGCGCATCCTTCGAGACGGCGGGCGAGCCCGCGAACGGGTTCCTGACGCCGGCGCTCGAAGCCGCCTATCTGCCGCTTCATGCCTCGGCCGATCTGGTGCTGGAAGAGCGCGGCGCCGCGATCGTGGTCGCGCCGGGCGTGGCGGCGACAAATGCGCACAATGCGGGGCTTGTCGATGCGAAATCGGTGATCGGCGCGTCGCGGGATTACGATTTGACCTTCTTCCGTGCGCCCGGCCGGAATCCTCCGCCCGTCGCGGCTGCAAGCATCGGCGAGGCCGTGCTGGCCTATGGTCAGGGCGGCGGCAACGAACTTCGCGTCGCCAGCGGCGTGGTTCGCGGCCTCGACGTTCCCATCCCGCGCGATTGCGCGCCTTGCGCGCCGCAAATGGCCATCGCCTTCGAAGCGGACGCGGGCCATGGCTTTTCCGGCGGGCCGCTGGTGGATGCGAGAACCGGCGCGCTTCTGGGCATCGTCTTCGGCTTCCGCAAAAGCGATCAGGAGCAAAAAGAACGCATCATCTACGCCTACGACATGGCGCATGTGATGGCGGAGTTGGGGAAGGTGGGACGCTAGAGGTTCGATCTCTGCCCTCTCAACCAATCCGTCATCGCCCGCGTCATGCGGGCGATCCAATTTTCCCCAGCGCAGCCTCGCCGATCGCGCAACGGGAAAAATGGATGGCCCGGATCGCTCGCGAAAATGCGAGCGACCGGACCATGACGGAGCCATTATAGGGGCCCTGTTCCTAGGACCGTCCGCTCTGATTGATCAGCGGCGAAACCACCACATCGATGTCGGTGCCGCGCCACAGGCTTTTCGCGGTCAGCGTCACGATGCAGGCCCGCCCCAGATGCCGGTTCACATATTGCAGCACGGCCTTGTCCGACGTCATCAGCGCGCTCAACGGCGCCCAGCCCTGGCTCGGCAGCGCCACGTCGTAATATTGATGGACCTCGTCCATGCCCTTCGACGAGGACATCCGGATCGTGCCGTACCAGGTCTGGTTCGAGCCCACGACATCGGTATCGCTCGAATCCATGCTGGATTCCGGCGGCATGGGGAATTGCACCGGCTGATAGGGCAGCGGCTCGGCGGTGTCCGGGGTTGTGCTGGTATCCGGCGCGGTGTCGGCGGCGTCGCTCGCGCCCGCCGCGCCCGACAAAGCTAACAGCGCCGCAACGATGAAAACGCCCAGGCGTTGCATGCAAGTCCGGCGGCGATGGAGCCCGATTGCGCCGCCCCTTCTGATTCGCATCGGAATCACGATGAATCTTTATGCCCGCCGATGCAATTCCTTCGTGCGCGAGGCTCGCCCGTTCGCCTTCATGTTTTGCTGGCTTGGGGCTCGCTCGAAATGCTAGTTATGTGACGGTTTTCGGCACCCGTTTTGCGGGCCCGCCAAGGAGCAGGATTTGAGCGATACGGAAGGCCCCGGCACCGGCCCGCAGGGCGGATCCAGCATAAGCCCCATCGCCATCGAGGACGAGCTGAAGCGCTCCTACCTCGATTATGCGATGAGCGTGATCGTCGCCCGCGCGCTGCCCGATGCGCGCGACGGGCTCAAGCCCGTGCACCGGCGCATCCTCTATTCGATGCACGAAAACGGACGCGACTGGAACAAGCCCTACCGAAAATCCGCGCTGATCGTGGGCGACGTGATGGGCAAATACCATCCGCACGGCGACCAGTCGATTTACGACGCGCTGGTGCGCATGGCGCAGAGTTTTTCGATGCGCGCGCCCTTGATCGACGGGCAGGGCAATTTCGGTTCGGTGGATGGCGATTCGCCCGCACAGATGCGCTACACCGAAGTGCGCCGCGCCAAGATCGCCCATCTGCTGAGCGAAGATATCGACCAGGACACGGTCGAATGGACGGACAATTACGACGCCACGGTCAAAGAGCCGGTGGTGATGCCGTCGCGGTTTCCGAATTTGCTCGTCAATGGCGCAAGCGGCATCGCGGTCGGGATGGCGACGAATGTGCCGCCGCACAATCTGGGCGAAGTGGTCGATGCGTGTCTCGCCTATATCGACGATCCCTCGATCAATCTCGAACAACTGACCGAGATCGTGCCGGGCCCGGATTTCCCGACCGGCGGGCTCATCATCGGCAAGCAGGCCGCGCGCGGCGCGCTGGCGAGGGGGCGCGGGTCGATCCTCATGCGCGCACGCTGCCATGTCGAGGAAATCCGGAAAGACCGCGAAGCCATCATCGTCACCGAGCTTCCCTATCAGGTGAACAAGGCGCGGCTGCAGGAGCGCATCGCCGAACTCGTGCGCGACAAGCGCATCGAAGGCATCGGCGATATCCGCGACGAAAGCGACCGCCATGGCATGCGCGTGGTGATCGAGCTGAAGCGCGACGCCTCGAGCGAAGTGGTTCTGAACCAGCTCTACCGTTTCTCCGATCTTCAGATGAGCTTCGGCGTCAACATGCTGGCGCTGGATGGCGGCCGCCCGCGCCTGATGAATCTGAAGGATCTGGTTGCCTCCTTCGTCGGCTTCCGCGAGGAAGTCATCACGCGGCGCACCCGCTTCGAACTCGCCAAGGCGCGCGACCGCGGACATATATTGGTGGGTCTTGCGATCGCCGTCGCCAATATCGACGAGGTGATCGCGCTGATCCGCGCCGCCGCCGACGGCACCGCCGCAAAAGAACGATTGATGGCGCGCGCCTGGCCGGCGAAGGATGTGGCGCCGCTGATCGCGCTGATCGCCGATCCGCGCCACACGATCGCGGCGGACGGCACCATCAAACTTTCCGAAGAACAGGCGAAAGCCATCCTCGAAATCCGGCTGGCGCGCCTGACCGCGCTCGGCATTTCCGAAATCGCTGAGGAAGTGGAAAAGCTCGGCGAAGCGATCAAGGATTATCTCGACATATTGAAAAGCCGCGCGCGCGTGCTCGCCATCGCGAAGGCCGAGCTCGAAGCGGTGAAGAAGGAATTCGCGACGCCGCGCCTGACCGAACTCGTCGACGCGGAAGTCGAGATCGAGGACGAAGCGCTGATCGAGCGCGAGGATGTGGCGATCACCGTGACGCATGCGGGCTATATCAAGCGCACGGCGCTCGCCGAATATCGCGTGCAGGGCCGCGGCGGCAAAGGCCGCTCGGGCATGGCGACGCGCGAGGAGGATTTCGTCACCAAGATTTTCGCCGCCAACACGCATGCGCCGCTGGTGTTCTTTTCGTCGACCGGCATGGCCTACAAATTGAAAGTGTGGCGGCTGCCCGAAGCGCGCATCCAGGGCCGCGGCAAGGCGATGGTCAATCTCTTGCCGCTCGGCGAAGGCGAGCGCATCACGACGATCCTGCCGCTGCCGGAAGACGAATCCCAATGGGAAAAATTGCACGTCGTCTTCGCCACCAAATCGGGCGATGTGCGGCGCAACGAGCTTTCCGATTTCGCCTCGATCAACCGCAACGGCAAGATCGCCATGAAGCTCGAAGCGGGCGACGGCATCGTGGGCGTGCAGGTCTGCACCGACCAGGACGATATCCTGCTCACCACGCGCGGCGGCAAATGCATCCGCTTCCCGGTGAGCGATGTGCGCGTGTTCAAGGGCCGCGAATCCACCGGCGTGCGCGGCATCAAATTGGCCAAGGATGACGAAGTGGTGAGCCTGTCGCTGCTGCATCATTCCGACGCCAGCACCGCCGAGGCGCGCGCCTATCTCAAGCAGGCCAGTGCGGCGCGCCGCGCCTCGGGCGAGGAAGCACCCGCCGAAGAGGTGAGCGATGAAGCCGAGGAGGCGGTCGAGGAAGCGACGCTGACGCCCGAGCGTTATGCCGCGCTCGGCGCGCGCGAGCAATTCGTGCTTGCGGTTTCGGAGAACGGCTTCGGCAAGCGCACCAGCTCCTACGAATACCGCGTCACCGGCCGCGGCGGCTCGGGCATCGTGGCGCTGGGCATGGGCCGCAAGAACACCGCGATCATCGCGGGATTTCCGGTCGAGCAGACCGACGATGTCATGCTCATCACCAATATGGGCCAGACCATAAGGCTGGGCGCCGCCGGCGTCAGCGTGCAGGGCAGGGCGGCGCAGGGCGTCGTCCTCTTCCGCCTCGACGAAGGCGAGCGCGTGGTTTCGGTCGAACGAATCGAGGAAAGCGGCGAAGCGGAGACGGCGCCATGACGCGGAAACATGTCGGTCTTTATCCGGGCACTTTCGATCCGGTGACGCTGGGCCATCTCGACATCATCGGCCGCGCGGTGAAGCTGGTCGATCATCTGGTGATCGGGGTTTCGACCAATCCGTCGAAATCGCCCATGTTCACGCTCGCGGAGCGCGTCGAGATGGTGCGCCACGAGACCCAGCCGCTGGCCGGCAACGGTCACGCCTCCATCGAGGTGAAGACCTTCGACTGCCTGCTCGTGAAATTCGCCGAGGATATCGGCGCAAACGTGATCGTGCGGGGCCTGCGCGCCGTCTCCGATTTCGAATACGAATTCCAGATGGTGGGCATGAACCAGCGGCTCAATCCCGATATCGAGACGGTGTTCCTGATGGCCGATCCGCGCCACCAGGCCATCGCCTCGCGGCTGGTGAAGGAGATCGCGATGCTCGGCGGCAATGTGAAGCCGTTCCTGACGCCCTATGTCGCCGATCTGGTGATGAAGCGTTGCAGTGAACAAAGGAAAGCGTGATGGCCGAACATATCGTCATGGATTTGAAGACCGGGCCGGTGGTGATCGCGCTGAGGCCCGATCTCGCGCCCAATCATGTGACGCGCATCAAGGAACTTGCGGGGCGCGGTTTCTATGACGGCATCGTGTTTCATCGCGTGATCCCGGGCTTCATGGCGCAGACGGGCGATCCCACGGGCACGGGCTCGGGCCGCTCGGACCTGCCGAACCTGAAGGCCGAATTCTCGAACGAATCCCATGTGCGCGGCACCTGCTCGATGGCGCGCTCGAACAATCCCGACAGCGCCAACAGCCAGTTCTTCATCTGCTTCGACGACGCGCCGTGGCTGAACCGGCAATACACGGTGTGGGGAAAGGTGGTCGAAGGCATGGAGCATGTCGACGCCATCAAGAAGGGCGGCGAGCACAACAACGGCGCGATCACCGGCGAGCCCGACAAGATCGTCAAGATGCGCGTGGAAGAAGGCGCGAAATAAGAGTCACGGCTTCCAGGGCGTGACGGGCGGCGGCACCGGCGCCAGCATCACATCGAGCGTATGAACGATCATGTTCACGTCATAGGCGAACATGACGAGTTTGTCCCCGTCGGTCTCGTAAGCGAAGGTGATCCCGACCAGCGCGCCGGTCTTCGCGTCCACCACCGGGCCGCCGGAAAATCCGGGCCCCGCGGGCGCGTCGAAGACGATGGCCAGCTGCTCTGGACAGCCCTTGCATTCGCGCGTCGGTCTGATCTTCGCATCGACGCGCAACACGGTGCCCTCGGCGTCGCGCAATTCGTCGTCCACGCCCTGGCCGTAGGCGCGCACGCGCTCGCCCGCATAGGCGTGGGCGAGGGGCGCCGGCGTGCCGCGATTTGCGTAAAAGAAAATGAGATCCTTGCCGGGAAAGCGGAAAAAATAGCTCGAAGGATCGATCATCGCGTAATTGTGCGCATTGGTGACGGCGATGGTCGTGTTCGCCTCGTGGGCGATCACCACCGCCGCGCCGACTTCGTGGCCGAACGGAACCAGATCGCGATGCAGCGGAATGTAGGCATCCGCGATGTGCGCGTCGATGAAGCCGTTCGCCGGTTCGCCCGAACTCGCGGCGCAGCCGCAAAGCGCGAGCGCCAATGCGACGGAAACCGCGCGCATCACCATTCGCCTATGAGAATGCCCTGATCGCGCCATTCCGTCGGCACGCGCAGGACGACATCGTTGGGCAGCGTCACGCGGACCTTGCGGTTGAGCGACCATTCGGCGAGCCGGTCTTCATGCTCGCGGCGGATCTTTTCGAGGCCCGGATCGCGGCCGCGATCCTCGAGCTCCATCGGATCGTTTTCGAGATCGTAGAGCTGCGGCGCGAAACCCTCGTAGCGGATATATTTCCAGCGCTTCGAGCGCACCATCCAGGCGCGCGCCTTGTCCGGCGCCACCCGCAATTTCTCGCGCGCCGGGCGGAAGCAATAATCGAGCTCGCTGACGGCGGCCTCGCGGCCCGGGCTTTTTCCGCCTCTTATATATGTGAGCAGCGAGCGGCCTTCGAGGATGTGGCCGGGAACTATTCCGCCATAGGCCTCGATGAAGGTGGGAAGAAGATCGATCGCCTCCACCAGATCGGCGCATTTTTTCCCGCGCGTCTTGTCCGCGGCCGGATCGGGATCGGCGACGATCAGCGGAATGCGCGCGGCGGCGTCGAAGAAAAGCTCCTTTTCGCCCAGCCAGTGATCGCCCAGGAAATCGCCGTGGTCGCTGGTGAAGACGATCAGCGTGTTGTCGAGGAGCTTCTGCTTTTTCATGAAGGCGAAGAGGTGTTTCAAATGATCGTCGATCTGGCGGATGAGCCCCATATAGGCGGGGATCACGGTCTGGCGCACCTTCTCGCGCGAAAAGGTGCGGCCCTCGATATGATCCATATAGGCGCCGAAGACGGGATGGGGGTCGCGCTTCTCCGACTTGTTGCGATTGGCCGCGATCACATCGTCTGCGCCATACATGTCGTGATAGGGCGCGGGCGCCATATAGGGCCAGTGCGGCTTTATATAAGAGAGGTGCAGGCACCACGGGGAATCGCCCGCCTCGCGCATGAAATCCATGGCGCGGTTCGTCATGTAAGCCGTTTCGGAATGTTCCTCGGCGACGATCGCGGGATATTTCGCGTTGCGCATCAGCCAGCCGCTTCGGAGCTTGCGCCCGCGCCCCCACGCGGAATTGGCGGCCGTGTGCCAGGGATTCCCGCCCTCATATCCGCGCTCGCGCAGATAATCGTTATAGCGCAGCTCGAAATATCCGCCGTCGTCGAGATGCAATCCGTCGTCGCGCTCGAAGGGCTCGAAGCCGCATTGCGCCGCGAGAACGCCTTCATAGGAATTCATGCGCATGCCGAGCCGCGCCATGCCGCTCCAATCGGCGGCCATATGCGTCTTGCCGGCAAGGGCCGTGCGCACGCCCATGGCGCGCAGGAATTCGCCCATGGTGATCTCGCCGATGCGCAAGGGGATCGTGTTCCAGGTCGAACCGTGCGAGCTCGGATACCGTCCGGTGTAGAACGACATCCGCGACGGTCCGCAGATCGTCGCGTTGGCATAGGCGCGCGTGAACGTCACGCCGCGTTTGGCGAGCCTGTCGATGGCCGGCGTCTTGATGTGCGGATGGCCGTAGCAGGCGAGGTAATCGGCCCGCAACTGATCGGCCATGATGAAAAGGATATTGCGCACGCCGCCCATGCAGGCCTTTCCGCTAGCGGCAGCGCCGCCTCAATGTACGCCCAGCCGCCCGCCGGTCAGCGGATGGCCGGCCATCAGCGTGAGCAGATGCGCCGCGATGATGAAGAGCCCCACCATGCAGACGATGAAGACGTAATGGTAATTGACGAGCCGCACCTTCAGCGGCTCGGCGCGTTTGCGTCCGCGCGCGCGGGCGAAGGCCGCAAGGCCGAGCACGGCGGCCAGCGCCAGAAGCGTGATCAGGAGATCGCTGCTCATCGCTCGCCTCTAGCAATTTTTGCGCGCGGGTCGCAAGGCGGCCTCAATGGAGCATCTTGCGCGTTTCGCCTTCCTCTGCCGGCGGCGAAACGGGTCTGCGCGGCGGGGCTGCGAAATCCCAGCCCGCCTTGCCGGCCAGATCGAGGAAGATGTCGGCCACCACCAGGATCCGGTTCGCCGCCACTTCCAGAACGATCTGCTGCTCGCCATTGTTGACGACGAGCGCGAGGCCGCCGTTCTCGCGGGGCGCGATCCTGACCTCGCGCACCAGCCTGGGCGGAACGGCGAGCGCGCGAGGCTTTTCCTCCTGCGCCGGCCGGTTGTCCTTGCCCTGCCGGGCCGCTTCCTCTTGCCTTGCGACCTCGCCCGCGCTCTGCGCCTCGGGCGCATGCTTCATCAGCCCGTCGATCAACCAGCGCGCGATACGCCGCGTGAGATACACGCCGATTTCGTGCTCGGGCGAGATGGTGACGCAGAACAGCATCCGGTCCTCGTCGGGCACGTATTTCAGCGAAAACTGGTTGGCGTTGATCTGCACGCTCATTGCGGCACCCGGCCGGAACACGAGGGTCATTGTGCCGGGATCGGGCGCGAGGACAAGGCGTCCCGTCAGGCCGCGTCCGAATCCTTGATCGTCTTGACGATATTGAGCGCGTTTTCGAGGGCCGATTTCGGATTCGGCACGATCCAGGAGCCCTGCATGTCCTTGGACCAGGTGTCGTAATAGGTGAAATTCTTGCCGTAATTGTTGTTGAGCAGGATGTGGGGAAAGCCGGCCAGAAGCGAAAGGATATGGCCGTGGAGCCGGTCGGTGACCACGATGCGTCCGAGCGACAGGATCGAAAGCGCCCAGGTCACCCAGAAGATCGACCGCGCGTCGAAATCCAGCGTGTCCAGTTCCGGTTCGTCGTTCTGGAGCGTCGCCCTGTACCAATCGGTCACGCACAGCGTCTCGCCCACGAACAGGGCTTCCGAAAGCACCGCGCGTCCGTCGGCGGGCACCATCTTGAGCACCGTCGGCGTCATCGGACCCAGTTTCGCGATCTCGTCGAGGGGAAGCGTCAGCGCGCTTTCGCGGTCGTCGCGGCGCAGCCACAGAATGTCGAATTTGGGTTTGCGGATGCGCTTCAGCGGATTCATCATGAAGGCCATGTCGGGCGCCAGCAGCACCTTCGTTTTAGGCCCGAAATACTTGCCCATTTTGTAATGCGACAGCGCGTCGCGCGCGGTGATGGTGGCGTTGCCGTGGCGCTCGAACTGCTCGGCCGTCCTTTTCAGCGATTGCGTCGAATAGAACATCATCGATTGCGGAAACACGATCACCTTGTTGCCGGGAAAATCGGAGAGCAGCCTCAGGCGGAATCTGTGGTACTTGTAGATATCGCCGAAATTGCCGCCGCCATGCATCAGGATCGTGCCGTCCTTGAGCGCGTCCGCCATCGCCTCGAAGTCATAGGTTTCGAGCGCGCATTCATAGGCCGGCGCGATGCCGAGATGGCGCAGAAGCGCCTTTTCGCCCAGCCAGATCGCATGATCGCCGCTGTTGACGGCCACGGGAAAATCCACCAGCGCCACGGGACGCGAGGGATCGATCAACGGCCGATAGGTATCGATCAATTGCTGCCGCAACTCCGCGGTGAACGCCCGATTCATGCCCGGCCTGTCCTTGCTCAACCGCACCATCATGCGCCGCGGCAATCGGTCCTCACAGCGCCTTCGTGCGAACTCTCTATTGGATTGCCCCGCCTTTGGGCAAGTAATCGGAGAAGAATTCGCAGGCTTCGTTCAAAGTCTTATCAATAATTAATCGGCTGAATTCTGTTAAATCGCGACAGACCCCGGCCCGCCGCGCCCGACCCTGGGGGGTGCACCTCCCGGCAGACACGCCCGATGGCATGGGACCGGCCGGCCGCAAGGACCGGTTGATTCCCCCTTCGGCGACCCGATCGCGCCAATTCCGACCTCCCGTCCCGATGCCTCCCGGCATTTCTTGTCGCGATGTAGCATATTGGAAGCAGTGGCTTGACGCCCCGTCCGGTGGCCCCTAACGGCCATGTTCCCATTCGGTTTTCGCCCATCCCGGCGATCCCCGCAACCTCTCATTTCAGGCGTTGGGGGAAATTCCCCCGAAATTTCAGTGCCCTAGGCCAAACACGTTTCGTTAATCTCTTTGCACCAGTGTCCGGCGCCGGACCGGACGGGCGCAGGGGAAATGCCGATAAGTATCGTAAAATCATCACACTTCGTGCGGCGCACCATCCGCATTACTTGCTTGACGGGAAACGCCTCTCTGTTAAGACTCATTACTGCGGGGCGCAGTGAATCTGCCCTCCGTGTGCGAGCCTGCGTTGGTTCGATCGAACAACGCAAACTGTAGGGGAACAGTGACGGGGATGGGGCAAATGATCCACTCATCGGCGTAACGTCATAGCTGTTTTTCAGCAGCGTACTCGCACGCACGCTTGTCATTTTTTCCGGTTATCAACACGACCAACGGAATTCGAAGTAGATAGGGGATGCAAATGTCACAACACGCTGAGCGCTCGAAGAAAACTCAGGGCCTCTACACCGGCGCATCGACGATCGTTCTTGCTACCGTCGATCTTGCGCGGAACGGCACGGAGTACGGACCCGATGCCGCCCTCATGCTCAGCGGCGTTCGAGCGCAGCGAAAGCGCGAAAAGATTTCACGCTCCCGCGTCTTCGGCGGGGCGGTGATCTCTGCGGCGGCGACAGTTGCGGCAGCGGCGGGTTTTGTGGCGGTGCCGACCCCGGCGCTCGCCGTTCCGGTTCTCGTCGGTCCTGCGTTGGGCTTTACGAGCACACCGGCCGCGGATGCGACATTCATTCAAGTCGGCGACGTCTCCCCCTATGGCGTCTATATCGACAATTCCGGCGGCCACAATATCGGCTTCTATTCGTATGCCGGCGCCGTCCCCAAGAGCATCCGGAACAATTACAAGGCTTGCGGCGCAATTCCCTGCTCGTACAACGGCAACGGCCTCGACATCGAAGGCACCGGCGGCAACATCAACGTCAATATGGAAGGCAACAGCCTGGGCGGCGGCCTCGACGGTCTGGTCTATGGCTACAACAACGGAATCTACGTCACGACGGGCGGCGCGGGCACGATCGACGTTCATGCCAGCGGACTTCAGGTCGGATCGCATGACGACGGCATCCACACCGAATCGGGCACGGGTCACAATTACGTCGAAGTCGACCATCGCATCTACGCGAATGATTACGGCGCCTTCGCCAGCAGCACGTCGGGCAATATTTCGATCAAGCTGCACAATTCGGTCGACAGCGGACCGGGAAGCGGCAACAGCTACACGAACGAGGATGCCGTCAAAGCCATTTCGACCAGCGGCAGCATCTACATCAGCACCGACGAAGGCTATGTGCTGAAGGGCGACCCGGCGATCAACGCGCAGACCGGCGGCTACGGCAATATCACGATCAAGTCCTATGCGGACGCGCATGCGACCGGCAACGGCATTTATGCCAAGAATACGTCCGGCCATATCGACATCACGGCAGGCGAAGTTTACGGCGCCCAGGATCTCGGGTTCGGTGGGGCCGTCATCGCCAAGACGGGCAATGGCTCGATCTCGGTCACGACCACGGGCAATCTGTACGGATATGATGGCGACGGCATCTACAGCCACATCGCGAGCGGCTCCGGCGATCTCTATGTTCATGCCGATCCGGGCATCATCTATTCGAACTTGGACGCCATCGGCCAGATCAGCGCCGGCACCGGCAATATCGTCGTCAACAACGAGGACCAGCTCGGAACCAGCGGCGATCACATCGGCGAGCACGGCATCTATGCGCACCTCACCAATCCCGCGGGCACCGGCCATGTGACGGTCTACAGCACCGGCAACATCTATTCGACCAATGACGGCATCAATGCGCAGACCGACGGTCTGGGCGCGGTGAATGTCGGAACGGCCGGCAACCACGTCAGCGGCAATATCCATTCCTACGGCACGTCGTCGTGGGACTATGGTGTGATGGCGCGCATCAACAACGGCAATTCGACCGCCCCGGTCGGCGTCTATACCGGCAACGGCACGATCACGTCGCACAATGACGGCATCCACGCGACCAATGCGGGCACGGGCGGCGTCACGGTCCACACCTATGACACCAGCATCACGTCGACGACGGGCGACGGCATCTATGTTCACACGAGCAACAGCGCCAGCACGGGCGCGCTGACCGTCATCACGGATCCTGGCACGATCTATGCGGCCGGCGACGCGATCAACGATGTCCAGATCGGTCTCGGCAGTGCGACGGTGAACAATGCCGATCAGCTCGGCAGCGCCGGCAATCATGTCGGCGATCACGGCATCTTCGCGCGCATCACCAACACCCTCAGCACGGCCGATGTGACGGTCTACAGCACCGGCAACATCTATTCGGAAAATGACGGCATCAACGCGCGCAACGCAGGCTATGGCAACGTGGTCGTCGGCACGGCCGGCAATCGCGTCAGCGGCAACATCCATTCCTATGGCAATGGGACGCACGACTACGGCATCATTGCGCGCATTACCAACAGCGCCGTTTTACCCGGCTCGTCCGGCTCGGTGAGCGTCTACACGGGCGCGGGCAACATCACGTCCCACAATGACGGTATCAATGCCGTCAACGAAGACAAATACGGCGACGTGACGGTCAATACGTCCGGGACCAACATCAATTCGGCCACCGGCGACGCCATTCACGCCGCTTCGACGTACGGCGAATATGGCGACGGCTCGGTCACGGTCACGACTTCGGGCGGCACGCTCTACGCGGCCAATGGCGACGGCATCAGCGCGACGGTCAACAACAAATATGGCGACGTCACGGTCCGTAACGCCGCCAATATCGGCAGCGCGGGCAATCATGTCGGCGCTCACGGCATCTTCGCGCGCAGCACCTACAGTAGCGGCTTCTTCGGCCCGGCTAGCGAAGGCGATGTGACCGTTTACAGCAACGGCAACATCTATTCCTACAATGACGGCATCAACGCGCGGACCTACGGCACCGGCGACATCACGATCGGCACGGCCGGCAATCGCGTTACCGGCAACATCCATTCCTATGCCAATTCGACGTGGGCGGGCGGTATCGTCGGCTGGGGCAGCGATTTCGGCGGCAATGGCGGTGTCAGCATCTACACGGGTGCAAACGGAAACCTGGCGTCGAACATCTCGTCTTATGGCACCGGCATCGTGGCGTTCAGCTCGACCGGCGGCGACGTGACGGTCGATACGGTCGACACCAACATCACCTCGACCCATGGCTACGGCATCGACGCCGTCCAGACCAAATATACGGGCTCGGGCAATGTGACGGTCCACACGGTGAGCGACCCGACGACGATCTATGCGGCGCTCGACGGCATCCACGCGGTGCAGTTCGGCAACGGCGCGGTGAACGTCTACAACCAGGACGACATCACCGGTCCGGGCAATATGGCCGGCGATCACGGCATCTTCGCGCACATCTACCACACCACCAGCTACGCGCCGGTGACCGTCTACAATTCGGGCAATATCAGCTCGTACAATGACGGCATCAACGCCACCAACGACGGCAATGGCAGCGTCAGCGTCACCAACAAGGGCGACATCACCGTCCACGGCACGTCCTATTGGAACGCCGGCATCGTGGCGCACATCGACAATTACCTCAGCACGAGCGATGTCTACGTCTATTCCTCGGGCAATATCTCGACCCATGGCCCGGGCATCGTCGCGAGCACGGACAGCATCAGCGTGTTCGGCGGCAACGTCACCGTGATCAACACGGGTTCGATTCATACGACGGACAGCCAGCCCTTCTGGAGCCCGGCGTCCTACGGCATCGTCACCTACACGGCGGGCGGCCGGACCCTCGTCGAATCGAATCAGATCGAGACCGACGGCGATTATGCCGACGGCATCCACAGCGAGACCTACACCGGCTCGATCCACGACACGGGCAATTGGGTGGTTACGCATGGCAACTTTGCCGACGGCATCTACACGCGCGTGAACGGCCCGAGCGGCTATATCTATGACGGCAGCAACGGCAACATCACGACGACGGGCAACCATTCCGGCGGCATCTATGCCGGCATCGAAGAGCATGGCGACATCGCGGTCATCGCGAACGACATCTCCACGTCCGGCAATTACTCGTTCGGTATCGCCGCCTATACCCATCAGGGCGATATCACCGTGTTCGCCCACGACATCACCACCACCGGGCTCGGCGGGAATCTGTCCTACAGCTACACCGATGCCTCCTTCGGCGTCGGCGCGCTGGTGTCGACCTATGGCAGCATCCGCATCACGACGACCGGCAACGTCTCGACGCAGGGCGAATACGCGTTCGGCGTGCTCGGTCTGACGCCCTATGGCGACGTCAAGATCACAACCAACAATGTCAGCACGCACGGCAAATACGCGCCTGGCATCGTCGGCGCGACCGCCTATGGCGACGTGACGATCAAGTCCAGCGGCACCGTGTATACGGGCGGCAATCTCTCGGCCGGCATCGCGGCCGCAACCGAGCGCGGCAATGTCAACATCAACGCCAATGACGTGACGACGAAGGGATACGCTTCGGCCGGCATCTTCGCCGTGGTCAGCGATATCGGATATTTCGCGCCCCTCGGCGACACGGACGGCAACGTCACGGTCAAGGCGCATGACGTCACGACCTATGGCGGCGGCTCGGCGGGCATCTTCGCCAGCGTGACGTCGTTCTTCGGCTATGACGCCGTTGGCAACGTGACCATCACGGCGAATGACGTGACGACGCATGGCGAGTATTCGGCCGGAATCGTGGGCGCCGTGAGCGTCGCGGCCTACGGCAATTACGCATATGCCGTGGCCGCAAACGGCAACGTGACGATCACCGCCCATGACGTGACCACCTTTGGAAACGGCTCGGCCGGCATCTATGCGGCCGTCACGCCCCATCTCTTCGGTTTCGGCAATGGCGGCGCGGCGTTCGGCGATGTGCACGTCGTGGCGCATGACGTCGAAACGCATGGCGACAACTCCACCGGCATCAGCGCGTTCACCTGGGAAGGCAGCACCTACGTCTCCGCCAACTCGGTAAGGACGCATGGCAACAATTCCACGGGCGTCTATGCCTATGGCTGGGGCACGGATCAGGTCTATGCCGCATGGGTCCACACCCATGGCAACAATTCGCCCGGTATCGTCGCGAACGACCCGGCGAGCAGTGTTTACGTCAACTTCAAGGGCGTGGGCACGCACGGAGACAATTCCGCAGGCGTGACCGCCACGAGCGGTCCGCTCGGCGGCAACGTCTCTGTCGGCAATTACTACACCGGCAGCGTGTGGACGCATGGCGACAACTCGCCGGGCATCGTGGCGAACTCCGGAAACGGAACGTCGCGCGTGTTCTTCGATACGGTGACGACGCACGGCAACAGTTCGATCGGCGTCAGCTCCTACGGCTACTACGATTCCCATGTCGTGGGCTCGGGCGTGTACACCTATGGCGAAAACTCGACGGGCATCGTCTCGACGGGCGCCGAGGGTTACTCGAACGTGCACATGTATGGCGAGTACGATCCGGTGGTCACGTGGGGCGACAATTCGCCCGGCATCGTGAGCAATGCTTGGTCCTGGTCCAATGTGTATGCCGACTCGGTCACCACGCATGGCAGCAACTCGGCCGGCATCGTCTCCTACGGCAATGGCTCGTGGGTCGATGCAGGCACGGTCACGACGAACGGCAATAATTCGACCGGCATCGATTCCAGGTCGGGTTCCAGCTATTCGCACGTGTATGCCAGCACAGTGACGACATGGGGCAACAACTCGACGGGCATCTATTCCGAGACGATAAACGGCGACAACCGCGTCACGACCTATGGCGCCGTCACCACGCACGGCAATTACTCGCCCGGCATCGATGCCGAGGCGAATGGCAGCGGCGCGGTCACGATCAAGACGCGTGCCGTCACGACCAGCGGCGTGTTCTCGGATGGCATCTACGCCTACAGCAACTCCGGCAACGTCAACATCCACACCTATGGTGCGGTGTCGGCGACCGGCGCCAATTCGGATGGTATCCATGCCTATGCTGCGGAAAGCGGTACGGGTCAGATCGACATCACCACGGGCGGCGCGGTTACCGGCGGCTATGACGGTATCTACTCGGTCGTGGGCAGCGGATCGGGCCATAACTTCGTGACCACCTATGGCGGCACGGTCACCGGCAATGGCGCGGGCGCCTACGGCATCTATGCCACGGCGTACAAGGGCGCGCTGACGGTGAAGACCGCGGCGGTCACCGCCAACAATGCCGGCGGCGGAACGGGCATCTATGCCTCAGATACCGGCCTCGGCGGAACGACCACCGTCATCACGACCGGCACGGTTACAGCCAACACGACCGGCATCGTCGCCAAGTCGGCGGGCGCCAATGCGAACTCGAAGACGATCGTCACCGTGAATGGCGCCGTGAACGCCACGAACGGGATGGGCATCTATTCGAAGAGCGGCACCGGCAACTCCTCGATCACGGTCAACGGCAACGTCACCAGCACGAACAACAGTGCCATCGTGACGAACGCCGGCGGAACCGGATACTACGCTCAGACGATCACCATCAACGGCGGCAAGACCGTCAAAGGCAAAGGCGATGCCAGCCATCCGGTGATCGCCGTCACGACGGTCAGCGGCGCCAGGACCTCGATCACCAATGCCGGCACGATCCAATCAGGCACCGGCTCGTTCTCCGATCTTGCGATCAAGGGCACGACCGGCAATGTGAGGATCAATAATAACGGCACGATCAAGGGCCGGGTCGATTTCTCGGCGCTGACGGGCTCGAACGCGGTGACGTTCAGCAACACCACCAACACGTGGTACACCAGCGGCACGAGCTATCTCAGCGGCGGCAACGACAGTCTCTCGACGACGTATAACGGCGAGATCTACGCCACCAATGCCACGATCAACTTCCTCGGCGGCAACGACTCGTTCAGCAATGCCGGCACGACCGAGACGTTCGGATCGACAACGTTCGACTTCGGTTCGGGCACGGATACGGCCACGAACAGCGGCACGATCATGGTTTCCGGGACGGCGACGTTCTCGAATGTGGAGAACTTCAACAATTCCGGCACCATCGACATGCATTCGCTGGACGATGGTCCGTATGACCGGGTCGTCATCAGCGGCGGCAACTTCACCGGCTCGGGCAACAGCCTTGTCAAGATCGACGCCTATCTCGGCGCCTATCATCAATATTCGTGCACCTCGCCGGAATACGCGGACTGCATGCTGATCGGCTCGAACGTGTATGGCACGACGGGCATCAACGTCACCGACACCGCGGTGGGACCGGGCACGCTCAACCTCGAGGGCATCCTCGTGGTCGACAACAGCGCGGCCTCGCATTTCCCGGATGAGGACGCTTTCCAGCTCGTCGGCGGCAATGTGGTCGGCGCCGGCACGCCCGATGCGTACATCCCGAAGGGCTTCTTCGACTATCACCTGGTTCTCGATCCGTCGGATCAGGACTGGTCGCTGGTCGGGATTCCGGGCCAGGGCGCGATGGAGATGACGCAGTTCGAATCCATGCTGCAGGAAGTCTGGTATCAGACGGCCGAAGGCTGGATCGAGCGCACCGCCGAACTCCGTCACGATCAGGACACCGATGACGGCGTGCCGCTTGCGGCGAGCAAGAACACGACCGTCGGCTGGTCGCTCTGGGGCAAGGGCTATTACGCCAACACCAAGCGCGACACGACGGAGAGCGTGATCGCCCTGAACAATCTCTTCGTGTACGACACCTCGTACCGTCAGCAGCTCGACGGCTTCCAGATCGGTCTCGATTACACGAAGCGGGGCGCCAACAATTCGAGGCTTTCGTTCGGCGGCTTCGGCGGCTACGTCAACTCCGAGTCGCACTTCAAGGCCAGCGGCGATCATGCCCGCATCTCGGGCGGGTTGGTTGCCGGTTACTTGAGCTATCTGTCGGGTCCGTGGTTTGCCGATGTCATGGTCAAGGACGACATCGAGCACATCAAGGCCACGCTCAAGGATGTGCCGTATGCGTTCGGCAAGGACGCGAACAGCCTCGGCGTGATGGGCGAGGCCGGCTATCACTGGTTCGACGCCAGAGACAAGCTCGTGGTCGAGCCGTTGGTGACTCTGGCTTACGTGAACACCGATCTGCCGGATCTCAACGCGCTGGGCTCGAGCTTCGACTTCTCGACCGGCGACAGCTTCCGTGGCCGTGCAGCGGTGCGTGTCAGCCGCGACTTCATGGATGACGACGTGGTCCACGGCGTGATCCAGCCGTTCGCGCTGGCCGGCATCGTCGAAGAGTTCGATGCGAACAACTCGATGACGATCAACAGCGGTCTGGACTCGCTCAAGCTGACCGACAAGCCCACGCGTACGATGGGCAACGCGGTTCTTGGCGTGAACTTCTTCGCCGACTCGGGTCTGAGCGGCTTTGCCAGAGGCGAGTTCCTCTTCGGCAACGGCCAGTCGAGCGAGGCGATCAAGATCGGCTTGAAGTACTCGTTCGGTGAGGAAGAAGCACCTCCTCCGCCGCCTCCGCCACCGCCGCCGCCGCCACCGCCGCCTCCGCCGCCTCCGCCTCCGCCGGTCAAGACCTTCATCGTCTTCTTCGACTTCAATAAGTCGAACCTGACGGAAGAGGCTCAGGCCGTGGTGACGGAAGCCGTCAAGGCCGCGAAGGAAGGCAACGTCGTCCAGATCAAGGTGACCGGTCATACCGACACCGTCGGATCGGCGTCCTACAATCAGGCGCTGTCGGAACGCCGCGCCCAGGCCGTGAAGGACGAGATGGTCCGTCAAGGCATGGACGGCAGCACGATCGCGGTCGAAGGCAAGGGCTTCTCGGAACCGCTCGTACCCACGGGTCCGGGTGTCCGCGAGCCGCAGAACCGGCGCGCCGTGATCGATCTGGGCGACTGAAGCCCGATCATGATACCGCCCGAACGTAACGGGCAGTAGAAAGCAGGCACCGCAAGGTGCCTGCTTTTTATCTTCAAATATCAGGCACATCTGGAACGCAGCGGGGAAATGGGGCATGGTGCCCGCTTGGCCGTCGAGGAGCTCGAAATGAACAAAAAAGGCGATCCTGCCGCGGACGAGGCCGAGCAGGTCACCACGCCGGCGCTCAAGATCGAGGCGCAAGAAAAGCCCGGCGAAGCGGGCGAGGAGGCGGCCGGCCAGCCCCAACAGCAGCAGCCCGCAAGCCGGCTATCGGTCTCGCGCGGCTTCGCCAACTGGCTGACGTCGGTCAGGGCAAGCCTGGCCTTCACCTCCTATCAGACGGGCCAGCTCTTCTTCGTGGGCCTGCGCAAGGACAACCTCGTCTCCTTCAACCAGCAGAATTTCGTCCGCGCCATGGGCGTGTTCGCGCAAGGAAGCCGCGTGCTGGTGGGCGGGCTCGCGCAGATCTGGCGGCTGGAGAACATCCTGCAGGGCACCGAGCTCGCCAACGATCATTTCGACCGCCTGTTCGTTCCGCGCGCGTCGCAAACCATCGGCGATGTCGACATCCACGAACTGGCGATCGACAAATACGGCCGCATCGTCTTCATCAACACGAAATATTCCTGTCTGGCCACGATCAGCCAGGTCAACAGTTTCCGCCCGATGTGGAAACCGAAATTCATTTCCAAGCTGGCGGCGGAAGACCGCTGCCATCTGAACGGGCTGTGCATGGTCGACGGGTTGCCGCGCTACGTCACCGCCGTAAGCCGCAGCGACGTGCTCAACGGCTGGCGCGAACGCCGGCATGAAGGCGGCGTGCTCATCGATCTCGAGAATGACCGCATCGTAACCGATCAGCTCTCGATGCCGCACAGCCCGCGCTGGTATAACGGCCAATTATGGGCGCTGGATTCGGGTCGCGGATATCTCATCAGGATCGATCCCGAAACGGGCCAGAAGGAAGACGTCGCGTTCTGCCCGGGCTTTCTGCGCGGGCTCGCCTTCCATCGCGGCCATGCGATCGTGACCTCGTCCTTGCCGCGCGACGGCACGTTCCAGGGCCTGCAGCTCGAGGACAACATCAAGGCGCGCGACGGAGAGCCGCGCTGCGGAATCTATATCATCAAGACGCGCACGGGCGATGTCGTGGAATGGATCCAGATCGACGGCCACATCAAGGAATTGTTCGACGTGACGGTGATTCCCAACGCGCGCTGCCCGATGGCGGTGGCGCTGGGCTCCATCGAGCTGCAGAACATGATCACCTTCGACCGCGTCTTCGCGCCGCGCGAGATCGAGGAGAGAAAGGCGCAAGGCGCCGACTCCAATGCTACGGCCCAGTCTCCGGCCGCGGCCATGGAAAGCCATGCCGCCGGCCGTTGAACGGACGCGGGGGCGGGCAAATCTTGCTGCGGGGCGGCGCCATCTTGCGTGGCACCGGCGCGCTTTCACGCATTAGCAAACGAGGAATGACATGAAGACGAATACCCGGCTGGCGTTGAGTATCTTGGCCGGCGCGGTCGTGATTGCCGCCATCGCCGTCATCGCCGTCACGCAATTCGGCCATAACAACGTCGCATCTACGCCCGCGGCCAAGCCCACGCAGATGACGCATGCGCCCGTGTTGCGGGGCCAGGCCTATGGCGCCTGGATCCTCACCTGCAACAACAAGCAGCCGCCGCAATGCGCGCTCGTCATGCGCGCCTTGCAGCAGAAGACGGGCCGCCTCGTCCTCAGCCTCGCCGTCACGCGCGGACCCAAGGGCAATGCCGTTCTCGTCATCTCCACGCCGCCCGATGTGTTGATCCCGGCCGGCGTCGTCATCAAGCCGGGCAATGCCGATCCGATAAAGACCGGTTTTCAGTTCTGCGATCACCAGCGTTGCGAAGCCATCTTCCTGCTCGACGACAATCTTCAGAAGGCGCTCGCCGCGGCCGATCAGACCGGCGTGCGCTTTACCGTGCCGGGCAACCGCCCGGTCGGACTGAAAATGCCGACCAAGGATTTCCAGGCCGGATATGCGGCGTGGAACGCGAAAATGCCTGCGCCGCCGCCGCCGCCCGAAGCGGCCAACCAGACGCAGGCGCCCGCCCACATACCTTACAAGCGCCGGCACCATTAGGCGGGGCAGGCGATGTCAGTCACCGGCAAATCCGCGCCGTCCGTTTACGCGCTGGAGAAGGCTGTCGCCGCGCGCGACCACAAGAAGGCGCTCGATCTCGTCCATGCCATTCTGGGCGCGATCGACCGGCGCTTCGGCCGGCTGGACGCGCTCGATCTCGGCGTGCTCGCGAGCGAACCCTCGACCGAGGAACGCACGCTCACGTTCGCCACGCGCTTCGTGTCGGCATACGGCACGCTGATGTCCGATCCGGATCTGGATCTCCCGACCGGACATTTCGAGCGCCTGCTGCTGCAGCACCGCTGGATCGATCTGTTGTGCGGGGTGAGCGGATTTCGTTCCTCCGATTTCCTGCTGGCCAGGCTCGCCACCGAGCGCCCGGGCGGAGGATGGTCCTTCAGCCGCGATGCCGTGCCGCGCGTGCTGGCGGCCTTTTCGCTGAATTCGCGCTATTCGCTCGATCCGGCGCAATGCTGGAAGACGAACCGGACCGCCGCCGCGGTCGCGTTCCTGCATTATGTGGGATCGCGGTATCTGTTCTGGCCGCGCGCTTTCGATCTGCGCGAAGAGCTGCTGGAATGGCTGCCCGCGCATCTCGACGACATCAAGCTCGGCTCGATCACGTTGTCGCGCATTCCGGAAATCTACATGCATTGCAGCTATGCGGTCACGACTCGCAAACACGAGATCAAGGCCAATCTCATGCGCCAGATGCGCCGCGCCTGCCTCGAGGCGGGTTGCATCGAAATGCCGGAAGATCGCGCCCCCACGCCCGGCGCCAAACCCACGGCCATCGTCATCGCCGAGCACCTCAAGCCGGACCATTCGGTCTTCCGCACCCATTCGAAATCGGTGCAGGCGATGCGCGAGCATTTCCATCTCGTGGGCATCGTCTTTCCCGATCCGCGGGGCACGCCCATCGAGGACATGTTCGACGAAGTCCTGCCGATACCGCAGCAGACATTCCTGGATTCCGTCGCCGCCCTTTCGGCCCAAATCCGCGAACGCAATCCCGATCTCGTCTATTTCACCGGCATCGGCATGATCCCCTATATGATCGCGCTGGGCTCGCTGCGCATGGCGCCGGTGCAATGCGTCTCCTTCGGCCACACCGCCACCACCATGAGCCCCGCCGTCGACTATTTCCTTCTGCCCGAGGATTTCGTGGGCGCGACGGATATCTATTCGGAAAAAGTCGTGGGGCTTCCGAAGGCCGCGATGCCGTTCGCGCGCCGCGACGTGAGGATGAAGCGCAAAGTGGAGCGCGCCCGGGACGGCGTCGTGCGCGTGGCCGTACCGGCGGCCACGATGAAGCTCAATCCGCGCTTCTTCGCGGCGCTGGCCGAGATCGCCAAACGCGCGAAGACGCAAGTCGAATTCCATTTCCTGCCGCTGGGATCGGCGGGGCTCGTCTTTGCCGAGCTCGGCCGCGCGACGCGCGCCCAGGTGCCGGGCTCCGTCGTGCATACGGAGATGCCGTTCGAGGCCTATCTCACCCAGCTCGGCAAATGCGATCTCTTCATCAGCCCATTTCCCTACGGCAACATGAACTCGATCATGGATGCGATGAATTTCTTTTTGCCGGGCGTGTGCCTCGACGGGCCGGAGGCGCATGCCCATGCCGATGTCGCGATCTTCAATCGCATCGGCTTTCCGGCGGAATTGTGCGCGAGCACGGTCGAGGACTATATCTCCGCCGCGGTCAGGCTGATCGACGATGCCGAATGGCGCAAGACTTGCGAGGAAGCCGCGCGCGCCTGCGATCTCGACGAAGCCTTCTTCACCGGCGATGCGCGGCTCTTCGGCCAGGCGATGCTCGATCTGATCGCGAACGGCGCGATCGGGCGCGAACCCAAGCCGGCCAAGGCGCGCAAGGCCTCCAAGGTGGCCGGGTGAGCATTCGTAACCCGTTGTAATTTATGGAAGAAATGCCCTTCGGCGCTGCGCGCCGATTGACGCAAACTGCAACATTATTTTTGTCGCGCCCGGCGCGCGCGGGCTCTAAACGGCGTTGTCACGTCAAGCGGAGTGCGAATTGAGCGCGTCCATTGCCTTCATCGATCTTCAGGCCCAGCGCCGCCGCCTCGGCGAAAAACTCGAACGCGCCATTCTCTCGGCCGTCGAAGGCGGTCAATGGATTCTGGGTCCGCAGGTGCAGGCGCTCGAAGAACAGCTTGCCGAATTCGCCGGCGTGCGCCACGCCATCGCCTGCGCCAATGGCACGGACGCGCTGATGCTCGTGCTGAGGGCGTGGGATATCGGGCCCGGCGATGCGGTGTTCGTGCCGGCGTTCACGTTCGCCGCGTCGGCGGAAGTTGTCGCGCTGGTGGGAGCGACGCCGGTTTTCGTCGATGTGCTGGAAGACACGTTCAACATCGATCCCGCAAGCCTCGCCGCCGCCATCGCGGCGGTGAAGCGCGACGGCAAGCTCCGGCCGCGCGCGGTCATGCCCGTCGATCTCTTCGGACAGACGGCCGATTACCGCGGGCTCGAGCCCATCGCCGCGCGCGAAAAACTCTTGATGCTGTGCGACGCCGCGCAAGGCTTCGGCGCCACGCTCGACGGGCGCCGAGCGGGCGGCATCGGCGATGCGGCGGCGACGAGCTTCTTCCCCGCCAAGCCGCTCGGCTGCTATGGCGACGGCGGCGCGACCTTCACCAATGACGACGGGCTCGACGAGCTGCTGCGCTCGCTGCGCGTGCACGGCCAGGGCACGGACAAATACGAAAACGTGCGCATCGGCGTGAATTCGCGCCTCGATACGATCCAGGCCGCGATCCTGATCGAGAAGCTCGCGATCTTTCCCGAAGAGATCGAATTGCGCGAGGCCGCGGCGCGGCGCTACAACGCGGCGCTGGGCGCATCGAACCGCATCCGCGTGCCCCGCCTCATCGATGGCGCGCAATCGACCTGGGCGCAATACACGATCCAGGTTCCCGATCGCGCCAAACTCGCCGCCGATCTCAAAGCGAAGGGCATTCCGACCGCGATCTATTATCCGATTCCGCTCTCGCGCCAGAAGGGCTATTCGCACTATCCCTCCGCGCCCATTCCGGTGAGCGAGCGGCTTTCGCAATCGGTCATCAGCCTGCCGATGCATCCCTATCTCGACTCGGTGACGCAGGATCGCATTTCCGAAGCCGTGCTCGAAAGCGTGGGCCGCGCCTGAATTTTCAAGGGAAAATGTTTTCCCGGTCCATGATGCCGAACCGCGTCAGATGTTCGGTGCCCGCATAGCGCACGGCAAGGCGCGGATCGTAGAACGAGCCGTCGCGCGATTGCGCGATCGCCTGCGCCAGAACCCGGTATTCGCGGCCTTTCTCGAAATATTCGGCGATGACGTTCTCGTCGCGGCATTTGTCGAGGATCTCGTCGAACAGCTTGAAATGCAGCAGCGCCGCGCGCATGGCTGCGAGTTCCACGGGCCGCTTGAGCGCATGCGTCGATAGCATGAAGCGCTGTCCCTTGCGCCATTTGACGAGCGGGACCTTGCTGATCGTGGGCGCATGAATCGGCGCCTGCATCGCCCTGAACAAGCGCGCACGCACGCCGCCATACACCTGGTGGTGGGGAAAAAGAACCGCTTTGTCGAGCCTGTAAGGGCCCCGGTCGAAGAACGGCAGATAATCTATGAAGGGCGCGCCCTGCCGGTAGCCGATGCTGCCGAACGGCTTGTCGGAATAAAGATCCAGCATGACCGTAAAGAGCGCCTCGGCGCCCGACGCATCGAAGCGGGCGGTGAGCGTCTTGATGCTCTCGCGCTCGCTTCCCGGCCAGACAAGGATTTCGTCGGCATCGGCCGCCAGAACCCAGCGGCCATCGCAATAATCGTCGAGCAGGCGGTTGATCCATGGCAGGCCGCCATACGCGGCGCCGAAACTGTCGGCGGTGTGGAAAACACCGCAATCGGGCTCGGCCAGGAGCAATTCCAGCGTGCCGTCGCGCGAGTCGTTGTCGATGAAGACGAACCGGTCGAATCCCAATCCGCGATAGTAGGAGAGAAAATAGGGCAGGCGCAGCGCTTCGTTCTTGACCTTGCAGAGCAGCACATGGTCGTGCGGTCCCGGCGCGAGGGGCCTTGCGCTCAGATATCGAAGAGCCATGGTAATTCCCGAAAGCACGGCCGCTTCGAATCGTAACAAGAACAGTCCACATCCTTCAACTGCGCGGCGGCGCTTGACAGGCCAAACGCCGTGTGACGCCTATTGCCGCCCATGGATACGGAGATATTCGATTTCGATCTGCCCGAAAACCTGATCGCGCTTCGCCCCGCGAACCCGCGCGATGCTGCGCGCATGCTGGTCGTGCGCGAGGATGGCCGCTTCGTCCATGCGCATGTGCGCGATTTGCCCGAGTTTCTCGCTGCCGGCGATGCGCTCGTTCTCAACGATACGAAGGTGATCCCGGCGCGTCTCCCGGGCCGGCGCGCGCCGAAACCGGGTCAAGAGGGCGATGGCCCGAAGATCGAAGTGACGCTGCACAAGCGGACCGGCGCGGATCGCTTCCTCGCTTTCGCCAAACCGGCGCGGAAATTGTCGGCGGGCGACATCCTCCAATTGGGCAGCCTCGAAGCCGAAGTCGTGGCGCGCAACGAGGGCGGCGAAGTCGAATTGCAATTCGCGCTCGCCGGCGCCGCCCTCGACGCGGCCATCGCGCGCGAGGGCGAAATGCCGCTGCCGCCCTATATCGCGGGCAAACGCGCGCCCGACGCGCGCGACGCGATCGATTATCAAACCGTGTTTGCCGAGCACGAAGGCTCCTTCGCCGCGCCCACCGCGGGCCTGCATTTCACGCCGGACTTGCTGGCGCGGCTGAAGGACAAAGGCATCGCACGCGAGCGCGTCACGCTGCATGTCGGCGCGGGCACCTTTCTGCCGGTGACGGCGGCCGATACCGCCGGGCACAAAATGCATTCCGAATGGGCGGCACTGTCGCGCGAGGTGGCGGCGCGGCTGAATACGGCGCGCGCAAAAGGCGGACGCATCGCCGCAGCCGGCACTACGAGCCTGCGTACCCTCGAAACGGCGGCCCGCGAGGATGGAACGCTCGCGGAATTCGCCGGCGAAACGGATATCTTCATCACGCCGGGCTATCGCTTCCGGGCCGCCGATATCCTTCTGACCAATTTCCATCTGCCGCGCTCCACGCTCTTCATGCTGGTCTGTGCCTTCTCGGGCACCGCCGCAATGAAACGCGCCTATGCGGAAGCGATTGCGCAAAACTACCGTTTCTATTCTTATGGCGACGCCTGTCTTCTGTTTCGTGCCCGATGAGCGCCATGCAATTCGAAATCGCCGCCACCGACGGCGCCGCGCGCAGCGGCACCATCCGCTTGCCCCGCGGCGAAATCCGCACGCCGGCGTTCATGCCGGTCGGAACGGCGGGAACGGTGAAGGCCATGCTGCCCGAAAGCGTGCGCGAAACGGGCGCGGACATCATCCTCGGCAACACCTATCATCTCATGCTGCGCCCCGGCGCGGAGCGGATCGCGCAGCTGGGCGGCCTTCACAAATTCATGGGCTGGCAGAAGCCGATCCTCACCGATTCCGGCGGCTTCCAGGTCATGTCGCTGGCAAAGCTGCGCAAGATTTCCGAAGAAGGCGTGCGTTTCTCCTCGCATATCGACGGCGCGATCGAATTCCTTTCGCCCGAGCGCGCCATGGAAATCCAGCGCCTGCTGGACTCCGACATCCACATGGTGCTCGACGAATGCGCGGCCTATCCCGCCACCGAATCCGAAATTGAAAAATCGCTCGCGCTTTCCATGCGCTGGGCCAAGCGCTCCAAGGCCGCGTTCGGTGAACAGGAGGGCCGCGCCTGTTTCGGCATCGTGCAGGGCGGCGTATTCGCGCATCTGCGCGCGCGTTCCGCGCACGAACTCATCGAAATTGGTTTCGACGGTTACGCCGTCGGCGGGCTCGCGGTGGGCGAAGGGCAGGGCGCGATGTTCGAAACGCTGGATGCGACCGTTCCGCATCTGCCCGCCGGCCGGCCGCGCTATCTGATGGGTGTCGGCAAGCCGTCCGATCTCGTCGGCGCCGTGTTGCGCGGCATCGACATGTTCGATTGCGTGCTGCCCACGCGCTCTGGCCGCAACGGTCAGGCGTTCACGCGGCATGGCACGCTCAATCTGCGCAACGCGCGTCACGCCGGCGATCCTTCGCCGCTCGACGCCGCGTGCCGCTGCCCCGCCTGCCGCCGCTTCAGCCGCGCCTATCTGCATCATGTGGTCAAGGCGAACGAGATCATCGCCTCGATGCTCATCACCTGGCACAATCTCACTTATTATCAGGACCTGATGACGGAACTTCGGGCGGCCATTTCCACGGGCCGCCTCAAGGATCTCGCGGACCGCTTCGGCACGGCCGGAGAAGCCGAGGCCTGAGCTATCGACAAGACGTTTAAGCCCCTGTTACACCTTCATTTCCGGGAGAAATGAGGGTCTGGTCATGGGGCGTCCGATCACCAACATCACCATTGTGGGCGGCGGCACGGCGGGATGGATCGCCGCGGCCTATCTGAACGAGCGGTTGCAATGGGGCCCGGCCGCCCACCGCGACGTGACGATCACGCTGATCGAATCCCCCAATGTCGGCCTGATCGGCGTGGGCGAAGCGACCGTGCCCACGCTCAAGGGCACGATGAGCATGCTCGGCATTTCCGAGCCCGAATTCATGCAGCGCGCCAACGCCACCTTCAAGCTCGGCATCTGGTTCGACAAATGGAACACCAACAACAAGGGCGAATTCGTCGGCTTCATGCATCCTTTCACCGGCGGCCAGACGGTGATGGGCATGCATCCCGGCTATTCCTTCAAGAAATACGGATTGCCCGGCTGGGACGACGTCAACGATCAGGATTTCGTTCGCACCATCGCGATCACGCGCGAAGCCTTCGAGCGCAACAAGGGACCGCGCGCACTCGCCGGACCGCATTACGGCGGCGCGCTGCAATACGCCTATCATATCGATGCGGCGAAGCTCGCCGATTTCCTCGCCGATGTCTGCAAGCAGCGCGGCGTGAAGCATATCCGCGACGATGTGGTGGACGTGAAGCTCGACGGGCGCGGCTTCGTGGAGTCGCTGCAATTGAAGGAGCGCGGCACCTGGCCCATCGAATTCGTGGTGGATTGCACGGGCTTCCGCGGCCTCATCATCAACAAGGCGCTGAACGAGCCGTTCGAATCCTATTCCGATTATCTGCTCAACGACCGCGCCATTCCGATGCAGACGCCGCTGCGCGATCCCGAACACCTCGTTCCCGTCACCGGCGCGATCGCCATGAGCGCGGGATGGGTCTGGGATATTCCGCTCTACAAGCGCCTGGGCACCGGCTATGTCTATTGCAGCAAGTTCATCAGCGATCAGGACGCCCATGACGAATTCATCAAATATCTGGGGCCCATCGCGGAAGGCGTCGATCCGCAGCCCACGATCAAGATGCGCGTGGGCAGGAACCGGCGCAGCTTCGTGAAGAATTGCGTGGCGCTCGGCCTTTCGTCGGGTTTCCTCGAGCCGCTCGAATCCACCGCCATCATGTCGCTGGAATTGCAGTCGCGCTGGCTGGTGAGCTGCCTGCCCTCGACCGATTTCGAACAGCCGCTGGCCGACCAATACAATATGTCCACCGCGCGGCTTTACGACGAGATCCGCGATTTCCTCTCGCTGCATTTCTCGCTCAGCGAAAGGCCGGGACCGTTCTGGGATGCGGTGCGCAACGAGGCGAAGAAATCCGACAACCTGCTCGAGCTTCTCGAGTTGTGGAAATACTCCGTGCCCACGCCGCTCGATTCGCGCACGCAGCGCGTCTACAATCCGTGGAGCGTCATCTGCATCCTCATGGGCAAGAATTTCTACCGCGACTGCAAGCTCGCCGGCTCGGAAGTCGTCTCGCTCAAGCTCTGGCAGCGCTATTGGCGCGAATGCTGCGCGAGCAAGGATCGCGTGCTGCCGCGCCTGGCGAACCACAAGGCGCTCGTCGAGCATATGCGCAAACAGGCCGTCGCGGGCGCGAGCGTCAAGCAGAAGCCGATTGAGGAAAAGAAGGTCATCGAAGAAGGCTCGTTCCTCGTCCAGCCCGCGCCCATCCTGGCGCAGAGCGCGGTCCGCTAGTGCATCCGCTTCAAAGCCCGAGTTTCTGGGCAAGCCCGATGCGCTGCAGCTTTCCCGTCGGGCCCTTCGGGATATCCGCGAGGAACACGATCCGGCGCGGCACCTTGAAATCGGCAAGCCGCGCCGAAACGAAGGCGCGCAGATCGTGTTCGTTCAGCGATTTGCCGTCGCGCAGCACCACCGCGGCACCCACATCCTCGCCGAGCATGTCGTGGGGAATGGCGAAGGCGACCGCCTGTTCGACGGCGGGATGATCCATCAGCACTTCGTCCACTTCGCGCGGCGAAATCTTCTCGCCGCCGCGATTGATGATCTCCTTCAGGCGGCCGGTGATCGTGAGATAGCCGTCCTCGGCCATCACGCCCTGATCGCCGGTGCGGAACCAGCCATGGGTGAGGGCCTCGGCATTCGCCTTTTCGTTGTCGCCATAGCCGGACGTGACGTTGTCGCCGCGAATGACGATCTCGCCGGTCTCGCCTGCGCGGAGCAGATTTCCCTCGCGGTCCATGATCGCGATTTCGGGGCCCGATGCGATGCCCACAGTGCCCGCCTTGCGCGTTCCCGGCGGCAGCGGATTGCTCGACATCTGATGACAGGCTTCGGTCATGCCATAGGCCTCGATCACGGGCGCGGCGAACGTCTCTTCCAGCGCGGCGAGCAAGGTGGGCGCGAGCGCAGCGGAGGACGATCGGATGAAGCGCAACGGATTGGCCGCGATGATCGCCCGGTTCGCGGCCGCGCGCGCGAGAACGGCCTGATGCATGGTGGGCACGGCCGTGTACCAGCTCGGTTTTGCTTCCTCGAGCCAGGCGAAGAATTTGAGCGCATTGAAGCCGGGCGCGCAGAACACGCTGCCGCCCGCCGCAAGCGGCGCAACGAGGCCCGCCATCAAGCCGTGAATGTGGAACAGCGGCATGATCGCAAGCCCGCGATCCTTGTCCGACAAAGCGAGCGTGGCCGCGATGTTGCGCGCGCTGGCGGCGATATTGGCGTGCGTCAGCGGCACGATCTTGGGCCGCGAGGTCGTTCCCGACGTGTGCAGCACCAGGGCTTCGTCGCCTGGCCGCGCCGCATCGGCGGTGCGCGCGCCTCGCAATTCCGAAATGTCGAGTGTAAAGCAGCCGGCGCCTTTCTCGCGCGCCGGGTACAAGCGGATGACCGGCACGCCGAGTTTGCGCGCGACCGCGATGGCAGGCGATTCGGACTCCGCTTCGACCACAAGCGCGCGCGCCTTCAGATCGCTCAGATAGAATTCGAATTCCTCGGCGCGATAGGCCGGATTGAGCGGCGCGGCCGATGCCGCCGCCGCCACGCCCAGGAACGCCGCGGCGAGTTCGGGCCCGGCTCCGAGCACGATGGCGACACGCGCTCCGCGCCCGATCCCGCCCGCGTTCAGCGTGGCGCCGGTTTCGGCCATCAGCGCGCGCAATCCCGCGAACGGCAGTGTCTCCGCGCCCGGAGCGGCAATCGCGGCATGCCCGTATCGGCCCCTGGCCAGGAGTTCGCGTAGCGTCGCGCTCATTTTGAAGTTTGCCGCTTGAGCCCCGGCCCAGCGTATCAGAGCCCGAGCCCGCCCGGCCAGATGCGCCCTGGCTTCGATCTTGCTGCGGAAACCGGGACATTGCAGTCTGGTACTCGCGCCAGAGGCGAGACGTTTCATGCGAATCTTGTTCTGCCGCCCCGGCCCCTTTCCGCCGGACATGTATGCGGGCACCGAGCTGACCGTTTACTGGCTCTGCCACAGGCTCATGGCGGCCGGCCACGAAGTCGCGGTGGCTGCCGGCAGAAGACGCGTCGCGCCTCCCGCGATGGACCGCGAATGCGGCTTTCCGGTGGTGCGCTCGAAATCCATCGTGCAGTCGGTGAAGGTTGCGGCCGCGAATTTGCGCCCCGATGTCTATGTGATCACCGAAACGGGACCATGGACCGGCGTGATCCTGCCGACCATCGGCGAGGCCCCCATCGTGATTTACGAGCACGAAGTGGCGCGCTGCACGATCGAGGCGCCGGTCGAATTGAGATCGCGCGCCATCTATCTCGCCAATTCGCCGGCCACCGCCGCCCATCTCCGGCAACATTGCGATGTGACGGCCACCATCGTGCGTCCGCTGTTCGGCGTCGATCGCTACGCGCACATCCAGCCGCGCGGCGAGCGCGTGCTCTTCGTCTCGCTGCAGCGGCGCAAGGGCTCCGATGTCGCCATCCGCCTCGCGCAAAGCCGGCCCGGAATCTCGTTCGTCTTCGTCGAAAGCTGGACCGAAACGCCCGAGCGCACCCAGCATTTGCGCGAATATGTCCGCAAGGTTCCCAACATCACGCTGCTTCCCAATCAGCCGAGCCTCGAATCGGTGTTTCCCGAGATCAAGCTGCATCTGATGCCGAGCCGCTCGCAGGAAGCCTGGGGGCGCACGGCGACCGAAGCGCAGATCTGCGGCATTCCCGTTCTCGGCAGCAGCCGCGGCAATCTTCCCGCCACCATCGGGCCCGGCGGCGTCACGCTCGATCCCGACGAACCGCTCGAACTCTGGCTTCATCATTTCGACCGCATCATGCGCGATCCCGCGTTTTACGCGGAACTGTCGCGCAAAGCCCGCGCCCATGGCCGCACCCACATCGCGGAAGCAAACCGCGCCTACGAAACCTTCGAGCGCGCGCTCCGCGAAGCCGCGGCGAGGCGCGCTGCGTGAGCGATCGCCCCGAACTGGTGCGCCGCGAGGCCAAGGCTGCACCCGTGCGCGCGGCATTCTCGGCGGCCGATGCGCGCACGGCGCTGCGTCTTCTCGGTTCCGTCGGTATCGCCTGGCTATTGCCCGAGCGCTCCTGGCCGGCGATTGCACGGAACACGTCATGGCTCGGCGGCGTGCTCGGCGGAAAGTCCATCGCGGCCGTCGCATCGCGCATCGCGCGCGCATCCGGCAACAACGATGCGGACGAAGGCCTGCGGCTCGCCGCCGATCTGCGGGGCAGCCGTTATGAAGTCGCGTTTCAGGCGCTTCGCGGCTACCGGCCCGGCGGCTGGCATCCGAAGATCGAAGTGAGGGGCCGCGAACATCTCGACGCCGCGCTCGCGCGCGGAAAGGGCGCCGTGCTCTGGGTCGCCCATTTCGTCTTTGCGCCCAACGTCGCCAAGATCGGGCTCTTCGATCTCGGCTATCGCGTCAGCCATCTGAGCCGGCCCGATCACGGCTTTTCGTCAACCCGCTTCGGATTGCGATTCCTGAATCCGGTGCGCAGCAAATTCGAGGACGGCTATCTGGCCGAACGTATCGTGTTCGACCGGGCCCATCCGGCGGCCGCGCTTTTGCGCGCGCGCAAGATTGCGGCCAAGAACGGCATCGTGTCGTTCACCGCCGGCGCCTGGGAAGGAAGCTCGGTGGTCGAAGCGGAATTCCTGAAGAGCCGCATCACGCTCGCCATGGGACCGGTGTGGCTGGCGCGTGCGAGCGGAGCCGCACTTCTCCCCGTCTTCGCGGTGCGCACGCATGCGCCGGATGAATTCCTGGTCGAAATCGGAGCGCCGATCGCGATTCCCGCCGGCGCGCCGGAAGATGCCTGCTTCACGGCCGCCACGGCGGAATATCTGGAGCGGCTTCGTCCGCATGTGCTGGAATATCCCGGGCAATGGCGCGGCTGGTCATCGCTGAAGGATGTGGCGCGTTGACCGGGCCGTCCCCCGCACCTATGTTCCGCCCGCCTCTGGCGAGCCCGTAGCTCAGGGGTAGAGCATCTGACTTTTAATCAGAGGGTCGATGGTTCGATCCCATCCGGGCTCACCAATTAAATCAAATACTTACTGACACTTTTCCGTAGGGATATGGCAGCGACCATCGACTGGGGTTCGCTTGGGGTACGGAATCGAAGGCTGCCCAGCCTCGCAGCCGCGCGCTGACGGGCGAGCTGGTCCCCGCCAAAGTCGTCTTGAAGGCCGCCGCGACAGCCGACTCCGGTGCCCCCAATTGTTCAATATCGGGGTTTGGCTGGCTCGGCGTCGGTCAAGAACAGGCCAGTAGCGTGAAGATTATCAGACAGGCCTTGTCTCGACGTCCGCAAGCGCACGACACTTGTCGAGTGCATCTCTCCATTTTTCGGAAATCAGCCGGCGCCGGTTTCGCTGCAGCGCACTGTGTGTCTACAAAAATGAAAACTGGGCGCACAAGCACTAGCCCGCTCTAAGGCTTCCATGCTGCCGATCATGTCGATGACCCGGCGATTGGCTTCTCTTCGTGGAATTGGATTGTGCCTCGGTCGTGTTGCGCCGCCGCGAAGATATTTCCCCGCCACAACCTAATCTCGCCCGGCGCTGTTCGTATGATCTCGTGTAACTCATAGGTTCAAACCCTCAGAAGGCAGGAAGCTGGCGGGGGATGGCGGAAACACCGGAAATCAGTCGTGAGGGCGCTCAGGCACATCCTCCGGACGCGGTCATGACCGTGTCCGACATGGAGGCTTGGTTTGTCCGCGAGGTGCTGCCGCTGGAGGCGATTTTGATGCAGTACCTTCGCCATCACTGGCGCGACAAGAGCGAGATCGACGATTTGCGCCAGGATGTCTATGTGCGGATTTACGAGTTCGCGCAAAAGGAAATCCCCAGGCCGGCGAAACCTTTCGTACTGGCGATGGCGCGCAACCTTATCATCGACCGCATCCGCCGCGCACAGATCGTTCCGATCGAGATTGTCGCCGATCTGGACGCGCTTGGCATGGCTGCCGATGCGCCGGGACCGGATCGCAGCGCTTTGGCGCGCGACGAATTGCGCAAACTGCAAGCCGCACTCGAGCGCCTGCCGCCGCGCTGCCGCGAAGCCGTCGCTCTGAACAAGCTCGAAGGGCTTACCGGCCGCGAGATAGCCGCGCGCATGGGCGTTTCCGAAGCCACCGTGTCCGAGCACATCGACAAAGGCATGTGCGCGCTTGCCGACATGCTTTACGGCGAGCCAGCCGGCGTCAGGAGAGATTTGTGAGCGGCGCCAGCAGCAAAGATGCACCCCTGCCGTCCGCTGCCAAAATCAACGCGGATGCTGCCGCCTGGCTGCGCCGCCGCCATTTCGGTGAATGGGCCGAGACTGACGAGGCCGCGCTGAATGCCTGGCTCGCCGTATCGCCCGCGCATCGCATCGGATATTGGCGGTTGAGCGCTGCGTGGGGCCGCATGGACCGGCTTGCGGCGATGCAGCTTCCAGCGCCCGAGCAGGGCAGTAATGCCGCCACGGCGCTGTCACCCTTTTGGTTCAGGGCGGCTACCGCTTTTGCCGCCGCCGCCATTCTTGTCGCAGGGTTTGGCTTTTGGGCGTTCCAGCCGCACGAGAAGACCTATTCGACAACGCTGGGCGAGCGCAAAACGATTGCCCTGGCCGACGGCTCATTCATCGAGTTGAACACAAACACGGTGGTGCGCTTGGCGGCGGACGCCGATTCCAGAACCGTGTCGCTTGAGCGCGGCGAGGCCTATTTCCGGATAAGGCACGATGCGCATCGCCTGTTCGTCGTGAAGGCGGGCGACCGCCGTGTAACGGATGTCGGTACGAAATTCGTTGTCCGGCGCGATGGCCGCGATCTGGAAGTCGCGGTGGTCGAGGGCCGCGCGCGTTTCGACATGCCCAGCGCGGGATCGCAAGTGCGATCGATGTCTCTGGCGCCGGGCGACGTCGTCGTCGCGACGGCGAATTCCACGACATTGACGAGAAAACCCATTCGGGACCTGTCGAGCGAGCTCGGTTGGCGGCGCGGCATGCTTGTGTTCAAGCACACAACACTCGCCGCCGCCGCAGCGGAATTCAACCGGTACAACCCGGAAAAGATCGTTGTCACGGACGCCGCTGCCGCGCGCCTGACGATCAATGGCACGTTTCGCACAAATGACGTGGCCGCATTCACCGACGCCGCGCACGCGGTGTTTGGATTGCGTGTCGATATCCGCAACGGGGAAATCACGATCTCGCATTGAATGGAATGGAATTGGCTGAAGACGCACATGCACGGATTGCATGATGCAATGTTGCAAAACAGGGGGGCCGGATGGCAAGAACTTCGAACTTCAGATCGATCCTTTTGGGCAGCGCAATTGCCTTGGGGTTCGCGCCCGCCGCCTTTGGCGCGGATTTCAACATTCCGGGCGGCGATCTGGAAACCGCGCTCGATGCCTACACGAAGCAGTCGGGCGTCGAATTGATGTATTCGGATGGCGCGGTCAGGGGTGTTCGAACCAGAGGCGTTGCCGGACAATTGACGGCCGACGAAGCGCTCTCTCATATTCTGAGAAACACCGGATTTGTGATGCAGCACCGGTCCACGGGTGCGATCACAATCGTCCGCGACGTGCCTGAAACACAGCCGCTCCCGTCGGCGCAGGCCATGCCGGTGCGGGTCGCCGCTGCCGCAACAAGCGTCGAAACCGTCGTCGTAACGTCGTCCAAGATCAAGGGCGATATCCAGACGGTGCCGATCGCGATCACGGCATTGTCGCAAGAGCAGCTCACTTCGCGGCAAATCGCCGGCGGGCCCGATCTGGTGAAGGAAGTTCCGAACCTCACATTCTCGAAAACAAACTTCAGCGGCTACACGATCCAGATTCGCGGCATCGGCACGCAGGCGATTTCGGTGACGACCGATCCGGCGGTTGCGGTTGCATTGAACGACATCCCCTTCATCCGCAATCATTTCTTCGAGCAGGAATTCTTCGACGTCAACCAGGTGGAAGTCGTGCGCGGGCCGCAGGGAACGCTTTATGGGCGTAATGCGACCGCGGGCGTTGTGAACGTCATTTCCGCCAAGCCGACAGATCAGTTTGAAGCCATGCTCTCGGCCGATTGGGGCGATTACACCAACCGCCGCTACGAAGGCATGGTCAATATTCCGATCCTTGATGATCGCGTCGATCTGCGCGTCGCGGGCGAATGGACCAAGCGCGACGGCTACACCATCAATGAAAACACCGGCGATCCGGTCGATGGCCGCGATCTGTGGTCCACGCGCGTCACGCTGGGCTGGAAGCCGTCATCGGATTCGCAGATCTATCTTGTCTGGGAACATTTCGGCGAAAACGACGATCGCATGCGCACGCAGAAGCAGTTGTGCAAAACGGATAGTCCGGAAAACCATCCCGCCATCTCGAATGTTCTCGGCATACCCGTGTTGCTGCCAGGCGGAGACGCATTCTTCGTCGGGACCGGTTCTCTCAGCCAGGCTTGTTTACCGACGTCGATGTACTCGCCCGATGCCTTCGAGGTGCCCTATGGTTATGCGCTGCCGCTCGTCGTGGCGGGATATTATGCCGGGACCTTGCTGCCCGTGGATCCTTATGCCGAGACGACGCAATCGCGAAATCTGCGTGTCATCCAAACACAGATCGATCCGCATTATGACGCCAAGAACGATACGCTTGAGCTGAACGCCGATTACAACATCACGCCCGCGCTCACCTTCACCTCGCAGACGGGCTACAACAACGATTACCTCTGGTCCACGGAAGATTACGACCGCTTCAATACGACGCCGGATATTTTCACCGTGAGTGGCTTTCCAGGCAGTCGCAAAGGAACGCTCATCGTGCCGGACGGCAATTACAGCTGCGCGGACGGAACCGTTGTCAGCAGCGCAGCGACTTGCAATGCGCATGGAAGCTTTGCGGCGCCAACCGGCGTTTTTTGCGATCCGCAACTTGGTTGCAGCTCCCGTATCGTCGCACAGGACATCTCGACCGAGCGGGCCTGGCAGTTCAGCCAGGAATTCCGGCTGGCGTCCAGTTTCAAAGGACCGTTCAATTTCAGCCTCGGCGGCAATTACATGCATTACGAAACGGTCGAGAACTATTACGTCTTCGCCAATACGCTCACCCAGTTCGCGTCGAATTCCGGTATTACCTCTCATGATCCATGGGTGCCGGGCGTTTCGGACAATCACGAATGCCAGGGCATTGCCAACGACGGCTTAAGTTTAGACGGCACACTATTTTCCGGCGGATTTGGCCAGCAATACGATGACCCCCGAAGGGGCGCCGGTCAGCCGACATCGGTGTGCTATTATATCGATCCCAATCCACTTAACGCCGTCAACAATGAAGGCCACAATTACTTCCTCAGCCAGAATCCTTACGTGCTCAATTCCTACGCTGGCTTCGGCGAGGCCTATTACGACGTCCTGCCCGACCTGAAGCTAACGGGCGGCATACGCTGGACCGACGACCAGAAGCATTTTCTCGACATCCCGAGCGAGCTTCTGGCCAATGGCTATGGCTACATGACCATCGGCACCGTGAACCAGCAATGGAACCAGCTCACGGGAAGATTGGCCGCTAACTGGACGCCCAAACTCGACTTCACGGATCAGACGCTGATCTATGGATCGTGGGCGCACGGCTACAAAGCCGGCGGCGCCAATCCGCCGGGTGCTGCCATTTATGCTTATGGCACGACCACCGGAAACGGCATTCCCGTTCATCCTGAGACCTTCAACCCCGAATTCGTTGATGCCTATGAATTGGGCTCGAAGAACACATTGCTGGATGGCGGGTTGACGCTCGATGGTGATGTATTCTTCTACAATTATAAGGGCTATCAGATCTCGGAAATCGTCGATCGCACTTCGATCAACCTGAATTTCGATGCCACTGTCAGAGGCGCCGAACTGGAAGCGACTTATGAACCGCTGCCCGGACTGAAGTTCAACTTCGCCGGTGGGTATGAAGACACCCGCATCGATAACGGCCAATCCTCCGTCGATCTAATGGATCGCACGGCGGGTCACCCGGGCTGGATGCTGTTCCGGCCATTCGTCACCGAACCGTCGAATTGCATTTTCCCAGTTTATGTCGTCGCGGCGCTGATATCGGATGTCAACGGCGGCTCCGAGGGCAATCCACACGTTTCGGCTTGCGAATATGCTTATGGCGAAGAGGCCGATCCGGTCACGCAGGGTATTTATCACTACAACAATGGAAACCCTTATTACTCCGATCCGATATTCGGTGGCGCCACGCCCTATCCCACCACATTTCACACCAATGGCATTCTATATCCCGGCTTCGATCCGCTCGCCGGCACACCGGGTGATCCTTATGTCGGTCAGAACACCTATGACGGCGTCGATTACGGGCCCGCGCCGAACAATGGCGCAGGGTTCTCCAAGAATCTGGGCGGCAATGAATTGCCCAACGCGCCGCATTTCACCGTCTCTTTGAGCGGCGATTATACGATTCCGGTGTCGGAAGACTGGGCTGCCACGCTGCACAGCGATTTCTACTGGCAATCACAGAGTTTCGCGCGCGTCTTCAATGACAGGCCATACGACAAGATTCGAGGATATTCGAACGTCAATCTGGCTCTGATCCTGACGAGTGCGTCGGGCTGGCAGGTGATGGGGTATCTCAAGAACGTCTTCGATACCACCGCCATCACCGGCACGTTCCTGAACTCCGACGACAGCGGCTTGACCACCAATGTGTTCCTGACTGATCCGCGCCTGTTCGGCGTGCGCGTCACGAAGAACTGGTGAGCGCCATGAGGAACAATCTCGCCACAAAACAGATGTCATGGCCCGCGACTGCGGGCCACCCAGGTGACGCCACTCCGATGTCGAAGGTTACACGAGAAGTTCTTTATTCCTTTTCACCGCCAGTGCGGCTCCAACTGGGTGGCCCGCAGTCGCGGGCCATGACAGCGGAGGGTTTGAAAGATCGCGCTTACACGGGGGGAAACACACAATGAGCGAACTCATAAACACCAACGACAATCGCGCCACCATCCGCTGGAAGTTGCTGACGTCAGCCTCTGCTCTCGCGCTGACGGCCTATGTTTCCACGGCTAGCGTGGCAAAGGCGGAAGGTGCCGACCGCCCACAGGTCTGGGTCGAGCTGGGCGGAGATATGGAACAGCTACAGGGCTTGACCGCGCCCTTCACCGCGCCCTTCATGACGGCTATCACGCCGACGCCGGGCCCATATTCGGATGACATCTTTCTCAAGGGGCAAACGCCGCCGCGTTTTGCCTTCGGCCTTGACGGCAAGATCAGTTTCCAGCCGGAAGATACCGACTGGATATTTTCGGCCGCTGTCCGCTATGGCCGTAGCCACGCCAACAAGCATATCCATCACCAGAGCGCGCCTCCCGTAAAATATTCCAACTATGGGGCGAAATTCTCAAAGTACGGCGCGGCGTTCGCCGATACCAAGTCGGAGTACAACGAACAACATGAAGTACTTGATTTCCAAGCAGGAAAAGATGTGGGACTGGGATTATTCGGGCATGATGGCACATCTATTCTCAGTGCTGGCGTCCGTTTCGCGGATTTCACGTCGCGTTCCGCCGTCGATATTCATGGGCGGCCGACGGTCGAGCTTGTAAAAACATATTATGGAATCAGCCGTACGAGATTCCGCGGATATACGATGACCGCGCATGCGGCGCGCAGCTTCAAGGGCGTGGGGCCGTCATTGTCGTGGAACGCATCGGCGGCGCTGGCTGGCAACCAGCAGGACGGCGAACTGACGCTGGATTGGGGTGTCCAGGGCGCGTTGCTGTTCGGCAAGCAAAAGGCGAAGGTCGATCACCAGAGCCAGTCCTATTACAAACCTCCCCGCTACATATTTCTCTCATACTATTACACCAAACAGGTACATCCCCCGCATCACCGCACGGCTGCGAAATCGATCACCGTGCCCAATATCGATATGTTCGCTGGGCTGTCGATGAAATATCCCAACGTCAAATTCAGCCTGGGCTATCGTTACGATACGTTCCTCGGCGCGATGGACACCGGCATCGACGCGGCGAAGAAATCTAACCTCACCTTCAACGGGCCTTATGCCAGTATCAGTATCGGTTTGGGCGATTAGCCCCGCTTGAAACCACGGACACGCAAGCCCATTTAACGGCTCGCGGGGCCGGTGCCGCCTGGCGCTTCGCGGGGCGAAGCGGCGAGGGGCCCCCCTCTCATTTTCCAAGGTTCGAATAGGGCGCGCGCGGCCTAAGCCCGTGTTTTTCGCGCGCAATCCATTCCATCGACATTGCACCGCAGCGCTCTTTCGCAATAGCCGTTTTCCCAGGGACTTCCTGGTTCGATGTAGAGAGTCCTGGCTCCGATGTTTCCAAGCCAGTTGCGCAGGATTTTCGCACTCATCTCCGCTCCATTGTCGGATCGCAGGTGTTCGGGAATGCCGCGCACCAGCATGATGTCAGCCAACGTATCGATGACGCCCAAGCTGTTGATGCGCCGGGCAACACGGATCGCCAGGCATTCGCGTGTGAACTCATCGATCAAGGTCATCAGCCGCAGCTTGCGGCCGTCATGGGTCCGGGCCTCGACAAAATCGCAGGACCAGACGTGATTGCGCCGCTCCGGCCTGGGCCGGATACAACTACCATCGCCCAGCCATAATCGCCCGCGCGGCTTCTGTTTCTTCGGAACTTTCAACCCCTCACGGCGCCAGATGCGCTGCACGCGATCCACACCGACGGACCAGCCCGCATCTCTCAACAGGCTGGAGATCCGCCGATAGCCATAGCGGCCATATTGAGCCGCCAGCTGCAAAATCGCACGCGTCAATGCATCTTCGTCAGCCCGTACGATCACGCTGTAACGCTGCGTGCCCCGCGGCTGGCCGACGATCCGACAGGCCTGCCGTTCCGAGAGATGATACTTCTCCCGAACACGTGCCACCGCCTGCCGGCGCCGCTCGGGGCTTACAAGTTTCCCGAGAAGATGTCCTTCAGGATCTGCTTCTCCAGCGACAGGTCCGCAACCAACCGCTTCAGCCGCGCATTCTCCTTCTCAAGATCCTTCATCTTGCGCGCCTGATCCAGATCCAGACCGCCATACTCCCTGCGCCAGCGGAAATAACTCTGTTCTGAGATGCCCGCTTCCCGGCTCGCAATCGATATCGATTTTCCTTGCGCCGTTGCCACCTCGATCTGGCGCAGCAACGCCACGATCTGTTCAGCACTGAACCGCTTCTTCGGCATGACCATGCTCCTTTTCAAGCCAATTTCTAACATTCCGCTTGGTACAAAAAGTGCCAGTCAGGCCATCTTTTCAGTGCAGCGAAGGTCGAACCGGCAAGCCGGTTTTAGGTTTCCGCACACGCGAGCAAAAAAACTCCAAAACCGATTAGGTAACTTCCGGCTGGCATCCGTCTAGTAGGTATAGGCTTGAATCCTCGAAGGCTGGAAGCTGGCGGGGAATGGGCGGGACGGGAGAAATCAATCTGCTAGGCCCGGAACAATGGCGTCCGGATGCAGGAAAAGCTGTGTCTGACGTTGAAGCCTGGTTCGTTCGTGAGGTTTTGCCCCTTGAGGCGGTGCTAATGCGTTTTCTGGAACAAAATTGGCGCAACAAGAGCGAACTCGAAGACCTGCGGCAGGACGTTTACGCGCATTTGCTGGAAACGGCCGACAGCGGAATTCCTGAACATACGAGGCCGTTTCTCCTTAAGACGGCCCGAAACCTGATGATCGATCGCGTGCGTAGCGAGCGCGTCATACCGATTGAGACCATGGCGGATCTTGAAGGGCTTGGCGTGGCGGAAGCTTCCCCGTCACCCGACCGTGTCGTCGTCGCACGCGACTCGCTCAGGCGCGTGCAGAGCGCATTGGAAAAGCTGCCGCCCCGCTGTCGCGAGGTAGTGTTGCTACGGCGCGTTGAAGGATTGTCGCGGCGCGAGATTGCCGCACGCATGGGGATCAGTGAAAGAACGGTCGATGCGCATCTGACCAACGGCATGTATGCGCTGGCCGATCTGCTGTTCGATCATCCCTCTGATGTGGGGACCAACATATGAGCGGCGCAAAATTGCAGAATTCATCGGTATCTCGCACGAGCGCGATCAAGGAACAGGCTGCAACATGGATTCGGCGGCAGGATTTCGGGGAACTCACCGAACGTGACGAGGCTGCGTTCCAGGCTTGGCTATCTGCCTCACACGCCCATCGCGCAGCGTATTGGCGTCTCAAAGCAGCGTGGGCTGAGACGTACCGCCTCTCGGTATTGCGCGGCGCAAAATCGGAAAATGCCGAACGCGCGCCGATTTGGCGGACACCGTCGCTGTTGTTCAGGGTGGCGGCCGCTGTGATGGTCGCAGCGATATTCGGTGGCGGTGCGCTCTATGCGTTAAGGGGTACGGAGGACCGAATTTATTCGACCCCCGTCGGTGGCCACGAAACCGTGCGCTTCGCCGATGGCACGCAGATCGAGTTGAACACCGACACAATCTTACGCACGCGCATGACCACACAGCAAAGAACCGTATGGCTGGACCGGGGCGAAGCATATTTCAAGGTCAAGCACGATCCGGCCCATCCGCTGACGGTGATTGCGGACGGGCGCAGAATCGTCGATCTGGGCACGCAATTTCTCGTTCGGCGCGATGCCGGCGAGCTGAAGGTTGCGCTGTTCCAGGGCCGCGTGCGGCTGGGCAAGACCGATCTGGTGCCTGGCGAGGAAGCAATCGCCACGCCGACCTCGCTGGTGGTGTCGCACAAATCCGTTGAGGATCTTACCAACGAAATCGCCTGGCGCAACGGCGTGTTGGTATTTCGTGGAGCCACGCTGGCGGATGCGGCAAAGGCATTCAATCGCTACAGCAAGACGAAGCTGGTTCTGAACGATCCTGCGATCGCCCGTCAGGTTATTGGCGGCACTTTCCGGACAAATGATGTGGAAGGGTTCATCGGCGTGGTCCAGGAGCTTCTGGGCCTGCGCACAACGAAGAATGGCAATCAGATTGTGATCTCGCGCTGATCGGTATCGGCAGGGGAACAAGAGGGCGGCGGGTCGAAAGGCCGCATGAAGGGGGAACGATGTTGAAGTTGCGATTTCTGAAATCCGCTCTGATCGGGGGGGCGAGTGTCGTCGCGATAGCGACTGCCGCACAGGCCGATTCTTTCAATATTCCCGGCGGCGACCTGCGCGCGGCGTTGCAGGATTATTCGAGCACGACGGGAATTGAGTTGCTTTACCTCGATGCGCAACTGGCCGATGTCCGAACCAAGGGCGTGCACGGAGATTTGTCGGCGGATGCCGCGCTCACGCGCATTCTATCGGGTACCGGATTTGTGGAACATCGCCATCCGTCGGGCGCGGTCGCCATTGTGCCCGCCCCAACCGAGAAGCAATCGTCTGCGCCCACAGAAGACGCCGTTCGCCTCGCCGACGCTGCAACGCCTGCCCATGCGGCTGCCAGCGTGGAGACGGTCGTTGTCACGTCTTCCAAAATCAAGGGCGATATCCAGACCGTTCCCATCGCCATCACGGCGCTGTCGCAGGAACAATTGACATCGCGGCAGATCGCGGGCGGTCCCGATCTGGTGAAGGAAGTTCCAAACCTCACTTTCACCAAGACAAATTTCACAGGTTACAGCATTCAGATTCGCGGCATCGGCACGCAGGCGATTTCGGTCACGACCGATCCGGCGGTGGCCGTGGCGCTCAATGACACGCCGTTCATCCGCAACCATTTCTTCGAGCAGGAATTCTACGACGTCGGCCAGCTTGAAGTATTGCGCGGGCCACAAGGCACGCTCTACGGCCGAAATGCGACGGCGGGCGTCGTCAATATCGTTTCGGCAAAACCGACCGATCAGTTCGAAGCCATGCTATCGGCGGATTGGGGCAATTACACCAACCGCCGCTACGAAGGCATGGTCAACATTCCGGTGCTGGACGACCGCTTCGATATCCGCATCGCGGGCGAATGGACCAAGCGCGACGGCTATACCACCAATGAGGAAACGGGCAGTCAGGTGGATGGCCGCGATCTATGGTCGAGCCGCGTCACCATCGGCTGGAAACCCGCGCAAAGCGTGCAGACCTATCTCGTCTGGGAGCATTTCTCCGAGAGCGACGATCGTATGCGCACGGCAAAACAACTCTGCAAAACCGATCCAGGGATTTCGAATGTTCTGGGCGTGCCTGTGTTAACGCCGACGCAAGTCGCCGCTCCCGTAGGCCCCGCTGGCGGCATACAATCGGCATTTGCGGTCACGACGGGTTATCTGAGCCAGGGTTGCCTGCCCGCGTCGCTTTATTCGCCGGATTCATTCGAAGTGCCAAATGGCTTCGCGCTTCCCTACGTCGTGGCGGGCTGGGTCAGTGGTGGAATGAATGTCGTCGATCCCTATGCCAGCACCGTGCAGTCGGGCAATCTGCGGAATATCGAAACCCTGATCAATCCGCGCTACGACGCCAAGAACGATACGCTGGAATTCAACGCCGATTACAATATAACCCCTGCGCTCACATTCACCTCGCAGACGGGCTACAATCAGGATTTCCTTTATTCCACGGAAGATTACAACCGCTTCAACACCGCAGCGGGCGTTTTTAGCGGGCCTAGGCCATTCAGCGATCCGAATTCGCGTGTCGGCAGCATCGAAACCCCCTATACCGATTGCGGCGCCGTCGGCGGGAATCACGTATCGGACGGCACCTACTATTTCAACGATCCGCAGCTCGGTTGCAGCAACCGGCTCGTCGCACAGGATGTTTCGCAGGAACATGCATGGCAATTGAGTCAGGAATTCCGCCTCGCTTCCAACTTCACCGGCCCGTTCAATTTCAGCGTGGGCGGCAATTACATGCATTACGAGACGGTGGAGGATTACTACGTCTTCGCCAACACGCTGTCGATGTTTGCGGCAGTCTCCGGCGAAGGCGTTCCCTACGCGCCTGCATGGCAACCTCCCGGTAGTCCGACCTATATCGATAATGACAATCACGATTGCTATAAGGCCTATTATGGCGGACTCGGCCAAAATCAGGACCCGTTTGGGTTTCCTGGCGTGCCGACCGAAGCGTGCTATTACATCGATCTCAATACGCTGGCCAAAATCAATGGCCAGGGCCACAATTATTTCCGCAGCCAGAACCCCTATGTGCTCAATTCATACGCCGGGTTCGGCGAGGCTTACTACAATGTCACGAATGATGTGAAGCTGACGGGTGGAATCCGCTGGACCGACGACCAGAAACATTTCATCGATATTCCCAGTGAGCTTCTGGCTCAAGGTGTGGGCTTCATGCCCAGCGGCGAGGTCGATCAGCAATGGAACCAGCTTACCGGCCGGCTGGCGGCGAACTGGACACCCAAGCTCGATTTCACCGATCAGACCCTTATCTATGGTTCCTATGCTCATGGTTACAAGGCTGGCGGCGCAAACCCGCCCGGCGCGGTGCTTGCGGATTATAATCCCGCGGCAACGGGCGCTGGCATTCCCGTCCATCCGCTCACCTTCAATCCGGAATTCGTCGATGCCTACGAATTGGGATCGAAGAACACGATGCTGGACGGCGGGCTGACGCTGAACGGCGACATCTTCTTCTACAATTACAAGGGCTACCAGATTTCCGAGATCGTGGACCGCACCGCGATCAATCTGAATTTCGATGCGACGGTGAAAGGCGCGGAACTGGAAGCGAGTTACGAGCCGATTCCCGGCCTCAAATTCAATTTCGCCGGCGGTTACGAAGACACGCGCATTGACAATGGCCAATCGGCCATCGACCTGATGGACCGCACGGCGGGCCATCCAGGCTGGGTGGTGATGAAACCGTTCGTCACGGTGGCGTCGAACTGCGTCTTTCCGGATTACGTTGTTGCCGCACTCGTTACACATGATCCTGGCAATGGAGGCAGTGACCTGGGTGCGCCGGATGTTTCTGCCTGCGATTACGCCTATCACGCACATATCGATCCGGTCACGCTGGGCACATATTACTATAACAACGGCAATCCTTATTACATTGGTTACCCGAACGCGGGAGTGTTCGGCCAACACAATTATCCCGTTACCGTGCATACCATCGGAGTCGGCTATCCGTCTTTCGCATATCCTGGTTACGACCCGGTCAGTCCGGATGCACTGAACACTTATGACGGCGTGAATTATGGTCCAGCACCCAACAATGGCGCAGGATTTTCAAAGCCTCTAGGCGGCAATCAGCTTCCCAACGCGCCGCATTTCACGACGTCGTTCTCGGCGGAATACACGCTGCCGGTGAGCGAGGATTGGGCGGCGACCCTACACAGCGATTTCTACTGGCAATCGCAGAGCTTCGCGCGTGTGTTCAACGACCGGCCTTACGACAAGCTGCGCGGCTATTCCAACGTCAATCTCGCGCTGGTGCTGACGAGCGCCGTCGGCTGGCAGGTGATGGGTTATCTGAAGAACGTCTTCGATACCACGGCCATCACGGGCGCGTTCCTGAACAGCGACGATAGTGGCTTGACTACCAACGTGTTCCTGACCGATCCGCGCCTGTTCGGCGTGCGCGTCACGAGAAATTGGTGAGCGCCATGAGGAACATTCTCATCACAAAAAACTCACCTGTCATCCCGGCCAAGCGGCGCCAGCCGCGCAGAGCCGGGACCCATGGTGCCGCTTCTCGATGGGTCCCAGATCGCCGCTGCGCGTCGTCCGGGATGACAATCTTGATTACGGGGGGAATCACACAATGAGCGAACTCATCAACACACACGACAACCGCGCCACCATCCGCTGGAAACTGCTGACAAGCGCATCCGTGCTGGCGTTGACGGCCTATGTCTCTTCCACCGTTATGGCGAGAGCCGAAGATATGGACCGCCCGACGATCTGGATCGAACTTGGCGGCGATATGGACATGATGCAGGGGCTTTCCAGCCCCTTCACCGCGCCGTTCATGAACGTCACGCCGGTGCCCACGGTCTATGGAAACAGGTCCTTCAGCAAGGATCAGGCTCCAGCACGTTTTGCCCTTGGCGGGGATGGCAAGATCACATTTCAGCCGGAAGATTCGGACTGGATATTTTCCGCCGGAATCCGCTACGGCCGGGCGCACTCCAAGCGGAGCACACGTCACCAGAGTGCGGCTCCGCCAGTTACTATTTATCTCAGCAGCGAGGGCTATTTTCAAACCACGAACCGTACTTTCGAGATGGCGCGGGCCGCCTCGGCGCCATCGAGCGAGCGGCATCTGTTGCTCGACTTCAGCGCGGGCAAGGATGTCGGCATCGGCATTTTTGGACATGACGGTACGTCCACGATCAGTGCCGGTGTCCGCGTGATGGACATCAAGGAAGGTTCGACGGTCAATATCTTTGCGCGTCCAAAAGTGAACTATTACTTGGCTCCGCCAAAATATCTCTTTCCCTATACCTCGATACCCCACCAATACACGGTGATCGCTCATACGCAGCGCAGCTTCAAAGGCATCGGTCCATCTTTGAGTTGGAATGCATCGGCGGGTCTTGCGGGCAACAAGCAGGATGGCGAACTCACGTTCGATTGGGGGGTCTCGGTGGCCGCGCTGTTCGGTCGGCAGAAAGCAAAAACCGATCACACGACGAAAGGGTATTATAAGACAGGCTACGCACACGGCCTTTTCACGCTGCCTGCCTATTCGCCGCCGCACAGCCATCACAGTACGCGCTCACGCAAAGTAACCGTGCCCAATGTCGGCGGGTTTGCGGGACTGTCGATGAACTACACCAATGTCAAAGTCAGTGTCGGCTATCGCGCGGATATTTTCTTCGGCGCGATGGATGGCGGCATCGACGTGCGCAAGGATTCCGACCTCACCTTCAACGGTCCCTATGCCTCCATCAGCATTGGGTTGGGGGACTAGGCGAGCTGCCTGTCAAACCGCTGCATCAGATCTATGCCGGCCATGATGCGCCGGGCTATTGAGCATCTTCGCAGTACCAGCGCTTGATGCAACGTCGGCGTGTCCTGCGCCAGTTGGCGATCGTTGCTGCGGATGTTTGTTAAACGAGCATCTGCTGCCGCTCGCTTTGCTGGGCGATCGCCTCGTGACGTTTTCCGCAATGCAGCAAATAAGCGTGACGCCCTCCACGGCCCGCAGCAGACGCACAAATTGCGGCCAATAACGCTTACGCTTTCTCCCATTTCCGCGAGAATATCGCAAAACCCAAAGAAAATTTTTCGGCCATCCCCACCATCGGGGGTGGCTGCCCGGTCTTATCAAGTGACCACGGAAGTCCCGCGAAAGGAAATGGGGTGCGGGGTGGCAGATCGAGCCGATCAGGATCGCGAGACATCGCTCATGCCGGGCGCTCCTACAGGCGCGCCTGCGCTTGACGCGTGGTTCCTGCGGGAGGTTCTCCCGCTGGAAGCTGACTTGATTCGCTATTTCCGCCGCAATTGGCAGAACCGAAACGACGTGAGAGACCTCGTGCAAGACGTATATGTTGGCATTTATTCGCACTTCGCAGGTCTCCCCGATGGGGAACTTCCGCGCAACGCGCGCGCGTTTGTCTTCACCACGGCACGCAACACGCTCATCAAAAAATTCCACAGCCTGCGGGTTGTCCCAATAGACACGGTTGGCGACATCGAGAATTTGACCGCTCAGTCCGATCAGCCGTCGCCGGAACGGGCGGTTCTGGCGCGTGACGAATTGCGCCGCCTCCAGGGCGCGCTGGATGAGCTTTCGCCTCGCTGCCGCGAAGCCTTCGTCCTGCGCCAGATCGATGGACTTTCGCGCCGTGAAATTGCGGAGCGCATGGGATTGAGCGACGCGACAGTGCGCGAATATCTCGCGATCGGATTATTCAAGCTGTCTGATCTGTTTTTCGGCGACGCCTCCGACCATGGGAGGTCCGCGTGAAAAGCGAGCGCGAAACTGCCCAATTTGAGGATCTGTCGTCGAAGATTCAGATGGAAGCTTCGCGTTGGGTCATCGACGCGCGCACGTCGGAGGACTGGTCGGTGGACGATCAGGCCGCCCTTGACAATTGGTTGAATGCATCGGTCGCTCACAAGATCGCCTATCTGCGCGCCGATCATGCTTGGAGCCGCAGCCGCCGGGCTGCCGCACTGAAGCAACCGGCGAAGGAGCAAGAGCCGGCAAGCGTCGCGAGCAAGTTTCCCTTTCTGAGCCTGAAATTCGCAGCCGCAATTGGCACAATCGCCGTTCTCGGCCTGGCGGCCACACAGCTCGCGTGGCAGGACTATGCGACCTACAGGACGCCGGTTGGCGGGCGGCAGCTTCTGAAACTTTCGGATGGCTCGCAGCTCGAACTCAACACCAATTCTGTCGTCCGTATCGCCAAACGCAGCGCGGACCGCGAAATTATTGTCGATCGCGGCGAGGTCTATTTCGACGTCAAGCACGATCCGAAGCGGCCCTTCGTAGTTTTTGCGGAGGGGCGCAAGATTCTCGATCTCGGAACGAAGTTCCTGGTCGATGAACATCCCGGTCGCCTCGAAATCGCAATGGTGGAAGGCCGTGTATGGCTTGCGCCGCCTGTGGGCAGCGATGCGCGCGCGGCGAATTTGACAACCGGAGATGTTGCCGTGGCGACGGCCCATACGACAACAATTTCCAAGAGCACGCCGGACGCATTGTCGGATGCGCTGAGCTGGCGCAACGGCGTTCTGGTTTTCCATCACACGTCGCTGGCCTCCGCGGTCGCCGAATTCAATCGCTACAACGATTACAAGGTCGTCGTGGCGGATACGGGCGTTGGCAAACTGGAGATCAACGGCAAGTTTCGCACGACAGACATCACGATGTTCGCCGATGTGGCGGCGGATGTTCTAGGACTTCATGTCAAAAAACTGGATGGCTACGCGCTGATCGAGCGTTGAGGGAACAGGCTGGACCGCTGGGGCTCGTCCGGCAGGAAAAACGAAGGGGGATTTATGAAATTGTCGTTCAAAACCGCGCTGCTCGCGTCATGCGCCGTTCTTGCCGGAAGCATGTCGGCGAATGCGCGTACATTCGACATTCCGAAGGGCGATCTGGAGCAAGCACTCGATGCCTATATGGCGCAAACGGGCCTGGATATCATTGTTTCCACGCAACAGGTGAAAGGCGTGCGCAGCCAAGGCGCGAAAGGCGATCTTGCGGACAATATCGCGCTGGCACGCATCCTGGCCGGTACCGGATTCGTCGTGAATCAGCACCCCGGTGGTGCCATTGCAGTTGTGCGTATGGCGCCCACCAATTCGTCCGATGCCGCACTAATCACGTGGGTCGCTGAAGCCGCCACGCCAACGCACGCGGTAGCGGGCGTCGAGACCGTGGTCGTCACCTCGTCCAAGATCAAGGGCGATATTCAAACCGTTCCGATCGCCATCACCGCGCTTAGTCAGGAGCAATTGACCTCGCGCCAGATCGCGGGCGGGCCTGATCTGGTAAAGGAAGTTCCGAATCTCACCTTCTCCAAAACGAATTTCAGCGGTTACACCATCCAGATTCGCGGCATCGGCACGCAAGCGATCTCAGTGACGACCGATCCGGCCGTCGCTGTTGCGCTGAACGATATTCCGTTTATCCGCAATCATTTCTTCGAGCAGGAATTCTTCGACGTAAATCAGGTCGAAGTGCTGCGCGGCCCGCAAGGCACGCTCTACGGCCGCAATGCGACCGCCGGTGTGGTGAACGTGATTTCGGCGAAGCCGACGGACCAATTTGAAGCGATGTTGTCCGCCGATTGGGGAAATTACACCAACCGCCGCTACGAAGGTATGGTCAACATCCCAATCGTGGATGATCGCCTCGATTTGCGCGTCGCCGGCGAATGGACCAAGCGCGATGGGTATTCGATCAATGAAAACACAGGCAATCCGATAGACGGCCGCGATCTGTGGTCGAGCCGCGTCACGCTGGGCTGGAAGCCAACAAGCAATGTGCAGGCCTATCTCGTCTGGGAGCATTTCCAGGAAGACGACGACCGCATGCGCACGGCCAAGCAGCTGTGCAAGACCGATCCGGGCCCGACAAGCGTGAATGGCGTGGCCGTTCCGGGCCCAAGCAGTTTCGACGTTTTCTCCGACGCCAATTATCTCAGCCAGGGCTGCCTGCCATCGGGACTTTATTCGGCGGATTCGTTCGAGGTGCCCAATGGCAGATCGTTGCCTTATTACGAGCCTCTCGCTCCCGAAGGCGTGCCGATCGTGCCGAGAGGGTCTGAAACATTCGATGTCTTCGCCAGCACCACGCAATCGCGCAATCTGCGCGTGATCGAATCGTCGAACGATCCCATATACAAAGCGAAAAACGATACGCTCGAATTGAACGTGGATTACAACGTCACGCCTTCACTGACCGTCTCGTCGCAGACCGGCTACAATCACGATTTCCTGTGGTCAACCGAGGATTACAACCGCTTCAACACAAGTCCCGGCGCCTTTGTCTATTACGACCCCACGGCGCCAAATGGGAATGGCGGCCCGTTTAATCCCTACTACAATCAGCTTTATCAATTGCTTCCCGATCCGGGCAATGTGGGCATTTGCACAGGCCGCGGCGGTAGCTGTAGTGGTCCGGGAATTGGAGGCTATTGCGACACGCCGGGGGTTGGCGACTGCCAGATCATTGGAATTTTCTGCGATCCGCAACTGGGTTGCAGCAACAGGCTCGTCGCGCAAGACCTGAACGACGAAAAATCCTGGCAGCTCAGCCAGGAATTCCGGCTGGCATCGAATTTCAGCGGACCGTTCAATTTCAGCGTCGGCGGCAATTATCTGCACTATGAGACCGACGAGAATTATTACGTCTTCATCAATTCGCTCACGCTGGCCACCTTTAGCTGGGGCAAGGGCGGCGGAGGTAACCCTTGCAATACGTCGCCATGGGTCCCAGGCGTTTCGGACAACAGCAATTGCCTGATCGGCGGATACGCGAATATCGATCCACAGGATCCCAGCCTCATCACGCAAGGTGCGGGCCATGAATTCTATCTCGATCCCAACCCGCTCACCAAGCTGAACAATGAAGGCCACAATTATTTTCTGAGCCAGAATCCCTACGTCCTGAATTCCTATGCCGGCTTCGGGGAAGCCTATTACAATGTCTCGCCCGATCTGAAATTGACCGGCGGGCTTCGCTGGACCGAAGACAAGAAACATTTTACCGATATTCCAAGCGAGCTTCTCGCTTACGGTTACGGCTATCCCATTACCGGTGTGGTAGATCAGGAATGGAATCAGCTTACCGGCCGCGCCGCCGTCAACTGGTCGCCCAAGCTCGATTTCACCGATCAGACTTTGGTCTATGGTTCCTACTCGCATGGCTATAAAGCCGGCGGCGCCAATCCGCCGGGCGCCCGATTGTTGACGTTTCTTGCTCCCGGCAGAAATTCTGTCGGAATCACCAACCCCATTCATCCGCTGACGTTCAAACCGGAATTCGTGGATGCCTACGAGTTGGGAACCAAGAACACGCTGCTCGACGGCGGCCTGACGTTGAACGGCGATGTTTTCTTCTACAATTACACGGGGTACCAGATTTCACGCATCGTGGATCGCACGGCGATCAACGACAATTTCAATGCGACGGTGCGCGGCGCCGAAGTGGAAGCAATGTGGGAGCCGCTCGCCGGCCTCAAATTCAACTTCGCGGGCGGATATGAGGCGACACGAGTCGACAACGGTCAAAGCTCCGTCGATCTGATCGACCGTGCGGATATCGCCGATCACCCCGATTGGATGGTCGTCAAGCCGTTCGTCGGCCAGGCATCGAACTGCATTCTTCCGAAATATGTCGTGGCCGAAATCATGCATCACACCCCGAATGGCTCGCAGGGCAGTCCCAGCATCGTTGCGGCCTGCTCCAACGCCTATGGCGGCTTGGATCTCGATCCGGGAACGGTTTTGCCGTATGTGGCCAATCCCACTCAGGACATCAATCACAGTCCTATTTCCGGTTATGCGGGCTTCAATCCTGCAACGGCACCGAACAATGGTGAGGGATGGGCCAAAAATCTGAGCGGCAACCAATTGCCCAACGCGCCGCATTTCACGACTTCGCTTTCGGGTGATTATACGATTCCGGTATCAGAAGATTGGGCAGCCACGCTGCACAGCGATTTCTACTGGCAATCGCAGAGCTTCGCTCGCATCTTCAACGACCGGCCTTACGACAAGATACGCGGTTACTCGACCACGAACGCCGCGCTCATTCTCACCAGCGCAAGCGGCTGGCAGGTGATGGGCTATGTCAAGAACGTCTTCGACGTCACCGCCATAACCGGCGACTTCCTGAACAGCGACGATAGCGGTTTGACCACCAACGTGTTCCTGACCGATCCGCGCCTTTATGGCGTGCGCGTCACGAAGAACTGGTGAGGGGGGATAATACAATGAGCGAACTGATCCAAAATCACGACAACCGCGCCACAATCCGCCGGAAATTGCTGGCGGGCGCATCCGCGCTGGCGTTGACTGCCTACATTTCGTCGGCGGTCACGGCAAAAGCGGAAGACGCAGATCGTCCACAGATCTGGATCGAGCTGGGCGGGCAATTGAGTCAGCTCGAAGATGGCAGCGAAACATTCTCTCCGCCGCTTATGGACGTAAGACCGTCCATATTCTCTCCATCGCAAAAGTTCGAGAAACCACCGCTTTACAGCATCGATGAATTCGCGGACCTCTCCTTCCAGCCAAAGGATTCAAATTGGATTTTCGCCGCGTCGATCCAATATGGGCGGTCGGCCAGTAACAGACATGTCCACCAGCAGACCTATCCGGCGCCCTTCCACAAATATACTCCCAGCGGGTTGCCGGACCGATATGTATATGGGTACGCAGCGAAATTCGCTGACACGCTGTCCCGGAACAGCGAGCAGCACCTCGTTCTCGATTTTCAGGCGGGCAAAGATGTCGGCCTTGGGATGTTCGGCAAGGATGGGTCGTCGGTCGTCAGCGTGGGTGTGCGCATCGCCCAGTTTCGAAGCAAGTCGAACATAGCATTGAAATCTAACCCCGACTGGCACTTCAACTATAAGTACGTCAACTATCCGAGTTCGGGGATTACGAATTGGGAAATAACCACCGGCCAGCCCTACCACAGCAATGCGGCCAGATTCACCGCACGACGGAGCTTCCGCGGCATCGGGCCATCCCTATCGTGGAAGGCGTCCGCGCCATTCGCGGGCAATCCGCAAGACGGTGAATTGGCCGTCGATTGGGGTGTGAATATGGCACTTCTGTTCGGTCGACAGAAAACAAAAACGCATCATCAAACGACCGGCCGGTATCATATTGGCACCAAATACGCAGCTGCCGGATATCCTCCCATCACATATCAAGGCCCTGCTCACCCCGACCACACCCGCTCGCGGCGCGTTACGGTACCCAATGTCGGCGGATTTGCGGGGCTTTCCTTCTCATATTCCGATGCGAAGATTAGCCTCGGCTACCGCGCCGACTTCTTCTTCAACGCCATCGATGGCGGGATCGACGCACGCAAGAACGAAAACCGCGCCTTCTACGGCCCCTATGCCAGCATCAGCATAGGGCTGGGGGATTAGGAACTGTATATGTAGCAGACCTGAGCCGCCCCCCGGCTGGCCTCGGCGTAGCCGTAAGGCGAAGTACGGCTCGCTCGCGAAATTTGAGGGCGGCGGAGAAATCCGCCGCCTTGTTTTTGCGCTTGCACAACCACCCGGCTGCCGCATCGCAGCAAAATTCCGTGCACCTACATAAAGTCTTCCGCCTCGTTCGTATTACCAGTGTGGACGTAAGCTTCACTCCTCGAAGGTCAGGGAAGCTGGCGGGGGATGGCCGACACACCGGAAACCAGTCTCGAAGGCGCCGAGCCGCGTCGTAACGGCACCGTTATGGCTGCATCCGACGTCAACGATTGGTTTGTGCGCGAAGTTCTGCCGCTGGAGGCGATGTTGATGCAGTTTCTGCGCCGCGGCTGGCGCAACAGCGCCGATGTGAAAGACCTCTGCCAGGATGTCTACGTCCGCATCTACGAGGCCGCGCAGATCGAAATACCCGTGCCGGCCAAGGCGTTCGTGTTCGCAACCGCGCGCAATCTTCTGATCGACCGTATCCGCAAGGAGAACGTGGTTTCCATCGAGGCGGTGGCCGATTTGGATGCGCTGGGCATCGCGCTCGACGAGCCGGGCCCGGACCGCAGCGCGATTGCGCGCCAGGAATTGCGCCGCCTGCAAGCGGCCCTCGACCGCCTTCCGCCGCGGGCGCGCGATGCGGTGGTGATGCGCAAGATCGAAGGCCTGTCCCGCCCTGAAATCGCTGCGCGCATGGGCATTGCCGAACCCACGGTTTCTCAGCATCTCGCCGCCGGCATGGCCGCGCTCGCCGATTTCTTCCACAGCGAAACAATCGAACCTGGAGAAAAACCGTGAGCGAGGCTCCGCGCTCAAACAATCACGTGAAACCGGCAAGCGACGTGCAGGCCGAAGCCGCCCGTTGGCTAGAGCGCTCCGAGCGCGCCGATTTCAATGCGGCCGAGCTCGATGCGTGGCTTGCGCAATCGCCCGCACACACGATTGCGTTTCTGCGCGTCAAGGATGTGTGGGGCCGCGCTGATCGCCTGCAGGCCTTGGCGGCTGCGCCCACCGAACAGACCGAACCCCAGCGCCGCCCCAAAGCCATATTATTTGCGATAGCAGCAGCCATCGGCGCGATTGCCGTCCTGGGTGTTGCCGGTACGCGCTATGTACTCGCACCGTATGAGCGCACCTATTCCACCGATATAGGCGGGCGGGAGCTTGTCGCATTTGCCGACGGCACGCAGATCGAACTCAATACCAACACGGTTCTGCGCGCGCGCATGACGACGCAATCGCGCATGGTCTGGCTCGACAAGGGCGAGGCCTATTTCCAGGTCAAGCACGATCCCGCGCATCCTTTTACTGTAATCACCGGCGATCATCGCATCACCGATCTGGGAACGAAATTCTTCATCCGCCGCGATCCGGGCCGGCTGGAAGTGGCGCTGCTGGAAGGCCGCGTGCGCTTTGGCGCGTCCGATGCGAAGTCCAGCGCCGATTCCGATCTGCTCACGCCCGGCGATCAGGCGATTGCCACGGCCAACTCCGTGTCGGTGCAGAAGATTTCACTGACATCGCTGAAGAACGAGCTTTCGTGGCGGCGCGACATGCTTGTGTTCAATCACACTACGCTGGCCGAAGCCGCGCGCGAGATCAACCGTTACAACCAGAGTAAGCTCGTCATCGCCGATCCAGCAGTCGGCCGGCTCACCATCGGCGGCACGTTCGCGAAGAACGACATCGGCGCAATCACATCGGCAGCGCGCGAGCTTTTCAATCTGCGTGTGGAGGAACATGGCGACGAGATCGTGATCTCGCGCTGAAGGCTTGAGCGGTCCGCAGGTGCGCGGACCAATGAACAGGGGGGGCCATGATACGGACCACATATCTCAAGGCGGCGCTGGCGGGCGGGATGAGCACGCTTGCGCTTGTGGCGCATGCGCATGCTGCAAATTACAACATTCCCAGCGGCGATCTGAAGAGCGCGCTCGACAGTTATGCCCAGCAGACTGCCGTTGCGCTACTCTATCCCGAAGACGCGATCAGGGGCGTGCGCACGCGCGGCGCGCAGGGCGATCTTTCCGCCAGTGATGCGCTTTCGCGCATTCTGGCCGGCACCGGCTTTGTGATGCGCCTGCATTCCGACGGCGCCATCACGATCGTGCATGAAACGCACGACGCGGCGCAAACTGCGCCAGTTGTTCGCCTTGCCCAAGCCGAACCGCGCGCCGCAGCGGCGGCATCGAGCGTGGAAACGGTGGTGGTCACTTCTTCCAAAATTAAAGGCGACATACAGACCGTTCCAATTGCGATCACCGCGCTGTCGCAGGAACAGCTCACCTCTCGCCAGATCGCGGGCGGGCCGGATCTTGTGAAAGAAGTACCGAATCTTACTTTCTCCAAAACGAATTTCAGCGGCTACACGATCACCATTCGCGGTATCGGCACGCAGGCGATTTCGGTAACGACCGATCCGGCCGTGGCCGTGGCGCTGAACGACACGCCGTTCATCCGCAATCATTTCTTCGAACAGGAATTTTTCGACGTCAACCAGGTCGAAGTGCTGCGCGGTCCGCAAGGCACGCTCTACGGCCGCAACGCGACGGCAGGTGTGGTCAACGTCGTTACGGCAAAACCGACGGATCAATTCGAGGCGATGCTCTCCGCCGATTGGGGCAATTACACCAACCGCCGCTACGAAGGCATGGTCAATATTCCCATCGTGGACGACCGCCTCGATCTGCGCATCGCGGGCGAATGGACAAAGCGCAGCGGCTATTCGGTCAACGAAAACACCGGCGATCCCATCGATGGCCGCGATCTATGGTCCACGCGCGTCACGCTGGGCATCAAGCCAATGCAAAATTTGCAGGCCACCCTCGTCTGGGAGCATTTCGGCGAGAACGACGACCGCATGCGCACGGCCAAGCAATTGTGCAAAACCGATCCGGGCCCATCGAATATTCTGGGCCAGCATGTTCAAACCCCGGCAGAAGCGGCTGGAGCCTTCAGCCGCAGCAGCGCGACCGCAGTAAACATGGTTTTCCAAATTACGGAGAGCTATCTGAGCCAGGGCTGTCTGCCGGCGTCGCTTTATTCGCCGGATTCGTTCGAGGTGCCCAACGGTTACGCGCTGCCCTATGTCGTAGCAGCATGGGTTTCCGGTGCGATGGCCATCAGCGATCCCTACGAAGGGGCGACGAATTCACGCAATTTGAGAGACATCGAAACGCAAATCAATCCACGGTATGTCGCCAAAAACGATACGCTGGAATTCAACGCCGATTACAATGTCACGCCCGCGCTCACCTTCACCTCGCAGACGGGCTACAATCAGGATTTTCTCTATTCCACGGAAGACTACAACAGGTTCAATACGGCGCCCGGAATTTTCATCGACGCCTCGAAACTTACCCCGATTCCCCGCAACGACACCCTCACGGTCCTCGCCACCGATTGCGGCGTGGGGCCTGGCCCCCATGTGTCGGACGGCACGTATTATTTCGACGATCCGCAACTCGGTTGCGGCAACCGGCTAGTCGCACAGGACGTTTCACAAGAGCACGCCTGGCAATTCAGCCAGGAATTCCGGCTGGCGTCGAACTTCAAGGGCCCGTTCAATTTCAGCATCGGCGGGAATTACATGCATTACGAAACGGTGGAAGATTATTACGTCTTCGCCAACACACTGTCGCTGCTCAGCGCCGAATCCGAACCTGCCAGCTTTGCTATCGGCGGAGTTGGTCTGCCGGCCTGGGTGCCGGGCGTTTCGGACAATCACGAATGCCTGGGCGTAAATGAAACCGGCCAATATCACAGCTCGCTTGGTCCCTCGGGCATACCGGGCGCGTCCTGCTATTACATCGACCCCAATCCGCTCGGCAGCCTCAACGGCCAGGGTCACAATTATTTCCGCAGCCAGAATCCCTATGTGCTGAATTCCTATGCCCGGTTCGGTGAAGCCTATTACAATGTTACACCCGACCTGAAACTAACCGGCGGCGTCCGCTGGACCGACGACCAGAAGCACTTCATTGACATTCCCAGCCAGCTTCTGGTTCAGGGCATCGGCTTTCTGCCCAGCGGCGTGGTGAACCAGGAATGGAACCAGCTTACCGGGAGACTGGCGGCGGACTGGACGCCGAAGCTCGATTTCACCGATCAGACTTTAATCTATGGTTCCTTTGCCCATGGCTACAAGGCTGGCGGCGCCAATCCGCCGGGCGCGCTTCTGACCGATTACAATCCCGGAGTGACCGGCGAAGGCGTTCCGGTTCATCCGCTCACCTTCAAGCCGGAATTCGTGGATGCCTATGAACTCGGCACCAAGAACACGCTGCTCGACGGCGGGCTGACGCTGAATGGCGACGTCTTCTTCTACAATTACAAAGGCTATCAGATTTCCAAGATCGTGGACCGCACGGCGATCAACGACAATTTTGACGCGACCGTGAAGGGCGCGGAAATCGAAGCCATGTACGAACCGATTCCCGGCCTCAAGTTCAATTTCGCCGGCGGTTACGAAGACACGCGGATCAATAATGGCCAGAGCTCCATCGACCTGATGGACCGCACCGCGGGGCATCCCGGCTGGGTATTGATGAAACCGTTCCCGACGAATTCTTCAAACTGCATCTTCCCGGATTATGTCGTGAGAGCACTGATGCAAGTACCGGCGGGCGAAGGCAATTCCGCCGTTTCGGCCTGCGACTATGCTTACCACGCCTATCTCGATCCGGTTGAGGGCGGCAAATATTACTATAACAACGGAAGCCCTTATTACGTTATTTCCGTAGACACGGCACTCGGAACACCGGGTACATATAATTATCCTGATACCATACATAACGGCACATACCCGGATTTCACATATCCCGGCTTCGATCCCGCCGCTGGAAACGTGCCCGGCGATACTTATGTGGGTCAGAACACTTACAACAATGGCAGCGGCCCCGTCGATTACGGCCCGGCGCCTAACAATGGCGAAGGCTTCGCCAAACCTCTGGGCGGCAAGCAATTGCCCAATGCGCCGCATTTCACCGTCTCGCTCAGCGGCGATTATACGGTGCCGGTATCCGAGGACTGGGCAGCCACGTTGCACAGCGATTTCTACTGGCAATCGCAGAGCTTCGCGCGCGTCTTCAACGACCGGCCATACGACAAGCTGCGTGGCTATTCGACCACGAATCTCGCGCTCATTCTGACCAGCGCGTCGGGCTGGCAGGTGATGGGATACGTCAAGAATGTCTTCGACGTTACCGCCATCACCGGCGACTTCCTGAACAGCGACGACAGTGGTCTGACCACCAACGTGTTCCTGACCGATCCGCGCCTTTATGGCGTGCGCGTCACGAGAAACTGGTGAGGGGGGAAACACCAATGAGCAAACTCATTCAAAAACACGACAACCGCGCCGCCATCCGCTGGAAACTCCTGACGGGAGTTTCGGCTCTGGCGCTGACGGCCTATGTTTCATCCACCGGCGTCGCCAAGGCCGAAGACACGGACCGACCGCAGGTCTGGATCGAGCTTGGCACGCAAATCGAGATGATGCAGGGACTTTCCAGTCCCTTCACCGCGCCTTTCATGTCGCCGGCGACAGTGCCCGTGATCTATGGAGACAGGTCCTTCACCAAGGATCAGCGCCCACCGCTTTATGCCTTTGGCGCAGACGGCAAGATCAGCTTCCAGCCGGAGAACTCGGACTGGATATTTTCCGCCGGCATCCGCTATGGCCGCAGCCACACCAAGCGGAGCGTCCGCCACCAGAGCGCGGTGCCGCCGGTCACGTTTTACCTCCTCAGCCAGGGCGTTCTTCAAACCTCGAACTTCAATTACGAAAAGGTGCGCGCTGTCGCGGCGCCGTCCAGCGAACGCCACATGATTCTCGATTTCAGTGCGGGTAGGGATGTCGGCATTGGGGCGTTCGGACATGACGGCACGTCCAATATCAATGCCGGCGTCCGCATGATGAACATCAAGGAAGGCTCGACGGTCAACATCTTCGCGCGTCCGGAGGTATATTTTGGTGTAACCCTCATTTTTGGTATCTTTCCGAATATTTACACTTCGATCCCCGCCCAATACGGCCTGACCGCCCATACGGCGCGCAGTTTCAAAGGCATTGGGCCATTGCTGTCCTGGAACGCATCGGCCGCGATTGCGGGCAATTCATCGGACGGCGAACTCATGCTGGATTGGGGCGTCGATGCGGCCATTCTTTTCGGCAGGCAGAAGGCAAAAACCGATCACAGCACCCATGCAAGCCATTTTCACCATTCCAAATACGACCGCGCGCCTGCCGCCCCGCTTTACACGCCACGCAGCTATCACAGCACGCGTTCGCAGCGTGTCACCGTTCCCAATGTCGGGGGCCATGCCGGGCTATCGCTGAAATGGCCGAACGCCAAACTCAGCATCGGCTATCGCTACGACACGTTCCTCAATGCGATGGATACCGGCATCGACGCAACGAAGAAATCCAACGTCACCTTCAATGGCCCATACGCCAGCATCAGCGTCGGCCTTTAACCATTTTGGATGGGGGGAGAAATGAGTGAATCGATGAATATGCGGCGTGGCGCCTCACGGATGCATCTGTTGACGACGGTGTCGACGGTGGCGTTGATTACATCGCTCTGGGCAGGCGGACCGGCGCTCGCAGCGGGATCCGGCGACGAGCCTCCGCTCTGGATCGAACTCGGTTCGCACGCCTATACCGTCAACGATTCCGATAATTTCGCATTGCCATTCGGAAGCACGCTACCGCCCCTGACCGGACCTCTGGTGGATGGCCTGCTGCTGTCGCGAGAATTCGGAGACGATGGAAAGATCACCTACCGCCCCGAAGGCACGAATTGGGTGTTTTCGGCGGGGGTCACCTATGGCCGCTCGCGCGGAAAAGGCGGTACCGTACGACAGACGCAGCCTTTGCCGACAACCTCCGTAACGTACGACCTGAGTTATATTCCCTCCTCTCCTTTCGGCAGCACGTCTCGGACCCATCCGGCGAAAATAACGGCCAATTCGATCGACGCAGACACGATCGATTCGGAATCCCATTTGATGATTGATTTTGCGGTGGGCAAGGACGTGGGCCTCGGTCTTTTCGGCCGGGGCAGCACCTCCACTTTGAGCGCCGGTGTGCGCTTTGGGCAATTGAATTCGCAGGTCAAAATTGCGCGGTTCAGCGCCGTGCCGGACGCGCATTTGTCGTCTTTCCACACCTCGTATCCGACATCTTTTGGCTTTACCAAGATTATCGATGGATCTCACCAGGTCTGGCACAGTCTTTCGGGCAGTGCGCAAAGCTGGCATCGCTTCACCGGGGTGGGGCCGTCGATCGCCTGGAACGCATCGGCGCCGCTTACTGGCCATTCGCAAGAGGAGGGGATTTCGCTGGATTGGGGCATAAATTTCGCGCTCCTGTTCGGCAAGCAAAAGAATAAAGTGCAGCACGACACCTCCGTGGCCGGCAATTGCTATATGGGATTTTGTCCTCCCAATTCGCACTACAAGGACACGAGCCAATCCGAAAACACGAAAACCATCACCGTGCCGAACCTCGGCGGATTCGCGGGTCTGTCCTATCGCGTGGAAGACGTCAAAATCAGCCTCGGCTACCGCGCCGATTTCTTCTTTCACGCGCTCGATACCGGCGTTGCCGGCCAGCATGCCGACACGCGCGGTTATTACGGCCCGTTCGCCAGCCTCAGCTTCGGGCTTGGAGATTAGATACATATAATACAGTGCGGAATTGAGTCCGGCCTCGCTCTTCGAGCTGCGGCGGACAAGTCGGCCGCGCCGCGGCAAGTTGCCCTCGGCTCGTTCGTGGAACTTCGAGCGATGGAGTGAACCATCGCTGGTTTTCACGAATTTGGCGAGTTTTGAGGCCGCGCGCTTGAGCCACAAACGGCCTGTCGGGCCCGGTAGCTCGAACGCCGCCGGGGGAATGCTCTGCCCGGAACGCATCCCGAATACTGGGCCCTTTGGGCGGCAGAGACCAGGCCGGGGTGTTTTCAGCCCCCCGATCGAAACTTGCGATTTTGAAAATGCAGCTTTGGGGCCGGTTTCTAGGAATATCGAATTTCACTGTCGACCCGCCCCTTCAATCTCTAGTTGTTCGCTGCCACGAAGCGAAAAGTAATTCGGCATATGACGTGGCGCGTAAACGCGGGTGGGCGAACGCGAATAAGTAGTTCAATGTGCATGATTCCCGTGATTAATTGTGGGTTGTGATTGTCGCCGCAATTCATCCTGCGCGAGGCCAAACAATCTAGGGAGAGAACTTCTCCGAAATTGTTGCCATGCAAGGCCGAGCTGCTCGCTTGATGCGCCTGGCGGGATATACATCCGCAAGGTCGGTATGATCTCGCTGTCCAGATCGTAACGCGCAAGTTCGGCGAGCCCTGCGTTCACCCATCGACGATCATCATTGGTAGCCGCCGCCTGCACCCCGAAGAGGTCCAAAATACGGTCAATCCGCAATCGGCGACGTTCGGCCGGTGACGCCAACATTTCGCGTGCGCAGGCCGCGATGGATTTTCCAGAGTGCTGCGTGTCCAGCTTCCGCATGTCGGTCCGGGAACCGGCGACGGCGTGCTGCGGCTTCGCCGGCGTTTGTGCGCCGTTCTGAGTTTCGGTTCCTACGCGTCGCGTCGCACCCAGGCGCTCTCGGACGTGTCGAACGAAATTAATGTTTTCCGTCGTCCGGTCGCGCCATTCGGTACCGCCCATTGCCACAAGGCGCACGCCGAGCGCGGGCTGCCGAAACCAGGTCAAAGCGCTGATATCGAGATCCCGGCCGACCTCCAGCCGTCGGCGAACCTCGTAAGCGACCGCCGCAACGACATGATCGGCGTCGATACCCTCGGCCGCCAGTTGGGCCAGTTGCTTGCGCCAAGCCGCGCGGCGATATGTGTTCAGTGTGAAACCAAGAAGCTCGGCGGCAAGCGCTAGCGCTTCTTTTTCTTTTTTTTCTTCTATTTTCGAATCTATTCCCGGCGTCGGTAACGACGATGGCTCTTTCCGGGATCCAGACTCTGTTGTTGCCGAGTCGGATTCGGCAGATCGATTAGGAAGGTCAGTAAGGAAGGTCCTGTGGCAAAACTGGCCGTTGTCTTGCGCCATTTTTGACCGTAGTGCGGCGTCATTTTTGGCTGAGGTGAATTTTCCGCTGCGGCCGTCCCGTTGTTTTGGTACGGCCGCTTTTGGCCGTAATGCGCCCTCCTTTGCTATGGCCATTTTCGCCGCCAATGCATCGGCAAAGCCGGGAATGATTGGTATGCCATTTTGGACGGGCCAATACTCGTTTGGCCGTCTCTTATCGCCGCCACTGATGACCATCAGGAAACCGTGCTTTAAGGCGGCTGCCAGCGCCCGGCGCACTGCGCTAATCGACATGGCCGTATTCCCCGCAATCGTCGGAATGGAGAACCATGTGAAGCCCGACGCACGGATGCTGGCGTGGTTTGAAACGAAATAGAGGACCTTGAATGCCCCCAGTGGCAATTCGGGGTTCCGGTTTGCGCGCTCCAACCATCTGTCGAGAGCCTCGCGAATGGGATCGCGCCCCTTCTTTGGCGCCTTAACAGGCTCAGCATCGCTCCCGTGCGCGCCAGCGTCGTTCTGTTCGGCCATCGTCATTAACCCGCCCAGCCATTCGCCCGAATGGGCCTGACCTGCATTTCCGAGGCTTTACCAAGTTCGATGGCTGATTTGAGCCAGTCGAGCAGCGCTTGCAGCGGGACGTAGCAGGGCGCGAGCGCGGGCTGCACATCAAGGTCGACCTGTCGACCAAATTGGGCTCCGTCGAAGCCGGTGAGCTTACACGCGCTCACAAGCGGGCCTCAGCGAGACGCATGATGCACTCCCGGAGGTCTCGCCCTCGCCACCGACTTGTGGCTGGACCGATTTTGACGGGCTTGGGAAATCTGCCGACGCGAATGCCCTTGTAGAGCGTGGAAAAATGGATCGGCCGATTGCCGCCGAGAATGGCGCACGTCGCCTTGCAGTCGTAAAGTCCGTCGTCGTCCAGAGCAGACTCGCTATTATGGCGGCGTTCGATTGGAACTGATTCAATCATGTTGCGTTTCCTCGCGCTGGGTGGTGAGGACACGCTAAGCCATGCGGCGCGAACACGTCGCGCGGAATCGGATCGCAATCAGATTCCGCTTTTCCACTTGCGCCAGAGCTTCACGGCGTATTCGACATGGATTTTCTCGGTCGGCTTGCCCGCATCATGAAGCGCACGTCGTGCCGCAGGAGTAGGCCTCATGCCGTCTTTTGTCAGGCGATCCATTTCGATGAAGACACGCACTGGTATCTTGGTGCCGCTGATCCCACCTTTTTTACGGGGCAGAATCAGGACGCCTATATCTTGCGCGTCGCTGAGAGATTTCCCGGCAAGCCGCTTGATTACCGCTGCCTTTCGCTGGTCGCCCGCACTCGCCTTCATGCGCCGATGAAACGCGACCGTCGCTTCCCAGTCTTGCGTCGGGCTAAATTTCTGAAATGCGCTCCGGAGATATTTTTCGAGCTTATCGCGCTCGGGTTGGGTCAAACGCGCCAACTTTTCGGCGAAGGTACCGGGCTCGCTTTTGAACCGCTTCCGCCTCATGCGCGTGTCACATTTTCGCGGATGAGAGGGACCACTTCCGCCGCGCCGCCCGCGATGATCGCGCCGAGCCTTTCCGCCCATAGATTGAGCGCTTCGGCCTTCTCCCTCGCGTAATCGTACCGCGCGTAGCTTTTGAAGGTCACCGAACTCTTGGTGACGGACCGATGGTTGACGATTGCGGCAATGGCAATGGGCGGGACGGCCAACTGAGCCAGATGCGTGATCGCCGTTCGGCGCAAATCGTGCGCCGTCCATATCGGAATCGCGAATTTGCCTCTTGGCCGCTCCTTCGTCGCCCGCTGCGCCCGCGCCAGGCTCCTGCCAACTGCATGCGGGTTGATCGGCTTTCCCCCAAAATCCTCGGCTGCAGGAGACGGGAAAACGAACTCCGAGGCCTCGCCGGCGTCGGCCAGCGCATCCCTGATGATTTCGAGGGCGAGTTCTGATAGCGGCACCGCATGCGCGGTCGCGTTTTTCACGCGCGCAGGCGGGAGACTCCAGATCTTCTTTTCCAGATCCAGCTCGTCGCGCCTCATTCCGCTGACCTCGCCGACGCGCTGGGCTGTCACGAGGCATAATTTCAGAATCCTTTGGCACGCCACAGACCGGGTGATCGCGGCGGGCAGGGCATTCCAGACGATGCGGATTTCGGAATCGGAGAGATGTCGCTCGCGCGGCTCGGCTTCGGTGGATGGCTTGCCCATGCCCGCCATCGGATTTACATCAATATCGCCGCGCTTTGTCGCCCATCGGAACATTGCGCTCAGGAACGCATAGACGCGGATCGCTTCAACGGGGCTACTGCGTGCGATGATCGGGTCCAGAACGCGGTTAATGTCGCGTCTATGCAGATCGCCGATGCGCAGATCGCCAATGATGGGCACGACATTCTTTTTGAATCGCTGTTCAATATTTTTGGCGGTTCGAAGGTTCGGTCGCACATGCTTTACGAAATAGCTTCCGGCGAGCATCGCTATCGTGACTGCGTTGGCGTCTTTCGTGTCACGCGGGTCCATGCCGTCATCAATCTGGACCGCCGCCTCAATGGCGAGCGTCCGCGCTTTGGCGAGGGGCGTGGCCGGGTACGAGCCCAGCGTCAGACGCGCGCGCTTGCCATCCTTTGGACTGCTGAAGAAAAACGACCAAGACTTCCGGCCGCCTGCGGACACGCGCAATGAGAGTCCCTTCGATGCCTTTGCGGCGTCGAAATATTCTGCCCTGCCGGAAGCGCCAGGCTTTGCACTGGCAACAAATCGGTCAGTGAGCATCACGCGCGACATGTTTCTGTTCCTCCAGACAGAGGACACGTTGGACGGCCATTTCTGTACCCCGTGGGTACAAGAGCAGTCGCTAGCGTGCTATTCGTGGCGAACCGACGCAAGCCGTGGCAAGAAATTTGTAGGCGATATGTGGGTTTTCTATTAGCGTCAGCTAGCGACGACTTGCGACGACGCGCATGGTGAACCCCTTTTAATCAGAGGGTCGATGGTTCGATCCCATCCGGGCTCACCAATCCTGCCGGTAATCCTGTTCAGTGGCCCAGGGCGGCCGGGCGCGGCGCGGCTGGCCGCGGCCTGAGAACGGCGAGCGCCGGGGCGGGCTCGGCTTCCACGGCGGCCACGGGACGGCTGTGCTGGACCTCCAGCTGGGCGGGCAGCGGGGCGGCATAGCCTTCGACCAGCCTCTCGAGCAGCATCAATACGCCCGCCTCGTCGCGCATATGGCAGGCCGTGATCAGGCGCACGATCAGCGCCGAGAGCTCCTCCGCCGCGATGAAGCGTTCCCGCGCGCGGAAGATGCGCGGATGCGGCGTGGGCCGCGCGTCGCTGCCGATGAGAAGTTCTTCGTAGAGCTTCTCGCCGGGGCGAAGGCCCACGATGCGGATGGCGATGTCGCCTTCGCCGCCGTCGACGCGCTCGCGCAGGCCATGCAGCCGCAACAGCCGCCGCGCCAGATCGAGGATGCGCACGGGCTCGCCCATGTCGAGATGGAAGACGTCGCCATGTTCGCCGAGCGCGCCGGCCTGGATCACGAGCTGGGCCGCTTCGGGAATGGTCATGAAATAGCGCGTGACGTCGCAATGCGTGACGGTGATCGGCCCGCCGGTCGCGATCTGCTCGCGAAACAGCGGCAGCACCGAGCCCGACGATCCCAGCACATTGCCGAAGCGCACGATCGACATCTTGCAGCGGTCGCTCGCGGCGGCCGTCGCCTGCACCAGAAGCTCGGCCACCCGCTTGGACGCGCCCATCACGGAGGTCGGCCTGACCGCCTTGTCGGTGGAGATCATCACGAAAGCGCAAACGCTGCTTCCGGGAATGGCGTCGAGCAGCATCTTGGTGCCCACGACATTGTTGCGCACGCCTTCGACGACATTCATCTCGACGAGCGGGACATGCTTGTAGGCGGCCGCATGGAACACGGTTTGGACGCCGTAATCGGCGAACACGCGCCGCGCCAGCGTCGTGCTTTCCACCGAACCCATGACGGCGTGAAGCGCGATATTGGCGCCTATCTTCTCCAGCGCGGCGCGCAATTCGTTCTCGATGCAGAAGAGCGCGTGTTCGGACATGTCCAGAAGCACGAGCGCGCGCGGCGAGAGCGTCACGATCGAGCGGCAGAGCTCGGAGCCGATCGAGCCGCCCGCACCCGTCACCAGCACGACCTTGCCCTCGATATCGCGCTTAAGCAGGACCGGATCGGGCGCCACGGGCTCGCGGCCCAGCACGTCTTCGATCATCACCGGGCGCAATTCATCCAGCCGCGCCTTGCCGCTGAGGAGCTCGGCGAGGCCGGGAATCGTCTGCACCTTGACGAGATGCTCGGACAATTCGAGCAGGATCTCACGCCGCCGGTTCGTGCCGGCGCTGGGCAGCGCGAGAAACACTTCCTTCACGCCATGGGCTGCGATGAGGCGCGGCAATTGATCGGGACTGAAGACCTTCAACCCGCTCACCCAGAGCGCATGCAGCGACGCGTCGTCGTCGATAAAGGCGATGGCGCGGTAACGGATTTCGAGCTTGATCGAGGCGGCGAGCTGGCGGCCGCTGGCGCCTGCGCCATAGATCACGACGGGAATGCGGTCCTCGCTGCCGCCGTCGAGCCGGCGGTTTGCGAGCGCAAGAACGAAGCGGCTTCCGAACACCAGAAGAAACGTGGAGCCCCAGTAGAGGATGCCGGCGGGCGACATCACGCGGCTTGCCTGGCGCATCAACAGAAGCCAGACGAACGAAGCCGCGAGCAGCGCGACCGCGAATCCGAAGGTATTCTTGCCGCCCATGAAGCGCACGACGGCGGTATATCCGCCCAGGAGCGCGATGCAGACGGTGCCGGTGGCGGCTGCCGCCAGGCTCGCGGCGAAAATGTGATAATTGCTCGCGCCTTGCACGCCGCAAAGGACGTAGACGCAGATCCCGACGGCAAAACAGACCGTCAGATCGTAAGCCAGAGCGATCAGGATCTTGACCGGACGGGGCAGGCTACGCAACGCATCGAGCAGCCGCACCGCGCCGCCGGACCTATTCGGACTCTGCATTCCCCCTCCACGCACAGTTGAAGCGCGCTTGCGCCCGGTCACCGCTACGGCCCCATCCTCACGGCACTATCGGCCGCCTGTCCGCGAATCACTGACAGAATAACAAAGCGTGGTTAAAAGACAATGAATTTTGCCTTTGCGGAAATGAAGATACACGCGCCGGAACGACAACATTCATTTGGCAGAATGATCGCATAAACAAAAAGACAATTTGCAGTTGTCGCCGTCAACGCGCGATCCGCGAAATCTACGCTCGTTCTGTGGCGTCACGATTCATTCCGCGATGAACAAAGGAACCGGTTGTCGCCATCGCGGAACTCTTGCAGCGCAATTCCATCGCCCGTCCGGCAATCCTGCGACGGATTTGCGACATCGCGGGCGATCGCGAGATGACGCGCTCAAGCCGGCGCGGGCTTCAGGATGTGCAGGTGCACCGGGATGATCAGGAGATATGCCGCAAGCCGCGTCAGCGAAAGCACGAGAACGAGGGTGACCAGATCGCTCCCGGCGAATCGCGCGAAGGCAAGAACGCCGAGATTTGCCGCCAGATAAAACGTGTTCCATCCAAGCTGCCAGCGCTGGCGGCGAACGATGCCGTAGCAATAATATGGTTCGACAGACAATTGCCCGACATAGGCGGGAATGAGCGCCCGTACGAAGCCGGACGCGCCCGCCCATCTTGAAGGCAGCGCCCAGTTCATCAGCCAGGGCACGAGGAAATAGGCGAGCGCTCCGCCCGCAAGCGAGAGAACGAACGCGCTCCCGACGGTCCTGAGGAACAATCCGCGCAGCCGCGAAGGATCGTTGCGCCAGATTTCGCTCGCCGTCTGATAGAAGACGCGTGCGGCCGAGCCGGAGATCACCGTGGTCGGCGCCTCGAGAATGGCAAAGGCCGCCCACAACAGACCCAGCGCCGCAGGCGAAAACATGGCGCCCAGCACGACGAGCGTGATGCGCGCGGCGGCCTGGCTCAAAAGGCCGGCGGTTCCGCTATAAAGAGGAAAATCGCGCCAGGATTTCGCGAGCACATAAAGCCGCACCGGATTTCGCGGCATTAGCTTGCGAAAATGGCCGACGCGCAGGAGCGAACCAATCCCTGCGCACATGCCCACGACATGGCCGATGGCGAGCCCCCAGATGCCGAAGCCGGCAAGGCCGAGCGCAAGCTGGCCAGCCATTTCGCCGGCCACTTTGGTGATCTGCGTGCGCGCGATCGCGGCGAAAGCGGCAAAGCGGATTGCCCAATATGTCAACGCGCCATAGACCGCCATGCCGAACATCGAAAAGGCGGCGAGCCAGGCAACCGGAGCAAGTTCCGGCAAGTTCATCCAGTGCAGAATCGGGCGTGCGAATGCGCCGAAGGCGATCAGCATGAGTGCCACCAGCGATGCCGCCGTGATCAGACAGAGCGTCATGATACCGGCCGCGTGTCTGGGATTGCGCGCGACCGGTATGGCCCATTCGTAGCGCATGGTGGCGAACGCCGACGCCACCGTCGCGATCATGGTGTAGCCCGCATAAAGGCCGAACTGGGCCGGCGTGTAGATGTAAAGAAGGATGGGGTATGCGGCCACCTGCAGCACGCGCGCGCCGCCGCTGGCGCTGAAGAGCAGCAGAAAATTGCGCACGTGCTTATGGCGCAAAAAACTCCGCGCGGCGAAAATCCGCCCGTTCAGCGCGCCCGTCACGGCGGCGCCCAGCGGCGTTTTCGAAACTGATAGATCATCTCCGCTTTCAGCCGTCCGGTCACGTGCCACGCTGCGGCCAGTGCATTCGAATCCCAATTCGATGGATGCAACAGGATGTAGATGACCGGCTCCAGCCTTTCTACCGCGCGGCGCGGATTGCCGGTCCGCCAATAACTTGGCCCACCGCGGTCTGCAAACCGGGCCGAGACGGGATTTGCGAGCTTTTCGTCATAAGCTTCGGCCACGATATCCATGCGCCGGCGGATATCCGAATCCACCAGAACCCAATTTGCGACGCCGAGCCTGCGGTTCAGGAAATCGCCATGGGAGGCAACGACCCGCATGGGAAGCCCCGTCCGTGCGCGCATCTGTGCAAGATTTCGGCAGAATTCATCCTGGGCTTGCGGTATCAGCGCGCATAATTCATCCGCGCTTGCCGCACCTTTGCGAATCCCGAGCGTTGCGAGTTCTTCGAAATGATAGCTCACGTCATGGCCTGCCGCAGCCATCCGGCGCATGAGCGCAATGTCCGCCGTGACGAGCCGGAAATACCAGCTTGCCGAGATATTGTGGCGGCATTCCAGTTCGAAGATAGCGCGCGTGGTACGCAAATCCCAATCGACATCGTGGCGCAAGATCAGCGTTCGTGCAGGCAATTCGCGAGCGCCTTCCACGGCATCGTGAAATTCCGTGACGGAAAGGAAACGATAGCTCCGTTCCTTCGCCGCGCTGATGAGCGCATCGAGTTCGCCAAGCCTTGAGCGGAGCACCAGCGCGTCATATAGACGTTGCCCGAGCGCAGCGATCACGATTTCTGCTCCGATCGCCCGTTCATGGCATTATCCGTCTGGAGTTGCAGGGAGGCGTAAATCCGCTCGATGGTTTTTTCTTCGTTCGCCCAATTGTTTTCGCGTGCCCAGCGTCGCGCCCCTGCCGCTTTCGCCTCGATGGCTGGGCCATCGATTCCCGCGATCAGCGCGGCGAGCGCACGCGCATCGTAGGGACATGTCCAGCCGGAATCGTATTCTTCCATTTCGGTGCGGAACCGCAAGAAATCCGTGCAAATGACAGGTATGCCCGCTGTCAGATATTCGCAATATTTGTTCGGATAGGAATAGCGATAACTTAGCGACACGTTTTCCGCCATAATGAGCCCGGCATTGGCCGCCGCCGAATATCTCAGTAATTCACTATTCGGTACTGCGGGATGATAATGAACGTTTGGCACGTGCTCGGCGGCGGAAATTACTTTTTGTGCTAGTGGTCCGAAACCGAGGAACAAGATGCGGCGGTCTTCGGGAAGATGCGCAGCCGTTTCAAGAAGCAATTCGATGCCGCGCCCGGCCCCCAAGAGTCCCTGATAGACGAATACGAGATCGCTGACCGCAAAACCGTAGCGCGAGGCAAAATAATTCGCTGCGAGCGGAGCGGCCGGTTTGCCTGCTGGCAAGTTTCTCACGACATACACGCGCCCAACGCCGTATGCCTCGCGATACCATTCGGCAATCGCACCGTTCACGACAATGATCGCATCGGCCGCGCGTATGAAAAGGCGTTCCACGGATTTCAGAAGCGGCTTCATGACGCCGCGCACCGTCATGGTTTCGGTTTCGAGCTCGTGCGGTTCGTAAATCAGCTTGCAGCCTTTGGATGCGGATAGAAACCAGCACAGCGGCAACACCGCAAGCGTGTGCGCGTTAACGCACGAGATCGGCTGAGGAAGGTAATGCACGGCAACCTGGACATACCAGATCAGAAAATCCAGCGCGCGCGTGAACCGGCTTTTTTCGCGCAAGAATTTGCGCACGCCGAAGCGCCGATAAATGCGTCCGTCGTCCTGAATTTCTACCGGTTCAAGACCGGCGGCATTGGTGCCTACGATTTCGATCTTTTCGAAATAACGCCGGGCGAGAAGGAAACGAGTAACGCGATCAATCCTGCTGGCGAGGCGCAAATCTGCCGACGTGATGTGAAGTGCCAAACCATTCATTTTCAGGCCAGCACGATGTGGTCGCGGCCCCGCACGTTCCGCATCGCATTTCGCGTATCGACCACCAGCGGCACCCATTCGGCGAGTTCGCCGTACTCCACCGCATCGTGATCGGTGCAGATCAGGGCCGCGTCGAAGCCCGACACGGCCTCTCTCGTCCAGGCGATGCTCGCGCGGCCCGCAAGGGGCGCGTGTTCGCGCGTCATGGGGATCACCGGGATATGCGGATCGTAATATTCGACCGCCGCGCCGCGCGCCTCCAGCATTTCGAGGATGGTGAGCGAAGGGCTTTCGCGCATGTCGTCCACATTCTTCTTATAGGCCATGCCGAGCAGCAGGACCTTCGCGCCGGCAAGGCTTTTCCTGTGGCGCAGGCTCAGCGCCTCGATCAGCGCCTCGATCACCGCGCGGGGCGCGGCTGCGTTCACTTCGCCCGCAAGCTCGATGAAGCGCGTGGGAACATTGTATTCGCGCGCTTTCCACGTCAGATAAAACGGATCGATGGGGATGCAATGGCCGCCCAGGCCCGGGCCCGGATAGAAGGGCATGAAGCCGAAAGGCTTGGTCTTGGCCGCGTCGATCACGTCCCACACATTGATGCCCATGCGGCCGTAGATCTGTTTGAGCTCGTTGACGAGCGCGATGTTCACCGCGCGGAAGATGTTTTCGGTCAGCTTCACCGCTTCGGCCGTCGCCGTGCTCGCCACCGGAACGACCTTGTTGACGATCTGGCCGTAAAGCGTGGCGGCAAGCCCGGTGGTCGTGGGGTCGTCGCCGCCCACCACGCGCGGGATCGTCGAGGTCTCGAAATCGGGATTGCCCGGGTCCTCGCGCTCGGGCGAATAGGCGAGGAAGAAATCTTCGCCCGCCTTCAATCCGCTTTTTTCGAGGATGGGCTTCAGCACATCCTTCGTCGTGCCGGGATAGGTGGTCGATTCGAGCACGACCAGTTGTCCGCGCTTCAGATGCGGCGCGATCGCTTCGCCCGTCTTCTCGATGAAGGTCAGATCGGGCTCGCGGTGGCGCGAGAGCGGCGTCGGCACGCAGATGGCGAGCGCGTTCACCTTGGCGATCTCGGAGAAATCGGCGGTGGCGTGGAAGCGTCCGCGCGCCCGCGCCTCGGCCACGCGTCCGGCCGGCAGCGTGTGCATCGGCGAGCCGCCATTGTTGATGAGTTCCACCTTGTGGCGGTCGATATCGAATCCGATGACGGCGAAGCCCGCGCGATGGGCCGCGAGCGCCAGCGGCAATCCCACATAGCCGAGCCCGATCACGCCGACCGCGGCTTTTTTCGATGCCAGCAGGCCGCGAAGCGTTTCCGCATTCGCCGTTTCGTTCGCCATCGCGCTTCCCCCCGATCTACGGTTTCAGTTTCAGGCCCGCGGCCGTTTCGACATAGCGCTCGCCCGTGCGCGGGCAGACGAGATCGGCGCCGAGCCGCTCGCCCGAACGGCTCACCCAGCCCGCGCGCCTGGCGGGATTTCCCAGCACCAGCGCATGCGGCTCCACATCCTTCGTCACCACCGCGCCCGCGCCCACCATGGCGTATTCGCCGATGGTGTGGCCGCAGACGATGGTGCAGTTCGCCCCCAGCGTCGCGCCGCGCCTGACGAGGGTGGGCGAAAATTCGTTCTTGCGCTCGACATGGGCGCGCGGCGTGAGCACGTTGGTGAATACCATGCTGGGGCCGCAGAACACATCGTCTTCCAATGTGACACCTTTATAAACCGAGACATTGTTCTGCAGCTTGCAGCCGTTACCGATGGTCACATCGGGGCCGATGGTGACGTTCTGGCCGATCACGCAAGCGTCCCCGATTCGCGAATGGCCCAGCACATGGGCGAAATGCCAGATCTTCGTGCCGCGCCCGATGACGACATCCGCATCGATCACGGCGCTGTCATGGATGAAGGCGCCGGCTGCGATGTCGCTGTCCGGAGAAATCGTCACGGCACCACCTCCATGAAGCGCGCGTTCGGCCGCTTCCAGCACTTCCAGCACGCGCGTGGCCTCCGCCGCATCGGTCAAGGGCGCGTGCTTGCCCGCCACGCAATCGAGGAAGTGCTGCATCTCGGCCCGCAAGGGCTCGCCCTTCTCGACCGCGATTTTCTCGCCCGCGCCCTTCGTGAACTCGGGAACCTCTCCATTCCATTTCACGGAGTGGCGGTAAAGAACGAGCTTGTTTTCCCAATCGGCTGCCGTGTCGTCGAACACGGCCATGGAATTTTCGCCGATGACCGTCAGGCGATGTTCCTTATACGGATTAAGCCAGGAGCAGAACACATGCCCCTTCAATCCCGACGGAAAAGAGAGCGCGACCGTCGCCAGATCCGCGAGCGCCGGCTGCACGGCGGCTTGTCCGGCGGCCGCGACGCGCATGGGGCTTTCGCCTGCCAGCGCCAGGATCATGGAAAAATCATGGGGCGCGAGGCTCCACAGCGCATTCTCCTCGGTGCGGATGCGGCCCTGGTTGAGGCGGTTGGAATAGACATATTGCAGCTTGCCCAGCGCGCCTTCGCGCACCAGCGCCAGCAGCTTCGCGAACACCGGATGATATTGCAGCAGATGGCCTACCATCAGCACGCGCTTCTTTTCGCGCGCCCGGGCCGCCATCGCGCGCGCATCGCCGAGCGAAAGCGCGATCGGCTTTTCGACGAAAACATGCTTGCCCGCGTCGAGCGCGGCCAGCGCCATTCCGGCATGGGTGGCGGCAGGCGTGGCGATCGCGACGCCTGCGATGTCGCCGCGCGCGAAGGCGGCGGCGGGCGTGGCCGCGTAATCCACGTTCAGCTCGTCCGCCACGGCGCGCCCGCGCGCCTCGTCCGAATCGCAGATGAGCGCCAGCGCGCCCAACTCGGCCAGTACGCGCGCGACATTGCGACCCCAGGCGCCGCAGCCCAGAAGCGCGATCTTTGATGGACCCTCACTCATCGTCGAAGAAAATCTCGCGCGCTGCGCCTGTTCGTTCCTCGTAGCCAAGTGGCCCGAGTCGCGCAAGAACAATCGCCGCTAATCGAGCGGTTCCGCCACGGGCCGGCCGACGCTGACATAGGTGAAGCCGGCCGCCGCCATCGAGGCGGGCTTGTAGATATTGCGCAAATCCACCATCAGCGGGCGTTTGAGCAACGCCTTCACGCGGTCGAGATCGAGCGCGCGGAACTCGTTCCATTCGGTCAAGATGACGACGCCGTCGGCCCCGTCCAGCGCCTCATAGGCGTCGCCGCACATTTCCGCGCTGAGAAGCTTGCTCGCTTCCATATGGCCTTCGGGATCGTAGGCGCGCACGCGCGCGCCTTTTTCCTGAAGATAGGGGACGATCACGAGGCTCGGCGCATCGCGCATGTCGTCGGTGTTGGGCTTGAAGGTGAGGCCGAGGACGGCGACCGTCTTGCCCTTCACGCCGCCGAACGCGCGTTCGGCCTTTTCCGCCATCTGGCGCTTGCGCGCGTCGTTCACGGTGACGACCGCTTCGACGATCTTCGTGGGCGCGTTCACGAGCTGGGAGGTTTTCAGAAGCGCGAGCGTATCCTTGGGGAAACATGATCCTCCGAAGCCCGGGCCGGCATGCAGGAACTTGGCGCCGATGCGCCCGTCGAGGCCAATGCCGCGGGCGACATCCTGCACGTCGGCGCCCACCGCCTCGCAGATATTGGCCATCTCGTTGATGAAGGTGATCTTGGTGGCGAGGAAGGCGTTGGCCGCGTATTTGATGAGTTCGCTCGTCTCGCGCGAGGTGAAGAGGATGGGTGTCTCGTTCAGATAAAGCGGGCGGTAGATTTCCTTGAGCACATTGCGGGCGCGCTCGGTATCGCAGCCCACGACGATGCGGTCGGGCCGGCGGAAATCCTCGATGGCGGAGCCTTCGCGCAGGAATTCGGGATTGGAGGCGACGTCGAAATCCGCGTCGGGGCGCAATTTGCGGACGATCTCTTCCACCTTCTGCCCGGTTCCCACGGGCACGGTCGATTTGGTCACGATCACCGTGTGGCCGTCGAGCGCGGCCGCGATCTCCTCCGCGGCGCCGAATACGAAGCTCAGATCGGCATGCCCGTCGCCGCGGCGCGACGGCGTTCCAACCGCGATGAACACCGCGTCGGCCGCCCGCACCGCCGGCGCAAGCTCGGTCGAAAAGGAAAGACGTCCCGCCTTCACATTCGCGGAGACGACATCGTCGAGCCCCGGTTCGAAGATCGGGATGCGGCCCTCTTTCAGGCTCGCGATCTTCGCCGCATCCTTGTCGACGCAGACGACATCATGGCCGAATTCGGAGAGGCACGCTCCCGAAACAAGGCCCACATATCCCGTTCCGATCATGGTTACGCGCATGACACCGCCCCTTCAGCGATTCTCTGTTTGGCCCGGGTCGGCCGTGCTTTGCAAGGCCGCGCGGCCGAGGAATTCGAGAAGCCACACCGCCGTGAACGCGCCGGTCAGCGCGCCGATCGCATTGGCGATCTCATCGCGGATGCTCGCGTCGCGCCCGACGAAAGCCTGTATGACTTCGAGCGCCGCTCCCATCACGATGAGCGCCGCCGCGACGCGGATGGCGTGCCTGCGTTCGCCGAGCGCCAGCACGGCCATTCCCGCGAGGCCCGCATAGGCGATGAAATGCTGAAGCTTGTCCCACATGCCGGGAATTCCGCCGCTCGGCGCAAGCTCGCCCCAGACGACGACCGCCAGGCCCGGCCAGAACAGGTAACGCGCCGCAAATCGCAAGGCCGTGAGTATATGGGCGCGCATCATTCGCCGCGATCGACGGTTTTCAGGATCTGTTTCAGCGCGGGCGCGATGTCGGGGCGCATCAGGCCGAGCGCGATATTGGCGTGGAGAAAGCCCACCTTGTCGCCGCAATCGAAGCGCGCGCAATCGGTCTTGACCGCGTGGAAGGGCATGCGCCCGATCAGCCGCGCCATGGAATCGGTGAGCTGGATTTCGCCGCCCGCGCCTTTTTCCTGCCGGTCGAGCTCGGCGAAAACTTCCGGCTGCAGGATGTAGCGGCCGATGATGCAGAGCCTGGACGGCGCTTTCGCCGGATCGGGCTTTTCCACCACGCCTTTGACTTCCACGGCATTGCCTTTGGTTGCGCCCGGATCGATCACGCCGTAACGCTTGGTCTCCTCGAGCGGCTTTTCCTCGGCCGCCACGATCACGCCGCCGCCGACGCGGCGATAGGCCTCCAGCATCTGCGCCAGCGCCCCCGGCGTTCCCACCATCAGATCGTCGGGCAGGATGACGGCGAAGGGTTCGTCGCCGACGAAATGCCGCGCCGACCATACCGCATGACCGAGCCCCAGCGGCCGCTGCTGGCGGGTGAAGCTGACCGAGCCCGTGAGCGGCAGATCTTCGAGCAGACCGCTCAGCGTCTCGGTCTTGCCGCGTTCGCGCAGGAGCGCTTCCAGCTCATAGGCGTGGTCGAAATGGTCCTCGATGATGTGCTTGCCCCGGCCGGTGACGAAGATGAACTGCTCGATCCCCGCTTCGACCGCCTCTTCGACCGCATACTGGACGACGGGCTTGTCCACCACCGGCAGCATCTCCTTGGGCACCGCCTTGGTGGCGGGCAGGAAGCGCGTGCCCATGCCGGCGACCGGCAGGACGGCTTTGCGGACGGTCTGGGGGCGGGGCATGGGGATTTGCCTGTGATTTCGGGCCCTTTGTGCCCGATTGCCGGTCGACAGTCCACCTGGGGAATTTGTAAGCTAGACATCCCATAGGATGTCCATTAAATTGAAACCCGTGCTTCGGATCGTTCTGGACACTTCGGTCATCGTCGCGGGCTTGCGCAGCAGGAGCGGGGCATCGAACAAGCTGCTCGGCCTCATCGCCAGAGGGCACGCCGTCGCGTTGGCGACGCCGGCACTTTTTCTGGAATATGAGGAGGTGCTCAAACGGACCGAGCAACGTGCCGTGCACGGGTTGGCCGATGCGCAAATCGAACGCTTTTTGGAAGCATTCGCCAGCGTAATCGAACCTGTGACGGTCCATTTCGGATGGCGGCCCCAGTTGAACGATCCCGCCGATGAGATGGTTCTGGAAGCTGCAATCAATGGGAGGGCGGATGCCTTGGTGACGTTCAATGTAAGAGATTTCTCTGCTGCCGGTGCGCGCTTTGGCGTCCTGATATTGCGTCCCGGCGAAGTGTTGAAAAAGGTGTGACGATGAGCAAGGCGACCTATCCCCTGAAGCTTCCGCTGTCGATCAAGACTGCGGCGGCCAAACTCGCCAAGGAAGACGGCGTTTCGCTGAACCAGTGGATCGCATCCGCCGTTGCTGAGAAGGTGGGCGCGGTGGAAACCGCGGCCGAATTCTTCAAGCGCAGGGCGGGCAAGGCGAAACCGAAGGACCTGTTGTGGTTTCTGGAAAACGCACCGGACGTTCCGCCCGTTCGCGGCGACGAGAAATAGAGGCCGATTCGTGCACATCCTCCTCACCGGCGGCGCGGGGTTCATCGGCTTCCATCTGGCCAAGGCGCTGATCGGGCGCGGGGCCGGCCTCACGCTCGTCGACGATCTCAATCCTTACTATACGCCCGCGCTGAAGAAGGCGCGGCTCGGCGAGCTCGAGCGGGCGGGCAAGTTCCGCTTCGTCGAAGGCGATATCGCCGATGCGGCGGCCTTCGCCAAACTGGGCGAGCGCTACGACATCATCGTGCATCTGGCGGCGCAGGCCGGCGTGCGTTACGCGCTGAAGGATCCGTCCGCCTACACGCGCTCCAATCTCGTGGGCCAGCAGAACGTGCTCGAATTCGCGCGCCACCACGAAGGGCTTCAACATCTCGTCTATGCCTCTTCGAGTTCGGTCTATGGCGACGACACCAAGGCGCCGTTTTCGGAGGATGCGCGCGCGGATCATCCGATCTCGTATTACGGCGCCACCAAACGCGCGGGCGAACTGCTCGCCTATTCCTATTCCTCGCTCTTCGGATTGAAGGCGACGGGGCTTCGCTTCTTCACCGTTTACGGCCCATGGGGACGGCCCGACATGGCCTATTGGCTGTTCACCGATGCGATTCTGAAGGGCAAGCCGCTGCCCGTTTTCGGCGGCGGAAAGCTGCGACGCGATTTCACCTATGTCGACGATATCGTGGACGCGCTGGTGCGCATCGTGGAGACGCCGTTCAAGGGCGAGGGCGTGCCCCACCGCATCTACAATCTCGGCAATCACCGGCCCGAGGACGTGATGGGCCTGATCCGCGCCATCGAGAAGGCGACCGGCAAGACGGCCCGTATCGAACAGGCCGAAGGCCCGCCGGGCGATGTGCAGGAGACCTATGCCGACATCACGCGCGCGGCCCGCGACTTCGGCTTCGCACCGAGGACCGCGCTCGACGAGGGGATCGCGCGTTTCGTGGAGTGGTTCCGCTCCTATCATAAGCTCTGAATCGTTGCATTGGCCGCGCGTCGGCGACTAATATGAATCTCCGAATTCAACTGATTCTGCCGAAATTGATCGCGTTGCGGCTCGGGAACGAGGCGATGAGACGCCCGATTGTGACATTGCTGTGTGGGAGCGCTCTGGCTTGCGCGCTGCTGAGCGTCGCGGGCTGCGCGATGAGCGAGGATTATTTCGCGTCTCTTTTCGATTCCGCCTCGGGCCAGGCGTCGCAGGCGGCCGATGCGCTGCAACGCGGCGATGCCGATTCGGCCGAGAGCCTCTACACCCAGGCGCTCGATGCGAATGCGCTTCCACCGGACGAAACGGCAGAGGCGGAGCTCGGCCGCGGGCTCGCGCGCGAAAAGCTCGGCAAGCATGAGGATGCGCTGGCCGATTTCACCGCGGCGATCGGATCGAACGCGCTCGCGCCGGCAGATATGGCGCGTGCCGAGTTCGATCGCGGCGTCGCGCTCGATGCGCTGGGGCGCACGCCCGAGGCGATCGCGGCGTTCAATCAGGCGATTACGCTCAAGCCCGATTTCGCCGCCGCCTATATCAATCGCGGCAACGCGCATCTGCGTCTGGGCGATCCGGCCGCGGCAAAATCCGACTATCAGGCGGCACTCGGCGCCGACGCGTCGAAGGCCGCCTATGCCTGGTACGGCCTCGGTCAGGTCGCGCAGGCGCAGGGCGATATCGCGACGGCACGCGAGTGTTACGAAAAGGCGCTCGGCGTCGATCCCGGCTACACGCTCGCCGCGGCCAAGCTCGCGGGACTCGAAAAAGTGCAACTGCCCAAGAAGCTCGCGCCGCTCGCGCCGGCGGACGACGCGAGCACGGATACAAGCAGCCCAAGCGATGCGAGCGCCGATAACGCGCCGCAACCCGACCTTCGCCTGAGCGAGGAAGATTTGCCGCCTGTCCGGCAGGGGCCCGTGCAAGTCCAGCTCGGCGCGTTTCGCGACAGGGCCGATGCGGCCGCGACCTGGAACCGGCTGCTGACGAATTCCGGCGGTCTTCTGGACGGGCTCACGCCCATCATCGTTGCCGTCGATCTGCCCGAGCGCGGCCGTTTCTACCGGTTGCGCGCCCAGGTGTCGGATGCCAATGCCGCAGCGTCACTGTGCGATCAGCTCAAATCGAAGGGCTTCGAATGCTTCGCGGTAAACGGCTAGTTGCGGGCCGCCCGCAAAGCTGGTTTCCTCGGGCCCAATCCGACATTCGATCAGGACAGGAACGCTCATGACGGGTATCACAGCCTATGGCGCTTACATTCCGCGCCTGAGACTCCAGAGAAAAGCCATCGCGGCGGCCAATGCCTGGTTCGCGCCGGGCTTGATGGGCGCGGCCAAGGGCGAGCGCTCCATGGCGAATTTCGACGAGGATGCGGTGACGCTCGCCGTGGAAGCGGGCCGCGATTGCCTGCCCGCGAACGATCCGGTGAAGGATCGCGCTTTCGTCGATGCGATCTATTTCGCCTCGACCACCATGCCGTTTTCCGACCGGCAGAATGCGGGCATCGTGGCGGCGGCGCTCAATCTCGCCGACGAAATCTCTTCCGCCGACGTCACGTCCTCGCAGCGCGCCGGCACCTCCGCCATCATCGCAGCGCTCGATGCGGTGAAATCGGGCCGCGCGAAAGCGCCTCTCATGGCCGCCGGCGAGAACCGCAAAGCACGCGCGGCTTCGTCTCAGGAAATGGCCTATGGCGATGCGGGGGCGGCACTCGCTTTCGGCAACGGGAAAGTGATCGCCAAATTCCTCGGCAGCCATTCGCTGACGATCGATTTCGTCGATCATTTCCGCGGCGAGAGCGAAGAATTCGATTATAGCTGGGAAGAGCGCTGGATCCGCGACGAGGGCTACACGAAAATCGTCCCCGCGGCGATCAAGGCTCTGCTGGAAAAGACGGGCGTCGCGGCAGCGGATATCGCGCATCTGATTTTGCAGTGCCCCTTCGCCAGGCTCGACGCCACGCTTGCCAAGCAATGCGGCATCGATCCGGCGCGGCTGCGCGACAATCTCGCCTCCAATGTCGGCGATGCGGGCGCGGCACATGCGGTCCTGATGCTCGTGCATGCGCTGGAAGAGGCCAAACCCGGCGACAAGATTCTCGTCGCCCAATTCGGCCAGGGCTGCGATGCGCTTCTGTTCGAAGTGACGAAGGAAATCTCGGAGCTTCCCAGGCGCAACGGCGTCACCGGCTCGCTCGCGCGGCGCAAGGAAGAAAACAATTACATGAAGTTCCTCGGCTTCAACGGCCTGATCGAACTCGAAAAGGGCATGCGCGCGGAAGTCGACAAGCGCACGGCGCTGACCGTTCTCTACCGCAAGAACGATATGCTGATGGGGCTGATCGGCGGCAAATGCCGCGTCTGCGGCACGGCGCAATTCCCGAGGAGCCGCATCTGCGTCAATCCCAATTGCAAGGCGGTGGACAGCCAGGACCCGTTCGGCTTTTCCGAAAGCCAGGGCACGATCCTGTCATGGTCGGCCGATTTCCTCACCTATTCGATGAACCCGCCCAACCATTACGGCATGATCACCTTCGCCGATGGCGGGCGCTTCATGGCCGACATTACGGACGTCGAACAGGGCCAGATCGATTCCGGCACCAAGGTGCGCATGATGTTCCGCGTCAAGGATGTCGACGAGAAGCGCGGCTTCAAGCGCTATTTCTGGAAGGCCGTGCCGGCGTGACGCGCAAATCTCCCGCCATGTTTGCACTGGGCGCATTCGCGCTCGGTGCGCTGGCGGTAGGCGCGGTCGCGATTGCCTATCTCACAATCGAGAACCTGTCGGTGCGGCGCGCGCGATTCCGCAAGCTCGTCATCGACGACCTCACCATCGACCGCCTGAGGGGACCGCGCCTTACCTCCAAGGAGGGCGACGATCCCTGGGCACATCACGAGGAAACGCTGGGATAGGCGCTCTTGTGCTGGCACCATAATGGTGCCATAGTCCGGCCGTGGAAAAGCGGCGGCCGCATTTTGACCTGAGCGCGTTCAAGGCGGTCTGCGGTGATCCCGGCAGGTTGTACATGACGATTTCGGCTTTGAAGTCGGCAGCGGCGCTTGGCCTTGCACGCACAGATGTTGCCGAAACGATCCGGTCGATGAAGCCGTCGCATTTCTATAAGTCCATGACCAGCTATCGCGACCACACGCGCTGACAGGATGTTTATCATGTGCCGTGGGACGGCATGGTTCTGTACGTGAAATTTACGGACGACGTTTTGACGGAGTTCACGGTGTTATCGTTCAAGGAGCGTTGAGATGCGTGAGACACGAATCCATCCCGTGACTGGCGAAGTATTGAAACGCGATGTGCGTCCGTTTGTCGTTCGCTACGAGGGCCGCACGCGCAAGGTCGATCTTCCCGGCTGGTATCCGGCCAAAAAAGGCGGCGATTCCATTCATGGGGGTGACGATTTGGAGGTCACCGATCGTGCATTGGCCGAACTGAAGGCGGAAGTGCATGGCGTTCTCAAGCCGCAGGAAGTTCGCGCCATCCGGTTGCGATTGAAACTTTCGCAGCGCAAGGCGGGCGAAATTCTGGGCGGCGGCCCGCGCTCATTCCAGAAATACGAATCCGGCGAAGTGCTGGTCAGCCGCCCCATGACGCAACTGCTAAGGCTCTTGGCGCGCGATCCGAAACGGCTCAAGGAACTGATGGCGTCGAAGGCGGCTTGAGACTAAGATTTCCCAAAATTCGGGAGCCGCCCATGCCATACGTCGAAAATCGCATCGTCCACGATGCGGATTCGCATCTGATGGAGCTGTCGGATTGTCTGGATGCCTATCTCGATCCGAAGTTCCGCGCCGCTTACGACGAATTGCCCAAGCTGAAAGCCTGGCCGCGCGACGGCAGGCTGCCGAAATGGGCCAATGCCCAGCACGACAATCCCGAATTCCGCGCCGGCGCTGACGCCAGCATCCTCCTGCGCAAGAATTATGAAGCGCTCGGCGCCTTCCGCCCGAAGGACCGGCCGCGCGCGCTCGATCTTCTCGGCTTTTCGAGCCAGCTCATTTTCACCACCTGGTCGCTCGGCAATTTCGGGCTCGAAGAACAGGGCAGGATCGATCTCGCCTATGCCACCGCGCAGGCGCACAACCGCATGATGGCCGATTTCTGCTCGGTGGACCGCCGCTTCCTCGCCACCGGCTATGTGCCGCTCGCCGATCTGGAGCGTGCGCCCAAAGCCGCGCGCGAGGCCATCGATCTGGGCGCGAAAGCGATCCTCATTCCGTCGCGCTGCCCGCCCGGCCATTCGCCGAGCCATATCGCCTTCGATCCGATCTGGGCGATGGCGCAAGAAGCGGGATTGCCGATCGTGTTCCATGTCGGCGGCGAGGAAAAACTCAATCCGGATTATTTCAACAACGGATTGCCGCGCGTGAAGGATTTCCACGGCGGCGAGGAGAATTTCACCTCCGTCAGCTACATGCAGATTCCGTTTTCCGCGATGACGACGCTTTCGGCGCTCATCTTCGACCGCGTGCTCGACCGTTTCCCCAAGCTCAAATTCGGCGCCATCGAACTCGGCGCTTCATGGGTGCCGGGCTGGATGCGCAACATGGATTCGGCGGCCGGCGCCTTCATCAAGAACGAAGAGCGGCTCCGGAAACTTTCCATGAAACCTTCCGAATTCGTGCGCCGCCAGGTGCGCGCAACACCCTATCCGCATGAAGACACCGGCTGGATCATCGCCAATTCTGGAGAAGAAGTTTGCATGTTCTCCTCCGATTTTCCCCATGTCGAAGGCGGGCGCAATCCGCTCAAACGTTTCAACGATTCGCTTGCGGCCACGCCGGCGCGCGCCGTCGAGCGCTTCTATTGCGACAATTTCGTCGATCTGATGGGCGAGGGGCTCGCGCCGGATCTGCGCCATCCCAAGCGGCAAGCCGCGGCGTGAAACAAAAGGCCCGCCACGAGGGCGGGCCTTTCTCAATCAATATACGAAGCCCGACTACATCGGCGGCACGTATTTCAGATGAATGGCGCCGATGCCGCCCGCCACGTTCAAACCGGTGCTGCCGGAGATCGAGATCGGCTGCAGCGTGATCGAGCGGTCGAAGCCGCCGACGAGCACGTTCGCGCCCGCGCCGACGCCGACCGTCGCGCTGGCGGTTGCGCCCACGTAATCGCCTTCGAGCGCGCTCGGCTTCATCGACGAGGTCGGCGCGATCACGCCCCACAGGATCACCGAGCTGTCGGTGTAGCCGATGTCCACACCGAACTTGGAGACCGAGCCTTCATAATGCTCGCTGGGGCCCTTGCTGGGATGGAAAATGCAACGCAGATCCTTCGAGGAGCCGAAAATAAATCCCCAGCCACTGGCAACATGGCAGGTGAGCGTGCCGACTTTCACGCCGGCGGCATCCGCCGGGGTTCCTAATGCCAATGCGCCCGCGGCCAGGACCGCGGCGCTCAAGACTGCGAATTTTTTGGACATCACTTTGCTCCTTGCGCTGGTAAAAAGGGGAGATGGGACCGAATCTGAATCAGGCGAGAGCCGCCCGCAGCGGCACAGTATAGCCAAAACGCCCGGTCTTCTACGGGGTTCCGGGCTGCGGCTTTACAGCGCCCGTCTGCGGCGCTTACATGACGGGAAGTCAGCATTGGGAGAACGCCATGGCAACGGGCATCAGGGACAAAGTCGCAATCCTGGGTATGGGCTGCTCGAAATTCGGCGAGCGCTGGGAGTCCGGTGCCGAGGAATTGATGGTGGAGGCCTATCTGGAGGCGCTCCAGGACGCGGGCGTCGAAACGAGCCAGATCCAGGCCGCCTGGTTCGGCACCGCCATCGAGGAGCAGCATGTGGGTAAGGGCGGAACCCCGCTCTCGGTTGCCCTCAGGCTTCCTAACATTCCCGTAACGCGGGTGGAGAATTTCTGCGCCTCCGGCTCGGAGGCTTTTCGCGGCGCGGTCTATGCCGTGGCGGCCGGCGCCTGCGATATCGCGCTCGCGCTGGGCGTGGAGAAGCTGAAGGACACGGGCTATGGCGGCCTGCCGCAGCGCGAGGGCGCAACGCTTGCGCCGCTCTGGAGCGCCAACGGTTCGGCGCCGGGCAATTTCGCGCAGCTCGCATCGGCCTATCGCACCAAGCACGGCGTGTCGAAAGACGATCTCAAGCGCGCCATCGCCCATGTGTCGGTGAAGAGCCACGCAAACGGCGCGAAGAACCCGAAGGCGCATCTGCAAAAGCCGATCACCGAAGAGCAATGCCTGAAGGCGCCGATGATCGCCGAGCCTCTGGGCCTCTTCGATTGCTGCGGCGTGTCGGATGGCGCGGCTTGCGCCATCGTCACCACGCCCGAAATCGCGAAGAGCATGGGCAAGAAGGACATCATCACGGTCAAGGCGCTGCAGCTTTCGCTGTCGAACGGTCTCGAAAGCCAGCACAATTCCTGGGACGGCAGCTATTTCCACACCGCGCGCATCGCGTCCAAACGCGCTTACGACGAAGCGGGCATCAAGAATCCGCGCGAGGAAATCTCGATGATGGAAGTGCATGACTGCTTCTCCATCACCGAGCTCGTGACGATGGAGGATTTGCACATCTCCAGGGAAGGCGAGGCGTGGAAGGACGTGATGAACGGCTTCTATGACGCCGACGGCCAGGTCCCTTGCCAGATCGACGGCGGCCTCAAATGCTTCGGCCACCCGATCGGCGCATCCGGCCTTCGCATGCTCTACGAGATGTATCTGCAGCTTCAGGGCCGCGCGGGCGCGCGCCAGCTGAAGAATCCGAAGATCGGGCTCACGCACAATCTCGGCGGCGCGCCGATGATGAATGTGTGCAGTGTTGCTATTATCGGCGCCCAAGGCGCCTAGGGCGCGATCATCGGAGCGGAAGGGGCGTGAGCGCGTGAATCCAGTCGTCAGCCGGGATCCGGAAATCATGGGCGGCGCAGCCGTCTTTTCCGGCACGCGCGTGCCCGTCCAGACGCTGCTCGATTATCTCGAAGCGGGCGACACGATTGCCGAATTCCTGGAAGGGTTTCCGTCCGTCACGCGCGAGCAGGTCGTTGCGTTTCTTGAGCAGGCAAAGGACCGGCTCGTCGAATCCGTCACGTGAGAGTTTTTCTCGACGAATGCATCGACTGGCGTCTGTCGCGCGATCTGGCTGCGCACGACGTAAAGACAGCCCGGCAGATGGGCTGGACTTCCATCAAGAACGGCAAATTGCTGGCGCTCGCTGCCAACGAATTCGATGTTTTCGTGACGGTCGACCGCAACCTGTCGTTTCAGCAGAACAGTGTTGCATTCGATATCGCGATCATCGTCTTGCGAGCGAAATCCAATCGCCTGTCAGAACTCAGAACTCTGTTGCCCTTGCTGGAAGGCGCGCTCGCAACTGCAAAGGCGGGCGCGGTAACCACAGTGGGAGCGTAGCCGCCGGGCGCTTTGGTCATATGGGTGCGCTATGCTGGCGGGGCAAATTGACCGCCCCTATGATGTGCCCGTGGGCTGCCACTGAGGCTGCATGATCGAAGTCCGCGATCTGGTTTACGAATACCCATCCAAGCGGGCGCTGGAGGGCGTCTCGCTCAGCGTGAGGCCAGAGACCATCACCGCGCTGGTGGGGCCGAACGGGGCGGGAAAGACCACGCTTCTGCGCTGTCTGGCCGCGCTCGAGCCGCCCTATGCGGGCACCGTCCTGATCGACGGCCTCGATACTGCCGAAGCCCCACGCCAGATCCACGCCCGTCTCGGCTATCTGCCCGATTTCTACGGCCTCTATGACGAACTTACGGTGCGGCGCTGCCTGACCTATGCCGCGCGCGCCCACGGCATAGCGCCCGCCGAAGCGGACTCCGCCGTCGAAAAGGCCGCAACCCGCGTGCATCTGACGGATCGCCTCGAAAGCAAGGCGGGCGAGCTCTCGCGCGGCCTCCGGCAACGCCTCGCCATCGGGCAGGCCATCGTGCACGAGCCGAAAGTGCTTCTGCTCGACGAGCCGGCCGCCGGCCTCGATCCGCAGGCGCGGCGCGATCTCTCCGCGCTGTTGCTGTCGCTGCGCGAGTGCGGCATGACGCTCGTCGTCTCCTCCCACATCCTGGCCGAGCTCGAAGATTATTGCTCCGAGATGATCATCATCGAAAACGGCCGCGTGGTGGGCGGCAAGGCGATCAAGATCAAGGAGGTCGAGCGCGCCCGCTATGTCATCGAGCTCGCGACGGCGCGCAGCGATCTGCGCGAATTCCTCGAAAGCGCGGGCATCGACGTGGTCGGCGCCGACGACATCCACGCCCTCATCAGCTTCACGCACAACGCCGCCGCGCGGGCCAAGCTCATCCGCGATCTCGTGGGGGCGGGCTTCGAACTCTCCGCCTTCGCCGCCTCCACCAAGGCGCTGGAAGACACCTATTTCGCCGAAGTGGGCCACGCATGAATCCGGAACTGCAGCGCAATCTCTGGCTCGAGCTCACGCCCCGGCGCCTCGCCACGATGGCGATCATCCTGCTGCTCATTTTCTTCGCGTCCGGGCTTTCGGGCGGCCTCAGCTACAGGCCCGCGAGCGTGGCGGTGCTGCTCTATTATTTCATCGTCGTGATCTGGGGCGCGCGCAACGCCGCACTGTCGGTCGTCGGCGAAATCCGCGATCGCACCTGGGACCTGCAACGGCTGTCGTCGCTCGGCGCGGGCGAGATGACATGGGGCAAGCTCTTCGGGGCCACGGCCTATAATTGGTATGGCGGCGCGCTCTGCCTCGCCGTGATGCTGGCCTATGGCTTCGCCCATTCCGATCCTGTCAGCGTCGTCATCGGGCTCGTCTATTATCTCGCGGTGGGATTGATCGCGCAGGCGGCGGCGCTTCTCGCCAGTCTCATAGCGGTCAGGCGGCGCCAGTCGCATACGCGACTCGAAATCTTCTTCTATCAGCTCGCGGGCCTGATCGCCGCCGTCGCCGTGTTCGCGATCTGGGACATGGCCGATCCGGCGGGCTCGATCCTCACGCGCAAGCCGCCCACCGATTTCATCGTCTGGTGGGGACATGCCTATGACGCGCGTCTGTTCCTGCTCGCATCGCTGGCGCTGTTCGCGGGCTGGACGCTTGTCGCCTGCTACCGCACCATGCGGCTCGAATTGCAGATGAACAATGGTCCGCTCGTCTGGCTCGGTTTTCTCGTTTTCATCGGAATCTATGTTGCGGGCTTCGATGCCTGGCTTTCGCGCGATCCGGCGATGGCCGATTGGGACAGCGCCGCGCTGCGCCTCGGACTCGCGGCGACGGCCTATGGCTTGCTCACTTACGTCATGGTGGTTCTGGAGCCCAAGGATCGCGTCCATTACCGCTGGCTCGCTTCGGAGACGGCCAAGGGCCATCTCGTCAAGGCTGCGGGCGGCCTGCAGGCCTGGATGATGAGCTATATCGCGACGCTGATCTTCTCGGGCCTGCTGATCTGGTGGCGCGTGGCGGACGTGGAAGCGATCGTGCTGATCGCGGCGGGCCTCGGATTCCTCACGCGCGACATTTCGCTCTTCGTGCTCATCCATGCGCTGCCGGGCAAGAGGCGTGGCGATTTCGCGGCCCTGCTCGCGCTCTTCGCGCTTTATGTTTTGGCGCCGGCGATCGTCAAGGGGCTCGATCTGAAAGGCGCGCTGATCTTCTTCTATCCGCAGCCGGGAGCCGAATCATGGCTCGGCCCCGCCATCGCCTGGGCGGAAGCGGTATTCGTGGCGCTGCTCGCCGCCGGGCGCGTGGCGATTGCCGGTAAGCCCGCTAGCGCGCCTGCCTGAGTCCGGAATAATTCGGCTGATCGATCGCCACCTTGTCGCGCGTGGTTTGTTCGAGATGCGCGGCCAAACCGGGCGTTTGCAAATCGACCGTGCCCGCGCGAATCCGTTTGCACAATTCGCGATTCAATTGCTCCAATGTTCCCTCGCGGCCCAGAAGCTCGACCAACCTCTTCTTTTCCTCGTCGTCCGCCTTCGCGCCCGATTGCAATTGCCGCGCGACGATGCCGAGCGCATTCGCCGCCACGCGCGCATGAAAGGCCGTGTGTCCCTTCAGCTCCGGCATGGCGCGCGTTTCGAGGAATTCGCGCACGGCTTCGACGAGTTCGGCGACCGAGGGCTGGTCCATCATGTCAGAGCTTCCCTTCCTTCTCCGTCATTGCCCGGCTTGTCCCGTCGATTCATTTTCTTCTTGAACAATTGGATGCCCCGCATGAAGCGGGGCATGACGGAATGTGAGTTTGATGCTTGCATTACAACTTCCCATGTATGATCAAATTCACCAAATCGATCTCCGTCTCCGACGCGCGCCGCCCGATGGCCGCGCGCTCGACCGAACGGTCGCGCAGGAATCCCTGATACATCGTCATGCACATCACGCCCCATTTCAGCGAGCCATAGACGATCCAGCTTCGCACGTCTTCCACATCCACGCGCCCGCCGCCGGCTGCTTCGTAACCGGCAAGCAGATCGTCGAGATCGCCGAACCCGCCCACCACCTTGTCCGCCGCGCCGAAGCGCCAGGAATTGGTGCAGATCCAGCCGATATCCTCCAGCGGATCGCCGATATGCGTCAGCTCCCAATCGAGCGCGGCTTCGACGCGCGAAGGTGAAATGAGCAGATTGCCGTGGCGGAAATCGCCATGCACCAGCGTCTGCCGCTTTGCTTTCGCAAGCCGCGGCTCCAGCCATTTGAAGGCCAACTCGAAAACGGGATGCGGATAATCATAGGCGTCATAGAGATTGCGATAATTGCGAAGCTGCGTGGGCCCGTCGATCAACGGCAGAATGCTTTTGAGGGCCGCGATGTCCACCCGATGGATGCGCGCAAGGATTTCGCCGCATTGGCGCGCGAGTTTCGGCCGCACGTCGGCGAATTCCGCATCGCGCAATATCTTGCGCGCGATCGTTTCGCCGGGCAGGCGATCCATCAGATAGCCTTCGCCCACGCCGTCCTCCGGCTTCAGGACCATGCGCACGCGCGGCGCCGCAGCGCCCGCCTCGCGCGCGGTTTCGATTACGATGGCTTCGGTTGCGAGCGGCACGGCACTTGCGCTTTCGCGCTGGAGCCCGCCGGGGCTGCGGCGCAGGATCAAAGGTTCGATGTGCCCGTCACGCTCTCCATCCAGCGACCAGGTTTCCTGGCTGGCGCCGCCGGAGAGCCGCGCGAGTTTTTCCACGCGCGAAAATCCCGCTTTCGCCATCGCGCGTTCCAGTGCCGGCAGGAAATCCGGTTGCATCATCCCGTCCTGAGATAGCGCACCGCTTCATCCCGTTCGAAGAGATAGAGCGCCACGCGCAACGCCGCGCCGCGCGCCGATTTGAGCTCGGGATCGCGCGCGATGACGAGCTTGGCATCGTCTTGCGCCGCCGCCAAGAGCGCGCCATGCGCAGCCAGATCGGCGATGCGGAATTCCGGCAAACCGCTCTGGCGCACGCCGAGCAGCTCGCCCGCGCCGCGCAGCCGCAGATCTTCTTCGGCGATCACGAAGCCGTCGTCGGTTTCGCGCAAGGTTTTGAGGCGCGCCTTCGCGTTTTCGCCGAGCGGCGGATGATAGATGAGAAGGCATGTCGAACGCGCAGCCCCGCGCCCCACGCGCCCGCGCAACTGATGCAACTGCGCCAGGCCGAAACGTTCTGCGTGCTCCACGACCATGATGGTGGCTTCCGGCACGTCGACGCCCACTTCGATCACGGTGGTTGCGACCAATATGCTCGTTTCGCCCGATTTGAATTTCGCCATGGCTTCGTCGCGTTCGGCGGCTTTCAGGCGTCCGTGCACCAGGCCCACGCGATTGCCGAACACTTTGCGCAATTCGGCGGCGCGTTCTTCCGCGGCGGCGAGATCGATCTTCTCGGATTCCTCCACCAGCGGACACACCCAATAGGCGCGCGCGCCCTTGGCGACGGCGATTTTCAGATGGGCGATCACTTCCTCGATGCGCGAGGCATTGAGAACGCGGGTATCGACGGGCTTGCGCCCGGGCGGGCGGCCCGTGAGCCGCGACACGTCCATGTCGCCATAGGCCGTCAGCGCCAGCGTGCGAGGAATGGGCGTGGCCGTCATCACCAGCACATCGGTCGGCAACGCACCCTTGCCCTGTAACAGCATGCGCTGATGCACGCCGAAGCGATGTTGTTCGTCCACCACCGCCAATCCCAGATCCTTGAACGCGACATCTTCGGAAAACAGCGCGTGCGTTCCGACAAGAATATCGATTTTGCCATTCGCCAATTCAGACAAAATCTCATCGCGTTGCGGCCCGCGCTCGCGGCCAGTGAGCAGCGCCATGCGTATGCCCGCCGCTTCCGCCATCTTTTCGAGCGCCGCCATATGCTGCCGCGCAAGGATTTCCGTCGGCGCCATCAGCGCGCCTTGCGTACCCGCTTCGACCGCGTTGAGCAGTGCGCACATCGCCACCACGGTTTTGCCCGCGCCCACATCGCCCTGCAGCAGCCGCAACATGCGATGCGGCGAGGCCATGTCGGCCTCGATCTCCTTGATCGCCTGCTTCTGGGGGCCGGTGAGCGCGAAGGGCAGGGCGGCGATTGCGCGCTTCTGCAAATGCCCATCGCCGCGCAACGAACGCCCCTTCTGGCCGCGCATCCGCGCGCGGATCAGCGCCAGCGCCAGTTGGTTGGCGAGCAATTCGTCATAGGCCAATCGCATGCGCGCGGGCGCGCCCGGCAGCAAATCTCTTTCGCTCTGCGGCGCATGCGCGGCGCGAAGCGCATCGCCGAAATTCATCCAGCCATTCTTCTTCAGATAAGTCGGCTCCTGCCACTCCGGCATGTCCGGCACTTTCTCCAGCGCGGCGCGGATCGCCTTCGCCATCACTTTCGCCGGCAAATTCTCGGTCAGCGGATAGACCGCTTCATGGCGCGGAAGCCCGGCGATCTCGTCGGGCGCCAGAATGTAATCGGGATGCGCCATCTGCAGCTTGTCGCGGAAGCGCTCGATCTTGCCGCTGACGATACGTTTCTGTCCCACTGGCAGCACGCGCTTCAGATAATCCGCATCGCCGCGAAAAAACACGAGCTCCATCGTGGCGCTGTCATCGGAACAACGGACTTTATAAGGCTGCCTGCGATCGCGCGGGCTGAGATGATCGAGCACGTTCACCGTCACCGTCGCGATGCGCCCCGCCTCCGCCTCGATCAATCGCGGGCGGTAGCTGCGGTCGATCAGTCCGGACGGCAGATGAAAGATGAGGTCCAAGAGCCTCGGCCCCGCCGCGCGCGCGACGAGCTTCTCCAGCCGCGGGCCGATTCCCGGCAGGCTGCGCGTTTCGGCGAAAAGGGGAAAGAGAATCGCTGGCCGCATGCCGCCCGAATTTATCTGAGGCGCGAGCCCGTATGCCACTGGCAGAAAGGCCGCCCCCACGCTATATGCGGCCCATGGCTATCGCATCATCAGACGGCGGCTCTTCGGAGGCCCGCCGCAAACGGCTATTGTTTCGCGCCCAGCGGCGGGGCTTCAAGGAGGTCGATCTGATCTTCGGGACCTTCGCGGCCGAGGCGTTGCCGCGCATGGGCGAAGCAGAGCTCGACCAGTTCGAAGCGCTGCTCGAAGCGCCCGACAGGGAGGTTTACGCCTGGCTGAAAGGCGATGCGCCGGTGCCGCCCGAATTCGATACGCCGCTCTTCGCCGCGATCAGGGCGCTTTGCTCACGCAAGAATCCGACATGGAACGCCTGAATTATATCGCCCGCGCGGAGGGCCGCTTTGCCGTCACCGGCGCGCCCGAAGGCTATGACGCCTATGTCGTGGCGGAATGCGCGAGCCGCGCGAAGGGCCTCGTCCTGTTCGTGCTGGCCGACGATGTGCGCGCGCAGACGGCCATCGAAACGATGCGCTTCTTCGCGCCGGATCTGCAGGTATTGCCGTTTCCCGCATGGGATTGCCTGCCATATGACCGCGTGTCGCCAAAGCCCGATATCGAGAGCGCGCGTTTGGCGGCGCTCGCGTCCCTTGCGCGCAAGGCGAAGCACGAGCCTTGCGTCGTCGTCACCACCATCAACGCGATCCTGCAGCGCGTGCCGCCGCGCGAGGCCATTGCCGGCGCGAGTTTCCATGCGCGGGCCGGCGCGGAGGTGGATCACGATGCGCTGATCGTGTTTCTGGCGCGCAACGGCTACGCGCGCGCCGGCACCGTGCGCGAGCCGGGCGATTATTCGCTGCGCGGCGGCATCATCGATCTGTGGCCGCCGGGTACCGATGCGCCGCTGCGCCTCGATTTCTTCGGTCCCACGCTGGAAGCGATCCGCAAATTCGATGCGGATACGCAGCTTTCGTCGGAGAACGTGGAGGAGGTCGAATTCCTGCCCGCGAGCGAGACGCCGCTCGACCAGCATTCGATCAGCCGCTTCCGCGCCGGTTACGTCGCCGCGTTCGGTCCCGCCGATGCCGACGATCCGCTTTATGAATCGGTCAGCGCGGGGCGCAAGCACCAGGGCATGGAACATTGGCTGCCATTGTTTCACGACCATCTCAATACGCTGTTCGATTACGCGGGCGAGGCGCTCATGTTTCTGGGCGCGGGCACGGAGGATGCCAAGAACGCGCGGCTCGAACTGGTCGGCGACTATTACCAGACGCGCAAGCAATTCCTGCGCGCCGATCACGGGAAGGAAAACATCGCCGGCCCGCCTTACCGTCCGCTGCCGCCGGAAAAACTCTATCTCACCGATGCGGAATGGAAGGCCGCGCTTTCGCACGCCCGCGTGCGCGAGCTTTCGCCGTTTCATGCGCCGGATTCGAAAAATTCCACCGATGCGGGCGGCAAACAGGGCCGCGATTTCGCGCCAGAGCGCGCGCAGGGCCGCGTGAATGTGTTCGAGGCGGCGGCGGAACACGCCAGGGCGCTGCGAACTTCCGGCAAACGCGTCATCCTGGCGGCGTGGACGGACGGCTCGGCCGAGCGCATGGGCGGCGTGCTCGCCGATCACGGACTTGAGGCCGCGCGCGCCGTCGCCGATTGGCCCGATGCGCAGAAGCTGCACAAAAACGCGGCCGGTGTCGCGGTTCTGCCGCTGGAGCATGGCTTCGAGGCGCCCGATTTCGCGGTGATCGCGGAGCAGGACATCCTCGGCGACCGCATGATCCGCGCGCGCGCCAAAACCCGCCGCGCGCAGAATTTTCTGGCCGAAGCATCGAGCATCGCGCCCGGCGATCTTGTGACGCATGTGGAGCATGGCATCGCGCGGTATCTGGGTTTGCGCACGCTCGATGTCGTCGGCGCGCCGCATGATTGCCTGGAACTGCAATATGACGGGGGAAAACTTTTCCTTCCCGTCGAAAACATCGAATTGCTGACGCGCTACGGCGCCGACGAAGGCACCACGCAACTCGACCGCCTCGGCGGCGCGGGCTGGCAAAGCCGCAAGGCGCGCATGAAGGAGCGCGTGCGCGAGATCGCGGCCGAACTCATCCGCATCGCCGCCGCGCGCGAATTGAAATCGCTGCCCTCGATCGATCCGCCGCAAGGATTGTATGACGAATTCTGCGCACGCTTTCCCTATCAGGAGACCGACGATCAGGAGCGCGCCATTGCCGATGTGATCGAGGATCTGGCGAAGGGCCGGCCGATGGATCGCCTCGTCTGCGGCGACGTGGGCTTCGGCAAAACCGAAGTCGCGTTGCGTGCGGCCTTCGTCGCCGCCATGACGGGCGTGCAGGTCGCGGTCGTCGTGCCGACCACGCTGCTCGCGCGCCAGCATTTCCGCACCTTCTCCGAGCGCTTCAAGGGTTTTCCGCTGAAGGTGCGCCAGCTCTCGCGCTTCGTGGATGCCAAGGACGCGCGCGAAACCAAGGCGGGAATGGCGGCGGGCGATATCGATATCGTCATCGGCACGCATGCGCTGCTCGCCAAGAATATCGAATTCAAGAATCTCGGCCTTGTGATCGTCGATGAAGAACAGCATTTCGGCGTGAGCCACAAGGAACGGCTGAAAGCGCTGAAGGCCGATGTGCATGTGCTGACGCTGACGGCAACGCCCATTCCGCGCACGCTGCAACTGGCGCTGTCCGGCGTGCGCGACCTTTCGCTCATCACGACGCCGCCGATCGACCGGCTTGCCGTGCGCACCTTCGTCACGCCCTTCGATCCGCTGGTGATCCGCGAAGCGCTGTTGCGCGAGCATTATCGCGGCGGGCAGAGCTTCTATGTCGCCCCGCGCATCGCCGATCTGCGTGACGCGGCGCAATTCCTCAAGGAAACCGTGCCCGAGGTGAAAACCATCGTCGCGCATGGCCAGATGGCCTCGCATGTCCTCGAAGATGCGATGACGGCCTTCTACGACGGCAAGGTGGATGTACTCGTCTCGACCAACATCGTGGAAAGCGGGCTCGACATCCCGACCGCCAACACGCTGATCGTGCATCGCGCCGATATGTTCGGGCTGTCGCAGCTTTATCAATTGCGGGGACGCATCGGCCGCTCCAAGCAGCGCGCTTATGCCTATCTCACCACGCCCGCCGGCCGCAAGCTCACCGAAACCGCCGAGCGGCGGTTGCAAGTTCTGCAATCGCTCGATCAACTGGGTGCGGGCTTTTCCGTCGCGAGCCACGATCTCGATATCCGCGGCGCGGGCAATCTGCTCGGCGAAGAACAATCCGGCCATGTGCGCGAAGTCGGCATCGAGCTTTATCAGGAGATGCTGGAAGACGCGGTGGCGCAGATGCGCACCGGCGAGGGCGCGGAGATTGCCGATCAATGGTCGCCGCAGATCAATATCGGCGCGGCGGTTCTCATTCCCGAAGATTACGTTCCCGATCTCAATGTGCGCATGGCACTTTACCGCCGCCTTTCGGCCATCGAGGAGGCGCGCGACATCGAAGGCTTCGCCGCCGAGCTGATCGACCGTTTCGGCCCGCTGCCCGACGAGGTGAAGCATCTGCTCGAAATCGTCGCCATCAAGCATCTCTGCCGCACGGCGCTGGTGGAGAAGATCGAGATGGGTCCGAAGGGCGCGACCATCAGCTTCCGCAATGCGACGTTCCCCAATCCGCTGGGGCTCGTGCGGCTCATCAGCGAGCATCAATCGACCATGCGCGTGCGCCCCGACCAGAAGGTCGTGATCGCGCGCGAATGGCCGACGCCCGAAGCGCGCCTCAAAGGCGCGCAGACCATCCTCGGCCAACTCGCGAAACTCGCGAAAGCGGCGTAATCTCTGCGAGGGCAGGGAGGCCGCCATGAAAATCTTCGTCACGGGCGCATCTGGTTTTGTCGGCAACGCCTTCGTGCGCGAATGCGCCAAACGCCACCAGATCACGGCCATGTCGCGCTCGCCCGCGAGCGACGAGAAGATCAAGGCGGCGGGCGCAACGCCGGTCCGCTGTTCGCTGGATGACGTCACGGCCGAACACATGAGAGGCGCCGATGCGGTCATGCATTGCGCGGCGCATGTCGAGGAATGGGGAAAATGGTCCGATTTCTGGCGCTTCAACGTGGACGGCACCAAGCGCATGCTCGTGGAAGCGAAAAAGGCCGGCGTGAAACGCTTCGTCCATATCGGCACGGAAGCCGCGCTGTTCTACGGCCAGAACATGCGCAATGTGGACGAAACCTATCCGCTCGCGTTCAAATCGCCGTTTCCCTATTCGCGCACGAAAGCGTTCGCCGAAAAAGCGGTGCGCGAGGCCAACGATCCCGCGCACGCTTTCGAGACCATCGTGGTGCGCCCGCGTTTCGTCTGGGGGCCGGGCGACGAGACGCTCCTGCCCGTCTTGCGCCGCATGGCCGGCGAGGGGCAATTCGCCTGGATCGGCGGCGGACACAACAAGACCTCCACCACCTATATCGGCAATCTCGTTTATGCGATGGAGCTCGCGCTCACCAAAGGCAAATCGGGCGAGGCCTATTTCGTGCTCGACGGCCCGCCGGTCGAATTCCGCGATATGGTCACGCGCATGACGAGAGCGGCCGGTTTCTCGCTGCCGGACAAGGAACTTCCCGGCTGGCTCGTGCGCGCGGTTGCCTTCGCGAGCGAAAAAGCGTGGCGCATCCTGCCCTTGCCCGGCCGCCCGCCGGTCACGCGCTTTGCCGCCAATATCATGTGCCGCGATTGCATCCTCGTGGATGCCAAGGCGAGGGCGGAGATGGGCTATTCCCCGCCGTTTACGGTGGACGCAGGGCTCAAGGCGCTGGCGGAAGGCGGCGCTTGAAGGCGCTCTATCGTTAATCACGGCCGAAAAATCCGGCAAATTGCGCCGGACAAGCGCCACAATTCTTGCTTAAATTGCGCTCTCGCACAGGGGATCGCCATGTTGTCGCTTGCATCTCCCATGGGCTGGTACTGGATCGCCGCGCCGCTTGCCGCCGCCGCGTTCGGCGTGCTGCTGCTGCTCTCGGGCATCGGGCGGCTGCTGACGGGCGCGCCCGTGTCGGGCGGCGTGCGTTCGGTGATCGGCGCGCCGTTCGCGCTCGTGGGATTGGGCGCGAGCCTCATCGCCTTCAACACGCAGAGCTTCGCGCGGCTGACTTACGAAGCGCCGGTCGCCGATGTGAGCGTGAAGACGGCCGACGCGGCGAACCATATTTACGCGGTCACGGTCGCGCGCCAGGACGGCTCGAACACCGTGCAGACCTGCAAGATTCAGGGCGACGAATGGCTGCTCTCCGCGCGCGTGCAGAAATGGAAGCCGTGGGCCAATGTGCTGGGCCTCGATACGACCTATAATCTCGATCAGCTCGCCAACAAATATCTCGATGCGCTCGCCGCCAGCGGCAAGCCGATCACGGCCTGCGATCTCAAGGGCCCGCCGCCCGCGGTGAACCAATATGTGCCGCAGTCGTGGCTTTTCTGGCTCGTCGATCACGCTTACGTCGAAGACCGCCGCTTCGGCTCGGCGGTCTACATGCCGCTGGCCGATGGCGCGCAATACCGCGTGGTGATGACGCAATCCGGATTGAACGCCGAGCCCGCGAACGATGCGGCGAAGAACGCCAATAATGCGGCGAACGGGGCGGCTGAACCTGCGCAATGATTTCCTCTCCCCTTGAGGGAGAGGAAGAAAAATCACTGGGTTAGCCGAGCGAGAGCGAGGCTCAACCCATTGATTTTTCAGGTGAGGGGTGAGTGAAAGTGTACCCCTCACCTAGCAAAATCTAAGCACTTAGCTCCGCTATCGCTTCGCTAAGTGCAAGATTTTGCGTCCTCTCCCTCAAGGGGAGAGGAGATTCACGCGCTCGCCTTTTCGAATTCCATCAGGTTTTCCGATCCCGCCTGGATGCGCTCGAAGAGCATCGGGCATTCGGGGATCATGCGTTCCATCCAGTAGCGCGCGGAGATCAGCTTGTCCTGGTAGAATTGCGCGTTCGGCGGATTGGTCTTGAGTTTTTCCAGCGCAAACTTCGCCATGCGCGCCCACATCCAGCCGGTCACGACGATGCCCATCATGCGCAGATAGTCGACGGCGGCGGCGCCCGCATCGTTCGGGTTCTGGAGGCCATGCGCCGCAAGCCACATCGTCGCCTGTTGCAGGAGCTCGACGCCGCGCTGCACCGGCTTGATGTAGCGCTTCAGTTCTTCATTGTTCTCATTCTCCGACAGGAAGCCGTTCACCTGTTTCAGAAGCGCCATGGGTGCGGCCCCGCCCTTGCGGCCGAGCTTGCGGCCGACGAGATCGAGTGCCTGCACGGCATTGGCGCCTTCATAGGTCTGGTTGATGCGGCTGTCGCGCACGAACTGCTCCACGCCATTGTCGCGGATATAACCGTGGCCGCCATAGATCTGCATGTTCATGTTGGCGACTTCGAAGCCCATATCGGTGAAGAACGCCTTGATCACCGGCGTCATCAGATCGGAGACGAGACCCGCTTCGCCCGCCTCGGGGCGATCGGAATCGGCGATCGCCATGTTGAGCGTCGTCCACATGGCAACCGCGCGCGCGCCTTCCACGAAAGCGCGGCTGTGCAGCAGCATGCGGCGCACATCGGGCTGCACCACCAGAAGATCGGCGGATTTGTCGGGCTCCTTCGGCCCCGTCAGCGCGCGCATGGCGCGGCGCTCATGGGCATAATTGAAACCGTTCTGATAGGCGACTTCGCCGATGGAAATGCCCTGCACGCCCACGCCCAGCCGCGCGGCATTCATCATGCCGAACATGCCTTTCATGCCGGCGGAGGCCGATTTCGTCTCGCCTTCCTGGTTGGGCTTCGGCCCGAGGCGCCAGGCGACCGCGTTGTCGAAGTTGAGAACGCAAGTGGCCGAGCCCTTGATGCCCATCTTCTTTTCGATGCCGCCGGTGGTCACGCCGTTGCGCGCGCCCATCTTGCCGTCTTCGGAGACGAGGAATTTCGGCACCATGAAGAAATTGACGGTGGAGAGATCGTCGTGGATCTGGCCGTTCTCGTCCGGAATCTTCGCGATCACCATATGGATGATGTTGTCGGTCAGATCCTGATCGCCGCCGGAGATGAAGATCTTCGTGCCGGTGAGCCGATAGGTGCCGTCGGGCTGCTCCACGGCGCGCGTCTTCATCAGGCGCAGATCGGTGCCGCAATTCGGTTCGGTCAGGCACATCGTGCCCGCCCATTCGCCGGAGACCATCTTGGGAACGATGCTCTTGCGCATCCAGTCCTGGCCCGTGGCGATCAACGCGCCGCAGGCCGCACCCGAAAGTCCGGGATACATGGCGAACGCCTGATTTGCGCTTTGCGCCATTTCGCCGAACGCCATCACCATCATCATCGGCATGCCGCCGCCGCCGAATTCGGCCGGCGCGGCCAGCGCCCCCCAGCCCGCTTCGCAGAGTTTTTTATAGGCTTCCTTGAAGCCCTTGGGCGTGCGCACCACGCCGTTCTCGAAATGGCAGCCTTCCTCGTCGCCGGATTGATTGATCGGCTGCAGCACTTCCTCGCAGAACTTGCCGCCATTGGTGAGGAGATCGTCGATCAGGTCGGGCGAGAGATCCTCGAAGCGGGGCAGGTCGCGATAATTCTCGATGTTGAAGAACTCGTGCATGAGGAAGCGGAAGTCCTCGACGGGCGCGCGGTAGACGGGCATGGACGGATCCCCTGGATGCTTGTTGACACTGATGTCATTAGCGCGAAGGTTTAGTCTGTTGCGCCCCAAGAATAAAGCGAAAAAATGGGGCCCTTTTTGCGCAGTTTGAGCCGATTCGAGGGGAAAATCAGGATTCGCCGCGCTGCCGGAGCGTCAACCTGACAGATTATCGACCATCCGTGACCGGGCGGAGGCGCGCCATCTTGCGGGCGGGCGCCGGAGAGGGCATGTCCGCGCCCATGAAAAAATTGTGGATCGCTCTTGCCCTTTTCGCCGCGCTCGTGGTCCCGGCCGGGGCCGCGCCCCATCGCGTCGTCTCGGTTTCTCTGTGTACGGATGAATATGTCTTCCGCCTGGTGCCGAAGGATCGCATCGCGGCGCTGTCGATCCTGGCAGGCGACGCGCCGCCCATCGTCTCGACCATCGCCCATCAGGTGAAAGGCATTCCGCTGATCCGCTCGAACGCCGAGGAAGTCTATGCGATGCATCCCGATCTCGTGGTGATGGACCAGGGCACCGATCCGCGATTGCATGCCCATTTGCTGGCGGCGCATATCCCGATCCTCGAAATGCCCAATGCGGTTTCGCTCGCCGATGTCAGGCGCGTCACCGCGATGATGGGAAAGAAGCTGGATGCTGAGGCGCGCGCCTCGGCCTTGCTCGCGAAAATGGACGAGGAATTGGATGAGGCACGCGAACGCGCCGTGCACCCGCCCGTGAGCGCGCTCATCTACGAGCCGAACGGCTATGTCACCGATACGGTCATTGCCGACGAGATCATGGATATTGCGGGATTGAAGGATGCAGCCGTCGCGATGCATCCCTCGCGCCTCGGACGATTGCCGGTGGAAGCGGTGGTGGCGGCCGCGCCCGCTGTGCTGATCCTCAACAACGGCAATGAAGGCGCGCCGGCCGAAGCCGATGCGATCCTGCGTCATCCCGCGCTCCAAAGCCTCAAGGGCAAAAGCCTGATCGCGCAGACATCGCTCACGGCGCTGCTTTGCCCCGGGCCGTGGTCGGCCGATGTGGCGGGCGAATTCGCCGGTTTCGCGCGACGCGCCCGCGCGCTTGCGAAGCAGAGCCGCACCAATTAAATTTCGCCTCACGCGACGGTGCCGCCCGGATTGTCGGGCGGAAAAGGGAATGCGGTGAAAATCCGCGGCTGTCCCCGCAACTGTGAGCGGCGAGCCGAACCCATTGCCACTGGGAAACCGGGAAGGCGGGAACGGCGTCCGAGCCGCGAGCCAGGAAACCTGCCGTTCGCTGTCGTCCACCAAAGGCCGGGGAACGCCCGAGGTTGTGGGAAACCACAAGCGGCGACGCCAGCGAGGCGGCCATGGACGGCGCACTGGAACGGACGCAAACGGGAATGCGCATCGCGCTCGCGCCGCATGCGCTCGTCACCTGCGCGCTCGGCGCATCGGCTCTGATCTTCGCTGGCATTTCGTTTTTCCTGGGTCCCGCACACATCGCGCCCAACGATCTCATCGCCGGATTGTTTTCCGGCCACGGCATGACGGGCGTGATCGCGCGCGAATTGCGTTTGCCGCGCGCCGCGCTGGCGCTGGTGGTCGGCGGCGCGCTGGGCGCGAGCGGGGCTGCGTTGCAGGGATTGTTCCGCAATCCGTTGGCCGAGCCGGGCGTGACGGGCGTCACGTCGTCCGCAGGTCTGGGCGCAGTGATCGCGCTTTATTTCGGATTGGCCGCGGCTGCGCCCGCCATCCTTCCCGCCTTCGCGATTATCGGCGCGCTTTGCGCCGCCGCGATCCTCTACATCCTTTCGCGCGCGGGCGCGGGCGTGATGGCGCTGGTGCTGGCAGGCGTGGCGATCGCGAGCCTCGCCACCGCGCTGACCGCGCTCGCGCTGTCGCTGGCGCCCAATCCTTACGCCATGAGCGAGATGGTGATGTGGATGATGGGCTCGCTGAAGGATCGCACGCTTTCCGACCTTTATTTCGCCGCGCCGCTCACGCTGCTCGGCATCGTCATCTTGATGAGCGCCGCGCGCGGCCTCGATGCGCTGACATTGGGGGAAGAAGCGGCCCAGAGTCTCGGCGTGAACGTGCACGACATCCGCCGCCGCGTCGTGATCGGCGTGGCGCTGGCGACGGGCGCCGCCACCGCTGCGGCTGGCGCGGTGAGTTTCGTCGGGCTTGTCATTCCGCATCTGCTGCGGCCGTTCTACGGTTACGAACCGGCAAAGCTGATCTGGCCTTCGGCATTGGGCGGCGCGGCACTCGTCGCCGCGGCCGATATCGCCGTGCGGCTGATCGCGCCCGACGGGCAATTGCTGCTCGGCGTGCTGACCGCGATGCTCGGCGCGCCATTCTTCATCTGGCTGATCCTGCGCATGCGGAGGGAAGGATGAGCCTCTCGCTCGCGAACGTCTCGGCGCATTATGGCGGGCGCGCGGCACTCGACAATGTGTCGCTCACCTTCGAACCCGGACGCATCACCGGATTGATCGGACCGAACGGCGCGGGCAAGACCACGCTGTTGCGGGTCGCGCTCGGCTTTCTTCCGGCGTCATCCGGCGAAGTGCGTTTGCTGGACCGCCCGCTCTGCGAATGGCCCGATGATGCGCGCGCCCGCGCCATCGCCTATCTGCCGCAATCGGCGGAAAGCCATTGGCCGCTGAAGGCGCATCGTCTGGTCGCGCTCGGCCGCATGCCGCATCGGGCCGGTTTCGCCCCGCTCACCGCCAACGACATGGCAGTCGTGAACGAGGCGTTGGCGCGCTGCGACGCAACCGCGCTCGCCGGCCGCCGCATGGACGAACTTTCAGCGGGCGAAAAAGCCCGCGTGCTGCTCGCGCGCGCGCTGGCCACCGCCGCGCCCGTGCTCCTGGTCGACGAGCCCGCCGCCCATCTCGATCCCGCCCATCAATTGCAATTGATGGAATTGCTCCGCGAGGAGGCCGCGCGCGGCACGGCGGTCGCCGTCACGCTGCACGATCTGCCGCTCGCCTCGCGCTTCTGCGACGAGCTCGTGGTGCTGTCGAAGGGCCGCGTGGCCGCGCATGGCCCGGCCGCCAATTCGCTTTCGGATGGTGCGCTCGCCGACGTGTTCGGCGTCGCCGTGAAGCGGGCGGGCGATGCCGTTATTCCGTGGCATCGAATTTAACCCTCATTGTCATGGCCCGCGATCCGCCTTCGCCAAGGCTCCGGCGGACAATGTGAATCTCCTGACCCGCCGAAGCTTTAGCGTAGGCGGGATGCGGGCCACCCAGTTCTCGCGTCTCAGACCTTCCAGTATTCAACTGGGCGGCCCGCTTTTGCGGGCCGTGACAGTTAAGGGAAAAATTGTAAGCTGTGTAGCGGCAGCGGGAGAAGTGCATGGCGAAGAAACATCACGACGACGACGAAAACGGCGACGCACATTACAAGCGCGCGCTTTACGATCTCCAGGTGGAACTCGTGAAGCTGCAGCGCGATCTCATCAAGCGCGGCGCGCGCGTGCTCGTCATCCTCGAGGGACGCGACGGCGCAGGCAAGGACGGCGCCATCCGGCGGCTGACCGAACACATGTCGCCGCGCGAAACGCGCGTGCACGCGCCGTCCAAGCCTTCGAGCCGCGAGGAAACGCTGTGGTATTTCCAGCGCTTCGTGCGCTATCTGCCGGCGGGAGAGGAATTCGTGGTCTTCAACCGCTCCTGGTACAACCGCGCGGGCGTCGAGCGCGTCATGGGGTTCTGCAAGCCCAAGCAGGTGGACGAATTCTTCGAATCCGTCGTGCCGTTCGAAACCATGCTGGTGCGCGACGGGCTGGCCATCCGCAAATTCTATCTCGATATTTCCAAGAAGGAGCAGAAAAAGCGTCTGGCCGCGCGCCGCGACGATCCGCTCAAGCAGTGGAAGGAATCGCCCATCGACGATGCGGCACTGGAAAACTGGGACGCCTATTCCAAAGCGCGCGACGAGATGTTCGCGCGCAGCGATCATCTGGCGGCGCCCTGGCATATTGTGCGCGGCGACGTGAAGAAGATCGCGCGGCTCGAACTCATCCGCGATCTGCTGCATTCGTTCGATTACAAGGGAAAGTCGAAGAAGCTCGCGCGGCCCGATGGCGCTGTGATCTTTCCGTGGAGCGAAGCGGTGAACGGCCAGCGCAAGCTCGCACATTGAAAAAAAGCGCAGCCGGCGGAAGGGGGCAGGGAATCCTCCGGCTGCGCTGCCAGGCCCGAAGAGGCCTAGTTGGTATTGGCGTTCGCCGAGCCGCTCGCGCTGGCGCTGACGCTGGAATTGTTGTCGATCGTGCTGGTCGCGGTTCCGGCCGCGGAATTGGCCGCGCCTTCGCCGGTGGCGGCGGCGCCATTCGCCGTGCCGAGCGCCTGTCCCGCCGCCTGATAGGCGGAGTTGCTCACGGAATCGGTGTTCATCGAGCCGCTGGCGCTTCCCGATCCGTTGGCCGACGCATTCGCGCCGCCGGCCGAACCGCTGACGCCCACATTGCCCGCGCCGCCGAGCGGGGGAAGCGAGCCGGCCTTGCCGAGCGCGCTCGTGCCGGCGCCCTGGGCGGTGGAGGATGCACCGTTCGCGGCACCTTCACCCTGTCCCATCGCGCCGCCGACAATGCCGCCGGTCTTGGGAAGCGTGGCGCTGCCATTGGCGCTGCCCGAAGCGTTGCCGCTCGCATTGCCCGTGACGTTCGGAATGGCGGTCGGCTGAATCGTGGTGGGCGCGCCGACGCTGCCCATGCCGCCGATATTGCCCATCCCGCCGGCACTGCCCATGCCGCCGAGGCTGCCGCCCAGCGAGCCGCCGAGCGAGCCCGCGCCGCCGAGCAATCCGGCCGAGGCCGGCGTCGTGGCGATGGCGAGCGCGCCCGCCATGAGCGCCGCGTAGAAACTGTAGCGGATATTCGTATTCATGGTTCTGCTCCTTGTCGAATCGCCGTGGCGTTCGCGGCCACACGCAGACACAACGAAGGAGCTCCGGGGTTTCTTCCCGCACGTTCGAAAAATTTTTAGCGGCCTTCCCAGCCTTGGGCGCGGGCGCGGGCCTCGCCGGCTGCATCGAGGGGCGCGCCTTCGATCATGCCGCGCACGGCCTGGCGCACGACATCGGGCATGCCGCTCGCCGCCGTGCCATAGGTGCCTTCGGCTTCGGGTGTCCTTTGGCTCACGGCGGCGATGTTCCATTCGCCCGCCTCGCGGCAGGCGACGCCGCCCAGCGTCGCCGTGGTAAATGTCCGGCAATAATGATTGCCATGGTCGCGGAAGGAGATTCCGATTTGCGGCCCGTGCGCCGGCCCCGCCGCGGCGAGCTGGTTGTCGAGCGCATGGGCGAGGCTGCCGCGCGCCACCAGCGATCCGTCGCGCACGCCCATCAGCGTATTGCTCGAGAGAACGAAGCCGATGACGACGCCGCAGGCGAGTGCCGCGGCCGGCACGCCGGTCCACAGAACCCCGGCCGGAATCGCGCGCAGTGTTTGGCGGATCCGCCACGAAAGCGAAGGCCGCGTCTTTTCCACCGCGTCGCGCAATTCCGCGGGCAGAGCCGCTTTCATCAATTCTTCGAATGAAGCATTCAGCCGGTGGCGGAGTTCGCGCTGCTGCTCCACATAGGCCGCGAGATCGGGACGCGAACGCAATTCGTTTTCCACCCGCGCCACTTCCTCCGGCGGAAGTTCGCCGTCGATCAGCGCCATCAATGTTTCGTTGGTGATCGTCATGCGAGATCCGCCGGAATCGCGGCGCCTTTCCCGAACAATTGGGCGGCCAGCGCCTCGCGCGCCCGCGCAAGCCTGCTCGTCACCGTGCCAATGGGCACGCCCAGGATCTCCGCCGCCTCGCGATAGGCGATGCCTTCGATCAGCACCAGCGCGACCACCGCGCGTTGCTCCTCGGGCAGCCGCTGCAGCGCACGCGCCGTATCGGCAAGCGTGAGCCTGGCTTCGGCCGCGCGAGCGCCGTCCTCGGCCAGATGGGCCTCCTCGATGGGATCGGCCATGCGGACTTTGCGCGCCCTGAGCTGATCGATCCATAAATTCTGCGCAATCCGGAACATCCAGCTTTCCAGCTTCGTATCGGGCTTCCACTTGTGAAGGTTGCGCAAGGCCCGCTCGACCGTATCCTGCACCAGATCGTCGGCATCGGCAGCGTTTCCCGCAAGCGACAGCGCGAACCGGCGCAGCCGCGGCAGGGCGGCCGTCATCCGCGCGCGGATCGTTTCGAGCCCAACGTCCTTCACGTCTGCCACAACGGTCGGCCGGTCATTTTTCTTCCATGCCGGCGCAAGGGAACGGCCCTCCGCCATGGACGCTTTATAAGGGCAGGGCGCGATGGGATAAAACCACGGATGAAGAGAAACGTTTATGCGGCGGCCCGTTTGGCAGCTCTTGTCGCGGCCGCGATCTTCCTGGGCGCGGGTCCGGCCGCGGCCCAGCTCATCGGGCGCGGCGTGGGCCCGCTGGTGGGCGGGGTCACGGGCACGCTCGGCCACACCACGCAAGGGATCACGAACACGGTTAATCAGGGCGTCGATTCGACGCTCACGACGGTGCGCGATGCGGTCGGCCGCCCGCATCTTGCCGCACGCGACTTCGAGACCGACAGGCTCGGCGAGCGCGTCGTGCGCGCGACCGTGCTCGCGATCGCGCCGAGCGTGCAAAGTCTGGCGGCCGCGCGGACTCTCGACTTCACGGTGGCGCGCGAGGACACGATGCCGTCGCTCGGCCTGAGCGTCGCGGTATTGACCGTGCCCGACGGGATGAGCGTGAGCGATGCGCTCGCGGCGCTGCGCAAGGCCGATCCCGCAGGCACCTACGATTACGATCATCTCTACGATCCCAGCGGCGCAGAGGCGTCCGCGCCGTCCGGAATATCGCCGGGCGACAGCGAAGCCGGCGCCGGGAAAATCGGCATGATCGATGCGGGCGTGGACCGCAATCATCCCGCCTTCGACGATGCGAAAATCGTCGCGAAGAATTTCGCCAACGATAAGGAAAGCCCCGGCACGGAACACGGCACGGCGGTCGCCTCGCTGCTCGTGGGCGATGACGGCGATTTCCGCGGCGCGCTCTGCGGCGCCACGCTCTATGCCGCCGACGTCTATGGCGGAGACGCCAATGGCGGCAGCGCGGAGGATATCGCGCGCGCGCTCGCCTGGCTCGCGGCCAACAATGTGCCCGTCGCCAATGTCTCGCTCGCGGGGCCGAAGAATGCGCTTCTCGGTGCGGCGGTCGCCGCGTTTCTGGCGCGCGGGCATGTGCTGGTCGCGGCCGTCGGCAATGGCGGGCCCGCGGCGCCGATGCGATTTCCCGCCGGCTATACGGGCGTCGTCGGCGTGACCTCCGTCGATGCCGCGCACGACATCCAGCTCGATGCCAATCAGGGCGCCGACGTGATGTTCGCCGCGCTGGGCGTCGAGGTTCGCGCGGCGGGCGCGAAGGGACATTACGTGACGATGACGGGAACCTCGTTTGCGGCACCTCTGGTGGCCGCGCGATTGGCGCTGATGGTTCCGCGCGCCGATGCGCAAACCGCCGCGCACGCGCTTGTGATGCTCGAACGTTCGGCGGTCGATCTGGGCGCGCCCGGGCGCGATCCCGTTTACGGTTACGGATTTCTGGACGCGCCGGACGCGGTTTCGCGCACAGCGAAAACAACGCAATAGCGGGAATTTGAAGCAAAAGATGTTGCATCCGTGCCGCGATGCGACTCCGCGCTGTGACCGGCGGGCGGAACCGCGCTCTCGGCTCACGCGTTTGGCTCGCTGAAGGGGCGTAGAACGCGAGTGCACGAACATGTCCGCCGCTGGAATCTTTCCCTTCGAAAGGCGCGCGCGTGTCATCGGCGCGCATGCCGACTACAACAGAGCCGATTTCCTGTTTCTTCGCACGCAATCGCTCAATCTGCGCGATCTTCCGTGGGAAGAGCGCCTGAAGCCGTTGAAGAGCTGGAGCGAGATTGCGGCCTATTGGAGCGTCGCGCTGTTCGGCGTGGTGCTGCTGGCCACGCTTGTCGCCGGGACGTGATCGGAAACTGGCGACCCCGAGACGATTCGAACGTCCGACCTACAGATTAGGAATCTGCCGCTCTATCCTGCTGAGCTACGGGGTCGCTTGCGGAGAAAATGCCTGAGGGACCGCGTCCGCGCAAGCGCCCTCAGGGCTTGCCCTCGATCCAAAGCCATCTCGTGCGGTTGAAATCGCGCTGGTTGGAAATCCAGCCCTTCACATAGGGCTGCACGATGTTGCGCGTCTTGCGGAAATTGATGGGCACGATGGCGTAATCGTCGAGCGCGAGCTGTTCGGCCTGGTTCAGGATTTGTCCGCGTTTCTGCGCGTCCGGCTCCTGTTCGGCCTCGTCCATCAGCGCGTCGTATTTCGGATTCGACCATTGGCCGTAATTGTTGCCGCTACCCGTGCGCAACAAATCGAGGAAATTGGTGGCATCGTCGAAATCGGCGATCCAGGACGCCCCCGCGATATTGAACTGATGCTGCTGCAGGTTCTTGTAATGCACGGCGGTGTCGACCTGCACGATATCCGCATCGATATAGATCTGCTTGAGCATCGATTGCAGCGCCGGCGCCACGAGCGTGTCGTTGGGATCGGCGGCCGTCGAATAGCTCGTGTGCAGGGGATGGTCCGGCCCATAGCCCGCCGCGCGCATCAGGCTCTGCGCTCTTGCGATGCGGTCGGGATAACTCAGCGCCCCGAAATCGAGGCGCGCGGTGCCGGGATAATTCGCCATGTGCGGCGGCACGAAGGAATAGGCCGGCTTCTCGCCCAGCCGCATGATCTTGTCGACCACCGCCTCGCGGTTATAGGCAAGCGAAATGGCCTCGCGGACGCGCTTGTCGTCGAAGGGCGGCCTCTTGCAATTCACGATCAGATAATTGGTGGCGAGATAATCCACCATCCGCAAATCCTGGGCCATGTTCTTGCGCAGCCAGACGATCTCGGCCGCCGGAATCGAGGATTGCAGATCGAGCTCGCCCGCGCGCAGGCGCCGGAGCGCGGCCTCGGAATCCTGCGTCGGATAGTAATTCACCACCTGAATGCGCACATGGGCGGCGTCGTAGAATTTCGGATTCTTCACCAGCGTCAGATGATCGTTCGGAATCCATTCCTTGGGCAGATAGGCGCCGTTGCCGACGAAGTTCTTCACCTGCGCCCAGGCATCGCCCAGCTTCATCACGATATGCCGCGGCACGGGATAGGCGGTCTGATGCATCAGAAGCTGCGGCAGATAAGGCGCGGGATGTTCGAGCGTCAGCACGAGCGTCTTGTCGTCCGCCGCGCGCGCGCCGAGCGCCTCGGGCGGCAGCTTGCCGGAATTGACTTCTTCCGCGTTCTTGATGACCCAGAGATTATAGGCGTAAGGCGCGGCCATTTTCGGATTGAGAAGGCGGCGATAGGAATAGACGAAATCCTCCGCCGTCACCGGCGCGCCGTCCGACCACACCGCGCCCTTGCGCAGGTGGAACGTCCAGGTTTTGCCGTCGGCCGATACCTCCCAGCTCGTCGCGGCGCCGGGGATGGGCTGGCCCGCCGCGTCCTCGGTGACGAGGCCGGTCAGGATGTCGCCTACCACATTGGCTTCCCAGGTGCCGTCGATGTAGTCGGGATCGAGGCTCTTGACCTCGGCGGCGTTGCCGCGATTGAGCGTCATCACATGGCCTGGCGGCGAGCTTTCAGAACACGCGGCAAGAAAAACGGCGAGCAACGCCGCCAACGCACGCAACCTTTTCATGAAAGCTCCCTAAACCGGCTCGCTGCGGTCGAGCGACAGATAGCGCGTGCGGTTGATGTTGACGTTGTTGGAAACCCAGCCCCTGACCTGCTGGGAAACGAGATCGCGCGTGACCGCGAAATAGACCGGCACCACGGCCTCGTCGTCGAGAAGGATCTGCTCGGCGTTGCCCAGCATCTTCGCGCGCCTGGCCGCGTCGCGCTCGTAATCGGACGCCTCCACCACCGCGTCGTATTTCGGATTGGAATAGAGCCCGTAATTGAGATCGGTGGTCGATGTCTGGAACAGGAACAGGAAATCCTTCGGATCGCGGTAATCGGCGATCCATCCCGCCCAGGCGACCCAAAAATCGTGCTTGCGCAGGACATCGTAATGGATCTGGCTTTCCGAGGGGATCAGGCGGGCTTCGACGCCGATCTCCTTCCACATCGCCTGCAGCGCCACGCCCACGATCTTGGTCTCGGTCGTGTTCATGATGTTGAAGTCGAATTTCAGCGGATTTTGCGGACCGTAACCCGCTTCGCCCAGGAGCCATTTCGCCTTGGCGATGCGCGCCGACATCGCCAGCGATTTGAAATTCAGATGCGCCGTGCCGGGATAGCCCGGAATTCCCGGCGGGACGAAGGAATAGGCCGGCGTTTCGTTCGCGCGCGTGATCTTTTGCGTCATGATCTCGCGGTCCACGGCCAGGCTCAGCGCGCGGCGCAGCCGCAGATCGTCGAACGGTTTGCGCTTCATATTGAACTGGAAATAGGACGTTTCCACGTAAGGAAAGAGCTTCAATTCGCGCGGCATGTGCTGGCGCAGCCAGGGCACCGATTGCGGCGGAATGCTGTCGAACACGAGATCGAATTCGCCGGCGCGGAAGCGCTTGAGGGCCGCGGCCGAATCCTGCGTCGGATAGTAATAGACCTTCTCGATCGGCACGTTTTCGCGGTCGTAGAAATGGGGATTCTTCACGAGCTGGACGTGATCGTTCGGAATCCATTCCTTCAAAACGTAAGGCCCGTTGGTCGCCACGTTTTGCGGCAGTTCCCAATCGTCGCCGTATTTCTCCAATATGTGCTTGGGCACCGCGAAGGTCGTGTAATGCGTGAGAAGCTGGTCGATGTAAGGCACCTGGAAATGGAATTCCATGCGCAAAGTCCTGTCGTCGAGCGCATGCACGCCGATCCTGTCGACCGGCAGCTTGCCGCTGTTCACGGCTTCCGCATTCTTGATCGGATAAAGGATGGAGGCGTATTGCCCCGCGGTCTTCGGATCGAGGATGCGCCGGAACGAAAATTCGAAATCATGGGCGGTCACCGGCACGCCGTCCGACCATTTGTGCTCGCGCAAGGTGAAGGTATAGACGAGCCCGTCGGTGCTCACCGTATAGCCCAGCGCGGCTCCCGGTATGGCGTTGGCGCCGGCGTCTTCGGTCATCAGCCCCATGAACATGTCGCCGATGACATTGTTCTCCCAATTGCCCGACGCCTTGTGCGGATCGAGCGTATCGGGTTCGGCGCCATTGCCCCGGTGCAGCGTGAAGGGATCGGCGGGGGCCGATTGCGGCGCATTGCTCGAGCCGGCGCGCAGCGCGAAGGCCGTACCCGCCAGCGCCGCGGCCGCGCCCGCACCGATCAGGATGCGCCGGTTGACGCCGCCTTGTCCGGAATCGGCCATTCTCTCGCCTCTCGCCACGATGATTTGCATATCATATCATCGCGGGGTCTCTCAGATCATTTTGCCCTGCGTGCAACAAACCGCTTCCGGGATGAACGCATCATGAATTTTCGTTTCAACGCGCTCCTTGCCGTTGCGATTCTGGCCGCGGGGCCCGCCTTCGCCGGGCCTAAGGAGGACGTGCTGCGCGAATTCGACCGCTGCGCCGGAATCGCCGACGATATTGCACGCCTTGCCTGTTTCGACGCGCTGATCCCGGGCGCGCGCGCGGCCTCTGGCGAGCCCGCGGCCATCGCCACCGGTCCGGTGCGCACGGCCTCACCCTATGCCGCGCCCGCGGTTCCGGGGACCTTGCCATCGTCCGAGCCGTTTGAGCCTGTCGCGCCGGGGCCGGGGCCGGAATCGGCCTACGGAAGCAATGCCGGATCGAGCTTCGGCAGCGCGCCGCCGCCGCAGACCACGTCCCAGCAATTCGGCGCCGACCAGATGCCCCGCGAAGAAGCCCGCACCGAAGCGCCGCGCGAGATCAACAGCATCAGCGCGCGCGTCAAGGCGGTGGCGTTCACGCCCTTCGGCCATTTCGTCGTCACGCTCGACAATGGGCAGATCTGGCAGCAGCTTCAGGGCGACGCCGACCGCGCCCATTTCCGCAAGAACCCGAAAGACAACAGGGTGCGGATCTCGCGCGGCCTTCTGGGCAGCTACAATCTCACGCTCAACGACAGCGACAAGGTTTTCAAGGTCACGCGGGTGAAATAGCGGCCCGCGATCACGCCGCCTGAACGACGACCGACATCTGACCGGTTTTCTTGCGCGCAGGCGCCGGTTTTACCGTGACCTTCACGTCCTGACCCAGAATTGTCAGAAATTCCAGCAATCGCCCGACGGAGACCGACACCGGGCGCAGGCGCATCAGCGTGGAAACCTGCGCCTGCGTGGTACCGAGCAGCGCGGCCGCTTCGCGCTGGGTCAGCCCGCGCTTCTTTACGATGCGGTAGATTTGCACGGTCAGCTTGGCCTTGAGCAGCTCTTGTCCCGGATTGGGCAGACCCAAATCCGCGAACACGTTGCCGCTGCTCAATTCATGATCTTTCTTCATGTTCCGCTTCCTAGTTCCGGCCTCGGTGCATGCGTTGTGCGATCTTCAATCTTTCGCGGATGATTTCCATCTCGTGCTTCGGCGTCGCAATTCCGCGTTTCGATTTCTTCTGGAATACGTGCAACACGTAGACCTTCTCCGCGAAACGCACGGTATAGACCGCACGATAGGTGCCGCGATCGTAATCCTCCATGAGCTCCAGCACGCTTGCTCCGCCGAAGCCCTTGAGCGGTTTGGCCCCGGGCGGCGTCTCACCCAATTGCGCCGCGAACAACGCCACGCCGAATGTCCGCCGCACCTGGCGCGGGCAATCCCGCAAGTCTCTCCGGCTCGAAGCGACCCACACGAGTTCCTTGGGATTGACGCTCTCTGTCATCTATTTATACATATATTTATATCAGGTCAAGTTCTTCAATCGTGTTCCGCCACGAAATGGCCGGGCGCCACTTCGATCAATTTGGGGCGGTATTGCACGGCGTCGGGATCGTCGATCAATTTCGATTTGAGGAATGTAAGCTGGGCGCGCGTGTCGAGCGGCGAGGGCAGATCGCCCGTCAGTTCGACGCGCTTCTTCGAGCGCTCATATTTCGGATCGGGGACGGGCACGGCCGCGATCAGCGCGCGCGTGTAGGGATGGCGCGGGTCCCGATAGATCGTGTCGCGGTCGGCCATCTCCACGATGCGGCCCAGATAAAGCACCATCACGCGATGGGAAACCTGGCGCACGACCGAAAGATCGTGGCTGATGAAGATCAGCGACAGCCCGAGATCGGCCTGCAATTTGAGGATCAGATCGACGATCTGCGATTGAATGGAAACGTCCAGCGCGCTCACCGCCTCGTCGCAGATCACCAGACTCGGCTTGACGATCATGGCGCGCGCCACGCCCACGCGCTGGTTCTGGCCGCCGGAGAATTCGTGCGGATAGCGGTTGATCCAGCCGGGCTCGAGGCCGACGCGCGCCATCATCTCGCGCACTTCATCCTTCACCTTCGCAGCCGACAGCTCGGGCCTCAGCGACTTTAACGGCTCGGCGATCGACTGGCCGATGGTCATGCGCGGATCGAGGCTCGCCAGGGGATCCTGGAACACGATCTGGAATTCCTTGCGCAGCCCGCGCAATTCGCGCTCGCCGAGCCCCGCCATGTCGCGTCCGCACCACAACACGGCGCCTTGCGTCTTGGGCAAAAGCTTCATCACCGCGCGCGCCAGCGTCGATTTTCCGCAACCCGATTCGCCCACCACGCCCAGCGTCTCGCCCTGATAGAGCTGAAAGCTCACGCCATCGACGGCGCGCAGCGGTTTGGTGCGGCTGAAGAAATAGCCGCCCGTCTTGACCGGGAAATAGACCTTCAAATCCTCGACATCGAGAAGCATCTGCCGCTTGTCGAGATCGCCGATGGCGGGCGCCGCCTGATGACCGGGGCGCATCGGCTTGTCGATGCGCGGCATGGCGTCGATCAGCGTCTTCGTATAGCCGTGACGCGGCGCATAGAAGATGTCGTCGATCTTGCCGGTCTCCACGATGGAGCCGTCGCGCATCACCTGCACGTGATCGGCGATGCCGGCGATCACGCCCATGTCGTGGGAGATCATCACGATGGCGGTGCGCAATTCCTTTTTCAGGTCGCGCATGATGTCGAGGATTTGCGCCTGCACCGTCACGTCGAGGGCGGTCGTGGGCTCGTCGGCGATCAGGAGATCGGGGCCGCACACCGTCGCCATGGCGATCATCACGCGCTGGCGCATGCCGCCGGAAAGCTCGTGCGGATATTGGCTCATGCGCCGCGCGGCTTCCGGAATGCGCACGAGATCGAGGATTTCGAGCGTGCGCCGCTCGGCCTCGGCGCGGCTGACGCGCTTGTGGATCAGAAGCGTTTCCATGATCTGCTCGCCCACCGTCATGTGCGGGGTGAGCGAGGTGAGCGGGTCCTGGAAGATCATGGTGATCTTGGAGCCGCGCAATTTGTTGAGCGCGTGCTCGGAGGCGCCGAGGATTTCCGCGCCGCGATATTTGACGCTGCCCGTCGCGCGCCCGTTGGCGGCGAGCAATCCGGCCGCAGCCAAAAACAATTGCGTCTTGCCCGAGCCCGATTCGCCCACCACGCCCAGACATTCGCCTTGCGCGATGTCGAAGGAGAGTTTCTTTACCGCATGCACTTCGCCGTCGGGCGTGTCGAAGCGGACGTCGAGATCGCGCACTTCGAACAGGGCCATCTCAGCGGTCCTTCGGATCGAGGGCGTCGCGCAATCCGTCGCCGATGAAGTTGAAGCAGAAGAGCGTGACCGCCATGAAGAGCGCGGGGAAGATCAGCGTCCAGGGCGCGGTCTCCATGGCGTTGGCGCCTTCCGAAATCAGCACGCCCCAGGAGGTCAGCGGTTCCTGTACGCCGAGGCCCAGGAACGAGAGGAAACTTTCCGCGAGGATCACGGAAGGAATCGTCAGCGTCACATAGACGATCACCGGCCCCACCACATTGGGGATCACATGGCGGGCGATATTGCCGAAGGTGCCCACGCCCGCCGCGCGCGCGGCCTCGATGAATTCCTTTTCGCGGATCGAAAGCGTCTGCCCGCGCACGATGCGCGCCATGGTCAGCCATTCGACCGCGCCGATGGCGACGAACAGCAATATGAAATTGCGGTTGAAGATCACCATCAGGATAATGACGAAGAAGATGAAGGGCAGCGAATAGAGCACGTCCACCGCGCGCATCATGATCTCGTCCACGCGCCCGCCGATGAAGCCGGCGGTGGCGCCATAGGTGACGCCGATGAGAAGGCTCACCAGCGTCGCCACGAGCCCGACCGCCAGCGAAACGCGCGCGCCGTAAAGCGTGCGCACGAAGAGATCGCGGCCCACATCGTCGGTGCCGAACCAGTGCTGTCCGCCCGCGTTGCACATCACCATGGGATCGGGCCACCAGTCGGGCGAACAGGACACGACATTGTAGTCGATGGCATCGAAGGAATAGGGCGAGAGCAGGGGCGCGAAAACCGCCATCAGCGTGATGATGCAGAGAATGACGATGCTGACCATCGCGGCGCGGTTGCGGAGCATGCGCCTCCGCGCATCGACCCAGAGGCTGCGGCCCTTCACCTCCTGCGCCTTGCCGATCAGGCGCGCATTGGCCGCGGGCGCGATCATTTGGCGAATCTCACGCGCGGATCGAGCATGGCGAGAAGAATGTCGGAGACGAGATTGAGGATGATGATGAAGCCCGCGTAGTAGATCACCACGCCCATCACCAGCGTGTAATCGCGGTTGAGCGCGCCCTGCACGAAATAGCGCCCGATGCCGGGAATGCCGAAGATCTGCTCCACGATCAGCGAGCCGGTCAAAAGCCCCGCAACCGCAGGACCGAGATAGCTCACCAGCGGCAGAAGGCCCGCGCGCAGCGCATGGCGCCACACGACAAGACGGCTCGGCAATCCTTTCGCGCGCGCCGTGCGGATGTAGTTGGAATGCAGCACCTCCACCATGCTTCCGCGCACGAGCCGCGAAATGATCGCGATCTGCGGCAGCGCGAGCACCGTGACCGGCAGGATCATGTTTTCGATGGCCCCGCCGTTCCAGCCTCCCACGGGCAGCGAGATATCGGCGCCCAATATTTTCAGCCCATAGACGCCGAAGATGAGAGTCAAAATCGGCGCTGTGACGAAAGTGGGAATGGTGATGCCCACCATCGCGACCGACATCACGCCGTAATCGGTGAGCTTGTTTTGCCGGAGTGCGGCCACCGTCCCGAGCGTCACGCCGAGAAGAACCGCGATCACGATCGCCGAAATGCCGAGCTTGGCGCTCACCGGCAATCCGTCGGCGATGATCTGCGTGACCGTGAAATCCTTCGTCTTGAACGAAGGTCCGAAATCGAGATGCGCGAGCCGGCCGAGATAAATGAAGTATTGTTCATAAACCGGCTTGTCGAGATTATAGGCCTTCTCGATGTTGTGCAGGATTTCGGGCGGCAGATGGCGCTGCGAGTCGAACGGCCCGCCCGGCGCCAGACGCATCATGAAGAACGTCAGCGTGATGATGATGAACATGGTCGGGATTGCGCTGAGGATGCGCTTGACCGCGTAAACGAGCATGTACCGTTTGTCTCTGTGGCGCGCTCCGGCGCCAAACCGCGGAACCAACCTTGACGCGCCCGTCCGCGATGTCAATGCGAGGGCGCCGCAGCTTCTTGCTTTTGGGGGGCCGCGCCCGTAGTTTCCGCGCCCGCTTTGGGCTTAAATCGCCCTTGGGCAGCCGTAGCTCAGCTGGTTAGAGCGCCGGATTGTGGATCCGGAGGTCCGTGGTTCGACCCCACGCGGCTGTACCAGCCTTCGCTCGCTTGCGCGAGCTACGGCTCGGCAAGCCTTGGCATTGCTGGCAATGCGCAAGCGAACGAAGGCTGTCGCGCCGTAGCCCTTCAGGGCGAAGGCGGACCGGACATCCCACGCTGCGCCTCGGCAACCCCTATTGCTGCGACAGCGTAAAGGGCACGCGGATCTGCACGATCCCGCCGCCCACCGGCACGCCCTGGCCGTCGCGCGGGTTGAGCCGGATCTTGTCCTTGAGGCCGAGCGCCGCCTGGCCGAAGCCCGAGCCGTCGGGCGTTTCCTGCAGCGCGTTGCATGAGGTTAGCGTTCCATCGTCGGCCACCGAACATTGGATGATGGCATCGCCCGTCACGCCCGCTTCGCGCGCGGCCTCGGGATAGACGCTGTCGTAATCGGCCTGGCTCGGCTGCACGTCGAAGACCGGATCGCTGATCTGGTGATTGTCCGGCGCGGATTGTTGCGGCGGCTGCTCTTGCGGCGCGGGCGTTTCCTCGCCGCCGCCGGAAGGGGCCTGCTGGTTTTCGGTTCCGGTATCGGGCGCGGGCGGCGTGTAGGGCGGGGGCGTGCTTTCGTAGGGGCTCGGCGATTCGTAAGAGGATTCGTCCGACAGTCCCATGCGCTGCGCGAGCGGAATCAACGCGCCCCACAGGATCAGCGTAATGATGCCCGCCACGAACAGCGCCACCAGGAATCCGATTCCCTTGGAGACCGAAGCCCACGCCGTGCGCTCGCCGCTGAGCTCGTCGAGCTCCGCCGGCAGGCCGGGATTGGCGGCCTCGAAGCGGCCGAACTGATCGGGAAAGCGGCGGCGCGAAAACGCGATCAGATCGGCATAGCGCGCAAGCGTGGGCGGAAAGCCGCTCGAAATGCGCGAGAGGAATCCGAACAGCGATCCCTTCATCAGCTTGCGCTGCTCCATGATTCCGATGGGATTGACCGAATAGCCGAGCTGGCGGCCGACCATGAGCTTCTGCATGGCGGAAATCGCGCTCGAAATGTCGCCGCCGATTCCGGCGAGCCCCAGCCGGTCGCCGGTGTAAACCATGGCGCGCTCGTAAGGCAGCATGAAGAAATTGAACACCGCCATGCGCTGCGCGACGCGGATGATCCATCCCCAGAAGCCCGCCTCCTGCTGCGCGCGCAGATAGCCCACGAAGCGGCCCACGATCCAGCGCACTTCGTCGTCGCTGACGCCGGTTTCGAGAATCTCCGAATTGAGGAAGATCGCCCGCCTGCGGAACAGCCGCATCATAAAGGCGTTGAACTGGCCCTGCTCGTAGACGAAGACGCTGAAATCCTTGTCGGCGCCCAGAAGCGATTTCATCTCCCGGGCGAGCGTGTTGATCCTGGGATAGTTGAGCTCGGAGACCAGCACCTGGTTGTTGCAGTAGCTCGCATAGAGCACCTCCCGGGTCAGCCAGTAGAGGAAAATGCCCCAGAAGAGCAGCAGCGTGACCGCCCCGAACACGAGCAGCGCGAGCAGGAACGGCACCAGAAGGATCGAGAACACCAGCGCCAGGATGAAGCGGGGCCTCAGCCGGCGGTGGTTGCACGCCTTGATGTCGTCCAGCGTCAGGACAAGCGTTGGCATGGCGATTGCGCTCTCCCGCGGCGGATGGGAAAATACGCGAAACCGGATTGTCGAATTTGAACGAAGGATAACCAGCCCGGAACTGCGCGAATGGTGGCCGACATTTTCATCAGCTACAAGAGGGAAAATCGCGACCAGGCGGAGCGCTTCGCCAGGTATTTCGGCGAGAAGGGCTTTTCCGTCTGGTGGGACGACGACATCAACGCCCGCGAAGCCTTCGACAAGATCATCGAGCGCGAAATCGAGGCCGCGACCAGCGTGGTGGTGCTGTGGTCGCCGCTCTCGGTCGTATCGGAATGGGTGCGCAACGAAGCCCATTACGGCCACGACCGGGGCAAGCTCGTGCCGGTGATGATCGAGCGCTGCGACGTGCCGCTCGCCTTCCGCCTGACGCAGACGGTCGATCTTTGCGGCTGGCAGGGCGACGCCGAAAACCGCCAGTGGCGCAAATTGCTGACATGGATCGCCGATCTGAAGGCGGGCGCAGGCGCGACGCCCGGCAAGGCGCAATCCAATCCCTTCCGCGCGGCGCTCGGCCAGTTCGCGACCGGCGAGCCCATCGTCGACGGCACGCTCGTCAATGCGGCGACGCCGGCGGGCACGCTCTTCCGCGACGACGCCGCGGCACCCGTGATGCGCATCCTGCCCGCGGGCGATTTCCTCTTGGGCGGCTCGCCCGCCGATCCCGAGCGCATGAGCGTGGAGACGCCGCAGAAGCGGATCTCGCTGGGGCGGCCCTTCGCGATGTCGGTCTATCCCGTGCTGCAGGGCGAATATGCGCGCTTCGGTCCGGCGCCGCCCCAGGCCGCGGCGGAGAAATCGGCCAAGAGCGGATGGTTGTCGAAACGCAAGGAGGCGGAGCCCGCGCCGGCCGCACTCCGGCCCGAATGCGCGGCGAACAAGATTTCCTATGGCGATGCGGTGGCGTTCGCGCGCGAATTGTCCAAGGCGGTGTCGGCCCAATATCGACTGCCGTCGGAAGCGGAATGGGAATATGCCTGCCGCGCGGGTTCGAGCGCGCGCTATCACTGGGGCGACGAGATCGATTCCTCGCGCGCGCTCTACCGTTTCGAGGGCGCCGCCCATAGCGGCCCCGGCGCGCCCGGACGCTTCGCGCCCAATTCCTTCGGCCTCTACGACATGCACGGCAATGTGCGCGAATGGACCGAGGATTTGTGGCACGAAACCCATGACCTCGTTCCGCTCGACGGAAGGCCGGCCATCGACGGCTACAGCGCCATGCGCGTGACGCGCGGCGGCGGCTGGTCCGATCCGGCGAGCATGCTGCGCTCCTCTGCGCGCGGCCGCGCCACCGAAACCATCCGTGCCGACGTGATCGGTTTTCGCATCGTGCGCGTGTTGTAGACTGGCGAAGGGATTGTCATGGACGAACAACTGGCCGAGCTCGAATTGCGCATCACGGTTCTGGAGACGCTCGTCGCCTTTGGCTTCGCGGCCCAGCATATGCAGACCGCCGATCCCGCCGATGCCATGCGCCGGCTGCGCGCGCTTCTCGTCGAGCGCATCGCGCGCGCGACCGGCGACGGACGCCAGCGCGAAATCGCCGCCGAGCTCGAACGCGTCATCAAGCGCATCGCCGATCTTCAGACGCAATTGCCCCGCCGGCTCGTCGATTGAACCTCAGGAATCGCCCGCCCGGCAGATGAATTCCTCGAACTTGCCGTTCGCGCCGGCCGGAATCGCGTCCTCGAAATAGATGAAACGCAGCGCGAAGGGATGGCCGAGCGCCTTCTGCATGTGGGCGGAAAGCGCTTCTTCCTCGCGCGCATCGAGCGGACGCTCCGTCACCAGCCGCACCTCGATGTTCTGCCGGTCGTTCTGGATGAATTGGTATTGGCGCACCGGCGCGATCTCGCGGAAGCGGTCGAAACCGACGAGCGGCCAATGGCGCGTACCGTCGGGCATGAGAATGAGATTGCGTTCGCGCCCGAAGATGCGCGAAAGCGCGGGAAGCCCGCGCCCGCAGGCGCAAGTCCCGCCGGCCTCGGCCCAGTCGCCGATGTCGTAGCGGATCATCGGAGTGGCGAAATTCTGCAGATCGGTGACGACCATGCGCCCCGCCTCGCCGGGCGCGCAGACGCTGCCGTCCTTGCGCAGGATTTCCACGATCACCGCTTCCGCCATCACGTGGTAGCTGGTGGATTGCGGGCATTGCAGGGCGACGATGCCCATCTCCTGCGAGGAATAGGTGTCGGCGATCTCGAGTCCGAAATGGGCGCGCGCCTCGGCGCGCAGCGAAGGGCTCACGGTTTCGCCGACCGTCCTCAAATGGCGGATGCTGTCGAGGCGAACGCCGCGCGCTTCGCTTTCGCGGATCAGCGCGGAAAGGATGCTCGGATAGGCGAGCAGGATATCGGGCGCGAAATCGCCGATGAGGTCGAATTGTTCGCCGATCGCGACCGTCACCGGAACGACGAGCAAGGGCCCGGTCTCGAACAGCAGATTCATCGGCCGCCCCCAATCGGGCGCGCGCGTTATATCCGAGACATTGGCGCGGATGGCGCAGAAGCGGCCCTGCACATCGCGCTCGTGCCAGAAATGCTCGCGCAAGGTGAAGCCATGCCAGTAGAGCCCGTTATGTCCGGTACGCTTGACCATGACGGGCTCGCCGGTCGAACCGGAGGTGCGGGTTTCGGTGAGCGGCCCATGGCCGCGCGGAATCGCATCGCAGTAGAAGCCCTTGGCGCTCTGAAGATCGCGCCGCCCGAAGGGAGCAAGGCGCGCGAGCCCTTCGGGCGTGGAAAGATCGCCGGGCATGAGACCGCTCGCTTCGAGGCGCGCGCGAAAATAGGGCGAATGGCGGGCGCAATGGGTGGCGAGTGCCACGAGCTGGCGATGTTGCGCGCGCACGAGATCGGCGCCCGTCATCCACTGGCTTTGTTCGAGTTGGCCATAAAGTCCCGAAATCGCTTTGCCGATCTCGGAGCGTGCGCCGCTCACGGCACGAAATCCGCGACGAAGATCGGGCAGCGTTCGGCCAGCGCATATTCGCCCGACGAAACGAAACGCGGCTGCGCGAAAGATCTGGGAGCGGCATCGAGCAACCGGCGGCGCGTGGGGAAGCTGTAAACCGCCTCCTGGCCCTTATAGGCATCCATCTCGGCGAAATCCTCGTGCCCCCATCCGCTCGCGCGCGAAAGCGCATCGAGATCGGGAAATTCGCGATGGAATTCCTGCGCGATCCGCGCCACCGGCACATCCGGTCCGCGTTCCGCCGCGATCGCCATGGCAAGGCGCCATTTGAAGGCGTGAAATCGCCGCTCGCGGCCCGCGATAACTTCTTCGCGCAATTGCGCCGGCGTCTCGCAGGGCTCGGGCGTTTCGTACATGCGAAAGGCGATCCGCGCGCCGGGCATGAGCACACGCGCAAGCTCACGAAACACGATTGCGTAATCCGCAAAACGGATCGTGTTCAAGCTGCCGTCGCCGATCGCGGCCGTGAAGATGCGTTCGCGAAGCGGAAGCTCCTGCCAGCGCCCGAGCACCGCGTGGCGGCTTTCCGTATCGCCCGGCCAGACCTTTGCGATCATCGTCTCGGCGTGATCGACGGCGGTCGTGTTCTCGCCGATTCCGGCAAGCTCCGGCGTCACGCCGAAGAGAAGGACATGCGCTCTGTGCCCGCCGACCGCGCCCGCGATGGCGCGCACCACCTCTTCGCTCGGCCGGAGCGGCGGTTTCAGCCGCGCCCAGCGCGCCTGGAATCGATTCCAGTTCTCGAGCGAGCCGGACGCGTTTTCTTGTGCGGAAAAGGGCATTGGCGGGCTCATAGCATGCGCGCAGGGCCAAAAGAAGAATGAGGGCCTCGCTTGCGGGGCGCGCGCCCGGCCTCTAACCTCGGCTCCCGCTCCGGCTCCAGACCGGCCACTCGCAACGGGAAACGTCCATGAATCCGCGCCTTGCCGGCTTCGCAGAAGCCATCGTCATCCTTGTGATTTTTCTGGCGGCACCGGTCCATCTCGCGCTTTACCCGGCGAAAACGGCCGAGACGGGCGTCACGCTCGAAGAGCGGCTGGCCTCGCTCGATTCCGTCGACGGCCAGACGATCGCCCATCAGGCCGATGGCGACTGGCTCTCCAACGGGCGCGGCTATGCCGAACAGCGCCATTCGCCGCTCGGCGCCATCGGCAAAGGCAATGTGAAGGAGTTGGGCGTCGCCTGGGAATTCCGCACGGGCACGATCCGCGGCCTGGAATCCACCCCCATCGTCTCGGACGGAATCATGTTCGTCACCGGCTCGTGGAGCAAGGTCTGGGCGCTCGATGCGAAAACCGGCAAGGAGATCTGGGCTTACGATCCGCAGGTGCCCGGCCAATGGGGCCGCTATGCCTGTTGCGACGTCGTCAATCGCGGCGTGGCGTTGTGGAAGGGCGCCGTTTATGTCGGCACGCTCGACGGGCGTCTCGTCAAGCTCGATGCGAAAACCGGAAAGGTCGATTGGGACATCAACACCATCGACCGCCAGCGGCCCTACACCATCACCGGCGCGCCGCGCATCGTCAAAGGCCTCGTGCTCATCGGCAATGGCGGCGCCGAATATGGCGTGCGCGGTTACATCACCGCTTACGACGCCGATACGGGCCGCCAGGTCTGGCGCTTCTATTGCGTGCCCGGCGATCCCAAACAGCCGCCGGAAGATGCCGCGATGGCGGCGGCGATGAAGACATGGTCCACCGGCAACACCGAACACAAATGGTGGGAGCAGGGCGGCGGCGGCACGCCGTGGGATTCGATGGCTTACGATCCCGATCTCGATCTTCTCTATGTCGGCACGGGCAATGGCGCGTCGTGGAATCGAAATCTGCGTTCGCCCGGCGGCGGCGACAATCTCTATCTCTCCTCCATCGTGGCGCTGAAGCCGGAAACGGGGGAAATGGTGTGGTATTACCAGACCACGCCCGGCGACGATTGGGATTACACCGCCACCCAGCATCTCATACTCGCCGATCTCACCATCGACGGGAATCCGCGCAAGGTGATCATGCAGGCGCCGAAGAACGGCTTCTTCTACGTGCTCGACCGCGCGACGGGAAAGCTGATCTCGGCCAAGCCCTACACCACCATCACCTGGGCCAAGGGCGTGGACATGGCGACGGGCCGGCCCATCGAAAATCCCGGCGTGCGTTATGGCGCATCGCCGTCGGCACAAATTCCGGGCCCCATCGGCGCACACAATTGGCAGCCCATGTCGTTCGATCCGGCGTCGGGGCTTGTCTATATCCCGGTGATCGACGGCAGCTTCATCTATGCGCAGCAGAAATCGCTGCACTACGAACCGGGCGCGTGGAACACGAGCGATTTCGCCCAGCTCGGCCAGATGGTGCTGAGCGGCATCATGCACGGCAAGCCGCCGCCGCCATTCAAGGGCTATATCCGCGCTTGGGACCCCGTCGCGCAGAAGATGGCGTGGCAGGTGCAGATGACGGGCGCGTGGAACAGCGGAATGCTGACCACGTCGAGCGGGCTTCTCTTCGCGGGCGGCTCGGACGGGATCTTCGCCGCTTACGACGACAAGACCGGCGAAAAGCTCTGGTCGATCGATCTCAAGACCGCAATGACCGCGCCGGCCGTCGCCTATGAAGTGGACGGCCAGGAATATATCGCCATCGCGGCGGCCTTCGGCGGATCGGGCGGATTGGGCGCGACCGGCGACAGCAACACGCCTGTCATGAAATACGGCAACAATGAAGGGCGCATCTTCGCGTTCAGGATCGGCGGTTACACCGACGTGCAGCCCATCAAAACCGAGACATGGTCGGGTGCCGCGGCGCCGCCCGCCGAAAAGGTCGATCCCGCGCTCGCCGCGAAGGGCTTCGATCTCTATCACCGCAATTGCGCGGTATGCCACGGCGTGCTGCTTGCCTCTTCGCGCGAGGTGCCCGACCTCAAGATGGTGCCGCCCGAAATCTGGAACGAGTACGACACCATCGTGCTCGGCGGCGCGCTCAAGGACGGCGGCATGGCCTCCTTCGCCGATATCCTCAGCAAGGACGATGTCGCGGCCATCCGCGCCTATGCGCTGCAATCGGCGCAAGCGGCGTGGGCGCAGGCGAATCCGCATTAGGGGAACGCATCGGGGGCAGGGGGAAATCATGAGACTGCCGGTCGCGCTCGCTTTCGCGGCGATTTTAAGTTTTGGCGCATTCGCGCCCGCAATCGCGGACGATACGCCCGCGCAGGCTTCCGATGTTCCGTGGATCAAGGATCAGTCGCTGACCAACGACGCGGTCAACGCGGTCAGGAACGGCGGCATCCTCGCGCTCGAGCCCTTTGTGCCCAACCTGGAAGCAGCACTTTCCAATGCGAAGCAGACGATGGACGCGGCTTCCGGTCCCGGCGGCAAGGTCGTGTTCACCGACGGCCCCGCCGACAGCCTGCTCGCGCTGATGGATGCATCGACGGCGGGAAAATCGGCGCAAGCCGTTCCCAATCCCTATCCCATCATCGCCCTCTATCTCGGCAGCTATTACAACGAGAACGGCGAGCCCAATCAGGCGCTGCGCGTGCTCGACGAAGGGCTGGCGGTGACCTCGAATGTGGGCGCGCATCGCCCCGTGCTTTATTCGGAACGCGGCGCCGCACTCGAAGGCCTGCATCGCTGGCAGGACGCGCTCGACGATTACGACGAGGGCCTCAAGATCAACGGGCTCGATCCGCAGATCCATGCGCTGCTGTTGCGCGGGCGCGGCTTCACGCTGACCGAACTCGGCCAGCTCGACGACGCCGAAGCCGCCTACAACGAGTCGCTGAAATACGCGCCGGGCAATGAGCGGGCCGAGCACGAGATCCAATATATCGACCAGCTGCGGATGGGCGGCGGCAAGGCGCCTGCCGGCATTATTCCCGTCCAGCCCAAACAGACGCCGCCCGCGGACGCCGCGCCGCCGACACCTGCGCCCTCCAGCGCCACGCCCTGAATGCATGCACTGATTGCATGGCTGACATGATTATATTCCCAGTTGTAGGACTTTCCGCCGATCACCATCTCCGGGAAAGCCCGAACCGTGGAGAAAAACTCGCGTAATTTTTTCATTGAAGCTACAAGGCCGCCTCATTTTGCCGGGCGGGCCATGACGAAGGAGAAGACCACACGGCCGAAAGCGCGCCTGCCGCGCGGCTTCCGCGATCGCAGCGGAGCCGAAATCGCGGCCGAGCGGCGCATGCTCGAAACGATCCGGGGAGTCTATGAGTCCTACGGTTTTGCGCCGCTGGAAACGCCGGCCTTCGAATATACGGACGCGCTCGGCAAATTCCTGCCCGATCTCGACCGCCCGAACGAGGGCGTGTTCTCGCTGAAAGACGACGACGATCAGTGGCTGTCGCTGCGCTACGACCTGACCGCGCCGCTCGCCCGCTATGTGGCGGAGAATTTCCAGAATCTGCCCAAGCCGTTCCGGCGCTATCAGGTGGGACAGGTGTGGCGCAACGAGAAGCCGGGGCCGGGGCGCTACCGCGAATTCACGCAATTCGATGCCGATACGGTCGGTAGCAATTCTCCTGCCGCCGATGCCGAATTGCTGATGATGCTGGCCGATACGCTGGAGGCGCTGGGGCTGAAGCGGGGCCAATACGCTATCAAGATCAACAGCCGGAAATTCCTGAACGGTATCCTCGCTCTTGCCGGTGTCGGTGCGGACAGGACTGGTGCCGTTCTACGTGCGCTCGACAAATTCGACCGCTTGGGCGAAGGGGGCGTGCGCGATCTTTTGGGCGCAGGACGCAAAGATGAATCGGGCGACTTCACCAGGGGCGCCGGTCTGAATGCCGATCAGGTTGCAAAGATCATGCGTCTTTTCACCGACGATGCAGACGATCTGACAACCGTAGCCGGATTTGAAGAACTCACAGCGATCAGGACGATATTGCAGTCTGCCGGTTACCGCGCAGATCGCGTCGCAATTGATCTCAGCATCGTCCGCGGTCTCGACTATTACACCGGCCCCGTTTTTGAAGCGCAGCTTACATTCCCTGTGAAAAACGAAGACGGCGAGCCCGTAATCTTCGGCTCGGTCGCTGGCGGCGGGCGTTATGACGATCTCGTCGCGCGCTTCACCGGCCAGCAGGTTCCGGCGACCGGCGTCTCCATCGGCGTGTCGCGATTGATGTCGGCGCTGATGCAGCGCGGCGTGCTCGCAAGCGCGGAGGAGCCGCTGGTGTTCGTGCTCGCGCTCGATGAAATCTCCCGCAGCTTCGAAATGGCGCGCGAGTTGCGCAATGCCGGCATCCGCGCGGAAGCCTATGTCGGCAACAAGAAATTCGGCGACCAGCTCAAATATGCCGACAAGCGGGGCGCCGCCATCGCCATCATCGAAGGTTCGGAAGAATTCAACAGCAAGCAGGTGACGCTGAAGAATCTCGCGCTCGGCGCGGAGCTTGCGAAGAACATCGAATCCCGCGCCGAATGGCTTGGCGAGCGTCAGGCGCAGAAAACCGTCAAGCGCAGCGATCTCGTCAAGGAAGTCCGCGCCATGCTGGGAGGCGCAAAATGACCGCTTTCCCGAATTACGACGCGAAGAAAATCGCCGCGCTCGACGCGCAGGCCGCCGCGATCCTCGGCGTATTCGCCAGACACGATTATGTCCGCGCCGAACCGTCGGTGTTGCAGCCGGCCGACATGTTCCTCGACCGCTCAGGCGAGGAAATCCGCCGGCGCACCTTCGCCTTCACCGATCCGTCGGGCAATGAATTGTGTCTGCGCCCCGACATCACGATTCCGATCTGCAAGATGTATGTCGGCGACGGCATCCGTCTGCCCGCGCGGCTTTGCTATAACGGCCTCGTTTTCCGTCACCAGCCCGCGGAACCCGAACGGCCGACGCAATTCTATCAGGCCGGTGTCGAGCTTCTCGGCGTGAAGGATCGCGCCGCCGCCGAAACCGAAATCCTGACTCTCGCCGCCGAAAGCATGCAGGCCGCGGGCCTGAAGGATTACACGCTCAAGGTCGGCGATCTCGGGCTCTTTTCGGCCTTCGTCGATGCGCTCGACATTCCGGCGCAATGGCGCGGGCGACTGAAGCGCCATTTCTGGCGCGCCGGTTATTTCGAGGCGCTGCTCGCGCGCATGTCGAAAGGCGCCGCCAATGACGCGCAGCGCCTGCTCGCGCATCTGGGAACGCTTCGCGAAACCGAAGCGCGCGCGGCCTTCGAAGGTTTGATGGATCTGTTCGGCGCAGCCCATCAGGGCGCGCGCACCCGCGAGGAAATCGTGGACCGTCTCATGGAACAGGCGGCCGATGCGGCGCTGCGTTTCGATCCGAAAATGGCGAAGCTCTTGTCGCAATTGCTGGCGATATCCGGCCCCGCCGAGAAGGCGCTCGCGCAAATCCGTACACTGACGAAATCGGCCGGCGTCAGGCTCCAAGCCCCGCTCGCCGAAATGAGCGCGCGGCTTTCCGCGCTCGAAGCGCTGGGCATCGCGCCAAACCGCGTTTCCTTCGCCGCGCGTTTCGGACGCAACATGGAATATTATACGGGCTTCGTGTTCGAACTCTGGTCGCGCGATGCCGAAGGTGCTGTGCAGGTCGCGGGCGGCGGGCGCTACGACACGCTGCTCGAAAATCTGGGCGCGAAAAAACACATTCCGGCGATCGGCTATGCCATCCGCACCGAACGCGTGTTTGCGGCGCGCGCGGCGCAAGGAAGGCGCAAATGAGCGCGCGTCTCACCCTCGCGGTGCCGTCGAAAGGCCGCCTGCAGGAGCAGGTCAACGACTATTTCGCCGATGCGGGCCTGCCGCTGAAGAAGGCGGCCGGCGCGCGCGGCTATCGCGCCACCATCGCCGGTTTCGCCAATGTCGACGTGCAATTGCTGTCGGCGTCGGAAATCGCCGCAGCCCTTATTTCCGGCGATGTGCATCTGGGCGTCACGGGCGAGGATCTCATCCGCGAACAGGCCGCTACGCTCGACGGACGCGTGGCGCTCATAGCCAAGCTCGGCTTCGGCCATGCCGATGTGGTGGTGGCCGTGCCGCAGGCCTGGATCGATGTCGCCACCATGGCCGATCTCGACGATGTCTGCGCGCAATTCTATCAGCGCCATCGCCGCCGCCTGCGCGTCGCGACCAAATACGTCACGCTCACGCGCGCCTTTTTCGCGAAGGCCGGCATTGCCGATTACCGCATCGTGGAAAGCGCGGGCGCCACCGAAGGCGCGCCCGCCGCCGGCGCCGCCGAAGCCATCGTCGACATCACCAGCACCGGCGCCACGCTCGCCGCCAACGATCTCAAGCTCCTGGACGACGGTTTGATCCTGCAAAGCCAGGCGCAACTGGCCGCGAGCCTTTCCGCCAAATGGCCCGCGAATATTCGCAAGACCGCCGAGACGCTGCTCTCGCGGCTTTCGGCGCGCGAACGCGCCAAGGCTTCGCTGGTGTTGCGGGTGCGGCTTTCGGGCAATGAGAAGAAGGTCCTGGCGCGGGTTCAAAAGGAAGCCGCCGCCGAAATCCTCTCGCGGGGCGGCGCCAAGGAATATTCGCTGCTCGTGCCGCGCGGCAATCTCATGATCGCGACCGAAATATTGAAAGGCGCCGGCGCGGTCACCGCCGAGGAAGCCGATTACGTGTTCCGCGACGACGATCCGCTCATCGCCGCCTTCGCGCGCTCATTGCGGTGAGACGGGCCCCGTCGCGACGTCGGGATCGTCGATGTGGGCGGCTTTCCAGCGCATCGCCATCAGGATGCGATTGCGCCCCGAGGGGTGATCGTAGAAGAGGAATTCCTCGAACGGCGAGGGATCGAGCTTCCTGTATTCCGAAAGCTTGAGCATGGCGGTGGCGAAGCCGTCGGGCTGGCGCGCCGCATTGAGCCCGAAAATATCGGCCTGACGCTCGATCGTCCGGCTGATCGTGTTCTGGATGGGCGTGGTGAAAAACAGGAAGATCGTGGCCAGCGCCACGATCAGCGGCAAGCCCGCCGGATCGTCGATGCTGCGCATGTCCCAATTGCCGCCGAACAATCCGGCCAGCGCGTCGAAGCCCCAGTTCACGAACACGAATCCGAGGAAATAGAGCAGCCCGAGCCAGGTGATGATGATGGCGCCGTGATCGAGCACGTAGTGGCCCATCTCGTGGCCCATCACGGCCAGGATCTCGCGCGGGTTGCCGCGCTTCAGGAGATTGTCGTTGAGCGAAATGCGCGTGGTGCCGAACATGCCCGAGACATTGGCGGAAATGCGCTTGTCCTGACGCGACTCGTCGAACTCATAGACATTGTCCGCCGGGATCCCGTTGGCGCTGGCGAGCTTCAGGATTTCGGTCTTGAGCGGACCTTCCTTCAGCGCCTCGTAATGGTTGTAGAGCGGCTCGATGAAGATCGGCGCGATCGCGCCCGCGACGATGAGATAGACGACCGCGATCACGCTTGCCCACATCCACCAGAGCCTGCGCGCGCGCCGGATGATGGCGTAAAGCACCGTCAGGAAGATCAGCATGCTGGCGAGCGTGACGCCGAAATTCGTCCCGAAATCCTGCAGCCAGGCGAGGAAATTCTGGTTGGACAGCCCGTAATAATGTTCGCGGATGAAATCCTCGTAGACGGTGAGCGGGAAGGTCGCGACCGCCACCACGACCGTGTATTGCACCACATAGATCGGCACCTGCCAGAAGCGCGAGCGCGTGAAGCCCTGGGCGATGTTGCGCATGAAGGCCGAAACGCGCAGCCACAGAAGCAGCCCCGACAGGACCACCGCATAAAGCGCATCGACCACGAGCAGCACATAGCGGCCTTCGTAATAGGCGTCGGAACGCTCCCGCGCCGGCCCCGCGACCTCGGCGAGATAGGCCTTCGTCGCCTTCTCCGCGCTGAAATCGGCGATGCGGGGCGGGGGAAGCTGCTCGACCGTGACGGCCTTGGTGGGCGCCGCCCTCGGGATGGCCTGGGCCATTGCCGGGGCCGATACGAGAATCGAGAAAGCCGTGGCAAGCGCCAGCCCCAATCGCATGCCTTCCTCCCTCTTTTGGGCAAGCCTAACAGAAGATGGCGGGCCGCCGAACCCCTAGCCGGTCAGCCTGCGGTAGAGGGCGAGCGTGTCGGCGCACATTTTCTCGCGCGTGAAATGGGCGCGGATATGTTCGCGGGCCTTGAGGCCCATGCCCGCGCGGGCTTCGGGGCCTGCTTGCGCCAGCCGCTCGATGGCGCGGCAGAGTGCTGCCGCATCGCCCGGCGGAACGAGCAAGCCCGTTACATCGCCGATCACGGTCTCGCGCGCGCCGCCATGATCTGTGGCGATGACGGCGCGGCCCATGGCGCCGGCCTCGGCCGCCACGCGCCCGAAGGCTTCCGGATCGGTCGATGCCGAAACCACGATATCGGATGCGAGATAGGCCGCCGCCATGTCGTTCACATGACCGGCGAAGACGGCGTTCAATCCCGTCGCCGCTTCTCGCAGTTCGGCCCGGTAGGCATCGCGGCCCTGCGCATCGCCTGCGAAGACGATCCGCGCATCGGGCAAATTCGATTGTTTCATCGCCGCGATCAGAACGAGCTGTCCCTTCCAGCGCGTCAGACGTCCGGGCAGAAGGATCACGAGCTCGCCGTCCTTCGCGCCCCATTGCGCACGCAAGGCCGCAACGCGTTCCGGCGACACGGAAACGGGATCGAACGTCTCGAGATCGACGCCGCGCGGGATCACCGTGATGCGCTCGGGCGCGATGCCATATTCGGCGGCGATGTGATCGGCGGTCCATTGCGAATTGGCGATGATCGCGGCACCCCTCACCATCGCCGAATTGTAGAAGCGCTTGAGCGCGTGGCCCGCGTTATAAATGCCGTGATAGGTGGCGATGAACGGAATGCCCGTCATCTTCGCGGCCAAGAGCCCGCTCCAGGCGGGCGCGCGCGATCGCGCATGGACGAGCTTCACATTGCGCCTGTGGATGATGTCGCGAAGCGCAAAGGCGTTGGCGATCATCTGCACGGGCGATTTCGAGCCCATCGGAAGCACGATCAATTCGCCGCCCGCTTGCTTGAGCTCGGCGGCCAGCCTGCCGCCTTCGGAGGCGACGAGCGCCCCATAGCCGGATTTGGCGAGCGCGGCCGCGATGTCCACGCTCGTGCGCTCGGCCCCGCCCGTATCGAGCGCGGGCACGAGCTGCAGAATGGCTGGCCGGGGGATCACGCTTTGCCTATGGTGCGTTTCACTCACGGATATCGCGCATGGAAAGATTGAAACGCGACGACGGCGAAACCATCGCCTATTTGGCCCGGCCCGGGAAGCCTCCGGGGCTGTTGTGGCTGGGCGGCTTCAAGTCGGACATGGCGGGCACCAAGGCGGCGGCGCTCGACGATTGGGCGGCGCGGGCCGGCCGCGCGCTTCTGCGCTTCGATTATTTCGGCCATGGCCAATCCTCCGGCGATTTCCGCAAAGGCACGATCTCGCGCTGGAAGGAAGATGCGCTGGCCGCCCTCGACAGGCTCACGACGGGTCCGCAGGTGCTGATCGGCTCCAGCATGGGCGGCTGGATCGCGCTGCTTGTGGCGCTGGCGAGGCCCGAGCGCGTGGCGGGGCTTCTGCTCATCGCGCCGGCGGCCGATTTCACCGAAGACCTGATGTGGGCCCATCTGCCCGACGGCGCCAAGCGCGAAATCATGGAGAAGGGCGAATGGAACTGGCCCACGCCCTATGACGAAGCGCCTTATCCCATTACCCGCGTGCTGGTCGAGGACGGGCGCAAGAATTTGATCCTCGGCGCGCCCATCTCGCTTGCGGTTCCCGTGCGCATCCTTCAGGGCATGCAGGACCCGGACGTGCCATGGATGCACACGGTCAGGACGCTCGAGCGCATCGAGGGCGACGTCGTGCTCACCCTGATCAAGAACGGCGATCACCGCCTTTCCACGCCCGCCGATCTCGCCCGCATGACGGCGGCGCTGGAGGACCTTCTGGCCGACATTACATAGAGTTCGGGTTTGGCTGCTTGCTTTGTGCAGCGCGCGCGGATTTGCTGGGCTCATGCGCATTGCCGCAATCCCGATCGCGCTCGTCATCGCGGCCGCGCCCGCGCTCGGCGCCGAATATACGCAGCTCGACGATCTGTCGCTGCAGGGCTCGAACCGCTACGAGCGCTGCCTGTCGCTGGCGCGCGCGAGCCCGCAAGCTGCTCTGGAAGCCGCGGTGAAATGGAACGCGGGCGCGCCCGCCGAACATTGCGAGGCCGTCGCGCTCACCGGCCTTCGCCGCTACGCCGACGCCGCGGCCAAGCTCGACGGCCTTGCCCGCGATCCCAAGAACGGCGCGCCCGCCGATCGCGCCACGCTCTTCGACCAGGCGGGCAATGCGTGGCTGCTCGCCAAGCACGCCGATCAGGCGGTCGATTCCTTCACTTCCGGGCTCGCGCTTACGCCGAACGATGCCGATCTCCTCGCCGATCGCGCGCGCGCCAGCGCCATGCGCAAGGACTGGGCGGGAGCCGACCGCGATCTCACCGCGGCGCTGATGCGCGATGCCGGCGATCCCGAACTCTATGTGCTGCGCGCGAGCGCGCGTCACGCCATGGGCCGCAAGAACGAAGCGCGCGCCGATATCGATCAGGCCCTGCATTTGAGGCCCGCATTCTCCGAGGCGCTGCTGGAACGCGCGGACCTCGAAATGGAAGCCGGCGACATGGCGAGCGCCAAGGCCGATTGGCAGGCCGTACTCGATACATCGCCCGGGAGCCCCGAGGCGAAAGACGCACGCGCCCGGCTTGCCGAACTCGCGCCTCCCGCGCCGTCGGGGCCGGCCGTTTCCGGCCCCGCGGTTCCGCCGGTGAAATGATTTCCCGGATTGTCATCCCGGGCGACGCGGCGCTAGCCGCGAGACCCGGGACCCACCGTAACGCTTTCTCGGTGGGACCCGGCTCGCGCGATGCTGACGCATCGCTTCCGCCTTCGCCAAGGCTACGGCGGACAAGTGGCCGGGATGACAATCGTTGGGTTTGAATCCTACCCCGACGGCGGGCGCAGGATTTCCGTCTCGACCGGATCGAGGGCGGGATTGATGTGCTGCACGGATTTCCAGACGAGACCGCTCTTGTCCATCCAGAACGTGTCGGTGAACGACCAGTCGGGCCGCGTGGCCGTGCAGCTTTCCTCCACGCGATGGGTTTTGATCGTGGCGCCCAGGATCGTGACCGGATCGTCGCCCTTCGATTCGATGCGGCAGGAAAGCGTGACCGCGAACAGGTTCATGTCCCAGAAATCGACCTGCCGCGTGACCTCGCGCGGTCCTGCGTCCGGATCGGCGAAGGCGGGCAGGGGATCCGTGCCCGTGACCGCGCTCAGGTTGTGCGCGAAGCCGGAGCTGCGCACGATCCGTCCGCCATGCGTCAGAAGCGCGATATGCGCGGCGGACGTCCACAGACGCTGGCCATCCGAATCCGAGGCCAGCACGACCATCGCCTCGGGCCCGTCGCCGACGCGCACGCCCATGGAGGCGTAAGGAACCGCGGCCGCCTCTTTCAGCGTGACGCCGCCTTCGCCGCCCGAAAACATCTGACCCGCGGCGCCGTAGAGTTCGCTCCAGCCCATATTGCCCTCGGAGCTGCAGCCCGCGAGCAACAGCGCCGCAGCCGCGAGCGCGGCCTTAGGGATAGGCGATCGACGATTCATGGGCCGTGATCTCGTCATAGCTGGTGCGTTCGGTTTCGCCGTAAAGCGAATCGTCTCCTTCGAGCCTCTGGCCGCCATCGCGCGTCAGCGGCCTGAGCGTGAGGTTGTACGAGGACTGCGTCGACAACGGCAGCGCCCATTCCAAGGGAATGTTGAGCATGACGCCCTTGTCGAAGCTGCCCTCGCCGAATTTCTCGAACGGCACGGTGGTGAAGGTGGCGAACGCGCCGATCTCGACGCCCGTGGAGAAGCGCCGCGTGACCTCGAAGGTCGCGCCCCAGTCGCCCGCCAGATAGCGCCCGGCATGCACATTCACGCCGATCCCGTGCCAGGGCGAGCGGTAATAGAACGACACATGCCCGGTCAGCACGTGATAGTGCTTCAGGCCGAAGAGGCGGTCGTAATCGCGCTGCCATACGTCGTAGAGGTCCGCGCCCAGCGCCCATCGCTCGCCCTCGGGACGCCAGAGCGCTTGCGCGCCGGCGCCGGCGAACATGTCTTCGAGATAGCCGGCCTTGGCCTCCACGAAGATGTCGGGGCCTGCGCGCGCGCGATAGGCGAAATCGAGCGCGCTGATCCCGTTTTTGCCCTCGGTCAGGTATTCGGCGACATCGCTCCTGACATGCGGCAGCACGCTGTTGCTGAGGCGCTTCGTGTTGAACGTGTTGTAGATGTTCGCTTCGAACGCGCCCTCCAGCGACAGCCCCGGCTGAAGCTCGACAGCGCCCGTCATGTCGAGATAGGCCTGGATGCGAAGCGGCTGGTTGGGGTCAAAAAGACCCTGACGCAGGCTCGGCGAAACGGCCCACGAGACACGCGGATAGCTCCCGCTCTGGGCGTCGGCCAGCGCGGGATTGTCGAGCGGCGGGGCCGAGAGCGAAACGGCCGTGCCGAGTTCGGCGGGTGATCCGCGCGCATCGTACATCCGCTCCATCGGCGCGCGCAGGATGAGGACATCCTGCGCGGGCACGCCCGAAATCACGGGCACGAGATGGAACGCTTCCACGCTCGGCGGCGCATCGGCCATCAGCACGCGCCACAGCCGCCCGATGGCCTCGCTTTCGAAGGCGTAGCGGTGATCGGTGTAATAGATCGTCAGGTCCTGCGGGCCGATGACGAGCGCTTCGACGCGCAAGCCTTGCGCCGCCGCATCGGCGCGGATTTTGGTCTCCGCGGCCGAGCTGTCGAAATGCGGCGGCTTCGCTTCGGCCGCAGCCGAATCCGCATCGTCGGGGAATTTGAAGGCGACTTCGAGGCGCGGGCTCCGTTTGACCGCGCAAAACACGACATTGCCGCTCAGATCGTCCAGATCGCTCACCGCCACCTGGTCGATGCGGGTGCGATAGGTCTGGGCCACGCGTTCGAATTCGCTGCAATGTTTGCGCGCCTGGCCGCTGGCATGGACATCCACCATCAGTGTGCGGTCCATGATCTCGGCGTCGGCGATTCGCGGGCCGAGCCGCTCGGCCACGTTCTTGCGCGTCACGAAATCGGCGACCGCGTTCTGGCGCTCCGCGTCGGTCCTCGGCGAAACGGGCATGGGGGCCGCGCCCAGTTTCGCCGGTGACGCCGGCTCGGACGGATTGGCGAAGACGGTGATCGACGCGCCGTAGCTGTAGCCGTAGAACCAGCCGGCCGTCAGCGCGATGCCGGAAACGGGCTCGTAGGTCAGCCCGAAATTGAAAGGCGAAGTTCCCTTGAATCCGCCATAGGCCCGCTCGCTGAGATAGCGGTCGCTGCTGTATTCGGCCGTCAGGTTCAGGTTCTCGATGGGCGTGTGCCAGATCACGCCGCCGAATGCGCCCATGTCGCGTCCGTGAAAGAACGAGCCGAAATCGACCTGGCCGCCGAGCGCGCTGTTCACCTTGCGCTGCTTGAACGAGGAGAAAACCTGCGCGAAGGGATTGGCGAAGGTTGCGTCATCGGCGAGCCGGCCCCAGCCCACGCCCGCCGTGATGTCGAAATCGAGAAAATGCTTGCTGGCCGCCACGTATTCGGCGCCATAGATCCCGGTTCCCACGAGATCGCGGATGCCGACCGAGATGTCGGGCATGGTGGCGTCTTCCTGAACGAGGCGCAGCTTCAGCCCGAAACTGCGGTCGTAATCGACGGAATTCGCCCAGCGGCCGATGCGGGTATAGCGGAACGAACCTTCGAGCCACGGCAGGATCTGAAACGACAGCGTGCCGCGCTGCATATTGTCCATGGCCGAGAGCGTGAGCGCGATCTCGCCGTCGGGCGCCATGCGCGCACTGGGCATGTCGAGAAGCCCCGGCTCGCCATAGCTGTCGCGCTGGGTGAATTCCTGGGCTGCCGCATATTGCGGGACTGCGCCTATGGCCAGAATCGCGCACGCCGCCGATCGGGCCAGGAGGCGCACGCCGCGAAGTGAACGGCGCCAATATCTGCGCTGTCGAAAATGCACCGCATCCCCTCACCGAAAAGTTTTATGACGCGCGCCCGGTGAGGCAACAAGCAACTGGGCTGTGCATAACACGGTCGTGCACAGACAAGAGCGTTCTTTCTTATGACAATCGTGCAACGATTTGCGCGCAATTGTGGATTTTTCCGGTGCCCGCGCGTATGAACCCGTAAGGGCTCGACGTTCTTCTTCCAGGTCCGGTGCGAATCGGTTGAATTTCGATTTGGAATATTTTGCGCCGGTAAGTCCGGCCGATGGAGAGTGTGATTCGCAATGGGGATTTTGCGGGTGGCCGGACCACGATCCTTGGCGTGCGCGATCGTCGCGGGCGTACTTCTCTTCGCGCCTGAAGCCGTCGCGCAGAGCAGCAGCGCCGATCCTTCGGCGGCGAACATTCCGCCCGATGTCCAGTCGATGCTGCCGCCGGGCATGACGCCCCAGCAGGCGCTCGATGCGCTCAAGGCGTCGGGACTGCGCCCCGATCAGAGCGGACAACCAAAGTCCGACCAGCCGCAGACCCAGATCCTCAAGCCGGCCAGCGCGACGCCGCCGGAAAAGCCCGAACCGTCCGCGCTCGAAAACCTGTATTCGGCGCGCATCGGTCAACCCGTCAGCCAGTTCGGCTACGACCTCGTCGCCAATGGCGGCGCCGTCACGGCCTCGCTCAACGGCGCGATCCAGGACGATTACGTGCTCGGACCGGGCGACGAGATCGACATCACGCTGCAGGGCCAGCAGAACGCGAATTATTCCACCCGCGTCGACCGCGAGGGGCGCGTGCTGTTTCCCAATCTGCCGCCGATTTCGGCCTCGGGCCGCACCTTCGGCGAATTCCGCCGCGATCTCGAGGCGGCTGCCCGGCGCGCCTATGTTCAGACGCAGGTCTATGTTTCCATCGGCGAAATCCGCCAGATCTCCGTGCGCGTGGTGGGCGAGGTGGCCAATCCCGGCGTTTACGGCATGACCGGGCTCTCCACCGTTCTCGATGCGCTCAATCTCGCGGGCGGGGTGAAGAAGACGGGATCGCTGCGCGCCGTCACGCTGGTGCGCGGCGGCGTATCCCATGTGATCGATCTTTATTCGCTTCTGCTCACCCATGGCCGCACGCCCGATATGGCGGTCGCCGAGGGCGACCGGATCGTGGTGCCGCCCATCGGCTCGACGATCGCCGTCACGGGCGATGTGCGCAGGCCCGCGATCTACGAGCTTCCGTCCGGCGAACACGCCGTCTCCGAGCGCGAATTGATGACGCTCGCCAACGGCCCCGAAATCCGCGGCGCCTATCGCGAGATGATCCAGCGCATCAAGGCGGACGGAAAACAGGAACTCGCCGACGCGACGGCCAAGCCGGGTGCGGCGGTGCGCGACGGCGAAATCCTCTTCGTCTACAAATCCGTCAATGTCTCGCTGGGATCGGTCAAGCTGGAAGGATCGGTGCGCCTTCCCGGGCTCTATGCGCTCGACAAGGCGTCCACGCTGCACGACCTTCTGCCCTCGGCCGATGTTCTGGCGCCGACGCCCTATCTGCTTCTGGGCATCATCGAGCGCGTCGATCCGGCCACGCTGCAGCGCTCGCTGATCCCGTTCTCGCTCGTGCACGTGCTTCAGGGCCGCGAAAACCTGCCGCTGATCTCGGGCGATGCGGTCCGCATCCTCACGCTCGACCAGATGCGCACGCTCGCCACCGCCGAGGCGCAGTCCGAACAGAACACGTCCTGGGCGCAGAGCGGCAACGATCTCGTGGCGATGCCCGTGCCGGTAGAGGCCGCGGCCGGAGGCGCGGCGAGCGCGATGTCCGCCAATTCCGCCGTGAATGCGAACGGCGCGGCGCAATCGGGCGCGAGTGCCGGTACGCAAGGCCCGGCAACCGCGAATGCGCCTTCGGACGGCGACGCCGGAAACACAGGCACGCAAGGCACAACAGCGCCGGGCGCAGACATAGGAATGGCGAGCGCCGCAAGTGCTGCGGCCGCAGCGCCCGCAAGCAGCGACAGCGGAGGGCTTTCCGGTCTATCGGCCGGCGACACGGCCTATTTCGGCAAGGTTCTCGGCGATTATCGCGTGACGGTCAGAGGCGCGGTGCGCGATCCGGGCATTTTCCTCGTGGCACCCGGCACCACGCTCGACGAGATCATTCAGGCCGCGGGCGGCCTCGACACCGATGCCGATGTCAGCGCCTTCGGACTTACGTCGACCGATATCGACAACACGACGGGCCAGTCCACGACCGAACGCAAGCAGATCACCGCGCCGCCCTCCCAATATGCGAGCGTGGAGATACATCCGCGCGACGTGATCGAGTTCCATCACGTCTTCACCGACATGGCCAAGGGCACGGTGCAGATCGCGGGCGAAGTGCGCTATGCCGGCACCTATTCGTTCCTGCGCGGAGAGCATCTCTCGCAGCTTCTGGTGCGCGCGGGCGGATTGACCGATATCGCCTATCCTTACGGGACCGTATTCTTGCGCTCCTCGGTCGCGGCGATCGAAAAAGCGGGCAATCAGCGCGTGGCCGACGAGGTCCAGCGCCAGCTCCTCGCCGGCGTTGCGCGTTCGAACGGCCAGAACTCGGCGCTCTCGCCCCAGGCGCTGGAAGCCGCCGAAGGTTTCGTGACGCAGTTGCGCCAGCAGAAGGCGCTGGGACGCATTTCCATCATCGCCGATCCCAGCGTGCTCGCCGCCCATCCCGACCAGGATCCCATCCTCGAACCGGGCGACAGCATCTATATTCCGCAGCGCCCGAGCACCGTGACGGTCATGGGCGACGTGATGCAGCCGGGCAGCTATCCCTTCGATCCCGCCGGCAACGCGGAAAACTATGTGGAACTCGCGGGCGGCTATGGCGACAATGCCGAGGACGATCTCACCTATGTCGTCTATCCCGACGGCACGGCGCGCCGGCTCGACAGCTCCTGGCTCGCATTCGGCAGCAAAGCCATTCCGCCGGGAAGCGTGATCTATGTGCCGCGCAAGCTCTTCCCCACCGACTGGCTTGCGCTCACGACCTCCATCGCCGACATCTTCAAGGATCTGGCGGTTTCGGCGGCGTCCGTCGCGGTGCTGGCGAACAATTAGCTCCGAGTGCCGGATCGGACCTGAGGCAGGGTTTCGCGATATGCGGGCAGTGGCGTTGTGCGCTGGCGTGTTGCTCGTTCCGGCAACGGCGCAAGCGCAGACGGTCGTGGAGAATGTCGTGGTCACGGATTCGCATTGGCCCGCACCCGCGGGCGATGCGGCGTTTTCGACCGTGACGCTGGATTCGAGCCAGCTCGGAGCCGACCGGCTCGATGAATCGCTGGAACAGGTGCCGGGCGTCTCGCTGTTCCGGCGGACCACTTCCATCAGCGCCAATCCCACGACGCAAGGCATTTCCATGCGCGCGATCGCGCCCTCCGGTGCAGGCCGCGCGCTCGTGCTGCTCGACGGCGTTCCCCTCAACGATCCGTTCGGCGGCTGGGTGATCTGGACGGCGCTGCCGGGCGAGGACATCGGCTCGGCCGAAGTGGTGCGCGGCGCGGGCGCCGGTCCCTACGGCTCGGGCGCGCTCACCGGCACGATCCTGCTCGGCGAGCGCGACGATCTGCAGGGAGTCGATGCCGCCGACTCCGCGGCAGCCGGCCTCGGCACCTATCGCGCCGCGGCCTCGGGTGGCGGCAATATCGGCGATGTGGATTTCTTCGGCAGCGTTTCCGGCGAGCGTTCCGATGGCTGGATTCCGGTGGAGGCTTCGCGCCGCGGGCCTGCCGACAATCATCTCTGGTTCGGCGGCGGCTCGGCGTCGTTGCGCGCGCATACCGAACTGGACGGCGTTTCCGCTACCGCGCGTCTTAGCCTCTACGATCAGGCGCAGGGCGCAGGACTCGTGGGCGCCGAAGCCAGGGCGCGCGGCGCGAGCGCGAGTCTCACGCTCGCGCACACCGGACATATCGGCTGGCGCGTGCAAGGCTGGATGCTGAACAGCGGATTTTCCAACACGTCGGTTTCCGTGCCCGCCTATCCGGCCCCGCGCGCAACGGCGACGCCGGCCAACGATCAATATGCGACGCCGGCGCTCGGCTATGGCGCCAATGCGGCGCTGATCGGCCCGCTGGGGAACTTCCGCTGGGAAACGGGCGTGGATGTGCGCGTCGATTCCGGAGAATCGCGCGAGCGCTACCGTTTCGTTTCCGGCGCATTCACGATGAACCGCCGCGCGGGCGGACAGGAAATCATCGCCGGACTCTATGGCGAAGGTACCTACGAGGCGGATGGCTGGCTCTTCACCATCGGGGTGCGCGCCGACGACTGGGCGACTTCGCAAGGCCATCTGGTCGAAAGCGTGCGCGCGAGCGGCGCAATCACCAACGATCAGGATTATCCGGGCCGCAGCGGCGTAGTGCCCACGGCGCGCGCGGGCCTGCGCTACGATTTTTCGCATCAATATCTGCGCGCCGCCGCCTATTCGGGTTTTCGCGTGCCAACGCTCAACGAACTCTACCGGCCCTTCCGTGTCGGCAACAACACGACCGAGGCCAACGCCGCGCTGAAGCCCGAGAAGCTCGCGGGCGCGGAGCTCGGCTGGGGCGGCGATGCGGGCGCGCTGAGCTGGGAGGCGACGCTGTTCTGGAACCGGCTGCACGACGCCATCGACAACCGCACGTTGTCGTCGTCGCCTTCCGGCTCGACGGCCCAGCGCCAGAACATCGGCGATATCGATGCGCTCGGCGCGGAAGGCGGCGCAACATTGAGCCTCGCGCCCGATTTCGGCCTTCAGGCGCTCTTTTCCCTCACCGACGCGCGCGTGCGCACCTCCGATCCGGATTTGAACGGCAAGCGCCCGGCTCAGGCTCCGCGCGCCACGCTGACGGCGCGGGCGACGTGGCATCCGATCGAGCCGCTCGCGCTCGCGGCATCGCTGCGCTGGGAATCGGCGCGTTTCGAGGACGACCAGAACACGCTGCGGCTCGGTTCCGCCACCACGCTCGGTTTCGATGCCCGCTGGAGCGTCGCGGACGCGCTCGGGCTCGTGCTCAGCGTGGACAATGTGACCGATGCCAAGGTCGCGACGGCCGAGGCCACCGACGGCACGCTGAGCTTCGGTCAGCCGCGCATGATCGCGCTTTCGCTCGCCTATACGCCCGGACGCTAGCGAAGGCCCAATTCGCGCGCGATGATGCCGCGCAAGATCTCGCGCGTGCCGCCGCGCAGCGAAAAGGACGGCGAGGATTGCACGAGATAGGCGAGCGTGGCGCTGAAGGGATCGGCATCGGACAAATCGACATCATCGCGCGCAAGGCCCTGGATGGCGCGCGGGATGTCCTGTTCGAGCGTCGTGCCAAGGTCCTTCACCACGGCCGCTTCCACCGCGGGCGATTGGCCCGCCGCCAACTGGCCGACGATCGACAGCGACATCTGACGCAGCGTCCACATCTGCGCGCTCATCTGCCCGATGAGGATTTTTTCGGCTTCGCCGGGAGAGTCGCCCGCCACGCGCAGGAATTCGAGGAACAATCGCAGCGACGAGAGATAACGCTCCGGCCCGCTGCGTTCGAAGGCGAGTTCCGCGCCCACTTGCGCCCAGCCGCCGCCTTCCTGGCCGACAAGATTTTCATCACAAACGAAAACGTCATCGAAGAACACTTCGTTGAAATGCGTGGCGCCGGTGAGGTCCTCGATGGGCCTGACCGTCAGCCCGTCGCTTTTCATGTCGACGATGAATTGCGATAGCCCGGCATGGCGCGTGGTGTCGTCGCTGGTGCGCACCAGCGCGATCATGTAATGCGCGGATTTGGCGCCGGACGTCCAGATCTTTTGCCCGTTGATGCGCCAGCCGCCGTCGGCTTTGCGGGCGCGCGTGCGCACGGAAGCGAGATCGGATCCCGATCCCGGCTCGCTCATGCCGATGCAGAATTGGGTTTCGCCCCGCGCGATGCCCGGCAGAATCCGCATGCGCTGTTCTTCGGTGCCGAAGCGCAACAGCAGCGGCCCGCTTTGCCTGTCGGCCACCCAATGCGCGCTCACCGGCGCGCCCGCCGCCAGCATTTCCTCGAGCATCACATAACGTTCGGCGTATGAGCGCTCGTGGCCGCCATAGCGCTTCGGCCATGTCATGCCGAGCCAGCCGCGCTGCCCGAGTTTGCGGCTGAACGCAGGATCGTGGCCGGACCACGAACGCGCGCGGCGCACCGACGGCATGTCGGGAATGTTCTCTTTCAAAAAGGCGCGCACTTCGCCGCGCAAGGCTTCCGCTTCCGGCGGCAGATCGAAGGGCGTGAAGACGAATTCGCGCATGGCAGGAGTATAGGGCGAATGGCAAATAGCGAAAGTGCGAACGGAACCCTATTCGTCACTCGCTATTCGCTGCTCGCCCGTCCTATGCTTGCCCCGAAATCATCGAGGACACGCCCATGGAATACGTCAATCTCGGCAATACCGGCCTGAAAGTCTCGCGCATCTGCCTCGGCACCATGACCTACGGTTCGCCCAAATGGCGCGAATGGGTGCTGGACGAGGAGGCGAGCCGGCCCTTCATCAAACAGGCGTTCGAAGCCGGCATCAATTTCTTCGACACGGCGGATATCTATTCGCTGGGCGCGAGCGAAGAGGTGCTCGGCCGCGCACTCAAGGATTTCGGCGGCAGGCGCGAGACCTATGTGGTCGCCACCAAGGTCTTCAATCCGATGGGCAAAACGCCCAACGAGGCGGGCCTGTCGCGCAAGCACATCATGCACGCCATCGACGCCAGCCTGAAACGGCTCGGTACCGATCATGTCGATCTCTATCAGATCCACCGTTTCGATCCGACCACGCCCATCGAGGAAACCATCGAGGCGCTGCACGATGTGGTGAAGGCGGGAAAGGCGCTCTATATCGGCGCGTCGTCGATGTATGCCTGGCAATTCGCGAAATATCTGTCGCGCGCCGACGCGTCGGGCAAGACGCGCTTCGTCTCGATGCAGAACCATTACAATCTCGTCTATCGCGAGGAGGAGCGCGAGATGATCCCGCTCTGCATCGACGAGAACGTCGCCGTCATCCCGTGGAGCCCGCTCGCACGCGGCTTCCTCGCCGGCAACCGCAGCAAGAAGGATTACGGCGAAACCGCGCGCGCCAAGACCGACGAATTCGCCCACATGCTCTATTATCAGGAGAGCGATTTCGCGGTCGTCGAAAAGCTCGGCGAGATCGCCAAGGCGCGCGGCGTTTCGAACGCGCAAGTGGCGCTCGCATGGATTCTGAGCCGCAAGGGCATCACCGCGCCCATCGTCGGCGCGTCCAAGGCCTATCAATTGGAAGAGGCCGTCGCCGCAGAAGCGCTCAAGCTCGACGACGCGGAGATCAAGGCGCTATCGGCGCCCTATCAGCCGCACAAGGTGCTGGGCCATCGATAAAGCCAAGATTGTCATCCCGGCCGACCCCGCACTTGTTGCGGGGGAGTGCCGGGACCCACCGGGAAAATGTCTCGGTTGGTCCCGGATAACGCGCTGACGCGCGTTTCCGGGATGACAGGCAATTACATCGGCGCCTTGGCGTCCTCGGGCTTGGCGGGATTGGCGGGAATGGCTTGCGTCACATCGCCGATGTCCTCGCTCCATCCCCCGCCGAGCGCGCGATAGAGGCCGATATCGGCCTCCAGCCGCGCCAGCTTGATCTGCACGAGCTGATCCTGCGCGGTGAAGAGCGTTTGCTGCGCCTGAAGCACCGCGAGCAGATCGGCGACGCCTTCGCGATATTGGATCTCCGAAATCCGGAAGGCCTCCGCGGCGGCGTCGACCTCTTCGGTCTTGTATTTCTCCTGCTCGGAGAGGCTTGCGACCTGACCGAGCGCCGATTCCACGTCGGCGAACGCGTTCAGCACGGTCTCGCGGTAATTGGCCACGAGCTCTTCCTGCCGCGCGCGCGCATATGCGCTTTCGCCTTCGAGCTTTCCGCCGTCGAAGATGGTCTGCAAGAGCGAGGCGCCGATCGAATAGCCGAGGCTCGTCGAATGGAAGAGTGCGGACAGCGCCGTGCTCGCAACCCCGCCCGAGGCCGTCAGGCTGATATTGGGAAAGAAGGCCGCGCGCGCGGCATCGACATCGGCATGGGCCGCGGCCAGATCGGCCTCCGCCTGAGCCACGTCGGGCCTGCGCCGGAGCAATTCCGACGGCATTCCGGCGCCGACCTTTGGCGAGACGATGGCGTCGAGATTGTCGGCGCGCACGTCGAAATCTTCCGGGGTATGGGCGATCAGGACGGCCAGCGTATAGCGCGCCTCGCGCTCCTGTTCGTTCAGCGCGGGCACTTGCGCTTCCTGCCCGGCCACCTGCGCCTGCTGCTGGGCGAGATCGAGGCGCGAGGAAACGCCGTTCGTCACCTTGGCTTCGGTGATCTTCAGGATGCGATCGGCCGCGTCGATATTGGCCATGGCGATGGAGACGCGCTGGCGCAGCGCCAGCACGTCGAAATAGGTGTCGGCCGTGTCGGTGAGGACGGTGAGCGCCACGGTCTCTTGCGCGAAACGCGCCGATTTCAGGTTCTCGGTGGCGGCGCGCAGATTGTCCCGCTCCAGGCCCCAGAAATCGAGCTGGTAGGAGGCGTCGAGCGAGGCGCCGAAGGAATTGCTGCCGTGCCATTTGCCGGTCGCCTTGCTGCCGGTGCGGCTGGCGCCCGCCGACAGATCGACCGAGGGAAAGAGCGAAGAGCCCGCGATCTCCTGATTGGCTTCGGCCTCCATCACGCGAGCCGCGGCTTGGGCGAGATCGAGATTGTCCTTCTGCGCGCTGTCGACGATCCCGTTCATCTCGTCGCTGCCGAAGCCCTTCCACCACTCGGCCGTGGGCCAGACGGGTGCGCCGGCCGGCGACGGTTCGGTGAAGACGGCGGGCACGTCGCTCGGCGTGAGGGCCTGGGGCGGCGCGGTCGCGCATCCTGCGGCGGCGAGCCCAAGGGCGGCGACGGAGGCGGTGCGGACGAAGATTTTCATGGGGGTTACTCGCTGGACAGCGCGACCACGGGGTCGAGCCTGGCTGCCTTCATAGCCGGTGCGAAGCCGAATACAAGGCCCGTGGCCACGGCGCAGGTGAACGCCAGGATGATCGGGAAGGCCGTTATATCAATTGGTGTGCCGAAAGCGCCGATCAGAAGGGCCGTTCCCACCCCGCCCAAGACGCCCACGATTCCGCCCAGCGCCGAAACCGCGGTGGCCTCCGTCAGGAATTGCTGAAGGATGTCGCGCATGCGCGCGCCGGTGGCCATGCGGATGCCGATTTCGCGGGTGCGTTCGGTAACGGACACAAGCATGATGTTCATAACGCCGATGCCGCCCACAAGAAGCGAGATCGCCGCCACCGATCCGAGCAGGATCGTCAGCGTGTTCTGCGCGGTGGTGGCGGTCTGAAGGACGGCCGCCATGTTGCGCACGAAGAAATCCTCGTCGCCGTTGTGCCGGCTCTTGAGCAGGTTCGTCACGCTCGTCTGCACATCGTCCATCTTGGAGAGATCGCTGACCTGGATGGTGATGGAGCGCACGAAATGCTGGCCGAAAATGCGCAGCATGCCCGTCGAAAGCGGAATGAACACGACATCGTCGGAATCCTGGCCTGCGAAATTCGCGCCCTTCGTGCTCATCACGCCGATGACCTGGAACGGCACATTGTTGATGAGGACGTACTGGCCGATGGGATCGCCGCCATCGGGCAGAAGATTCTGCACCACCGTCTGGCCGAGAACGGCCACCGCCGCATAGCTCGCCTGATCGGAATCGCCCACGAAGGTGCCTTGCGCCACGGGCCAGCTTCTCACGTCGGTATAGGGCGCGGTCGTCGCGTCCACCTGCGTTTGATAGTCGACGTCGTTGAGGCGCACGGTCGCTCCGCCGGTGATTTCGGGCACGGCGGAGGCGACGTAAGGCAGCTTGGCGATCGCGTCGGCGTCTTCCGGCGTCAGCGTCGCGATGGGGCCGTTGTAACCGCGCATATTGTGGCCGCCGGGGCGCACGAGGAGCAGATTGGTGCCCATCGAGCCGATCTGCTCGACGACGGCCTGCTTGGCGCCTTCGCCGATCGCCATCATCGCGACGACCGAGCCCACGCCGATCATGATGCCGAGCAGGGTGAGCACCGTGCGGAAGATGTTGGCGCGAAGCGCGCGCATGGCCATGTGCATCGCCTCGCCAAGCCCTGCGAAGGTCTTGGCGGCCGTCGAGCCTTCATGGTCCCCTTCGGGCATGACCGACACGCGCGCGAGATCGGGCCCGCTGTCGGAGACGATCTTGCCGTCGCGGATTTCGATGATGCGCCTGGCATGCGAGGCGACCGTCTTGTCATGGGTGATGAGGATGATGGTGTGGCCGCGGGCGGCGAGATCGGAAAGCAGCGCCATCACATCGGCGCCGCTCTTGGAATCGAGCGCGCCGGTCGGCTCGTCGGCCAGGATGATGCGTCCGCCGTTCATCAGCGCGCGCGCGATGGAGACGCGCTGCTGCTGTCCGCCCGACAATTGATTGGGCCTGTGCGAGACGCGGTCGCCCAGCCCCAGCGAATTGAGAAGCGCATCGGCGCGCTTGCGCCGCTCGGAAGGCGAAAGCCCGGCATAGATCGCGGGCACTTCCACATTGTCGGCCGCCGTCACGGTGCCGATCAGATTGTAGCTCTGGAAGATGAAGCCGAATTCCTCGCGCCTCAGCCGCGCAAGTCCGTCGGAATCGAAATGGGCGATGTCCTCGCCCGCAAAGCGGTAGCTTCCGCTCGTCGGCTTGTCGAGGCAGCCCAGGATGTTCATCAGCGTTGTCTTGCCCGAGCCGGACTGGCCCATGACCGCCACGAACTCGCCGGGATAGATGTCGAGCGAAACTCCGCGCAACGCCTGCACCTCGACCTCGCCGCCGCCGGTGACGAAGGTCTTCGTCACGTCGTGCAGCGACAGGAGCGGCAGGGCTTCCCGGGCCGCCGAGAAGTTGTCGGCCTGTTTGTTCAATGGAAGCCTCCGAAGCCGCCGCCGATATGCCCGCCACGCTGATTGTTGCTGCTGGAGGATGGCGCCGCCGTGGTTGTCGTCTGCTTGAGGCCGGAGACGACCTTGTCGCCGACATCGAGGCCGGAGATCACCTGCGCCGAGACCCGGTTGCTGACGCCCACCACGATGCGCCTGGGCGCGATCGAGCCGTCGGGATTGACGACCCGCACGAAGGCGTAGGACTGGCCCGCGGGCAGTTTCGCCCGTTTCAGATGATGGGCGCGATAAGGTTGGGCGGCCGAACCGTCGCCTTGGTTCGGGGTCCGGCTCTGGGTCCGGCCGCCCGCGTGAGCATGCCCTTGGTGGAGCGCCGATACGGGCACGATCACGACGTTGTGCGCCGATGCCGTCACGAAAAAGACCTGTGCCGTCATCTGCGTCATGAGCTTCTGGTCTGGATTGTCGACGTCGAAGGTCGCGGTATAGAGCACGACGTTGTTGGTCACGGTCGGCGTCGGCTGAATCTGCTGCAGCGTTCCGTACCAGCGCCGCGACGGATCGCCGAGCGTAGTGAAATAGGCCGGCATGCCGACATGCAGTTTCGGCACATCGGCTTCGGAGACCTGCGTCCACACCGTCATCTTGGAAAGGTCGGCGATGCGCAAAATCGTCGGCGCCTGCTGCACCGAATTGATCGTCTGTCCCTGTTTGATGGAAACCGAAACGACGGTGCCCGACATGGGCGCGTAGATCTTGGTATAGCCGAGCGTGACGTTGTCACCGCTGAGCTGCGATTGGGCCGCCGCGATCTGCGCCTTGACCGAACCGATTTCCGCATTCGCCGATTTGAGCGCCTGCGAGGCGGAATCGTAATCGCTCTTGGAGGTGGCATCGGCCGCCATCAGCCGCTGCTGGCGGGCGAAATTGGCGCTCGCGAGCGCCGCCTGCGCCTGATGGTCGCGAAGCTGCGCCTGAAGATTGGTGACGTTGGCCTGATCGGCATTCACCTTGGCGGTCTGGACCTGCGGATCGATCTCGGCCAGCAGCTGGCCTTCCGTCACCGTGTCGCCGATATCGACATAGAGTTTCTTGAGCTGGCCGGTCGCCTGCGCGCCGACATCGACGTAGTTCTTCGGCTGCAGATTGCCGAGCGCGGTGACGCTGTCCTCGATATCGCCGCGGGTGACGGTGGCGGCCGTGTATTCGGGACCGCTGGACGTGGTGAGCGAAGTGATCCCATAAGCGGCGAGGCCCAAAAGCAGGGCGGCGAGACCCGCCGCCAGATAGGGCCGCTTGCGGGCCCGGGCATAGATGTCGCCCGCCCGTTCGCCGGCCCAAACCCGGAGCCAGTCCAACCAGCCCGGCTTGATGGTGGATTCAGCATGCACGGTCATTGCCGCCTCGCGTTCCCGAATACGCGCCACTCCTATGGCTAGAGTGGGGTGCCTCCACCTTCCCGAAAAGGCCCGGACCGGCATTGAACTGTATCAAACTGTCGCCGCGGACGCGGAAATGCCATGCCTCGCGAAATAATATTCTGTCATGCGCCCAAAAGCAGACGGCGCGGGACCCGCCCGCGCCGTCACAACGTCATTTGCGAGCCCTCAGGCGCCGCCGATGTTCTTGTGCACGATCCGGAAGCGTTCCAGCTCGTGAATGGCGAGCGTGAAATCGGGCTGGATCTCCACCGCCTTTTTGTAATCCTCATAGGCGTCGCGGATATTTCCCAGCGCCTCGTTGACGATGGCGCGGTCGTAATAGGCGATCTGCGGCTGGCGCGCGCCCATGTCGATGCCCTTGTCGAGATCGGCGAGCGCTTCCTTGTAGCGGTGCAGCGTAAGAAGGGCTGCACCGCGGTCGACATAGCCCTCGGCGAGCGTGGTGTCGGTCTTCAGCCCGTCGTCGTAATCCTTCATCGCGCCGTCGGCGTCGTCGGTGCGCGAACGCAGGATCCCGCGATTGATCAGCGTGGCCGCGCGGTCGCGGATCGACAGCGTGTCCTGGTCGAGCGCGGAGGTACAGGTGATGATGCCGCTATGGGCTTCGCCGCCGAACTCGGCGGCCTCGTAGCAGCTCTTCGCCAGCCCGTTGCCCAGAACGGTGATGGCGGCTTGCGCGCCGGTGGAAAGCGCGACGGCCGCTGCCGCGCCCAGCGCAAATGTGGTCAGGCCCCGAAATGTCATGGCAGCTCCTCCAGAGATTAATGGCGATTGTCGCACCGCGGGCCCTCAACGTCCATCGCCCGCACGCATTCGTGAGCGCCCGAAATGCCGATTTTCCGCGCCCCCGCTGATGCAGATAAATTCGCTTCCATGCGCGTTTAAGGCTCGGCCGCGTGCCAAACTCCACAGCCCGACTCATTCAACTCGCCGTGAGGGAATCCCATGAACTGGCCGATGCTTGCACCGATCATCCTGCTCTTTGCGTCCAACACCTTCATGACCTTCGCCTGGTACGGCCAGCTCAAATATCCCCATGCGCCGCTCTGGGTTGTGATCCCGATCAGCTGGGGCATCGCCTTCTTCGAATATTGCCTGGCGGTGCCGGCCAACCGCATCGGCCATCAGGTCTATTCGCTGGCGCAATTGAAGACGATGCAGGAGGTGATCACGCTGCTCGTGTTCGGCGTGTTCTCGGTTCTCTATTTCGGCGACACGCTCAGATGGAATCACATGGTGGCGTTCGGATTCCTCGTCTGCGCCGCCTATTTCGCCTTCAACAAATGGTAGGCCCGGGCGCCATCAACTATGACCAGGGATTGTCGCTGAATTCCTTGACGGCGTGCAGCGGGATGCGGATGGCGGGATTGGTGCCGAAATAGACGATCAGCGTCATATGGCTGTTGGCGGCATCCCATTCCATCTGGGGCGCGACGCCGCCCTGCTTGCGGAAGGTGGTGCCGTCGAAATCGAGCTTGCGCGGCTCGACCGAGTCCCAGCCATTGGCAAGATCCTGCGCCAGCTTCTGGCGCACGCTCGCCTTGTCGTCGGGCGACATGGTGGTCAGATCCTGCGCATTGGGCGCGCTGACGAGAATGGAGCCGTTCGAGTCGATCTGGAGGCGCGCCACCACCATCGTGTCATCGGATTCGTAGGTTCCCTCCCATTTTCCTTCCGGCGGTTTGGGATGGGAACAGCCATAGGCGCCTGCCAGGCACAGGCCCGCAACGAGCAAAACGGTGACGAAACGCATGGCCCAACTCCGAGAATCAGGCTGGTCGAGTTTATTGTTACCCGATTTAGGAATGGTAACCGCGCGGTAAAGCATGGCAGATGTGACAAACCCCCGCTTGCCCGCACGGGGTCTGCATTGATACGCCCTCATTGCTGACGAAAGGGGACTCCCGTGAGCCTGCCCAAGGGATTTCTGGCCGAAGCGCTGGGGCGCATCCAGCCTTCGCCGACCATCGCGGTGACGCAGAAAGCGCGCGACCTCAAGGCCGCGGGCCGCGACGTGATCGGGCTGGGCGCGGGCGAGCCCGATTTCGATACGCCCGACAACATCAAGGAAGCGGCCATCGCCGCCATCCGCCGGGGCGAGACGAAATACCCGCCGGTCGAAGGCATCCCCGAACTGCGCAAGGCCATCGTCGGCAAGTTCAAGCGCGAGAACGGGCTGGACTACACGGTGGCGCAGACGTTCGTGGCGCCCGGCGGCAAGGCGATCATCTTCAATGCGCTGCTTGCCACCATCAATCCGGGCGATGAGGTGATCGTGCCCGCGCCTTACTGGGTGAGCTATCCCGATATCGCGCTGCTCGCGGGCGGAAAGCCCGTGGTGATCGAAACAAGTCTGGAAGATGGATTCTGCCTGACGCCCGAAGCGCTCGGAAAAGCCATCACGGCGAAAACCAAATGGCTGATCTTCAACCAGCCTTCGAACCCGACCGGCGCCTGCTACAGCCGCGAACAATTGAAGGCGCTGACCGATGTGCTGCTCAGGCATCCGCAGGTGTGGATTCTCACCGACGATATGTACGAGCACCTTATCTATGGCGGCTTCAAGTTTCACACCGTGGCGCAGGTCGAGCCCAAGCTCTACGACCGCACGCTGACCATGAACGGCGTCTCGAAAGCCTATGCCATGACCGGCTGGCGCATCGGCTATTGCGCAGGCGACGAGGGCCTCATCAAGGCGATGGCGAAACTGCAATCGCAATCGGCGACGAGCGCGTCGTCCATCTCGCAATGGGCGAGCGTGGAGGCGCTGAACGGTCCGCAGGATTTCATCCCGGTGCGCGCGAAGGCCTTCGAGGAACGCCGCGATCTTGTCGTCTCCATGCTCAATCAGGCGAACGGTATCGAATGCCCGTCGCCCGAAGGTGCGTTTTACGTCTATCCGTCGATCCGCAAGCTGATCGGCAAGGCGACGCCCGCCGGCAAAAAAATCGCCACCGACGAAGATTTCGCCGCCGAACTCCTCGAAGCCGAAGGCGTGGCGGTGGTGCATGGCGCGGCCTTCGGGCTGTCGCCCTTCTTCCGCATTTCCTATGCGACGTCGAACAAGCTTCTCGAAGAAGCCTGCTCGCGCATTCAGCGGTTCTGCGGGAGTTTGAGGTAAGGCGGAAGCCGAATTTGTCTCTCTCGGCGCGGCGAAGCAGCGTAGCTGCGAAGACGGCTGCGGAAGCTTGCGCTAACGTATCGCAACAACGGAAATGTGCCCGCTGCCGGATTTGCGCGGCCGGATGACAATTTCCACATCGCGGTCGAGCGCGGTGAGGAATTCCATCAGCCGTTCCACGGAAAATCCGTCGAGGCGATAATTGACCAGCGCCGAAACTTTCGGCTGCGGAATGCCCAGCAGTTCCGCAGCTTCGACCTGACGGAGCTTGCGCGCCTTCATGGCTGCGTTCAGTTCCATGGCAAGACGCGTTTTGGCCTGACGCTCGCCCGCATCGGGAAAGCCCAGATCCGCAAACACATTGCGCGAGCCGCGGGTAATCTTTGCCTTGGCCATGACTTTCACTCCTTCAATCGCATTTCGTCGCGCAACCATTTCAGCCTGTCGCGAACGATTTGCACGTCACCTTTCGCCGTGCGCCGGCCCGAGGGCGATTTCTTCTGGAATGCGTGCAGCACATAAATCGCATCCTCGAAGCGCAAGGTATAAATCGCCCGATATGCATCGCCATCGTGGTATTCCACGATCTCAAAGATGCCCGGTCCTTCGCCTTTCCAAGGCTTGGCCTGCGGGTGCTTGCCGCCATACTGAGCGACGCCAAGCGCGTAACCCATCTCGCTGCGAACCGCGGCCGGGAACGCCAGAAAATCCTTCTTGGCGCTGCCGACCCAATGAACGGGCTTCTCGCCCGAAACCGCCGGTTCCCGCACCATGGGCGATCCATATACCCAAACGGGTATATCGTCAATTCGCCTACGTAAACCCCCTTAGGTGAAAGACCGAACTTTCGATCGCGCCCGATTCCGGCCGAAGCTCGCTCGCGTGACCGATGAGGAATGAGTGCCGTGAAACAATCCAGAGCCGCCCGCGCGCACGACTTGGCCGAGTGGTTCCGCGCGCAGTCCGAAAACGGAACGGCCGGCGAAACCGATCTGATGGCGCGCGCCGCCCTTGCCCTCGAACGCATCGCCAATGAACGCCGCACCTCCGCCGCCAACGACAACGCGGCCCGCGCGCAGCGCTGAATAAGTTTCAAATCCTCTTGCGCGGCGGCCTCGTTCCGCGCGAGCATTGCGCCTCAAGGGGCGCCTGACATGCGGCCCATCGCGGGACGACGCTGACCGAGCGCCCCGGACCCTGCCGGGTCCGAAGGAGGCGCTTGATGTCCAGAAAAAACGGAGGTAGCGGGCCACGTACAGTGGCCCTGGTGGGTCCCTACGGCAGCGGCAAGACCACGCTGCTCGAAAGCATCCTGGCCATCACCGGCGCGATCCAGCGAAAGGGCTCGATTCCCGCCGGCAACACGGTGGGCGACGCATCGGCCGAGGCGCGGGCCCGCCAGATGAGCGTCGAAGTCAATTGCGCCACCACAAAGTTCATGGACGAGAGTTTCACCTTCCTCGATTGCCCCGGCTCCATCGAATTCCTGCAGGACACGCTGAACGTTCTTCCCGGCATCGACGCGGCGATCGTGGTGTGCGAGCCCGAGCCCGACAAGATGCAGATGCTCAAGCCCTGTCTGAAGCGGCTGGACGATCTTTCCGTTCCCCATTTCCTCTTCGTCAACAAGATCGACAAGGCGGGCGGTTCCCTGCGCGATCTGCTCGCGACCTTGCAGGACGTGAGCGACAAGCCGCTTTTGCTGCGCCAGATTCCGATCTGGGAGAAGGGCATCGTCACCGGCTTCGTCGATCTCGCGCTGGAACGCGCCTTCGTCTATCGCGAGCATGCGGCGAGCGAAGTGATCGAGCTCAAGGGCGAGGAACAGGCGCGCGAAAAGGAAGCCCGTTTCCAGATGCTGGAAAAGCTCGCCGATTACGACGAGCATCTGATGGAAGAGCTTCTCTCCGACGTCGAGCCGCCGCGCGACGAGGTCTTCGACGATCTCTCGAAGGAACTGGCAGAGGGTGTGGTGGTGCCGGCGCTGATCGGCTCGGCCGAGCGCGACAACGGCATCCGCCGTCTCTTGAAGGCGCTGCGCCATGAAGTGCCCGATGTGAAGGCATGCGCCGCGCGCCTCGGCATCAAGGGCGATGGCGACGCCATCGTGCAAATTCTGAAGACCTATAACGGCGCGCATGGCAAGCTTTCGCTGGCGCGCATCCTGGCGGGCTCGCTCAAGGACGGCACCGTGCTGCATCGCGCCGACGGTTCGGATGCGCGCATCGGCGGCATGTTCGCGCTCAAAGGCGAGGCGCAGACCAAGCTCACCGACGCGAAGGCCGGCGATTGCGTGGCGCTGGGGCGTCTGGAATCGGTCGCCACAGGCGAAACGCTGTCGGCGGCCAAAGGCGCCAAGCTGCCCCGGATCGCGATCGAGCAGCTTTCGCCCGTCTATGCGCTCGCCATCGAAACCACCGACCGCAAGGACGAAGTCAAGCTCACCGCGGCCATCGCCAAGCTGCGCGAAGACGATACGTCGCTCCTGTTCCTGCAGAATCCCGAGCTGCAGGAAATGTCGCTGGCGGGGCAGGGCGAGATTCATCTGAAAGTCGCGGCCGAGAAACTCCAGAGCAAATACGGCCTCAAGGTCACGACGCATCAGCCGAAGATTCCTTACAAGGAAACCATCCGCAAACCCGGCAAGCAGCATGGCCGCCACAAGCGCCAGTCGGGCGGCCACGGGCAATTCGGCGACGTGTACATCGAAATCCGCCCGCTGCCGCGCGGAACCGGATTCGTGTTCGAGGATCAGATCAAGGGCGGCGTGGTGCCGCGCCAGTTCATCCCGTCGGTCGAGAAGGGCGTGATCGATTATCTGAAGGCGGGCCCGCTGGGCTTTCCCGTCGTCGATCTCGCGGTCACGCTGGTGGATGGCTCCTACCACTCCGTCGATTCGTCCGATGCGGCCTTCCAGACGGCCGCGCGCATCGCCATGCAGGAAGGCATGCCCAATTGCGCGCCCGTGCTGCTCGAACCGGTCATGCGGGTGAAGATCCACATCCCCAACGACGCGACCTCGAAGGTCAACGCGGTCGTCAGCGGGCGGCGCGGCCAGCTCATGGGCTATGATGCGCGCGAGGGCTGGAAGGGCTGGGATACGGTCGAAGCCCAGATGCCCCAGTCCGAGCTCCACGATATCATCATCGACCTGCGCTCGCTGACCCAGGGCGTGGGGACTTTCGAAACGGAATTCGACCATCTGGCCGAGCTGACGGGCAAACTCGCCGAACATGTGGTGGCGAGCCACAAGGCCGCGGCGTAACGAAACGCGCGTCCGGGGCGAAGAGGGGATAGTCTCTCGCCGGAGGTCCGCCATGCTCATCCGTTCCCGCCCAGGCTGGTTTCTGCCCGAAAATGCGGCCACGCCCGAAGAGGCGTTCTTCAACCGGCGCAATCTCATCAAGGGTGCGGGCGCGATCGCGGCAAGCGTTGCGCTGGCATCCTGCGATTCCAGAACCGCCAAGGCGGGCAAGCCAGAGCCCGATCCGTCGGCGAAATATTATCCGGCCAAGCGCAACGCCGCCTTCAAGCTCGACCGCGCGATCTCGCCGGAGAAGACGGTCGAGACCTACAACAATTATTACGAATTCGGCCAGCAGAAGCAGATCTACAACGACGCGCAGGCGCTTCCCATCCGCCCCTGGAGCGTGAGCATCGAAGGCATGGTGGAGAAGCCCTTCACCATCGCCATCGACGATCTCATCAAGAAGATGCCGCTCGAAGAGCGCCTCTATCGCCACCGCTGCGTGGAGACCTGGGCGATGGCCGTGCCGTGGACGGGATTTGCCTTCCGCAAATTGATCGATCTCGCCAAGCCGCTTTCGTCCGCGACCTTCGTCGAGATGCAGACCTTCATGAAGCCCGATATCGCCGACGGCCAGCGCCAGCCCTGGTATCCCTGGCCTTACACCGAAGGGCTCACCATGGCCGAAGCGATGAACGATCTCGCCTTTCTCGTCACCGGCGTTTACGGCAAGCCGCTCCCGAAACAGATGGGCGCGCCGCTGCGCCTCGCCACGCCGTGGAAATACGGATTCAAATCGGTCAAGGCGATCGTGCGCTTCAAATTCCAGAACACGCAGCCGCACACCTATTGGCAAACCGTAGGCCCCAACGAATACGGTTTCTGGGCGAATGTGAATCCGGATGTGCCGCATCCGCGCTGGAGCCAGGCGACGGAAGAACTGATCGGAACCGGCGGCCAATCCGTGCCGACGAAAATCTTCAACGGTTATGGCGAGCAGGTGGCGGGGCTTTATAAGGACATGAAGCTGGGCGATTTGCTGTATCGCTGATCCAAATTTGTTTAGTACTTTTCGTCATCGCCGGGCTTGTCCCGGCGACCCATAACCTCCGTTTAGCAGGGTGTTTATGGGTGGCCGCCACCCGTCTACGCTTTCAGCTTCGGCGGGCAGGCCTAGAACTCACTTGGCCGCCGTAGCTTCAGCGAAGGCGGCAAGGGCGGCCATGACGAACGAGGGTGTGATGAGCAAAAGGATTGTATCACGACAAAGGAGCAAGCGCCCCGTTCATCCCGGCGCGATCCTCGCGATGGAAATGGAGGCGCGCGGGCTTTCGGCGTTGGCGCTGCCGTTGAAGTTGCGCGTGCCGCCCAACCGCATTTCCGAGATCGTGGCCGGGCGGCGCGGCATCACGCCGGAAACGGCGCTGCGGCTCGGTCATTTTTTCGGCACAGGCGCGGAAATCTGGAGCAGGCTTCAGGTTGCCTACGATCTGGCGATGGCCGAACGCGAACATGGCGCCGCCATCCGCCGCGAAGTCGAAGCCGCCTGAATAAAAAAACGCCGGAGCGAGGGGACACTCCGGCGTTCAAGTCTGCTTGGTAACCCGGCTTCGCTTCCGGGGGGCGGAGAGCGAAACCGGCGAAGGTTGGACCTTCGAAACACCGCCGCAATTGGGGGGCAAAAGAGGCGGTGATGATAAGATGGGCTTATACCGCGACAATTTCAATAAGTAGTTGCCGCAATCGTGCGACTGTAAAAAGTTTATGGAAATGCTGCGAATGACATGCGTGTCAATAGCGCCAGTCTTTCGCAGCTTTTACAAGGAAGTCGCGGAAGGCGGCGACGCGCTTGGACTGGCGCATGGCGTCGGGATAAACGAGGTGGACGTCGAAAGAAGGCCCCTCCACATCGGGCAGGACGCGGATCAGATGCCGGCGTGTCTCGGCGAGATAGTCCGGCAACGCCGCAAGCCCGACGCCCGATTCCACGGCATGTAAAATTCCCGTCAAATTGTTGATGCGCAGCGCACGCGCGCCGCCGTTTGGCCCGAAGCGCCGCGTCATCTCGATCAGCCAGTTCACGTCGCGGATTTCGGGCGCCGCCGTCTCGCCATAGGAAATGAGCGTGTGGCGGAGCAGATCCTCGACGGTTTCCGGACTGCCCACGCGGGCGAGATATTCTTCCGTCGCGTAAAGATGATAGTGCACCGTGAACAATTTGCGCTGGATGAGATCGGCCTGAATGGGCGCGCGCATGCGAAGCGCCAGATCGGCCTCGCGCTGGGCGAGATCGAGCTCGCGATCCTCGAACAACAGATGCACCTGAAGCTCGGGGAATTCCTGCATGAATTCCTTGAGCCGCGGCAGGAGCCAATAGGTTCCCAATCCGTGGCTCGAGGTGATCTTCAGCGAGCCGCGCGGAGCGGCCTGCGCGTTCTTCAGCGCTTCCTCGGCCTGGGCGAGACGTCCGAGCACATCCGACACCGCGCCGTAAAGCAGCTCGCCTTCGTCGGTGAGGGTCAGCCCGCGCGCATGGCGCTGGAAGAGCGGGGTCGCGATCTCTTCCTCGAGCGCGCTGATCTGGCGGCTCACCGCCGACTGGCTGAGCGCCAGCATCTGGCCCGCATGCGTGAAGCTTCCCGCCGAGGCCACGGCGTGAAAGATGCGAAGCTTGTCCCAGTCCATGACGCCTCCCGACAGACGCCGTCTATTTCAATGTCCGCCCGCCAGGAAGCGCTCCGCTTCCAGCGCGGCCATGCAGCCCATGCCGGCGGCCGTCACCGCCTGGCGGAATACCTTATCTTTCACATCGCCCGCCGCGAATACGCCGGCAACGCTGGTGCGCGTGGAATCGGGCGCCGTCTTGATATAGCCGTCCCGATCCATGTCGAGCTGGCCCTTGAACAGTTCCGTCGCCGGCGAATGTCCGATGGCGATGAAGAGCCCGTCGACGGCGAGCGCGGTTTTCTCGCCGCTCTTGACGTTGTGCAGCCGCACGCCGTTGACGCCGCGCGGCGTTTCGCTGCCCAGCACTTCGTCGATCACCGTGTCGTAGAGCACTTCGACCTTCGGATGCGCATGAAGACGCGCCTGATTGGTCTTGTCGGCGCGCAATTCCTCCCGCCGGTGGATCAGCGTCACCTTGTCGGCGAAGTTCGTCAGGAACAGCGCTTCCTCGACCGCCGTATTGCCGCCGCCGACGACCGCCACGCGCTTGCCGCGGAAAAAGAATCCGTCGCAGGTCGCGCAGGCCGAAACGCCGAAGCCCTTGAATTTCTCTTCCGACGGAAGCCCAAGCCAATTGGCCTGCGCGCCCGTGGCGATGATGAGCGTCTCGGCGCCGTACCGCCCGCCCGAATCGCCGATGAGGGTGAAGGGCCGGCGCGCCAGATCGACGCTCGAAATCGTGTCCTGGATGATGCGCGTTCCCACATGCTCGGCCTGCGCCTGCATCTGTTCCATCAGCCAGGGACCCTGAATGGCCTCGGCGAAGCCCGGATAGTTCTCGACCTCGGTGGTGATGGTGAGCTGGCCGCCCGGCTGAAGGCCTGCGATCAGCACCGGCTCCAGAAGCGCGCGCGCGGCATAGATCGCGGCAGTGGCGCCTGCCGGCCCGCTTCCCAGAATGACAACCTTGTGAGGTGCCGACATGAGCCCATCCCCCTTCAACCCTTGATATCGGCAGGCTTCCGCGAAACGTCAAGCAGCCCGAGAACGGCCGCCGCCGCGCGGCCCGTTTCGTCGAGTTTGGGATAGGTCCAGTGCTCGATTCTGCCGGTGAAGGGCCGCGCGATCCCGCGCTTCGCGAGCGATTCGTGGAAGCTGTGGAATTTCGCCGAGCCGCCCGGCAGCGCGAAAATATGGACAGGCTTTCCCGTCGCGGCCGCCTCGCAGGCCATGTTGACCGAATCGGCGGTGACGATGAAGGCATCCGCGAAAGCGAGAATTCCCAGATAGGGATTTTCGCCTTCGCCGCTCCAGATGGTGGCGCCCGTGCCTTCGAGCGCCTTGCCGATGATGGCGATGTTTTCCGCGCCCGTCCGCCGCGAGGCGGTGACCATCAGGCTCGCATCTTTCGCAAGCTCGGAAAGCGAATGCGCGAGCGCCTCGGCATCGGCGCGGCCGAAGCGGTAGACCCGGTTCTTTCCGCCCAGAAGCACGCCGATGCGCGGCGCGCGGAGCTTTTCGAATTGCGCCGCGAAATGCGCGCGCGCCTCCTCGAGTGCCGCGGGGGAAACGCGATTGGGACTTCCGGTCAGCGGCAGAACATTGGCGCCGGTCAGTCCGTCATGTTCCGGCGGGACGACGAGATCGAACAGGCGCGGGCTCACGCGCGGATGCTGGCATTGCACCGTAATGGTTTGCGGGCTCGCCTTCTTGATCGCGCGCATGAAGGGAATGCTCTGCCGCCCGCAACCGATAGCGACGCGCGGCCAGGGCGGTTCCACCTTGTCGGAGCCCGGCGAAGCGAGCCCGAACGGGCTCACAGGCATGTGAGAGGCGAGCCTGTCCCAGGGCCAGCGGAGGCGCACCCGCTTGACGGCAATGGGCAGGCCCAGCCGCTCGGCCAGGCCAAGCGCTTGATTCTCCATGCCCGGCGTGCCGTCGGTGATGACCCAGCAGGGCTTGGTTGCCGAAGTTTGGGGGTCTGGGGACACTAACTTTCCCGATACCGAAATATTATTGCGCGGAACCGCGCCCAGGAGTTTAATATCCCGGACCCAATCGCACGGATATTCCCATGGAACACCACCGGCTGGATTCCATCGATCTCAGAATTCTTTCCGAATTGCAGGATAACGGCCGCATCACCAACGTGGAACTGTCGCGCCGCGCCAAGATTACGGCGCCGCCCTGCCTGCGGCGAATGCGCGCGCTGGAAAAGGCCGGCTATATCCGCGGTTATCACGCCGATCTCGACAGCAAAATGCTGGGCTTCGAGGTGACGGGTTTCGTGTTCGTCGGCCTTGCGAGCCAGGCCGAGGCCGATCTCAAGCAATTCGAGGAGCAGGTGCGAAGCTGGGCGAGCGTGCGCGAGTGCTTCATGCTCTCCGGCGAGGTCGATTTTCTTCTGAAGATCGTGGCGAAGGATCTGTCGTCCTTTCAAAGTTTCGTGACCGAGACGCTGACGGCGGCGAAGAACGTGGCGAGCGTCAAGACGGCGCTCGTCATCCACCCCACCAAGCGCGCGCCCGGCGTGCCGATCGAGGTAAAGTAAAACATTGTCATCCCGGAAATGCGCGCCAGCGCATTATCCGGGACCTACCGGACCATCTTCTCCGTGGGTCCCGGCTCTCGCGTTGCTCGGCCGGGATGACAATGAAGGGGAAATTCGGAAATCATGTAATGTTTCCGCCGCTGAATTCGTATGTGACTGCGTAGCCACCAAGATCGCCGCCGATGACCGCTTTGTCACGCAAACTTCCCTGGCTCGACCGCTCGGGCCGCATCTCGCCGCTGAAGGCCGCCGTGTTCGCGGCGCTGTTCCTGCCAGGGCTGGCCGCAGCTGTGAACCTCGCCGGCGGCGCCTATGGCGGCGAACCAGCCAAGCAGGTGATCCATGCGCTCGGGCTCTGGACATTCCGGCTGATTCTTCTCGCGCTGCTCGTCACGCCGGCGATGCAGATATTCAAACTGCCCCGTCTTCTGATCGTGCGCCGCATGATCGGCGTGGCGGCCTTCGCCTATGGCGCGTCGCATCTTTCGGCCTATGTGGTGCAGCAGCATTTCGATTTCGCCAAGGTCGGAAGCGAGATTTATCTGCGCTTCTATCTTGCCATCGGGCTTACGGCGCTTTTGATTCTCCTTGCGCTCGCGCTCACCTCGACCGATGCGATGATCCGCACGCTGGGTTCTCGCAACTGGAAATGGCTGCATCGCCTGGTTTACGCCGCAGCCATCCTCGCGCTGATCCATTATGTCATCCAGTCCAAGCTGGACGTTACCGAGCCCACGATCTTCGCCGGCATCCTGATCTGGCTGATGCTTTATCGCGGCGTGTTGTGGACGGCGGGCGCCAAGCGCGCGACCGCTCCGCTCGTGCTCGCATGTCTGGCCATCGCCGCGGGCGCGCTCACGATGATCGGCGAAGCGGCGATCTACTCGCTCTTCACGCCGATCGACGGCGCGCGCGTGTTCGACGCCAATTTCTCGCTGATCGCGGGCCTCAGGCCCGGCTGGTATGCGTTGCTGTTCGGGCTGGCGATGGCGGCTGCGGCTGCTCTGCGATTTTTTTTCATTCCGCTAAGGCGTGTAGCAGTATCTTCGACCTGATCGGCGCAATAATTCTTGTACCACCCCAATGGCTAATATAGGTTTGGAATCAATAGAATGCAGCATTGCCGGTCGTTGCGCACCGGCGCCGGGCGGAGCAGCCGGAATTAATGACCGAGCAGCGGGACGTTGCCGAAATCGATCTGATGGACGCGGTACGCGACGTTGCCGGTGCGCGAAAAACTCTTCTCGGCGCCGCCATCGCCGCAGTCCTGATTTCGCTTCTGATCGCGGTATTCGGCCACAAATCGTACACGGCCGAAGCGGAACTCGGGCCATCCCAGAGCAATTCCCAATCCAATTCCAATCCGCTTGGCGAGTTGTCGAGTGCGGCAAGTCTCCTGGGTGTCACAGTCGGCCAAACCGACGACGATTTTGTCAAATACAAGGAAATTTTGCGTTCGCAGCGGCTGGCGGCCGCGCTCTATCAGAATGAATCGCTACGACCGATCCTCTTTGGCGCGGCGTGGGACGCGGATGATCGCCAATGGCATGCGCCGCTTGGAGCAGGGACCATCGTCAAAGGACTTCTTCACCTGATCGCGGGAAAGCCGTTCTGGACCGCGCCCACCGAATTCGACGTTCAGAATTATCTCGACGACAAGCTCGATATTCTCACCGACAAAGTCACCGGCTACATCAAAGTTTCGATTGCAGCGAATGAGCCGAATGACGCTACGCAAATGTTGGGCGCAATCATCGTCACAGCCGACGATATCGTGCGCCAATCGGTCAAAAACCGGACTTCGGCCCGCATCTCCTATCTGACACGGACACTCAAGACCACCACGCTTCAAGACGAACGTGGCACGATCATCGATTTGCTAGCCTCGCAGGAAAAAGTCTTGATGTTGTCGTCAGCGGACAAGACCTACGCGGTCGATATCATCGATCCGCCGACTGCCGACCCGTTGCACCCGTCTCCGAGTTTGATCTCGGTTTTGCTCATTGTGCTTTTCATTGCGGTATTTGCAGTTGCCCTATGGTCGATCGTGCGCGGGATGTTTTTCGTACGGCGCGGTCGTGGTTATGGCCCGAGCCTCGATGACGCGGTGGAAGCGTGGGTTCGCCGCCGCACGCAGCGACTGCTTGCCGCAAAGCGTTCAGCCTAAACCGATGTCGCTTGCGGTCAGCCCGGCGCCTTTACGCATTCCCGTCTCTCACGTGCGATGGTTTGTCCTCAATGCACTGGCGATTGCTGCCTATTGGGCGGTCCTGACGTTCGTCTACGTGCACGTCATTTCGCCCGTAAACGCGACGGATACCATATTTTATCTGAACATCAACGGAGGGAAAATCGCAGAAGGCGCGCTCTGGGCCTTGCTGTTTCTTCCCACTATTGGGAATGGCTGGACGCGTCCGTCCGAATTCGGACTTACGCTTCTCTATCTGATCGGTCTCGTTCCGACGCTTGTTCTGTTCGGATTGGCCGATCTGCCGCGCACGATGATGTACATCATACTGGCGGGCTACGCCGCTGCATGGACCGGCGTGGTGTTTCCGTTGCGCATTCCGCAAATTCGCCTTGCGCACGGCGGAAAGAGCGCCATCTGGATTGCCGTCGCGGTTAGCGCCTTTACCATTGCGTGGTACATCTTCAAGGGGCCAAGAACTTTCAACATCGATCTGCAGGCTGTTTACGACTACCGGGAAGAGGCGAACGCCGTTTTCGAGTTTGGTCCGGTTGCCTATCTTGCGGAGTGGACGCCGCGTCTCATGCTTCCGTTTTGCATGTGCTACTCGCTGTACCGGCGGAAATGGCTTTGGTTTGGGCTCGCGTTTCTGTGTCAACTTTTTTGTTTTGTGATGTTTCAGGAAAAAGAGGGATTCATCGCCTGCGTGATGCTGCCGATACTTTACATCTTGCCCCAGGGCCGCGCCGGCCGGATCTGGTACGTGCTCGTACTCACGGCTTCGATCCTGGCCTGCGAATTGGTTTATGACATTTGGGACAATGTCCTGTTGGTGCAACTCTGGCCGCGGCGCTTTTTTTTCGTCGAGCAATTCCTGTATTTCAATTATTTCGACGTGTTTTCGAAAATCGGTTTTTCCTATTATTCCGACAGTTTTATGAAGTGGTTCGTGCACTATCCGTTTCCCGATGCGCCTTCGGCTATGGTTCAGTATTACGCGATGGGGAAAATGGCTGGGAACCCGAATGTGGGCTTTTTCGGTGCCGGCTATATGGAGATGGGCGCTCTCGGCGTCATTACCAACGGTTTCGCTGCGGGGTTCGTGCTGAAGCTGTTCGACCGCGTCACCGCTCCCGGCATGCCGCTATGGTTCTTCGGATCCGTAGTATTTCTTCCGTTCTTCGGCATGCTGATTGCGCAGAACTTCGCGACTTCGCTGCTGACCGGAGGCGTTGCAGCTGCGATTCTTGTCATGCTGTGTTCGGCGGACCTGCCGTTCAATCGGTCAACGCCAGCCGAAAAGTCTCCGGTACGAAGAACAGCGTAACGAAGAACCCGACCGCCGACACGATCACCGGATACCACAATCCCGCATAAAGATTGCCCGTCGCCGCGGTGATGGCGAAGGCGGTGGCCGGCAGAATTCCGCCGAACCAGCCCACGCCCACGTGATAGGGAATCGACAGCGCCGTATAGCGGATGCGCGTGGGGAAAAGTTCCACCAGCGCCGCCGCCTGCGGGCCGTAAAGCGCGGTCGCCGCCACGATGAAGACGAGAAGGATCGCCAGCACCCGCCAGAAATCGATTCGCGCGGGCGCCGCCATGGCCGGATAGCCGGCCTTCGCCAGCGCGGCTTTCAGCTTCGCCGTGAAGTCCGTCTTCGCCGCGGCGAAGGCGGGCGCCGAAAGCCCGCGGCCTTCGGGGCTCACGATCACGGTGCCGCCGACGCGTATGCGCGCTTGCGTTCCGGCCAGCGCGGGGGCGTTGCGATAGCCGATGCCGGCGTCGGCGAGCGCGCCCTTGGCGATATCGCAAGGTGTGACGAATTTCGCCGTCCCGATGAGATTGAACTGCAGCGAGCAGTCCGCAGGCGCGGCCGTGACGGTTACGGGTGCTTTCGCCGCCGCTTCGGCGAGCGCGGGATTGGCGGCCGCCGTCAGCATCTGGAATCCGGGAATGAATCCGATCGCGGCGAGGCCGAGCCCGAACAGCATCACGGGCTTGCGTCCGATATGATCGGAGATCCAGGCAAAGAACATGTAGAGCGGAAGGCTCGCCGCCGTCGCCAGCATGATGAAGTAGTTGACCGTCGCGGGCTCGATTCCCGCGATGCGCTCCATGAAGAAGAGCGTGTAGAACTGCGCGGTGTACCAGACGACGCCCTGGCCGGTGAGGATGCCGAAAAGGGCCGCGATCATCGTCTTGACATAGCGTTTGTCGAGAAACGCATCGCTGAGCGGCGCCTTCGATTGCGTGCCTTCTTCCCGGAGGCGACGGAATGCGGGCGATTCCTGAAGCCGCAACCGGATCCACAACGAGATGAGAAGCAGAATGACCGAAAGTCCGAAGGGAATGCGCCAGCCCCAGGCCGCGAAGGCATCCTCGCCCATGCTCGTGCGGATCGCGAGGATCACGATCAGCGCCAGCAGCAAGCCGATACCGGCGGCCGTTTGAATCCACCCCGTCGCGCTTCCGCGCCGTTTCGCGCTGGCATGTTCGGCGACGTAGATGGCCGCGCCGCCATATTCGCCGCCGATGGCGAAGCCCTGCAGCACGCGCACGCTCACGAGCAGGAACGGCGCGCTGACGCCGATCGCGGCATAATCGGGAAGGAAGGCGACGGCGAAGGTGGCAAGTCCCATCACCGTGATGGTGACGAGGAAGGTGCGCTTGCGCCCCACGCGGTCGCCGAACCAGCCGAACACCACCGCACCGAACGGCCGCGCCACGAATCCGGCCGCGAAGGTGAGAAGCGCGAGCAGATAGGCTTGCGCCTCGCCGACGCCCGCAAAGAAATGTTTGGCGATGATGGCGGCGAGCGATCCGAAGATGAAGAAGTCGTACCATTCGAACACGGTGCCCGAAGCCGATGCCACCACCACCAGCCCCATGCGGCTTTGGGCGCGCGCCGTTTCGCTCATGGTTTTCCTCCCGCCCGGAAGTGCTAGCGGGCGGGGCGCGGCATCGCAAGTGTTCGAAGGCTTCAGGCGGCGCCCGGCATCTTCTTGGGCGGCGCGGGCACGGCGTCGACCTTGCCGCCATGGGCGCGTGCGATCTCGCGCGCCATCAACACGCGCGGGCGGTCGAAGACGAAGGCGTTCAGAACGATGTTGCAATTCTCGCCGTCGTCCGACAGCGGCAGGAAGATGGAATCGAACTGTTCGTAGCCCGATGCGATCCAGCCCGCGGGGCCGAAGGCGCGCATCGGGATCATGTCGCGCGCGACTTTGCGGAACACCGCCTTGACGCCCTTGATCGCGCCTTCGCCGGCGGGCGCGAATGCTTCGCTGATGGTCTGGCCCGTCGGATCGCGCAGAAAATATTGCGTGACGAGCGTGCCCACGAGGCGGAAGCGGAAATCCTTCATGCCGGGCAGAACTTCGACCATGTTCACCCAGCCCAGATGCTCGCGCAGTTCCGACGGCTTGACGTCGCCGCGCGCGGGCAAGGCGCGTGTCCCGCGCTTCTCGTCCCAATAGCTGCGCAGGAATTGCAGCGTGGGATGTTCGAATGTCACGGGATCGATTTCGGTGCCCGCGCTCAACAGACGTTCGGCCATCGTTCGGCTCTATGCTTCACCCAGCACGCGATGGTATCGGCGCACCATTAATCAATCGTTGAAATCGCGATTTTCCCGGTTAACTCCAGTGGAATTCGCCGGCGTATTTTACGCGCCGGGCCGTGCGAGTCTGCTGTGGCGCATCGCGTAAAAAACATACACTGCAAGTCCAAAAACGTTCCAGATGAGGAAGCGCCATTTGGTTATCTCGGGCAGATTCCAGAAGAGATAAAGGCAGCCCAATATCGCGAGCGGTCCCAGAAGCCACCACAGAGGCGTGCGAAATATTCGCGGACGCGCCGGCTCGCGAAGTCTGAGGATCATCATGGATGCGGCGACCGCAATGAAGGCGCAGAGCGTTCCGGCATTGGCGAGCTCGGCGATGTCCTTGAGCGGAAAAAAGCCCGCGATGGCGGCGGCGACGACGCCCGTGATGATCGTCATCAGCACCGGCGTTCCGGTCCTGGCGCTCACCGCCGACCAGGAGCGCGGCAAAAGCCCATCGCGCGCCATGACGAAAAAGATGCGGCTCTGGCCGTACATGAACACCATGATGACCGTGGGAAGCGCCACGATCGCCGCGGTCGCCACGAGATTGGCGGCCACCGGATGGTTAAGCACGCGAAGCGCCAGCGCCAGCGGCTCGGCGCTTTTGGCGAGATCGGAAGCCGGCAGCGCGCCGATCGCCGCCGCCGCCACCACCATATAGATGAGCGTACACAGCACCATCGATCCCACGATGCCGATGGCGAGATCGCGGCCGGGATTTTTCGCTTCCTCCGCCGCGGTCGAGATCGTGTCGAAGCCGTAGAAGGCGAAGAAGATGAGCGAGGCTGCGGGCACGATTCCCAATTTGGCACCGTCGGGCCCGAGGCTGAACGTGCCGTTGGGCGCAAATGGCGTGAAATGGGCCGCGTCGAAAGAGGGAAGGGTGAGCAGAACGAAGGCGCCGAGCGCCACGAGCTTCACCAGCACGAGAATGAAATTCACGGTCGCGCTTTCGCGCGTGCCGATCACGAGCAGGCCCGCGACCGCGAACGAGATCAGCACGGCGGGAAGATTGACGATGCCGCCGTCGAGCGGGCCGGCGAGAAGCGCCTGCGGCACGCCCCAATGTTCGGACACCATCACGCCCGACGCATAAGCCGACCAGCCCACCGACACCGCGCCGCAGACGACCGTGTATTCGAGCATCAGGCTCCAGCCCACGATCCAGGCGATCAATTCGCCCATCACCGCGTAGGAATAGGTATAGGCGCTGCCGGCGACGGGCATCATCGTCGCCATTTCGGCATAGGCCAGCGCCGCGCAGGCGCAGACCGCGCCGGCAAGCGCGAAGGAGGCGATCACGGCGGGCCCCGCGATGCCTGCGCCGATTCCCGTCAGCGTATAGATGCCCGTGCCGACGATGGCGCCGACGCCCAGCGCCATCAGATGCGGCCAGGAGAGCGTCGGCTTGAGGCGGTGCTCCTGTGCGGCGCCCGAAACGGATTCGAGCGACTTCCTGCGGCTCCAGGCGGCCATGGCGGTTCCCCTTTATCCGCGTCACTATATCCCGCATCGTGGTCGAAAGGAGAGGCGTATGGAGATCAACGGCATTGCGCATATCTATATCACGGCGGGCGATTTTCCCCGCGTGTGCGAATTCTACCGCAAGCTTCTGCCGTTTCTCGGCCTGAAGCCGATCCTCGACATGGAGCAGATCTATTATTGCATCGGCGGGCGCACCGGCGTGGGCATCGCCGCGCCCGCGAAGGAACACGAAGGCGAGCGCTTCGTGCAGAATCGCGTCGGGCTGCATCACATCTGCTTCCGCGCGCGCGAACGCGAACACATCGATGAAGCCTTCGCGTTCGTCAAAAGCATCGGCGCGAAAATCGTCCACGGGCCGCAGGAGGATTTCTACGCGCCCGGCTATTACTCGGTCCTGTTCGAGGACCCGGACGGCGTGCGGCTCGAGATCAACCACATCCCCGGCAAGGGGCTGCTGGCCGAGAAGGTATAACTGACATATTGTCAGTTATACGCGAACCTGCTATGAGGGGGTAGAATTCGAGGCGAAAACCGTGGTTTCCGAGCATTTTGACGTGATCATCGTGGGCGCGGGGCTGTCCGGCATCGGGGCGGCCTATCACCTCCAGCGCGACTGCCCGAAGAAGTCCTACGCGATCCTGGAAGGCCGCGACGCCATCGGCGGCACCTGGGACCTGTTCCGCTATCCGGGCATCCGCTCGGATTCCGACATGTACACGCTCGGCTATGCCTTCAAGCCGTGGGAAAACGCCAAGGCCATCGCCGACGGGCCGTCCATCCGCGAATATGTGCGCGAGACGGCGCGCGAAAACGGCATCGACAAGCACATCCGCTTCCATCACCGCGTCGTGCGCGCCTCATGGTCGAGCGAGGATGCGCGCTGGACGGTGGAGGCCGAAAGTGCGGGCCGCATCGCGCGCCTCACCTGCAACTTCCTCTTCATGTGCAGCGGCTATTACGATTACGCCAATGGCTATACGCCCGAGTTCGAAGGCACCGAAAGCTTCCAGGGCAAAATCATCCATCCCCAGCATTGGCCCGAAGACCTCGATTACGCAGGCAAGCGCGTCGTGGTGATCGGAAGCGGCGCCACCGCCGTCACGCTCGTGCCGGAAATGGCGAAGACGGCGGGCCACGTCGTCATGCTGCAGCGCTCGCCCACCTATATCGTCTCGCGCCCCGGCGAGGATGCGCTGGCCAACTGGATGCGCGGCAGGCTTCCATCCAAGCTCGCTTATGCCATCACGCGCTGGTGCAATGTGCTGATGCAGCTTTTCTTCTTCAAGCTGGCGCGCCGGCGTCCCGAGAAGATGAAGAATTATCTTCTCAAGATGGTGCGCGAGGAGCTCGGCCCCGATTACGACGTGGCCACCCATTTCACGCCGAAATACAATCCCTGGGATCAGCGCCTGTGTCTCGTGCCGGACAGCGATCTGTTCCAATCGATCAGGAGCGGCAAATCCTCCGTCGTCACCGATCGCATCCTGCGCTTCACGCCCAAGGGCCTGCTGCTCGAATCCGGCAAGGAGCTCGAGGCCGATATCATCGTGACGGCGACGGGCCTCAAGCTGCAGCTCTTCGGCGGGATGCAGGTGGCGGTCGACGGCGTGAGCCAGAACATCGCCCAGCACATGAGCTACAAGGGGATGATGTATGACGACATCCCCAATCTCGCCTCGGCCTTCGGCTACACCAACGCGTCGTGGACGCTGAAATGCGATCTCACCTGCGAATATGTCTGCCGGATCCTCAACTACATGGATGCGCATGGCTACGCGGCGGCGACGCCCAGAAAGCGCGATCCCGAAGTCCAGGAAGCGCCATGGCTTGATTTCTCGAGCGGCTATATCCAGCGCGCGCTCGCCATCCTGCCCAAGCAGGGCACCAAGAAGCCGTGGAAGCTCCATCAGAACTACGCGCTCGACATGATGAGCTTGCGGTATTCGCGGATCGATGACGGCACGATGGAATTCTCGCGCCCGCCCGCTATCCGCCAGAGCAACGAACGCCCGCAACTGCGGATCGCCAGCTAGAGCCGCTATGGACGCGCTTGAATTCGCCCGGCGCCCGCGTGTGAGCGCCGCACGCGGCGGCCATTACGAAAGCTGGTTCCTGCGCGCCAATCATCCCAAGGAGCCGCGCGCCTTCTGGATACGCTACACGCTGTTCGTTCCGGCCGACGAGAGCGAACCGCGATTGGGAGAACTGTGGGCGATCTATTTCAGCGGCGCCGGTTCCATATCCGCGCAACAGGATATCGCATGGCACGATTGCCGCGTGGGCGCCGATGGTCTCGATCTGCAATTCGGCGGAAGTTCGCTGAAGCCAGGCGAAGCAAAAGGCTCTGCGCAAGGAAGCCGCCACCGTCTCGAATGGAATCTGCGCTGGCGCGGCGGCGCCGAGCCGCTCCTGCTTCTGCCGCGGCCGCTCTATGAGCGCGGCTTTCCCAAGGCCAAGGCGCTGGTGACGCGCCCGCTCGCGCAGTTCGACGGCGAGATCGCCGTCGACGGCGAATGCATCGCCATCGAAGACTGGAGAGGCAGCGAAAACCACAATTGGGGATCGCGCCATACCGACTCCTATGCCTGGGGACAGGTCTGCGGTTTCGACAACGACGCCGCCGCCTTTCTCGAATGCGCGAGCGCGCGATTGAAATTCGGGCCCGTCTGGTCGCCTGTGATGACGCTCGCGGTATTGCGGGTGAACGGCGAGACAATTGCGTTCAATTCGCTCGGCCGCTCCTGGCGGCAAAAGGCGCATTACGAACCGGGAAGCTGGAATTTCGTCTGCGAAGAAAGCGGCGCGAAGCTCGCCGCGGTGTTGCGCGCACAGGGTCAAGACATCGTGGCGCTGCGTTACCGCAATCCCCCGGGCGGCATCAAAACCTGCCTCAACACCAAGATCGCGTCCTGCGAATTGTCGTTGGAACGGCCGGGGCTTGCGCCACTGCGGTTGCAGAGCGCCCATGGCGCAGCCTTCGAGATTCTCACGGACGCGCCGCCGGCGGGCGGGGTCTACGGCAATTGAAACGCCGTCGCGTGCGGCGCTAGGATCGCTCCCGCTTCAGGGAGATACCGCCATGACCGCCTTCAATTGCGTGCGCTTTCGCGTCAAGCCCGGACGCGACCAGGCCTTCCTCGACGCCCACCGGAAGATGAAACACGATTGGGCCGGAATGAAACGCGGCAATCTGATCAAGACGGGCGACCGCACTTATTGCATCATCGGCGAATGGACCGACATGAACGCGCTCGCCAATGCGCGCCCGCACATGATCGCCGCACTCGACACCTTCCGCGACACGCTCGAGGATCTGGGCGGCGGGCTCGGCGTCAGCGACCCGGTCTCGGGTTCGGTGGTCGTCGAGCTGAAATAGCTGCTTCGCCCCGCCCGAAAGGCCCCCCGCGCCACTCCATCCTTGCCGCAAGGGATGCGCCCGGTATATTCCCGGCCCCCGCGGTGGGACAGATGGCCGAGCGGTTGAAGGCGCACGCCTGGAAAGTGTGTAAACGGTGATGAGCCGTTTCGAGGGTTCGAATCCCTCTCTGTCCGCCATCCCGGCGATTTGCCGGTCCAGAACGGCGGTGGTGCCGGGGGAAGGACTGACCTATCATCCCGTCCGGATCGCCTGGCGCAGCCGCGCCGGAAGGCGACCGCTCTGCCAGAGAGCGCCATGGGCAATCCGTGACGAATGTCGCTGATGAGGAGCTGAAGCCGTGCCCACTTACATCGATATTCACGATGCCCCAGGAGCGACGCCGAGAGACGTGGCGAACGCGCACGAGAGGGATCTGCACGTTCAACACAAGCACGGCGTCGAATACCTCAAATACTGGCACAATCACGAAAAGGGGAAAATTTTCTGCCTGTGCACGGCGCCGAGCGCCGAAGCCGCAGCGGCCGTCCACCGCGAGGCCCATGGCCTGACGGCCGAACGGATCATGGAGATCTCTCCCGATGTGGCGGAAGCCTTCATGGGCGCGGCGGAGATCGACGAAGGCGGCGCGGCGATTTTCCCCGGCAGCACCGAGCGCGACCCGGGAACACGCACCATCCTTTTCACCGACATCGTCGGTTCGACCAGCATGACGCAGCGCCTGGGCGACGAGATCGCCTTCGCGCTTCTCGAAGTGCACGACCGCGTCGCGCGCGGCGCGCTCGCGAGCACGGGCGGGCGCGAGATCAAGCACACCGGCGACGGCATCATGGCCGCGTTCCTGTCGGCGGCCTCGGCCGTGCGCTGCGCCATGCGCATTCAGGAAGGGCTCCTCGATCATCGCAAGGAAAATCCCGGCCGGCCTCTTCAGGTGCGCATCGGGATCGCGGTCGGCGAGCCCATCGAACGCAGCAACGACCTCTTCGGCACCACGGTGCAATTGGCCGCGCGATTGTGCGCGCATGCCGAGCCCGAACAGATCCTGGTGTCGAACGCGGTGGCCGAGCTTTGCCTGGGCAAAGCGCTGCCGTTGAAAGACGCGGGCGCCGTGAACCTCAAAGGGTTCGACGAGCCGGTCCATGTCCATTGCATTCTCGGTGCGCCGGGCTGAGGCCGGGCGCGGCGGAGAGTCCTTCGAAATTCGCGGCCGGCTTCGGGTCGCTATGAGATTTATATGGCGTACACCGCCTTAGTGTGTGCCAATAGCGCTCCGGCGCCAGGACCGATTCGGCCTGGCGTCTTTTGCGTCGGGTCGGGCTGGGGAGCGATTTCGCGGCATGGTCGCTGTCGGCGATATATTCGCAGTCGCGCTTCTGGGATTGCTGGCGACCTGTTCCAATCTCGCGGGCGCGGCGCTCGGCCTTTATTTCCGCATTTCGAAGCTGGTCTTGAGCGGCATTCTGGCGTTCGCGGCGGGCGCCCTGATCAACGCGCTCGCCATCGACTTCGCCTACAAGGGCGCCGAAACGCTGCATGGCCGCGGCGCCGACGAGCGCACGACCTTGCTGATCCTGGGCGGCGGCTTCGCGATCGGTGCGCTGTTCTACTACGTCGCCGCGCGCTTCCTCGAGGAGAAGGGCGCAGCTGTCCGCTATCCCACGCGCTTTCGCGAATATGCCCGCGAGCGCAAGCGCGAACACGTCAAGGAGACGATCGAGCTATTGTCCGGTTGCGATCTGTTGCGCCATCTGCCGGCCGAGGACATCGAACAGATCCTTCCCTGCGTGCGTTCGCGCCACCTCGCGCCGGGCGAAATGCTGTTCCGCAAGGGCGACGACGGCGATGCGCTCTACGTCATCGCCAAGGGCGGCATCGACATATTGGGCGGCGAAGACGACGAACGGATTCTGGCGACGCTCGATCCCGGCAAAGCCTTCGGCGAAATGGCGCTTCTGGGCGACGGCCACCGCACCGCGTCTGCGCGCGCCAGCGGCGATACGGAACTGCTCTACATCGAGAAGCACGATTTCCACGACCTCATCGCCAGCGACCGGCAGATGGCGACGGCCGTCGAGCAGCTCAGCCACGAGCGCGCCGTGCAGAACCTTGCGGCCGGGGGACCGAGCGCCGAGACCTGGGCGCGCGTCGCCAACGTCAATCTCGATCATCTGACCAAGCGCGAATCCGACGAGATCCTCGCGGAAGCTGCGGACGGCGCAGGCCTTGCCATCGTGTTCGGCAATATCCTCGATACGATTCCCGGCTGTCTCGTCATCGGCGCGCAGTTCATCAGCTTTCAGGTGCTGCCGGGCACGCTGCTTGTCGGCATGTTCCTGGGCGGACTGCCCGAAGCCGCCGCCAGCGCGAACATGCTGCGCAAGGCCGGCTACAGCTCGGGCACGATCCTGCTCCTATGGTCGACGGTGCTGTTCGCAGGCATCGTCGCCGCCATCGCCGGAAAGCTCCTGCTCGGCGACTCCGAATCGCCGATGGCCATCTTCTTCCAGGCGGTAGCAGGCGGCGCGGTGCTGGCCCAGGTCGCCCACGCCATGATCCCGGAGGCCATCGAGGAGGCGGGCTCGCTGATCGTCCTGCCGACGGTCGGCGGCTTCCTCTTCGCGTTCTACCTGTCGGTGGGCGGTCTGTTTTCCTGAGACGCTCGCGCGATTTCGCCGATTTCCGCGCGAATTCCCACGTGACCTGATCTTCCGCGCCTCCGCGGATTGACTTCCCTCAAGGCGCGAGCGCGGGCCTTTCCGCCAAGATTTCCCATGAATGCCGGGCTGTGTCCGCTTTTTGTCATGGCGCTCTTTCTGCTCGCCGTGTGCGGCTACAGAGGCGCCAATGGCGAGGCGTTGCATCGCGCCGTGCTGCGCAACGATCTGCAAGCCGCGCGCAATCCTGTCACGCGAGCATCTTTCGCGTGGCGCGAAGGCAAATCTGCGCGATGAAACCCGTCACACGCCGCTTTATTACACCTGGGGCGGCTCGGCGGCAGACAAGGAAATCGCGGATTCGTTGCGAAAACACGGCGGCGTTTAGCGCATGGCTTGACTTTCCGCGCCGCAGCATCCATATCCCCGCCATCACGCGCGATCGCACGACGGCGCTATCGCCAGTCAGCGTGTGATGACATCAACCTACCGTTCCCTCCAAATGTGCGTGGAAGACGGCAAAATCGCCGCCCGCGCGTGCGCCTGAAATGCGCCGCCTTGCTGCTTAAAGGACTTATTGTGACTCATCTTGATTTCCAGACGCTCGGCATTGCCGAGCCGCTGCTTCGCGCGCTTGCCGCGGAGAATTATCTCAATCCCACGCCGATTCAGGCGCAGGCCATTCCACTCATCCTCGCGGGCCGCGACGTGCTGGGGCTGGCGCAAACCGGCACGGGCAAGACCGCCGCGTTCGGCCTGCCGCTGCTGCAAGGTCTGGCGCATGGCCATTCGCAGGTTCCGCCGCAAAGCGCGCGCGCGCTGATCCTCGCGCCGACGCGCGAACTTGCCCTGCAGATTCACGACAGCCTGAAAATCTATGGCCGTCATCTCAGCCTGCGCCATGCGGTCGTTCTCGGCGGCGTAAACCAGAACAAGCAGGTCGCAGCGCTTCGCCGCGGCGCCGATGTGCTGGTGGCGACGCCCGGCCGCTTGCTCGATCTCATCAATCAGAAGCATCTGCATCTGGGCGCCGTGAGCATGTTGGTGATCGACGAAGCCGATCGCATGTTCGACATGGGCTTCATCCGCGACGTGCGCAAGATCGTGGCCATGCTGCCGCGCAAGCGCCAGTCGCTGCTGTTTTCCGCGACGATGCCGCAAGAGGTTGCCCATTTCGTGAAGGAAATCCTGCACGATCCTGCGCGCGTCGAAGTCGCGCCCGCGAAGGTGATGGCGGATCGCATCGAGCAGCATGTCTATTTCATGGAAGCGAACGAGAAACGCACGCGCCTTCTCGAATTGCTGAACGATCCGGCGATGGCCCGCGTCATCGTGTTCACGCGCACCAAGCATGGCGCGAACAAGGTCGCGGAAACGCTGTCGAAAGCGGGTCATGCCGCCGCCGCCATCCATGGCAACAAATCGCAGAGCGCGCGGCAAAGCGCGCTCGAAAATTTCCGCGCCGGCCGCGCGCGTATTCTCGTGGCGACCGACATCGCGTCGCGCGGCATCGATGTGGATGATGTGAGCCACGTCGTCAATTTCGAATTGCCCGATGTGCCGGAAAGCTATGTGCATCGCATCGGGCGCACGGCGCGCGCGGGCACCGGCGGCATCGCGATCTCGTTTTGCGCCTCCGACGAGCGCACCAATCTGCGCGATATCGAGCGGCTGGTGAAACAGAAGCTCGCGGTCGTCGGCCACGAGCCGGCTTACGCGCCCGAAAAGGCAGCGCCGCGCAAGATCGATTACGCCAAAAAGCACCGCCGCTTCAAACCCAGGCGCAACAACCGCCGCGCGGCGTGATTTAATTCGTTCCGATGATGCCGCCCGCGACACCCAGATCGCGCTTGGCCGCCACGATCGAGATGGTGAAGCCCGCCACGATGTCGAACAGCGCCATCACCATGATCAGGAAGAACGGCGTGGTGGCGAAGGGCTTGAACACCAGGAATTCGACCAGCGCGATGATGAAGACGATCATCGACAGCGCGTGATTGATGATCTCCATCGCGGTCGTGCGCGTGGCCTTGACCACTTCGACGAAGAGCATGCCGAGCGCGATCACGACGACGAGGTCGCCCACCGAGAAATGCCAGACCTGGCCCGAGAACATTTTCAGGGGAACGTTGATGGCGAGCAGCGCCGCGGTTTCGTCCGGATTGAAGCCATGGACGAGCGCGATGAGGTTGTAGATCACGACGGCGACGATCAGAAGCGGAAACGAGCGCAACTTTACCTCCCCGAAAATGGGCCCAATCGGCATTTACTGTATCATAATGGGGCGGAACTGGGGCGCCTTCGTGCCGTCCGTGTGACGATATGGTTAAACCGCCTCGGTTTTGGCGGCTTCCCTGAGCAAAGTGCGCTCGCGAAAGATCAGGTAGAGATTGCGGGAATAGACGAAGAGCCCGCTCGCCTGCCCGATGATGAAGACCGGGTCCTGTTTGTAGATGGCGTAAGCCAGAAGCACGATGCCGCCGCCCACGCTGCAATACCAGAAGGCGACGGGGATCACGCTGCGCCCCTCCATCTCGCTCTTGAACCATTGCACGATGAAGCGCGAGGCAAAGAGCGCCTGGCCCGCGAAACCCACGGTGAGCCAGAGATGCTGGACGGTGAACCAGCCGACGAGATTGGCGAACATTCAGATTTCCTCTGGCGCAACCGCGCCCTTGAAACGCTTCTTCAGCCAGCGCACGCCGAATATATCGGAGATGCCGGCGACCAGCCTATCCCACACCCCGTATTTCGAGCGGCCATGAAGCCGCGGGCGATGGCCCACCTCGACATGGCGCACCTCGTAACCCTCGCGCAGCATCAGCGCGATCAGGAAGCGGTGGAGATTGTCGAAATAGGGCAGCGCCAGGAAGGCCTCGCGCCGGAAGGCCTTCAATCCGCAGCCTGTGTCGAATGCGCCGTCATGCAGCATCATGCGGCGGAAGCGGTTGGCGGCGCCGGAGGCGAGCTTCTTCTTCAGGCTGTCCTTGCGGTTGGTCCGCACGCCGCAGACGACGCCGATCTTCGCCGCATCCGGCCCGCGCAGGATCGCGAGCAGCTTGGGGATATCGGCGGGATCGTTCTGGCCGTCGCCGTCGAGCGTCACCACGGTGTCGCTGCGCGCCGCGCGCACGCCCGTGCGGATGGCGCGGCTCTGGCCGATATTGCGCCCGTGCCGGATCACGCGCAGCGCGGGAATCTCGTTCTTCAATCCCTTGAGGACGGTGGCGGTGGCGTCGGCCGAGCCATCATCGACGAAGATGATCTCGCTCTCGCCTTCCCGGGCGACGGCGCGGGCGATCTCGTGCGCCAGCGGGCCCACATTCTCCTCCTCGTCCTTCACCGGCACGACCACCGATAACGCAAGCGCCATGGAGATAATCCGTTCGAATCCGTCATGTTCAAAGGCTTGGCCGCGCGCGGCGCGGGCCTTATACAGGCCCCGGCCCGCGAGAAACAGGGCCGAAGCCGCCGTTAACGGTAGGTCCCGCGGCTTCCGGGCGGGGCATTCAAGAGGCATTCCAGATGAGCACGGCCGCCGCGCCCGCAATTTCCACGCGCTCCGCACTTCTGGAGCGGCTGGCCAAGCGGCCCTTTGCCACGCTCTTCCTGCTCTGCTTCATCGCCTGGGTTCCGGGCTTCTTCTCGCTGCCCCCGCTCGACCGCGACGAGAGCCGCTTCGCCCAGGCCTCCAAGCAGATGATCGAGACCGGCAACTATGTCGACATCCGCTATTCCATCGGGCCCCGCTACAAGAAGCCGGTCGGCATCTACTGGCTGCAGGTGGCCTCGACCAAGCTCTTTTCGGACCCGCCCTATAACGAGATCTGGACCTACAGGTTGCCTTCGCTGATCGGAGGCTTCGCCGCCGTCTTCCTCGCCTTCTGGTGCGCGCGCGCCTTCGCCCCGCCGCCGGTGGCGCTGATCGCAGCGGCACTCATCGGATTCACCGTTTCGCTCACCGCCGAAACCAAAATCGCCAAGACCGATGCGGTGCTGCTCGCGACCGTGCTCGGCTCGCAGGCGCTTCTGATGCGATCTTATCTCGCCGCCCGCGACCCAAGCCGCGCGCCGCCCGGATTGTGGCTCGCGCTCGGCGGATGGACGGCGTTCGCGCTGGGCATCTTGCTCAAGGGCCCGATCATCGTCGCGGTGCTGGCGGTCACGGTGATCGCGGTTTCGCTCTGGGATCGCGACTGGAAATGGCTCCGCACGCTTCATGCCAGGCCCGGCATCGCGCTGATGCTCGCGATCACGCTGCCCTGGGGCATTGCGATTGCGTTCGAAAGCCAGGGACAATTCTACGAACAATCGCTCGGCCATGATTTCGCGGCGAAGATTCTCGGCGGTCAGGAGACCCATGGCGCGCCGCCCGGCTATTACCTCGCGCTTGCCAGCGTCACGCTGTGGCCAGCGATCCTGTTCGCGCTGCCGGGCGTCGGCTGGGCGATTCTGAACCGGAAAGATCCCGTGCTGCGCTATCTCCTCGCCTGGTCGGGCGCATGCTGGCTGATGTTCGAGATCGTGCCGACCAAGCTTCCCCATTACATCCTTCCCGCCTATCCGGCCGTGGCCTTCATGGGCGCGCTCTGGGCGATGCGGCCGCGCGACGAAGCCGAGCCGGGCTGGCTGAAGCTGCTGCGCTATCTGGCGGCGTTCCAGTTCCTGATCGGCGTGCTCGCCTTCGCGGGCGCGCTGCTGTTTCTGCCACCGCATTTCGGCGGCCATATCACGCTTCTGCTGGTGGGCGGCGCGGTTGCGGGAACGGCGCTGGGCCTTTCGGCCATCGCGCTCGTTTTGAAGCGGCGCACGATCGGCGCCTCGGTCTGTGCGGTGGCGGCGGCGGTGATCTTCTATCCCTCGGTCGTCTGGGGCCTGGCGCAGCAGGTGCCCGATATCTGGATGAGCCCGCATCTGGCGGCGCGCGTGGCGCTCGACAAGCAGCCCGACGATCCGCCGGTGGTGCTGGGCGGATATGTCGAGCCGAGCCTCGTGTTCCTGCTCGGCACCAACACCGAAATCGAAAACGGCGAGGGCGCCGCCGGCATCGCCGCCATGCAGGGCGGCCTCGCGCTGATCGAGGATCACCAGCAAAAAAGATTCCTCACCCGGCTCACGAAACTTCACGCCACGGCGAAAAAGGTGGACGAGCTTTCCGGCTTCAATTATTCGCGCGGCGAGCGCGAGCACGTCACCTTTTACCGCGTAACGCCGGCACCGGAATGACGCCCGCTATCGACCGCCGGCTTTACAACATCGCCGCGGCCGTGATCGCGGCGCTGACGATCGTGAGGATCGCGGTCCTCGTGCTTTCGCCGCTCGAGCTTTATCCCGACGAAGCGCAATACTGGTTCTGGGCGCAGCATCCCGCGCTCGGCTATTTCTCCAAGCCGCCGATGATCGGCTGGATCGTGTGGCTGACGACGAGCGCGTTCGGCGATTCGGAATGGGCGATCCGGCTTTCCTCGCCGCTGCTCCACGCCGGCACGGCGCTCTTCATTTACGGCATCGCCAAACGGCTCTCGGATTCGCGCGTCGGCATGTGGAGCGCCATCGCCTATATCACGCTGCCGGGGCTTTCCTATTCGAGCGGTCTCGTTTCGACCGACGTTCCGCTGCTCTTCTTCTGGTCGATGGCGCTTTACGCCTTCATCCGCGCCTCTGAAGATCGGAGCTGGCGCTGGCCGGTGCTTTGCGGCGTCGGGTTCGGGCTCGGGCTGATGTCGAAATACGCCATGCTCTATTTCGTGCTGGGCGCGCTGATCGCGGCGGCACTGATCCCCAAGGCCCGCAAGCTGGTGCTGAGCTGGCGGGGCCCCGCGATCCTCCTCATCGGGCTTGCATTGCTCGCGCCCAATATCTGGTGGAATTGGGCGCACGGGTTTCCAACCGTCGGCCACACCGAATCCAATGCCGACTGGAGCCATGCCCGGTTCAACGTCATGAGCGCGCTCACCTTCCTCGGCGGGCAGTTCGGCGTCTTCGGGCCGGTGATGATGGTGGCGTTCGCGGCCAGCCTCTGGAAGCTTGCCCGTGCCCGCGACGACCGCGACCTGCTGCTCGCCGCCTTTGCCGTGCCGCCGATCCTGATCATCATCGTTCAGGCCTTCATCTCCGAGGCCAACGCCAATTGGGCGGCGACGGGTTATGTGGCGGCGACCCCGCTCGCGGTGGGCGCGATGCTGAGCATCGTCAGGCGCTGGCCGCTTTACCTTTCGCTGGCGTTCGACAGCCTCGTGATGGTTGTGCTCTGGATCATCGCCGTCGTGCCGCATTCGGCCGGGCTGATCGGGCAGGGCAACGCCTTCAAGCGCGAGGAAGGCTGGCGCAAGCTCTGCCTCTCGGTCGTCGAGGAAGCCTGGAACAGGCCCTACGACACCGTCGCCGTCGCCAACCGCAGCGTGATCGCCGAGATGCTCTATTACGGCAAGTCCGCCATGCTGCCGATCCGGATGTGGGACGGCGACACCCATGACGACGACCACTTCCAGATGACGATCCCGCTCACGGGCGGGCGGCGCATCCTGCTCGTGCTCTACCCGTCGGAGGAACGGACCGTGCTGCCGACATTCGACTCGGCGACGAAGGTGGGAAGCGTCTCCGTCGCGGTCGGCGGTCATCACACCCGCACGCTCGATCTGTTCGACGCGCGCGGATTCCACGGCGCACGCGCGCGCCGCTAGCGGACATCGCGCCAGTCTTCCGCGCGCCTTCGGCAAATTCAGCGCCGCTCATCCGCGCGCGATGCGCGTTCGCGCGAAGGTTTGAGCGAGATTTCGAAAGCGCCGGATGCGGCTTCCTCTCGCAATGCATTCGAATCCCCCGAATTGAGAATCGAATCCGCGCGCCGGGGTCGCGCCGCTTTTACTTGGTCGATCTTCAATAATTCAGCCCTTTTACTTGAAGAATATACGCCACCTATATTTGCCAAGTTTGGGGGCGTTCACAGTATTCGAGGGGCCTTCTCTTGACGGATTTGCAAAAGCTCCTAAATATCCGCCCGCGAGCTACGCCGTTGAAGCGAAAGCTGGGGCTTTCCGGGCGTTTGGCCGTCGAGGGTCACGAGAGACAATGAGTCTCCAGATAGTACGGAGGCAGGTGTTGAAGCCTCCGTTGCGGGAAGTCCGTCCCGGACTTGAACCCCGTCCCCACCTTCAGGAAGCGGCAAAATTCAGAAAGGTCGAGGCGCAGAAGCCCGCCTTGCGCTTCCCCGTCAATCCCGACACACGCGCCTTCTACCGCCGCTTCTATCCCGGCACGAGCGCGCGGGACTGGAACGACTGGCACTGGCAGTTCCGCACCCGCATCCGCAATCTGGAGGAGCTCTCGCGCATCTTCCTTCTGTCTGACGACGAGAAGAGCGCGGTCGAGCGCCACAAGGGCCCGCTCCCGGTCGGCATCACCCCCTATTACGCGAGCCTGATGGGGCTGGACGACGCCTCCGAGCCGCTGCGGCGCACCCACATCATGACCGGCGACGAATTCATCCGGCTGCCCGGCGAGGACGACGATCCCCTGGGCGAGGACCACGACACGGTCGTACCGGGCCTCGTGCACCGCTATCCCGACCGCGTCCTCTTTCTCACGACCGGCACCTGCTCGACCTATTGCCGCTATTGCACGCGCGCGCGCGTCGTCGGCAATCCGGGCGGCGAGTACCAGTTCTCCGTCAAACAATGGGAACAGGCGCTGGCCTATCTCGAGGAACATAGCGAGGTGCGCGACGTGCTGCTCTCCGGCGGCGACCCGCTCTCCATCGGCGACGACAAGCTGGATTGGCTGCTGGGCCGCTTGCGCGCCATCAAGCACATCGAATTCCTCCGCATCGGCACGAAGATCCCCGTGGTGCTGCCGCAGCGCATCACCAAGGATCTGGTGAAGGTCTTGAAGAAGCATCATCCGCTCTGGATGAGCATCCATTTCACCCATCCGCGCGAACTCACGCCCGAAGTCACCGAATCCACCGCGCGGCTGGCCGATGCCGGCATTCCGCTGGGCAGCCAGACGGTGCTGCTCAAGGGCGTCAACGACGACATCGCGGTGATGAAGCCGCTGATGCACGGCCTGCTGAAGCGCCGCGTGAAGCCCTATTACCTCTATCAATGCGATCCGATCCGCGGCTCGGGCCATTTCCGCACCAGCGTGGACAAGGGCCTCGAGATCATCCGGGGTCTGCGCGGCCACACCACCGGCTATGCAACGCCGATGTTCTGCATCGACGCGCCGGGGGGCGGCGGGAAAATCCTGCTGGCGCCCGACCCGATCGCCGGCCGCGACGGCGACGATCTCCTGCTGCGCAATTTCGAGGGCAAGGTCTACCGCTACCCCGACCCCGACGGTACGCTCGGACGCTGATCAGGCCCTGTTCAACAATGCTTAACAACCGTCATCACCCGGTCGCTCGCTTTTTTGCGAGCGATCCGGGTGATCCAATTTTTCGCGGCGTAAAATGGATCGCCCGGACAAGCCGGGCGATGACGGAGTGTTTGTTTGAGGAAGGTGTAACGCTTTCCAGAGGCTGCTAATGCGCATCGGCGTTACATACGATTTACGTTCGGATTATCTCGCCCTCGGCATGAGCCGGGAGGAGACCGCGGAGTTCGACAGCGAAATCACCATCGATGCGATCTGCGAGGCGCTGGCGGCGCTGGGCCACACACCCATTCGCATCGGTCATGTGAAGGCGCTGACGGAGCGGCTTGCGCGCGGCGAACGCTGGGACGCGGTGTTCAATTTCTGCGAAGGTGTCGCGGGCGTGTCGCGCGAGGCGCAAGCGCCCGCGCTGCTCGAAGCCTATGACATCCCTTACGTCTTCTCCGATCCGCTGACGCTGGCGCTGACCCTCGACAAGGCGATGACCAAGCGCGTGATCCGCGATTGCGGCATCCCGACGGCCGATTTCGCGGTGATCGAAAAGATCGAAGATGCGAAGAAAATCGGTCTGCCGTTTCCGCTGTTCCTGAAGCCCGTCGCCGAAGGCTCGGGCAAGGGCGTGAATGCGAAATCGAAAGTCGATGACCGCAAATCATTGGAGTCCGTGGCCGCCGAATTGCTCGCGCGTTTCAAGCAGCCCGTTCTGGCGGAAACCTATTTGCCCGGACGCGAATTCACCGTGGCCATCACAGGAACCGGCGACGGCGCCGAAGTCCTCGGCGTGAGCGAGATCAAACAGGGTGACAATTACATCGGCCATGGTTACGGCATCGAGAACAAGGAAGATTGGGAGGACAAGGTCGTGATCGCGCGCGCCGATGCGGCGGCGGCGAAGGCGGCGGGCGCGGTGGCGCTGGCGGCCTGGCGCGCGCTGCGCTGCCGCGATGGCGGGCGTATCGATATCCGCAACGACGCGAACGGCAATCCCAATTTCATCGAGGTCAATCCGCTCGCCGGCCTGCGCCCCGAATATTCCGATCTCTGTTTCATCGCGCGCTTCGAAGGGCTCACCTACAATCAATTGATCGGCAGGATCTGGCACGCGTTCCTCGCGCGCCACCCGGAACTGAAGGGCAAATGAATGCGCGTGCTGGTGCTCCATTCCAATGTGAAGCCGGACGCGGCCCCCGACGAGCTCGATACGCTGCTGACCGCGCGCGCCGTCGCGGAGGCGCTGGAGAAGCGCGGACATGAAGCCCATCGCGCGCCCTTCGTGCCCGATCCGCATGCCCTTGGAAATCTGATCGCCGATGTCCGCGCCGATTGCGTCTTCAACATGGTCGAGAGCGTGTTCGGCGAAGGGGCGTTCGCCTCGCTTGCGCCCGCGATGCTGGAAAAGCTGCGCGTGCCCTTTACCGGCGCCACGGCCGCGAGCATGGCTGCGACCAGCGACAAGCCTTTCGCGAAACGCATCCTGCGTGCCGCGGATTTGCCGACGCCCGATTGGTGCGTGCCGCCGCATTTCGCGGGTCTCGTGGACGGAAGGACATACATCGTCAAATCGGCGACCGAGGATGCTTCGCTGGGATTGACCGATGAATCGGTCGTGACGGGCAGCCAAGCCGCCCGCGCGCGCGCCCAATCCTGCGCGGAGAAATTCGGCGGGCGCTGGTTCGCCGAAGAATTCGTCGAGGGCCGCGAATTCAATGTCGCGGTGCTGGACGGCGAGGTTCTTCCCATCGCCGAAATGCGCTTCGAGGACTGGACGCAAGGCCAGCCCAAAATCGTGGGCTACGCCGCCAAATGGCACGAAGGCTCGAAGGAGGAGACGGGCACGGTGCGCGATTTCGCCTGGGCCGAAAAAGAACAAACGCTTTACGCCGCTCTTTCGCGCTACGCCAAGGCGGCATGGCAGCTATTCGGGTGCGAAGGCTATGCGCGCGTCGATTTTCGCGTGAATGCGCATGGGGCACCCTTCATTCTGGACATCAACACCAACCCGTCGCTCGAGCCGGCCGCCGGCCTCGCCGCGGCGGCGCGGCAAGCGGGCATGAGCTATGCAGACCTTGTTGGGCGAATCCTCGATCGTCGTTGAACGCGAGACGCAGGTCCCGTTGCGCGGCCAGTTGCGCCGCGGCGACGCCGAGGCGGTGGAAAAGCTCGTCGCCGAGACGGGCGTGTTCAACCTCGCGGAAGTGGCCGTCGCGAAAAGCCTGATCGGCGATGCGCCCGCGGGCGAATATCTGTTCCTGTTCGCCGATGGCGCGGGTGCGCTCGACGGATACGTCTGTTTCGGTCCCATCGCCGGCACCGACCGGCGCTACGAGCTCTACTGGCTCGCGGTCAGTCCGCGCGCCGCGCGCCGGGGCCTCGGCCGGCGCCTGCTGAAAGGCTGCGAAGATGCGGTGCGCGCCGCCGGCGGCACGCATATCTTCGCGGAAACCTCCACGCTCCCGTCCTATGCGCCCGCGCATGCGCTCTATCTGGATTGCGGTTACGCGCTGCAGGCCAATGTTCCCGACTATCACGCCGATGGAGACGGGATGCTCATTTTCTCGAAACGCTTATAGCCAGCCGCGCCGCTTGAACCAGATATAGGGCAGGATCGCGGAGATGATGATCACCACGAAGGCGAGGGGATAACCCAGCACCCAGTTCAGTTCCGGCATCATCTTGAAATTCATGCCCCAGATGGAAGCGAAGAGCGTCGGCGGCAGGAACACCGTCGCCGCCACCGACATGATCTTGATGATGTTGTTCTGGTCGATGTTGATGAGGCCGAGCGTGGCGTCGAGCAGATAGTTGAGCTTGGAGCCGAGATAGGACGAATGATCCTGCAGCGACTGCACGTCGCGCGTCAGCGTCTTCAGATGCGCCTTGATGTCCTTGCTGGGCTTGGCGTCGAGCGCCTGCGTCAGAAACGTCAGAACGCGCCCCACCGTCAGAAGGCTTTCGCGCATCTTGCCCGTCAGATCGTGCTTCCTGCCGAGCGCGCGCAGGATCGCCTGGAAATCGCGCGCCCCGATTCCGGCGCTCTGGTCGGGATTGAAGATGTTGCGCGAGACGATTTCGATGTCGGCGCCGGCGCGCTCGAGCACGTCGGCCATGCGGTCGATGATGACGTCGAGAAGCCCGAGCAAAACCGCTTCCGCCTTCGTCGCATGCAGATTCGTCCGCTCCGAGCGCGCGGCAAAGGTGCGGAAGGGCTGGGGATCGATATAGCGCACCGTGACGAGCTTCTCGCGCGCCAGCACGAAACTCACCACATCGGCCATGGGCTGCTCGGTGTCGGTGTTGGTGAGCAGCAGCGCGGTCATGAAGATGCCGCCCTCTTCCTGATAGAGCCGGCTCGACACTTCGATCTCTTCCATGTCGGCGCGGGTGGGCAATTCCATGCCGAGCGCGGTATCGACCGCGCGGCGTTCCTCGGCGGTGGGGTTCAGGAGGTCGAGCCAGAGGCTGTCGGCGGGAATGGCTTCCCCCTCCGCGATGTCGGCGCCTCTCAGGCCGCCATTCAGTTGCCGGTAGGCTTTCAACACGCCAAACGCTCCGGTGGATCTGATGTCAGAACCGCCCGCCCCAGGGGCGGCGACCTTAAACCCGTTTTGCAGGCCGCACTCAAGGCCTTTTCGGCTGGAGGCAATGGATGAGCGAGGTGGCGATGTTGTTGAGCAGCGCCGCATAGAGATCGGGACCGGGGTCGAGATCGGCGCCCAGGGGATCGAGCACGCCGGTGCGCGCGCCGGTGCCGCTCTTCAATGTGTCGACGAGTGCGGGGGGAAATTGCGGCTCGCGGAATACGCAGATCGCCTTGCCGCGCTTGACCGCGTCGCGCAGGACGGCGATGCGTCTGGGCCCGATGGGCCTGTCGGGCGCCACCGTCACCGAACCGATGGCGGAGAGCCCGTAGCGCGCTTCGAAATAGTGATAGGCGTCGTGATAGACGATGTAGGGGAACGGCCGCACCGGCTCCAGCCGCGCCGAGAGCGTGCGGTCGAGCTTGACGAGGGCGCCGATGGAAGCGGCCGCGTTGGCGTAATAGCGCTTGGCGTTGGCCGGATCGTCATGGGCGAGCTCGGCGGCGATCACGCGCAGCATGGCGATGGCATTGTGCGCATCGAGCCAGATATGGGGATCGGTCGGGCCGTCCTCCTGGTCGTAGCCCCACAGACCGCCATTGCGCGCAGGCAACCGGCGGACCGTATCCTCGTTCTCCAGCGTCACGATGCGCGCATGCGCGCCTAGCGAATTGAGCGGCCCGATGAGGAAGGTTTCCAGATTGGGGCCGACCCAGAAGATGATATCGGCCTCGGCGATCTTGTGGGCGTCCGACGGTTTGAGCGCGTAACCGTGTTCGGACGCGGCGCCCTCCACCAGAAGCTCCGGCCAGCCCACGCCCCGCATCACCTGAGCCACCAGCGAATGGATCGGCTTGATCGTCGCCAATACGTTGGGGGCGGCCGCCGCAGGGCTCGCGGAGAGGACGAGACAGAGCAAGACAAGACGCAGGCGCATGAACAGACAAGCGGGAAGGGGCCGCGTGTGTTCTCTACCCTCAGTAATGCGCGGACGTAAACCAGCAAAAATTCTTGTGCGCAGCCCGATTTCGCGGTTGCAGCATGGGTTTTGCTTACCATGCAGTTGCGATTCGCTTCCCTGACGTCACACAAATGGGCTAACTTATTAACAACCAGTAAACGAATGCGTTGGGGGTAAAGCAATGGAGGGGGAGCCGAAGGACCGCTCGCCGCACTGCGAGGCTTTTTGTCACCTTCGCGGCCGCGTCGGTGCTGGCAGGCTGCGGGGGGCTGGGTCTTCTGCCCTCCCAGACGGACGACCAGAACACGCATTTCCAGTCCTATGACGACGTCGAGGCGGCCTATGAGGCGGTGAGGCCCGGCCAGACGCCGGCCTCCGATCTCAGCAAGGAGGGCTTCGATTCGGCGCATTCCCCCAATGTGGAGGTCCTCTCCTATCTCGGCGTGATCGAGCGCTTCATGCCGCGCAACTCGATCAGCTTCGACGAGCTCGATCCGGCGGTGCAGTTCTGCATCGAGGCGCGCGAGCGCTGCACGGCCTATGTCTTCCATCCCGGGCGGCTGCATCAGGAGCGCACGGGCAATTTCCTGCTCGATCTCTTCGGCTTCGAGCGCACGACGGTCTCGACCGGCTGGCAGGCCGAAGTGGTGTTCCTCGTGCAGGACGGCCGCGTGGCGTACAAGGTGATGTCGGGCAAGCCCAATATCGACACTTCGCGCGATCTCGTGCAGCCGCTCGGACCTTTGCAGGATTTCGGCGACACGGTGATGCGCACGGCGTCGCGGATGCTGTAAGCGCCACAAGTATTCAGATCGGAAAATATTGTCATCCCGGGCGAAGCGGCGATAGCCGCGAGACCCGGGACCCACGGTGCCGCCGTCTCGATGGGTCCCGGCTCGCGCGATGCTGACGCATCGCTTGGCCGGGATGACAATTTCGATTACTTCGGCGACAGCACCATCATCATCTGACGGCCTTCCATCTTGGGGAACTGCTCCATCTTGGCGATGGTCTCTGTATCCTTCTGGATGCGGTTGAGCAGTTCCATGCCGAGATGCTGATGCGCCATCTCGCGGCCGCGGAAGCGCAGCGTGACCTTCACCTTGTCGCCTTCACCGAAGAAGCGCTTCATCGCCTTCATCTTGGTTTCGTAATCGTGATCGTCGATGGTCGGGCGCATCTTGATCTCCTTGATCTCGATGACCTTCTGCTTCTTGCGCGCTTCGGCGGCCTTTTTCTGCTGTTCGTATTTGAATTTGCCGTAGTCCATGAGCTTGACCACGGGCGGTTTCGCTTCGGGCGAGACTTCCACAAGGTCGAAGCCTTGCTCCTCCGCGATGGCGCGGGCTTCGTCGATCCCGATTTCGCCGAATTTGTGGCCGTCGCCTCCGATCAGGAGGACTGTGCGGGAGAATATCTCCTCATTCACGCGGGGCCCGTCCTTCGCCTGTTGCGGCGGGGCGGGCGTGGCAAAACGTCTGGCGACTATGACTCTCTCCCTTCAAGGCCCAAGCGCAACCGCATTCCGAAGGGCGTCTTCGCTGCGGCCCCACGAAATCGCTCTTCGTTCATTGGCGCAGCGGATTCTCCGTCAAGCGGTTGCGAGGCTGGTTTGCTCGCATCTGGGCCGCGTGCCCTCAACGCCTACAGAATAGAAGGCGCTAGCCGATTGGCAAGCACTATTCGGCCGCATCTTTGCGGGATTCCGCCTCGTTTTTGATGCGCGCGATGAAGTTTTCGAGAGGCATGGCCCCCAGATCCTTGCCGGAGCGAAGGCGCACCGCGACCTTTCCGTCCGCCGCCTCGCGGTCGCCCACGACCAGCATGTAGGGGATTTTCAGAGTCTGGGCGTCGAAGATCTTGCGCTGCATGCGTTCGGAGGTGGTGTCGATGTCCACGCGCAGGCCCGCGGTGCCGTTCGTGACCGGCGCGTCCATCAGCTTCCGGCGCACGCTCTCGGCATAATCGCCCACCCGGTCGGTGATGGGAATGATGCGCGCCTGGATCGGTGCGAGCCAGGTCGGGAACGCGCCCGCGTAATGCTCGATGAGGAAGGCGGTGAAGCGTTCATGCGTGCCGAGCGGCGCGCGATGGATCACGTAAACCGGATGCTCGCCGCCGTCCTCGCCGATATATTTGAGATCGAAGGTCTGCGTCGCCAGGAAATCGAGCTGGTTGGTGGAGATGGTGTATTCGGTGCCGATCACCGATTTGATCATGAAATCGATCTTCGGCCCGTAGAACGCGGCTTCGCCTTTGCCTTCGACGTAACGATAACCGGATTCGTTCATCGCCTGCTTGATGATGTCGAGGGCGGCCACCCATTTCTCCGGCTCGTCGACATATTTGTCGAGCTTCGTCATGTCGGGCAGCGACAGGCGCATATAATATTCCTTGATGCCCATCAGATCGTAATAGCGGGCATGCAGGTGCAGCACGCGGATGAATTCGTCCTTCGCCTGATCGTAGCGGCAATAGATATGCGCATCGTTCATGCAGAAGCCGCGCACGCGCATCAGGCCGGACAATCCGCCGGAGGCTTCGTAGCGGTAATCCTGTCCGTATTCCGCGATGCGGATGGGAAGTTCGCGATAGGAATGCCGGGTCGCGCCGTAAATCAGGTGATGATGCGGGCAATTCATCGGGCGTAAGTAATAATTCTCGCCGTCTATATCGAGCGGCGAATACATGCCTTCGTTGTAATAGGGCAGATGCCGCGAGCGGTAATAGAGCGTCTCTTTGGCGATATGCGGCGTCGCCACGCGCTTGTAGCCCTCTTTGCGCTCTTCCTGCAGCGCGAGGAATTCGAGTTCCTGGCGGATCACCATGCCGTTCGGCATCCAGAGCGGGAGGCCCGCGCCGACATCCGGCGAGAAGGTGAAAAGCTCAAGCTCCTTGCCGAGTTTGCGGTGATCGCGCTTCTCCGCTTCTTCGAGACGGGTGAGATAGGCCGACAATTCCTTCTCGTCGCGCCAGGCGGTGCCATAGATGCGTTGAAGCTGCGCGTTGCTGGAATCGCCGCGCCAGTAAGCGCCGGCGATCTTCATCAGCTTGAACGCCTGGCCGATCTTGCCGGTGGAGGCGAAATGCGGGCCCCGGCAGAGATCGTGCCAGTCGCCGTGGAAATAGATCGACACGTCTTCGTTCGCCGGAATGGCGGCGATGAGTTCGGCCTTGTAATGCTCGCCGAGTTTTTCGAAATGCCCGATCGCGCGATCGCGCGGCCAGACTTCCCGGCGCGTCGGCAGATCGGCCTTCACGATCTCATGCATCTTCGCTTCGATCTTCGCCAGATCGTCGGGCGTGAACGGCGTGTCGCGCGCGAAATCGTAATAGAAGCCGTCTTCGATGGTCGGACCGATGGTCACCTGCGTGCCGGGATAAAGCTCCTGCACCGCCATGGCGAGGATGTGCGCGGCGTCGTGACGGATCAGTTCGAGGGCCGCTTCGTCCTTGCGGGTGATGATCTTGATTGCCGCGTCGGCTTCGAGCGGGCGGAAGATGTCCCACACCTTGCCGTTCACCTCGACGGCCAGCGCCGCCTTGGCCAGCCCGGGCCCGATGGCGGCGGCGACGTCGGCCCCCGTCGACCCGCGCGCGAGCCTCAGCGCCTTGCCGTCGGGCAAGGTCACGGTGAGATCGGATTTTGCGGGCGCGGACAAAGCATTCCTCCGGCTTGAAAAACGGGCGGGACCATCCGCAAGACCTGTCACAAAGTCAATCTTGGCGGCGCCTCCCACCACTTGTGGTGCGTTCGCGTTAGGCCCAGAATATAGAGGCGAGGGGCTCCGCTACGGAGAGTACAATGAGACGCATCTTGATCGGGGCGGCGCTCGCCAGCCTCGCTTTCAGTCCTGCCTATGCCCAGGCCGTCACCCAGATGGGCGGCAACACCTGCCTGAAGACCGTGATGGTCGACCGCACCGACGTGAAGGACGCGAGCACCATCATCTACTACATGAAATCGGGCGAGGTGATGAAGAACACGCTCAAGACCCCGTGCACGACCTTGCCGCACAATGGCTACATCTACATGCCGACGCCGCCCGACAACATCTGCGGCAATCTGCAGAGGATCAAAGTCATCCAGACGGGCGAGGTCTGCCAGCTCGGCGGCTTCACGCCCTACACGCCGCCGAAAGAGGGGCAATAGGCCGGCATTTCCGGAAGTGAGGGGCACTCATTTCGGGAGGTACGCCATGAAAGCACTTTTCATCGCTGCGGCGCTTGCGGGGATTGGCGCGGGCGTCGCGCGCGCCGATCCGCCGGCACCGCCGCCGGATCACCATCCGGTCTGTCTGTGGACCTACATGATCGACCACACCCACACCGTCGATCCCAAGACCGTGCTCTTCACCATGAAGAACGGCGATGTGTGGAAAAACACGCTGCCGCAAGCCTGCAACGGGCTCACCTTCAACGGCTTCGAATATGTCACGCGCGACGGCTCGATCTGCGACAACATGCAGTCGATCATGGTGCTCAGAACCCACGAAGTCTGCATGCTGGGCGCGTTCACGCGCGAGATACCCGCGCAGCCCAAGCCGAAGGGGCAGTGAGCGCCGGCATTCGCCTTTTTGGGGCCGGAGGAAACTCCGGCCTTCCTTTTCGCCCATTGATTTCCTTCGCAGATTCGCGCTGTCTTTTTTCCGTGCCGTCGCGGAGGTAATCTCGCCTGTGGGGGTAGCGCATGGCGGGCCACCGGACAGCAATCGCGATCGGCTGCGCAATCGCCGCGGCAGTCTCGTTGATCGCCGCTGCGTCCGCGCAGACCGCGGCCGTGAAACCAGCAGCGACGGCGGTTCGCCTCAATATCTCCGATGCGAATTTGCGCATCCTGCGCGCGGCCAAGGCGCGGCCGACCGCGGTCAAGCTGCGCGCGGCGCTTTCGGCGCGAAGCTTCGCCGCCCATGTCGATCTCAAGGCCGTCGACAAATCGGCCGTGCCGGTTCTCGTCAGCCCCCGCACCGAGCTTCTCGCCAATCTGCGCGTGTTCACGAAGCCCGATCACTATGCCGCTTCGACCGTCCAATCCGGCACCGTCATCCAGATCAACGGCACGCGCGCGCCCGTGGCGGCGCCGAAGAATTTCCGCCTGCCCAAGACCACGCCCACGATCAAGCTCGCCAATCCCGCGACGGCCGAGGACGTGCTTCAGAACGTGCGCGTCGATCATACGGCCTCGGGCATCGACGTGACGTTCACGCGCTTCGGCTCGGTCTATAATGTGAGCATGGATTGCGCCGACGTTTCGGCTTCCGATCCCGAAGCCATCGGGCCGAAAAAGGGCGCCAAACCCTCGCAATGCAGCGAGGATAACGCGCTTGCCATCGTCAAGGAGATGGAAGTGATCGGCGGCGGGGAGCCTTCGCAATGAGAGGCCTCATCCGCTTCGTCTTCGTCATGATCGTGCTTGCCGCGCTTCTCTATGCGGGCGCGGATTTCGTTCTCTCCGGCTACAAATTCACCTGGCCGCCGCCAGAGCAGTTGAGTTACGACACATTGAAGAAGGACGCGACGGATTTCATCGCCTCGTTCAATCCGCCGGCGACCACCCCGCCGACGCAGCCCGCGCCGCCACCACCACCTCCTCCACCGCCCCCACCACCGCCCCCACCGCCGCCGCCACCGCCGCCATCACAGGCGTCGAACGCGCCGCAATGTCCCGATGGCTCGACGGCAAGTGCATTCGTGGATGGCGACGACGCCTGGTATTGCGCGGCGGGCCATCTGGTTCCCGGAAGCGGCAGCGGCTCGACGGATACGACCGTGTGGTCGCCCGACATGCGTTTTCCCATCGATGCCGCGCCGGCCTACGCCAATTCGCAAGTGTGGGGCGTGGGCGGCACGAGCGGGCCCGCGGGCGGGCAGGGCGATGTGCGCAACTACTCCTATCCTTGGCGCGACGATTTCTGCGAATCGCGAAGCTATGCGACCGCGCTGTGCCCGGCGGGCACCGGCCATCAGGGTCAGGACATCCGCCCGGCGGCGTGCTGCGATACGGGCAGCCATCTCTGGCAGGACCATTTCGTCGTCGATGCGGCCGAGGACGGCACCATCACCTCGATCGGCACCTACACGGTCTATCTCACCGCCGACAGCGGCAGGCTCTACCGCTATCTGCACATGGACATGAAGAATCTGAAGGTGAAGGTCGGTGACACCGTCACGCGCGGTCAGGCCATCGGTTACGTCTCGAACAATTTCGGCAGCTCCGTCACCACCTTCCATCTCCATTTCGAGATCAAGGAGGCGGTGACGCAAAACGGCCAGTCGCTCTACACTTGGGTGCCGCCCTATCCGAGCCTGGTCGCGGCCTATGCGAAGCTGCTCAAGGGAACGCCTTGAGCCTCATGCGCCGAGGAAATCGCGCTTGCCGATTTCGATGCCGTTGTGGCGCAGGATCGCGTAGGCGATCGTGACGTGGAAATAGAAATTGGGCAGCGCGAAGCCGGTGGCGTAGTCGCGGCCGGTGAATTTCATGTCGCCGCTGGGGAATTTCAGCACCACTTCGCGGTCCTCGGCGCCGGAAAGCTGCGCGGGCTTCACGCTCTCCAGGAACGCGACCGTCTTTGCGATTCGCTCCTTCAATTCCGGCAACGTCTTCTCGGTATCGGCCATCGGGGGCGCCGCAATTCCGGCGAGCCGCGCGGCGCATCCCTTGGAGGTGTCGCTCGCCGTCTGGATCTGGAAGGTGAGCGGATGCATGTCGGGGTAAAGCCTGCCTTCGGCGAGCTTCGCGAGCGGAATATCCTTCTCCTTCGCCTGCGCCGCCGCCTTGTCGAGAATATTCGACAGGTTGGTGAGCGCGCGGATCATGGGCGGGATCGTGAATTCGTAGATGGTGACGGTCATGGGATGCTCCGGGGCGTTTTTCGAGCCTCGCACTCAACGGCCAAACCGCGCTACAATCAAGACGGTGGAGGCGCACATGGACGAAAAACTTCCCGACCGTCTTTCCAACGATCCCGACAGCCCGTTTCACGATCGCGCATTGCTCGAGCGCGGCGTCGGCATCCGCTTCAACGGGCAGGAGAAGAACAATGTCGAGGAATATTGCGTGAGCGAGGGCTGGATCCGCGTCTCGGTCGGCAAGACGGTCGACCGCCGCGGCAAGCCCATGACCATCCGGCTGAACGGCGCGGTCGAGCCCTATTTCCGCCACCCCGAAGCCTAGGGCGGCGGATGACCGGCCTCGGTCGCGAGCTGGTTCAATTTGTCCTTGTCGACATGCTTGCCCAGCGCCATCAGACCTTTGGCGACGTCGGGATCGCTCATCAATCCGCGCATCGCGATCTGGCCGAGCACGGTGAAGCTCTCTTCCAGCGACGAATTGCCTTCGTATTTCAGCGCGGCCACGGTTTCGGCGCGGCAATCGACGGTGAGCAGGCGCTGCATCAATTGCGCCGCGGCGGTGGTGAAACCGTCGCGCTGCGCATCGCTGATCGCCGAATAGGGCTTCACCGCCGGATGCAGCGCCATGTCGGAAAACACCCAGATGATGAGCGTCTTCTGATCCTCGGGGCTGGAGGATTTGACGAGGCATTTGCTCAGATCGTCGGTATAGACGCCGGCATGAGCCGAGGGCGCGGCCAGACACAATAATGTGAAGACCAGTGCCAGTTTTGCGGATCGCATCTTTGCCCCTCCCTTTCGCGGCGCCACTATAGCGCAAATGAAGGCGCGGCAAAGCCGCCTAGCGACCGGCGCGCACGCGCCCGAAATGCGTGGCCAGCATCACGCCCATCAGGAAAACGCCCGCCGCGATCGCGCCGAGATCGGCGTAGGAGCGCGCTTCGCCTTCCTGCGTGAAGGTGAGAAGCAACAGGTAACCCACCACGAAATTGGCGAAGCCCCAGATCACATTGACGAGCGGCGAGGACAATCCCTTGCCCGGCGGGCTCGCGAAAGGCGACTGGAATTTCTCGCCCGAGATGCCATAGACGAAATGCGGCACGCCATTGGCGAGGAAGCAGCCTGCGAGGAAATGGACGAGATAGCCGTAGAAGGGCATCTCACGCCGCCTTTTTCGCGCTGTCTTTGGTGAGACCGAGGCGCACCATGCTTTCGGCGGTCGCCACGATCGCGTCCTCGCGCGAAATCGGTTTCCAGCCGAGCAGCGTCTGCGCTTTCGCGCTCGTCGCGTTCTTCTTCTTGCCGAGTTCGGGAAGGATCTGCTTCACCGCCGGATCGCGCAGCGCCGAAAGTTTCACCAGCCAGTCGGGAATCTGGCGCGTCGGCACGCGCCTCGCCCATTTGCCGAGCCGCGCCTTCAGCACTTTCGCGATCTCCTGGATCGACATGAAATCGCCCGAGCAGGCGATGAAGCGCTGGCCCTTGGCGGCGGGATTGGTCATGGCGCGGATATGGATATCGGCCACGTCGCGCACATCGACGATCCCGAAATAGAGCCTCGGGCATCCCGGCATGTCGCCGTCGAGCAGGCGCTGGAAGAGCAGGATCGAGGTCGAATAATCCGGGCCCAGCACCGGCCCGAACACGCCCACGGGATTGATCACCGACAATTCCATGCCCCCGCCATTGCGCTCGACATAATCCCAGGCCGCGCGCTCGGCGATGGTCTTGGATTTGGCGTAAGGCTGGACATGGGTGCCGTTGAGATTGGTCCAGCTTTTTTCGTCGAAGGTGCGGTCGCTGTATTCGTGACCGTAGCCGATGGCGGCGAAGGACGAGGTGAGCACCACGCGCTTGGCGCCGCCGTCGCGCGCGGCCTTGAGCACGCGCAACGCCCCCTCGCGCGCCGGAATGATGAGATCGTTTTCATCTTTGGGCACGGCGGGCGGAAAGGGCGAGGCGATATGCAGCACATACTCCGCGCCCTCCGCCGCCTTGGCCCAGCCGGCATCGCTGTTGAGGTCGGCCGCGAAGAAGGAGAGCCGTTCCCGCGAATCGGCATCGGCGCCGCCGGCTTTCAGCATCGCGCGCACCTCGCCCTCGCGCGCCAGATTGCGCACGGTCGTGCGCACAGTGTGACCTTGCGTCAAGAGTTGGATGATCGCGTGAGAGCCGATGAAGCCGGACCCGCCGGTGACCAGAACTGTGCTCATTGCCGTTTCCCCGATGCCTCGGGCCGGATCGTAGGCAATACGGACGCGGCTTGGAAGCCCGCGCCGCTTTTGTGCCATAAGGGTTCGGTTAAAGTGCCGCGCGATTTGAGGGGCGAGACTCAATTGGAACAGGGCAAACCACCCACTTGTCATGGCCCGCGAACGCGGGCCACCCAGTTGGGCATGGAGCGAAAAAGTCGCCGCATGAGGCTGCGTCACCTGGGTGGCCCGCGTTCGCGGGCCATGACAGTTTTTCTGATTTGCTCGATCACAATTGAAACCCAGCTTTGGCGGACGCAAGCATGATCATCATCGAATTCCTCGTTTTCGTCATCTCGTCGGGGCTGTTCTACAGCCAGAATTTCCGCCATCGCCTCTGGGCGGTGGTGATCGCGGGCGCGGTGGCCACCGGCTCGTCGGTCCTCTTCTTCTACGACCTTTACGGAAAGCTCGCCGCGCATACCGAGGCGCCGGTGAAGGTGGTGAAGGAGGTGGTGCGCGTGGCCGTGGTGAAGCACTATTCGCAGCCGCCCGCGCTCTCGAAGCCCGAGAATTGCCGCGACGATTATCCCTTCTTCGCCCGCATCCTGGGCGAGGAAGGAACGACGGAGGTTTCCTTCACCGTGCTCACCGACGGCACGGTGAAAGACCCCACGGTCTCGAAATCCAGCACCTACGACGGTCTCGACGATGCGGCGGTCGATTGCGTGGCGCGCTGGCACTACCGCCCGGGGATCAAGGACGGACAATTGGTCGACACGCCCATGAAGGTGAATGTGGAGTGGAATCTCGATGACGATGATTCCGGCAAGAGCGGGGATAAGGCGGATGGGAATGCGCGGGAGAAATAGTTGGCACTCATTTTGTCGCAAGTTCTGCCACGTACTTTGAAAGTTGGGACAAATGCTCGCGGTCATGTTCCAAAATCCATTCGGTCAGAGCGCGAGAATGCTTTGTCTTAGAGTACTCCACTTTTACGAAGTGACGGAAAATATCTCGCAAGATGCTCACAGAGTCGACGGCCTTGCGCCAATCGACGTCTTCGATTGTGCCGGTCCATTTTCTCTTGGATTCATATTTCTCTGCGTGCGCATTTAGCCAAGTCAAAACTTCCTCAGTTGAAATCGGCTTTGCATGCTGGGCCATCGCCTCAGATGTGAGCGCATTCGCAATTGCGTCGGGATGCAACAAAAATGATTCATAGCAACGCATGGGGAGAAATTTTACCCTGCCGTTTGTTTCAGACTCAATCTTGGCTATGTACTCCTCGGTACGCTTTTCGCGATCAAACGAAAAGTGTATTGCCTCTGGCAGCATCGTACTTTTGTGGGAAAGACGCCGATACAATTCCATTACCAGCGCATCGGTTCCCTGCTTTCTGACGATCTCATCTACGCTTCTGACGGCGACGAAATCCAACCCCGGAGGAATATGCCCGAGCATCTGCTGCAGTATCAGGGGGAAACACTCTTGTTCAGTCTGTCCCTCGACCCATACAATTCGGTCGGCACCAAAAACGTCGACCGCAGATACACCGAGCTCGGATAGCAGCTTTCTTTGTTCCGAAATGACGGATCGCTCAAGTTTCTCAACGCGACTGTTGCCATCTTCCCAGCGTGTTATGAAGAGAGCACTCGGATCTGCGGTAGAAATAATTTCTGGCGAATGAGTTGAAACGATGTATTGGTGATTATATTGTCGAAGAATTTCGATCAACACTTTGGCTGCACCTGGGTGTAAAAATGAATTGGGCTCGTCGATTACGATGATCCCGCGCTCAATTGTCATAACAACGTACAAGATCGCGAGCGCCTGGCCGATGCCTGTGCCGCTCTCTAGTAGTGGAATTGTTAAATCGTCTCGCTCAGTCGTTGGATCAACCCACCATAGTCGAACCTCGATTTCCTGTCCCTTTGGAAACACTGTGACACGTTTGATGTACGGAAAAATCTGGTTGACGTGCCGGTTATACCGCTCAAATAACACCTGATTTGTCATCATTGAGAACAGGACCCTCGGAAGATTCGAGGCGTTACTCGTCAAGATTTTCTCTTCTGCGAAGGCGATCTTGCCAATGTTCAGCCGCTCGGCCTTAAACACATAGAGTTTGCGCGGAAGCATGTCTGCGACCAGGTTGAGCACGGTATCACTGTCGCCGCCCGACACGCCTTCAAGTCTATAAGATTGGTGTTCCGGTATGCTTTGCACACGCATGAAAATCTGCTGATGCTGGATCACGCGTTCGAAAAGACCATGAGAAGGATATTGAATAGGGTGAATTTTGCGACCTTGCACTTTGAAACTCAGACGTGCGGCGGGATTTTCAAAAAAAGAAGTTACAAGCGCTCTGCCGCGCGCCTCCACAGAGTTGTGATCAGCGCTGGTCGCGATTGGAAATTCGATTTGTCTTAGGCGTGAAAATGTGTCTGTCAATTCGTGTTCCGCGAATGTCATCTCTAGCAAAAATATACTGTCAGGTGGAACAGCCGCTCCGCGCCGACGGCGAAGGGACAAGTGCGGGTGTGAATTATTGTCCGTTAAACGCAGCGCCTCAAGCAGTGCTGTCTTCCCTGAACTGTTCTTTCCCGCCACGACGTTGAAGCCAGAGGTAAATTCTATCCACCCCGAGTCTTCAAAACTTTTGTAGTTTATGATCCTCAACTTGTTTATCAGCATAAGTGCCCGATGAAATGAATGATGATTGAATAGGCAGCTAATAGAGCAGAAAAGCCCGGGTGTTTCCACTGGGGCTTTTCTCATCCCCATCTTGTCATCCCGGCCAAGCGAGCGAAGCGAAGCGCGAGCCGGGACCCACGGTGAATGTGTCTCGGTGGGTCCCGGGTCTCGCTGCGCTCGCCCGGGATGACAATGGGGGACGAATGGCATGCGGCCCTTGCATTCGCCGGTAAGATGTCTTACATTCTTACCTATGAACGCACCCATGTCCCGCATTACCTCCAAGGCCCAGACGGTCATTCCCAAGGCCGTGCGGGAGAAGCTCGGCCTGAAACCGGGCGATGTCGTGCGCTATGTCTTTGAAGGCAAGCGCGTCGTGATCGAGCGGGCGAACGCCGCGGTGGAGGACGATCCTTTCGCAACCTTCACCGAGTGGGCGAGCGAGGCCGACGAAAAAGCCTATGGCTCGCTCTGAATGAGTTTCGCGCCCTTCGATGTCGTCGTCGTTCCGTTTCCATACGCGGATCGTTTGGCCGAGAAGCGCCGCCCGGCAATCGTTGTCAGCACGCCCGCTATGCATGCGCGCCACAAACTCGTGTGGCTGGTGATGGTTACAAGCGCAAGCAATCCGCGATGGGCTTGCGATATCGATGTGACCGATTTGAAGATGGCGGCCTTGCCCGCGCCTTCGCGTGTCCGCCCTGCGAAGATCGCTACTGCCGATGTCGCGCGCGTCATCCGCCGCATTGGGAGGCTGTCGGCAAAAGACGCCAGGGCGCTGAAAGAAAAACTGCGGGAATTGATCGTCATCTGAACAAAAAGGCCCGGTGTTTCCACCGGGGCTTTTCCTATCCCCACATTGTCACGCCGGCCAAGCGAAGCGCGAGCCGGGACCCATAGAGAAGGTGGCTCGGTGGGTCCCGGGTCTCGCTGCGCTCGCCCGGGATGACAGTGTAAAAGAAAAGGGACCGGGCGAACCCGGTCCCTTTCCAGTCTGCGTTACCTGGGTGGCCCGCATTCGCGGGCCATGACAGATGGGTGGATTTTCTAACTTAAAAGTCCATATCCCCCATGCCGCCCATGCCGCCGCCGGGCATTCCCGCCGGAGAGGCCTCGCGCTTCGGACGGTCGGCGACCATCGCTTCCGTCGTGATCAGGAGCGCGGCGACCGAAGCCGCGTCCTGCAGCGCGATGCGCACGACCTTCGTGGGATCGACGATGCCGGCCTCGACCAGATCGACGTAAGTTTCGCCCTGCGCGTCGAAGCCGAAGGTGTTCGACTTCTGCTCCAGAAGCTTGCCCACCACGATGGAGGCTTCCACGCCGGAATTCTCCACGATCTGGCGGATCGGCGCCTGGATGGCCCTGCGCACGATATGGATGCCCTGCGTCTGGTCCTCGTTTTCGCCGGTGAGGTCTTTCAGCGCCTTGGTGGCATAGAGCAGCGCAGCACCGCCTCCGGGAACGATGCCTTCCTCGACCGCCGCCTTGGTGGCGTTGAGCGCGTCGTCCACGCGATCCTTCTTCTCCTTCACTTCCACTTCGGTCGAACCGCCGACGCGGATGACCGCAACCCCGCCCGCGAGCTTCGCGAGGCGTTCCTGCAGCTTCTCCTTGTCGTAATCGCTGGTCGTTTCCTCGATCTGCGCCTTGATCTGGGCGACGCGCGCCTGGATGTCGGCCTTCTTGCCCGAGCCGTCGATGATCGTGGTGTCGTCCTTGGTGATGCGCACCTTCTTGGCGGTGCCCAGCATGTTGACCTTCACGTTTTCGAGCTTGATGCCGAGATCTTCGCTGATCACCTGACCGCCGGTGACGATGGCGATGTCTTCCAGCATGGCCTTGCGGCGATCGCCGAAGCCCGGCGCCTTCACCGCCGCAACCTTCAGGCCGCCGCGCAGTTTGTTGACCACCAGCGTCGCCAGCGCCTCGCCTTCGACTTCCTCGGCGATGATGACGAGCGGGCGCCCCGCCTGCACGATCGCTTCCAGGATCGGCAGCATCGGCTGGAGCGTGGAGAGCTTCTTCTCGTGGATGAGGATATAGGGCTCGTCCAGCTCGGCCAGCATCTTGTCGGCGTTGGTGATGAAATAGGGCGAGATATAGCCGCGGTCGAACTGCATGCCTTCCACGACATCGAGTTCGGTTTCGAGGCTCTTGGCTTCTTCCACCGTGATGACGCCTTCATTGCCGACTTTCGCCATGGCTTCGGCGATCATCGAGCCCACGGTCTTGTCGCCGTTGGCGGAGATCGTGCCGACCTGGCCGATTTCCTCGTTCGACTTGACCTTCTTGGAGCGCTTCTTCAGATCGGCGACGACGGCTTGCACCGCCTTCTCGATGCCGCGCTTCAGATCCATCGGATTCATGCCGGCGGCAACCGACTTCGAGCCTTCGCGCACGATCGCCTGTGCGAGAACGGTTGCGGTCGTCGTGCCGTCGCCCGCCGCGTCATTGGTTTTCGCGGCGACTTCGCGCACCATCTGCGCGCCCATGTTCTCGAACTTGTCGGCGAGTTCGATTTCCTTTGCCACCGTCACGCCGTCCTTGGTCGAGCGCGGAGCGCCGAAGCTCTTCTCGATCACGACGTTGCGGCCCTTGGGGCCCAGCGTCACCTTCACCGCATCGGCGAGGATGTCGACGCCGCGAAGCATCCGCTCGCGCGCGTCGGCGCCGAATTTCACGTCTTTGGCTGCCATGTTGGTTCTCCTGAATACGGAATATTGAAAACAGGGATCAGAAGGATTTCCGATACCTGTGTTCTGTTCTCGGTTGTCTGATTACGCGGCTTTCTTGCCGGCCTTGCGCCCTTCGAGAATTCCCATGATGTCGGACTCCTTCATGATGAGGAGGTCCTGCCCATCGACCTTCACTTCGGTGCCGCTCCATTTGCCGAAGAGCACGAAATCGCCGGGCTTCACTTCGGGGGCGACGCGCTTGCCGTTTTCGTCCAGCGCGCCGGGGCCGACGGAGACGACTTCGCCTTCCTGGGGCTTTTCCTGGGCGGTGTCGGGGATGATGATGCCGCCGGCAGTTTTCTGCTCTTCCTGCACGCGGCGGACGACCACGCGGTCGCCGAGGGGACGGAATTTCATGCGGGCCTCCAAAAATCTCAAATGATACAACAGGTTGATCTCGTCCGGGCCGATGGCGCCGGGTGATGGCAGCACTCCGCAAGCGAGAGTGCCAGCATCTGGGCGGGCATTTAGTGAGGCGGGCCCGGCGCGTCAAGGGGGAGGTTGGATTGGCGGTTGCGCACGGTTAGGTTCGCGGCCCTCAGGGAGGGCAGCCATGCAGCTTGTCAGCGAACCCAAATATGAGCGCCGGAGCTGGTCGCATGACAGCCGCCGCTGGGCCTATTACCGCCCGCGCGAGGACGACATCGTCATCGCCACCTCCGCCAAATGCGGCACGACCTGGACGCAGCAGATCGTATCGCTGCTCGTGTTCCAGTCGCCGGAGCCGCGCCCGATCCACCAGCTTTCGCCCTGGATCGACCATCGCATCCGCCCGATCGAGGACGTGATCGCCGGGATAGAAGCGCAAACGCATCGCCGCTTCATCAAAAGCCATCTCTCCTTCGACGCCATGCCGATCTACGATCATGTGCGCTACATCCACACCGCCCGCGACGGGCGCGACGCCTTCATGTCGTGGCACAATCATTCGCGCAATTATTCCGAGATGGTGCTGGCCGCCTTCGACGGTGCCGGAATGAACGACGAAACCATCCGCGCGCCCTTGCCGCGCGCCCCCGAATCGCCGGTCGAATTCTTCGACACCTGGCTGATCGAAGGGCCGGAGGCCGACAAGCGCAACGATTTCTCCTGCAACAAATATTTCGAACTGGAAAAGAGCTACTGGCGCCAGCGCGCGCGGGAAAATCTTTTGATGGTCCATTACAACGACCTGAAAGCCGATCTTTCGGGCGAGATGCGCCGCATCGCCGGGTTCCTCGACATCGATATCCGCGAAAAAATCTGGCCCGAACTGGTGGAAGCCGCGCGCTTCGAAACCATGAAGAAGAACGGCGCCGAAATCCTGCCGCAGGCGATCATCGCCTGGGACAAGGGTTACGAGCGGTTCCTCTTCAAGGGTTCCAACGAACGCTGGCGCGGCGTTTTGAGCGAGGAACAGCTCGCCCGCTATAATGCGCGCGTGAAGGCCGAACTCGATCCCGCGCTCGCCGCCTGGCTTGCGAAGGGCCGGCTCGCAGCGGGCGATCCGAGGCCCACCTAGCGGCATCTTGCGCGCGGGAAGCCCCGCCGTTACGCCTTTGGGGACGCGACATTCGAGGTTTCCATGGCTGGCGATATTCCCGAAGGTTTCTCGGCACTCAATTTTTTCGGCATCGGCTTCATCGATGTGAACGGCCCGCTTTACGGCAAGCGCGACGGAAAATATTTTCTGCTCGGCTTCCGCGTCGAGCCGCGCCATTGTAACCCCGCCAACATCTGCCATGGCGGCATGCTGATGACCTTTGCCGATATGCAGCTTCCCTTCGGTATCCGGCTGCAGGCCGATATCGATCCGGGTTTCCTGCCGACGGTGCATCTGAGCGCGGAGTTCCTCGCGCCCGCGCCGCTCGGCGCCTGGGTGGAGGGGCGCACCGAGGTGTTGCGCACCACGCGCAATCTCGCCTTCGCGCAATGCCTGGTGACGGCGGATGCGCTGCCGGTGCTGCGCGCGAGCGGGATTTTCAAGGTGGCGTCCACCAAGGGCGACGTCGCGCCGCTCGAGCGCGTGCTCGGCAAGCTGCCATGAGCGAGGGCCCGCAGATCTCGCAGGAACGCTGGAAATTCCTGCGCGACGTGGCCGTGTTCGAATTCAAGCTTGCGCTCAACAATCTGCACAATTTCTTCCAGATCCCGATTTCGCTGGTGGTCGCCATCGTCGATCTCATCTTCAAGGGCGAAAGCGAGGGCGAACGTTTCTACAAATTCGTCGAGATGGGCCGCACCATCGACGATTCCATCGACATCTACAGCGTGATCGATCATCGCGAGCGCAGCCTCAACCGCGAATACACGGTCGATGCCGTGGTGAAGAAGCTCGAGGACGTGATCGTGCGCAAATACGAAAAGGGCGCAACGGCGGCGAGCGTCAAGACCGCGCTCGATCGCGCCATCGACGAAATGCAGGCCAAGGCCGGCGAGGGCCGCGCCCGCGCGGCGGAGGCGGTCAAGTCCGCGGCCGACAAATTGCGCGAGAAGATGGAGCAGAGGGAGTAACACCCTCTTTCGTCATGGCCGCCCTTGTGGCGGCCACCCATAACCTCCGTCTAGAAAGGTGTTTATGGGTGGCCGGGACAAGCCCGGCCATGACGGTCAGGAGAGAAATCCCTCCAGCACATTCACCGCGATCTCTCCAATCGCATCGAGATTGTATCCACCTTCGAACAGGAACAGCGCCGGCTTGCCGAATTTCGCGATCCGCTCGCCCAGGCGCAGATAATCTTCCGCCTTCAATTTGAATTGCGAAATCGGATCGTGCTCGAAGGTGTCGAGCCCCAGCGAAACCAGAAGCACATCGGGACCGAACGTGTTCACGCGCGAAAGTGCCGTGTCGAGCGCGGGCGAATAATCGCTCCATGACGTGTAACGCGGCAGGGGCAGATTGAGATTGAAGCCTTCGCCGTTGCCTTCGCCGCGTTCATCCGCAAAGCCCAGATAATGCGGATAGGCAAAGCACGGATCGGCATGGATGGATACGAACAAAACATCGGAACGGCCATAGAAGATCGTCTGCGTGCCGTTGCCGTGATGATAATCGACATCGAGGATCGCGGGCCGCAAATCCTTCGCCGCCAGCCAATCCGCCGCCATCGCCGCATTGTTGAGATAGCAATAGCCGCCGAAGAGATCGCCGGCCGCGTGATGGCCGGGCGGGCGGGTGAGTGCGAAGGCCGCGCCTTCGCCGCTGCGGATCGCCTCCGCCGCGCTCAGCGCGACGTTGGCGGCTGCGCGCGCGGCTTTCCATGTGCCTTTGGTGATGGCAGTCGCGGTATCGAAACTGTAGGAACCGAGCGCGGATTCGATATCGCCGGAGCGTCTTTCGCGCAGCGTGCGCGCAGGCCAGACCGACGGCATCGCATCGCTTTCGCCATACGTCTTCGCCCATTCGCCGTGCGCGCCTTCGAGGAATTTCACGAAACCCGCATCGTGCACGCGGAAGATCGCGTCATCGGGAAATTCGCGCGGAGGCAATACCGGCCCGAGCCTGCGCCGTTCGATCTCCGCCTTGACGCGTTCGGCGCGCTCCGGCCGCTCGACCGCGGGCGAAAGCGTCCCGCGCTCGAATTCCAGTTTCGGCGCGTGTTCCAGATGCGCGGGCGAGTAGAAGGTTTTCATCGGCCCGTTTTATCCCGCCTGCAGGAGAATTGCACCGCCCACGATCACCGCCGCCGCGAGCCAGCGGCGCAAATTCATATGCTCATGCAGCACGATCACGGCCAGGATCGCGCCGAAGAGCACGCTCGTTTCGCGCAAGGCCGCGAGTTGCGCCGTCGCGCCGAAGCGGAAGGCGAGCATGGCCGCGCCATAGGTCGTGATCGCGAGAAGCCCGAGCAGAATGCCGAGCCGCCATTGCCGCTTGGCCTCGATCAGCACGGCGCGTCCGCGGATCGAGGGCGCCGTCACGCTCACCGAAAATCCGTGCGCCACGAAGAACCACAACACATAGGTGAGCGGATTTCCCGCCGCGCGCACGCCCGATGCGTCGATCAGCGTGTAACAGCCGATGGTGGAGCCGGTCGCCAGCGCATAGGCCAGACCTTCCGCGGCACCCTTGCTGGCGCGATGCGAGATGCCGATGGCGATGACGCCGCCGCAGACGAGCAGAATGCCCGCGATCTCGGCGGGCGCAGCATGTTCGCCCAGGATCACAATCGCGCCGAGCGCGGTGAAGAGCGGGCCCGTGCCGCGCGCCACCGGATAGACGGCGGAGAAGGCAGCGCTCTCGTAGGATTTCACCAGCAGCAATTCGTAAAGCGCATGCACCGCCGCGGTCGCGAAGAGGAGATCCAGCACTCGTCCCTCCGGCAGCGGCACGAAGAACAGGCCGGGCGCCACGAACAGAGCCGAAAACACCCCGATCAACACGCGCATGGCATATTTGTCGTCGGCCCGCTTCGTCAGGATATTGACGATCGCGTGCACGATTGCCGACAAAAAGATCAGGATGAGGGCTGCGCTCATGACCCGGCCAGATTACAGTGAAGCGGGCGAGGCGGGAGAGGTGACGTTGCGGCAATTGATTCTCCGATTTGGAATAACAGGTGCGCGATGCTGAACGAAGAACTTATCGGCGTGGAAGGCGGGCGGGCGAAATTGCAAACGCCGGCGCTCGTCGTCGACCTCGATGCGCTGGAAAAGAACATCGCCGCCATGGCGGCCCATGCGAAGGCGAAGAACATCGCGCTTCGGCCTCATGCCAAGACCCACAAATGCGCCGAAATCGCGCGGCGTCAGATCGCGGCGGGTGCGGCCGGCATTTGCGTCGCCAAGCTCGGCGAGGCCGAGGCGATGGCCGATGCGGGCATCGATTCCATTCTCATCACCTCGCCAATCGTCAGCGACGGCGGCATCGCGCGGCTGATGGCGCTGAATGCGCGCGTGGGCGAATTGATGGTGGTTTGCGACAATGATGACGTCGCCAAGCGTCTCGCCGATGCCGCGAAGGCGAGCGGCAAGAAACTCAAGATCCTGATCGATATCGATCCCGGTCTCGGGCGCACGGGCATTCGTCCGGGCGATAACGCGGTGGCATTGGTCGAGCAGGTGGCGAAATCGGGTTCGCTCGAATATGCGGGCCTGCAATGCTATGCGGGCCAGGTGCAGCACATGGAATCGCCCAACGAACGGCGCGACGCGTCCCTGACCGCGTTGAAGGAACTCGGGAGTTTGCGCGATCGGCTCGCCGCGCGCCGGCTCGCGCCGAAAATCCTTTCCGGCGGCGGCACGGGAACTTTCGACATCGATCCCGATGCGCGCGTGCTGACGGAGTTGCAGGTCGGTTCCTATGTTTTCATGGACCGTCAATACAATGACGTCTGGACCAAGCCCGGCGCGCGCCCGCCTTTCGCGACCTCGCTCTTCGTTCAAACCACCGTGATCAGCGCCAATCGCGACAACCTCGTCACGACCGATGCGGGCTTCAAGAGCTTTGCGACCGATGCCGGCTCGCCGGAGATCGCCAGCGGCGCGGGCGCCAATTATTTCTTCTTCGGCGACGAGCAGGGCGGAATCTTCTATTCGGGCGAACAGAAATTGCGGGTGCGCGACACGATCCTTTGCGTGGTTCCCCATTGCGATCCCACGGTCAATCTCTACGACCGCATTCATGCGGTGCGCGGCGACAGGCTCGAAGCGATCTGGATAATCGAGGCGCGCGGGCGTTCCGCTTAAATCCCTCGGAACATATCATTTCTGAATGCGTTGTTCATGCATGGTTCAGGCGTGCTGATCGAGAGTTTCGCCGTCGGAGGGGCCTTGCGAACGAGGAACGCAACAATGAGACGATTCGGAAAAATGGCGCTGGCGGCTCTGATGGTGGCGGGTGCGGGTGCCGCGCTTTCGACACCTGCCGCGGCGCGCACCGATATCGGCATATCGTTCGGATTCGGATACCCCGGCTATGCCAATTTCGGCCCCTGCGACTACTACAATTATTACAATGCGCCCCCGCCCTGGGGCCTGCCGCCCAATTATTGCGACTACGACGTCTATTACGAGCCCGTGTTCTGGGGCGGCGAGTGGTATCGCGGACCGATCTATTACCGCTGGGTGCATGGCGGGCGCGTGTTCTGGCTGAATGGCGGCTGGCGTCACGACGAATGGCGCGGACAGCGCCCGATGCGCATCGAATGGCGCGAGCGCGGCCGCGAACATATGCGCTGGAACGGCGGCCATCACTGGGACGGCGGCCACAATTGGGGCGGCTATCACGGTCACCATGGGCATTGAGCGGCGAAGGACCTGAGAGTGCAGGATCTTTCGCGGCTTGACCGAACCCCGGCGGGTCATACCGCCGGGGTTTGCGTAGGATCAATGCGCCATGTCACAATCGCGTCTTCATTGCGCCGCATAGAGGCCGGCGATGGTTCATCCGCGGTTCAGGCAGGAGCCGTCAGCATCGCGAAAACCCCTGAAGGAGTGCAATCATGAAATCTCTTCTGAAATACGGTGTCGCCGCGGCAGCGCTTTTGGGCGCGGCAGCGTTTGCGTCCGCACCGGCGAGTGCCGCGAGTTTCAGTTTTTCGATCGGCGTTCCGGGCGTCGCCTTTTCCTATGGCACCGGCGGCTATTGCGACGAGTGGGGCTGCCCGGACGGCTATTGGGATTATCCGGTGTTCTACGGGCCGGTGTTCTGGCACGGCGACTGGTATCGGGGCCCCGTCTATTACCGCCGCATCGATGGCGAATATTGGTACTGGATCCATGGCGGATGGCATCGCGACGAATGGCGCGGGCCGCATCCGAAATGGTGGAAGGGCCATTACGCCTTTGGTCCGGCGCTGGGCTATGACTTCTATCTCGGCCATGGCTTCCACCACGAGCATGATCACTGGTGGCATGGCAACAATTGGCATCACGACCACGATCACGACATGGATCACGGTCATGACCACGATCACGACCACGACATGGATCATGGCGATCATGGCGACCACGGCGATCATGGAGATCATGGCGACCATGGAGACCATGGCGATCATGGTGACCATGGTGACCATGGAGACCATGGCGACCACGGAGATCATGGCGATCACGACCACGATCATGATCACGGTCCCTGAGCCAGGATCGACTCACGTTGAAGAGGCCCCGGTCAGCGCCGGGGCCTTTTCCGTTTTACGCAACATTCGGTCCCGGGCCGGACGGCGGACGCAAAGCTCTATTATGCGCGCACGCCTCGCGCGCAAGCCCGTCCGCGCCGCTTGACCCTCGGCTTTGCTCTGTTAGCGTGAGCGCTTCGCCATTGAGAAAGCGCCGATGCGCGCCAACGATCTTTCCCGTTTCTGGCTGCCCTTCACACCCAATCGCGACTTCCGTGCCCATCCGCGCATGCTGGCGCGCGCCGAGGGCATGTATTTCTACGACGAGGCGGATCGCGCGCTGCTCGATTGCTGTTCGGGATTGTGGTGCGTCAACGCAGGGCACGGGCGCAAGGAGATCGCCGATGCGATTGCGCAATCGGCCCGCAAACTCGATTTCGCGCCCGCCTTCCAGTTCGCCCATTCTTCGGCCTTCGAACTCGCCGGCCGTATCGCCCGCCTCGCGCCGGACGGGCTCGATCACGTCTTCTTCGTCAATTCGGGATCGGAGGCGGTGGATGCGGCCCTCAAGCTCGCCCGCGCCTATCACCAGAAGAAGGGCGAGGGCGGCCGCTTCCGTCTCGTGGGCCGCGAAAAGGCCTATCATGGCGTCGGCTTCGGCGGGATTTCGGTCGGCGGCATCGCCAGCAACCGCAGGGCTTACGGCCCGCTTCTTCCGGGTACGGACGATCATCTGCCGCTGCCTTACGACGAAACCATGCGCTTCACGCGCGGCGAGCCCGGGACCGGCGCCCATTATGCCGATGCGCTGGAAAAACTCGTGGCGCTGCATGGTGCCGAAACCATCGCGGCGGTGATCGTGGAGCCGGTGGTCGGCTCGGCCGGCGTGTTCGCGCCGCCCAAAGATTATCTCAAGCGCCTGCGCACGCTTTGCGACCGCTACGCCATCCTTCTCGTCTTCGACGAAGTCATCACCGGCTTCGGCCGCATGGGCGCTTCGTTCGCGGCCGAGCGTTACGGCGTCGTGCCCGATATCATCACCTTCGCCAAGGGCGTGACCAATGGCGCGGTGCCGATGGGCGGCATCGTCGTGAAGAACGATATCCACGACGCCTTCATGGGCGATCAGCCCGCGCATACAATCGAATTCTTCCACGGCCACACTTATTCCGGCCATCCGCTCGCCTGCGCCGCCGGGCTCGCCGCGCTCGATCTTTACCGCGACGAAAATCTCTTCGAGCGCGCGCGGAAGATGGAACCGGTTCTCGAAGAGGCCGTGCATGCGCTGAAGAATGCGCCGCGCGTGATCGATATCCGCAATTGCGGCATGGCCGCGGGCATCGATATCGAGCCCGATCCCGCGGCACCTGGGCGGCGCGGCTACGACGCCATGCGAATCGCCTTCGCCGAGGAGAATCTCGTCATCCGCGTCTCGGGCGACACGATCGCGCTCGCGCCCGCGCTCATCGCAACCGAAACCGACATCGCGCGCATGGCGGACGGCGTCCGCGCCACGCTCGCGCGGCTTACCTGAGAGAGGCACTCATGCGCATCGGCGTTCCCAAGGAGATCAAGAACAGCGAATACCGCGTCGGCCTGACGCCGGCCGCGGCGCGCGAGCTGACGGCACGCGGACACGACGTGCTGATCGAAACGCAGGCCGGCGAAACCATCGGCCTGCACGATTCCTTCTATATGCGCGCGGGCGCGAAGATTGCGCCCAACGCGGACGAGATCTTCGCCAGCGCCGACATGATCGTGAAGGTCAAGGAGCCGCAAGGCGCCGAGATCAAGAAACTCAGGCCCGGCCAGACGCTCTTCACCTATCTCCATCTCGCGCCCGATCCGGCGCAGACCAAGGGCCTGATCGATTCCGGCACCGTCGCCATCGCCTATGAAACGGTGACGGATGCGCGCGGCGGGCTTCCGCTGCTGGCGCCGATGAGCGAAGTGGCGGGACGCATGTCGATCCAGGCGGGTGCCCATTGCCTCGAGATCGAGGCGGGCGGGCGTGGCATGCTGCTCGGCGGCGTGCCGGGCGTTCCCGCGGCGAAGGTCGTGATCCTGGGCGGCGGTGTCGTGGGCACCAATGCCGCGCGCATGGCGATGGGCATGGAGGCCCATGTCATCATCCTCGACACCTCGCTGCAGCGCCTGAAGGAGCTCGACGAGCAATTCGGCTCGCGCATGCACACGCTCTATTCCACCATCGACGCCATCGAGGAACAGGTGGCCGGCGCCGATCTCGTCATCGGGGCGGTGCTGTTGCCCGGCGCCGCCGCGCCCAAGCTCATCAGCGAGAAGATGGTGAAACAGATGAAGAAGGGATCGGTGATCGTCGATGTCGCCATCGATCAGGGCGGCTGCGCCGAGACGAGCCATCCCACCACCCATGCCGACCCGACTTATAAAGTGCACGATGTCGTGCATTATTGCGTGGCGAACATGCCGGGCGCGGTGGCGCGCACCTCGACCTTCGCGCTCAACAACGCGACCCTGCCGTTCACGCTCGCGCTCGCAGATCTCGGCGCCGAGGCGGCGATGAAGCAGAACGAGCATTTGCGCGCAGGCCTCAATGTCTACAAAGGCGCGCTCACCTACAAGGCCGTGGCGGACGCGCAGAAGCTGCCCTTCAAGAGCGCGCAAAACCTGTTGTGAATTTAGAGCCTATTCGATCTCCAAAAATCACTCCGTCATCACCCGGTCGCTCGCGTTTTCGCGAGCGATCCGGGTGATCTATTTTTTTCGAAAAAATTGGATCGCCCGCATCAAGCGGGCGATGACGAATGTTGGAGTTGAGTGCGAGACAGATCTAAGCAATCGTCTGTCCGCCATCCACCACCAGCGTGTGTCCGTTGGTGAACGAACCCGCCCTCGACGCCAGGAACACCGCGGCGCCCGCGATCTCGTCGGGCTCGCCAATGCGCTGCAAGGGCGTTCCGGCGGTCGAGCGTTTCAGGATTTCCGGATTCTCCCAAAGCGCGCGGGCGAAATCGGTGCGGATCAATCCGGGCGCGATGCAATTGGCGCGGATGTTGTACGGCCCGTATTCGGTGGCGATGTTGCGCGCAAGCTGCATGTCGGCGGCTTTGGAGATGCAATAGGCGCCGATCACCTGGCTCCCGCGCAATCCGCCGATGGAGGACACGATGATGATGGAGCCGTCCTTCCGCTCCACCATCTCGGGCAGCACCAATTGCGCGAGCCAGTGACTGGAGCGGATATTCGCGCCCATGATCTTGTCGAAGGCTTCGTCGGGAATGTTCATGCCCGGCCCGAAATAGGGGTTCAGCGCGGCATTGCAGACGAGAATGTCGATCCTGCCCCATTTGGCGCGCGTGGCCGCCACGAGCTGCTGCAATTGCTCTTTGTAATTGATGTTGCAGGGCACGGGGATCGCCATTTCCGCGGCCCGCGCCTTGTTGATGTCGTGGGCGACCTTCTCGCAGGCATCCGCCTTGCGGCTGGAGACCACGACCTTCGCCCCGTGCTCGGCGAAACGGTGCACGATGGCCTCGCCGATGCCCTTGGTCGAGCCGGTGACGAGCGCGACCTTGCCGGTCAGATCGAACAAATTCATGCGCATTCTCCTTCAATTGGAAATATCGGGCCGGCGCATTCTTAATCGGGCTGGGCCTGAACGCCAAATGCCGTAAAATGCCCCCGCGCCCAAGGAGGCTGGGATGAAAAGGCTTGCGATCGCGGCTTCGCTCGTGCTGGCGGCCTGCACGTCCAATCCGGTGCCCGTTCCTGCGCCGCCGCCCGTGCCCGTGCCGCGCGTTCCACCGCCGCGCGAAGCGCCCCGCCCGCCCAAACACGAAGAAGCGCCGCCGCAGCAGCAGAGCGAAGGCCCGCTCACCCAGAAGCTCGCCGGCGCCTATATGGACGGGGAGGAGACCGAGCTGCGCAAGCGTCTGCGCGGAAGCGGGCTTCGCATCGCGCGCCTCGGCGACGTGCTCGTCATCGACATGAGCGACGATTTTCTCTTCGATCAGCGTTTCAGCGGCGTGTCATGGAACGCGAGCGGCGCGCTCGCCGCCATCGCCGAAGTCATCCAGCAATATGACCGCACGCTCGTGCAGATCGGCGGCTATACCGACACCAGCGGTTCGCCCGACGCCAACATGCGCGCCTCGGCGACGCGCGCCAAGATCATCGCCGACATGCTGGTGCGCGACGGAGTCGATCCGGGGCGCATCAGCGCGCAAGGCTATGGCGAAGCGCATCTTCTGATCCCGACCGGCGACAATGTGAACGAGCCGCGCAACCGGCGCGTGGAAATCCGCATGGTTCCCAAGATCGAAGCCTGACGCGCTATTGCGAGGCCGCCGCGACGCAGGCCGGCGTCTCGCCCGTGCGGATGGCGGCGCAATCCGCGCGCGCCTCGGCCACATTGGTCGCGCGCTTGGGCGCGGGCTCGCTGAGCGAGGCGCCGATCTCTTCCGCGTGAACGGGCTCGACGATGACTTGCGCGTTCTGCGGCTTGGGCGGTGGCATGGTGGGATTGGTCGCCGTGGCGATCGCGAACGCGGCGAGCGAAATATCGAAGATGGTCGGCATGACGGGTCTCCGTTATCGAATGACGCGTCCATCATCGCGAAGCCATGCTTGCGCGCGCTTGATTTGCCTCAATGGCGCGCGCTGCGCGCCGTAGGGACATGTCCGCACCGCATTTTGAGGATGCGCACTTTTGGCCTTCCGCCATTTGCGGGATGTCAGCGCGCGTAGCGCGCGAACAATTCCACCAGTTCGGCGAATTTCTGTTTCTGGTCTTCGCTGTCGCCGCTGTGAATCGCATGCGCCACGCAATGGGCGGCATGGCCTTTGAGGATTTCCTCTTCCACCTTCTTGAGCGCCGCCTTGATCGCCTGGATCTGGTTGAGGACGTCGATGCAGTAGCGCTCTTCTTCGACCATGCGCGCGATGCCGCGCACCTGTCCCTCGATTCGCGACAGGCGCGACAGCAGCTTGGGATCGGCTTTCGTCATGGTACATCCTACCGGTATCGCGTATGAAAAGCGCGTGGTCAAAGGCTCAAACGGCACGCCATTTTGCCGCAAGCGCAAGGGGTTTGCACCCCTCGGACGTTGTGATTGTTTGCCGCGCGGAAGAGTTGAGGCCGATGCGATGAAACGTGCGTTTTTTGCGTGTGTTGCGGTTCTCGCGCTCGTGCCGGCGCCCGCTTTCGCCTGCGCCTGCGGCTGCTCGATCTTCGATGTGGGCACGTCCTCGCTCATTCCGTCCGGGCCCGGCGGAACGGCGTTCCTCGAACTCGATCTTCTCGACCAGACGAAAAACTGGAGCGGGGATTCTCGCGCGCCCGCCGCCGATAACGACGACAAGCACATCAGTTCCGAATTCTGGCTGGCGGGCGGCCAATACATGTTCGACGAAGATTGGGGCGCGATGGTCGAAGTGCCCTATACCGAGCGGCTGTTCAAAAGCGCCGATCCCGACAATACGGGAACCTTCCGCCATGACGCGCTGGGCGACATCAAGCTGATGGGCGTCTATTCGGGCTTCGATCCCGACATGTCGTCGGGCGTGATCTTCGGCGTGAAGCTGCCGACCGGCGATCACACTTACGCCCATTTCGATTCCGACGTGGAAATTGGCTCGGGCTCGACCGATCTTATCCTCGGCGCCTACAAGACCGGCGCCTTCGACGTGAGCCAGAGCTTCAGCTGGTTCGCGCAAGCCATGTGGCAGCATGAGGTTGCAACCCAGAACGGCTATACGCCGGGAAGCGAACTCAATGGGGCGGCGGGCGTTTCGTGGAACGATATGGGTGCTGGCCTCGTGCCGATCCTGCAGATGCTCGTCTCGCGGCGCGGGCGCGATAGCGGGGCGAACGGCGAACCCGACGAGACCGGCTATACGCGGCTTCTGATCTCGCTGGGGCTGGAGGCGCGAATCGATTCGTGGAAGCTCTATGCCGATGTCGAGCTGCCCGTCTATCAGCACGTCAATGGCGACCAGCTCGTCGCGCCCGCCGCCTTCAAATTCGTGGCGAGCTACGCATTTTAGCGCTCACTGCGATCCATCGATTTACAACCAAATCGTCATGGCCGGCGCGGGGGCCGGCCATGACGGAGGGTTGGGATCGATCTGAAGTAAACTCCCTCCAAGGCCCGAATTTCCTTGGTTAACGAATTCGAAACGCCCGCCCCGCCACCATGGGCCCCGTGAGTCCCGGCGGAGCCCGCCCGATGACCAATGCCCTGATCGTATTCGGCTATGCCATTGCGTCCGCAGCCTTCGCCGCGGTGCTGCGTGCGAGCGGCATGGCGTCCGCGCCCATGGCCGCGATTGCGGGCGTCATCGCATTTCTTCTGGCGGCGCAGCTCCATTCGACTCTGTCCCGGCGGCGGGAGCGGCACGCCAGTGCGCGCGAGATCGCGGGTCTCAAGCGCGCCAGCCGCGAATTCGGCAAGGCGCTGGAAGAGACCGCCGGCAAGATGAAAGAGATGAATGCGGGGCTCGAAGCGCGCGCATCCGCCCAGAGCCGCAAGATCATCGCCGAGCTTCAGGTGCTCGAAAGCCTGATGAAGGATTTCGCCGGCCGCATCGCCGAGAAGGCGAGGATAGAGCCCGCGGCCGAGGCCCCTGTCGAGGCGCATATCGAGGCGGCCATCGAGGAGCCGCAGCCTTCCTTACTCGATGCGCTGGGCCGGCCCGAATTGCTGGAAACCATCCGCGCCAGCCTCGAGGAGAACCGCGTCGATCTCTATCTGCAGCCGATCGTGAGCCTGCCGCAGCGTAAATTGCGCTTCTACGAGGCGCTCTCGCGGCTTCGGGCCGAGGACGGCTCGGTCATCATGCCGGCGCAATATATTAAAGTGGCGGCGCCCGCCGGCCTGATGAGCGTCGTTGACAATCTGCTGCTCTTCCGCTGCGTGCAGATCGTGCGCCGGCTGATTCAGCGCAGCCGCGACATCGGCGTCTTCTGCAACATCTCCGGCGACACGCTCGCCGATGCCGAATTCTTCCCGCAATTCCTGGAATATCTGCATCACCATCGCGATCTCGCCCACCAGATCGTGTTCGAATTCGCGCAATCGAGCGTCATCGGCGCGAGCGCCAAGGCGCAGGAGAACCTCGCCTATCTGTCGAGCCTGGGCTTCCACCTTTCGATGGATCATATAGAGACGCTCTCCATGGATTTCGCGCGGCTGAAGGCGCTGGGCTTCCGCCATCTCAAGGTCCGCGCCGGCACCCTGACGCGGGGGATGGGCGGGGCGGGCGCGGCCGTGGCCGCCGAGGATTTCAAGAAGCTCATCGCCCGCCACGGCCTTAACCTCATCGCCGAGCGCGTGGAGGACGAAAAGACCGTGGTCCAGCTTCTGGAATACGGCGTCGATTTCGGCCAGGGCTATCTTTTCGGCGAGCCGCGCGCGGTGCGCGACGACTCCCTCAAGCTGCTGGACAAGTCAGAAGCTGTGACCGCCGTGATTCCCTTCCGGCGCGCGGGATAATATAAAGCTCGAATCAGCCCTCGTTTCCGGGAGGGCGGGTTGGAGTGGCCGTGTCCCTGATTGTCGATGGGCTTTCCGAGATTGCGCCCGATTATGACGCGCTGGTCTGCGACGTCTGGGGTGTGCTGCATGACGGGCGCCGCGCCCATGAGGGGGCGGTCGATGCGCTGCGCCGGTTCCGCAAGGCCTGCGGGCCCGTGGTCCTGCTCTCCAATGCGCCCCGGCCCGCCGCCGCCGTGGCCGAGCAATTCGAGCGCCTGGGCGTGCCGGAGAATTGCTACGATGCCATCGTGACCTCGGGTGCCGCCGCCCATGACGATCTGGGGCGGCGCGCGGTGGGGGCGCGCCTTCCCATCCTGCATATCGGGCCCGAGCGGGACCGCGGCGTGTTCGAGGATCTGGCCGTCGATTGCGTCGATGCCCAGCATGCGCAAGTCGCGCTCTGCACCGGCCTGCACGACGACGAAACCGAAACGCCCGACGATTACCGCGAGATGCTCGCCCATCTCGCCGCGCGCCATCTGACCATGCTCTGCGCCAATCCCGACGTCCTGGTGCAGCGCGGCTCGACATTGGTGTGGTGCGCGGGCGCGATCGCGCGCATCTACGAGGAGATGAACGGCAAGGTCGTCTATTTCGGCAAGCCGCATCTTCCCGTTTACGACATCGCGCTCTCGCGCGCGCGGGATTCGGCCAGCCGCGACATCCGCAAGCCGCTCGCCATCGGCGACGGCCTTCAGACCGACATCAAGGGCGCCAACCGGGCGCATATCGACGCGCTCTTCATCGCCGACGGCGTTCACGGCGAGGAACTCGGCTCCGTCACGGCCGAGAATCTCGCCACTCTCTTCGAGAAAGCAGGCGTTTCCGCAAAGGCATCGATGGCGGCGCTTGTGTGGTGAGCCTGCTTGCCGATAAGACAGGCGGGCCCAAGGAGAGACGAGATGCCCTATTACATCGAAGACCTGAAACCCGGCATGAGCGAGAGCTATTCCCATACGGTGAGCGAGCGCGACATCCAGCTCTTCGGCGAAGTGTCGGGCGATGTGAACCCCGTCCATTTCGACGAGGCCTTCGCGGCCGCCACGCCCTTCAAGGGCCGCATCGCCCATGGCGTGCTGACGGCGAGCTACATCTCCACCATTTTCGGCATGAAGATGCCGGGGCCGGGCACGATCTTCATGAGCCTCAACACGCGCTTCAAGGCGCCGGTGCGCATCGGCGACAAGGTGACGGCGACCTGCACCGTGCGCGAGACCGTTCCCGAAAAGCGCCGCGTGATCTTCGATTGCGTGGCGAAGGTGGGCGATACGGTCGTGGTGGAAGGCGATGCCATGGTGATGGCGCCCGCGCGCCCGAAGGCTTGAACCGCCGAAGCGATCAATGCGCATCTTCCGCCATTATTCCGACGTGCCCGATGCCCTGAAGGGCGCGGTGGTGGCGCTGGGCAATTTCGACGGCGTGCATCTGGGCCATCAGGCGCTGATCGGCGAGGCGCGAAGGCTTGCGAACGAGCGCGGCGCGCCGCTCGGCGTTCTCGCCTTCGAACCGCATCCGCAGGAATTTTTCCGCCCCGGCACGGAGAATTTCCGCCTGACGCCGTTCCGCACCAAGGCGCGCCTCATCGCCGGGCTCGGCGCGGATGCGATGTATGCGCTCGCCTTCGACGCCGACATGGCGAAGAAGAGCGCGCAGGAATTCGTCATCGACGTGCTGGTGGAAGGATTGGGCGTGGGCCATGTCGTGGTGGGCGCTGATTTCCAGTTCGGCAAAGGCCGCTCCGGCAACACCACCGTTCTTTCCTATATGGGCGAGATGGAAGGCTTCGGCGTGAGCATCTTCGCGCCGGTCGAGGCGGAAGGCCATGGCAAGATCTCGTCGACCGATATCAGGAAGGCGCTGAAATCCGGCAGGCCCGAGGAAGCCGCCTCGCTTCTCGGCCATTGGTGGACCATCGAAAGCCATGTCATTCCCGGCGACAAACGCGGGCGCACCATCGGCTTTCCCACCATCAATATGCGCCTCGAAGGCTCGCTCGAGCCGGCCTATGGCATCTATGCCGTGCGCGCGCGCGTGCTGGAGAACGATGTCACGATCGCGCAATATGACGGGGTCGCAAGCTATGGCATCCGTCCCATGTTCGCGGTGCCGCAGCCGATTCTGGAAACCTATCTCTTCGGCTTCTCGGGCGATCTCTATGGCAGCCATCTGGCCATCGAACTCGTCGCCTGGCTCCGCCCCGAAGCGAAGTTCGAAAGCCTGGATGCGCTCAAGGCCCAGATCGCCCGCGACTGCGAGGACGCGAAGGCCGCGCTCGCCGCCGCGCCGCTGGACCCGCCCGCGCCGCACTGATAGATAGCCGAAATGTCAGGCACCACCGGCAAAGAAACGCAAGCGCGCGACTATCGCGCGACGCTCTTCCTGCCTTCCACGGAATTTCCGATGAAGGCGGGCCTGCCCGAGGCCGAGCCGAAATGGCTGGCGCGCTGGGCTGAGATGGATTTGTACGGAAAGATGCGCGCGCGCGCCAAAGGCAGGCCGCTCTTTATCCTGCATGACGGCCCGCCCTATGCGAACGGCGAAATCCATTCCGGCACGGGGCTGAACAAAATTCTCAAAGACTTCGTGGTGCGGTCGCAGGGCATGCTGGGCCGAGACGCGCCCTATATTCCCGGCTGGGATTGCCACGGCCTTCCCATCGAATGGAAGATCGAGGAGAAATACCGCGCCGCCGGAAAATCGAAGGACGACGTTCCCGTCGTCGAACTGCGCCGCGAATGCCGCGCCTTCGCCGAGCACTGGATCGATGTGCAGCGCGAGCAATTCAAGCGGCTGGGCTGCATCGGGCTGTGGGACAAGCCCTATACCACGATGGATTTCCGCGCCGAAGCGGTGATCGCGAGCGAGCTCTACAAATTCGTGTCGGGCGATCTTCTCTATCGCGGCTTCCGGCCGGTGATGTGGTCGCCGGTCGAAAAAACCGCGCTCGCCGAAGCCGAGGTCGAGTATCACGAGAAAACGAGCCCGACGATTTATGTGAAGTTTCCGGTATTCGCTGTTCGTCGGCGAGTTGGAAATGAGGGCACGGTAGCTCTGGCGGAAAGATTTCCGGAGTCGGGACTTATAGGTGCATCTATCGTTATTTGGACCACGACGCCTTGGACAATTCCCGGCAATCGGGCGATCGCATTTTCACCAGAGATCGACTATGGGCTCTACGAGGTTTCCGCGATAGACGATGGTTCTCTTGCAACACTAGGTGAAAAGCTTGTGTTAGCTGACGCACTCGCTGATCAAGTCGCAAGAAATGCGAAGCTGACTCTCCGTAGAATCAAGAAAGTCGATCCAAGCCTACTCAGGTCTTGCGTTCATCCGTTGCGCAATCATGGTTACGACTTTGAGGTGCCACTGCTTCCCGGAGGCCATGTAACTTCAGACACCGGAACCGGATTCGTTCATACCGCACCCGGTCACGGTGAGGATGATTATTGGCTTTGGCTCACAAACTTGAAAAAGCTCGTGGGCAAGAATCCCGATGCGAGCGCGCTGAACCTGCCGCGGACGATTGATGAAGAAAGTGTTTTCTACGACGAAGTACCGCTATTTGCTGGAAAACGCGTTATCACACCCGATGGCAAGGATGGCGACGCCAACGGCGCGGTCATCAAGGAACTCATCGCTGTAGGCAAGCTGCTCGCCAAAGGCTCGCTGCGCCATCAATATCCGCATAGCTGGCGCAGCAAAGCGCCGGTGATCTTCCGCGCCACGCCGCAATGGTTCGCCGCCATCGACAAGCCCATGCCGAAATTTAACGGCGATACGCTGCGCCAGCGCGCCATGCAGGCGATCCGCGACACGAAATGGTATCCGAAATCGGGCCAGAACCGCATGGGCTCGATGGTCGAGACGCGGCCCGATTGGGTGCTGTCGCGCCAGCGCGCCTGGGGCGTGCCGATTGCGATCTTCGTGAACAGGAAAACCGACCAAATTCTCAACGACGAGAAAGTGAATGCGCGTATCGTCGAAACCTTCAAAACCGAAGGCGCCGATGCGTGGTTCAATTCGCCGGCCTCGCGCTTCCTCGGCAATGACTACAACGCCGAGGAATACGAGCAGGTGCGCGACATTCTCGACGTCTGGTTCGATTCCGGGTCGACGCATGTCTTCACGGTCGAAAATCCCATCGAGCCCGAATGGCCGCGCGCTTCCCACGCCGATCTTTATCTCGAAGGCTCGGACCAGCATCGCGGCTGGTTCCAGTCGTCATTGCTCGAAAGCTGCGGCACACGCGGCCGCGCGCCCTACGACGCGGTGCTGACGCACGGCTTCGTGCTGGACGAGCAGGGCCACAAAATGTCGAAATCGCTCGGCAACACGCTGTTGCCGCAAGTGATCGCCGACAAGAACGGCGCCGATATCCTGCGCCTCTGGGCGGCGAGCTCCGATTTCACCGAAGACCTCCGCATCGGCCAGGACATCATCAAGGCGAATGTCGATGCCTATCGGCGCCTGCGCAACACGATCCGTTTCATGCTCGCCAATCTTTCGGGCTTCGAGGAATCGGAACGCATCGCCTATTCCGAAATGCCGGAGCTCGAACGCTTCATGCTGGCGAAGCTCGCGGAACTCGATGCCCTCGTGCGCGACGGCTACGCGGAATTCGATTTCAACCGCGTCTTCACCACGCTGTTCAGTTTCTGCACCAACGAACTTTCCGCCTTCTATTTCGACATAAGGAAGGATTCGCTCTATTGCGACCGCGCCAGCGCGCCCCGCCGCCGCGCCGCGCGCACCGCCATCGACGAGATCTTCCGCCGCGTCGTCACCTGGCTCGCCCCCATCCTCTGCTTCACCATGGAGGAAGCCTGGCTGCTCCGCTTCCCGAAGGACGAAAGCGTGCATCTCCACATCTTTTATGAAACGCCCCGCGACTGGGCGAACGAGGCGCTCATCCGGAAATGGGACCGCATCCGCGATCTTCGCCGCGTCGTCACCGGCGCGCTCGAAATCGCGCGCGCGGCGAAAACCATCGGCGCCAGCCTCGAAGCCTCGCCCATTCTTTATGTCGGCGAACAATCCGATGCCGATCTCTTCCGCCATGTCGATCTCGCGGAGATCGCCATCACTTCGGATGCGACGGTCGTGGTGGGCGATCCCGCGCCGGAATCGTTTTCGCTTCCCGATGTCGCCGGCGCCTGGGCGAAATTCCGCCACGCCGTGGGTCACAAATGCGCGCGGTGCTGGCGCGTCCTGCCCGAAGTGGGCGAACACCCCGCCCATCCCGATCTCTGCAACCGCTGCGCCGAGGCCATCGAAGTTCCTGGCGGAGGCGCGGCATGACGCCGCGCGATCAGGGCCTTCTGACGGCCGCCGCCGCCCTTGCCCTCGATCAGGGGAGCAAGCTCCTGTTCCTTTACGCTTTCGGCTTCATCTCCATGGCCCCGGCCGACCACATCCAGATCCTGCCCTTCTTTAATCTTGTCATGGCCTGGAACCCGGGGATCAGCTACGGCCTCTTCCCCGCCCATAGCCCTCTGGGAACGGCGCTTTTGGCGCTTTTCGCGCTTGCGGCGGTGGGGGTCCTCGGCTGGTGGTTGTGGCGGGCCAGGCGGGCGGCGCTGGCCATCGGGCTGGGTCTGGTGATCGGCGGGGCTATCGGAAATCTCATCGACCGGTTGGTTTATGGCAAAGTTGCTGACTTTTTTCACTTTTATGCCCTCGGGTACGATTGGTATGTCTTCAATGTCGCCGATTGCGCCATCACCTTCGGGGTGGCCGCGCTGTTATACGATGCGCTGCTCAAGCCCGAGCCCAAGGCGCAAGCGCAGAAACCGGGAGCAGGCAATGAGAGTTGAGATGCGGATGCTTCTGGCCATGAGCGGGATGGCGATGGCGCTTGCCGGCTGCAGCACGGTCAGCGACGTGATCGGCACGGGCAAGGATGCGCCCGACGAATTCGCCATCGTCACCAAGCAGCCGCTGGTCATTCCGCCGGATTTCAATCTGCATCCGCCGCGGCCCGGTGCTGCGCCCACCAACCAATTGTCGCCCACCGATTCCGCGCAAGCCGCGTTGTTCTCGGACGATCCCGGCCAGGTCGCTTCCACCATCCATGGCGATTACAGCGACGGCGAAAAGATGCTGCTCGCGCGCGCGGGCGCGGCCGATGCGACCGATTCCATCCGCCAGCTCATCGCCGCCGACAATAAGCGCTTCGAAGCGGCCGACAGCGATTTCACGAGCTCGCTGCTTTTCGGCGGCGGCAGCGGCGACGAAGGCCATCCCTTGAATGCCGATGCGGAAAAGGCGCGTCTGGATTCCATGGGCGTGGGAAGCCGTCCGGTTGCCGACGCGGCGCCTGCGCCGATGCAGACTTATGCGCCCGCGCAAGGATATGCGCCGGCCGAGGCGGCTGCGCCGCCGCAGGCTTACGCGACCGCGCCTGCGCCGTCGCAATCCGCGGTTCCCGCCGTCGGCGGCGCGCTTCCGCCCATCGGCGCGGCGCCGCAAGCATCTGCGCCGGCACCCGCCCAGACCGCGAGCACCTATTCCGCGCCGCCGCAGCCCGCCATCGCCGGAACTCTACCGCCCGTCGGAAGCGACCAGAATGCTCAGCCCGCGCGCAGCCAACCGCGCAAGGCGCAGCACAAGGACGACGACAGCGGCTGGCTCGATGGCATTTTCTAGAGCCGTCTTCCTTGCGGCGCTGCTTGGCGCGCTGTCGCTCGCGCCCGTGGCGGCGCGCGCCGAGGATCCCAAGGCCTTCCAGTTCGCGCTGCAGAACGGCATGCAGGTGCTGGTGATCCCCGATCATCGCGCGCCGGTCGTAACCCAGATGCTGTGGTTCCGCGTCGGCGCCGATGACGATCCGCCGGGTCTTGGCGGCATGGCGCATTTCTTCGAACACATGATGTTCCGCGGCACGCCGAGCGTGCCCAATGATGCGTTCGCGCAGACGGTGGCGCGCAATGGCGGCGAGGACAACGCCTTCACCACCCATGATTACACCGCCTTCTACGAACAGATCGCCAAGGATCGCCTGCGCATCGTGATGGGGCTGGAAGCCGACCGCATGCAGAATCTCGATCTCTCCGATTCCCATGTGCGCACCGAGCGCGACGTGGTGATGGAAGAGCGGCGCATGCGCATCGACAACGATCCCCAGTCGCTGATGCACGAGCAGATGGAGGCGGCGCTCCATCTTTCGCATCCTTACGGGCGCCCCGTCATCGGCTGGCCCGACGAGATCCGCCGCATCGGCCGCGTCGAAGCGACCGACTTCTACAAACATCATTATGCGCCCAACAATTGCATCCTGGTGGTGGCGGGCGACGTGACGCCGGCCGAAGTGCGCGCCGCCGCCGAAGCCGAATACGGCAAGATGCCCGCACGCGAGCTTCAGCCGCGCGCCGAATTCGCCGAGCCGCCGCGCATGGCCGAAACGCGCATGACGATCAAGCGCCCCGATGTGAAGGTGCCGCTGTTCGAGCGCATCTATCGCGTCGTGAGCTACACCGAAGGCAAGCCCGGCCAGGCCGAGGCGATGGAAACGCTGGCGCAATTCTTGGGCGGCGACGCGACGAGCGTGCTCTACCGCAAGCTCGTGGTGGAGGACAAGCTCGCCGCCGATGCGGGCGCCTCCTATGACGGCTATGTGCGCGACGCGGGCGAGTTCACCATCTACGCCGTGCCGCGGCCGGGCGTCAGCCTGCAACGGATCGAAGCGGAGATCGACGGCATCATCGGCTATTACCGCAAACATCCGCCGCGCGCCTCCGATCTCGACCGCGCCAAGACGCAGCTCGTCGCCAGCGCCACCTATCAGCGCGACAGCCAATATGCGCTCGCCTCCGCTTACGGCCAGGCGCTGGTCATCGGGCTCACCGTCGACGATGTCGAGGAATGGCCCGACCGCATCGGCGCGGTGACGGCCGCGCAAGTGCAGGATGCGGCCGCAAGCGGGCTCATCCCGCGCGAAGCGGTGACGGCCTGGCTCGAACCGGGGGCGGCGCAATGAAGCGGCTGATCCTCGCCTTCTTCTTCGCGCTCGTGCCGCTCGCCCCGGCTTTCGCCGTCGATGTGCAGACGATGCAGCCGGTCAAGGGGGCGGAAGTCTGGTTCGTCGAGGACCACACCGTGCCCATGATCGCGATTTCGGCCGCGATTCCGGCGGGCTCGGCCTACGATCCGCAAGGAATGGGCGGGCTTGCCGCCTTCGCGGCGGCTCTGCTCGACGAAGGCGCGGGCAATATGCGCTCGACCGCGTTCCAGACCGCGCTCTCCAACCGCGCCATCCGGCTCTCGGCTTCGCCCGAGCGCGATTATCTCATTGTCTCGATGGTCACGCTGTCGAGCCATGCCAAGGATGCGTTCAAGCTTCTGGGCCTTGCGCTCGCCCATCCGCGCTTCGACGACGATGCCGTCGCGCGCGTCCGCGCCCAGATCATTTCCGGGCTGAACCAGGAAGAGGAAGATCCGAGCTCCGTCGCCGCCAAGGGCTTCTACAAGCTGTTCTTCGCGGGCCACGCCTATGGCCACAGCGTGAGCGGCGATGCCGCCGGCGTCGCCGCCATCACGGCGCCCGATCTCAAAAGCTTCGCGGCCTCGCATTGGGTCCGCTCGGGATTGCTGGTGGCGGTGTCGGGCGATGTCGATCCGGCCACGCTGAAATCGCTGCTCGCGAGCGCTTTCGGCGCGCTTCCCGCCAAGGCGCCGCCGCCGCCGCCCTGGGTCTCGCATATGGGCGATCCGGGCGTGCATGTCATCGCGATGCCGATACCGCAGCCGACGGCGGTGTTCGGGCTTCCCGGGATCCTGCGCAAGGACAAGGATTTCATTCCCGCCTATGTGGCCAATTACATTCTGGGCGGCGGCGGCTTCGCCTCGCGGCTGACGCAGGATGTGCGCGTGGCGCGCGGCCTGACCTACGATATCGACACCGCGCTCGAACCCTATCGCAGGGGCGGCCTCGTGATCGGCGAAGTGGCTTCGAAGAAAGGCAGCATGCGCGACACCATCGACGTCATGCGCGCGACGATGAAGAAATTCGTGGACGAGGGCCCCACCGACAAGGAACTGGCCGACGCGAAAACCTATCTCACCGGTTCGCTTCCGCTCGCCTTTACGTCCGATGTCGGAATCGCCGCGCAATTGAATGCGTTTCAGATGGCGGGCCTGCCGGTCGATTACATGCAGAAGCGCAACGATCTCATCAACGCGGTCACGCGCGACGATGTCAAACGCGTGGCCAAGCGTCTGTTCAATCCCGACAAATTGACCATCGTCGTCGCGGGCTCGGTGTCGCCGCCGGCGCCGGCGAAAAAGCACTGAGTTTTTTGCACAGATTCGACAATTTAATTCCGTCATGGCCGGGCTTGTCCCGGCCACCCTCCGTCTAAATAGGTGTTTATGGATGGCCGCCACGGGGGCGGCCATGACGGAAGGGGCTGGAACTTGGTTTTACCCAATCGCGATCCGCTCTAAGCTTCCCCCATGGCCGCAGAATCGCCGCCCTTTTCCGTCTCGCTCGCGCTTGCGCTCGAGGGCGCCGCCGCGCCCGGCGCGCAGCTTTATCAGGCGGCGTTGGCCGAAGCCGAAGCGGCCGTCGCCGATTTGCGCGGAGCGTATGCGAAGAACACGCTCGAGCTTTTGCGCGTGCCCGAGCGCCGCGACGATCTCGACAAGGCCGCCGAGGCCGCCGATGCCTTCAATCACAACACCGCCGACATCTGCATCCTGGGCATCGGCGGATCGAGCCTGGGCGGGCAGGCGATCGCCGAGCTCGTTCCTTTTCCGCGCGCGAAAAAGCCGCGCGTGCATTTCCTCGACAATCCCGATCCCTTCACCTTCGAGGCCGCACTTTCCGCGCTCGATCTGCGCACGACGCGCTTCGTCTCCATCTCCAAATCCGGCGGCACGGCCGAAACGCTGATGCAGACGCTCGCCGCCGCCGGCGCGATCGAGAAGGCGGGCGGCGGAAAATATCTGAAGCAGCATTTCCTCTGCATCACCGAGCCGAAACCGGGCCCCTTGCGCGCATTCGCCGAAAGCATCGGATGTCCCGTGCTCGATCATCCTTTGGGCGTGGGCGGGCGCTATTCGGTGCTGACGGTGGTGGGGCTGTTGCCGGCGATGCTGATGGGCCTCGATGCGCGCGCGATTCGCGAAGGCGCCGATGACGTGCTGCAGCAGATGCTGCAAGGCGCAACGCCGGTCGCTTCGGGCGCGGCGCTTCATCATGCGCTTTCGCGCGCCGGGCGCCTCAGCGAAACCGTGCTGTGGTGCTACGCCGATGCGCTCAAGACCTTCGGTCCCTGGTGGCGGCAATTGTGGGCGGAGAGTCTGGGCAAGGAGGGCAAAGGCTCGACGCCCGTTTCCGCGCTCGGCCCCGTCGATCAGCACAGCCAGTTGCAACTGTTCCTCGACGGGCCGGGCGAAGCGCTTTTCACCATCGTCTCGACGGAGACGAAAGAGACGGGCCCGCTTGCGCCGCGCGAACGCGCCGAGGCGCTCGGCCTCGATTATCTCGCGGGCAAGACGCTGGGCGATCTCGTGGCCGCCGAAACGCGCGCCACCGCCGAGACGCTGCACGCACGCGGCCGGCCCGTCCGGCAAATCCACGTTCCCAAAATCGACGAGCGCGGCCTCGGCGCGCTCTTCATGCATTTCATGCTCGAGACCATCATCATGGGACGGCTGATGCGCGTCGATCCCTTCGATCAGCCCGCGGTCGAGGAGGGCAAGGTGCTGGCGCGGCGCTATCTGGGCACGGGGCGCGAATGACGATCCGCCGCCTCGGCGAGGGAACCATCAACCGCATCGCCGCGGGCGAAGTGGTGGAGCGGCCCGCAAGTGCCGCGAAAGAGCTGATCGAAAACGCGCTCGATGCCGGTGCGACGCGCATCGATATCGCCGCATCCAATGGCGGCGCGGATTTGATCTCCGTCGAAGACAATGGCGAAGGCATGAGCGCGGACGATCTTTTGCTTGCCGTCGAACGCCACGCCACCTCGAAACTTCCCGAAGACGATCTTTCGCATATCGTGACCATGGGCTTCCGCGGCGAGGCATTGCCGTCGATCGGCGCGGTGGCGCGCATGAGCATTGCGAGCCGCACCGCGAATGGCGCTGCGCATGAAATCCGCGTCGATGGCGGATTGACGAGCGGCCCGAAACCAGCGGGATTTCTTTCCGCCGGCCAATCGGGCACGCGCGTCGATGTGCGCGAGCTGTTCTTCGCCACGCCCGCGCGGCTGAAATTCCTGAAATCCGCCCGCTCCGAGGATCTCGCCACCGCCGATATCGTCAAGCGCCTTGCCATGGCGCGGCCCGATGTGGGTTTCACCCTCACGCTCGACGGCCGCCGCACGCTCGATCTGCCGCGCGAAGGCGATCTCTTCGAAGGCCGGCTGAAGCGGCTTTCGCGCATCATGGGACGCGAATTCGCGGAGAATGCCGCGCGCGTCTCAATCGCGCGCGAAGGCGTGCGCATTTCGGGCTTCGCAGGATTACCCACCTACAACCGCGCCAATGCGCAAATGCAATTCCTCTTCGTCAACGGACGGCCCGTGCGCGACAAGCTTCTGATCGGCGCGGTGCGCGGCGCCTATGCCGATTTCCTGGCGCGCGATCGGCACCCGGCGCTGGCGCTCTTTCTCGAATGCGATCCGGCCTTCGTGGACGTGAATGTGCATCCGGCCAAAACCGAAGTCCGCTTCCGCGACGCAGGTCTTGTGCGCGGGCTGATCGTTTCGTCGCTGAAGAATGCGCTCGCCGATGCCGGCCATCGCGCCTCCACCACGGTCGCGGGCGCCGCACTCGCCTCGCTCCGCCCTGCCACCTACACCTATTCGCAACCTGCGCCATCGCAAGGCATGAACGAACACGCGCATCAGTATCATTCGCCCTTGTTCACGCCCGCGCCATCGGCCCGCGTCGAGGAAGTGCCGGAAATTGCGAGCGAAACGCCGCTCGGCGTTGCGCGCGCGCAATTGCACGAGACCTATATCGTGGCGCAGACGGCGGACGGCATCGTCATCGTCGATCAGCATGCGGCGCATGAACGCCTCGTCTATGAGCGCATGAAGCACGCGCTTTCCAATGGCGGCATCGCGCGCCAGCCGCTTCTCATTCCCGAAGTGGTGGAGCTCGATCCCGCCGAAGCGGAGCGCGTTTCGGCGCGCGCCGAAGAACTCGCCGAACTCGGTCTTGTCGTCGAACCGTTCGGCCCCGATGCGGTGCTGGTGCGCGAAGTGCCCGCCATGCTCGGCCAGATGGATGTGAAAGCCATGCTGCGCGACCTCGCCGACGACATCGCCGAAACCGGCAATGCGCTTTCGTTGAAAGAACGTCTCGAAGACGTCGCCGGAACGCTCGCCTGTCACACGTCGGTGCGCGCAGGCCGCCGCCTCAACGCCGAGGAAATGAACGCGCTGCTCCGCGAAATGGAAGCCACGCCCCATTCGGGCCAATGCAATCACGGACGGCCGACTTATGTGGAACTGAAACTCGCGGATATCGAGCGGCTGTTCGGACGGCGGTAATCAGCGCTTATTGCCGCCCAACGCGCGTTCGACGGCGGCCGGATTCTTTTCGATCACCGTCAGCAAAACGCGCGCAGCCACATCCACTTTCTTGCCTTGTTCCCAACCTTCGAGTGTACGGGCGGGAACGCCAAAACGCCGCTCGAATTCGCGCGGGCTCTTGGCCACCGATTTGCGGATAGCCTTGACGCGCGCAGGCGGCATGGGCTCGATGGTGCGCACCGGCAATTTGATCTCGCCGCGCTTCCAGGCAATTGCCTCCCGCAGGCCCTCTTCAATCGCCAGACCGAGCTTCGTTCTTGTCATATCCCAAACTCCTCCAATAGACGCAGGATGGCCTTCCGGTCGTCCGGCGAAAGATCGTCCTTCTCGGCTTTGGCATAGGCTGTGATCATGATGATGGTCGTGTTCGCCATCAGCACATAATAAATCGCACGACCACCGCCGCTTTTTCCGCGATTGCCAATTCTGAAACGCGCCTTGCGAACGCCTTTCAGGCCTTGAATGACCGCACCGGATTCCGGGCGTGCCGCAATCGACCGCTCCATACGCTCCACATCAGCGGCCGATGCCTTCAGCTTTCGGAGATCGCGGCTGTAGCGGATCGTGCGGACGATTCTCATTCGGGAGCATCATACGCCAGCAGCGTATTCATGCAAGAACTTTTTCGCGCAAAGTCACCACCCGCGTCTCGCCATAAAGGCGCTCGTCGAGACTCTCGAAACCGTCCGCGTCGATCGTCTCATCCTCCGCGCATTCGGCAATCAGCACCGCGCCATCCGCCAGCCATCCGCCGTCGCGCAGGCTCGCAAAGGCAGGGGCGAGCAGATTCTTCCGGTAGGGCGGGTCCAAAAAAACATAATCGAACGGCCCGCCCGCGCCGGGCGACATGGGCCCCAAATCGGTCGCATCGCGCCGCCAGATTTTCGTGATGCCGGTCAGCCCCAGTGCTTCCACATTGGTGCGGATCAGCGCGCGGCTCTCAGCGGAATCGTCGACGAACAGGCAAAACGATGCGCCCCGCGACACCGCCTCGAGCCCCATCGCGCCGGTGCCGGCAAACAAATCCGCCACCCGCGCGCCGTCCAACCCTGCGCCCCAATTGTTATGCGCGAGCATGTTGAACACCGCCTGGCGCACTTTGTCGGATGTCGGGCGCACGCGCATGTCCGAAGGCGCGGCCAGTGTGCGCCCGCCAAAGCGTCCGCCCGTTATGCGCATGACGGCCTCATCGCGCCCGACCCTAGCGGCGGGCCGCGCCAGAGGCTATAGCGGCCTGATGGCGCGCGCGCTTCTGGCATTGTTTCTGCTCCTCGCTTTCGCGGGGCCCGCGGGCGCGCAAGCGGAGCCGGCGAAAGTCCGCGTCCGCCTCGTCGCCGAGCGGGGCGAGATCGCGGCCGGCGAAACCGTCGCTGTCGCGCTCGAGGAAAACATCGCGCCCGGCTGGCACACTTACTGGCGCAATCCCGGCGAGGCCGGCGCGCCGACCACCATCGACTGGTCGCTGCCGCAAGGCTGGCGCGCGAGCGCGCTTCAGTGGCCATACCCGAAGCGCCTGCCCACCGGCCCGATCATGGATTACGGCTATGACGGAACAGTCTGGCTCCTGATGCATGTGACGGCGCCCGCCGATGCCGCGCCCGGCCTCGTCACGCTGAATGCGAAGGCAAGCTGGCTCGTCTGCAAGGAAGTCTGCATTCCCGAAGATGCGCAGATGTCGCTGCCGCTGACGATCGGGCGATCGACGCCGCCTTACGCCACGATCGAGGACGAATTCGACGTCGCGCGCGCCAAACTGCCCGTGGCATCGCCGTGGCCCGCCCGTTTCGAGAACGGCGCGACGCTGGATCTCTTCGTCGCGTCGCCCGCGCTCGCGGCGGCGAAACCGAAGGCGGCGGCATTTTTTCCGTATGCGGAAGGATTGGTCGTCGGCCGCGCCGCGCAAGCATGGACGGTGACGAAAGACGGCGTGGGCTTGCGCCTCGCCGCGGGCACGAAGCTCAAGAATGCGCTCGACGGCGTTCTGGTCCTCACCTCCGCCGGCGGTTCGGTGAAGGCGTTCGACATAAAGGCGGCGCCCGGCCCGGTGCCTGCGCTCGATTTCGGCAACAACGCCGGGATCGGACTGGCGCTCGCGCTCCTCTTCGCGCTGATCGGCGGATTGATCCTCAATCTCATGCCTTGCGTGCTGCCGGTGCTGGCGATGAAGGCGCTCGCCATCGCCTCGAAAGCGGGAAAGCATCCGGGCGAAGCCGCGCGCGAAGGCTTGGCCTATGGCGCAGGCGCGGTGCTGAGTTTTGCCGCCCTCGGCGCCGCGGTCGTGGCATTGCGCGCGGGCGGCGAGGCGATCGGCTGGGGTTTCCAGTTGCAATCGCCTGTCGCGGTGGCGTGCTTCGCGCTGCTGATTTTCGCGGTCGGACTCAATCTTTCCGGCGTGTTCGAGATCCCCGCCGGCATCACCGGCGGCGACGCGCTCACGCGCAAGGGCGGCGCGGCCGGCGCGTTCTTCACCGGCGTGCTGGCGGTCGCCATCGCCGCGCCCTGCACCGCGCCCTTCATGGCGGCGGCGCTCGGCTATGCGCTGGCGCAAAGCGGGAGCGTCGCGATGCTGGTGTTCCTCGCGCTCGGCATCGGTTTCGCCGCGCCCTTCGTCGCGATCGGCCTTTCCCCGAAATTGCTCGCGGCTTTGCCGCGCCCGGGCCGCTGGATGGTCCATTTCAGACAGGCGCTCGCCTTTCCCATGTATGCCGCTTCCGTCTGGCTCGTCTGGGTGCTGGCGCAGGAGACCGATCAGAACGGCCTGATGGCAATTCTTTCGGCGATGGTCGCGCTGGCATTCGCCGCCTGGGCCTGGGGCGCGAGCCGCCACGCCAACAAGCGTTGGCGGCTTCTGGCCACATTCGCCGCGATCCTCGCGCTCGGTTCGGCGCTCATGCTCGTGCCGCTTGCGGGAAACGGAAAACCGGCGAATGCCGCAGCGCTCGGCGCCATTCCCTCGGAGCCCTATTCGCCGTCGCGTCTCGCCCAATTGCGCGAAGAGAACCGGCCCGTCTTCGTCGACGCCACGGCGGCCTGGTGCATCACCTGTCTCGTGAACGAGCGCGTGGCGCTGTCCGGCGACGATGTGCGCGCCGCCTTCGCGCGAAAGCACGTCGCCTTCCTGATCGCCGACTGGACCAATCGCAATCCCGAGATCACCGCGCTGTTGTCGGCGCATGGCCGGCCGGGCGTGCCGCTTTACCTTTATTATCCGGCGGGCGGCGGGGCCGCGCGGGTGCTGCCGCAAATCCTGACCGAAGACGAAGTGGTGAGAACTATCGAAAACTAGCGTTGTTTTGGATTGAACCTCTCTACATTCGTCATGGCCGGGCTTGTCCCGGCCATCCATAAACACTCTGCTAGACTGAGGTTATGGATGGCCGCCACATAGGCTTGCACTCGGGCCGCGCTTCGCGCGGTCCCGGGTGGCGGCCATGACGAACAAGAATTAGCGAGATTCAAACAGAATCTAACCCGCCGCGTGGCTTCCACTCAAATATGAATGCGTGCCGCGGTGATGCACATCGTCGCTCGCCAGCACGTCGCCGGGTTTGTAAGTTGGCCCGGTTTCGAGCTTCCTATAGAGCGACGCGAAATCCTTGTAGGTCTCGGCGAACAATTCCTCGAAGGAGGAAATGACGAAATAGCTCTCCTGGAAATCGTCGATGCGGTATTCCGTGCGCATCACGCGTTCGAGATCGAAATGGATGCGGTTGGGCGAGGGGCTTTCCACGGCATAGATCGATTCGGCGCGGCTCGACACGATGCCCGAACCGTAGATGCGCAAGCCCTCCGGTTTTTCCACCAGCCCGAATTCGACCGTGTACCAGTAAAGCCGCGCCAGATTCTCGAGCGCGCCGAATTGGGTGAGCGCGCGGCTTCCGCCCTTGCCGTAAGCCTCCATATAATCGGCGAAGACGGGATGGGCGAGCATCGGCGCATGCCCGAAGACATCGTGGAACACGTCGGGCTCCTCGATGTAATCGAGCTGCTCGGGTTTGCGGATGAATTGGCCGGCCGGAAAGCGCCGGTTCGCCAGGTGATCGAAGAAGATGTCGTCGGGCACGAGCGAGGGCACCGCCACGATGCGCCAGCCGGTCAGGCTTTCGAGCCTGTCGGAGAGCCGCTCGAAATCGGGAATCGAATCGGCGACGAGGCCGAGCTTGGCCAGCCCATCCAGGAATTCCGCGCAGGCGCGCCCGGGGAGGACCTGCGCCTGATGGTCGAAAAGCGTGCGCCACACGCCATGTTCCTCGGCGCCGTATCGCTCCCAATGCTGATCGATCGTGAAATCGGGGCGGATTTCCGGGTGCCTGGTCCTGAGCTCTTCGACCGTCTGCATGGACGAATTGAAAGCCCGCCGCGCATGGCTGTAAAGCGCGATCGGCGGGCAATTATTTCTTGCGCACCCGGCGCGCTTGCGGCATGGCTGTTGCCGATGCGCGCGCCAATTGGCAACCCCATTGCGGCGGGCGCGGGCTAATGTGCGCCGGATTATCAAAAAGGTGCGGTTGATGAGCGTGTTCGAGTCGCAGGCTTTCGACGGCCACGAGGCGGTGGCGTTTTTCAACGACAAGAGCTCGGGCCTCTTCGCCATCATCGCGATTCACTCGACGGCTTTGGGGCCGGCCTGCGGCGGCACGCGCTTTTATCCTTACGCGAACGGCGACGCGGCGCTGACCGATGTGCTGCGTCTCGCGCGCGGCATGAGTTACAAGAGCGCGATCGCCGATCTGCCGCTGGGCGGCGGCAAGGCGGTCATCATCGGCGATCCGGCGCGCGACAAGACCGAGGCGCGTCTGCTCGCCTACGCGGATGCGATCAACACGCTGGGCGGGCGCTACGTGACGGCGATGGATGTGGGCGTGCTTCCCGCCGACATGCCCGTGATCGCGCGCGGCACGAAACATATCGCGGGCTATGACCAGCCGGGAAAGTCCGGCGGCGATTCCGGCCCGCCCACCGCGCTCGGCGTCTTCGTCGGGCTGAAAGCGGCGGTGAAACATCGTCTCGGCGCGGATTCGACCAAAGGCTTGACCGTCGCCATTCAGGGTCTCGGCAAAGTCGGGATGAATCTGGCGAAGCGCCTCTCCGAAGAAGGCGCGCGGCTGATCGTCAGCGACGTCAACGAAGAGAATGTGGAGAAGGCCGAGGATGCCTTCGGCGCGCGCGCCATTTCGCCCGAAGAGATCGTCACCTGCGATTGCGATGTGCTGTCGCCCAATGCGCTGGGCGCGATTTTGAACGAACAAACGATCCCGAAACTGAAGGCGCTCGTCATCGCGGGCGCCGCCAACAATCAGCTCGCGCGCGACGATGAGGGCGCGATGCTCAAGGAGCGGAACATCCTCTACGCGCCCGATTACGTCATCAATGGCGGGGGCATCATCCGCGTGGCCGGCCAGATCTACGAATGGAGCGAAGCGGAGATCGAACGCCGCGTGCTTGCCATCGCGAACACGCTCGCGCAGATCTTCGCCCGCGCCGCGGCCGGGAACGCGTCCACCAACACGATCGCCGACCGCATCGCCGAAGAGCGCATGGCGAAAGCCGCGACCGCCAAAGCCGCGGAATAGTTCAATCGCGGCCGTAAAGCGCGCGCAATTCGGTCTTGGCGCGTTCGAGCACGCGCTTCTGCCGCGCGGGCAGGTTCTTGCCGGCGCGATTGATATAGAAGGTCAGCATCGACATGGCCGAGCGGAAAGGCTCGGATTTGCGCCGCTGGCTTTCCTCGGCCGAGCGCTTCAAGGATCGCGCGATCTTTTTCGGATCCGTGAATTCGAAGACGCCTTCTTCGAGATCGAGCGCATTGCTCTCGCGCGTCACGCGGCCCGACCAGTAGCGGCCCCCGGTTTTCTTCGGCTTCGCTTTGCGTTTTGACGCCATCGCAGTCCTCGCCGGCAAGGCTCGCCCGCCATGGCAGCGCCGCCTGCCGAAGGCCGCCTTGCCAGGGCGTGGTTGCGCGAACCTGGCTTGCCGAGCCGAAGCGACGGAAAACTGGTCCGCCTTCGCCCTTCGGCGCGAAGGCTGGTGCCGGAGGAGAGAATCGAACTCTCGACCTACCCCTTACCAAGGGGTTGCGCTACCACTACGCTACTCCGGCATCCTCCCGGGCGGCGCCGGGGCGGGTGCTATAACCCGGCTCGAAGTCGAGGAAAAGGCCATGCCGTCGCCCGCGCGCAAGGAGCGGCTCGCCCGCGCACTCAAGGCAAATCTCAAGCGCCGCAAGGCGCGGGCCCGTGCGCTCGAACAGGCTGAGAAGGCGGCGGCGAGCCCGGCCGCGTCCCCGCCGCGCGCCCGCCCGAATATTGCCGCCAAGACCGGCTAGTTACTCCTCGCAACCGCGCCAAGCCCACGCTAAAACGGGCTTTCATCAGGCCTTCCCGAGGGGTCATGGATCGCATTCGCATAGAGGGCGGCGCCCGGCTGAAGGGCGAGATTCCCATCAGCGGCGCCAAGAACGCGGCGCTGCCGCTGATGGCCGCCTCGCTGCTCACGGGCGAGACGCTGTCGCTCGTCAATGTGCCGTGGCTCGCCGATATCGCCTTCATGGGCGATCTGTTGCGCGGGCTGGGCGTGGAGACCTCTTATGTGCGCGGGCCCCGCCTTTCGGAAGGCGGAATGCTGACGCTGACGGCGTCGCGCCTTTCCTCCACCACCGCCGAATACGACATCGTGCGCAAGATGCGCGCGAGTTTCCTGGTGCTGGGTCCGCTCCTGGCGCGCGAGGGCCACGCCAAAGTGTCGCTGCCGGGCGGCTGCGCCATCGGGGCGCGGCCTGTCGATCTGCATCTGAAGGCGCTCGAAGCGATGGGCGCGAATATCGATCTCGCCGACGGCTATGTGATCGCGAGCGCCAGTGGCGGATTGAAGGGCGCTGCCATCGAATTTCCCATCGTCTCGGTGGGCGCGACCGAAAACGCGTTGATGGCGGCGGCGCTGGCCAAGGGCGAGACGCGCATCATCAATGCCGCGCGCGAACCCGAGATCGAAGATCTCGGCCGTTGTCTCATCGCCATGGGCGCGAAGATCTCCGGGCTCGGCAGTTCCGAGATCGTGGTCGAGGGCGTCAATGCGCTGCATGCCGCGACCCATTCCGTGTTGCCCGATCGTATCGAGACGGGAACCTATGCCATGGCCGCGGCGATCGCGGGCGGCGAGATCGAGCTGATCGGCACGCGCACGGAGCTCATCGGTTCGGTGGTGCCGCTGCTGCGCCGCGCCGGCACCGATATTTCCGATACCAACCGCGGCATCGCGGTCCATCGCAACGGTTTCCGCCCCGTGGCGGTCGATGTCACGACCGAGCCGTTCCCCGGTTTCCCCACCGATCTTCAGGCACAATTCATGGCGTTGATGGCAACGGCCGAAGGTACATCCCATATCAAGGAGACGATCTTCGAGAATCGTTTCATGCATGTGCCGGAACTTCTGCGCATGGGCGCCGATATCAGGGTGGAAGGCGATCTCGCCGTGGTGAACGGCGTGGAGAAGCTGAAGGGCGCGCCCGTGATGGCGACCGATCTGCGCGCGAGCGTGAGCCTGGTCTTGGCGGGGCTCGCCGCCGAAGGCGAGACCATCGTCAACCGCGTCTATCATCTGGATCGCGGCTTCGAGCGGCTGGAGGAGAAGCTTTCCGCGGCCGGCGCGAGAATCGAGCGGCTGCATTGATGAGCGCGCTGGTCCTGGGAGCGGAGGACGCCGACGACCTCCAGATCATTTCCGCGCGGCTGCAGGATGCGGTGGCGCGCGTGGGTGATCTCGTCTGGCTGCCGAAGCAGCGGCGTTTCGCAGGCGTCTTCAACCGCTTCAAATGGGAGAGCGGCAAGGGTTTGCGCGTGCGCTCGGGCCTGCATTTCGACGGGGTGCTGTCGGTCAAATCGCATAATATAAAGCGCGGCGATGCGGACGCGGTGGTCTCGCTGCTCGCGATTTCGTTTGCGCCCAAAGGCGGCGAGGACCCCGGCGGCACGGTGGAGCTGATGTTTTCCGGCGGCGGCGCGATCCGGCTCGACGTCGAATGCATCGATGCGGGGCTGAAAGATGTCGGCGGCGAATGGGCCGCGCGCGGCCGCCCGCTGCACGAGGATTGACATGGCGCGGATGCTCGATGCGCGCGCGCCCGGCTTCGAAGCGGCGTTCGCCGCCCTGATTGGCGCAAAGCGCGAAACCGAAGAGGACGTGGCGGCGAGCGTGCGCGCGATCATCGCCGATGTGCGCGCGCGCGGCGATGCGGCGCTGATCGAACTTTCGGCCAAGTTCGATCATGTGCAATTGACGCCCGAAACGTTGCGCCTGTCGGCGGATGAAATCGCCGCCGCCGAAAAGCAATGTTCCAAGGCGGCGCTGAACGCATTGGATGTCGCGGCCAAGCGCATCGAAACCTATCACCGCCGCCAATTGCCCAAGGACGAGAGCTTCACCGACGACACCGGCGCTGTGCTCGGCTGGCGCTGGACGGCGCTGGACAGCGTGGGCCTTTATGTTCCCGGCGGCACGGCGAGCTATCCGAGCTCGGTCCTGATGAATGCGGTGCCGGCGCGCGTCGCGGGCGTTTCGCGCATCGTGATGGTGACGCCGGCGAGCGGCGGCAGGATCAATCCGCTGACATTGGCGGCGGCGAAGCGGGCAGGGGTCAGCGAGATCTATCGCATCGGCGGCGCGCAGGCGATTGCGGCGCTCGCCTTCGGCACCAAAACGATTGCGCCGGTCGACAAGATCGTCGGCCCCGGAAATGCCTATGTCGCCGCGGCGAAACGCGAAGTCTTCGGCCATGTCGGAATCGATTCCGTGGCGGGGCCTTCGGAAATTCTCGTCATCGCGGATGCGAAGAACAATCCCGACTGGATCGCCGCCGATCTGCTCAGCCAGGCCGAACACGATCCATCGTCGCAAAGCATCCTGATCACGAACGGCGCAAACTTCGCCTCTGAGGTCGAAGAAGCCGTGACGCGTGCGCTCGCCACATTGCCGCGAAAAGATATCGCATCCGCGAGCTGGAACGGTCACGGCGCGATCATCGTCGTGGCGAAACTGGAAGATGCGGCCGCGCTCGCCAATCGCGTCGCGCCCGAGCATCTCGAAATCGCGACGGAAAATCCGCAAAACCTGCTGCCGCTGATCCGCCATGCCGGCGCGATTTTCCTCGGGCGCAATACGCCCGAAGCGATGGGCGATTACATCGCCGGTCCCAATCACGTTCTGCCCACCGCGCGCACGGCGCGGTTTTCGTCGGGACTTTCGGTGCTCGATTTCGTCAAGCGCACGACGCTGCTTGCTTGCGCCCCCGAGACTATCGCGCGCATCGGACCCGACGCCATCGTGCTCGCCGAAGCCGAGGGCCTCGACGCGCATGCCCGCTCCATCGCCGCCCGGCTGAACTTGAAACCATGACCGATTTCCGCATCTCGGCCATCGAGCTCGACGAAGCAACCGTGGTCCGGCGCACGCGCGAGATCGAGCAGGAGCGCGAAATCGCCATCTACGATCTGCTCGAAGGAAACCGCTTCGAGCCCATCGGCTCGCCCGGCGGTCCTTACAAACTCATCCTCTCCATCGCGGAAAACCGTCTCGTCTTCGACATCCGCCTCGAAGCGGGCGACGAGCACGGCCGCATCATGCTCTCGCTCACGCCCTTCCGCAGCATTATCAAGGATTATTTCCTCGTCTGCGAAAGCTATTTCAAGGCGATACGCACCGCGCCGCCGTCGCAGATCGAGGCGCTCGACCTGGGCCGGCGCGGCCTTCACGACGAAGGCTCCAAGCTCCTGCAGGAACGGCTTGCCGGCAAGATCGATCTCGATTTCGATACCGCGCGCAGGCTCTTCACCCTCATCAGCGTGCTGCATCTGAAGGGTTGAGCGGATGCGCGGGCCCCATGGCGAGGACCTGCCCGGCGCGGTTCTCTTCGCCTGCACGCAGAACGCGGTGAGAAGCCCGATAGCGGCGGCGCTCATGCGCCATCTCTTCGGCAAATTCGTTTACGTGGAATCGGCGGGCGCGCGGCCGGGCGAGCGCGATCCGCTTGCCGTCGAAGTGATGGAGGAACTCGGCATCGAGATCGGCAAGCACAAGCCGAAAAGCTTCGAGGAGCTGGAAGACGGCAGCTTCGATCTCGTCATCACGCTTTCGCCCGAGGCGCAGCACAAGGCGGTGGAATTGACGCGCACCAGCGCCACCGACGTCGAATATTGGCCCACCCACGATCCCACCATCTTCGAAGGCTCGCGCGAGCAGCGCCTCGCCGCCTATCGCGACATCCGCGACGAGCTGATGCGCAGGATCAAGGCGCGCTTCGCGGTGGAACAGGCGGGGGATGTGTGAGGGGGCCCGCTAGGTTTGCAGATAGAGCCGCGGAAAAAGCGTCTCGAGCGAATCCGACGGAAAACGCAACGACACCGGCCCCTTCGGGCTTTCGGAGCCGAGCAATCCGGCATCCACCGTATCGTTGAGCACGCGCCGCGCGGTGCGTTCGGGCAGTCCCGTGATGCGCGAGGCATCGCCGCGTTCGATTTCTCCGCGGATCAGCGCTTCTTCCAGCAGCCGTGCGGCTTGCGGCTTCAATGTTTCGTTGCGTTCGACGAGCGCGCGCAACCGCCGCGCCAGCGTGTCGATCTCGAACAAGCCGCTCATGAACGTGATTTGATCCAGGCACACTTTCAGGAACCACAGCGTGAATTCGCCGAGCGCGCGCTGGGAGAGATTGCCCCGCCCGTCGAGATCGCCCTGGCGTGGCGTGTCGGCAAGGTCCATCATCTGCTTGTATTCGGTCCGGCTTTGGAGGCCGCGCGAAAGCCCGCGCGAAATCGACCAGAGTCCGTGCGCGCCGATGCCCGCGTAAAGCGCCATGGCGTGACTCATCAGCCGGCTCACGCGGCCATTGCCGTCCGGAAACGGATGAATGTAGTTGAACCGGTGATGCGCCGCCGGAATCGCCAGAATGCGCGCGGCCTTGCCGAGCGGTTCGAGCCGGTAGCGATCCTCGAAATAGCGCATGAAATCGCCAATCCGTTCGCTTGACGGCGGAACGTGGCGCCCCACGGCGACATCCTGTCCGGCATCGGATCGCCATTCGCCCGGCGTCATCAGAAAAGCGCGGCGTCCCTCGCCGATGCGCAACATCGCTTCCGGAGCATCGCGATAGAATTCGCGATGCAGCCGGCGGATGAATTCGCGGGACGCCGGTTCCGGCAAGCGCCGTTCGGCTGCCATGTTGTCGATCTCGCGCTGCACGCGTACGTGAGCGGCGGCTTCGAGCTGGAGATTGCGCCGTTCTTCGTTGCGGTCGAGATCGTGGGCCAATGCGCGTTCGATGTCGCGCGGGCGCGTGTTGTGGCCCTCGATCAGATTGCTGTAATAGGTGTTCATGATGCGCACGAGGTCCGCGAGATTGGCCGCCGTCTGCGGGTGGAGCGTGCGGCCCAGCGCGGCCGATGCCGAAGCGATTTCCGCAATGATGTCGGCAACCGCTTCGGGGGCTTCTTCGAGGCGGGCGGGTTCGATGCGGGCGGGGCTTTCGATCGATGCCATGATTTGGCCGATTCACACCAAAAGCAACATACTATAATTAAACGGAAATTCTGATGATTTCTAGAAATCTGGCCGATCTTTTGGCCGATCTTGCCGGCCCGCAAAAAATCTCCACCCCACCCCTTGACACAATAGGAACAAATTCCCATCTCCAGCCCGGAACCCAAGCCGAAGGGCCGGGAATGACTTATTAGATTCGCCGCGAGGCCATACAGGGCAATGGATGCGTCCTCGCGCGCATCCCGCGCCGGATGCGAGGCAATCGTGCGGCGGCCGGAAACCGTCCGTGCTTTTGCCCCCATGCAGCGCATGATCCCGGGGCGGCGCGAAAGGTGCTTGTGCATTCCCGTCGCACGGGTTTGGCCTTGCCTGCCGGAGCGCCCCGTCCGCGGCGGGTATCTCGAGAGGGACCCGCTTTTTTCGCGCGCCCCCATCGGCTTGATTTTGGCCCGTTTCAGTGCATTCTCCCGCCCGGTTTGGAATCCGTCCGGGGCCTGATGGCAAAAGAAGAACTTCTCGAATTCGAAGGCATCGTCAGCGAACTTCTGCCCAACGCGACCTTCCGCGTGAAGCTGCAGAACGGACACGAGATCATCGCCCATACCGCCGGCAAGATGCGCAAGAACCGCATCCGCGTGCTCACCGGCGACAAGGTGATGGTGGAGATGACGCCCTATGATCTCACCAAGGGGCGGATCACCTATCGCTTCAAATAAGCCGCTGCTCGTTCTGGCGAGCGAAAGCCCCAGGCGCAAGGCGCTGCTCGCGCAAGCGGGCATCGCGCCCGACGCCATCGAGCCCGCCCATCTCGACGAGACGCCGGAAAGGGCCGAGCTGCCGCGCGCCCATGCGCTGCGCCTTGCCGCGGCGAAGGCGCAAACGGCGGCGCGCGAATGGGCGGGTGGCGCGGCCGTCGTGCTTGCCGCCGATACGGTCGTGGCGCTCGGCCGGCGCATCCTGCCCAAGGCGGAAACCGATGACGACGTGCGCGCCTGTCTTGCGGCGCTGTCGGGGCGCGCCCATCAGGTCATCACCGGCATTGCCGCGCTTGCGCCGGATGGCCGCATCCGCACGCGCGCGGTCCTGACGCGCGTGTCATTCAAACGTCTGACCACGGAGGAAATCGGCGCCTATATCGGCTCCCGCGAGGGGCTCGGCAAGGCCGGAGGCTATGCCGTCCAGGGCCGCGCGGAAAGTTTCGTGCGGCGCATCAATGGTTCCTGGTCCAATGTCGTGGGCCTTCCGCTTCTGGAAACCCTGACATTGTTAAAAGCGTGCGGATATCCGGTTTCGTGATAGTCTCGCGGCGGTTGGCTATTACCGATTGCGATAATGAACAAAGAAGTCCTGATCAACGCAGGCGCGGGGGAGATTCGTGTCGCCATCGTGGAGGATGGGCGGCTGCAGGAATTGTTCCTGGAGCGCACCATCGGCCTCGATGACGCGCCGAAGAAGCGCAGCGGCGGCCGCCACGGCCACAGCCTGATCGGCAACATCATCCTGGGCCGCGTGCAGCGCGTGCTGCCCGGCATGCAGGCGGCGTTTGTGGATGTGGGGCTCGACCGCTCCGGATTCCTCGGCGCGCGCGAGGCGCGCTGCCTCGCCGATCTTCCCGGCTTCGATGACGAGCGCACGCCCAAGATCAGCGATTGCGTGCACGAAGGCGAAGAGATCGTGGTGCAGGTGGTGAAGGATCCCATCGGCGAGAAAGGCGCGCGGCTTTCGGCCAACGTCACCATCCCCGGCCGGTTGCTGGTGATGGTGCCCAACCAGGCGGGCATCGCGCTGTCGCGCCGCATCGAAGACGAAGCCGAACGCGCGCGGCTCACCGCGCTCGGCGAACAGATGATCGCCGAAGCCAATGGCGCGCTCGTTCCCGGCGCGGGATTTATTCTGCGCAGCGCCGCCATCGGCGCCGGGCTGCACGATCTGAAGGAAGATGCCGAGCGTCTGGCAGAAACCTGGCGGCCGGTGATGGCGCGCCGCCAGCAGGCGGCTGCGCCCGCCACGCTCTATCACGATCTCGATCCCGTCGAGCGCACCATGCGCGACGAAGTGGACAGCGCGACCGCGCGCGTCCTCATCGACGATGCCGACGCCGCCGGAGCCGCGCGCGCCTATTGCCGCCGCGCCATGCCCGAAGCCGAAGACAAGATCGAATTGTTCGCAGGCCCTGGCATGCTCTTCGACATGTACGATCTGGAAGACGAGATCGATACGCTGATGGAACCGCGCGTGCCGCTCAGATCCGGCGGCTGGATCACCATCGAAGGCACCGAGGCGCTGATCGCCATCGACGTGAATTCCGGCAGCTTCACCGCCTCCACCGGCCTCGAGGAAACCAGCCTGAACGTCAATCTCGAAGCCGCCGACGAGATCGGCCGCCAATTGCGCCTGCGCGGCATCGGCGGATTGATCGTCATCGATTTCATTCATCTCAACGAAGCGGCGAACATCGAGAAAGTTCTCGATGTCCTGAAGACGAGCCTTGCAAAGGACCGCACGCCCACCCAGATATCGCCCATGTCGGAATTCGGCCTTGTCGAGATCACGAGGAAACGCATCCGCGACCCGCTGGTGAAGCTGATGACGGAATGCTGCCGGCCTTGCGAATCCCGCGGGCGCGTGCGTACGCGCGACAGCGTGGCGCTGGAAGTGCTGCGCCGCATCGAGCGCGAAGCAGCCGGCGCGCCCGGCAAACAGATCCTCGTGCGCGCCTCGCCGGAGATCGTCGACTGGATGGCGATGCATGGCGACGAAGTGCGCGACGGCCTCGCCCGGCGCGGGGCCGCGCGCGTATCGTTCGAGGCGCGCAGCGAATATGCCCGCGAGGGTTTCGATGTCGGCACCGCGGCCTGAACGCAAATGCCCGCTCTGCGGCAAACCGCAGGACGCGAAATTCCGGCCCTTCTGCTCCAAGCGCTGCGCCGATCTCGATCTCGGCCGCTGGCTGAAGGGCGAATATTCCATCCCCGGTGCGCCGGAGCCGGAGGGCCGGGAAGGGCCCGATAACAGGGAAGACAATTGGGAAAATGGGGCCTGACCAGTCCGGCTGGACTTGGCCCCGCCCTTTGCCTAAAAAGCCCGTCCCTCCGGGCCTTCGCGCCCGGTTTTCCGACGGCAAGCCCAGGTAGCTCAGTCGGTAGAGCAGCGGACTGAAAATCCGCGTGTCGGTGGTTCGATTCCGCCCCTGGGCACCATTTGCGCCGTTCACCCCCGTCCGCTGCCGTTCGTAATTGTTCGATAATATGATGATTTTACAATATAAATTGGATTTTCTGTTGTTCGTACCGGATCGCTCCGAAAGGTAGCCAGTCAACGAATTTGTTGGTATCTTTGTTGGTATTTGGGCTGGTACCAACAGAAGGATACCAACACCTTGCCACTGACCGACATCGCCATCCGCAAATCCAAGCCGAAAGAGCGGCCGGTAAAGCTGTCTGATGGTGGTGGCTTGCACCTGTTGCTGACGCCATCGGGCAGTCGGCTTTGGCGCATGCAATACCGCTTCGGCGGCAAGCAGAAGATGCTCACGTTCGGATCGTATCCCGACGTTTCGCTGGCTGCCGCTCGAACCAAGCGCGATGAGGCGAAGAAACTTCTGGCAGAGGGACAAGATCCTGGCCTCAAAGCTCGCATCGAGAAATTGAGTAAGCAAACCTCTGTGGCAAACACCTTCTCGATCTTGGCGGACGAATATCTCGCGAAACTCACACAGGAGGGTCGGGCAGAAGCCACGATGTCCAAGGTAACCTGGCTGCTGGACTTCGCGCGGCCATTGCTTGGCGAACGGCCAATTAGCGAAATCAGCGCGGTAGAAGTGTTGTCTGTATTGCGGACACTCGAAAAGCGGGGACGTCTTGAAAGTGCGCGCCGCCTGCGATCCACAATTGGATCTGTCTTCCGCTATGCAATCGCAACAGCGCGCGCTCAGAATGACCCTACGATTGCGCTTCAGGGCGCGTTGATTACACCAACCGTTACACCGCGCGCCGCTATTACCAACCCAAAAGAATTCGGAGCGCTGTTGCGCGCGATCGACGGATTTGACGGGCATCTCGCAACATGCGCGGCTCTCAAATTGATGGCGCTGCTGTTTCCGCGGCCCGGCGAGTTGCGCATGGCTGAGTGGTCGGAGTTCGATTGCGAGAACCACATTTGGACGCTGCCTGCCGGGCGAATGAAGATGCGACGGCCGCACAAAACATTCCTGCCGCGTCAAGCGATAGAAATACTGAATGGGCTTCGCGAGATTACGGGACACAGCAGGTTTCTCTTCCCCGGTGTCAGAACTGCTGAACGGCCTATTTCGGACAATACCTTGAACGCCGCTTTGCGCCAGCTCGGATATAGCAATGACCAGATGACGGCGCACGGATTTCGCGCATCCGCTTCGACCCTTTTGAATGAATCTCGAAAATGGAGTCCGGACGCAATCGAGCGACAATTGGCGCATGTCGAGGGCAACGACGTTCGGCGCGCGTATGCCCGTGGCGAACACTGGGACGAACGGATGAAGATGATGATTTGGTGGGCAAACTATCTGGATCAACTAAGAACCGCCGCGACGGTGACGAAGTTCCGAAGCGTTGCGCACCGATAGCAGCGCGGTGACAGGAGACCTCGTCGATTATCCGCGCTCTTATGTGTTTGGCGGACCACTCTCGTCGAGGGTGAGGAGGTTCAGCAGTGAGCCCACAACGACCAGCCGCCGCCGGCCAATTCGCGTTGTTCTCAATTTGCCCCGGCCGATGAGTTCATAGAGTTTCGTGCGACCCAGGCCGATGGCTTGGCAGGCCTCCGGGACCGTACAGGTCGGCCTTTGATCGAACGGAATTTGTGTTCCTGAATAATGTGCAGAATGTTGCATGTCGGTCTCCAGTCAGATGTCCGCCCCAAAGCTTTGGCATTCACGATTGAACGAATCAGAACGCTGCGAGCTTCTTCGTGCAATAGCCGATTTGTCTTGGAGCGTAGTTACGCATGCAGAATGCGAGCCGATCGGGCACCCGCGCGCAGGATCGTAAATAGGGCGCAAAGGGTCCTGCGGAGTTAAGTTCCTGTCCGAACCTTGCACGGCACCGCCATCAATCTCTAGTGTCCCAAATGCTTGCTGTTGCATAGGCGCAAGCTCATGCTATGTCCCCCCAAGGGGTAGCAATGGCTCGAAACAGCCAATCCGGTGATCGGAGAGCACAGCTCGACGCGCGGTTCCGCGCGCCGTTGATGCGTTTCTTCGCCAAACGGACAGGCGATCGCAGCGAGGCGGAAGACCTCACACAAGAAGTGTTCATGCGGCTGGTGCGCGCCAAATCGCTGGACCAGATAGAGAACGAGAAAGCTTTTGTTTTCAAGGTGGCTAGCAATGTTTTGCGCGACCGGCATCGCCGCACCGCGCTTATGCGGTTGCACGAAGGTTTGCCGCCGGACGATGCGGCAATTGATGAACTCACGCGAGAATTCGTGGAGGAATTTGAGCCGGAGCGGGTCTTACTCGGTAGAGAGACTCTGGCCGATGTGTTGCGAGCGCTGGATGAACTGGGCGAACGCACACGCAGCATTTACGTGCTGTTCCGGCTAGAGAACATGAAACAGAAGGATATTGCAGAGCTTTACGGCATCGCCCCCAGCACGGTGGAGAAGCATGTGATGAAGGCGATGGTGTTTCTGGCGGAACGTTACAAGCGTGGCAAGACATGACCGGCACGGCAGACCATAACGAATCCGAATTGCGCCCGCTGGTGGCGGCGGCGGCCTGGCGCGTGCATTTTGCCGAGACCGGCGAAACCACGTCGAAGGCTTTCGAGGAATGGCTTGCGGCCGATCCCGAGAATCGCGCGGCCTGGGCCGCGGTCGAAGATTCGTGGGGCGCATTCGGCCAAGGCGCCGGAGAATTCGAAGTCTTGGCTGCCACGCGCGATGCGCGCAATACGCTGTCGAATTCGCAATTGCAATACCGACGCGCGGCAGCACCGTATTGGAAGGTCGCCGCTGTAGCAACGCTGATTGCAGGCGCGGGCATAGGCGGGATGCTGTATTGGCAGCAGAGACCGCTTGAATACAAAACGGCTTATAACCAGCGCGATACGGTGATTCTGGCCGACGGCTCGAAGATCATGCTGGATTCCGGTACCGAATTGCGCGTGCGCGATCGCGGCGACATGCGCGATCTGGAACTGGTCCGCGGGCAGGCGCGCTTCAGGATCGTCCACAATCCCGCCAAGCCGCTGTATGTTCATGCGGGCGACGAAAAAATCATCGATATCGGCACCGATTTCAATATCGATAGGGCCGGCCGCGCGGTCGTGGTGACGCTGATCGAGGGCCGCGTTGCTGTCGCAAACGAACAGGTCCATTCGGAGCCCGTAGAACTCAGCCCCGGCGAGCAATTGTCGGTATCGCCCGCGCACCGCGCCGAGATCGCGCATGTTGATGTTTCGCGCGTCACCGCCTGGCAAAATGGCGAGCTGATCTTCGACAATGAGCCTCTGTCCTCGGTTGTGCAGCGCATCAACCGCTATTCGGCCCAGCCTATCGTTGTTGCGGATGCGAAGGCAAGCGCCATGCGGGTCAGCGGCGTGTTCCGCGTCGGCGATACGCAGGGCTTCCTGCATATGGTCACAAATTACCTTCCCGTGACCGCCGCATATGGCGAAAATGGCCAGATACGGCTGATGGCCCGGAACTGATCGAAAAAAGTTCGCCTACTGGCGGAGGATTTCCGCCTCGACCCAGGTCTACACCTTTGAGAGCTCGCATCTTGCGCGGGCGTAATCGGGGGGAGACATAGATGTCGGCAATCGGCTCTCGTGGCGTTTCGCTGCGGACCAGCGCGCTTCTCGGCGCGAGCGTAATTTCTTTGAGCCTTGCAGGAACCGCGGCCAACGCGGGCCCGACCTTCAATTTCGATATTCCGCAACAGCCTTTGTCGCAGGCGCTTCGGGCCTATGCGCGCGTAGCGGGCGATCAAATTATCTTCAACGACAAGCTGGTGCGTGGCCGCACGGCGGCGTTGCATGGAACTTACACGCCCGATGAGGCGTTGGCGAAGATTCTCAAGGGGTCAGAACTCGCCGCCGAGCGCCTCACCGCCAATGAGGTGATGGTGGGTCCCGCGCAAACTACTCCACCAATCAGGCTGGAACGCTTGGCACAAGCCGCACCGGCGCATGCTGCGGCGGGGATCGAAACGGTCGTCGTCACGTCCTCCAAGATCAAAGGCGATATCCAGACCGTGCCGATTGCAATAACGGCATTGAGTCAAGAACAGCTTACCTCGCGCCAGATCGCGGGTGGTCCGGATCTCGTCAAGGAAGTGCCGAACCTTACTTTCTCGAAAACGAATTTCAGCGGCTACAACATCGAAATCCGTGGCATCGGCACGCAGGCGATTTCGGTGACGACCGATCCGGCGGTGGCGGTTGCCTTCAACGATATTCCCTTCATCAGAAATCATTTCTTCGAGCAGGAATTCTACGATCTCGACAATGTGGAGGTGTTGCGCGGGCCGCAGGGCACGCTCTATGGGCGTAATGCCACCGCGGGCGTGGTCAATGTCATTTCGGCAAAGCCCACCGACCAATTCGAAGCGATGCTGTCCGCCGATTGGGGCAATTATCTCAACCGCCGCTATGAAGGCATGGTCAATATTCCGGTCGTGGATGACCGGCTCGATATCCGCGTGGCGGGCGAATGGACCAAGCGCAACGGCTACAGCACCAACGACGTGACTAACCAGCCGATCGACGGCCGCGATCTGTGGTCGAGCCGCGTGACCATCGGCTGGAAACCCGCGGCCGACGTCCAAACCTATCTCGTCTGGGAACATTTCCAGGAAGACGATGACCGTATCCGCAGCGCCAAACAGCTTTGCACGCCGGTGCCGGTGCCGACGGAAGTGGCAGGTGTTCCCTCCAATGGGTTTCCCTATGTGGGGCCGAGCCAGGGCAGTTTCCTGACCCAAGGCTGCGGCGACGGCTCTCTTTATTCGCCGGCAGCTTTTGGCGTGCCGGATGCGCGGTCGCTCCCATTTTGGATGGGGTTAAGTGTTGCTGAAGGTTTCTCTAACCCACCCGTGATGTCTAGCGGGACAAACCCCTATTCGGGAGTTACGCAGTCCACAAATCTCCGTGTCATCAGTTCGGAACTCAATCCTTCGTACAAAGCTAAGAACGATACGCTGGAGTTCAATGCCGATTGGCGCGTGACGCCATCGCTAACCTTCACATCCCAGACCGGCTACAACCACGATTTTCTGTGGTCAACCGAGGATTATGACCGCTTCACGACTACACCGCATGCCTATGACATCGCTGGTTCAGTCGATGGCCAATATTTGAACAATGGAAACGGTCTTTTTTGCGATCCGCAACTGGGGTGCAGCGACCGGCTCGTCGCGGAAGATCTCTCCGACGAACATGCCTGGCAACTCAGTCAGGAATTCCGCCTGGCGTCGAATTTCAGCGGCCCGTTCAATTTCAGCTTCGGCGGCAACTATCTGCACTATGAAACCGAAGAAAACTATTATGTGTTTATCAATGCTCTTACCCTGATCGCCTTGGATCCCGACTACGGCGGAGTGTATTTCGGCGGGTTTCCTTCCGGGCCGCCGGCAGCCGGGCCTTATGACCCCCGGACAGTGACAAACGCTTTCTGCTTATCCCAGCCGCATCAGTTTGGGTCCGGCGGCGGTGCCGCTCTGGAATGCTCCTACATCGACCCCAATCCGATCGGCAGCCTGAACAATGAGGGCCATAATTATTTCGTGAGCCAGAATCCTTATGTGCTCAATTCTTATGCCGGTTTCGGCGAGGCCTATTACAATGTCACCAGAGATTTCAAACTGACGGCAGGCGCGCGCTGGACCGACGATCAAAAGCACTTCATCGATATTCCCAGCGAAGTTCTCACGCCGGGATACGGTTATCCAACGCTTGGCGTGGTCAATCAACAATGGAATCAATGGACCGGCCGACTGGTGGCGGATTGGACGCCAGATCTGTCGTTCACCGACAAGACCCTGGTTTATCTCTCGGCCGCGCATGGCTACAAGGCGGGTGGCGCCAATCCGCCGGGAGCCGCGCTCCTGAGCTACAATCTCGGTGTTTCGGGGGTCCAAACGCTCAATCCGATACATCCGCTGACGTTCAAGCCCGAATTTATTCAGGCCTTCGAACTGGGCACCAAGAACACATTGCTCGACGATTCCCTGACGCTGAACGGCGATGTCTTCTATTACAATTACACGGGCTATCAGATCTCGGAAATCGTGGACCGCACGGCGATCAACAACAACTTCAACGCGCATGTCCAGGGCGCCGAGCTGGAAGTGAATTGGGAGCCGCTTCCGGGCCTCAAATTCAATCTGGCGCAAGGGTTCGAGGATGCGAGGCTGGACCGTGGCGCGCAAGCCGTCGATCTGATGGACCGCACGGCGGGCAATCCGAACTGGATGGTGGTAAGGCCGTTCATCACACAGGCATCGAATTGCATCCTTCCGGTTTACGTCGTCGTCGCGGCGATAGGTGGTGGTGCTAGCAGCTCTGCGCTCGAAGACGCATGCAATGCTGCCTACACGGGACATCTCGACCCGATTACGCAAACTACATACGCGCAACCCCCCACGGGATATACCGAGCAGCAAAATTACCCTGCCGGCTTCGGCTATAATGCTTCATACCCCGGCTTCGATCCGTGCGCAGGTAACCCATCCTGCCCGGTGAATGATCCCTATACCGGCCAAAACACCTTTAATGGAGTCGATTACGGTCCTGCGCCAAACAACGGAGCAGGTTTCGACAAGAATCTGAGCGGCCATCAAATGCCGAATGCGCCGCATTTCACCACGTCGATTACCGCTGACTATACGATGCCGGTGTCGGCGAATTGGGCAGCGACTTTGCATGGCGATTTCTATTGGCAATCGCAGAGCTGGGCGCGCGTGTTCCAGGATTCCATCGACAAGATACGTCCCTATTCGACAACCAATCTGGCGCTCATCCTGACCAGCGCCGATGGCTGGCAGGTGATGGGCTATGTGAAGAATATCTTCAACGTCACCGCGATCACGGGCACGTTCCTCAACAGTGACGACACCGATCTGACCACGAACGTCTTCCTCACCGATCCGCGGCTGTTCGGCATCCGTGTTACCAAACATTTCGATCAGGGCGATGCCTTCTGGGGTAGTTCATCCGGAGACAGCGCATCCGGCAACAGCGTACCGCCAATATCGATCCAACTCGGCGGACAATTCGACCTTCTGAACGACAGTTTCCAAAAGCTCGATCCTGCGTTCTTCGCGAAAGTTTCGGACAACGGCTTCACATCACCGCTGAGCCTCGAGAAGGCGCCACATACCGGCATCAAGGAGAATGCCAGGATCAGCTATACACCGGACGGCGGCGATTGGGTGCTTTCGGCATCCGTTCGCTATGGGCGCAGCAGCGCCAAAGCCAATGTCCATCAGCAAACGGACCGGCCCATTACGGCGGGCCTCTTCACCGGACAACCGTCGCAAGCAAGGTTCCGGTATGCGCAAACCACGTCGAGCGATACCGAAAGCCACGAGATTTTCGACTTCATGGCAGGCAAGGATGTCGGGCTTGGTGTGTTGGGGCTAAATGGAAGCGCCACACTCAGCGGCGGCCTCCGTTTTGCCCAATTCCGCACCCACTCCGGCCTTGCCGTTTACAGCGATCCCGATTATGTCGATCCCAACAAGGATTGCGGTCTCAATGGTTGCCCCGGCGGTCTTGTCGGACCGAAATATATTCACAATTACAGCGCCAAGGCGAAGAACAAGACGAGCTTTACCGGCGTCGGCCCGTCGATTTCCTGGGATGCCTCGACGCCCGTCAGCGGCGATGTGCAGAACGGCCAGATCACATTCGATTGGGGCTTGAATGGCGCTGTGCTGTTCGGACGGCAAAAATCGAGTGGCTCTCACCAGACCTATGGTAAGCTATCGACAGGTTATCTAAACGACGCCGTTCTTGGAAAGTATTATAATACAAGCCATTACTCGCACGCCAAAACGCACAATCGTTCGCGCCGCGTGACGGTGCCGAATCTGGGTGCGTCGGCGGGGCTGTCGTTCAAATATCAGAACGCCAAGATCAGCTTCGGTTATCGTGTCGACGAATTCTTCGGCGCGATGGATGGCGGCATCGACACGCACAAGAGCTACAATTTCGGGGATTCCGGGCCGTTCGTGAATATCACGCTGGGACTTGGAGGTTGAGCAGATCGCAGCATCTGTCCGCTGTGCTATAATGTTTAAGTCGCGTTTGTGAGATGGCGGATATGGAGTTTCGCTTTGCCTGGGGGCGTCACGATCAAAAACTGGTCGATGACGCCCGCCAGTTCTGGCGCGAGCAGGATGTGATGTCGCCGGAGGACATTGAGGCGCGCGCCAAGGATTTGTGCGTTCTTGCCTATTCCAGCGGAAGGGTTGCTGCCGCTTCGACTGTTTATCTCTATGATTTTCCCAGATTGCGTTCGCGATTTGCCTACTATCGAACGCTAGTTGGAGCTGATTTCAGACGTCAGAAATTGTCGGCGCGACTCTGCGTGTTTTCGCGAGATGCGATGAAGCAGTGGGCGCGCGAAAACCCCGAGGAAAAGCTCAAAGGACTTTTCATTATCCCAGAAGCGGAAGAATATCGGCCCCATCTGCATGAACCCGTCATCAGGCGACACGGCCTCGAATTTGTGCTCGTCGGCTACACACCGGGCGGTTATCAGATGCGCGTGGTATGGTTCGACGACGCAACGGTAGAGTAAGGCATGAGTGAGGCGCTGGAGCAGACGCAGGAAAAGCCGGCCATGGCTGGCATTCTCTGGCTCGCCTCTTATCCTAAATCCGGCAACACCTGGACGCGCAATTTCCTGCACAATCTTCTTAATCTGATCGAGTTTGGCGCCGATGCGCCCCACGACATCAATGCCATGAACGAACTGACCTTCTGGGAGATATCGGCGGCCGCTTATGAGCGCCATCTGGGCAAACCGCCGAAGGATTGCACGCGCGCCGAAATCGCTTCCGTTCGCCCGAAGGTTCAGATCGAAATCGCCGAGCGGACCGGCGGCATCGCCATGGTCAAGACGCATCACGCGCTGGTGATGGATCGCGGCGTGCGCACGATCAATGTCGATGTCACCGCAGGGGCGGTTTATATTGCGCGCAATCCGCTGGATGTCGCAATCTCGTTCGCCGCGCACATGGGCAGCGACATCGACACCGCCATCGAGGAAATGGCCACTGCAAATCTCGAAACCGGCGTGAACGACAAAAGTGTTTACGAAGTCTATGGCTCCTGGAGCCAGCATGTCGAAAGCTGGACGCGCAAAACACATCGCACCATCTATGTGATGCGCTACGAAAACATGCTGGCCGATCCGGTTCGGGTGTTCGGCGGGCTGGCGCGGCATCTTCTGTTGCAGCCCACGGAAGAACAGCTCCGGCTGGCAATCGAACGCTCATCCTTCGAGAATTTGCAAAAGCAGGAAGCGGAAAAAGGGTTCCAGGAGAAACCCGACAAGGCTGAACGCTTCTTCCGCGAAGGAAAAGCTGGGCAATGGCGCGAAACCCTATCGCGCCGCCAGGTCCGACGCATCGTTCAGGATCACTATATCCAGATGGCGCGCTTCGGTTATCTCACGGACGAACTCAAACATTTGGTCTGAAGAAATCCATTTTGAGCTGGAGTGATATTCGAACGACTGGAAATTCCGGCGGCGCAGGTAACTTCGCCGCCTTTTTGCTGGGCCGTGTTACGACCGGAAGTTGACGAGTTTGATTGTGCAAGGATGAGTGGCGTGTCTGCATCCGATATGAACAATTCACGCGAAGGACAGCGTCGCAATCCCTATCGCTTCGCATCGGGTTTCATTCGTTCGTTTTGGGCTTGGGAATATCTGCGGCGCAATCCGCTCTATCATGCGGCATACATGAAATTCCACACCAAGCCGGGGACAGCGGAAGCCGCCAAATGGTCTCTGGCGCGCTTTGAAGATCCTGCGTTCGATGGCCGTGTCGCCGATGTCTTCTGGCAACGTCAGGCCTGCCGGCAAGTCCTGCCGCTGACCGCGAGTCCGCAGCGCGTCGTAGGCGAGGGGCATTACTTTTCGCTCGATGGTTTGCGCTGCCGCGTCAACATCTACCGCGACGGTGATGCGACCCACATCCTTTTTTCGGAAAGTGGACGTTCATTGCAATTGGAGATCAGCGGCGCCAGCGATCTGAAAAATAGCGTTCTGTTCACGTCCGCTTTGCCCGCGCCGAAGCTGCGCGCTGCCCGTTTGCTGGCCGTCCGCAGGCTGTCCGATTTGATGACGCATCGCTGCCTGCGGCCCTCGCTCTATCCGCCGGAACGCCGCTCTGCGCGTCTGACACGGGTGTTGCAAGCACTCGACGGATCGCTGGCCGGAACATCGCATCGCGACATCGGCATAGCGTTGTTCGGTGAAGCCCGCATCGATCGCGATTGGCATCATCCGCATAACTACTTGCGCGACCACGTTCGCCGTGCCATCGCCTATGGCCGCAATCTCATGGAAGGCGGTTATCGGCGGTTACTGTCTTAATGCTTCTCGCCGGATATTGATGGGCGCCCCGCGCTGACGCGCGGCCGGGCTCTCGCAAGCCGAGCCGCGTCCATACGCTGGCGCTATGGACCGTCTCGTCCCTTCGGGCTTCGATCCCTTGCGCATCCAATAAGGCCATCGCCTGCCGGCGATGATTTTGTTCATGCAAATTCCCCCGGTTCGGAGGTGGGCGGCGCTCCCTCATAGGCCCGCCGCGGCGTGCCGCAAGCCTGCGCTTCGCTCCGGCTGCTCCGCTTCGCTTCGCCCCTGACGGGTGCGGCTCACCTCTGACGGCGGGCCTTCCGGTCGCAAAACGCCGCCCACCCCCTCTCCGGGGAATTTGCGGGCGGGGTTCCGAGCCGGAGGCAGCACATGAGCCAGACCTGTCAGCAATCGAGAAGCGGCGCGGCCCGCGTGTCGCTTTACGAAGAAGTCACCGCCCGCATCGTCGCGGAATTGGAACGCGGTTCCGTGCCGTGGGTGAAGCCGTGGAAAGACAGCGGCGTTGCTTTGGGAATGCCGCGCAGCGCCGCCACGCGCAAATTTTATAGCGGCATAAACATCCTGATTTTGTGGGATTCTATCATCAAGCACGGTTACGCCAGCCAGGAATGGCTGACCTTCCGCCAAGCTTTAAGCCTTGGCGGGCATGTCAGGAAAGGCGAGCGCGGCACAACGATTTGTTACGCCGACAGCTTCATCCCGCGCGCCGAACGTGAGCGCGCCAAAGAGCAGGGCGACGATCCCAATGTGGTGCCGTTTCTCAAACGCTTCACCGTGTTCAATGTCGAGCAATGCGAGGACTTGCCGCCGCATATCACGCCCGCGCCGCAGCCGGTGCCGCCGTCCGATGTGATGCCCGAAGCCGAACGGTTGATTACCGCCAGCGGCGCGCGCATCCGCGAAGGCGGCGGCGAAGCGTTCTACCATCGCGGCGAGGATTTTATCCGCTTGCCGCCACGCAGTTCATTCCTTACGCCCGCCGATTTCTATTGCACGGCATTGCATGAACTCGGCCACTGGACCGCGCACCCGTCGCGTCTCAATCGCGATCTCGCGCACCGCTTCGGCACGTCAGCCTATGCCCGCGAGGAATTGATTGCCGAACTTTGCAGCGCCTTCCTCTGTGCGCATCTGAACATCGTGCCGCAAATCCGGCACGCCGATTATCTCGCCAACTGGCTGCAAATCCTGAAAGACGATCCTCGCGCGATCTTTCATGCCGCCAGCCAAGCGAGCAAGGCGAGCGACTTCCTGCTCGCCTTCGCCCATCCCGCCATTCCACCGCAAGACGCGGTGGAACAGGAGCCATGAGGCCCCGCCCGGCCTTGCATGGGCGAGGCCGGTTTCTCTCACAGCAACATGGAGTGACGATCATGCAATTGGAACACATCGACCTCAGCAAGCTCAAAATCTCCGCCTGCAACATGCGCTATCGCGATCCACCGCCGGATATTTCCGATATCCTGCCGTCGATCCGCGCGCGCGGTATTCTGGAGCCACTGGTCATTCGCCCGGAAAACGGACGCTATGGCGTCGTCGCCGGACGGCGGCGCTATTTTTCCGCCAAGGCGGTGAAAGAAGAAGTGGGCGAGATCGCGCCCATTCCCTGCGCCATCATGGAGGATGGCGACGATGCCGCTGCCATCGAAGCCTCGCTTCTGGAAAATACCGCCCGGCGCGATCCCGATCCCATGCGCGAATACGAAACCTTCGTGCGCCTCATCAAGGAAGGCCGCACGGTGGACAATATCGCCGCCACCTTCGGCATGACGGGAACGCAGGTGAAACAGCGTCTGGCCCTTGGCAATCTCATCACCGGCATTCGGGAGGCTTATCGCGCCGAAGAAATCGACGACGAGACCGTGCGGCATCTGACGCTCGCCTCGCCAAGCCAGCAGCGCAAATGGCTTCGCCTGTTTAGCGACCCCGATCAATATGCGCCGTGTGGCTTCCAGCTAAAGCAATGGCTGTTCGGCGGACAGCAGATCGCCACGCGCAATGCGCTGTTCAAGCTCTCCGATTACACCGGCCAAACCATCGAGGATTTGTTCGGCGAGGACAGCTATTTTGCCGACGCCGATCTGTTCTGGGCCTTGCAGAACCGCGCCATCGCCGCCAAACGCGACGCCCTTCTGAAATCCGGCTGGACCGAGGTTGAAATCCTCGAAGTGGGCCAGCGCTTCGCGCAATACGAACACGTCAAGGTGCCGAAAAAGAAGGGCGGCAAGGTGTTCATCGCCGTCAACCATGATGGTGAAGTCACCATCCATGACGGTTGGCTGACGCCAAAAGAGGCCAAGAAACTCGCCAAAGCCGAAGAACGCGAAACCGAAAGTAGCGCGAAATCGCCATGCGCAAATCCCCGGTCCGCCATGACTAAGGCGCTGGAAAACTATCTCGACCTCCACCGCCACGCGCTTGTGCGGCTCGCGCTGCTTGGCAATCCGAACGTCGCCTTCCGGCTGGTGGTCGCGCACATGGCGGCGTCATCGGGCAATTGGAGCGTCAAACCCGATCCGCAAACCACGCGTTCCGACGCTATCCGCCAGAGCATCGAGAACAGCCCGGCGCAAGCGGGGTTCGCCGCCGAACAACAGGCCGTTTATGCCTTGCTTGGCTGGACCGATGACGGCGATGAAACTTTCATCCGCCGCGAAACGGCGGAATTGTTCGAGACGCTTCTCACATTGTCGGATGCGGATGTGATGCGGGTCGCCGCGTTCTTCATGGCGCGCAGCCTTGGCGCTGGCAGTGCCAGCGTCGAAGCTGCGGGCGCGCATTTGAAGGTCGATGCGCGGGAGCATTGGCAGCCGGACGATACCTTCTTCGATCTGATCCGCGACCGCGCTACGCTCAACGCCATGCTGGCCCAGGTCGCGGGCGAGGCTGTGGCGCGCAGCAATGTGGCCGAGAAGGCGAAGCTGCAGAAACAGATCATTCGCGATTGCCTGACCGGATCGAATGGCCGCGCGAAGGTCGAGAACTGGCTTCCCGGCTGGCTGTGCTTCCCGATGCGCAGCTTTGGCGATGCACCACAGGGCGATGCTGAATCGCAGGACGTGCCGATCGCAGCTTGATCGGATCGGCAGAATATTGGGCGGCGGAGCGCTCCGCCGCCTCTTTTTTTGCGTCTTCCGCATTCGCTAATGCCCGTGTGCTGGCCGTCTCCATGTTTCGGAGAGAATCAATTCCCTCTTTGCTCGTGGCGCGAAACCTATGGGCGGCACGGCCCGCTTGAAACCGTCGCGTCCAACTATTTTCCCCGCGCCCTTCGGGCGCTCCTCGCGCATCGCTTCGCGCAAAATAGTTGGCCGCTCCGGTCCTCCACTGCGTTGCGGCCCTAAAGGGTTCCGCAGGCCTGAAGGCCGCCCATCACGGTCTCGCCATCGCAAGGGAGAATGGTCTCCCGCGATTGATGAATGGAGACTACAATGCCAGCAATCGGTCATGTCACGAAGCAGAAAGACGGCAACTTCAAGGGCCAGATCAAGACGCTTTCCTTCCGCGCGCCCATCGATATCCTGCTCAATCCGACCAAGAGCAGCGACACGCAACCGGACTATCGCGTCTACAGCCAGGCCGTGGAAATCGGCGCAGGCTGGGTTCGCAAAGGCAAGACCTCCGGCGAAGATTACGTCTCGTTGAGCCTCGCCGATCCGGCCTTCGGTTCGCGCAAGCTCTACGCCAATCTCGGCCAAGCCGCCGGTCAGGATGATCCCGACGTGTTCGCGGTCATCTGGAATCCGAACGACTGACGCTCGCGTCACGCCCCCGCGTCCGGAAACGGGCGCGGGGGTTGTTTCGTTATGCAACATTTTCTATGGCGAAATTTTGCAACGCAAAAAGTCGCTATAGGTTTGCCGCGTGTCGCGATGCTTCAATGATTATGGCCGGGGATGATGCTCCCCGTCATCCATCCCCTCCAAGCAATTGCGAGGTTCATGATGGATGACATGCACACCGCGCGCGATGATGTGGAACGCGCCGCTATCGCCAAGAAGGGCAGCCCCTATCTCACCACCAAACAGGCCGCTCACTATCTTGGCCTATCGCCGCGCACGCTCGAAAAGATGCGCACCAAAGGCATCGGTCCCAAATATTATCGTGTTGGCCGCGGCGTGCGCTATCTTGTCAGAGACCTCGACGAATGGGCAATTGCCAATATGGGCTGGTGAGAAATCATGCCCGTCCTACCCGATATGCGCGTGATCGCCCTGCTGACAGGGCTGAGTGTGCTAGCTATCACGGTCTCTGACAATCACCATCCGTTTCTGGTGTGGAACGCCAGCGCCAGCGCGCCACGTGGGTTATATCGCGTGATCTCAGCCGAGCGTTATCGGCGTGGCGATCTTGTTCTGGCCGATCCGCAGCCATGGGTCCGCGAATTTGCCGCCGGGCGTGGCTACCTTCCTGCCGGTGTGCCGCTCGTCAAACGCATTGCCGCTGCCGCTGGCAATACGGTTTGCAGCGAGGGATCGACGATCCACATCGACGGCAAATCCGTTGCCAAACGTCTCGCCAAAGACGCTCAATATCGCACGCTGCCGTTTTGGGAAGGTTGCCGCAGACTCAAGGCCGGTGAGGAATTCTTGCTGATGCGCGGCGTGCGAGATTCCTTCGACGGGCGATATTTCGGTGTCACGCCCATTGCCCACAATCTGGGAAAGCTGGTGCCGCTATGGACTTATTGAGCGTCACAGCCGCCTGTTTGATATTCGTGACGCCGCACGCCCCTTGCGATGTGCATACCCCCGTTCCTGCTACTGCACCGCATGTCGAAAGCGCACGGCGTATCGCCCAATGGGATGGATTCATCGTGGACGCGGCACGACGGTTTGCCGTCCCCGAAGACTGGATTCGCAGTGTCGTCAGTGCGGAAAGTGGTGGTCGCGCAATGCTTGATGACGTACCGATCACATCGCCCAAGGGCGCGATGGGTCTCATGCAGCTCATGCCCGAAACCTGGCAGGAGATGCGTCTGCGATACGGCCTTGGTGATGATCCTTATGATCCCCACGACAATATTTTGGCAGGCACGGCCTATTTGCGCGAGCTAGCAGACCGCTTCGGCATCGGCGCATTCGCCGCTTACAATGCCGGGCCGGGACGCTTCGCCGCCTATCTCGACGGCTCACAATCTCTGCCCGCCGAAACTCGAAAATACCTCGGCCGGATCGCATCGAGCGTGCGGGAAGCGACTATTTCCGCACCACACGAGACGCTATTTTTCGAGAAATCTATACCGTCGAGCACCACCAATTCGAGCTTCGTCACGACCGTCAACGCGCACGACCTCTTCGTGCCGCTGTCCGGCGGCGCGCCCTGAATCATCGTAGGTTAGCGTAGGAAAGCGTAGATGATCGGTCTTGGGTTTATGTCGCGGCGTAAGGCAAGAGAAAGCATTGGTGCCATGGGCACCAATTTGTCTGTCTGCACATCAGCTTGGCATGGTGCCAATGCGGTACGCTTGGCACCATCGGCGCGTAACGTGTTGAAGCTGCTTGATGCGTTGGCACCGTCTTGCGGCAATACGTTGTTGGGGCATTCTGTGTGGACGAGAGAACTCGCCAATGACTCGCGATAATGAATTCGATCTCGAAGTCGGCAGAATCGGTGCGCGCGATCGCGGTTATTTGCAGCGTGTGTTGCACGCTTCCGTGCTGGCTGGTGGGCGCGCAGCCAAATCCAAATTCCAGGGCAACCGGACAGGGCGCGGCGCTGGCATCGGCCGTGTGCTGGCCGCGCGCGACCGTTACGCGGCCTTCCGCAGCCGCCGTGTCATCACCAAGGCGCGCATCGTCAAACTCGCCGGCAAAGGCCTGGCGGCGGCTAAAGCGCATCTGCGCTATATCCAGCGCGATGGCGTCACCCGTGAAGGCCAGCCGGGCGTTCTCTATGACGCGGAACGTGTTGGTGTCGATGGCAAGGAATTTCTAGGGCGCTGCGCCGACGACCGCCATCAGTTCCGCTTCATCGTCTCGGCGGAAGACGCAACCGAATACGAAGATCTGAAGCCGTTCGTTCGCCGCCTGATGGCGCAGATGGAAGAGGATTTGGGAACCAAACTCGAATGGGTGGCGGTGAATCATTTCAACACCGGCCATCCCCACAGTCACATCATTTTGCGCGGCAAGAACGATCAGGATCACGACCTCATTATTGCGCGGGAATATGTCAGTCATGGCCTGCGTGAGCGGGCAGCGGAGATCGTCACCTTCGATCTGGGTCCGCGCTCCGATTCCGAAGTCGAGGCGCGTCTCAAGAATGAAATCGCACAGGAGCGCTTCACCAGTCTCGATCACAAACTGCTCAACGAGGTGGGCGAAGATGGTTTCGTGCATTCCGGCTCCGATGGCCGCGACACTCTCCATCAAACGTTGCGAGCGGGGCGGCTGCAAAAGTTGCGGCGTCTGGGCCTCGCGCAAGAAGCGAAGCCGGGGCAATGGCGCCTCGATCCCGAACTGGAACCAATCTTGCGTCGAATGGGCGAGCGCGGCGACATCATCCGCACCATGCATCGGGCGATGCGGGAAAAGGGCTATGAACGGCCCGCGGCGGATTATGCGATCTACGATCCTTCCGATGCGCAGACAACGCCCATCATCGGCCGCGTGGCCGCGCGCGGGTTGTCGGATGAACTTCAGGATCGGCAATTTGTGATTCTCGATGGCATCGATGGCCGCACGCATTACGTCGATATCGGTAAGATCGATCCGTCAGCACCAATTCTCGAAAACAGTATCGTCGGAATAGCGCCCAAGCGGGCCGAGGCACGCCAAGTGGACCGTACCATTGCGGACATCGCTGCGGCGCATGGCGGTCGTTATAGCGTGGACATCCATCTGCGGCATGATCCGAGCGCAACGGCAGACTTTGCCGAGACCCATGTGCGAAGGCTGGAGGCCATGCGGCGACTGTCCGGCGGTGTGGAGCGCGAGGTGGACGGAAGCTGGATCATCGGCGGAGATCATCTGGAAAAAGCCGCGGTGTTCGAACGTAAACTTGCCCACACGACGCCCATTATTATCGACGCGCTTTCGACGCTTTCCCTAGAGAAACAGATCGGCGGCGATGGTGCCACCTGGCTGGACCGAGAATTGACAGCAAAGACGCCGAGTGTGGTGCGCGACATGGGTTTCGGCAAAGAGGTCAACGATGCGCTGGCCCGGCGTCGGCAATGGTTGATCACGCAAGACCTCGCCCGCGAAGAGAATGGCAGGACGATGTATCGAAGTAATCTGCTCGCGCTTCTCCGCCGCCGCGAGTTGTCGCGCGTTGCCGGCCAATTGTCGGACGAGTTGGGCCTTGCCTATACAGAGGCAAGACGAGGCGAGCCGATAGAAGGCATCTATCGCCGCCGGATCGATCTGGCGAGCGGGCGCTACGCGTTGATCGAAAACAGCCGGGAATTTCGGCTCGTCCCCTGGCGGCCGGTGCTGGAGCGCAATCTGGGCCGGCCGGTGGCGGGGATCATGCGGGGCGACACGATTTCCTGGACGCTCGGGCGGCAGAGGAGCGGGCCGTCTATCTGACGGGGGATAGCCTCGAAATAGTCGGGATGGTAGGATAGTTATATGAACAAACGTGATGCCATAGCTGTCCTGAAAGAGCAGGCCGGGGCCATAAGGGCGCTGGGAGCGACATCGCTTTACCTGTTCGGATCGATGGCGCGCGACCAGGCGAACGATGCGAGCGATCTTGATCTCTTCATCGACTATGATCGAAGCAGCCGCTTTTCTCTGATTGAGTTGGTCGGCATCAAACAATTTCTCGAGCGCCGCCTTGGCATTACTGTCGATTTGACCACGCGCGACAGTCTGGATCCGCTTTTGCGCGGTCGCATCGAAGCTTCGGCCGAACGAATTTTCTGATGGAGAAGCTCGTTCGTCCGGCGCTTCGGGCCATTCTTGAAGCGATCGATGGAATAAACAATGCCGTGCAGGGCAAAACGCTGGCCGACTATGGCGGCGATTGGCTCCTCCGTCACGGAGTTCAGCGTGGGATCGAGGTTATTTCGGAAGCGAGCCGCCGTATCCCGGCGAACCTGCAAGCCTCTCAGCCGCAAGTACCCTGGGCGCAAATTATGGGCATCGGAAATGTATTGCGGCATGAGTATCATCGCGTGTCCGATACGATCATATGGAATGTCGTGCAGGAACATCTGCCCACGTTAAAAAGCGCTATCCTTGTGATCGATGCGAATCTGGTTGAAGATTGACCGGTGGCGCTATAGCGGTCGTGACATAAATACGGGAACTATCAAACGAGCGATTGTATCGATGGACGAATTCAGATCATGAAGCTTGGCAAATATGACATTGCCGATTATCTCGACGATGACGAGATGGTGGCCGCTTACCTCGATCTCGCCTTTGAGAGTGGCGATCTTTCCCACATTGCCGCAGCCCTTGGCAATGTCGCGCGTGCGCGGGGCATGACAAAGATCGCCAAGGCGACCGGACTCTCCCGCGAACAGCTTTACAAAACGCTCAGCGCCGAGGGAAAACCCGAACTGGCCACCGTCCTTAAGGTCATGGCGGCATTTGGTGGCGGCCTGAAATCCAATTTTCAGACGTCAAAACGCCGCGCGCCTGTCACGCGCGCCAAGTCGCGCAAGGCCGCCTGATCGGCGCATCTTGGCCTCCGGCTGTAAAACCGGCTTGTCCAATACGTCAAAAGTTACTATGCGCGGCAGCGCCTGGAGGCGGACTGAGAAGCCGGGTTATTGTCGTACACGCGATGGCCACGCCACCGATGACCGCGAAGACGTGTTGCCAGAGCGGCGAGGGGATTATACCCAGTTCCGACAATTCCATGACGCAGCCATAACCGGCATAGGCTGCCGGAAGCGTGAACACGAGGATTACCAGCCAGCGCAGGACGGCGTAGCGGCTGGCGAGCGCGAATTGTCCCAGAGCGAACACGAGGCCACCGGCGCCGAAGCCGACAATCACGCTTCCGACTCCCGCGCCCGAATGGATTGCCCAAAAGAAAGCCGACAGTCCGAAGAAGGCCGGAACCACATAGACCGCGAAATTGAACAGCAGAACGCAGAACATCCCGATTGCGGCCAGCACCAACAGAATACCCATCGAATCCTCCTTGCGCGCGGAAACCGCGCGTCGGTCTTGCAAGTGCTCGATTGCGTTCCGGCGCATGGGGTCGCTGACCTGAACAGATGCGCCGAACGCTCGAAGTGTAACGCAAATGACGCCGGTCCGCACGCGCGATTTCACACGGAAGCGATTTTTGCGCGAACACATTTGTCAAAAGATCGTAGATGAGCGTCGAAGATCGTAGATAAGGGCGATTGAGACATCGGCAAAATCGTCTCTTGATTCGTGCGGTTCTCAGTGCCGAGCGGATCGATGACACCCACCAAATTTCTCATTGGTCAGATCGCAATTGTGTTTGCGGTTGTGATCCTGGGTGTGTGGTTCGCGACGCAATGGACCGCTTGGCATCTGGGTTACCAGCCGCGCTTGGGACCTGCATGGTTCATGGTGCTGTCGGTGCCGATCTATTGCCCCTGGCGCCTGTTCGAATGGTGGTATGCCTATGACGCCTATGCGCCGGCGCTGTTCAACCATGCCGGAATGATTGCGGCCTCCAGTGGCTTTGCCGGAATCGGTGTCGCTATCATCGGATCGCTGTGGCGGGCGCGGCAAAACAAGCTCGTCACGACCTATGGCTCCTCACGTTGGGCGCGCCACCGCGAGATCGCCAGCGCGGGGCTGTTCCGTCCAGCGGGCGTATTTCTCGGTCGATTGAAAAATCAGTATTTGCGGCATGACGGGCCGGAGCATGTGATGGCGTTTGCGCCGACCCGCTCGGGCAAAGGCGTCGGCCTTGTCATTCCGACGTTGCTGTCCTGGACCGGCAGCGCCGTCGTTCACGACATCAAAGGCGAGAACTGGCAACTCACTGCGGGCTGGCGGGCGAAATATTCGCACTGTCTGCTGTTCAATCCGACCGATCCAAAATCGGCGCGCTACAATCCATTGCTCGAAGTCCGCAAGGGGCCGAATGAAGTCCGCGATGTCCAGAATATCGCCGACATTCTGGTTGATCCCGAAGGCGCTTTAGAGCGGCGCACGCATTGGGAAAAGACCAGCCACTCACTGTTGGTCGGCGCAATTCTCCATGTGCTTTACGCCGAAGAAGAGAAAACGCTGGCCCGCGTTGCTACCTTCCTGTCCGATCCGCAACGATCTTTCCAGCACACGCTGCGCAAGATGATGGAGACCAATCATCTGGGCACGGCGAATAAACCCATCGTGCATCCGGTTGTCGCCTCGGCCGCGCGCGAAGTGCTCAACAAATCCGAGAACGAACGCTCCGGCGTACTTTCCACCGCGATGTCGTTTCTGGGTCTTTATCGCGATCCCATCGTGGCATTGACGACGGCGGCTTGCGATTGGCGGATTTCCGATCTGGTCGATGCCGAGCGCCCGGTCTCGCTCTATCTGGTCGTGCCGCCATCGGATATTTCGCGAACCAAGCCTCTGGTGCGCCTGGTGCTCAACCAGATCGGCCGGCACCTGACCGAGCGGCTGGAAGGCGATCCCAAGAAAAGTCGCAAGCATCAGCTTCTAATGATGCTGGACGAGTTTCCGGCATTGGGGCGGCTGGATTTTTTCGAGACGGCGCTCGCCTTCATGGCCGGTTACGGTATCCGCGCTTATCTCATCGCCCAATCGCTCAACCAGATTTCCAAAGCCTATGGCGAGAACAATTCCATTCTCGACAATTGCCATGTGAGGATCGCGTTTTCCTCCAACGACGAGCGCACGGCGAAGCGCATATCCGATGCGCTCGGCACCGCCACCGAATTGCGTGCGCAGAAGAATTACGCCGGTCATCGGCTCGCGCCGTGGCTGTCGCATGTGATGGTCAGCCGTCAGGAGACGGCGCGGCCGTTGCTCACGCCGGGCGAAGTGATGCAATTGCTGCCAGCCGACGAACTGGTGTTGGTCTCGGGTCTTGCGCCAATTCGTGCGAAGAAATTGCGCTATTACGAAGACCGGAATTTTGTCGCCCGCATCGCACCGTCGCCCCGGCTTTCCGATCACGGTTATCCCGATTGCCCGCCGCCGCGGCCCAATGACTGGAGCGGGCAGGTGCGCGGCGTGCATATCGAACTGTCGCGTCCGCTCGACCGGGAATTTGGCCCGGCGACGGAGGGTGGCGATCTGCAACGCCAGCCCTGGACGCCGAACCAACGCGAACGCCTTGCACCGCAAGCCACCGACATCGAGCATACATTGGCGGATGGCGACACCGACACAACCAGTGTCGAGACGTTGAACCCTGCCACGCGCGCCTTCGGCGTGAATGCCGGTGAGCCGCATCGTAAATCTTCTCACGAACTCTTGCCGGGATTCTGACGATGAAAGCCCGGCAAAATCTCTATCTCGATACCGATCTCTCGCAACGTCTGGACCGGCTGGCGGCAAAACCCGGTTCCTCCAAATCGGCCATCGTCGCGGACGCTTTGAAGGCGCATCTGGACCGGCACGGCGCCAGGGAACTGGAAGACAAGCTCAAGCCGCGTCTCGACAAGGTGACCACGCAACTCAACCGTATCGAGCGCCATCAGCGCGTGTTGATCGAAAGCCTCGCGCTCTACATCCGGTTTCATTTTTCGGTATTGCCGCCACTGGCGGAAGCCAGCCAGAAGGCCAGCCGGGTTCTGGCGCAGGAACGCTATCAGGCCTTCATCGAACAGGTGGGCCGCAAAGTCGGTGAGCGCGGCATGATCGAAGAAGTGCTCGACCATGTAGCGCTCAAGGAAACAACGCAATGAGCGTCACCCATCCCGAAACGCTCGAACGCCGCCGCACCATGCTCAAAACCGCCATGGGCGCCGACATCGCTGAAGCATTGGCCGATCCCGCTGTGATCGAGGTGATGGTCAATCCCGACGGCGCGCTCCGCCTCGACCGGCTGGGCGAAGGGCGGATCGACACGGGCCGAAGGCTGGGATCGTCCGAAGTTGAGCGCATCATCCGGCTTGTCGCTTCGCACATCCACGTCGAAGCGCATGCCGGCAATCCCATCGTCAGCGCGGAGTTACCGGAAACCGGCGAACGCTTTGAAGGAATATTACCGCCGATTGCCGCGCAGCCGTGTTTTTCGATCCGCAAACCTGCATCAAGGATTTACACGCTTGATGATTACGTTGCGGATCGCATCATGCTTCCGTTGCAAGCAGACATGCTGCGCGCGGCCGTCGCCGATCGCAGCAATATCCTGATTGCCGGCGGCACAAGCTCCGGCAAGACGACGCTTGCCAATGCGCTGCTGGCCGAACTCGCCAGGCACGACGAGCGGGTCATCATTCTCGAAGATACACGCGAGCTGCAATGCGCGGCGCCCGATTGCGTGGCGCTGCGCACCAAACCGGGCGTTGTCAATCTCGCAATGCTTGTGCGTTCGACCCTGCGCCTTCGCCCGGATCGCATCATCGTGGGTGAAGTGCGGGGCGCCGAAGCGCTCGATATGCTCAAAGCCTGGAACACCGGCCATCCCGGCGGCATCGCCACCGTTCACGCGAATTCCGCGCGGGCGGCACTCTATCGTCTTGAACAACTCATTCAGGAAGGCGTCGTCACCGTTCCGCGCCGTCTTATCGCCGAGGCCATTGATCTGATCGTTTTCATCCGCGGCCGGGGCGTTTCGCGCCGCGTCGATGCCATCGCGGAAATCGAAGGTCTGGACGCCAGCGGCGATTACGCCGTGCGTGAAACCCAATTGCCCAAACTCCAAGTGATGTGAGGCTCGCCATGCGCATCCGTGTCGGTGATCATCTTGTCCATCCATTGTTGGTAGGTCTGACCTTTGCGAGTTTACCGATCACCGCGGCCTATGCGGCGGGAACCAACATGCCGTGGGAACAGCCCTTGCAGCAGGTGCTGGACTCGATTCAGGGCCCGGTCGCCAAGATCATCGCCGTGCTCATCATCATCGTGACGGGGCTCACGCTGGCATTCGGTGAGACGGCGGGTGGTTTCCGTCGCCTCATCCAGATCATCTTCGGCATCAGCATTGCTTTTGCAGCGTCCAGCTTCTTCCTCTCGTTCTTTTCCTTCGGTGGCGGAGCTTTGGTGCAATGAACCATATCGATGGCTTTGAGGTGCCGCTGCATCGTTCACTGACCGAGCCGATCCTGCTTGCCGGTGCGCCGCGCGCCATTGCCATCGTCAACGGCACGATCGCGGCGGCTCTTGGTTTGGGCTTGCGGCTGTGGATTGCGGGGCTTTTGCTCTGGGTCATCGGCCATTCGCTCGCCGTGTTTGCCGCCAAGCGCGACCCCGATTTCGCGCAAGTCGTGACGCGCCATTTGCGGCAGAAGGGATGGCTCTCATGCTGAATCTTTCGGAATATCGCCGCCGTGCCGACAGGCTTTCCGATCATCTACCCTGGGCCGCGCTCATCGCTCCCGGCATCGTGCTCAACAAGGATGGCAGTTTCCAAAGGAGCTTTCGCTTTCGCGGTCCCGATCTCGAAAGTGCGACCGAAGCCGAACTGGTTGGCGCCTGCGCCCGGTTGAACAATGTGCTGCGCCGCTTCGGGTCGGGTTGGGCATTGTTTTTCGAAGCGGAGCGCTTTGCGGCGCCGGATTATCCGAAATCCGAATTCCCCGATGCCGCGTCCTGGCTGGTCGATGCAGAGCGGGAAGCCGCGTTTCGCGGCACTGACAGCCTGGATGGCGCGACTGCCAATTCTCGTGAACACTATGAGAACGCTTACACCCTCACCTTATTATATATGCCGCCGGCCGATCAGACCGCCCGCGCCGAGCGCGCGCTGCTGGAAACGGTCGAGCAGGAACGTGAACGGGATTGGCGCCACGACCTTACCGTTTTCACCGCCGAAACCGAGCGCGTGTTGGATCTCCTGCTTGGCATCATGCCGGAAATCCACGCGCTCGATGACGCCCAAACACTGACCTATCTCCATTCTACTATCTCGACGCAGCGCCATAGGCTCGCCGTTCCCGAAACCCCGCTTTATCTCGACGCCATTCTCGCCGACGAATCTTTGAGTGGCGGCATCGAGCCGATGTTGGGCGATCACCATTTGCGGACGCTGACGGTTTTGGGATTCCCCAATACCACGCGCCCCGGAATCCTCGATGCGCTCAATCATCTGGATTTTCCCTATCGCTGGATGACGCGCTTCATCGCGCTCGACAAGACCGAGGCGAACAAGGCGCTCATCCGCCTGCGCCGGCAATGGTTCAACAAGCGCAAATCCATCACCGCGCTCTTGCGCGAAGTCATGCACAACGAGCCGGTTCAACTTCTTGATTCCGATGCCGACAACAAGGTGGTGGATGCCGATCTGGCGCTTCAGGCGCTGGGCGGCGATCACGTCTCGTTCGGTTATCTGACGACGACGATCACCATCATGGATGAGGATCGCCATGTGGTTGAGGAAAAATTGCGCGCGGTCGAGCGCGTGATCCATGGCGCGGGCTTCACCAGCATTCGCGAAAGCGTCAATGCGGTGGAAGCCTGGCTTGGATCCTTGCCCGGTCATGTCTATGCCAATGTCCGCCAGCCGCTCATCCATACTCTGAACCTGGCGCATCTCGTGCCTTTGTCGTCCATCTGGGCTGGGCCGGAGCGCGATGCGCATCTCGATGGGCCACCACTCCTTATCGCCGAGACCAGCGGTTCGACGCCGTTCCGGTTTTCCGTCCATGTGGGCGATGTCGGCCACATGCTGATCGTGGGGCCGACCGGGGCTGGTAAATCTGTGTTGCTGGCGCTGATGGCGTTGCAATTCCGCCGCTATCGGAATTCGCAAATCTACATCTTCGACAAAGGCAATTCGGCGCGCGCGGCCGTCCTGGCGATGGGTGGCGCACATCATGCGCTCGGCGCGGGCGGCTCGCTCGCCTTCCAACCCTTGCGGCACATCGACGATCCGGCGGAGCGGAGCTGGGCTGCCGAATGGGTTGCCGGGCTTTTGGCGCACGAGAATGTGGCGATCACGCCGGAACTCAAGGAGACACTGTGGTCGGCGCTGACGAGCCTGGCATCCGCGCCAATGGCAGAACGCACATTGACGGGCCTTTCCATTCTCCTTCAATCCAATGCACTCAAATCCGCGTTGATGCCTTACACGCTCGACGGGCCATTTGGGCGTTTGCTCGATGCCGCCGAAGACGATCTTGCGCTCACAGATGTGCAGTGTTTCGAGACCGAGGCCTTGATGCATGAAGCGGGCGCCGTCATGCCGGTCCTCACCTATTTGTTCCACCGGCTGGAGAAGCGTTTCGATGGCAGGCCCACGCTACTCATTCTGGATGAAGCCTGGGTCTATCTCGACAATCCACTCTTTGCTGCCCGCATCCGTGAATGGCTGAAGGTGCTGCGCAAGAAGAATGTCGCGGTGATTTTCGCCACGCAATCCCTTGCCGATATTGCCAACAGCACGATTGCGCCCGCTATTATCGAATCCTGTCCGCAGCGCATCTTTCTGCCGAATGACCGCGCCATCGAACCGCAGGCGCGCGAAGCTTATGAGAAATTTGGCCTCAATAAGCGTCAGATCGAGCTTATCGCACGTGCCACGCCCAAGCGGCATTACTATCTGCAATCGCGCCGCGGCAATCGCCTGTTCGAGCTCGCGCTGGGGCCGGTCGCGCTCGCACTCGCCGGAACATCGGACCCCGCCAGTCAGGCGCTGATCGACCGGATTATCGCCGAACATGGCCAGCGCCAATTCACAGAGCAGTTTCTGGCTGCGCGTGGTCTCGACTGGGCCGTGCCGCTGACGCGCGAATTCACAACAATGGAGGATGCCGCATGAAACGCAAACTCGCTGCTCTTCTGCTTGCCGGAACAATCGGGGTTTCGGTTGTAGCGGTTCCGGCCCGTGCCCAATGGGCTGTATTCGATGCCGCGAACTATTCCCAGAACCTGCTCGAAGCGGCACGCGCGCTCCAGCAGATCAACAACCAGATTCAGCAGCTACAGAACGAAGCCACCATGCTGGAGAACATGGGCAGGAACCTGACCTCCCTCAATTCTTCGCAGCTCTCTTCGATGGTGTCGGCGCTGACCCAGATCAGCACCTTGATGAATCAGGCTCAAGGCATCTCGTTCAATATCGACGCTACCAACGCTGCACTCGCCCAAACCTATCCGCAGACCTATCCCACAGCGACCTCCGCCTCGACCTTGACGGCAAACGCACAGCAACGGTGGCAAGACGCGATGGCGGCGTTTCAACAAACACTGCGCGTGCAAGCTCAGGTCGCGCAAAACGTGCAGGCCGATAGCGCGACGCTGAGCAATCTCGTCACTGCCTCTCAAGGCGCGGTCGGCAATCTGCAGGTGAGCCAGGCCGGCAATCAGCTTCTGGCCCTTTCCACCAAGCAACAACTTCAGATTCAGAATCTGATGGCGGCGCAATATCGCGCGAATGCGCTGGAACAGGCACGAAACGCACAAGACCAGGCCGCCGCGCAGGCCGAGTTCTCCACCTTCATCGGCAACGGTGTCGCCTACACGCCGAACTGAGATTTCGCGATGAATAATTTCGACATCATCGATCAATTCATGCAGACCTTCATCCACTACATCGATAGTGGGTTCGGTCTTCTGAATGGTGATGTTGGAGCGCTGACGTCGATTCTGGTCGCATTGGATGTAACGATCGCGGCGCTGTTCTGGGCAATGGACGGTGAGGCTAATGTCATCGCCCGTCTTATCAAGAAAGTGCTTTATGTCGGCGCCTTCGTTTTCATTCTCAACAATTTCTCCAATCTTGCCAATATCGTCTTCAATTCGTTTTCAACGCTGGGATTGCAGGCGAGCAACAATACGCTGACGGCTCAGGATTTGTTGCGGCCGGGCAAGCTCGCCGGCACGGGGTTTCAGGCGGCGTGGCCGCTGCTGCAGGAAGCCGGCAAGCTGATGGGCTTCACCACGCTCGCCAATCATCTTGCCACCATACTCGTTTTGGTCGGCGCGTGGTTCATCGTCGTATTGGCGTTCTTCATTCTGGCCGTTCAACTTTTCATCACAATTCTGGAATTCAAGCTGACGACATTGGCGGGTTTCGTGCTGGTGCCGTTCGCGCTCTGGAACAAGACCTCGTTCCTGGCCGAGCGTGTGCTGGGCAATGTCGTCTCGTCGGGCATCAAGGTGATGGTGCTGGCCGTCATCATCGGCATCGGATCGAGTTTCTTCGGCCAGTTCATCACCGCGCTGCAAGGCCATGATCCCACGCTCGCCGACGCGATGACATTGGTGCTGGCATCACTGGCTCTGTTCGGGCTCGGAATTTTTGGACCCGGCATCGCCAGCGGGCTCGTGTCGGGCGCACCGCAATTGGGCGCCGGCGCTGCCATCGGCACGGCTGGCGCGCTTGCCGGTGGCACGATGCTGGCGGGCGCAGCGGCCCTTGGCGGTGCACGTCTGGTGGGTGGCGGCGGAACGGCTGCACTCCGCGCCGCCACCTCCGTAGGCGCTGGCGCTTCAACCGCTTACAGCCTTGGCCGCGCAACCTCGGGCGAAAGTGGTATGGCGGGCGTGGGCGCGGGCCTTTCCGGGGTCGCCCGCGCTGGCGGTGGTGCAGCGGCAAGTGCTGCTCGTGGCGCATTCTCGCGCATGACGGGCGGGTTGCGCGAAAGCGCGGCAGCGGGACGGCAAGCTGCGTGGCGAGCGACGGGCGGCGCAAATACCGCCGCTTCCGCAAGCTCGTCATCTGCCGACGGTTCCATCCGCACACCGTCGGCCAATTCCGCACCAGCTTGGGCGCGCCGGTTGCGCAATGAACATCGCTATCGTGCCCACGCGCAAAATATCAGCCAGGCAATCCGTGAAGGCGAGCGCCCGGCACATGGCGCCACGCCAAATCTCGATCAGAAGGAACCATAATGTTCCGGCGCACCATCCAGCGTTACGGCGATACGCCCGAGCCGGTCACGCCTTACCAGAAGGCGGCACAAGCCTGGGACGACCGCATCGGGGGGGCGCGCGTGCAGGCGAAGAACTGGCGGCTGATGGCGTTTGGTTCTCTGGCGCTTTCGTTTTTGCTGGCCGGTGGCGTGATCTGGCAGTCCTTGCAGAGCCGTGTCGTTCCTTACGTCGTGGAGGTGAACAAGCTCGGCGGCGTGGAGGCCGTCGGTCCCGCGATTCAGCATTATCAACCCAATGATGCACAGATCGCATATTTCCTGGCGCGCTTTATCACCGATGTGCGTTCGCTTTCCACCGATCCCGTCGTGGTGCGCAACAATTGGCTGGAGGCCTATGATTATGCCACCGACCACGGCGCGGTGTTCCTGAACGACTACGCACAGAAGAACGATCCCTTCAAGTCCATCGGCGAACAGACCACCTCAGTGCAGGTGACGAGCGTCGTGCGGTTTTCCGATGCGTCGTTTCAGGTGAAATGGACCGAAGAACATTTCGATCATGATGCGCTCGCCAGGACCGAGCATTGGACCGCGATCCTGTCAGTCGTGACCAAGACGCCCGCCGATACCGATGTGCTGCGCAAGAATCCGCTTGGCCTCTATGTCAACGGCATCAACTGGTCGCGCGATCTTGCGCCGAACGAAACACCATAAGGAGACAAGCATGTGCACCCGCAAATTCCTTTTGATGGTTGTCCTGGGATTGCCGCTTGCGGCGTGCGCGCATAACACGTCACCACCCTCCATCACCTATGACAATGCGCAGTTCAAGCGGGCAGTGGAAAAACACGACCCGACGCCGCCTCCAGCGCGTGCTATTCCCATCGGTACAGTGATTGGGCCGCCCGCGCCGCTCCCCGAGGCGAATGCGAAAGACGCCGCTTCTCCGAGGGCGCGTGTCGAGACCGCCAATCGCGAAGCGCTGCAAGAGCCAACCGGCGACAACTACATCAATGCCGCCCAGATCTATCCCTTCTCGGACAATGCGCTCTACCGTCTCTATACCGCGCCGGAACAGGTGAGTGACATCGCCCTCCAACCGGGCGAAACGTTGTCGGCAATCTCGGCGGGCGACACTGTACGCTGGGCCGTCGGCGACACCGCGAGCGGCAATGGCGCGAACCGGCAAGTTCATGTTCTGGTCAAGCCGTTTACCGCCGGGCTCAAAACCAATCTTGTCATTCTCACCGACAGGCGCGCCTATCATCTGGAGTTGGTGAGCACCAAGAGAACCTCGATGGCGGCTGTGTCGTGGAGCTATCCCAACGACCAGCTCATCTCCGAAAAGAGCGGGCAGATCGATCCTGTGGCCTCTCTACCCATCGATACCGGGGTAGCGATCGACAATATTCATTTCCGCTACGCCATCACGGGCGACGATCCGCCCTGGCGCCCGTTGCGCGCTTTCGATGATGGCAACAAGGTCTATATCGAATTTCCCAAGCGGATCGATCAAGGCGATGCGCCTCCGCTCTTTGTGGTTGGCGTGGATGGTGGCACCGAACTCGTCAATTATCGGATGCGCGGCAATTACTATGTCGTGGACCGGCTTTTCGCCGCCGCCGAATTGCGCCTGGGCGAAGACAAACAACAGATCGTTCGCATCACCCGCACCGACGGCAAGCCTTCAAGCGTGACATCAATATTTGGCGGATGAATCCCATGAGCGATACCCCACGCCCGCCGCCGAAATCCGAGCCTGAATCCCTAAGCTTGCGTGCATCGCCGCGCCGTGTCGTGCGCTTCAAGCGCAATCTGCTCATCGGTATCGCCGCACTCGCCAGCGCGGCGATATTCGCAGCGGCATGGCTGGCGCTAGGTTCGGGGCAGGCAGACAAACCGCAAACTGGCGACGAACTCTACAACACCGAGCGCAAGCCGAAACCGGACGGCTTGAGCGCGCTCCCGTCCAATTACGACAAGGTAAGACTGGGTACACCCTTGCCCGGCGATCTCGGCCCGCCCGTGGTCGCACGCGAAAATAGTCTGGGAATTTCACCGACGGATGCGAGTTTCAAGCCCAATCCCGAAGACGATGCGGCCCGCGCCGAGCGAATGCGCCGCGCCCAGCAGGCGCAACAGGCGAGCGAATCCGGCGTATTCTTTCAGATCGCCAATAAAGAAGCGGAAGCAAGTACGGCTTCGAAAAATAGCGAACCAGCCGACATCGTGTCATCGATCGTCGCGCCGCCGGCCAACGGCCAGCTCAAACTCGATCTTGCCAATGACCAGAACGGGCAGGCGCGTAAGCTGGACTTCATCAGCCAAAAGGACGAAACGGGAATTTATGATCCACATGCTCTGCAACAGCCCATATCTCCATATGAAATTCTTGCGGGCTCGGTTATTTCGGCGAGCCTTATCACGGGCATCAATTCCGATCTTCCCGGCTACGTCGTCGCGCAAGTGACGGAAGATTCGTATGATAGCAAAACGGGAACCATTTTATTAATTCCGCAGGGTTCCAGAATCTTGGGCGCAGTCGATTCTGTTGTGGCATTCGGTCAGAAGAGGGCACTTGTCGTCTGGCAGCGCATCATCATGCCGAACGGCACATCGGTGCAGATTGACAATCTGCCGGCGACGGATGCCGCAGGATATTCGGGCCTCGAAGATCAAGTCGATTATCACACCTGGACATTGCTCGAAGGTGTTGCCCTTTCGACATTGCTGGGCGTCGGCGGCCAAGTCGCCTTCGGCAGCAATCAGAGCAATCTGGTCGAAGCAATTCGTGAATCCACACAGGACAGCACCAATCAGGCCGGCCAGCAGATCGTCGAGAAGGATTTGAATGTGCAGCCGACCATAAAAATTCGTCCCGGCTGGCCCGTGAAACTGATCGTGTCGAAAGACATAGTTCTCGCGCCATACCGTGGCTAACCGGAGGAACGATCATGCCCGATCTCAAACTTCCCAAACTTCCCGATCGCACGCCGGTGAAGATCACTATCATCGTGAAACCGGAGTTGCATGTGGCGTTGCAGAATTATGCGGCGCTCTACCGTCAAACCTACGGCGTAGCGGAATCGGTGGCGGAACTGATCCCCTACATGCTGGATAGTTTTCTGGGGAGTGATCGCAATTTTGCCAAGGCGGTGAAAGGAGGCGAGGTGAGTGATGCTACTAATGGCAGCGAACCATCGCGGCCGCGCCGGGGCCGACGTCGGAATGTTTCACCGCAAACCGCGGAAACCGCAAATTGAAGGAGACGGGAATATGTCTGTCATCGGTACGTTCAAACCCGACAAGGACGGTGGCTGGTCCGGCACTATCCGAACCCTCACCATCGACGTGAAAGCGCGTCTTGTGCCAAACGACAATCAGGCGAACGAACATGCGCCGGCATTTCGGATCTATGCAGGGCCTTCCGAACTGGGCGCCGCCTGGCGCCAGCGCACCAATGGCGAAAATCCGCGCGAATATCTGAGCGTGCGGCTGGACGACCCCTCATTGCCAGAGCCGGTCTCTGCCGCAATGTTTGAAACTGCCGACGGTCTGGAGGCGCAACTTGTTTGGAATCGAAAAGAAGGCCGGATCTTGAAATTCTGAGAACAATATGGCTACCACGGAGATATTGTGGTACGGCCGAACCTCGTTACAAGGGAGAGTGGGTTCAATATTGATGCTGCGTGAACAGGTCTCAAACTAGTTCAATTCATTAGCGGGCGCCAACGGCTGAGGCATAGCCCAGTATTGACGAGTGGAACGCTGGAGATTACTAGCTGCCGCCTCTGTCCTTATGGTCCTCAATTTCTCCAAATGTCTCTGCCGCTGACCTCTTGGTGCGCGATATGACTATTCAGGATCTTCAAACGTCTATCAGTGGGAGCGTCTCGTCCTATGAGACGGCGGATTGGCCACTCGTTGAATTTCCCAGCAGCACAACGGCCGGTGCAGTTGAAGCGTGCCTGCAGGAATTCCATGCCATTCACGGAACGGAGCCGGCGAGAGTTTGTCTGGACTTCTCTAAGTCGACCTTTATCGAGATCGCGGCGCTGCAAATAGCCATCGCATATTGTGCTTCAAGAACAAGCGTCTCACTGCCCATAAAAATTCGACTTCCTGAGGGCGACGGACGCGTCAACGCGAGACATTTTTTGCGAAGATGGGAGTTCGACGAAGCTCTAAAGGCTGCAACCGGAATGTTGTTCCGGAGCATGGTCGATAGGCATGATCTCAGATACTTCGCTGGTGTGCCAGGCGGGGGCGATGTTGGGGATCCTTATGCACGAATAGAGGTGCGTTACGACAGCCGATCTGGAGAAATTGTCTACGGCCGTGAGGCTTATCGCTTCTTCAAGTTCATGAGCTGGAAGCTGAACTCCCATACTAACAAAGCAGCGATCATCGAGAACGAGCGTACACGCTGGCGTGATGTGGATCAGATAATTACCGAAACCTTGCGCAAGAGTTTGCGCGTCCGCCTCAAAGAAGAAAGCGACACATCAACTGCCGTAGAGACCGACAAATTTCTTGTTGCGCGAGTGATGTTTCAAGCGATGACAAATGCACTTCGCCATCCAGATGCGTCCGTCCTCCAAGCGTCCTCGCACATGTCCCACTTGTTGGCGAGTGACCCGAAGAATCCTGAAAGGAAAAGGATTGTGGATAACGTATTTACGTTGGTCTACTGGGACGATGGTCAGCCGATGTACGAGACCCTTAGTGCAGCAATCGAAAAGCGCAATCCGGTACACTTTCCTTCGGAAGCAAGAGCAAGATACCTCATTCAGTTAAACGACGAAAACGATCTGCCAGCTCCGCCACGCATAGTTGAATCGTCTGAAATACCGCACTCCAACTCTACACAAGAGGAACTCTTCTATTCCACTCTATTTCCCGGTGTTTCTTGCGACGTACAGGGCCGCAATCGCATTTCCTACCCAAGATCGGAAAGGATTGATCGACTGCTTGAACTTCCGGGCCACGGACTGTTTGTTTTGGTCCAAGCCGTAACTGAGTTAATGGATGGTTCAGTGAGTTTTCGATCCGGTGATCTATTTATGAACGTGACGGGCATGTCGCGGTCTGTATGGAGCCGCACAGGCTTGGCTGGAGAATGCCCAAATTACCGCATCAAGGTGCGTAGAATGCCGCATACCCTACCAAAGTTCCGCGGCAATATGATTACGATCCGTCTTAAACTGACACCCGCCGAGATATGAGAAAATTTGGCGTCGTCCCTCTTAGATTTGGTCGGGCGGCTTCCGGACCGATCGAGCGCAACTTTGATCTCTTCTACAGGACGCTAGCCTTAGCTTTTGACGGTGCAAATAGTGAGTTCGCCAGAAACGATTTTCTAACAATTCCGCTCAACTACGACATGCTCTCAGACGCAGAGCTGACTTTCCGCTTGATGGACGCATATGTTGATCCGTGGATTCTACAAACCGATTTCGTCATCATTGATTTGGCAAACCCCGCAGATCAACTGTTAGCTAACCATCACCTTCTCGGCAGCGTCGCAGAAATCGTACGGAAGCATGGCGACCGAGGTGGTGGCATCCGACGCCGATTCTTGGTGCTTTTGCCGACTCTTATTCCCCCTTCCGATATCACTATTCAGCCACTCTTGGGGGACATTGAGAAAGGAGCAGTCGCGCTATTATCGGACTCGGGGGCTATAATGCACTCACCAAGCTTTGGTGCTGTCATAGATTCCAAACGATACGTGTCGTCTGTTCGGGCAGCGCGGGGATCACCTACCGAGATTTGCCGCAAAAAGCTCATTCGATTCCCCGGGCATTTCAAACGGTATTCGCATGGGATTCACAACCATTGTACCGCCTACTATTTTGACGGGCGTCTCTGTCAAGCCGAACTGGTCGATATGATCGATGAGTATGTCAGCGACAAGTTACCTGTCGAAGCCCCTTACCAAATATTTTTTCACGCTACAATTTCGTCTTGGCTTGAGAGCGCGGCCGTCGCGTTTGGGAAGCGTCGGAACTTTCCAATAAGAAATCTTGAGGGACTTGCGGATCAAGTTGGAATTGAGTTTGGAGAAAATGTACTGATTATTCTACCACTCCTGGACACCGGCGATACTATTAGCAAACTTCATCGTTTAATTCGTGCTAAGAACAAGCGAACTCGAATTCAGATCCTGACAGTTTTGACGACGGGCGATCGGCACGCAGGTCCTTCAAGTTTTGAGCTCGAGCTGAATGCTGAAAGATTGTCTGTCGACTACTTTTTGAATGTCAGGCAAAAAAGATTCGATCGAGGAAAATGTCCCCTCTGCGCGGACAACATTCCCGAGTCCGATCCAAGAGAGCCAGATCCGTATGTTGAGCTAAGCACCCATGCATTTTGGACCTTGGGATTGAATTTGGGTTTCGGGCCTGAAGAAAACGTGCCGGCGTATAGAGAAGCGGTTGGCTATCTACCGCTGTTCAAAGCGGTTGGAGATGACGACGGTCCATACCTTGCTTACAAGATAGATAAGTTGCTCCGTAGTACAGGACGATTGCTACCCGCTACCCCAATCATTCTCTGTCCTAGCGAGGATGGAGCGAGCACCGTCGCCAATTGGTTAGAGTATGTGTTTGGAATGACAGTGATCCGCATACCGCGAGAAGGGATTGATTATCTAACTCAAGTGGGCTGCACACCGCACGTCTGGTTGGAGGAGAATCAGAGCCGCGAGACTTGGGTTACTCAGCTTCAGTCGATTGTTTACATCCAGAATGCGATCGCCGAGCACGGCTCGCTATTGGGGCCGTCCGGCTCGTCTGTAATCATATTGGACGAAATCAATGTTTCTGGTAAAACTCGTGCCGCCTTTGCCAAAGTGGCCAAGAGTTTAGGCTTAGATATCTTGTCCTGCGTGTCGATCATTGATCTATCAAGTGGCACTAACGCGTCTGGTGACTGTCCGTTGTCGCTGTACTCGGTTGAAGTGCCAATAACCTAAGAATGTTGGGGGCGGTATACATTGGCGACACAGAAGGAGGATCCGGCAGCGGCCTGTATTGCCATGCTGGCCCAGATTCACAGCCTTATTGCTCAAACTAACGTCGTCGGCGATGACCGCGATGGAATGTTAGCATTCGCGCTTTACGATCTTGCAACAAAGGCAAGACTCCTTCCTGCGGAAATCGGCACTCAATTTACCCATCGTGCGATCAAGGCAATTGCTGCGGCAACCGTCAGCAAGGGACTCTCAAAGGCTATTGCGTTCATTGATGTGGAGACCTTAGTAGTTGGACAACCCGAGAAACCCAAAGCAGATATCGTAATCCTCACAGTCATTGATGTTGAGAAGACTGCGGTACTCAAGGCATTTGGAGTCGATGCGCGAGCTGCAGAGCAGGCTGGTGCCTATATCGATGTGCATGGCCGTAAGTGTTTTGCTGCGCAGTTGTCTGTTACAGGTTCCGCGCACAGGCGGCACAATTTGCAGATTTACGTTGCGATGGTCGGCGAACCAAGAAACGTTCCTTGCGCTAACGTCTCTCGCGACATCATCGAGCAAATTGATGTGGACTTACTTATGCTCGTCGGAATCGGTGGCGGCAATCCAAAATTGAAAGTAGAGCAAGGCGATGTAATCGGCGCACAAGGCGTGTTCTATGTGGAAGGGGGCAAGCGGCGCAGTATTTCAGAGGGATCCGAGGGCGGCGATATGGCGCCATCGAAAGAGGCCCAACAACGAGGCATACTCGGTACCGTGTACGATCTATTCCGCGGGCGAAGGGGGGCGTCGACCGCGCAGACGGAACTGCATGGTGACGTTTCAACCATCGACCCTGAGATCGTTCCTACCGTTTTGACGTCACCAGCTAAGGAGTTCTTTTTGCAGTTTAAGCCACGGCGTTCGGAACTGACGAGGCACTTTGACGAGGCATACAGCCGCTACTCCAACGATGATTTGCTTCCTAAAGGAAATGCCTTGAGGCCTGATTTTGAATACCATCAAGGACAAATTATGTGTGGCGAGAAAGTGATCGTCGACAATAGTCTCACGAGTTCTGCGGAAAATTTTCACCGAAAACTTGCGTGCGTCGACATGGAGAGCTACGGGTTCTCGGCCAGCTGTGACCACCGCAAAAAACCATGGATAATTTTTCGCGGGATTTCCGACTTTGCGGATCCGAAGAAGGATGACGGAAAACATGTCTCCGCGTCCATCGCGGCAGCAGTTACAGCGCACGCTTTTATCAAAGAGCAATACGTCGAGCGCGAAGCGCGCTCGGATGATCGTCTGTAGCACAGATGAATCACGCTGCGCTCAGTAGATCAGATCATTGGGAACCGTGGTCCGTCAGAGCCAAGCTGAATATTGGTCTCATTAGACACCAATAGCCCTTGCCACTCGGTTTGCCCGCTAGCGATTTTTCCCCCGGTCAAAGCAAAATTTGCCCCAGCGGAGCCGCATTTTTCCTGCAAATCCAATAGAATCAATAGTATTAGCCCTGATTCGGGGCTAAAACCTTAGCGGGGATTCGCGGGCTGGGGGCGCCACCGTGTCGGTTCGGCCCTATCATTCCGACGGCGAGAGCAATGCATGGCTGCATTCAAGACGATAACCGAAATGAAAGATGTTCTGCTGGGTGAGCCCGTCCGGGTCGAAGTTCGACTTCTGCAACTCGATTCGCACAACCCACGGCTGGTGAGTGCGACCAATATCGACAGCGATGACGATGTAATTCGCGAATTGCATGATGAAGGAGAGTTAAGCGAGTTACTCCAATCTATCTCGTCCAACGGCTATTTGGACTTCGAGCCGCTCGTAGTCACATTGGTTAAACCGTCAGACAAACGCCTCACCGTCCTTGAGGGAAACCGTCGGCTGGCCGCTATCCGCGTGCTCACGGATAAGAAGTTGGCCGCGAGGCTGTCCATTGCTGCCCCCGACATTCCGCCGTCGCTCGCCCCTACTCTCGACGCTGTTCGTGTGATCCGGGTGGCGAGCCGAGCAGATGCACGGCCCTTTATCGCTTTCAAGCATATTAATGGCCCTCATCGCTGGGAGTCTTTTGCGAAAGCGAAGTTTGCTGCAGACTGGTATGCGGCGGAAAAGAAGAAGGGAGAGCAAGGGCTATCGTTGACTCAAATTGCCGAACGAATTGGTGACAATCACGACACGATTAAGCGGATGGTTGCTGCGATCTATGTTCTCGATCAGGCTGAGGAGAAGAGAATTTTTTTGATCGGGAACAGAACGACAAAGAAGTTTCCATTTTCGCATTTATACACCGCACTTTCTCGATCTGAGTACATGACCTATCTCGGGCTCGATGAAGGTTGGACACGCTTTGATCCAAAGCCAAATCCGATTTCGAAGGCAAACTTGCCAAAATTGAGAGAGGTTCTCAGCTGGATATTCGGCTCGAAGAATGATGACGAACTGCCGGTCATCCGATCCCAAAATCCGGACATCAAGAATCTTGGCATCGTCCTTTCACACACCGCTGCGGTTCGCGTGTTACGTGAACAGCGCAGCTTGGAAAAGGCTCTAGCGCAAGCGACACCGCCGGAAGAGAAGTTGTCGTCTGCCTTGGTGCGCTCGCTGGGCTATCTTCAGGAAGCCGTCAACAATCTGCGTGCGTTTGATGGAAACGACCGATCCCTCTTCGACATCGTCGAAGACATTTCAGAGCTGGTTGACACTCTGCATAGCCGTATGACCGAGAAGATGGAAAAGGCCAAAGAGTCGAAGTAATGGCTGGCCGCAAAACAAAGACTAAGAAGCTGACATCTGAGGCAGGCGCAAGCGATGGCATGTCGTCCCGGACGAATCGTCCGTTCGTACCCCAAGACGAACTGACCGGCTCAGAACCTAATTTTCTGCTCGCCGCCGATTTGATCGAACTGACTGCGCTGTTTGCAACTGACGGCCGCGCTATTGTCGCAGAACTTTCCAGCGCATTGGAGATCGGCCAGGATGAGTACGAGAATCTTGAGGAAATGCTTGCAAAGCGGGATCGCATAACGACGGAGACTGCGGCCGAGCTTGAGGCGCGAGCGCGTGCGATTGGTGAAGCGTACCCATTCCAATTAGACTCCAGCGGTGCCACGCTCACCTTTTCTGATCCTAAGAACTGGGGGCAGACGCTCTATGTGCTGTCGCTTGTCCTGTCGCACCTTCCCGCTGAGCGAAGCCCTGTTTTGGAGAGGGCCGATCTTTTGCCAGATGATGCGGAGATCATCGATCTACGACGATGGTTTCAGTATTGCGCGACCGCCGCCGTAGCTGCTGAAATTGGGGGTGACGGCTGGGCGTTCGGATGGCCCCGTCCCGATGGCTCAGCATTTTTGGACAAATTGAAGGCGATTTGGGCACGTCTCCAGGATGGCGACGTTCGCGACGTGCCGATGGCTGGATCTCCCAAGAAAGTTAAGGATGACGAAATCGACATCATTGCGGCAAAGTTGAGCTGCGATGGTGCTCATGGGTTTCCTATCATCTTAGCACAGGTGGCTTCGGGCAATAATTGGTTATCGAAACCGCTTCGCGGCCATGCAGATCACGTGTTTTATCCGGAGTGGTTCAGCAATCCTCCCGCATCGCAGACATTGGTCTATCATGTCATTCCCTTCGTCATTGCGCCAGAGCATATGCGCCGTGAAACCCGGCGCCTTGGGCATTTGATGCACCGGTTGCGCCTGTGCGCCCGAGCATGGGAGGCGCACCAAGCCGTCAAGCGCGGAGCGGACGTCAGGATCGAAGGCGTGGAGGCCTTTGGCAAAGTCCACGCTTGGACAATTGACTATCGATCACGGAGCAAAACGCCGGGTAAAAAGCAGCTTGCTCGTTCGGCAATTTAAGGGGGGGTGATGGGACCGATACGCATAACGATAGATCAACTCTTGCTCGATACAGAAAATCCAAGAATCGGCGACGCTGCCAGCCAGCACGATGCGTTGCAAAAGATTTTGGACGACCAAGAGGAAAAGCTATTTGAACTGGCGCAGAGCATTGCTGCCGATGGAATGAGTCCGTTGGATCGTTTATTGGTGTTGCGGGAAAGTAAGACCTCAAATAGGTACGTCGCGCTTGAAGGGAACAGAAGAGTTGCCGCACTCAAAATCCTCGCGAATCCCGCTGTGCTCACTGGGCTCAACCTGAAGCCCGCCCTGCAGCGGCGATTGGAAGAGCTAGCAAGAAATTTCAACAAGGCGCTTGTTGAGCCGCTCGACGGATATGAATCCGAAACACGGGAGGCAGGCGCCTCTTGGGTTCATCTGCGTCATACCGGCGAGAATGAAGGCCGAGGTGTTGTAGGCTGGTCTGGCCATGCGGCTGCGAGATTTCGCGGCACAGATCCAGCTCTTCAGGCGCTGGAGTTCGTTCGTACATACGGAAATCTGACTGACGCGCAAAAGGAGGCGACCGGAAATTCCTTTCCGATTACCACGCTCGATCGCTTGCTCGCCACACCTGATGTTCGAAAGCGGATCGGCGTAGAGATCAAGAATCGAAAGCTGTACTCGGCGTTACCGCCCGAAGAGCTGATGAAGCCGCTTCGCCGCATCGTTCTAGATCTGGCTCAGAAAACGGTGCGCGTCGGCCAACTCATGAAAAAAGATCAGCAAACCGACTACATTGATAAATTGAACAAGAGTGACAAGCCAAGCCTGTCGAAGCGCGGAACTGTGCGCGCCGTCGAGAACATTCGAGAAACGGAGTTCAAAGCCAAGCCTGCACGCGCGAAAGATCGGAAAAAACCTGATCCCGCCGATCGAAGGGTTTTGGTGCCGCGTGGCACGAAGTTGAACATTACCGATAACAAGACCGCAGAAATCATGAAGGAGCTTCGGCGCCTAAAGGTGGATGACGTACCCCATGCGATTGCGGTTTTGCTGCGTGTGTTTTTCGAACTTTCCGTTGATCACTATATGGACAGCAATAAGCTGCCCCTACGCTTTACCGACCCAAAGGGCAACAAGAGGGACAAGAGCCTCAAGAGCAAAACCCATGAAGTAATTGGACACCTCGTAGCCCACGGTGGCGTTGAAAGGAAAGATCTCTTTGGCGTCGAGCGCGGCGTTGGCGATTCCAAAAGCCCTCTTTTCATCGACCTTCTTCATTCGTATTTGCACAACCGATTTGTGACGCCAAAGGCGCGCGAGCTTTTGGGCGCATGGAACGACGCCCAACGCTTTTTTGAAAGCATCTGGAAATGAAAACCCGACCGCGACCGAAATCCGCGCAGGATGCGCCACGCCGTCTCAATCACTTTACGCCGCTGCGCTATCCGGGAGGCAAGGGAAAGCTTGCCGCATTCGTCAAAGAACTAATGAAAAGCAACGGTCTTCTGGACGGGGAGTACGCCGAACCCTATGCCGGCGGTGCCGCGATTGCTCTCGAGCTACTGCTCCAAGAGTACGTTTCGCGCATCCATATCAACGACATCAGCCGCCCAGTTCACGCCTTCTGGAAGAGTGTTCTCGACGAAACGGATAAACTTGTCCAACTTGTGCGCGACACGCCGTTGACAGTGCGCGCCTGGGATAAGCAAAAGCTCGTCATTGCCAATTCGTCGGATCATGATGACTTGACGTTGGGATTCGCCACTTTTTTCCTCAATCGAACCAATCGCTCCGGCATCCTCAATGCCGGCATTATCGGCGGACGCGATCAAACTGGTCCTTGGAAAATTGATGCGCGATACAACGCCCCCGAGCTCGCACACCGAATTGAAGCGATCGCAAATCTGAAGAGCAGGATTAGTCTCTCGCGCGAAGATGCCAAGAAGTTTCTACTTAAGCGCTTAGATCGATGGCCGGGCAAGACGCTAATCTATCTCGATCCGCCCTACTACATCAAAGGTAAAGAACTCTATTTCGACTTCTATACACATAAGGACCACGAGCAAGTTGCAAAACTTGTTATGCAGAAAATCCGCTGCCAGAAATGGATTGTATCTTACGACAATGTCGAGTCCATAAAGGACATGTATAAAGGAAGCCGCAGCATTTCATATCGTATCGGCTATAGCGCGCGAGAAGCGCGCGAGGGTGCAGAGGTAATGTTTTTCTGCGATGACTTAATAATTCCACAATTGGCTGGAGCAATGCTGCCGCTCCGAAAGCGCGCGGCCTGATCTCGTTGAGGCGATCCAAGGCGTCGACAATTTTTTCAACCGCCGATTGGCCACCGGAGGCTGTAGCCAACCAGCTGTGGTAGACGGACTTTACCTACCTGAAGGTGGTCGGCTGGGGATGGTTCTATCTGTCGACCATCTTGGACGACTATCCGTCTGACCGTTGATGTGCGGTTGCGTTGCTTCTCGCGCCAGGAGGTGTTTGCTGTCCGAGAAAAGCTAGCCTAGGAGGGTAGCTGATGATTCCAGTAATCACTATGATTCCGCTGGTCTACACACAATCAGTTTGCATGCGGCTGTCGTCATGACTAGCCCATAGACGGCTTCGACCTTCCGAGTATTATGTTATAGTATTGCGTTCGTTGTTGTTCGTCAGCGTCCAAAGTTGCGTGAGAGGGAAATCGAACCCATTCCGGATGAAGTGTTGGTATTTTCGTTGGTACGCTTTCGAAGGCCGTACAAGATTTTCCGCAGAATCAATCGTCTAGGCGGGCGCTCATTTCCGCCCCTGGGCACCATCGATTTTCTCAATAGAATCAAAGCCTAAAAGAGAACAAACGCCGATTTTTGGCGCTTCCAAACCGTCTCGCAGGCTCTCAGAAAAAACCAAGGATTTCAGCGGCTTTTCAAAGCGCAACAAAGTGTCCCGGCGCCACGATGGCGTCACGGCGAGGTGGTTTTCACGGTCCGTTCGCGAGCGGTTCTGGTAAGAGAACAAACGCGGTTGCCGGACGATGATTTTGCTTCGATCAGCACAGGACGCTCTTCTGCTTCTGACCCCAAGCAGGGCGCCAGTGCACACGCGCCGACCGTGATTTTGTTCACGGCGAGGCAGGTGCCGGTCGACGCGTGTCCGTCAGCGGCGCTGAAAAGCCGTCCGGCATACAGAGACCGCGACGCCACGCAACCACTTATGGGCCGGATCACCGTCCATTCGGGGATGCCACATCGCCGAAATCACGATCTCCGGCGTGCGGACCGGAAGCTCGAAGCTTTTAAGCCCTATCGTCTCTGGCAAATCGTTCGCCAAGCCGTTGCCGAGACACGAGCGCGGTACAAGCGCGACAAGATCGGATTGACGCGCAATCCGCATCGCATCCGGAAATCCCGGGACGACGACGGATGTCTTACGTTGGAGCCCAAGTTTTTTCAACGCGTCGTCAACGGGTCCGGTGAATTCCCCCTTTCGGGACGCAACGACATGAGCGCAAGCGGCATATCGTTTCGGCGTGATTTTTGCGCCCGAAAGAAGTGGATGTCCGGTCCGCGCCACGCCAACGAATCTGTCTCGAAACAAAGACTGCGTGCGCACCTCCGGCGCGAAGGCGCCCAGCACGCCTATCTCCAAATCGATCTCTCCCTCGCGAAGCGGGCGCGCATCCTTTTCGGGCTTGGGCGCGAAGCGCAGGCGCACGCGCGGCGCAGCCTTGGCGATTGCCGCAACCAGAGGTGCGGAAAGGGCGGCGACAAATCCTTCGTTGGCGCGAATAGTGAAGGTCTGTTCAAGTGTAGCGATGTCCAGCTGGCTGACATGTGGACGGAGGACGGCCAGCACGTCGTGGCTCAGCGCATGGACGCGCTCGCGCAACTCGGCAGCGTATGGAGTAGCCACGAGCCCGCGCCCGGCGCGCACGAGCAGCGGATCGCCCGTTGCCGACCGGAGGCGCGCTAGCGTCCTGCTCATGGCGGAAGTGCTTAGACCGAGACGACGCGCCGCCCCTGTGACGCCGCCTTCGGTAAGTAGCGCATCGAGCGCGCGAAGAAGGTTGAGGTCCACATCATCCATCGTCGAACCCTACTAAATGCTCCCTTTGTAACATAGCGTCCGATGCAACTATATTATGCATCCTATGCGTCTGTTGCAATCAATTCCGAACTGTTATCAGCAACGACTGAGCACACTCGATCCTGTTGGTGTCCATGCAGAGCAAAAGAAGCGCCTATGACTGACAAGCATCTGCTCCTTGTCGGCGCATCACGCGGTCTCGGCCTGGGGATGGCCGCTGAGTTCGTCAAGAGGGGATGGAGCGTCGTTGGGACAGTGCGAGGTGGAGCAAGAACCGAGCTGCACGATCTGGCGGATGAACATCCCGGCCGGATTGAGGTCGAAACTCTCGACGTCACAAACCCAGATCAGATCACGGCGCTGCGCGGCCGACTTTCGGGCCGCAGCTTCGACATCCTGTTTCACAACGCCGGGATCGCCAACGCCAACCCCCGCGAATCCGCCGCGGAGGTGTCCACGGAGGAGTTCGTTCGGGTGCTGGTCACGAACGCACTGAGCCCGATGCGCGTCATACAGGGACTGCAGGACCTGGTTCCTGCGCACGGGCTCATCGGTGTCATGTCGTCGGGTCAGGGGAGCATCAGCAACAACGAGCGGGCCGGGAACGACGTCTATCGCGCAAGCAAGGCCGCTTTGAGCCAGCTCATGCGATCCTACGCGGCGCGTCACGCCGGAGCGCCACGCGCACTGGTATTGGTGGCTCCCGGCTGGATCCGCACCGCTCTTGGCGGACCGGACGCGCCGTTCGGCGTCGAAGAGGCCATCCCTCAGGTCGTGGACGTTCTGCTCTCCCAACGGGCCAAACCCGGTCTGGAATTTCTCGACCGTGAGGGGCACACCGTTCCGTGGTGAGCGCTCGCTCAGCCAATGCCATTTTCTGTCGAGGCGGCAGAGCATGACGCGTGTACACCGACCCACGCCCTTCGACTTCATTCTTTCGGCGACGCGCAAACACCGCTTACGCCACTGGTGCTCGGCCTATGCATTCAAGGATGGCGCCGGACTGATCGACATTGCCAGGCGATATTCTCCCGCGCACGTGATCGAGCTTGGTACGGCGCTTGGTTTCACCGCGTGCTGCCTCGCCTCGTCGGGAGAAGCAGTGCGCGTCGATACGATAGAAGGCGATTCCCAACATGCTGCGCTGGCGCGAACCAATATTCATGCAGCAGGCCTCGCGGAACGCATCGCGGTGCATCTGGGCCGTTTTGAAGAAGTTCTTCGTGGTTTGCTCGGCCGCTACGACATGGCGTTTTTTGACGGCGGCTCGCCATCTATCCCAATCATTGAGCAACTTCACACGCTGCTGGATAGTGAGGGCGTCCTGATATGCGCAAACTTGTCTCGTGCCAATGCCGGGCAGGCGCGAGAACTAAGGCGCGAATTCGACAACGCGGATCGGTGGCTGCGCCTCGGTGCAATCGAAGACGGCGGCACCCTAATCCTTCGCAAACAGGAAAAGTAGCTGATCGGGAAGAGCCCGCGGCCATCTCTGCGATTGTCCAACACGCAGACAAATTCGAGGAGGCTTCAGGAATGGCTATCGTCAGCGGCCGCGCAAAGACGGCCAGCGGTTCAAAATACCTCCAACAGCTCTGCAAGCACTGGGGTCACAAATTCGAAGTCGAATTCTCAAAGACCACAGGACGGGTTCGTTTTCCCTCCGCCGTCGCGACAATGCTGGCGAGCGCCGATGCACTGCTCGTCACCATTGAGACCACCGATACGGAATCGATCGAGCGACTCAAACTTACGGTCACCAGGCATCTCGACCGATTCGCGTTTCGGGAGGCGCCTCTGTCATTCGAATGGTCAGCAGGTTATCGCCACTGGCACGGCCTTCAACGTCGAAGCCATCAATGGCGGCGTGCGCGTGACGCTGGTGGAAGGTCATGTGGTGGTGCGGAAGGCGCCCGATTCCGGCGCGGCCGACGCGGAGGAGGGCACGATCATTGCCAAGCTCTCGCCCGGCGAGCAATTGACCGATGTTTCAGGTGCAATTGCACGGCTCAGCCACACCGCCAATATTCTCAGCATTACCGCCTGGCGCCAGGGCAAGCTGATCTTCAACAACGACCGCCTCGCCGATATCGTGGCGCGCATGAAGCATTATTCGACGACGGAGATCGTCATCACCGATCCGTCGATCGCAAACTTGCGCGTCAGCGGCGTGTTCAATGCGGGCGATATTCCCGCGCTGGTGGATGCGCTCAAGCGCTTCTTCCCCATCGAGGCCTATTCTGACGGCGCCAATCAGATCCGCCTCGTTCCCCGCAAATCTTAGCACCCGCAAAACTGAATGCTGCGCCGCGCTTTTGCGCACGCATGTTAGGATTGTTGCAACTTTACAACTGTGGAGGTTGGGCCCTGCCGCGTCGGAATGCAGGACAAGACGCGCGCATGGGGGGATAGATGACGCCATCGACGATACTGCACAAACGGGCCCGCAACCTTCT